>CERN01000272.1_pt1 | contig 579780 bp, 547 predicted proteins | sample 530761 | NCBI WGS metagenome assembly CERN01 (sample SAMEA2620947, study PRJEB7988) | marine metagenome | isolation source: saline water (ENVO:00002010), including | reverse complement strand
GGGATTACCACCGCCACCGCCACCGCCGCCACCGGAAAGCTGTGACTGGCTGTAACGTCGGTTATAGCCCTGAATCTCAATAAAGAACATGTCGGTCTGAACTGTCTGGTTCCGGTCCGAGGTTTCCGCATAATATGAAATCAGGTCGCCCGGCTTCAGCGGGATCTCTTCAAACTGTGCTTGCTGGTCGACAGGCTCGGGCTCTTCATTTGCTTCAATTTGTTGTCCACTGGGATTACCACTTTCTGCATCAGTGGCGGGAGTACGGCCGCTTTCTATATTGAAGGCGCCCAGCTGCATGGGTTCTGCTGTTGTCAGCGCTTGGCGGGTACGCATATTCTCCAGCATAAACAGATGCTCTGCGTTGATTTCATCGCCGGCTTCAAACAGGTCGACTTCCTGCCAGTCGCCGCCGTTGATTGAATATTTGATCGCCAGAGACTGCAGACCATAATCATCCGTGGCATTGATGCGGCTCATGACTTCTTCGATGTTGGTGGCGTTGTAATCCTGTCCGGGTTTGATGAATTCGATGACCGGCGAGCCGTCCTCAGCCAGTTGAATAAAGTAGTCATCACTCATGCGTACCTGTTCGCCACCGACCAGTGCGGCAATGTAGTACTGGCCTTCATCCAGCACCTCAAATTCAGTACTGGCTTCGGTGCCGTTCACGGCAAGACTTTGTGCTGCATTATTGAGTACCAGTTCACCGCCTTCAGGCAAGGGCGCCGAAGTGGTGATATTCAGGCCGATGCGGGTCTCCGGCAGTGCTTCAATATCGCCACGGGTAGAAGTTTCCGGCTCACGATCGGTCCAGTCCGGATAGAAATAGGTCAGCTCCAGGCTTTCAATGGAAGGCAGGTCTACCACCTGTACGGAGAACTCCTGGCTGCGCAGCCCGGTGGTGGAAACGTAATAATCCATCTCGTCCTGCAGGGAAAACAGGGTAAATTCAAAGCCGTTCATGGTGCGTACCAGCGGAACTTCCTGCCACTCTTCGCCGGCACTTCTGACGTGCAGAGTTGCCTCATCAGGGTTAAAGCCTTCAACGTTGGCACTGATGCGCAGGTTGGCTCCACGACGCACACTTTCGTCACCCGGCAGGACCGAGATTGACTGTGGCGGGATGAAACTGTCACTGGCCCAGCCGGCCAGGAAATTCTGCATACTGTAGGAAAACAGGCCGGCACCGACTGCCATATAAAGCAGCACGGCAAACATGGCCACTGCTGCAGCCCCGGCAATCTGCATATCGCGGCTTTTAACCTGTTCGTTGGCCGGATAGGAAGCGCTGACCTTCAGGGCATCTTCAGCCAGCAGCTCACGGAAAGGGTTGTTGGGTGCTGTCTGGGAATAGGTTGCTACACGGCCCTGAAAACCCTTGCCATCGACCTTCAACGAGCGATTTTCAACCTGCCTGCCGAGATTTTCCTTCAGTCTTTTCAGCGGCTCGATGAAGGCTTTCAGTGCCACAGCGAACAGGGCCAGAATCAGCAAGAGACGAAAGCCGATAACCGTACCGCTACTGTATCCGCTTTCCAGGGAAAACCAGGCAGCAATCAGCGACACCGCCAGCACCACAAAGGCCAGTGCCGCCAGGCCCTGCAGGATGATCAGTCGTTTCAGTCTCTGGCTGAATTGTGCCAGATAAAGTTCAAGTTTCTCAGTAGCTTTCATAGTTAGCTGTTTCCTGTAGTAAACCGCAGATAGCGGTTACCGAGTAAGGACTCCATTAGGACTATAACAGCAAGTAATACCAATAATACACGCCAGATTTCTAAAGAAACAGGCTCCTCTTCGACTGCACTGACTGCTATTGTATTCGCTGTTCCGGCCGCGCCAGCACTGGTGGCGACCATGTTTTCCCAGTTTTGCAGGGCCTGAGCCGGCATCAGGCTCAGGTCTGATTCTCGTGGATCCGGGTTTACTGCCACCAGCACATCACCGCCAAGCGTGGTAATCCGGTAATAACCGGTCTGCTCCAGCAGAATGTTTTGTGCCCGGGTAGTATCGGCCAGTGACAGCAGGCGATTGCCGTCCGGATCATAGACCTGCCCGGCTGCGCCTCCACTCTGGCCCAGCTGCAAAAAGCTGTTGACTGTCTGCTCCCTGACCAGCTGTTCTTCATTGGACAGGTGCCGCGCCGCTTCAGCGATGAAACTGACAAAAACCGGTTTTACCGGCAAATCACTCCAGCTGTTGTCGAGACTGGTGTTCAGCAGCAGCAAACGGCCCAGACCGATATTCTGTTCCATCAGCAAAGGCAGGTCGCCATTGAGGGAGATCAGTACGTTATCCTGCGTCGTTGCCTGAATTGGCAGGACGCGACTTATATTCAGGTTATTCCAGCCGACGGCACGATCCAGGGCCGGGTGGGAAGTATTTACCCGCTGTACGCTGTAGCTGGTGTTGCGGCTGAAAGCCAGGCCACCGCTGATGGGCTGGTTGCCAACCGGTAATGTGCTTCTCGCGGCGCTGCGTTCACCGACTGCTGCCAGGATGGCGCCACCACCATCTATATAGCTGCGCAGTTCCTGTGCCAGGATGTCATTAACGCTGCCGATATCGTCGACAATGATCCAGGGGTAGCGCTGCAGAACCCGCGGATCGAAGCCATTAACGTTCTGCAATTGCACCTCATATCCCCGCGGCGCCGTTTCCAGTGCGGTAGTGATATAGGTAACGGCCAGAGAGTCAGGATTGGCCGTCAGCAGGATCACCGGTGCCGGCGGCGAGTTATCAAACACCGAATGACGCTGATCATCTTCCGCCAGAGAGTCATTGGGAGACATGCTCACATCAAGACGGTTATCACCTGCCTCGAACACGATATTGTTAAAAGTAAGATACGTGACCCCTCCGGAGGGTGCCGAAAAAGATTCAGTCAGGGTTTGCTGGACGACATCATTTACCGCCAGGGAAATGCTTTTTTCAGTCTCCTGGGTTTCTTCACTGTTATTCAGCAATCCTACTCTGACCTGGTCGACTTCGGTGACTTCAATCGAGGCTACTGACCAGTTCGGGACATCTTCAACTTTCACCTGGTGAATATTCAGGCTGACCGGACGGCCGTTGATGACGTCCGGGACCATGTCAGCGAAACGTACGGCCTGACCACTTTGCTGAAAGTCACTGACAAAATGAATAAGGAAATTTGCCTGCGAGCTTTCAATCAGGGTGTCCAGTGCAGCGATCATGGCGCCGATATCCAGGCGACCATTATCAGGGTTCAGTGAAGCAAGTCCTGCTTCGATCACTGCAGGGTCAGCGGTGACCGGGTTGATGAGAGTCACCGAGCCACTGGCGGAATAGAGGCTGGCAATATCATCAGGCTCCATCGTATCAAGCACTGCTTCTGCTTCAGTAATGGCCTGAGCAAAACTGTTTCCCTCACGCATGGAGAAAGAGGTATCGACTACGATGACATGGTGTGTGGTATTTTCAGTGACTGCCGCCTGCGGTGCGACGAAGAAAACCGGACGGGTGAAGGCCAGAACCAGTAACAACAAAAACAGGATGCGCAAGGCCATCAGGACCAGGTATTTCAGTTTACGGCGAATATGAATGCGCTGCTGACTCTGTTCCATGAACATGATTGAAGAGAACTTTTCCCGTTCTGTCGCATGCGTCTGCAGACGATGCAGCCAGATGGGCAAGGCGATGCCCAGTAAACCAATTAAAAACAGAGGGCTAATAAAAGACATCAGGCACGTTTCTCCCGGAAAGTAAGATAGGAGTGCAGGGCGCGGTCCAGCGGCTGACTGGTATCAATCAGTACATGGTCGGCATTCATGCCCTGCGCTGCTTTCTGAATTGCAGCAATATGCGCTTTTACTTTGGCAGGATAATCCTGCTTCATGAAAATCGGCGACACTTCGATTGCCTCCCCGGTTTCCATATCTTCGTACAGAGTTGATTCCTTGATATCCGGATACATTTCGCCCGGATCCAGCAGGTGAAACAGAATCACATCCTGCCCGTGAGAGGTCAGTGGTTGTACATTGTCCTGCAGATCTTCAGGCTGACAGTAGAAGTCGGAAATGACTGCCACCAGCCCGCGTTTTTTCACGTGTTCACGAAAACGCGTAAAGGGTTTATGCAGGGCTGTTCCCTCAATCGGTTCGGCGCTGTCAAGCGTATGAATCACGCCATGCAGAGTGCCGCTTTTTGAGGTTGGCGGCCGAAATTCGAGTATTTCCTTGTTAAAGGTCATGCAGCCGATCGCATCATGCTGGCGTGAGGCCAGATAGGCGAGGCTGGCAGCAAGGTATTTGCCGTATTGCAGTTTCGATACCGAGGCGCTGGCGAAACCCATGGAGGCGGATGTATCCAGCAACAGCATCAGGTGCGAATTGGTTTCACCCTTGAATAGTTTGATAAAGGTTTTGTCAGTACGCGAATAGACATTCCAGTCGATATGGCGCGGGTCGTCACCTTCAGTGTAAGCCCGGTATTCAACGAACTCCTGGGAGAATCCATATTTGGGGGAACGGTGCAGGCCCATGACAAAACCTTCGACAACCGCCTTGGCGACCAGTTCCAGGTTGGACAGGCTGGACAGTACACCCGGCTGCAGCAGACGGGTGGGTGCATTGCGATTATCTGTTTTACCCAGTTCTATCATCAGTCGTTGACTTTAATATGTGTGAGCATGTCTGCCAGGATGTCATCAATGGTAATTCCGTCAGACTCGGCATAGTAATTCGGCAGGACACGATGCCGCAGAATGGGTATGGCCAGTGCGCGTAAATCTTCATCGATCACATGATAACGGCCTTCCATTAATGCACGGGTCTTGGCGGCCAGTACCAGGTTCATGGTGGCACGGATACTGGAACCAAAGTTGGCGTATTTCTTGATCATGTCTGTGGCCAGATCATCGGATGGTCTTGTGGCACGCACAATATCCACGGCATAACGGCTTAGTGAATCCGAGATCGGTACTTCACGTACCAGGCTCTGGAACTGGATAATTTCTTCTGCCGTGGTACAGGCTTCCACCGGCGGCATTTCCACGCTCTTGGTAAAACGGTCGATGACGGCGACTTCCTGCTCGGCATCCAGATAATCAAGAATTACGTTAAACAGAAAACGGTCAAGTTGGGCTTCCGGCAAAGGATAGGTGCCTTCCAGTTCTATCGGGTTCTGGGTTGCCAGCACTATAAAGGGCTTATCCAGCACATGGTTCTGCCCGCGCACCGTCACGGTTTTTTCCTGCATGGCTTCCAGCAGGGCGGCCTGGGTTTTTGGCGGCGTTCGGTTGATTTCGTCAGCCAGCAGGACATTGGTAAACACCGGTCCCTGAATGAAGCGCCACTCACGATGGCCGGTGCTCTGGTCTTCTTCGACCATGTCGGTACCGGTGATATCCGTCGGCATCAGGTCGGGAGTAAACTGAATACGTTTGAAGCTCAGACCCAGGGCACTGGCAAGCGTATGGACCAGCAGGGTTTTGGCGGTACCCGGCATACCAGTTATCAGGCAATGGCCGCCGACAAACAGGGTAATTAACAGACTGTCCACCACTTCATCCTGGCCGACGATAGTGCCGCGAATCTGATTGCGGATATTACCGATAGCGGTCTGAAAGTTTGCGACTAACTCGCGGGTTTCGTCTGAACCAATGTTCTCTGCTACTTCTTCACTCATACTGATAGTTCCTGTTGGTTTAATTTGCTGTGCTGTTGGCTGATCTGCTTATTTCCAGCAGTAATTGCTGCGCAGGACGGTACTGGGGTGCAATGTCCAGTGCCGTCAGTAAATAGTTCATGCTCTGTTCTGTATCATTCAGGGCATGATAAGCCGAGGCAACCCGGTAATTGGCTCTGGCCTGATCCAGCGGTTCCAGTGCCAGACCGACCAGGTATTCCTGCAGGGCTTCTTCATGCAGAGCTTTATCCATATAGATATCGCCGAGCTTGCCGTGTGTTTCTTCATCAAAAGGGTCGACATAATGAATGTCCATGAAGACTTCGATGGCCTCATTGAAGCGCTCACGTTCAATATAGGAGTCGGCCAGTTCTTTCAGGGAGGAGGCTGAATAACCGCCCAGCTGCCAGTAGGTTTCCAGGGTTTCAAATTTCAGATCATCCTGTTCCAGCTGGGCATAAGCCCGGGCCTTGGCAATATAGGGACTGTCCTGTTCAACATAATCCGGATAGGTAAAGATGGCTCGATCAGCTGCGGCAATGGTTTCTTCCCAGTTACCGGCCTGATAGGCACTCAGGGTAGCGCCGACATCTTCCTGCCAGATGCCGAGATTGTTCAGTATCGGGCCGTACTGAATATCGATGTACTGTTTAAAGTGCCGGTCAAATTCCCGCCCGCTGATTTCCAGTGAGTTTTCTATAGCGCTTACAGGATCAGTGCCATCAACAAACTGATACAGCATGTCGACAATTTTTTCGTGCCCGTATTCCTCGGATATAAACTGGAAAATCAGGCCCGCCTGCATATAGGACACCATGACCTGGTTTTCATAGGAAGGGCGCATAAAACCATCGTCCAGTTCGGCGATGGGCAGGAACAGCCCTTCAGCCATGGCATTCAATACGCCGGCCGGAATTTTGACCCCGGGAATTGGTCCGGTATTCCATTCTTCATAGACTGAAACGCCTTCGGAAAACCAGCGTGGCACGCCATGTTCGGATGCTTCCAGGGTATAAACATGAGCCATTTCATGCCACAGGGTAGTACCCCAGTGATAGGTCTCATCCGGATGCCCGGTCGGAGAATCCATGGCAAAGAGATAACCGAAAGTGACACCAAGGATGCCGACGCCGGGCATGCCGATGGAACGCACCACGAAGTCTTCATGATTGGGAAAGATTTCCACAATCACCGGCTCCCTGGCTTCAAACCCATAGCGTTCTTCGAAGGTTGCCATGCTGGATTCGGCCAGCTCCCGGGCATAGGGTGTGATGACATCGACTTCATCACGATCCAGACGCAGTACCAGTTCCGGAATGCCGTTCCCCTGGGGAGGTTCGGGAAAACTCAGATCGACAAAGTCTTCGCTGAAAGTATCCAGCAGGCGCATCATGTTCAGGGTTTTCGGATTGAAGCCGTCACCCTCATAGGAAATACGGACATGTTCAATACCAGCCTCAATCCGGTTCAGGCGCAAATAATTCTGGCCCAGTTCCAGGTGGGCATTCCAGTTCTCCGGTTCAATCGCAACGGCCTGCTCATAAAATTCCCCGGACTCCTCATAGAAGCGGGTAATTGAGGCAAAATAACCGGGAATGGCATAGGCGTCACCATAGTTCGGTGCTTCTTCCAGCGCCGCATCGATAAACTCCTGTACTTCATCCCGGCGGCGGTTGATAAAAGCCAGGGAGGCTTCCAGTGCATAAAGCTCCATGGTCGGCAGCTCATCGCTTTCGGCCAGGTTCCAGGCATCTTCCAGCAGATCGACAGCCTCGTCGAGCTGGTCACGTTCCATGCGCGAGGTGATGGCCATGACCAAAGCCCGCAGGCGGGCGCCTGGAGGCGAGGCAATATGGGTTTGCACGGCTTCCAGGTGGGCATTGACTTCTTCGGGGTTGTTGCCGGTGCTTAGAGCTTCGGCGGCGCCCATGTGCGCCCAGGCATTATTCGGCTCAATCTGCAGGGCCTGATTAAAAAAGTCATAGGCTTGCTGATATTGATAGGTGCGCATATACAGTTCGCCGGTGCGCACCAGGATCATGGCGTTTTCAGGATTCAGTTCGGCAGCCTGCTCAAACAGTTCATCGGCAGTGTAGAGGTCACCCAGGGCCCACATGGCCTCTGCCTGGATTTCCGGCGGATTGACTGTACGGATGATGGCCAGATAACAGGCCTCGGCTTCGGCTGCCTGGCCGGACCAGTGCAGGTTTTCACAGTTCAGCAGGGTTTCATTATCCAGCGCACCCAGCAGGTGATCGCGGGCCTGAACCCCTTCAGTAAGCAAGCCTGCACAACAGACCAGCAACAGTGACTGACACTGCCGCAGTGCTTGTTTGCTGAATGCTTTGTTGATCATCAGTTTCCGGAAAGTTGTTCTATCTCTTCGTTGATACGGGCCGATTCCAGAATCAGTTCCTGTAACTGCTGCAGGTATTCCTGATTACCCAGTTCATTGCGGCGTAATTGCAGGTCTTCAATTTGCCGGTTAATGGCATCACTCTGTGCCTGCAGGTCGGCGACTTCCGGCGGTGCATCAGGGGCGATTTCAGTCGGGTTGATGCGAGCCAGATTAAATTGTGCTGCACCATCACCACGAATTTCGGAATGTTCGGTAGCCAGTTGGCCCTGACTCTCAAAATAATCGGCAACCTGGCGCTGGGCGTAATCAAATGCTTCCTGCACACTGATGCTGTTGTTCTTGTTCAGATCAGCCGCTTCATTATTCAGGGCTTCTACAAAGTACTGGCCGAAGTAAGTCGCATTTCGTTCGTTACCGCTGCGGGTTGCGGTAATCAGAATACGGTTTTCATTTTCCAGCGGCTCCAGCAGAGCGCCGCTGGTGCTGGAGGTGTTGAGCATGAAATGATTTTCACCGGGAAACCCGGACATGATATTGACGATATCGGCAGTACTGATATCCAGTCCGGGAATGTTGAATTTGTATTCTTCACCATCAAAACTGCCATGACCGATCAGATAAACGGCCGCACGATCGGCATCCGTCATCTGCGAACTGATGCTGGAAAAATGCTGCAGCAGATTATCCCGGGTGGCGTCTTCGCCGGTGAAGAGCATGATTTTGTCGTCATCTGTCAGGGCAGCTGACTCCTCGGCGATGATCCGGCTTTGTTCATGAAACTGTTCTTCGAAGCGTGGTTCACCACCAAGCCCCTGAACGATGGTGACATACAGTTCAGCCTGTGCCGGAAGCCAAATAAAAGACAGAGCAAGACTGCTGAAGCTGAGGATTTTTTTCATCAGATGGTTCTCCAGCGTCTTCGCAGTATCCACTCGGTGGCTTTGAGCAGGACCAGCAGCAGGAAGATGGCTGGGGCATCCCAGAGATAACGAATGTCCTGCTCGGTAATGCCGGCGGTGGAGTAGGAAATGGCTTCAGGCAGTTCATCCCAGTCGGCCGCCTGCCAGTATTGCCCGCCGGTGGCTTGCGCCAGTGTTGTGAGCAGGTCCCGGTTCTGACGAATATTGAAAGCTTCCTGGTTTTCTTCATAACGCACGGCGGAGCGCACCGCTTCTATCGGTGTATCTCCGACCCGGGAAATTGCCTCGACACTGAACAGGCCGGTTTCCTGTGGAGTAAAGCTGGCCTGATAAACGCCAGGCTGGGTCGCCGATGCTTGCAGTTCCACAGTCATCGATGGGCCATATTGCGGAGAAACGACAGCAGAAACGGCCAGGCCCTGATTTTCTTCAGCCTCGGGGTCACGTATCTGCGCGCGAATCCGGATTTCCTCATTATCTATTGTCGTGCTTAATTCGAATGGCAAGGGTGAGTTGGCTACCAGGTTGCGTGCCAGCTGGCGCCAGAATGTTTCGTGGCTGAGATCTTCCAGCGGCATACTCATTTGCCAGCGCCAGGTGCCACCAGTAGCCAGGATATAACTCTGACCGCGGCCAAAAGGCTGGGTCACCAGCAGAGGCAGGGTTTCACCCGCAACATCAATTTCCAGCAGGGTTCTGGCTGCCGGTCGCAGGGGGCCGAGATACTGGTAGTCGGCGATGTTAGGCAGGCTGTTCCAGCGCTCAGCATTAGTAGCCGGGTCGTCATCCAGTTGCAGGGTAGGTGAGGCCAGACCCGCCGGGGTCGGGATTACCTTGGCCTGTTCCCGGACAAAGGCAGCGTTATCGGCGGTCAGTCGTGAAGGCAGAACCTGATTGACCACAGACTCATCCCAGCCACCCAGGCCCAGACCGTTAAGACCAGCAATCATCATCAGGCTGCCGCCGCGTTCACTGACAAAGTCATGAATCATTTGCTGCTGTTCTTCCGTAAATTCAGCAAGCTCAACACTGCCGATAATCAGGGCGTCATAACTGTAAAGTTCGGCGCGATCAACTGGGAAGCCTGCTTCCAGTTGTGCCGGGTCATCAATGCCCTGGCGGTAATACTTGTTCGGCGTGACCCGCAGCAAGGTGGCCAGTTGCACACTCGGGTCTTCCCCCAGTGAGCGCTGCATGAATTTATATTCCCAGCGCGGTTCGCCTTCTACATACAATATGCGGTACTGACCATCCGGGACATCTACCACCTGGGCGCGGCTGTTATTGGCCAGATTTCTTTCCCCGGCAATAGGGTCCAGAGTGAAACGCAAATCCAGCTCGCCCGGTTCACTGACTTCCACATTTATGAATGCAGTAGTCTGACCCTGGTTGTCACTGAGCGCTATTTCTTCTGTACTGAGCAGCTCTTCGCCGTTATAGACTTTGACCCGGGCCAGTCCGCCCTGGTCATGAGTGATGGTAATGCCGGCCGCCAGAGTGGTTCCCGGCAGGGCTTTTTGCGGCAGCAGAATATTGCTTAGCTCCAGATCTTCGGGAATAGTTTCGCGGCCAATACCGACTGTGTGGATCGGGACGCCAAAACCTGTTATTTCATTCAGGCTTGCGGCGTCGATATTACCGCTGTTATCGGCACCGTCACTGACCAGGATCAGTGCACCGAGTGAAGTATTGCTGGCTGCACGCAGTGTTTGCAAAACCGACTGCCCGAGATCTGAAGCGTCGCCCGGATCTGGCAGTTCAGTGAAATTATCAAGTTCGAAGGCATTGTCGGTAAAACCATAGCGCAGCACCTCATAGGTATCCGACAGTTCTTCAAGTCCTTCATCGCCGATCAGCTCTTGAGCCTGTGTCATGCGTGTGCTGCCATTTTCCTGGATGGCCATACTGGCAGAAGTATCCAGCAAAACAGCCAGGGCATTTTCACCCCCAACCAGACGTTCGGTCATCAAGGCCGGTTGCCAGAGAATAAACAGGACCAGTGCCAGCATCAGCCCCTGCAAGATGCCGATGCTGCCGAGTTGCAGCCAGTTGAGTACCTTGCGTTTCCAGGCCAGCATAAAAATGCAGGCAGCCAAGCCCAGGGCAATCAGGGTATAAAGCAACCACAGCGGCCAGCCACTGGCCAGAATAAATTCACTCTCTTCGTAGATTGCGGGGGGATAATTGAAAAAGAATTCGTACATGCTGTTATTTTTGTCATCCTGCCGGCAGTTTGCTGACGCGCATTTCCCTGTTTTTTAAATTGTGCTTGCTCTCGCCAAGCCCCATTTAACGGGGGCGAAGAGTGATATAAACACGTTTGTCAAAAAATTGCTAATCTTCAAAATGGCCTGACTTTTTAATGATTGATTCTTTAAAAATACTGGTTTATGTTGCAGCCGCAAAGTGCAAAAACAATGTTTTTTTGCGGTTCAATTCTGCGTTTTTCGTGACAGTTTTTTACCGGCAACTGTGTCTTTGTGTACGCAGCATGTTAGATTTGGCAAATGTAATCCGGGAGTTGACGGTAAGGAGTTTGGGGCAATCATGAGTACCTGTGTTTGTGGCAGTAAAAAAGAAGCAGCACAATGTTGCGATCCATTTCTGGACGGCAAAAGCCTGCCAAAAACGGTCAGGCAACTGATGCGGGCCCGTTATGCGGCTTATGCCCTCGGAGGACATGGTGATTTTCTCAAGCAAAGCTGGCATCCGGCCACCCGCGGCAATATCGGTCTGGCCGACCTGAATGGTAGCGACTACGACTGGCAGGGCCTGAAAATTATTCGCCATCAGCAGAAAGGTGATCAGGGTCAGGTGGAATTCAAGGCAGTGTACAGGGATGGCGACAGTGAGGATCAGGAGCATCATGAAATTTCCCTGTTCAAGCGCGAGAAAGGCATCTGGTATTACGTTGATGGCCGAATCCTCAATTAATTATTTCTCCCTGTAAAAACAACACTCGACAGCCTGTCACGCTTTGTGGATAATGCCGCCTTTTTTGCGAATAGTCAGAACTGACAGTCTTCAAGTTTCAATGCTGAAAAAGATATTTAGCCCGCTTCGGGCAGCTTTTTTTAATCTCATCGACAGTGTGCATAAGCCGCAACCTGTGCAACGCTCGGAGCAGGAAATCCGTCGTCTTGCCAAGGAAGCCTCATGTATTGCCCTGTATGATTACAAAGGCTGCGCCGCCAGTCGTCAGGCGCGTCGGGAAATACAGCGACTCAATATTGATATTGAGCGTCGTGACATCGGCAAGTGCAGTATCCACCAGGATAATTTGCTGGCTCAATTTGGGGAACTGAAAGCGCCCTGTCTGCGCATTGAGGAAAAGGGCCAGGTTCGCTGGCTGGATGAACCCGATGACATTGTCCACTTTCTGCATGAACGTTTTGATATTCAGAACGATGATTTGCAGCAGCGGAAAAGCGCCTGACTTAACTTATCCCTGTCATGCCCGTTGCGTGACAGCGCCATTCCCGCTAAATTCAAATCAACCATATACAAGGATAGCCTGGGATGAGTGATTATCTGCCAGCGGTAATTGTTGAGCCTGAACAGCCAGCCAATGCCGCGATCATCTGGCTTCACGGCCTTGGCGCCGATGGACATGATTTCGAGGCAATAGTGCCGCAGCTCAGATTGCCGGAAAACTGCCACGTCCGCTTTATTTTTCCACACGCACCATCCATACCTGTGACCCTTAATCAGGGTTTCGTGATGCCAGCCTGGTTTGATGTTATGGCACTGGAAGAAGGCGGCAGAAATTTCAATGCAAAGCAATTACTGGCTTCTGTCATGCAGGTTCACAAACTGATCGACCGGGAAATTGAAAACGGCATCAGCAGTGAGAGCATTGTGCTGGCCGGTTTCTCCCAGGGTGGAGCAGTGAATTACCAGGCCGGTTTGAGTTACGATAAACCACTGGCCGGAATGATGGCCCTGTCATCATTTTTCCCGGCTCCTGAAGCACTGGTTCCTCACCCGGCCAATCAGGATTTGCCAATTCTGGTCTGTCACGGAACGCAGGATACGGTGCTGGATATCTCCCTGGCGGAAAAAAGCCTTGAGGCACTCAAAGGCCTGGGTTTTGCCCCGCGGTTTCTGACCTACCCCATGCCTCACAGCGTCTGCAATGAAGAGATAGCAGACATCTCGGACTGGCTGCAGACAATCCTTTAAACAAAAAGAAAGTTTCATGCAGTTTGATGTTAATCAAGCAGGAATCTAACTGCGAGAAAGGATGATTCTGCTGGCCGTGATTATGTGCTGAAATTCACTATTAGTCGATTTTCTGTTTTGGGGATGGTCAGATGGATGATCTTTGTTTTGAACCGGTTGGACTGGTTTGTTCTATTGAATTGAGTCCGCTGGGCATGTGGGTCACTGGAACCAGTGGGCAACTCTGGGCCTATCCGCTGGTATTGCTGATTCATGGCATTGGCCTGATGACAGTGCTGGGTGTGGTGTTTGCCTTCAATACCCGGGTGCTGGGTTTCGCGAGTAATATCTCCATAGCTTCCTATGACAAATTGTTCAAGCTTGCCTGGGCAGGTTTTGCCATCAATTTGTTGTCCGGGCTGATCTTGCTGAGCGGCGATTTCGGCAAGTTCATCACGCAAGGCTCCTTCATCGTGAAAATGGGCCTGATTGTGCTTGGCGGAATTCTGTTAAAAGTTGTGATGAACAGTATCAGAGCGAAAAAAAGTGAATCGGTGATCAAATTATATTCGGCGCTTTGTCTGGCAAGCTGGTTTGGTGCGATATGCGCCGGTCGGCTGATGGCGTATCTCTAGGAGCTCAGCATGAATAATTTTTTAACCTGGGTTGACTCTTCTGCCTTGCATGACTGGGTGAACCTGACGCCATGGGTGTTTCCAACCATGGAAATAATTCATTTCACCGGACTGTCCATCCTGTTCGGTTCTCTGCTGGTGGTTGATTTGCGTGTCGCAGGCTTTGCCCGTTTTATCAATATGCGCGATGCCATGAAGTTTATTCCCTGGGCCATGGCCGGATTTACACTCAATCTGCTGTCCGGTATCACCCTGTTTGCCTGGAGCCCCTTTACCTATGCAGGTAATGTCGGATTTCAATGGAAAATGGGGATTATTTTTATTGCCGGGCTTAATGCTCTGTGGTTCTGGTTTGGTGAACACAACAAGCTGATCAATCTGGCAGATGGTGAGCAGGCTCCCGTTAGTGCAAAGGTTATTGCCATTGTTTCCCTTCTGCTTTGGCTGATTGTGATCAGCGTCGCGCGCTGGATGGCCTTTTTATAAAAGCATTAACGGTTTTTAACTCGTTAAATCAAGCTGTAAACAAAACATAAAACCTGTCTTTTTAGTCACTTGGAAGCTCAGGGCCGTTTACTGCAAAGGCGCTAAAAACTTGATTCTTAAAGGGATGTAGTTTACTTTAGCGCCTGTTTTTGAAAGCCCTCTGTGCTTTCTTTATGGGGTAAGCACTTTTCGTTCCCGCCTTCTTGAGTAAATATGCTTTTGGAGCGACTGACAGCGAATCGTGCTGACATAAAAACCGCTGGAGCGGTTATATCTTAATAAGGGTTGACTATGGATTTTGGGTGTTTTGAGCCGGTCGGCTTGGTCTGTTCCATTGAGATGAGTCCTGTTGGCCAGTGGGTCTATGGCTACTATGGAAACTTCTGGGCATATCCGGCGATCTTGTCTGCGCATGGCCTGGGCATGATGACGGTAATGGGTGTTGTGCTTGCCTTTAACATGCGTGTTCTTGGTTTTGCCAATAATATTTCGATCAGTGCGTATGATCGTCTTTTCATGATCGGCTGGGCAGGTTTTATTCTGAACCTGGTTTCCGGTCTGTTGCTACTCAGTGGCGCCTTATCAACGTTTCTATATCAGGGAGCTTTCCAGTTAAAAATGGCCATGATTTTACTTGGCGGCATTCTGATGAAAGTTATCATGAACGGGATAAGAAGCGGGCGTGATGAAAAGATGACGATGCTGATTTCGGCAGTTTGTTTAGCCTCCTGGACCGGTGCAATTATCACCGGTCGACTGATGGCTTATTTATAAGGGAGGTGACACATGGAATTTTTACAACCAACATTTGACTGGTTAGGGGCCTCCGCTTTAGGAGTAGCGTCCAGAGACTCAGCGTGGATTTTTGTTACGGCAGAAACAGCGCACTTCTTTGGTTTGTCTTTGCTGTTTGGCTCTTTGCTGGTAATAGATTTACGGGTAGTCGGCTTCGCACGTTTTATCAACATGCGCGATGCAATGAAGTTTATTCCAATTGCCATCGTCGGCTTTGCCATAAACCTGCTTTCAGGTATCACTTTTATTGCCTCAAACCCGGAACGTTATGGGCCCAACATTGCCTTTCAGTGGAAAATGGGCCTGGTCATTATTGCCGGCCTGAATGCCCTGTGGTTCTACTTCGGTGAACACAAGGATCTGGTTAAACTGGCAGATGGTGAAGACGCAGAATTCAGGGCCAAAGTGATCGCTGCGGTGTCACTGATGATCTGGATTGTCGTGATTATACTGGGGCGTTTTATGCCTTTCGTTGAATAAAACGTGGCATGAGATAAGCAAGCAGTTTAAAAAGAGAGCTTCGGCTCTCTTTTTTTTGGCAAAGAATTATTCAGCTGAAATAAGCGCCGAGGCAGGCCAGGGAAACCATGACAAAAAGAATCCATTTCAGCACCGCCTGTGGCATCGATATTGCAAATTTGACACTGAGTACTGCGCCGACAACTGCACCAAGTGCCAGCAATAATCCGGGCACAATCAAGACCTGATTACGTAGTATGTAAACGCCAAGAGCGACTGTTGTGGTAAATATGGTGATCGCCACTTTCAGTGCATTGGCCCGAACCAGGTCATAGCGCAGGGTGCCGGCCAGCGCGGCAATCAGGATAAAACCGACACCAGCCTGGATAAAGCCCCCGTAAACACCGGACAGAAACAACATGAACCAGGCCATGGGGCGTTCCTGAATAGTATAGGCCCGGGTTCCGACTGGAGGCGCTACCACAGAAGGCTTCACTAGCATTACAATTGCCATGCTCAGCATGGTGATCAGCAGGATCGGCTTAAGCCATACGACTGGCAGAAAGGAAGCCAGCAGGGAGCCCAGCAGGGATCCGGTGAGTGCCGGAATCAGCGTTGGCACAATCGTACTGGGTTCCAGTTTGCCCAATTGCTGAAAGCGCCGGGCTCCGGCAATACTTTGCAGAAAAATGCCAATACGGTTGGTGCCGTTGGCGACATCTGCCGGCATCCCCAGCATCATCAGCGCCGGCAATGTCAGCATGGAGCCGCCACCGGCAATGGTGTTGATAAATCCGGCGACAAAACCGGAACCAATCAGCATGATGATGAACAGAAGGTTTAACTCGTACTCCATCGCTGCATTATCTCAGACCCCCTGCCGCGTGCACACAATTGTTTTCCTGACCTACATCAATACATCTTTCTCCATTAGAGGTACCATGCTGGTGTCACTATATTGTCAAAGGAGAAAGTGCCATGAAAAAAATGTTTGTGCTGGGCCTCCTGGTCCTGCTGAGTGCCTGCCGTGTTTACCCGGATTATGCCAACGATTTCCGTTTCCCGATTCTGCGCGGTGATATAGACCGGGGTCAGGAAGCATTTGTTTCCCTGGGCTGCAATCAATGTCATGTAGTTGATGGTGTGGATGACCTGGCCGCCTATTCCGGCACCCGACCATTTACTGTCATGCTGGGTGGTGAGCTGATGTTTGCCCAGACCTATGGTGACCTGGTGACTTCAATTATCAATCCGGATCATGTGATTTCCGATCAATACCTGGATCAGTTACCAAGAGAACAGCGTAATCGCGCCAATTCCTCACCCATGTACCTGAATGAAGATATGAAGGTCACCGAACTGATTGATATCGTGGCATTTCTGAATTCCCGCTATCGCCTGCTTCCGGGCTATACGGAATATTATTACTAGGGACTCTTCAGCCCGGCAGGTGCCCACAGCTTGTAATGTAGGGTGCCCACAGCCAGGCAAAGAAGAGAGGCGTGGCTTTAGGGCAGTAAGCCTTGAAATAGCCGGATATGACCCTAGATTAGTGCTATAATAAGCTTATGAAAGCCAATATTGGCGGGCTCTGTAGCCGAAATTATGAGCCCTAGAAAGAACCTTTGGGCATATTGGCGGTCTAATATAATAAGTGGTAATATTTTGCGCCCTTGCAGGTCCAGGCATGACACCTGATTCGTAAACAGGCGTATGTGAGGCCTAAGAAGTAAGGTCTAAGAAGTAAGGGCTGCGAGTTACAACTTGTTAATTGACTATACTAATGTAGGTGAAACAGAGAAATGACTGACAAAGTAAGTAAGGTATCGACAAGCAAAGGCCTGAGTGTCATAGACACCATGGTGCCCGGTCGTGATCTGAATGCTTACATCACGGCAGTTAACGGTATTCCTGTCTTGACTGCAGAGGAAGAGCGGGAGCTGGCCGAAGATTATTATTACCGCGAAAATCTTGATGCAGCACGTAAGTTAGTACTTGCTCATATGCGTTTTGTAGTTTACATGGCCAAGAGCTATTCCGGCTATGGCCTGTCTGAAGCAGACCTGATCCAGGAAGGCAATGTCGGCCTGATGAAGGCGGTGAAGCGTTTCAACCCTGAAAAGGGGGTGCGTCTGGTTTCTTTTGCCGTGCACTGGATCAAGGCTGAGATGCATGAATTCATTCTGCGCAACTGGCGTATCGTCAAGGTTGCAACGACCAAGGCACAGCGCAAGTTGTTCTTTAACCTGCGAGGCTCTAAAAAACGTCTTGGTTGGCTGAGCAAGGAAGAAGCTGACAAGGTTGCCGCTGACCTGGGTGTGGATACTAAAACCGTGATGCAGATGGAAGGCCGGCTTGGTGTTTACGATGCATCATTTGACGGTGCTCAGGATGCTGATGATGACGATGCCATGCTGTCGCCCTCGCAATACCTGGAAGATACCAGCTTCGATCCGGCGCAAAATGTCGAAGATGAAGATTACGAGCAGAGCAGTACGGATAATCTTTACATGGCGATGGAAGGCCTTGATGAGCGCAGTCGCGATATTCTGGCCCAACGCTGGCTCAGTGACGAGAAGTCCACTTTGCATGAACTGGCCGATAAATATCAGGTTTCAGCGGAACGTATCCGCCAGCTTGAAAAAAATGCCATGAACAAGGTCCGGGCTGTTTTGGAAGCCTGATTTTGGGCCAGTAAGCCAGATAACAGCAAGAACAGTTTAAAAGCCGCCTCTAAAACAGGCGGCTTTTTTGTATTCGAACGCGGAGATTGTCACTTGAATTCAATTGAGCGAATTTATTTTTATGCCGCCATCAATGGTTTTCTGGTGGTTGTGTTTGGAGCCTTCGGCGCGCACGGGCTGGAAAGCGTGCTGAGTGAAGCCAGCCTGGAAACCTGGGATACGGCAGTGCTGTATCATATGTTTCATGTGGTCGCTCTGCTGGCCGCCGGAATTTTGTGTTATCTCTTGCCAGCTTCAAAGAGTTTTAATCGTGCCGCCTATGCTTTTCAGCTGGGAATCCTGCTGTTTTCTGGCAGCCTGTATCTGCTGGCATTAACAGATATCACCGCACTGGCTTTCATAACGCCTGTCGGCGGACTTGCATTTTTAACGGGCTGGGGCCTGCTGATATACGGCCTGATCAGGAAAAGTCTTAAATCTTCATGAGTGATACGCAGCACCGACGTGACATAAAAAGCTATGTCGTCCGTGGCGGCCGCTTGACGGTATCTCAACAAAAAGCCCTGGAAAACTACTGGCCTGAATATGGCCTGGAGCGCAATCAGGGTATTGTGGAAAGTCAGCTTCTATTCGGCAATGATCACCCCCTGGTGTTTGAAATAGGATTTGGGATGGGTGACTCACTGGTAGAGATGGCGGCTGCCAGTCCACAGCAGAATTTTATTGGCGTTGATGTCCATCCTCCAGGGATTGGTATGATACTGCGCAAGATCGCCGAACGAGAGCTGGATAATGTTCGCGTTTATCAGGATGATGCGAAACTGGTGCTGGCCGAATGTATGGCTGATAACAGCATCGACAGGGTACAGATTTTTTTCCCTGATCCCTGGCATAAAAAGCGCCACCATAAACGTCGGCTGATTCAGGCAGCATTTATTGAAGAACTACTGCCGAAGCTTAAAAAAGGCGGTGTGCTGCATCTGGCGACTGACTGGCAAAACTATGCTGAACAAATGCTGGAGGTCCTCAGCGGGTTTCCGCAACTGAAGAATCTGGCCGCATCGGGAAACTTTTCAACAGAGCATGAACGGCCGGTGACCAAGTTTGAACGTCGGGGAGAGCGACTGGGGCATGGGGTCTGGGATTTGCAGTTCAGGAAAATTAGCTGATCAGTCCTGTTTATTTTTAAGCCAGCGGCTCAGTACGCGGTTCCACCACATGGTAGCACCGGTCACAAACATCACCGCCGGAGCCAGACCGGCAGTTGCCCACAGCGCCTTGATAGACTGGTCACAAAGCCCCGGCCCATCACAGACCAGACCGATTCCGTTAATCCGTCCAAAATGCAGGAATGCCAGCCAGTACAGCAAACGGTCATAGAGTCGTTCACCGGCATTTTCCGGAGTCGGCGGCTGCAAGCGATCAACGAAATCATGAAACACATTGGGAAAACACAGATAGACACCGCTGAATGCAAATACCAGAATAAACCCGGCACACCAGATGCCTGCCATGCTGTGAATATCCCAGATCTGCCTTTTCCACTTGATGTTTAACTGGCGCTGATAAAACAGGCTTCTGCGCCAGCGTTTTATGCCTGGCCACCAGATAATCAGGCCGCTCAGGACCAGCATGATAACCGCCAGTCCGCCGAAACCGTTCAATGTTCGACCGGTAGGGCCGAGCAGAAAACTTTCGTGTAGTTCAATCAGGGCAATGACCAGCCCCTGTGCACGGCGCTGGGCACTGCCAAGATCCTCTGCAGTACGTGGATCATAAAAGCGCCTGACAGATTCTCCATCCTTATCCAGCCAGATCTCGACCGCTGCGGTTTCTCCGCCTGGCCGGTAAAAACGGCTGGGTTCATAATCCGGATAGTTGAGCAATACCTGTGCAAGTAATTCATCGTCACTTAACAGGGGCGCACTTGAACTGGAGATTTCCGGATCAGGAGTCGTGGCGACATACAGTTCGTTGCGGTAAACCAGTACTGAACCGGTAATGCTGATGAAAAATATGTACAGTCCCAGTGCAAGGCCACACCATAAATGCAGCTGGAATATTATTTTCCGGAATCGCAGGCGTTGCGGATGCTCAATCCAGCGTTGCCAGTTGGAAGTTGGGGGCGTAGACATCAGCCTAATTCTCCGCTTTATTGCTGATCGAAAAGGGTTTCATCTACCAGCATAAGGCTATTGAGCAGCATGTACTTTGATATTGATTAAAATGCTTTGTGTTTAGAAATAACGCAGCATCAGGTATGCGATTGCCAGGATACAGAAGGCTATGCCGGGTACCGCAACCAGGGTAATTGTGCGTTGCCGTTGCATGGCCAGTTTTTGCAGTTTTAATGATTCTTCAATCTGCTGACGGGACAGACGCAACCGTTCTTCTGCCAGGTCATGCTGCGCCTGTAAAAGCCTGATAACTTCCTCCTGCCCTTGCTGAATACTTTTCAGCAGTGCCAGGTTTTCATCATTGTTCTTGCTCATGTTTTCAGTCCATACAATCGATGCACCGGGTGGATTCCGGTGCGATTTTCAGTCTACCTTCTGCTATTTCCTCGCCGCATTCAAGGCAATATCCATAATCACCCTCTTCAATACGTTTCAGGGCAGCCCTGATTTGCTGTATATGCAGTTTCCGCCGGCGTTCCGATTCCAGGGCCATTTGCTGGCCCTGCATGGCGTCCATACGCGAGAGCCTGCCGACTGAAGTCTGATCCAGGCTCACTGTTGCCCGGGAATCCTCGGAGCTGGTATTCAGCTCTTCGAGTTCCTCGAGCTTTGCCAGTAAACTTTTTTTGCAAGCCTGCGTGTTAATCTTAAGCCTCTACGATACCGGTCTGTGATTTATGATTCTCACGTATGACAACCGTTCCTGCCAGCTTGTCATGCCATGCCTGTTTGCGTTTATCAATGCCTATCCAGAGGTAACCCAGGAACAGGGGAATAATTGAAATTATGTAGGCAAAATAGCGACCAACTGACTGGCCAAGACTGGGTTTGCCACCGGTTTGAGCATCAACGATGCGCAATTTCAGTAGCATTTTACCGGGGGTGCCGAGAAAGCGTTGCCAGAACCAGATTGTGGCAACAAATGGCAGAATATAGTTAAACATCAGATCCCAGAAACCATAAAAAGCGGCACCTTCGGTCCAGTATCGAGTGCCATAGATAAGTGTCAGGGGGATTGTTACACAAACAAGAATAATGACCAGGTCAATCATGAATGCGGTAAAGCGGATCCAGAAACCGGCATAGTGTCTATTTTCCATAATGCTCATTCCCTGTCATGAATATAAAAAGATATCCTGAAAAGAATTATGCCGGTTATTTAGCTTTATTGCTCACTTTACTGTGCGGCTGATTTCAACCGGAATATCATAATGCAGCACTTTTTCCTCTCTGCCGAGTTTTCTGTACAGGGCAATAGCTGCCTGGTCCTCTTCACCGGTATCAGCCTCAATAATCAAAACATAAGCTCCACGTTCAGCGGCGATTGTTTGCATTTGCTGGAGCAGGGCAGTTGCAATACCCTGGCGACGATACTCCCTGGCAACGGCCAGATCATAGATATAGATTTCACTGCGTTCCTGTTCAAACTTAAGCAGTTCATAGGCAGTCAGGCCACCGACGGCTTTTTTATTATCCATCGCTACCAGGGCAATGAAGTGATTGCTGGCAAGCAGGTTTTCTACATATTCGTGGCCAGGGCGCATATGCGTATAAGTATCCATTTCATCGAAAGCTTCACCAAAAACGGTCATCAACTCTTCGAATAATGATATGTCCCAGGCATCAAGTTGTTGCAGTGTTATCGTCATATGTTTAATTAATCAGATACTGGTTAATCAGGTCAAACGCTACTGGTGAAAAAGATAGCACCAGTAAAACAGCCATTGAAATATTGAATACTTTCTGGTGAAACGGATCTTTCAGAATTTTTTTCAGCCAGGCGCCGAAGAAAAGCCACGAGCTGGAAGTCAGAAATGAGGTGAATAAAAAGACCAGCGTTATTAGTCCTACCTGCAGGTATATGTTGCCGTCGGTTGTTGTAAAGGCAGCGATAGCCCCGGTTGCCATTACCCAGGCTTTCGGATTCACCCATTGAAATAGCAGCGCCTGAACCAGGCTCAAGGGTTTGCTTTCTTTAACCGATAGTGAACTTGTTGAGGTGTTTGCAATTCGCCATGCCAGATACAGAAGATAAGCCAGGCCTATCACCTTGATTATTTCATGCATGACGGGATATCTGTTAAAAATAATTCCCAGACTCAAGCCGATCAGGGTGAACATGATTGGAAAGCCGAAGTTGATGCCAAAATAGTGAGGCATGCTTTTCTGGATGCCAAAATTCAAGCCGGAGGTCATCAGCATGATGTTGTTCGGCCCCGGGGTGATACCAGCTGAAAAGGCGAATATAAAAATGGACGGAATCAGTTCCATGTTCACTTACACTTTATAGTTCTTCCATGTGCCGCGGGTAAATAACCACAGAGTAAAAAGCCCGACAGCAGTTTCGGAAACAAAAACGGCCCAGAAAACCCCTGATTCCTGCCAGTCCAGCCTGATGGCCAGCCACCAGCTCAATGGAATCTGAATCATCCAGAAAAAGATAAGATTGATCCATGTCGGCGTCCGGGTATCGCCGGCACCATTAAAGGCCTGTACCGAAACCATCCACCAGCCGTAGACAAAATAGGAATAGGCAAGAATTCGCATCCATTCTGCACCAATGCGGATAACAGTCGGGTCAGGTGAAAAAATACCGATGAGTTCTTCACTGTAAAAGTAATAGACAAAAGATACTGCTACCAGGAATACCATGTTGTAAATGCCGATGCGCCAGACGGAATTTTCAGCACGCTGCGGATGACCGGCGCCGAGATTTTGTCCGACCAGTGTTGCTGCAGCATTGGACAGACCCCAGGCAGGCATCATGGTGAACAGCATCACGCGAATGGTGATAGTGGCACCGGCTATCGCTTCACTTCCGACATCAGCAAGAATGCGCATGAGAAAAATCCAGGCAGACATGGCAACAAGCATCTGTCCGATACCCCCTAAAGATGTCCGGAAGATATGACCCATGAGCTTGAAATTCAACCTCCACTGACGGAAGCCTGCCCTGATATGTTTGCCGCCACGAACCAGGTTCCAGAAAATAACAGCGGCACCGATTCCACGGCCGATATTGGTCGCTATTGCCGCGCCCTCAATACCAAGTGCCGGTACCGGACCCCAGCCGAAGATCAGGATCGGGTCGAGGATAATGTTGATGGTGTTGGCAAAGAACAATACGCGCATGGCAATGGCTGCATCTCCGGCACCACGAAAAACTGCGTTGCTGACAAACAGCAATAAAATGACCACATTGCCACCGAGCATCCATTGCGTATATCGGTAGCCTTCTTCAAGTACCCAGGCGTCGGCCCCCATCAGCGCCAGCAGGTCCCGGGCAAAGAAAATTCCGGCAATGGCAAATGGCACAGAACACAATATCGCCAGCAGGATGGACTGCACGCCGGAGATTGATGCGCCCTGTTTGTCGCCTTCACCAACCCGGCGGGCCACTATGGCAGTGACTCCCATCGCCAGGCCCATGGCAATGGAATACAGCAAGAACAAGTAGGTCTCGGTGAGTCCAACAGTGGCAACAGCCGACGGGCCCAACTGACCGACGAAATAGATATCCACCACGGCAAAGGTGGATTCCATCATCAGTTCAAGAATCATGGGCACGGCCAGCAGCAGGATCGCCCTGTTCAGGGGGATGCGGGTGTAATCTGCATCACTGCCACGTATGGCTTCCTGCAGTTGCTGCCACAGAGATGTCTTGTCATCCAGAGTTAACGGGTCACCTGCGGGTGTGTGATTTGGCGAGACACTCATGACTACGCAGCTCAAGAAATAAAGAGCGGACTATTATAGGCTCCCTGCTTTATCAGGCCAGCCCTTAATGGATTAAGTTTGCTTTAATCTACACAAGCAAATTACCTTGCCTTTCATGTGTCGTCCTGTACTCTGGAGCCATATACCGTTTTGTCATTTATCTTCGATAGCTGGCCGAGCGCCCAATGGACAGGCAGCTTTATGACAAACCCGCGACTGCGTTACCAGACTGTAGAGTTTGGCAAGACAGATATTCATGTCTGTACTTTACGTGATAAACAGGAATTCCATGACCCGGATGGTGTTGCTGAAGAGCTTGGAATTGCCCCATCACTCTGGCCTTTGTTTGGCATTATCTGGCCTTCAAGTCTGGTACTTGCCCATTACATCAATGATTACAGTACCGAATCAAAACGCATACTTGAACTTGGCTGCGGCATGGCGCTGAGCTCTTTGCTGCTGAATAAACAGCACGCTGATATCACTGCTACGGATTACCATCCGGAAGTGGAATTGTTTTTGAATCGAAATACACAGCTTAATCACGACAGTCCTATCGCCTTTGAGCGAGCCGACTGGGCAAATACTGATGACAGTCTTGGTTTGTTTGACCTGATTATCGGCAGTGATGTTTTATATGAAGATGAACACATCGACTTGCTGGCCAACTTTATCATCGCTCATGCCGAGCCGACATGTGAAGTCATTCTGGTTGATCCGGGCCGTGGCAGAAAGACCAAGCTTAGCAACAGGCTGATTGAAAATGGGTTTTCCTCCAGCCATCTCAAGCCGCGGCATACAGACTACCTTGATGAAGAGTTCAAAGGCCATATTCTTAAATTTGAACGCCTGAAATAAAACCAGGAGCTTTTGTTAAAAAGGCATCATAATTATGCAAACACTGAGCCTTATTCCTTACGTAAAATCTTTTCCATTGCCTTGTTTTTGGCCAGCTCATCAACCAGCTTGTCCAGGTATCGAATTTCCTGCATGGTCGACTCTTTGATTTCTTCCACCCGGACGCCACAGATGACTCCCTTGATCAAATTCCGTGAAGGGTTCATTTTCGGTGCCTCGGCGAAAAATGTTTCAAAGTCGGTTTTGTTATCGATCTGTTGTTCCAGCTGCTTCTGACTGTAGCCTGTCAGCCAGCGAATAATTTCATCGACTTCTGCTTGCGTACGGTTTTTCCTTTCTGCCTTGGTCACATAATGAGGATAGATACTGGCAAAGCTCATGCTATAAATTCGATGTTTAGTCATCTCGCGTTCACCTTCTGGGTTTCAGCACAAAGTGTTCAGGCCCTTGCGCAAAGCCTGGGTCAGTTGCCTGGGGTGAACACTGGTTAAAGCTACCGAATCACATTGCTGAAAATCACAAAACTTTCTGACCGCGTCCAGAAAGGCAGCAAGGACTGCAAACTGATCAAAACCATTTTGCTCCAGGTAAAGTGGCTCAAGATGCAGTGCCTTGATTTCCAGATGAGCATCTTTTCGATGGGCTTTGCAGTCCATGCGTCCGATAAAGGCATCGCCATAAAGCAGCGGCAGACTAAAGTAACCATATTGGCGTTTGTGCTCGGGCAGGTAACATTCTATCTGGTACTCGTAGTCGAACAGTGTCCTGAGCCGATCGCGTTGAATGACACTGTTATCAAAAGGTGAAAGTATCAACATCCTCTTGTTCAGTCGCGGCAAACGACGTTCCAGGGATTCCGGTTCCAGCACAAAAATTTCACCGCTGGGCAGTTTTACCCTTTGCAGTGTGCCTTGCGCGATTCTTTCATACATCAGGGTTTTTACCGCTTTGCGCAGTCCCGTTTCACGACGCAGGTAGGTCAGGCCTTTTAGTGAAGCAAGGCCGTGGCAGCGTAACTGCTGATCGACAAGATGAGCGGCGAATTCTTCCACAGTGGGTATTGTTGTATTGATGTTGGAGGGCAGAACGCGCTCAGTAAGATCGTAGGTTTTCTGGAAACCTTCACGCTTACTGACCATCAGTTCACCCTGCATGTAGAGTTGCTCAAGGGCACTTTTGGCAGGCTTCCAGTCCCACCAGCCTGCCTGCTTTTTTGATTCGCTTTCCAGATCACGGGATCGTAGCGGGCCGTCTGAGCGGATACGCGCCAGCAGTTCACGCATCAGTTTTTTATCGGGATTTCGCTGCCAGTGTCGCTGACCGTTTTTAATGGCGTGCTTGTAAGGCAGGGAAAAACGAAAATCATGGATGGGCAGAAACGCAGCGGCGTGCGACCAGTACTCAAAAATGTCCCTGTCACGCAGCATTCGTTCTGTCATGTCTGGCCTGAACCCGGGCACGCGGGCATAAAAAACATGATGGTGTGCCCGCTCCACGACCGAAATCGTGTCGATTTGCACGTACCCGATATGCTCAATGGCTTTTCGTGCTCCAGGCAACCCGCGTCCATAAGCTTGTGTCTGTAACAGGCCCTGCGCTTCGAGAGCAAGGCGTCGCAAACGAGCCAGATCCTGTGGGTGTTTGAGTTCAATCATAGGGAGGCTTGATGTCATTAGCAGGCAAACAGAATTTATCTATCAGACAGCATCGAAGAAAATTACTGCTCAGGAATGATTTTCTTCAATCATTTCAACCTTGATTTTCTGGCTTAAGGGATATACAGCCGGGCCAAACTGGTTATAGATGGCGACATCGGCGGCATCACGACCATAACCGATCGCCACATAGCCGCCGTTCAGTTCATCCTGGGTGGCGTCGAAGGTATACCAGCGACCGGCGATATAGGCTTCAAACCAGGCATGCAGGTCCATCGGTTTGAGCCCATGCAGGTAACCTACCACCAGGCGTGCCGGAATGCTGAGACTGCGACACAGGGCAATGCCAAGATGGGAAAGGTCTCGGCACACTCCACGTTGCCGGGCATTAACTTCCACGGCGGACACCGGCACTACACTGCTGCCCGGTTCGTAACTAATGGTCTCCCGTAACCAGCTTTCGATGGCTTTGACCTGGTCATATCCCAGCAAGTGACCGGCTGTGATTTCGGTAGCCATCTGGCCAAAGCGGTCTGATTCACAATAGCGACTGGGCAGGAGGTAATTGATCACGCCATCGGGCAGATACTCGATTTCGACAAAAGGTGCCCCCGGAGACTGGTCTACCTGGTCGGCAGTCATGACATTGGCAGAGGTATAAATGCTGAAAGGTCCGGGTGGGGCGATCAGGCGCTGGCAAAGATTGCCGTAGATATCAGTGAACTCGTATACCGGGACGCTGGGCTTAAGTCTGTATTCCTCATTTGCCACCCATTGCTGTGCCGCTGCGCAAGCGCAACATGAGAATAAACGGCGTCGGAACCGTGATATCGAAAGTCAGTTCACAGCTTGTGTGCAACCACATGAAAAAATCCTTTGATTGAATACAGCAATATACGCGATTTGTTCGAAGCTACAAATAACAGTGACCACTATCGAACAGTGGCTGTGACAAATTACAGACAGGAGTGCAGGATTACACTGTCCAGAATCGATGGCCGTAAGTGGTCAGCCAGTCCTTCAGGTTCCTGTAATCCGGACAAACGGAATTCACGGTCTGCCAGAAGGCTTTCGAGTGGTTCATGTGAACCAGGTGGCTGCATTCGTGAGCGATGAGGTAGTCGATGACCGGCTTGGGGGCCATCATGGTCAGCCAGTTGTATTGAATGGTGCCATCACTCTGGCAATGCCCCCACTTGGTTTTGGTCTTGCGAAAGACGACATCTTTGAGCTTGTGTTCAACACCGAGCCGTCGGGCAGTCTTGATGGTCTGGGTGGTCATGTATTCGCTGGCCTGCTCTTTAAGCCATTTATTGAAGTGCCGCTCCAGATCGCCGGGTTCTGAGCTTTTACTGTAAATCAGCAGACTTTTGTCGGTAATCTCGATTTTGGGACGGGAGCTGGCAAGAATGACCTTGATGCGGCGGGGCTTGCCAAAGAACATGACTTCATGGCCCTCGGCAAGAACCAGGCGCTGGGTGAGCTGAACCTCCTGTTCGGCAAGGTGCTTTTGTATCCAGGCCTGCTTCTGCGCCAAAAATTCATAAATCTCCACTTTTGGCATAAGTAAAGGAGATTTAATCTCTACATTCCCACTATTGACAATTATGGATAAAGTTTTGCGCCTTGAGCGCACAATTTCAAAATTAAATGGAAAAGTGGGATTGCAGGCCAATTTATGAACTTTAAATGAATATTAGTGGGATTTACATGCTTCAGATGGCAGTCTCAGGCTGCCATCTGTTTACGGGCATGCATAATCTGGCCGACACCATTGAGCAGGGCGTTAACCGACGAGGTAACGATATCCTCATTGATGGCAATACCGGTGAAGCGCTCATTCTCATATTTAAGCTGAATATAGGTTACTGCCTCAGCGCTGGCATCCTGCCCCATCGTGTGTTCGCCATATTCCAGAATCTGGAAGTCGAGATCCAGGGTATTTTGCAATGCAGAACTAAAAGCCGCCAGCATGCCTGAGCCCTTGCCCTGAACCTGAAATTCCTGGCCATCCACCTCAATGCTGCCGGATACGGATTCCTGGCCCTCATTTTTCTCAATGGAGAAGGTCTTCAGCATCAGCGGGGCGGGCAGGTTTAGATAGGTCTGCTGAAACAGTTCATGGATGGCTTCCGGGGCAATTTCCTGGCCACTGTCCTCGGCAGCTTGCTGTACCACGCGGCTGAATTCGATCTGCAGCCAGCGTGGCAACTGGTAGCCGTATTTGCTTTCCAGTACATAGGCAACACCGCCCTTGCCGGATTGGGAATTAACCCGAATCACATCTTGATAAGTGCGTCCGACATCCCGCGGATCAATTGGCAGATAGGCGATTTCCCAGGGCTCGCCTTCCCTGTAAAGGTTGAGGCATTTGTTGATGGCGTCCTGATGTGATCCGGAAAAGGCCGTAAAGACCAGCGAGCCGGCATAAGGCTGGCGAGGGTGCACGCTGATCTGGGTGCATTCGCGTACCACGGTGCAGATACGGTCCATGTCGCTGAAATCCAGCAAGGGGTCGATCCCCTGGCTGTACATGTTCATGCCCATGGTGACGACATCCAGATTGCCGGTGCGCTCGCCGTTGCCCAGGAGGGTGCCTTCAACACGCTCGGCACCGGCCATCATGCCCAGTTCGGAAGCGGCGACACCACAGCCACGGTCATTATGTGTGTGCAGGCTGATGATGACTGAATCACGCTTGTTGATATGACGGCAGAACCATTCAATCTGGTCGGCATAGATATTGGGCGTGGCCATTTCCACGGTGGCCGGCAGATTCAGAATCACCTTGCGCTCGGGAGTCGGTTGCCAGACATCCACGACGGCATCACAGACTTCAAGGGCAAAGTCGAGCTCGGTTCCGGTGAAGCTTTCCGGGGAGTACTGGAAATAAAAGTCGGTTTCCGGCGCAGCTTGCGCACAGCGCAGGACATCCTGGGCGCCTTTCACGGCGATGGCCTTGATTCCGGCTTTATCCAGTTTAAACACTTTCTCGCGTTGTACCACGGAGGTCGAGTTATACAGATGGACGATAGCCTTTTTCGCGCCTTTGAGAGATTCATAGGTGCGTTCGATCAGTTCGGTACGGGCCTGGGTCAGTACCTGAATGCATACGTCATCAGGCACCTTGTCTTCTTCAATCAGCCAGCGCACAAAATCGAAGTCAGGCTGGGAAGCAGCGGGAAAGCCGACTTCAATTTCCTTGAAACCGACATCGACCAGCAGTTTGAACATCTTTTTCTTCTGCGCGACGGACATGGGCTCGATCAACGCCTGATTACCATCTCTCAGATCAACACTGCACCAGGTCGGCGCGGCGTCAATAACCTTGTCCGGCCAGGATCTGTCTGGCAATTGAACAGGCTGAAAGGCTTTGTATTTGGTGTGATCGTAACGCTTCACGAGCTTTCTCCATATCACTTAACTGTTTCGAGGTGGGCATTGTACCTGAGCCTGAAGAATTTTTTATTGCGAATATTGTGCTAAATTGACTATTAAATAGTAATAAATGCTAATTTAATATAGATTAATGGCATAAAATATCAATATAATGTATTTTATTAAACTAATCGCCATTTCCGGAGTCTAGTATGGAGCTGGATCGCACCGACAGACGCATACTGGCTGAGCTGCAGAATAACGGGCGCATCAGCAATCAGGAGCTGGCCGACAAGATCGGACTGTCGCCTTCGCCCTGTCTGCGCCGTGTGCGGCAACTGGAAGAAGCCGGCATTGTTGAAAGCTATGTTGCACGCCTGAATGCTTCGAAACTTGGTCTTAAACTGATCGCGCTGATTCAGATCAGCATGGACAAACATACTCCTGAGCGTTTCGAGCATTTTGAAAAGGTAGTCAACGACTATCCGGAAGTGCTGGAGTGTCTGCTGATTACCGGACAGTCGGCAGATTATCTCTTGAAGGTAGCTGTACAGGACATGGAGGTATACCAGGATTTTTTGCTGAACAAAATAACCAGGATTCCCGGCGTATCGGATGTACATTCCAGTTTCGTACTGCGGGAAGTGATCAATACCACACGTTTGCCGCTGTCAGGGGTGACTGGTAGTGAATAGTGTTTTGCTGTTTTTCGTGGCTAAAGCCACTCCTACTCTCGGAACAGGTTTTGTAGGAGCGGCTTTAGCCGCGAACAGGGTATGCGTGTTAAAGCTGAAAATAAAGCGTTCCGTGTTGCTTTTCAAGGGGGGAAGCCGGCCGGTATAACTCCGGATATAAGCTGACAGAATGACTGAGCTGTAAAAAGGAGGTGGGGCAGTCCTGGGGCTGGACAAGGGTTCCACTATTTTAAACAGGCTCAGCGTTGAACCTGTCAGACACCGGAGTTATTACCGGCCGCATTTATTCATGGCCGGTTCGATTCAGGGAAACTTAAACCGCGTTTGCCTTATGGTATAGTGCCTCTCCCGCCACCAATTACGAGGCAAGACCATGGCGAGCATCTTTACCAAAATACTTGAACGTGAAATTCCCGGGCATTTTGTCTGGGAAGATGAGCATTGTTTTTCCATCATGACCATTCAGCCGATCCGTGAAGGGCATTTGATGGTCATTCCGAAAATGGAAGTCAATCACTGGGATGATGTCCCCGGGTATATTGCGGCACATCTGATGCAAGTGGCCCAGAAAATAGCCAAGGCCATGAAGACTGTGATTCCCTGCAAACGTATTGGTATGTCAGTAGTAGGTCTGGAAGTTCCGCATACGCATATTCATCTGATGCCCATCGACAATATGGGGGACATGGATTTTTCGCAGGCCAAGGAAGCCAGTCAGGAAGAACTGCAGGCCACCGCCGGGCTGATCCGCAAGACCCTGCAGGCGCGGGGCTTCAGCGAAGCCGATATCTAGCCTTATCCTTACTGCCATGAGCGCCGAAAAAGACAATATTTATCTTTACGATGAAGCGCTGGCTGATTTTGTCTTTGATGACAAGGTCGCTGCCGTGTTTACCGACATGATCAATCGCTCGGTGCCAGGCTATGCCCTGGTCGTGCGCATGATTGCCATTCTTGCCGGGCGCTATGGCAAAAGTAATTCCAACCTTTATGATCTTGGCTGTTCCCTGGGGGCAGTGACTTTATTACTGCGCCAGCTGGATTTACAGGGCGGCAGGGTCATTGGCGTTGATAACTCGCAGTCCATGCTGGCGCGCTGTGAGGCCTATATGTCTACCCAACAGGGCCTCGATTATGAGCTACGCTGTGAAGATGTACTGAATACCCCGCTGGAAAATGCATCAGTTGTGGTCTTGAACTTCACCCTGCAATTTATTCCGCCTGACCAGCGCCAGGCTCTGCTCAAAAAGATATATCAGGCACTGCAACCGGGCGGCCTGTTGATCATTTCAGAAAAAATTATTTTCGCGGATGATGAGCACAATAAATTGTTTATCGAGCTGCACCACCGATTCAAGCAGGCCAATGGGTATTCAGAACTTGAGATCAGCCGTAAACGCTCGGCAATTGAAAATGTCCTGATACCCGACCCCATGATGGTTCATGAGCAGCGTCTGAGGGAGCTCGGTTTCAGCCAGTTTGTGCCCTGGTTTCAATGTTTTAATTTTGTATCCATGTTTGCCGTCAAGTAAGTCCATGGCAGTATCCGAGCTCAAGGAAAAACTTTTCAATTACGCTGACCTGAAGACCGAGCTGGCCGGTACCAGGCTGGCGCCCTTGCTGGATACTGTGCCGGATAATTTTGCTGCGCGCATCAATCACGGTGATTTTCCGGGCTGGAAGCAGGTCATTGAAAGCCTGCCAGCACTGAAGCCGGCTTCAGTGGACCTGCTTGATGAAGTCCGGATTGGCGAAAAGTCGCAGCTGCAAGAGGCTGAACGGGAAGAGCTCAAGGCCTTGCTTATGGGCCTGCAGCCATGGCGTAAAGGACCGATCAGTCTATATGGTTTGCAAATCGATACCGAATGGCGTTCTGACTGGAAATGGGATCGAATCAAGGAGCAGATAAGCTCTCTGGAAAGCAGAAAGGTTCTGGATGTCGGCTGTGGTAATGGCTATCACTGCTGGCGTATGGCCGGCGCCGGTGCCCGTATCGTTGTCGGGGTTGATTCACACCTGCTGTTTAACCTGCAATACTGGGCTATCAGGCACTTTCTGCCTGAGCCGCCAGTCCATGTTCTGCCTCTGGCACTGGAAGATATCCCCGCAGACCTTGGCGCTTTTGATACGGTCTTTTCCATGGGGGTCCTGTATCATCGGCGCTCTCCCATTGATCACCTTTATGCGCTCAGGGACTGTCTACGCCCGGGCGGGGAATTGGTTCTGGAAACACTGGTCATAGAGGGCGAAGCAGGGATGACTTTGATGCCGCAGAAACGCTATGCCCGAATGCCGAATGTCTGGTTTCTGCCAAGTTGTGCTACTTTGCAAAGCTGGCTGCAAAAATCCGGATTCAAAAAAATTCGCCTGGCTGATGTAAACCAGACCACAACTGAGGAGCAGCGCAGTACTGAATGGATGAACTTTGAATCACTGGGACAGGCACTGGACGCAGACAATCCAGCTCTTACAATAGAAGGATACCCGGCACCGAAACGGGCAGTTTTTATCGCAGAAAAATAAATTCCTGCTCGTTCAGGTACACATGTTCAAACTTGCCATGAAATTGTTTATTCTGTTGTCAGGTTTGAATATTGCCGTAACGATTAAATTCATTGATAAAATTCATCAAAGTTGGGCCGCTAGCAAAGGAAGCACTAAAAGACTAACAAAAAGACTTAAAGGATCAGGTCAGGCACAGGAATTGAACCATGGCACGCCCCTTACGCATAGAGTATCCCGATGCTTACTATCATGTAAGCAATAGTAGCGAACTAGGCTTTACACTCTTCCCCGGCAAAAAATATTATCAGGCATTCCTGGACGGGCTGGGTGAAGCCTGTGCACGTTTCAATGTTGAAATACATGCCTACTGTCTGCTGAAAAATGAATATCACCTGCTGCTTAAAACCCCGGAAGGCAACCTGAGTCGTTTTATGCGACAGGTTGATGGTCTGTACACACAACATTATCAGGCCGGAAAAAACCTGCTCGGTTCCATATTTCATTCACGCTATAAAGCCGTGTTGCTGCAGGCCAATCCTTATCTTCTGGAGGTGTCGCGCTATATCCATGCTTTGCCAGTACGGGGCAAAAAGTCTGCTGTGGATATCCCCTGGTCGAGCATGGCGGCTTATGCCAATAAAGCCAAAGCCCCGGAGTGGCTGGAGCGTGATGAAGTGCTGGGGATGTTTGGTAAAAGAGCTGGAAAACCTGCGCGGGCCTACGCTGCCTATCTCAAGTTTGTGGATGAAAATCTCCCGGAAGAAATAACAGCGTTTTACGCCCGTAAAAACCGCCTGTCCATTCTGGGCAGTGAGCAGTTTATAAAAAGCGCCAGGTCCAAAGCCTCTCCAGCCAAACCCAGGGGGCTTGCCAAAGGTAAGCAGGCGCGGAAACGGCCATCCATGAAGAAGGTCGTGGAAGCGGTAGCCAAATATTTCAAAGTCAGTGAAAAAAGTATTTATCAGGCATCACGCGGTCCCAGTTCAAAAAATGTCCCACGCTGGATCGCCATGCATTTATGCCAGGAATTATCCGGTGTGACCCTGCAGGATATTGCCAAACGTTTTGGTCTTAAACGTTACGGTACGGTTTCGACAACAGTCGGCAAGCTCAAAAACGAAGTGGAAATCGATCCGAAAATTGCCAGAGCAGTGAACACCTTACGTAAACGGCTCAAAACTTAAGAAACCCACCCTGAACCCTTTCCAGGCCTGATTGCGCTTGTATTTCAGAGGCGGGCGTATACACTCCCGATTCATATGTTTTATTCAGGTGAATTATGAAAACAGCCAGGACCAAGCAGCAGGATCGCCGGCTGGAAGTGATGCCCTTCCTGAAAGGCATGTATGAAGCAGGTCGAATAAGTAAACAGCAGCTGCAGCAACTGATCAAATCCAGCAAGATCGGCAAGGAACATGTACTGGTTTATCTTGCCAAGCAGGAACTGGAGGATCAGTTAAATCCCGGCAGGACGCTTGATATCGAAACCCTTACCCAGATACTTGCCGAGCAGGCGAGTCAGGATTATTACCATATTGATCCCCTGAGCATCGATGCCACCAAGGTCACTGAGGTCATGTCTCATGCCTTCGCCAAACGCCATCGCATCATGGCTGTCAAAGTTAATGAGAATGAGGTGACAGTAGCCAGCGCCGAACCAGGAATATCTGACTGGGAAGAAGACCTGATGCAGGTGGTGCGTAAACCCATCAAAAGGGTAGTGGCCAACCCACTGGAACTGGAACGTATAACCGAAGAACTTTATCGCCTGGCCTCATCCATTGGTATGGCAATTTCCGGCGGGCAGGGCAACAGGAACCGTCCGGGAATCGGCAACCTGGAACAGATGATGGACCTGGGTGCGCTCAAGGAGCCGGAAGCCAATGACAAGCATGTGGTTAATATTGTTGACTGGCTTTTGCAGTATGCCTTTGAACAACGTGCCAGTGATATCCATATTGAACCACGCCGTGATATCGGTAACGTCCGCTTTCGAATCGACGGGCTGTTATACACGGTTTACCAGATTCCCATGCAGGTACTCAGTGCCGTGACCAGCCGCCTGAAGGCTCTGGGCCGACTCAATGTCGCCGAAAAACGCCGACCCCAGGATGGCAGGTTGAAGACCCGCAGCCCCAATGGCAAGGAAGTGGAATTGCGAATTTCCACTTTGCCGACGGCTTTCGGGGAAAAAATGGTACTGCGAATTTTTGATCCGAATGTGCTGCTGAAATCCTTTCAGCAACTCGGGCTTAATGACCATGACCTGCAACGCTGGCACAGCATGACCAGGCACAAGCACGGTATTATCCTGATTACCGGCCCCACAGGTAGCGGAAAAACCACAACACTTTATTCGACTCTTAAATCCCTTGCCACCAAGGAAGTGAATGTCTGTACCGTGGAAGATCCGATTGAAATGGTAGAGTCCAGTTTTAATCAGATGCAGGTGCAGGAAAATATTGAAATGACCTTCGCCAACGGCGTCCGGGCATTACTGCGGCAGGACCCGGATATCATCATGATTGGCGAGATTCGTGACCTGGATACTGCCGAGATGGCAATTCAGGCGGCACTGACCGGCCACCTGGTGTTTTCCACTTTGCATACCAACGATGCCCCATCCGCAATCACCCGTATGCTGGAACTGGAAGTACCATCCTATCTGATTAAAGCCACCCTGATCGGAGTCATGGCCCAGCGGCTGGTCAGAATTCTCTGCCCTCACTGCAAAAAAGTCCAAAGTGTCGATGAAACGCAGTGGCATGATCTGGACCCGAACTGGCAGGGTGAAATTCCGCAACAGGTCTATGAAGCCGTGGGCTGTCGTGAATGTCGGGATACCGGGTTTCAGGGACGTGAAGGAATCTATGAAGTCATGCCCTTGAGTGAGACGCTGCAAAATTATGCCGAAGATAAATCTGATTTGCCCAAGCTCAGAAAACAGGCATACAGCGAAGGGATGGTCAGTCTGCGTCGCAGCGGCGCCGAAAAAGTTGCCGCCGGGCTGACGACCATCAATGAAGTCTTCAGGGTTGCGCCTGAAATAAACTGAAGCAAACATGATGAAGATATTGATTGTTGGCCCATCCTGGATTGGCGACATGGTCATGGCCCAGGCCTTGTTTAAGAGCCTGAAGCAAGAGCATCCGCAAGCCACTATCGATGTTCTGGCGCCGGCATGGACGCGCGCTATTTTACAGCGTATGCCGGAAGTCACTGAGGCGATTGTGATGCCGGTAGGCCATGGCGAACTGGGCCTGGGAAAACGTCTTAAACTCGGTCGGGAACTGAAACGACAGGCTTATGATCAGGCCATTGTATTACCGAATTCATTCAAATCAGCCCTGGTTCCACGCTTTGCCGGCATTCCACTGCGCACGGGCTGGCGTGGTGAAGCCCGTGGCTGGCTGCTGAATGATTGCCGGACACTGGACAAAGAAGCTTACCCGCTGATGGTGGAGCGTTTTGTTGCGCTGGCTTATCCCGCCCAGTCCAGATTGCCGCACCCGCTTCCACAACCTGCATTAAGCATTAATGAAAACCATGAGGCACTTCTCAGCAAACTGGATCTGGATTCAGACAGGCCAATTATCGTATTTTGTCCAGGCGCAGAATTCGGTCCGGCTAAGAAATGGCCGGAAAACTATTTTGCCGAGGTGGCAGATGTCTTAATTAAAGAAGGCAGGCAAGTCTGGCTACTGGGCTCAGATAATGACAGGCAAAGTTGTGAGGCTATCCTCGACCAGCTTGCTGAACCGGAACAGGCTCATTGCCGGAACCTGGCCGGTCTTACCAGTATTGGTGAAGCTGTGGACCTGTTATCGCTGGCGGCGCTTGTACTCAGCAATGATTCCGGCCTGATGCACGTTGCTGCAGCGCTCGGCAAAAAGCTGGTGGTGATCTACGGCTCGACATCTCCGGATTTCACGCCACCACTGACTGATAAAGTGGCAATCTTGCGACTGGATCTGCCATGCAGTCCCTGTTTTCAGCGGGAGTGCCCGCTGGGTCACCTCGATTGCCTGAGAAAATTACAGGCAAGTACTGTGACTGATACAATAGGGAAACTGCTCGAACAGAATGAAGCATAAATGATGCGGGTGCTGATTGTTAAGGTTTCCTCCCTGGGTGATGTTATTCACACCTTGCCCGCCCTCACCGACGCCAGAAATGCCATTCCCGATATCGAATTTGACTGGATTGTTGAAGAAGCCTTTTGCGAAATTCCAGCCTGGCATCCTGCTGTAAAGAAAGTGATTCCGCTTGCATTACGGCGCTGGCGTAAAAATTTGCTGACTTTATTTTTCAACCAGGAATACAGAAGATTCATGCGACAGTTAAAAAATGCGAACTACGACCTGGTCATAGATGCTCAGGGTCTGATAAAAAGCAGTATGATAACTGCAATGGTACCAGCCAGGTCCGCAGGATTTGATAATGCCAGTATCCGGGAAAAGTTTGCCGCGCGGGCCTATGATGAAAACTATTCTGTCAGCTGGAAACAACATGCAGTAGAACGTACCCGCGAATTGTTTGCCAAGGCACTTGATTACACTCCACCCGAAACTGAAGCTGATTACGGAATTGCAGTAGGAAACTTCAGACAGGAAGCAAGCCTGAATCATAAATCAATCCTGTTTCTGCACGGCACGACCTGGGAAACCAAACTGTGGCCGGAAACCTACTGGCAGGAACTGGGCAGGCTGGTTGCAGGGCACGGCTATCAGGTGAGTCTGCTATGGGGCAGCGATGCTGAAAAAAGTCGCGCCCTGCGTATAGCCGACAGTATTCCCAATGCGATTGTGAATGAGCGTTTGTCTTTAGCGGAAATTGCCCGGCTTATGTGCCACAGTGAATGCATTGTAGCCGTTGATACCGGTCTGGCGCATATGGCGGCAGCGCTGGGCAGGCCAACCGTTGCCCTTTATGGGCCAAGCGATGCCAGGCGCACCGGTACCTACGGCAAAAATCAGCAACATCTGCAGGCAACATTGTCCTGCAGTCCCTGTCTGAGCAAGACCTGTACCTATCAGGGTAAAGACCTGGAGCCCGGAGTAAGGGCCGATGTTTTTTCGGTACAGCCACCGTGTTTTTCCACGCTCAAGCCTGCTCTGGTATGGCAACAAATCAGGCTTGCAATTCCCGAGTCACTGGAAAGCTGAATGAAGTTCGCCTTTGTCCTGTTTTCATATTTTCCATTCGGGGGTCTGCAGCAGGATATGCTGAAGATTGCTCGCGCCTGTCATGACCGGAATGTGGAAGTCACGGTTTTCTGCATGGAATGGCAGGGAGAGATACCCCACTTTATCAAGGTTGTACTGCGCTCCGGTCAGGGTTTTACCAAAGTAGCCCGTCGCAGCTGTTTTGTTGATCAGGTACTGGAAGCGACGGTCAATGATTTTGATCTGGTCCTCGGGTTCAACAAAATGCCGGGTCTGGATTATTACTATGCGGCAGACTACTGCTTCGCTGAAAAAGCATTCAATGAACGTAATGCACTGTACCGGATGACCGCACGGGCCAGACAGTACCTGGATTTTGAAGCATCCGTGTTCGGCGAAAATGAAGATACTGTAGCCCTCCTGCTGTCTCCCTCACAGAGCGAAGAATTTTTCAGGCATTACCATACCCCTTCGGAACGTCTGGTGACCTTGCCGGCAGGCATCAAAAAAGACCGGCGCTATTCCCAGGATTCTCTGGCCAAACGCATGATGCTGCGCTATCAGTTTAATATTGGCAAAGAAGAATTACTGGTTTTGCAGATTGGCTCGGCTTTTAAAACCAAAGGCCTGGATCGTTCCCTGCAGGCTTTTGCTGCGCTGCCTGATACCTTAAGGCAGAACACATATTTTTATGTGATTGGTGAAGATGAGCCGGAAAAATACCTGCACATGGCCAGCCTGCTTGGAGTAGAGAAACATTTCAAGATCTTGCAGGGACGCAGTGATGTGCCTGATTTTCTCCAGGCAGCTGATGTGCTGATTCATCCTTCCATCAAGGAAAGTGCCGGCATGGTGATAGTGGAAGCAATCGTTGCCGGCTTGCCGGTCCTGTGTACAGATACCTGTGGTTATGCCTTTCACGTAAAAAAAGCCGAGGCCGGGTATATCTGTTCCTCGCCTTTTCAGCAGGATGAATTGGACCGGCAATTACAGTCTGTGCTCAGGGATGAGGCTCAACGCCAAAAATGGAAAGAAAACGGTATTGCCTACGGGCGTAATAATGACCTGTATTCAATGCCGGAAACCGTTGCAGCCATCCTGGTACAGGCAGCCTCCGCCTACGTCCACCAGGCCTAATCAGAGCTTTCCAGCATAAGCTTAAACCGCTGCATGACCTGTTCTGCTGTGATGGCCGTCAGACATCGGTTGGCATAAATGCAGCCGGTTTTCGTGCACTCAGCAGCGCACTTTACATCGGCTTTCAGCACCGCAGATTTCTTCCCCAGTGGAGGCCACAGTGTCTTGTCAGTGGGGCCAAAAATGACACATCCCGGCAGACCCAGGGCTGAACCCAGATGAAATGGCCCGCTGTCATTGCCGATCATGCCGCGGGCTTTTGACATGAGGATGGCCAGTTCTGCCAGAGAAAACTGATTGCAGAGATCAAGGCAGGCAAGCTCCGGATCCAGGCTGTGCAGCTCTTGCAGTATCCTGATGTTGCTTTCCTGATCAGCCTGTCCGGCACCGATCAGCAGGCTTTGGTAACCAGCCTTCCTGAGCAGGAGAATCAAATGCGCAAAGCTGGATGCCGGCCACTTTTTATAATCTTTGGCGGCACCGGCATGAATAATTACTGTCGGGCCAGTCAGGTCAAGGCCAAGATTCTCCAGTTTTTGTTGAAACTCCTTTTCTACCCCCGGGACAGACAGCCGCAGATATCCGGCCCGGGTTTCCGGCAGGCCCAATGCAGCAAAAACATCGGCATAGCCGTACCAGCGATGACGTCGTGCCGCATTACGCTGCAGATAGTTGATATCCAGAACATGGTCATATCCATGCTTGTGACGCTGCACATTACTGCCGATCCTGAAACTTGCCCCGGACAGTTGAGTCAGGCGATGGGAAACACTGTCTTCCTCAATATTAAACGCAATGTCGGCTTTGAAACGGCGAATGGCAAAAAGACAGCCCAGATAGGCAGTAAGTTTTTGCCAGATGGAGCCTTGTCTGATTAATTTACGTGGATAGAAAAGCAGTACTTTGTCAGGGAGTGAGCCCTGCAATAAATCCCGGTAGGCTGCATCAATGACCAGTAAAAATTCTATCTCGCGTTCCCGGCAGTAATGGTAGAAATCCTGAATCAGCCCTCCTGCGATCAGGAGATTACCCAGGTAGCGGGTCGGATTCAGTAACACGATACGACGATAGTCTGCTGGAATTTTCCTGCTGGGAATCTGAGTCAAATCTGCAAAGTCCGGCTTAGCGTGATGCCGAAGATTCTACCTGAGTGAAGCTGTAAGTCCATGTATAATGCCAGAGACTCTCACTCATAATCACTGACAGAGCTTGCCAGATGTCTGATTCGACACCGATACCCATCAGCGCATATATCATCACCAAAAACGAGGAAGATAACATTCGTCGCGTTCTCGATAATCTTCGTGATTTTGCTGAAGTGATTGTTGTTGACAGTGGCAGCACGGATAACACCCTGGCAATAGCAGAATCCTACCCCAACACCAAAGTCAGCTTTAATGCCTGGCCCGGATTTGGCGAACAAAAAGCCCATGCCCTGTCTTTATGCTCACATCCCTGGGTACTTAATCTGGATGCCGATGAAACACTGGCAGATACCTTTATTGCCGAGTTAAAAGATTTTATTCAGCAGGATCAGTTTGTTGCCCTGCAGTCACGTCGGCTCCTTTATCGCTGGGGGAGACGCCCAAGAAGTTTTGGTAAGCCAGAACGGTTAATCCGGCTTTTCAGGAAAGATAAAGGTGAATACGACAATCGTCAGGTGCATGAAAGTATCAATATCAGCGGGCCGGTTAAGGATACCCAGGCAGCCATACTGCATCACGAAAATTTATCGTACTCCCAGCGAATAGAAAAATCGGTTTTCTATGCCCGTCTCAAAGCCAGAGATAAATTCGAGCGCGGAGATAAGGTCAGCTTTATTGTGGTGATATTAATTTTTCCACTGAGTTTTATACGGACATATTTTATTAAAGGGCATTTTCTTGATGGACTGCAGGGTGTGCTGACCAGTATCAATGTCGCATTTTATAACTACATGAAATACGCCAATCTCTGGGACATGCATAACAGGAAGTTAACGCAGGGTCAGAAGCCTGGAAAATAAGCGGGTAAATTCTGTTACATTTTTCAGGCCGGCAACTTCGGTATAGTCCTTGATAAACTGATTGCGTTGCAGCTGAGTAATTTCCATTTTATTCAGTAGAGTGCTTATGTTGTTGTAGCGGTCGGCATAACAGACTGACGTAGGAAAAACCTTGATGTTCTCGGGGTTGGCAATATAAAAATCCTTGTCATCAAAATATAGTTTGTCCAGCCTGATTTCGGTAAAGAAAAAACCTTTCTGATGGACTTCTGCAATAAACCCGGCCAGTTCATGGAGCGGAAGAGATTCGCGCTTCATATGATGCAGGCTGATTCCTGGCAAGGGGAAATATACGGCGGCAGTAAAATCTGCCTTTTTAATTTTGTAAATTGCCTCAACGGTGACAGACCCGATGCCCTTTTCCCTCAGTAAACGGGAATTTTCATCAAATAAACGCATGGGTGGCGGAACAAAAAAACTTGTACTGCCTAGTGGCAGGACCCTCATCAGGGCATCATTCCTCAGGTGATGGATCAGGTTTCTTACGTGCTGTTCTTCGATGACTCTGGAGCCTTCGAGAATGCCGTTATAGTCTTCCCGGCTCATCTTTATCAGTGGCGTCTTCAGCCTGATATAAGGGCTTTCCCGTTTACCGCCGGGTTGTGACTTGAAGCGCTTATGCATCCATAAATACTGGGCAGGCTGTACCCGAATTGCTGCTTCCAGCTGCTGGTTCATGTAGGTGGCATCGGCTACATCATCATCAGTAGGAAAATTATCCGGAAAGGGAACAAATTCCACTTCATAGGGCTGAGGCCCGTTCAAGCGGTGATGTCGAACCAGTAATACCGGTGAATCATTGAAGCGTGCCAGACGGCTGGCGGCAGTGATGGTGGCTGCAGTTCTGCCAAAAAAGGGAGCATAAACTGCGTGATCTTCACCGTAATCCTGGTCCGGGGCATACCAGATAATATTGTTTTTTTTCAGGTGTCTGATTGTGCCGCGAATATCGTAACGATCAAAAACGCCATTACAGTTTTTTAAACGTCCGCGTAGCATAAAGGCATCAAACAGAGCGTTTTTATGCGGCCGGTAAGTAACAGCAAATGGAATCTGCAGGGAAAACAGATTGGCTGAGAAATCCAGGGTAGTGTAGTGAGCGCCAAGCAGTATAACTCCTTTGCCTGACTTCAGTGCGTCCTTGAGGGCGTCAAAATTGATAATTTTCAGCATATGCTGAAAGTGCCGGGGATTTCTGACCCAGCCAACACCGGTTTCAATCAGGCCTCGGCCATTTTCAATAAAACACTCGCGTACAAGGGCTTGCTGTGCCTGCCTGTCCAGTTCTGGAAAGCAGATGGCGATGTTTGTCTCGGTTATATAACGTCGTTCTTTTGCAAAAGTGAAAAGGAACAGGCCCAGACAGGAGCCACAAAAAAGCCGCAGTCGAAAAGGCAGGAAAGCGATGCCGGCAAACAGACCGATACCAATCCAGGTTGGCCAGTATTTTGGTGCCAGAAAATTACTCAGTGCTGGAATGCTTTGCTCTTGCACAGTACTTGTCAGTAAAGAATTTCCGCTCATTCTAACAGATGCGATATGTTATGATGCAGCTCTTTGAGACGTACAGAGACCTTTGATGAAACTCGAAACTCCGCGTTTTGATTCTGCGCGAATTCTGGTGCTGGGTGATGTCATGCTGGACCGCTACTGGCATGGTACGACTTCACGTATTTCACCGGAAGCACCGGTACCGGTTGTGAAAGTTGAAGAGCTGGAAGAGAGCCCGGGAGGCGCAGCCAATGTGGCGCTGAATATTGCAGCGCTTGGTGCTGCCTGCAGCCTCAGTGGACTGATAGGCAGGGACCGGGAAGGTGAAATTCTCACCAGCGTACTGGAAGCGGCAGAAATACGCTGTGACTTTTTACCGGTTGCAGATAAACCCACTATTACCAAATTGCGCGTACTGAGCCGTCATCAGCAATTGATCCGGCTGGATTTTGAACAGGAATTTGCACAGGCCGATGCACAGGGACTGGCTGGGAAACTCCAGGCTTTAATCAAGGATGTTGATTTGCTGATCTTTTCCGATTACCAGAAAGGTGCGTTGAGCGATATCAGTAAACTGATTGCGTATGCCAGGGAAGCAGGTGTCCCGGTTTTAGTCGATCCGAAAGGCAATGATTTTTCCAAATACAGGGGAGCGACATTACTGACGCCAAATCTGCATGAGTTCGAAGCCATCGTCGGATCCTGCTCAACTGAAAAGGAACTGGTAGACAAAGGACTGGAACTGATCAGTCAGCTGGAGCTGCAGGCCTTGCTTGTGACCCGGGGTGAACATGGCATGAGCCTGATCCGTCCCGGTGAAACAGAACTGCATTTCCCGGCACGCAGCCGGGATGTGTTTGATGTCACTGGTGCCGGGGATACAGTAATTTCTGTGCTGGGTGCATCACTGGCAGCCGGTAAGTCTCTGCCGGAAGCAGTCGCCCTTGCCAATATTGCTGCCGGTATAGCTGTATCCAGAGTTGGAACAGTTGCTGTCAGCGGGCCGGAACTGCGTCGGGAAGTGCAGCAGGACAGTGATTCAGATCGCGGTGTCATGAGCCGTGAGCAACTGCTTCTGGCTGTTGCTGATGCCAAAGCCAATGGTGAACGGCTTGTGTTTACCAATGGCTGTTTTGACATTATTCATGCTGGTCATGTGGGATATTTACAGGAAGCCAAACAACAGGGAGACCGACTGATTGTTGCGATTAATGATGATGCTTCCGTGACCCGTCTCAAAGGCGAAGGGCGCCCTATCAATTCCCTGGACAGGCGCATGGCAGTTCTGGCTGGCCTTGAAGCCGTAGACTGGGTGGTCGGGTTTGATGAAGATACACCCATTCCCCTGCTGGAATTACTTAAACCTGATGTGCTTATCAAGGGTGGGGATTATGATATTGATGAAGTCGTCGGTGCCGATATCGTGCAGCAAGCAGGCGGTGAAGTTAAAGTGCTGGCCTTTCTGGATAACTGCTCAACCAGCGGAATTGTCGAAAAGATCAGAAAAGAAAAATAAGCAAACTAGCTGGTGCTCAGCTCTTTTGCCAGGCGCACATTCTGCGCCAGATGCTGCGGATTTATCGTCCCGACTATCATGCTGTTGACACCTGCTTGAGAAAAAATCTTTTGCATGCTCTCACGTAACAGGTCCCGGCCACTCTCCTGTATATGCCCACTCATTAAGCCTTTCTTTACCAGCACTCCCTTGTTGTTGCGCACGGCAAAGTCCAGGGCCTGCTGATCCTGTTGCTGCAGATTGTAGGTGAGCATCACCATGTCCGTCAGCTCTGCGGCCATTATTCCTCCGCTATTGGTTTTGGTGGACATGCCAATGGCACGGATCAGGCCTTGCTGTTTAAGTTCCTGCAGTGTTTCGAGGCAGTCAGTCTCACTGAGGATTTTTTCATCATCACCGTCGGAATGGATTAATACGATATCAAGATAATTGGTCCTCAGACGTTGCAGAGAGCGTTCAATACTGAAGCGCGTATGTTTGGCGCTGAAATCAAAACTGGACTTCCCGTCACTGAATTCTTCACCAACCTTGGTCATGATGACCCAGTCCTGTCTTTGTGTTAACAAAGCGCCCAGACGGCTTTCGCTTTCTCCATAAGCCGGTGCAGTATCAACGAAATTGATTCCGAGATCCTGTGCCTGCGCCAGCAGTTCACGAAGCTGATGATCATCTGGAATGGTAAAAGCCCCGGGATACTTTACGCCTTCGTTACGTCCGAACTTGACCGTTCCCAGGCCCAGAGCTGAAACCTGCAGATCCGTCCCGTTTATCCGGCGTAAAAAACTCATGTGGCAGCCTCCCAGGGAGGCAGGGCTATACCAGGAAATGGCAGGAATTCCAGTGAAGTGGATTTGTTCGTGCCAGGTATAATTTTTTCAGATTGCAAATGGTCGACAAGCTGCTGTCCGAGGTTGGGTGCCAGGGTAAGTTTACTGGGCCAGCACAACAGCAGGTTTTTATGCTGGTGGATGCTGGCAGACTCCGGGCGTTTTCCACCTGCTGTTTTAGCTTCGGCACGATTGATAAAAAAACTGTGCCATTCTGCCTGGCCCAGATCCAGCCAGGGAAACAGTTCGCGCAGTTTTTTTTCTGCAGCCTGGTTCTGCTCTGCCGCTGAACGCTGTGTGCCAGATTCGGCAAGTTCGCCACCCAGGTACCAGGCTGTACGGCCATCACTGCAGGGATGAGTGGTAATCGTCACTTCCGGAGTAGCTGTCAGTTGATCAGCAACACAATGCACATAAAGCGGATCCCGAATTGTATGTTTGACGATTGTCATGTGTAACGGACGATGCTGTATCTGCAAAGTCTCAGGCAGTTTGGGTGTTGGAAATATATTTTCCAGCAGCGCTTTGGCCCCATCACCACTGGTGATCAGGTAACGCCTGGCGCGAATGATATAGTCTTCACCCTGATGTTTCAGGCGAAGCTGTTTTATCTCACCATCTGCTGTGGTTTCCAGGATGCAATCTTGCCAGTTAATCTGCTTGATTTGCGCACGATATTTATCACTCAGGCAGCTCAACAGGGAAGGGACGTCAAGGACAATATCCTTGAGCTGGTATAAAGGGCCTGGAATCCTGTTGCGGAAAAAAGCCGGATAATCATCCTTGTCGACGCTGCTGACTTTGCCCCGCAGTGCTTTGCTGCCAAGAAAGGCATTGAAACGTGAACGCAGGCTGTTGCGTGGCCACATAAAATACTGTTCGGATAATAAACGTGTGCCCTGAAGATCAACATCACCCTGACCTTTAAGGCAGGCGCTCCAGTGATCGGGCATATCAGCAATAGCCTGACTTGCCGCATTCAGACTGCCGGCGAGGGCGTACTTGATGCCACCATGAATCATGCCCTGGGAGGCAATGCTCTGACCACTTCCCAGGGGCTGCTTGTCCAGCAACAGGACATCAAAGGATTGCCCCGCCAGACGATTCAGGATCCATAAACCGGCAATGCCGCCACCGATAATCAGGACATCTTTTTCTATAATGACAGGCATGCTGTGATGCTTTGGTTTCCGGCAACTATGGCAGCTGCAGATTATATCAGTTATCACCGGCAGCATGGACAAGGCCAGAGCCCTTTCGTAATATGCTTGGCTGTGAATCGCTCTCTCTATACGCTGCTATATTATCTGGCATTACCGCTGATTTTCCTTCGACTGTTGTGGCGTTCCCGCAAGGATCAGCGTTATCGAAGGCGCTGGGCAGAACGTCTTGGCTATTACGGGAAAAAGAATTTTGCCACTGATCAACCCGCAATTGTTTTTCACGCAGTTTCAGTGGGTGAGTTACACGCAGCAGTGCCTCTGATTAAGGCCTGCATGCAGACTTTGCCGCAATGGACTTTTACGCTTACAGCGACCACAGTCACCGGTTCCGCCAGAGTCAGGGATATTTTTAGCGATGCGGTCCAGCATTGTTATTTGCCTAACGATACCCCCGGCGCCGTCAAACGCTTTTTGCGAGCAGTAAAGCCACGGGTTCTGGTAATCATGGAAACGGAACTCTGGCCCAATCTGATACATTACTGTAAACAGGAGGGCTGTCGGGTTGTCCTGCTAAATGCCCGTCTGTCAGAAAAGTCTTTTCTGCGTTACCGCAAGCACGCCAGGCTGACTAAAACTATGCTCCTGAACCTGTTTCAGCTTGCTGCACAGTTCCCCGAAGATGCCCAACGCTTTCGCGCACTTGGCCTGCCTGAACAGGCCCTGCAGATTGCCGGCACCATGAAGTTTGATCAACAGACTGATGCTGATCAGGTCGCAGCCGGCAAAACATACCGGCAGGCATTGCAGCGCCCGGTTCTGGTCGCCGGCAGCACCCGACAGGGCGAAGAAAGGAAAATCCTTGAGGCTTATTCAGGCATGCTGCAAGACATCCCGGAGCTATTGCTGTTGCTGGTGCCTCGTCATCCTGACAGGGTGGAAGAAGTTGCTGCACTGCTCAAAGAGGCAAAATTAAGTTTTGTACGCCGCAGTTCGGCACAGATGCCGGAGCCAGAAACACAGGTTCTGCTCGGGGACAGCATGGGAGAGATGCAGTTTTATTATGCCTGCGCCGATCTGGCCTTTGTTGGCGGTTCGCTGGTCAACACAGGTGGGCAGAATATTATTGAACCGGCCCTGGTGGGAGTGCCGGTCATTTATGGACCTTCGCGCTACAATTTCCAGGTTGTCAGCGACATGCTGCTCGAAGCCGGCGGCCTTTGCCTGGTCAGGGATGAAGAAGAACTGGCGACACTGGTGATTGAATTGCTGGCGGATCAGCCCCGGTGTCAGGCAATGACGGAAGCTGCTACAAGGGTCATTGCCGAACAGAGCGGAGCAACCGCCAGGCAACTTGGCCTTATTCAACAAGCCACTGATTCAGGTCAATAATATCCTGTGGACTCAGCAAGCCTGCGGCCTGCTTCAGATTCAGGGTGTTGATCACATAGTTGTAGCGGGCATTGGCCAGATCACGCATGGACTGAAACAGCAGCCTTTGCGCTGTCACAACATCAACAATGTTACGGGTTCCGGCTTCAAGCCCGGCTTCAGTCGCTTCCAGCTGGCTTTGTGCCGAGAGCACCGCCTGTTCACGCGCTGCGATGGTCAGGACATCACTTTCCACACTGCGGTAGGAGTTGCGAATTGTCTGCGTATTACTGCGCTGGGTACGTAGCAGCGCCTCCTCACTGGCGTTGACGTTATACAGTGCCTGGCGTTCCTGGGCCCGATTGAGGCCACCGGCGAACAGGGGGATGGAGAAGTTCAGGGTGACATTGCTGCTTTCGTTGATTGAATCCCCTGATACGCCGGCAAGCGTATTAAAGGAGAAACCGCCTGATTCATTCCAGTTATAGCCGGCACTCAGATCCAGCGTCGGGAACATGGCGGCACGTGCCGCTTTGGCCTCGTACTCACGGGACGCCAGTGTCTGGCGGGCGGACAGTATATCCAGGTTGTTCTCACTGGCGATCGAGACCCATTCTTCAATGTTGGTCGGCTGCAGGGATTCAATCGGGAATTCCTCGTCCAGTTCAGCAACATCATTGTGATCGCGTCCGGTGATGGCTTCAAGCGCCTCAAATCGCTGGTTCAGGGTGTTTTCCTCGACCAGCAGATTGACCCGGGCCAGATCGTAGGAAGCCTGGGAATCATAAACATCAGTAATGGGCACCAGGCCGGCATCAAAGCGCTCCTGGGCCTGCTCCAGAATCCGTTCACTGGCTTCCAGTTCGGCCTCAAAAGTCTCCAGATTGTCCTCACTGCGCAGGACATCGAAATAAGAGCTGGCAACGCGCATGATCAGAGCCTGCTCTGAATTGGCAAGGTTGGCAGCGGCCGCCTGGTCAGATTGCAGGATGGCCCGATAGTTGTACCAGGCTTCGAAATTCAGCAGATTTTGCGAAATGCTCAGGCCGTAACCTTTGGAATTAAAGCCATTGGCATAGGAATAGGCTGGTTGAAAGGAAGTTGCTTCACCCGGACCCTGTGCCTGGCGCGCAGTGTTGGCTGTCAGGGTGACCGAGGGCAATAACTGGGAGCGACCCTGATTGACATTGGTGTGGGTGGCATTAAATTCGGCTCGTGCCTGGCGGATTTCCGGGTCATTTTCAGCTGCCAGATTGAAGATATCCAGCAGGTCTTCTGCATGTAAGGGGCTGCTTAACAGAATGGAAATCAGGCTGATTAAGCTGATTTTCTTCGTGCCAATATTCGAACTGATCAATGAGCTAAGCATATTCATCTTTTCTCCGCTGAGGGCTTGATTAAAGTTTTTATAATTGTGTGTAAAATTCTGGTGAGCAAATAACATTCAGAACCTGACCGGAAGCTGATGTTACAGCAATTGTATCCTTTCATATCGCTTGTCTGATTATAGCCTGAAGTGAAGTCAATTCTAAGAATTGATAAACCTTGGGCATTGCTTTTGTAGTACTCAAGAAGCATGCCAATTTAAAAACACCTGCTTATTCAGCTAGTTAACTCTTGAGGCAAAGGGAAACAGGGTTAGAATGATGGTTATATTCGCCAAATATTAGGGGGCTGCTGACAAAAATAAAAGGCAGGTTTTAAACAGAGCTGAGTATCGTTATCAGCGGTAAACAAAGTATGATTATCAGCATACTGAAATTAAATAGAAGGACTTCCAGGAGAGTTAGTAGATTTTTCATTTTTTTGCTCCTGTGTGTAAATATCAGTTTATGGTCTGTATGACGTAAATGGGCCCAAAAAAGTTTGCCAGGGGCTTAAACCTGCTTCTCTGAAAAGGATTGAAAACTGGATAGCTGTAAGCTGCTGTCTATTGCTATCATGGAGTATTGGAGCAGGTGGCAGGGTTGTGCAATGTGCCTGTTTGAATTAAGGTTTCGATGTTGAACGGGGGCTTCGGCCCGGTTAGTAGTATATGAATGTAAAAAGATCCTATTCCATTGATTTAAGCGCACAGATGGCCGTGTGCGATGCCAACTATATTCGCATTTTGCAGCTCTTGCCGAAGTTGAATCTTGGTGTCAGGCGTGAAATCAGTTTTGCTGGCCGGCTACCTTCAGGCTATGTAGATGACTCGGCGACCGTGATTGAAGTCATTGAGAAGTTTAAATACACCTCTACAGTCAGAATCGCCCAGGAAAATGAATATTCCTGGTCGCTGTATAAAACACCTGAAATGCTGATTCGCATGTACCATGATGCCAAAACTGCTGAAGTAATTTCCTATCAGCAGGTCCGTTATCTCAAAGCGAAATATGAGCTGCCGAATAAAAATATGTATCAGGCTGATGAAAAAGAACAGATTAATTTTCTGTTGAGCGAGTGGCTGTGCTTCTGTCGTCAGGAAGGGCTGTGTTCAAGCACTGCACTGGCAGAAAAACTATCTGCTAAATCGGCAGCCTGAGAGTAAGCTGATCGAGGCAATAATTTGGCGAGTCAAGATTCCAGTCAAGCAATACATCGGTTAATCCAGATTACCGATTCGCACCTGTTTGCTGATGAAAACACGGAACTGGTCGGCATGAATTGTCAGGAAGGGCTTACGGATGTGGTTGAACTGGTCAAAGAACATGAAGATCAGATCGATGCAGTACTGTGTACCGGAGATATTGCCCAGGATGCCAGCCTGCTCGCCTATAATCGCTTTGCCGAAAAAATTGATGAGCTAAGATCGCCACAACTCTGGATTCCCGGCAACCATGATATTCCTGGCAGAATGCAGGAAGCACTGGGAACAGAGCACCCGGCACTTAATCATACCCTGCGTCTGGGCAAGTGGGGTGTTGTCATGCTCAACTCCTGCGTCGAAGGATGCATCTACGGCAAGTTGAGTGAGTCGGAACTGGAGATGCTGGCAAAAGAGTTAAAACTTCTGCACCAGGAAGAGCGTTATGTTTTGCTGGCTGTACACCACAACCCGGTGCCGGTAAATGCGGAATGGTTGCAGAATCATTCAATGCAGGAAACCGAAGAGTTTTTCAGAATTATTGATGCATATGACAATATCAAGGCGGTGATTTTCGGGCATATCCATCAGGACTTTAAAATTGTCCGTAATAATGTCCTGATGCTCGGTGCGCCATCTACCAGCATCCAGTTCCATCCTGAACATGATTACTTTTCACTGGACAAGGAAAATCCCGGATACCGCTGGTTGAGTCTGCATCCGAACGGCCAGATCGCGACGGGAGTGAGACGTGTGGTCGGCAAGATATACAAACTTGATTTAAGCAGCAAAGGTTATTGATCTGCAATTCCAATGCGAAATGATGACAGCTTGAATACTCGCCTGATATATCTGCATGGTTTTAACAGCTCTCCGGAATCACAAAAAGCACAAAACCTAATTCAATTCATTGCGAAAGAGTTCGCTGATGATCAGGAGCAGGGGAGGTTGGACCTGCATGTTCCGGCATTGCCACACAAGCCTGCCAGGGCAATAGCAATGCTGGAAAGCTTGATACGTGAAGAAACAGCAGCAACTGTGCTGATCGGCAGCTCACTGGGAGGCTTTTACAGTATTTATCTGGCGCAAGACTTCCCCTGTAAAGTGATTTTGATCAATCCGCTGGTGACTTTGCAGCATGATGCGTCGACCGATTTTCTCGGCAAGCATATCAATCCATACAGTGGTGAAACCTTTGAAATTGTGCAGGAAGATGCTGAAGCTCTTGGACAAATGGAAGTTACTGAAATAAAGCATCAGGAAAACTATTTTTTATTGCTTGAAAGTGGCGACCAGGTGCTGGATTACAGGCTGGCGCTGGAAAAACTACCACAAGCCAGACATAAAGTTATTCAGGGCGGAAGTCACCGCTTCGACAGTTTCGCAAAACTGCTACCGGAAATTATGCAATTTGCCGGTTTCAGTCTGGACAGGAACCACGCGGTAACTGCAGATGAAATGCAGGATAAACAGGAGCATTAAGTAACAGATGGCAAAAGACTATAACTCGGAATCAATTGAAGTTTTAAGCGGGCTGGACCCGGTCAGAAGAAGACCGGGAATGTACACTGATACTACCCGCCCCAACCATCTGATACAGGAAGTCCTGGATAACAGTGTCGATGAAGCGCTTGCAGGTAAAGCCAGGGAAATAACTGTCACCCTGCATAAGGATGGTGCCATTGAAGTCAGCGATGATGGTCGTGGGATGCCGGTAGATCTGCATCCGGAAGAAAAGATCCCGGGCGTTGAATTAATCCTTACCCGCCTACATGCCGGAGGCAAGTTCTCCAGCGACAGCTATAAATTTTCCGGTGGTCTGCACGGTGTCGGTGTTTCGGTTGTCAATGCCTTGTCAACCTCACTGGAAGTCTTCGTCAAGCGTGATGGCAACTGCCATCACATGAGCTTCAAGGGTGGAGAGAAAGCCAGTGACCTGAAAGTAATTGACAGTGTCGGGCAGCGCAATACCGGGACCACGGTGAAATTTTATCCCGACCCGAAATATTTTGATTCCGCCAATATCTCGCTCAGTAAACTGATACACCTTTTACGTGCCAAGGCAGTTTTATGTCCCGGTCTGCGTATTATTTTTGAAGATAAAGTCAGCTCCAAAGATAAATCGCAGAGTAATGAATGGTATTACGAAGATGGCCTGGCGGATTACCTGCAACAGGCAACAGCAGAATTCGAAACCCTGCCACAGGATCCCTTTACCGGATCCATGGAAGGCAATGATGAAGCTGCTGACTGGGCTGTACAGTGGTTGCCGGAAGGCGGTGAGATAGTCACTGAAAGTTACGTCAACCTGATACCAACCACATTGGGCGGTACTCATGTAAATGGTTTTCGTACCGGCATGCTTGAAGCCATTCGTGAATTTTGTGAATTTCGTAACCTGATCCCGCGCGGCCTGAAATTAACTGCAGAAGATATTATGGAGCGGTGCTGTTTTATTCTTTCAGCAAAAATGCTTGATCCGCAGTTTTCCGGACAGACCAAGGAAAAACTGTCATCCAGGCAAGCCGCGGTTTTCATCGCCGGTGTTGTGAAAGACAAGTTCAGCCTCTGGTTAAACCAGCATACCAGTGAAGGAGAACTGCTGGCCGACTTATGTATTCAGAATGCCCAGAGCCGCCTGAAAGCCAGCAAGAAAGTGGTGCGCAAGAAAGTCACACAGGGTCCGGCACTGCCTGGCAAGCTGGCGGACTGTGCTACCCAGGATGTGCTGGCTGGTGAACTGTTTCTGGTAGAAGGTGATTCTGCCGGTGGTTCTGCCAAGCAGGCCAGGGACAGGGAAACCCAGGCAATCATGCCTCTGCGTGGAAAAATTCTGAATACCTGGGAAGTGGATTCCAGTGAAATTCTCGCCTCCCAGGAAGTGCATGATATTGCCGTTGCCATTGGTGTGGATCCGGGCTCTACTGATCTGACGGGTATACGCTACGGCAAAGTCTGTATTCTCGCTGATGCCGACTCTGATGGCCTGCATATTGCCACCTTGCTCTGCGCCCTGTTCGTTAAGCATTTCAAGGCACTGGTTGAAGCCGGGCATGTTTATGTGGCCATGCCACCCCTATATCGAATTGATTTGGGTAAAGAGGTCTTTTATGCACTGGATGATGATGAAAAGCAGGGGATCCTGGACCGGCTTGCTGCAGAAAAGAAAAAAGGCAAGCCCAATGTGCAGCGCTTCAAGGGGTTGGGTGAAATGAACCCGCTGCAACTGCGTGAAACCACGATGGATAAAGACACACGACGCCTTGTTCAACTGAGTATTGAAAAGTTTGAAAAGACCAATGAATTGATGGATATGCTGCTGGCGAAAAAGCGTGCTGCCGACAGAAAAAGCTGGCTGGAAAGAAGAGGCAACCAGGCTGATCTGGTGGAATAAAGCGTGGCCAAGCAATCGCTAAACAAACTGCTGTAAGTAAAAGAGAACCATTATGACCGATATGATTACTTTGAATGAAGACGGCATGGAACAGGTCGCACTGCATGACTTTGTCGAGCAGTCCTACCTGAATTATTCGATGTACGTCATCAATGACCGTGCCCTGCCACACATCGGTGATGGGCTGAAGCCGGTGCAGCGCAGGATTATCTATGCCATGTCCGAGTTGGGCCTCAAAGCCAGTGCCAAATATAAAAAATCGGCACGCACCATCGGGGATGTGATCGGTAAATTTCATCCGCATGGTGATTCTGCCTGCTATGAAGCCATGGTGCTGATGGCGCAGCCATTTTCCTACCGGTATCCAATTGTTGATGGTCAGGGCAACTGGGGTTCAACTGATGATCCCAAGTCTTTTGCTGCCATGCGTTACACGGAATCCAAGTTGCGGGAATATGCCGACGTGTTACTCGCAGAGCTTGGACAGGACACGGTTGACTGGAAATTGAATTTTGATGGTGAGCTGGAAGAACCGGTGATGCTTCCAGCCAGATTACCGAATGTACTGCTTAATGGAGCCAGCGGCATAGCCGTCGGGATGGCCACCGACATCCCGCCACACAACCTGAAAGAAGTTGCCGAAGCCTGTATCTACATGCTGGACAATCCCAAGGCGAGTGTTAAGGACCTGAGCAGGATTGTTCAGGGGCCTGACTTTCCGACTTACGCAGAAATCATTACGCCTAAAGAAGATATTCTGGAAATGTATGAAACCGGCAGGGGCTCAATCAAGTGTCGCGCTGTGTATACCAAAGAGGGGCAGGATATCATCATTACCGCTTTGCCCTATCAGGTCTCTGGTGCCAAGGTTCTGGAGCAGATTGCAGCCCAGATGCAGAAGAAAAAACTGCCAATGATTGTTGACCTGCGTGATGAGTCAGACCATGAAAACCCCACCCGAATCGTTATAGAACCCCGTTCAAACCGTGTTGATGTAGATGGCGTGATGGCGCATCTCTTCTCTACCACTGATCTGGAAAAAAATTATCGCGTCAATTTCAACATGATTGGTAACGATGGGCGGCCGCAGGTCAAGACGCTCAATAACCTGCTCAAGGAATGGCTGAGCTTTCGTACTGATACTGTGACCAGGCGACTGAATTACCGCCTGGAAAAAATTACCGCGCGTTTGCATATTCTTGATGCGCTGTTGATTGCATTCCTGAACATTGATGAAGTGATTGAAATAATCCGCACCAGGGATAAACCCAAGCCGGAATTAATGAAGCGCTTCAAGCTTAGTGATAAACAGGCAGAAGCAATACTGGAACTGAAACTGCGCAATCTGGCCAAGCTGGAAGAAATGAAAATCAAGGCCGAACAGAAAGAACTGGCAGATGAACGCAAGGGACTGGAAGAAACTCTGGGTTCCAAGTCGCGACTGAAAACCCTGATAAAAAATGAAATCAGGCAGGATGCAGAAACCTATGGCGATGACAGACGTTCACAACTGGTTGTCAGGGAAGAAGCTCAGGCCTTTAGTGAAACTGAACTGATCAGCGCGGAAGCCGTAACAGTTATTCTATCTGAAGCCGGATGGGCACGTTCGGCAAAAGGGCATGACCTTGATCCTGAAAGCCTGACGTATAAATCCGGTGATAAGCTCAAGCTTTCAGTTAAAGGTAAAAATAACCAGAGTGCAGTTTTTCTGGATTCTACCGGTCGCGCCTATACTGTTCCGGCTCATGCCCTGCCTTCAGCCAGAGGGCAGGGTGAGCCACTGACTGGGCGGGTTAATCCACCTTCTGGTGCCAGTTTTGAAGGATTGATGATTGGCGAGGCTGGCGATTACTATCTACTGGCATCTGATGCCGGGTATGGGTTTATATCCAGGCTGGAAAACTTTTACAGCAAGAACCGCTCCGGTAAAGCAGTGCTGAAGGTGCCAAAAGGAGGCAAAGTATTAAACCCGGCGCCTGTGAAAAATATTGCGGAGAGTATGGTTGTCAGCATCAGCAATGAAGGAAGAATGCTGATGTTCAATTTGAAAGATTTGCCGGAGCTGCCAAAAGGAAAAGGTAATAAAATCATCAACATACCGGCGGCACGAGTTGCAGAGCGACTGGAATTTGTTGTTGTGACAGCCGTCATAGCAGATAAGCAATCGCTTATGATATATTCGGGTAAGAGACATATTACTTTAAACATGGATGACCTTGAGCATTACCGGGGTGAAAGAGGCAGACGTGGCAATAAGCTGCCACGGGGGTTTCAGAAAGTAGACAAGGTAGAAGTAATATCAGATTAATATCACAAGTCGTGCAGGGAGGTACTGCTTAACAGCTTTTTAAATTACTCACCGCTCAGGTTTCCAAGAGCTTTTTTATGACTGTAAAACAAAACAGTATATGCCGGCTTCTACTTTCCGGTCTGGTGCTCTTGTTGTCAAATGACTTGCTGGCGCAGTCCGCTCAGAATAATGCTGGCGGGATTCAGGAAATTGTCGTAACAGCGCAAAGACGCGAGCAGGAAATCCAGTCAGTGGGCATTACCATGTCAGCTTTCACGCGGGAAGATATTGAATCTTTCCAGCTAAACACACTTTCCGAGATCACCAACCAGGTCGCCAATGTTCAGCTTTTCGAAGATTACGGAAGCGGCCTGCCAACCTGGGTAATCCGAGGTGTCGGCCTGCAGGACTTCAATGCGAATAACACACCAACTGCAGCAATTTATCTGGATGATGTCTATCAGACTTCAAGCGCTATGGGGGAAGTTGCCCTGTTTGATATAGCGAGGGTCGAGGTACTGAAAGGTCCCCAGGGAGGTTTGTACGGTCGTAATACCAGTGGGGGCGCGATAAATGTAGTGTCTGCTCTGCCTGAATTTCAGAATAGGAATGCCTATGTTGATATATCCTACGGCAGCTGGCAGAGATTGCAGCTTGAAGCTGCATCCAATTTTACCCTCACGGATGATCTGGCATTACGTCTGGCATTGAGAAGGCAAAGCAGTAATGACGGCTGGCAGAATAACCTGTTAACAGGGCAAAGCCATGGCGAACTTGATCAAACTGATATTCGCGCGACTTTATTGTTTGACCCTGACACGGATTTTTCCGCCAGGCTCAAATTCAGCGCGGGCAGTAATGATTCAGAAATTGCGCTTGGTCGTTCAGTCGCTGCCTATTCAAGTGCAGGAGGGCTTTGTACAGCGATAGTTCAGGGTTATAGGGATGATGCAAATTGCTTCGACTGGGCCAGTGTGACCCGCCTGGCATTCGCCGGGACAGCTCTGCCAGTGGCAGCTCAGGCCGACAATGGGGAAAGTGTCTTGTCTGAACCTCTTAACCGCAATGACCATAACTACCATTCAATAAGCGCTGAATTGGATTATGAATTTGCTGACTTTTCGCTAACAAGTATCAGCGCTTTTGATCGTTTTGATTACGGAGTTGAGCTCGATCTTGATGCAAGCTTCGGTGAATATGGGCACCGCCCTTCCTCAAGTGATATTGAAATCTGGTCTCAGGAATTCCGTCTGGCTTCAAATACCGAACAGGATCTGCAATGGCTTGGCGGCCTGGTGATCAGTAATGATTACTTCCTGGAGGAAAGAAACTTCCTGTTGCGCGATAACCTGCTCATTGGCCTTGAACAGGGTGATCTGAATTATCGTCAGACGACCCAGTCAAGAGCACTCTATGGCCAGCTTGATTATCAGTTTAATGATGAGTTTTCTGTAAATTTTGATCTTCGCTATACCAACGAATCAAAAAAATATCGTAACGGCACATTTTTTGTTCCTGCTTTTTCTCTATATTTTGTGCAGGACGTCAGCAGTGATTATGAACTTGACTCTAACTGGTCAGGAAAACTGCAGTTGAACTGGCAATATCAGGAAAATATTCTGTTTTACGGATCAGTTTCCAGTGGTTTCAAGAGTGGGGGGTTTTATGGAGGCTTCCCTTTTCAGGAAGAAGAAGTACTACCCTATGCTGAAGAAACAATACTGGCTTACGAAGTCGGCATGAAGAGTGGACTGATTGATGATCGCCTGCTGCTTAATATTGCCGGTTTTTATTATGACTACCGGGATGTGCAGGGTTTTATCAGTGAAGTGAACCCGGCGACATTGACTGTAATTGACCGGCTTGCCAATCAGGGCGATGCAGAACACAAGGGAGTTGAACTTGAACTGGACTGGCGTGTCAATGAGCAGCTTTATTTCAGCCTGGCCCTGGGATATCTTGATGCGGAGATCACAGATTCGAATCAGATGACAACCAATACGGTGGGTGCCACTGTCCCGCTTACCGGCAAACGAGCATATGCTCCGCGATGGAATTCATCTTTTGCGATTGTTCAAGAAGCAGGTTTAACTCAAGACCTGAGGTATCAGGCAGCACTAGAGCATCATTACCGATCAGAATTTTCAGGACATATGAGTTCGCTGGCAGATCAGGCAATTTACGAATTACCTGCTTACGGTGTGAGCAATCTTTATTTTTCAGTATATCCGAATGAGGAAAACTGGGAACTGTCTCTGTGGATAAAAAACCTTGCTGATAAATCGTATCGCACTCGAACAAAATCAGACGGACTCATGAGTTATATGGATGTTTTTGGAGAGCCACGTTCATTTGGAGTTTCTGCTTCATTCCGATGGCAATGAAAATGCAATCATTTTGATATCATTTCTGTCTTAAATTCCCGCTTTATTCAAGACTATTTCTGCTTAGAGAATTACATCTGCTAGAATCAAGTAGCAAAAAGTGTATTTGTCAAGCTAGTAGAATGCTATCACCTGTTTTATAGGGAAGCACATACCAGCATCTTTTAAAGGAATGGAGTGAAGTGGAGAAATCCCATGGCGAGATTTTACGATAGCACAGCAGTAAACTACGATGGTGCCGTAGACAGTGTAGGGAAGTTTAATTATATCTTCAAGGCTTTCGAACAAAGCGAAGATGACCTGATTGTTTCCAAATTAAACACCCGACTTAAGGAGCAGTGTGGAGCTGAATTTGATCTCAAGTTTTATGCTGGAGCACAACTCAAGGAAATGCCGGATGAAATTATTCAATCTCTGGCGAATTGTTATGCGCAGGTTTTCAATGAAAGCTGGGGTGAATCCTGGACAACTGAATCAGCCGTCGCCGAAGTGAAAAATTGTATTAATTGTGAAGAAGGTTATATGCCTTTGATGAGTCTACTGTTCAGAGAAGGTGAAGTGGTAGGTTTCAGCTGGGCTTTTGTGCTTGAGAAAGACAGCCTTGAGAATGACAGCAAACCTTTTTCATCATCTGAACTGCAGCGACATGAATGTATCAAAGTGGCAAGATACTGGCTTGATGCTGTAGCCAAGAAACAGAAACTGATTTCAATCCGGGAGCTTGGAGTACTGAAAGAATACCGGCATGACAAAACTCCATATTTGTGCCTGCCAATTTTTGAAAAAGCCAAATCCCTGAAATGTACAGTGGCATTCCTTCGTACTAAAGTAACCAGCAAGGCATTTAAATGGAGTCTGGGTATAGGCCTGGTGCCGATCCAGTTATTTATGGTAGATGATTTATTGCTGATGCATGGTAGTATTCGCTATGCAACGGAAATATTTAATGGACTAATTGACCGTGTTACTAAAAAGAAAAGCCAGTACAAGGTTATTTGTAATATAAAAAGGTATCTTTGCCAGTATTAGCTGTAATTCTTGTCTGCTTTTCTCTGACGAGAATTTAATCGTATGAATTATTTATTCCTGGTTAATGCTGCGGTTCTCGTCTTTTTAGGATTTTCTCTATACCAGGAGAAGCGGGATAAGCTTACTCTGATATTTCTGTTTGCGAACTTCTCTCTCGCTGCCTGGAATATTTGTGTTTTCCTTTCTGAAGAATCGATTCTTCCCACCTGGGTAGATACTATTTCAAAAATTCAGTTGGTGTCCGCCATGATGTTTGTAAATGGCTATTACCAGCTATGCTGGTCCTACCCAGTAATAAACAAACAGCATCCTGTATTTTCACTGTTAAACGGTCTGGTGTTTTCAGTTTTTGCCTTTTTTGTTTTTTTTACCAACAGTATTTCAGAAGCGGTTATTGAGAATGGGCAAGTTGTTTATATCGACCACCCACTTGGTTATGCAACATACGGAGCTTATCTGGCATTTTTCTGTTTTGGTTCTTTGTATGTGCTGTTTCTCAATTACAAAAAATATAAGGAATACCGAAAGCAGATCAAACTGGTCTTTTCAGGCATAGCCTTATTCGTTGTGACTGCGATTATTTGTAATGCCTTACTGCCGTTGTTTGGAGAGTACCGCTTGTTGATTATTGGCCGCTTGAGTGCCGTATTCCCATCATTGTTCTTTTCTTATGTGATCATCAAGCATTCTTTCCTGGATATATCCGTCATTGTGAACCAGCGGACTGCCTGGGCAATTACGTTTTTACTGATGGTTGTCAGTTTTATCTTTGCCTATGCTGCTGGAGATATTAATCCGACATTACAGTTCATCCTGTTACTTGGCTTAGTGGTCTTCTGGGGTGTGCTCGGTGAGCGCTGTAAAAGTTTTTTGCTGACATCTGTTCGGCGAAAGTTTATCCGCAGCTGGTATGATCCGGATGATGTGATATCTGAAATTGCTGAACAGCTGACAGTTGAGCAAAACCGGGCAGCTATCTTCCAGACCTTGTCTCAGGTGCTGGAGGAGGTATTCCAACTGGAAAAAAGCAAAATTATTGTTGCCGTCAGGGACGATGAAGAAAAATTGTCGCATTATGCTGAACTCCCGGTGATGGGGAGTATAGCAGATGGTGTGCCTCTGGATAATACGAACCTGGTCGACCAGTACCAGCGTCAAAGAAACCCTGACTATCTTGATAATTGTGAGACTGAAGTAAAAAAATATCTGATCGAAGAGGGCTTTAAAGAAAATCACCAGTGCATGTTAGTGCCTTTCTACTCACCTGAACTGTTGGAAGGGATAGTCGTCATGGGTGAGCGCAGTGATCAGATGCCATTTAACGACCGTGATTTGCGTTTTATGTTCCGGCTGGTTAATTATATTTCAGCTATTCTTTATCGACTTACACCCTTCGAAAAACTGGAAAAGCTGTATTTTGAAAACAGAGAAAGACTGCATGAGGCAGAAATTCAGTTGATCAGGGCACAAAAAATAGAAGCTATCGCCCACGCCACGCGGCAATGCCACCATGAAATCCGGACCCCTCTCAATATCATCAGGTTGGGAATTGGCAGAATAAAATCCATGGATGATCTGGAATCCTATAAGAAATATGCCAATGAAGAAATTTCCAGGGCTCTGGAAATTGTTGATGAAACATTAACAATCACCGATGTTTCGAAAGAAGAAAATGACCGTTTGAGCAGTTTTGACTTGAATGAAGTGATTAGAAGAAGCATAAGGGTTGTTGACCTGGAACGTTATGAGCTGGACCTGGCATTTGATAATTTGCCGAACTTCACCGGCAATTTCAGCGACATGCAGGTGGTCATTGCCAATCTGGTACATAACGCACTAGAGGCGATGCCGGATGGTGGTAAGCTGGCAATAAGAACCTATCCGCGAAACAAAAACATTGTGGTAGAAGTTGAAGACAGTGGTTGCGGTATAGAAGAAAATTTACGTTCCAGAGTCTGGGAGCCATATTTCAGCGGTAAGGAAACTGAAGTTGGTAATTCCACGGCTGGCAGGGGCTGGGGGCTGACAATAGTAAATCGCATTGTCACCGAACATCAGGGAACGATCAAGTTATCCAGCAAGGTAGGTGAAGGGACAAAATTTACGATTACTTTGCCACAGAGGCAGGCTGCTTAATGCTCCTTGAATTCACGAGCTTCCCGGGCACGCTGCTCAATCAGGAGTTCGCGAAGGATTTCCGCTTCCTTGTTGTAGACAATACGTTTAAGAATGTTGAGTAATTGATCCTCACTGAAAGGTTTCTGCAGATAGGCAGAGGCGAGTCCCAGGTCAGGATCTTCAGCAATACGTCGTCGCTCTCTGTCATCATAAGCAGAGAGAATCACAACCGGAATGTGTCGTTTAAAAGGGCTGCGGTTTTCTTTTTCCCGCAGTAATTTCAGGAACTTCTCACCATGCATTTTTGGCATCTGCCAATCCAGTAATATGCATGAAATCTTGTTGGAAAGCAGATCAAAGCCGCGCTGGTGCATACTCAGAATTTCAAAGGCATCATAACCATTGTATGCCGTCAGGGCTTTATACAAACCGGTATCATTAATAAGCTTGGTGATTAATTCGGATTGTAGTTCATTATCCTCTACAACCAGGACGAGTGGTTTTTCTTCAGCTGCAGATTTACTTGAGAAAAAAGACATAAATTTATGCTTGGTGCTTTGCTCAGTAATATGAAATTTAATTTTCTATTTAGCCGGTACTGGCTCAATAGCATTTCTATACTGTTGCAGTTTACTTCTGAATACGTACACAGGTCCATAGAATAATCCAATTAAGACCATGAAGGGCAGTATCAGTAGCATGAAGAGGGTATTAAAGGTCAGACGAATAAAAGGAAAGGGCTCATCGGGGAACTTTCTTTCCAGATGCAGCTTGTTGTATTCAGCAAGTTCGATGGATTTCCCTTTAACCTGATGCTTCCACATATGTTCAATATATTTGCGATAACTACGCTGAGGATAGCGTTTCCATAGATTAATCTGAAGCTTATTGAAAGCGAGCCAGTTCTCGTACACTGAAACCAGCTGATAAAAGCAACCGGCCAGGCCGCCATAAAAGATACTCCAGACGAATATCACCGGGTAAAAGATAATGAAAGGTAATCTGTACAACATGTTTATGGTTTATCTGTCAGTATGGTATATGCTTTACAAGGCCTGTTTCTATTGCACTTGAGCTGATATGTCTATTGCTGTATCAGCGTTAATATTAGCCAGGCGCCTCAAGTATTATGAGCAAATATTTAAAACTTCTATGCTCCTTATGAAAAGTATATTAAAAATACGTAAGATTGCCAGCATTCATGTAATAATTTTCTGTAAAAATAGGCAGTTTTTAGAGGCATAATGCCATCATCAGATTCGATAAAAAGGTAGTAAACAGCGATGAAATTTGGCTTTGACCGCAACAAGCTTTATCTGTTGATGGTTTATCTGGCTGTTGTGCTTCTGGTGCTGATGGTTTTTTCAGAGCTGCTTTTGTCTTCATTGGTCTGGCAGCTAGTAATATTTTCAGTATTGACCCTGGTTTTTATTCTTACCTACGACACCTTTTATAAAACCATCCAGCAAGCGACGGGTGATTTAAGTTCCAGTGAGCTGGATGTGTTCAGTGCTGTATTGGAACTTAATAAGAAAATTCAGAATTCCATGGATGTGGATAAGGTGCTGAAGTTGGTAGAGGTTACCCTGAAGGATCAATTCAATGCAGAACAGGTCATTATTTATCTGAATGAAAGCCTGGGAAGCAGCAGTCTTGAATTCAATGACAGCCTTGTTAATCATCATGGACTTTTAATCTGGCCTTACCATGACAAGCATGTATACAACTTAAAATCAGAGCTGCTAAACGAGGTCATCCAGTCCGGACGGATATTCAGCAGGCTGGAAGAATTGCCGTTTGCTGAAGAATTATTCCGTGAAACAGATACTGATCTGGCAATACCAGTAACCCACAGTGGCAAACTTCTATGTCTGATCCTGCTCAAGTACCGTGAGAAAGATTCATTCTATCTTTATAAGGAAGAGCAGCTTAGAGTGCTGACTTACCTTTCCGGGCAGCTGGCAATCATACTCGACCGTTTGCGGATTTATCAGCAGGTGCTGCAGCAAACCGAGATGGATCATGCTGAGAAAATGCAGGTTATGCAAAGCATAAGCAGTAATATTGCACATGAAATGCGGACTCCGCTTTCCGGTATTCGTGCCAGCATTTCCGGTGTTGAGGAGTACCTGCCTGAATTGATCAGGGCCTATAACCAGAGTGCCAAAAGTTTTCCAGAAGAATTTGATGGCATACGTGATGACCACCTGAAAAGCCTGAATACCACTTTAAATCGCATAACCCTGATGATCGATCAGGCCAATACTGTTATTGACATGTTGCTGATGAACCTGCGGGAAACCTCGCTGGATGATAGCCAGATGAATGTCTGTTCTGCCAGTGAATGTATCAACCAGGCAATCGAACGCTATCCTTTCAAGAGTGGTGAAAGAAGTATTATTGAACTGGATCTGGACGATGATTTCAAATTTCTGGGCATTGAAAGCTTGTTTATCTATGTAATCTTTAATCTGATTAAAAATGCACTGCATTCCATACGTTCAGCCCAGATCGGGAAAATTTATATAAGCCTGGAAACAGCAAAGCAGATGGATCCCCTGCGCCCTTTTGAAAAATTCAATGTTATTTATTTTCGGGATACCGGCAAGGGCATTCCGGAAGATATTAAAGACAAGGTCTTCGACAGCTTTTTTACCACCAAGGAGGGAGGGACTGGTGCCGGGCTGGCATACTGTAAACGGACTATTCAGAGCTTCAAGGGAAAAATCACCTGTGAATCAGTGGTAGATGAATACTGCGAATTCATCATTACTCTGCCTGAGCTGGATGTATTTTCCTGAGCCTTGGTTCGCTAATGGATGATTTCACTGCTGATTGAATTAGACTCAAGGAAGTCAGCATAGGTAATGATCGGCTGTCCCTGTAATTTATCAAATCGTTCAGAAGGAGCCAGCACTGTGTAGTATTCGGAAGCACCTTTAATCAGCATGGCAGGCAAATACTGGTTTTTCCAGTCTTCAATTGTATCTGCAGCAGCCTGTGCATTCTCATTCAGGCTGAAGCCTGGCAACAATTCACCTTTTTCAACTTTATTGATCAGTTCAGTCGGAGCATTGGCATCTTTCAGGGTTTCAGTGTGGGCCAACAAGGTCTGATAGGAATAAATAAACAGACATTGCTGTTTGCCTTTGCTGTCTATTAACAGAAAGCCCGGTTGTGGCGAGTCAATCATGTAGTACTCTACGCAGTTTGACTTTTCCCTGAGCTGTTGGAAAAAGTCCTGGAACTCATTATCCACCAGAAAAGCATCCCGGTTATTGGCAATGATCGGGTCTGTAATCAGTTTAAAGCTGTTTCTGAAATACTGTTCCTGAAAATTGCTGATGATACTGTTTATCTTTAAACGTAATTTCGGGTCATGTTTATCGATAAACTGGTCAATAAGTTGTTTGTTAAATGCCTTGATAGCCAGTTCCATATCTGCCTGACCGGTCAGTAATACTTTTTTAATAAAAGGGTTTTTCAGTTTCATCAGGAATTCCAGGCCATTCATTTCAGGCATGGAGTAATCAACAATGACTGTTGATGCAGTCTGGAATCTGGAACCGTTCAGAGCTTCGAGATAAATCTTGTCAATATCAATATGCGACAGCGAGTCCGACTCCTGTGGACCGGTTTTATAATTGGCGTAGCATCGCTCCTGAATTTGTACATGCTTGTGGGCATTGTTTACACACTCCAGGGCGTCATTGACCGACTGAAAGAGACGAAAGCTGAGATTCTTATTCAGCATCAGACTGATGCCTTCGAGAAAATCGGGATCGTCGTCAAGCAGAATTACCTGAGTTGGAAAATAAAAGGGGTGTCCGACGGTAAGCGTTTGGTCCATCATTATCTTGCGTCTCTGGTTTCAGAATCAGGCAATATATGCTCGCACTGTTTCTGTATTAATTCGGAATATGAGCTCATCTCCGGGCTCAATATATAAGCAGTGAAAGACATGTTATCAGCAGGCATAGTAATTTCAATACTGTCGGCGTTTGGGAGTTTTTGTTCAGCACCTGCCTGGGAGTATGTTGTTTCACTGATCAGAAGTTGACCCGGTTTACTTTGTTTGGCAAGAAAGTAACCGGTTTCCAGGCTTTTGCCCAGCAGGGTCTGGCTCTGGTCAGATTCGTGAATACTGAAAAAGGTCTCTCCGCTGTGAATTGCCAGTCGAAATTGCAGGGCCTGGGCTTTTTTCGCCTGATGCTGCTGTTTTATTTTTTGCATCAATGCCAGAAACAGTCGGGCACAGCAGACAGCATTCATGCCATGATCTTCGCCACAACTATGCTGATCGAATGAAACCATGACAGATTCGCCGGTATAGCGCTGGACTGTTCCGCCATACAGCCTGGCAGCCTGTTTCAGGTAATCCTGATATTCCTTTAACAGGCTGGACAGGGTATTGGGATGTAACAGCTCTATGGCAGTATTGATGTTCACAACCTTTATGATCAACAGGCTGGCCATGATCTTTGCGGATTTTGCCGGTGGGGCAGCATCATGATTTTTCATCCCCCCGAGTTTGAGTTGATAGGAACGGCTGGCCTGGTATTTTTCCAGCAACTTTCCGACAGCGAACTGCAAGCGTGAAACTTCATCCTGACGTTCGCTCAGGGTATCGATACTGCCTTCATCGGGATCTTCAAGGGCATCACTGATTGCGTTCAGGGGAGCCGTGATATGTGATGCCAGCATAAGGCTCAATGCAACAGCCAGTAACAGACCCAGCAACAGGGTTGCCCAGAAGTAATAGCGGGTGTTATCCAGGTTGGCCAGCAATGGAGTGACATCCAGGGTCAGTTGGACAGACCCGGCAACTGCATCCTGCAGGGTAATATCGGCCTCATAAACAGTATTGGGGCTGTTTCCCGGACTTACTGTGCCGGCCCTGGCCAGCACCTGATTGTCCACATTGTAAACCGTAATATGGGCAATACTGTTGTCTTCAGTCAGCCTGCTGATGACAACATTCAGCCCCAGTAGATCATTAGCCAGTACCAGTTCGCGAATAGAATCGGCAGTCTGCACCACCAGAGTCTGACCGACCTGATCAGCCTGTAACTGTAGATTGATACGGGTTTCGTTTTCAACCAGAAGCCATAAGGTACTCAGTGTCAGAATCAACAGAATACAGGAGCAAAGGGCAATCTTGTAACTGAGCGGTAAGCGCTTGAGCAGGGGTAGAGGCATAATGGACTGACTTAAGAACTATGACCTGGTGCTTGCAGGGTGATGACATGATCCTGAATAAACTCATAATCCATATTCTGGCTTGGTCTTTCCAGGCTGTAACCCTGTACATAATCCACACCCAGTTTCCATAAGAGTGGCAGAACAGTGGTGTCTTCAACCTGTGGCACTATGACTTTAAATTCCTGGTCATGTAATTCGTTGATCACGTTTCTTAACTCGTCCTGATGGTACTGGCTGAAATTAAGATCCTTGACCAGTGTGGTATCAAGTTTAACGCATTTCGGGTGAATTGCGTTGAGGTATTTGATTGGATCTATGACACAACCATAGTGGCAGACAATATAGTCTATTCCCAGTTGCTCGAGTCCTTCACAGAATTCCACACAATACTCAAGATTATTACAGATATGCATTTCGCTGAGCTGAAAAATTAGTCGTTCAGAGGAAATTTTCTGCTCACTTAAAAAGTTACGGACCCAGGGCAGAAAGGTTTTGCTGACCAGTGTATTACTGGTCAGGTTCAGGTTAAGTCTCACCGGTATATTACCGGTCTTTTTTATAGCTTTGCCGGCCAGGGTGATGATTGCCTGATCAAGTATTTCGCCCATGCCATTTTGATTGGCCAGCGGGAAAAACTGACCGGGCAGAACGATGTTGTTTTTGTCATCCAGCATGCGGCTAAGGACTTCATAAATTTTCCACTCCTCATCCTGCAGGCTAACCATCGGCTGAAATAAAAGCGTAAAGCTTTTCTTCTGCAAAGCAGTTTCCAGCATGGCCATCAGTTGAGTGATATCAGTATCGGGTTGAATGCTGCCGGTTTTATTTGCAGCTCCTTTCAGTTCCCGGTCAAGGTTAAGCCTGGCCCGGGCCAGAATATCTTCAGCATCGAGAGCATGACTGTTGATCATGGAGATGCCGATAGAGCAGCTTAATTGCAGGCTTGGCAACGCAGTACTGGTGATGTGGTTGTTAATTTTGCTTTTAATAAAGCTGGCCATCTCAGCGGCTTCAGTCAGGGTAAAGTCATTCATCAGTAAACCAAATTCATAATCACTGAGACGGGCAGCAGCAAATTTCTTTTTCACGGACGCACGAAGAAAATTGGCGATATCATTGAGCACCTGATTGGCGTTACTCAAACCGATTGTGGATTTTATATCGAGGAATTCATTGATTCTCACCAGAATCAGTACGGCATTTTTATTTTTCTTGATCGCTTTGCTGATTGCCTGTTCGATTTTTTCCGTAAAATAGGACCGGTTGTAGAGCAGGGTGAGTAGGTCGTGTTTTCTGCTTGACTGAAGTTTTTGGGCATAATTTTCATTAGCACTTGCAGGCCGGGCAATAAGCTGCAGGCAATCCTGGTTATCAACACTTACCGGTGTGAATATCAACTCAAGACTGATATTGGCAAAATCCAGTTCAAGCTTTTGTTCTTCATCAACAGGCGTGGCAAGCAGGTTTTTCAGTGCTTCACGCTCACCATCCCTGAACAGATCCAGTAAAGGAGTATGTTGCAGACTTGCAGGACTATCTGCAGAAAACAGTTCAGCATAGCTCTGGTTACAGTAGAGGTGCATACCGTCAAGAATATAAGCCAGAGCCTGGTTGGCATTATCCATCAGTGACTGGTGCCGCTGCAGCAGTTCTCTGTAATCCAGGGCTAGCAGGCGGTATTTTTTTTCCAGCCGCTGAATCTGCACTTCACGCTTGATGGTAAACAGAATCCGCTGCTCATCATTCAGGGGGATGCAATCGCGGATCCGGCTTTTATAAATATCCAGTGCTTTGAGGTTTTGTCCCTGGGTCAGCACGATCAAGGGCAGTTCCATGCCATTGTGCTGAATTACATCAAATACTGAACCCAGTGGCAGCTTGGTGTTGTCGCAGTAGATCAGCAGATCCCAGCTACCGCTTTTCAGTTGTTCCTGGAGGAGTTTGTTGTTGTCGACGCCGGAGGCTTTAAGTTGCAGTCCGTCTTTTCTCAGGGAACTTAATAATTTATTCACCAGAGCGAACTGGCTGGATATCACCAGTAAGTGAATGGTCTCCGAGTTGTTGTCTGCATCCATGTGTAGGCACCTGTTTGCTTACTGCTCATTGTAGCCCAGAAAATAAAAATGTAGTCAAAAACCGGATCAGAATACCAGGGTTTTGCTGGATTCACCGGGCTCTTCCCTGACCAGCCGGGGAAGCAGATAACCGGGAAGTCGCTGACGCAGTTCATCCATCAGCTGCCTGCCACGTTCCTCGCTGACATCAAAATGGGCGCTGCCCTGAACCCGGTCCAGTAAATGCAGGTAATAAGGCAGAACGCCACATTCAAACAGTGTTTCACTCAGCTCAGCAAGAGCGTCAACCTGGTCATTAATATTGCGCAGGAGCACACTTTGATTAAGTAATTCCGCTCCAGCTGTTTTCATTCTTCTGCAGGCATCACGGACTTCGAGGTCCAGTTCCTGCGCATGGTTGCTATGGATGACAATGACAAACTTCATCGAATACTGCTGCAGCAGGTCGCAGAACCTGGCGCTTATTCGCTGCGGCAGAACCACGGGCATACGGCTATGTATTCTGATGCGTTCGACATGTGATATGCCGTTTAGATGCTCCAGCAACCATTCCAGATGCTTGTCGGAGATTGCCAGCGGGTCCCCGCCACTGAGAATTATTTCACGAATCGAGGTGTCATCACGTATGTATTGCAGGTTTTCCTGCCACTGCTGTTTGTCTGGCCGGTTTTCTGCATAAGGGAAATGCCGGCGAAAACAATAACGGCAGTGAACGGCACAGGAGCTGGTAGGCATCAGCAGGACCCGTCCTGAGTACTTGTGCAATATCCCCGGCGCCGGATTGGCGGATTTTTCCTGCAGGGGGTCAAAACTGAAGCCGCTGCTCTGGGTTTCTTCATCATTTTGCGGCAGAACCTGCAACAACAGCGGATCATGCGGATTGCCTTTTTGCATGCGGGCAGCAAATACCCGCGGCAGCCGCAGCGGAAACTCTCTTAATGCCGCTGAACTCAGCTGTACTTGCTGCGCATCAAGCTCCAGCAATTCAAGCAATTCATAGGGATCGGTAATCAGGTCAGCCAGGCTGTCCTGCCAGGGGCGTTGTTCATTTAATGGGATACTGAGCATCGCTTAATGATAGCCGATTGTCCGGGCAGGGTTTAGTTTAATCGATACTCTGGCAATCCGCTGTCTAAATTCATATCATTCCGGCCTGATTCAAAGCAGCAAGGTAGGTAAGCATGGCAACTTATGCGACAAACGAATTCAAGTCAGGGCTGAAAGTTTTACTGGAGGGTGACCCCTGCTCAATTCTTGAGAATGAATTTGTAAAACCCGGCAAAGGCCAGGCCTTCAATCGGGTGAAATTCCGTAATCTGCTTAACGGCAGGGTCTGGGAACGAACCTTCAAGTCAGGTGAGTCACTGGAAGGCGCCGATGTCATGGAACTGGAAATGGAATATGTCTATAACGACGGTGAATTCTGGCATTTCATGAAAACCGATGGCAGTTATGAACAGGTTGCCGCTGATGCCAACGCCATAGCCGAAGCCAAAGACTGGCTCAAGGAACAGGATATCTATACGGTCATAGTCTGGAATGAAGCGCCTATTTCAGTGACACCGCAAAACTTTGTCGAACTGGAAGTTACGGATACGGATCCGGGGCTGAAAGGCGACACGGCCCAGGGCGGCAGCAAGCCAGCCACACTGAGTTCCGGTGCCGTGGTCAAGGTGCCGCTGTTTGTTGAAATTGGTGATGTCCTGCGAGTAGATACCCGCACCGGTGAATACCAGAACCGCGTCAAACAATAGATTCCCCCATGGCAAATGAGTTCTGGCAGCCCAGCGCAGAAATAAAAACTCTGCAGGCCAGAGCTGAACTGCTGCGGGACATTCGTGCTTTTTTTGCGCAACAGGGGGTTTTGGAAGTTGAAACCCCGATCCTGTCTTCATTCAGCAATACCGATCCTAAGCTGTCGCCGATACGGGCCGTGCATCAGGCAACACCCGGGGCAACAGCCCAGGAAATGTACTGCCAGACCTCACCCGAATTCGCCATGAAACGCTTGCTGGCCGCTGGCAGCGGCGCCATTTACCAGATCTGCAAGGTTTTTCGCAGTGGCGAGTCCGGGCAGCGCCACAATCCTGAATTTACCATGCTGGAATGGTACCGGCCGGATTACGATGAGCATCAACTCATGGATGAGCTTGAAACACTGCTTCGCAAACTGCTTGGATATGGCACCTTTGAGCGTCTGAGCTATCAGAAGCTGTTTGAATCCAGTCTTGGCATCAACCCGCACCGGTCCACAGTCAGTGAGCTGGCTGCATTGGCAACTGCAGAACTCGATATTGAATTACCTGACCAAGGTCTCGGCAGGGATGCCTGGCTGGATTTACTGTTCAGTCATGTAATCGAACCGCAACTGAAACAGGCACACTTTATTTATGATTACCCGGCCTCGCAGGCGGCTCTGGCCAAAGTGGAAACCAATGCAGATGGTATTGAAGTGGCGCGGCGTTTTGAACTGGTTATTAAAGGCATGGAGATCGCCAATGGCTATAAAGAGCTGACAGATGTCGCTGAACAAAAGCGACGTTTTTTACTGGAACAAGAGTTAAGTTCTGACAAGCGGCCTTGCGATGAAAATTTACTGGCAGCTCTTGAACATGGCATGCCGGAATGTGCCGGGGTAGCGCTGGGTCTTGATCGCTTGCTGATGTTACGGACGGGACTGGACAGTATTGCAGCGGTACTGGCTTTTCCTTTTGAGCGTGCCTGAACCAAGCCGGCTAAACGTTGCCAATTGACTGCCCCAGGCGAACACTGGCGCCTTTTTGCAATCCATCGGACCAGTGAATGGACTCTTCCGGGAAAAGCAGGATAACCGTCGAGCCGAGTTTAAACAGCCCCATTTCTTCTCCCCGACCCAGTTCGACAGCAGAATCAGCGCTGTAGGATTCAGTGAATTTCTGCTTTGCCGGTGCCACCTGACCATGCCAGCTTGTTTCAATACCGGCCACAATCAGTGCACCAACCAGAATCACAGCCATCGGTCCGATAGCCGTCTGGAACAGGCAAACAGCCCGTTCATTGCGGGCAAATAGTTCGTCGATGTTGTCGGCGGTGTTCTGGTTAACAGAAAAAAGTTTGCCGGGCACATAAGTCATTTTCTGCAGGCTACCGGCAAATGGCATGTGGATACGATGATAGTCTCTGGGTGCAAGATACAGGGTGGCAAAATTTCCCTGTCTGAAAAGTGCAGCCATCTCAGCGTCTCCTCCCAGTAAGGCCTGCAGGGAAAAGCTTTTACCTTTAGCCTGAAAAATCTGATCCTGGTCTATTTTCCCTGCGGCACTGACAGAGCCGTCAACCGGAGAAATAACCGCGTTGGCAAGTTTTGACAGAGGGCGAGCTCCCTCACGTAACTGGCGGGTAAAAAAATCATTAAAGCAAACATAGTCTTCAGCATGCTGGCGCTGTGCTTCTTCCATGTTGACCCTGTAATAACGAATAAACAGGCGGATCAGAAAGTTTTTAACCAGGACTAGCTGGCAGTCTGCCAGTGCTCCCGTCAATCGCGAGAGTAAATGCTGGGGCAGGCAATATTGAAAAAAAATAAACAACTTGTGCATGGAATACTGAATTCAGCCTTGCTCAATGGGAGTGTCAGGCAGATTCCCCCATTCTGACCAGGAACCATCGTAGGCTTTTACCGGATATCCCAGGGCCTTGGCAATCAGATATGTGAGACCGGAACGATGATGGGTCTGGCAGTGGGTGATGATTGCATCACCTTCAGTAAAACCCAGTTGTTTCAGTCTGGCGTCCAGTTCATCAAGCGGTAACAGGCGCAGATTCCTGGCTTTATCCATGGTGTGTAACCAGTTCAGATTGATAGCTCCAGGGATATGGCCATTACGCTGGGCGCTCTGTCTGGTTCCTGCATATTCTTCTTCGGAGCGGGCATCCCAGATTTTTATTGCAGAATTATCCAGAGATGCTTTTACTTCATCCAGGCTGGCAATGACAGATGGGTCAATCTGCAGCTCAACTTCTGTAGGCTCTATAAGCGGTATTTCAGAACTGACCGGATGCTCCTCGCGCAGCCAGGCATGAATGCCACCATTGAGATAGGAGTAATGCTGATGACCGATTACGTCCAGTGTCCAGATAAAACGTCCGGCCCAGCCGCCACCTTCATCATCATAAACCACAATATGTTTATCAGTGCTGTAAGCGATGCGGGCAAACAGTGCTTGCAGTTGCTCCGGTGCCGGTAATTTACCGGTGGCAGGGGGGATGCCGCAGACCAGTTCAGAGGGATCAACATGGACCGCTCCAGGCACATGAACCTGCTGGTAGGTCTGCAGCTGGCAGATATCAATGATCAGCAGCTGCGGATCATCCAGCAAAGGTTCCAGATCATCGGCTTCAATGATGAGTTCAAGATTCAATTCAGACATCATGTTCAATTATTGCAGCGGGGTTCTAAAGTTATTGGATTCATCCATGGATTGCAAAATGTGCTGATAACTTTGCATGCGTTCTTCCTGGATTTCGCCACGCTCAACAGCCGACAAAAGTGCACAACCGGGTTCCTGCTTGTGCCTGCAGTCGCGAAATTTACAGTGGCCGGCAAAGGGAAGAAACTCGATAAAACCATTAAACACTTCAGCAGGTGACATGTGCCACATGCCAAACTCACGTATACCGGGTGAGTCGATCAGGTCTCCTCCAGCAGGGAAATGGAAAAGCCGGGCGGAGGTAGTTGTATGACGTCCTTTATTGCGCGCCTCACTCAACTCTCCTTCAAAAGTATTTTCACCCGGTAATAGTGCATTGATCAAGGCAGACTTCCCGACTCCAGACTGGCCGACAAAAATGCTGGTCTGTCCCTGCAAAAAACTTTTCAGTGCCGGAATGCCTTCACCACTTCGACAGGATACCTGCAGTGTGTCATAACCGATTTGCCGATAACGCTGCAGCATTACCAAAAGCTCACTGTCATTTTCCGGCTCGATAAGATCAGCCTTGTTTAGCAGAATCAGGGGTTTCAAACCGCTGTTTTCTGTTGCCACCAGGTAGCGATCAACCAGATTTGCATAAGCCTGTGGCAGGGGTGCAATGACGATAATGACTTTATCTATATTGGCCGCGACTGCTTTCAGTTCGCCAAAATTATTGGGACGCTTCAGTACCGATGCCCGTGGCAGATTGGCGATGACGATGCCGGTTGGCTTGCCAGTCTGCCAGATCACATGGTCACCGGTAACCAGTGGATCAAGATTGCTGCGTTGATGGCAGCGAAAAATTTCACCGGCATGATCGCCTTCGAGTGCTTCGATATCCAGTTGCTGACCGAAATGGGAAATCACCAGGCCTTTTTCTTCAGGACCGAGATCATCATGATTGAGTTCATTGAATTCAGCAGTGGCACGATTGGCAGCGCGACTTGCATATTCCTGCTGAATTTTCTGGATACGCCACAACTGGCGTCGATTAAGGTGCTTTTTCTTCATTCACGGTCGCAGGTTTTTTATAAGGGGAGAATATTAAGTAACAATAGCCTTTGCTACAATGCCGCGATGGATAAAAGACAACATCTGATATGGATAGACCTCGAAATGACAGGTCTGATTCCTGAATCTGACCGCATCATTGAAATAGCCACCATTGTGACCAACAATGATCTGCAGGTGCTTGCTGAAGGACCTGTGCTGGCAATTCATCAGTCAGATGCAATTCTGGCTGAAATGGATGACTGGAATCAGGAACATCACGGCAGCTCCGGCTTGCTGGAACGGGTAAAAATCAGTCCGACCACTGAAGCGGATGCCGAACAGCTCACCTTGCAGTTCCTCGCCCAGTATTGTGAAAAGGGTGCCTCGCCCATGTGCGGCAACAGTATCTGTCAGGACCGGCGCTTTCTGGCCCGTTATATGCCGGAACTTGAAGCCTTTTTTCATTATCGAAATCTGGATGTCAGTTCCCTTAAGGAACTGGCAAAACGCTGGCGACCCGAATTGATGAAGGACCTGACCAAGAAGAGTGCGCATCTGGCTCTGGAAGACATCCGTGATTCAATTAATGAATTACGCTATTACCGTGAGCACTTTATCAAGACGGCAAAGAACTGAAAAAAAATGGCCCCGCTGTGTGCAGGGCCGCAAGGGGATCTGAAAAAGCTTTCAGGAGTACAGTTCAATCAAGGGGAGTACCTGTACCTGTTTATCAAATGCAAATGTAGTGCCAGCATTCGCTCCCGGGCAGCATAAGCCAATAACTTTCTGTTTTTTAAGGATATATATTTTTTCACTTCCACTGACTGGCCCGCCTTTGGTCGGTCAGGCGCTTGATCGAGTGCCATATTGCCCAAACACAGTGCAATTGATGTCTGCAGAACAGGCGTTTTATACTGAACGGCCGTACTGAATAAACTGGAGATTACCCTGATGTTGAGTCTGCCCCGTTTGTTACTTTTATGTTCCCTGTCATTTTTACTGGCCTGTTCTCCGCAGGAAAACGTACAGACAGATCAAGGCCCGATGCCTGCTGTACAGCCCGGGAGTGAAGAACTGGGTTCCGGGCTTGAGCGGGACAATATGAATACTGCAATTGCACCGGGTGATGATTTCTATCGTTATGTGAATGGTAACTGGTTAGAGGATACGGCAATCCCGGCAGACCGCTCCAACTACGGTGCATTTACCGTACTGGCAGATGAAGCTGAAACTGATCTCCGAAGCATAATTGAGGAGGCTGCTGCCGAGGATGCTGCAATTGGTTCCGATGCCCAGAAAGTTGGCGATTTCTATACCAGCTTTATGAATCAGGACGTGATTGAAAGACTGGGTATCAACCCCTTGCAGGAAACACTGGCACAACTTGATGCTGTCAGTAACAGGCAGGATATGCTGGAAGTCATGACTGCCCTCAATTACATCGGGGTGCAGATGCCATTCAGTTTCTATATCAATGTCGATGAAAGGCAGACAGATCAGTACATTGCCTATGTTTTTCAGTCCGGCCTGGGGCTGCCTGACCGGGACTGGTACCTGCAGGATGATGAAACATACCTGGAAGCACGCCAGGCCTATTCGGCCTATATTGAAGAGGTGATGACACTGGCCGGTTTCAATAATGGCGCTGTCGTGGCCGATGCCGTCATGCAGATAGAAAACCGCATTGCCCAGGCACAGTGGGACAGGGTGCAGAACCGGCAGCGTGAACTGACCTACAACAAGCTCAGCCTGGATGACTTGCAGCAATTATCCCCGGCACTGGACTGGTCTGCGGCCATGCAGGGACTGGGCATGTTCAGCGATGAATATATTATCCAGCAGCCCGACTATTTTTCTGCTCTTTCCACTATCTGGTCGGAAGTCGCATTAGCCCAATGGCAGCACTACTCGCGATTCAAGCTGGTGAATGCCTATGCCGATTATCTCAGCCAGGACTTTGTTGATGCCAAGTTCACTTTTGAAGGAGGAGTTCTGAGCGGACTGGAAGAAAACCGGCCACGCTGGAAACGCGGCATTGATGCAGTTGATAGTGCACTGGGTGAGATGCTCGGCAAGCTCTATGTTGAACGTTACTTTCAGGAAGAAGCCAAGGCTCGCATGGATGAACTGATTGAAAATCTGCGCGGTGCTTTTAATGAAGGCATTGATGATCTGGACTGGATGACGGCACAGACCAAACTTGAAGCGCAGGATAAGCTCGCCAGGTTTACGGCCAAAATCGGTTACCCGGAAGAGTGGAAAGATTATTCCGGCCTGGAAGTCAGCGCCAATGACCTGGTCGGTAATGTCATGCGTTCCAGACGCCTTGAACATAACCGGGAAGTCAGCAAACTGGGGCAGCCGATTGACCGTGGTGAATGGTACATGACTCCCTATACGGTCAATGCCTATTACAACCCGAGCATGAATGAAGTCGTATTCCCCGCAGCAATTCTGCAACCACCTTTTTTCAATGTTAGCGCTGACGATGCGGTGAACTACGGCGGTATAGGGGCAGTTATTGGTCATGAATTCAGCCATGGCTTTGATGATCAGGGCCGCAAATCTGATGGTGACGGGATGTTGCGGGACTGGTGGACAGAAGCGGATGCGGAAGCTTTCGCCGAGCGTTCGGGGGCTCTGGTGGAACAATTCAACCAGTTTGAAGTATTGCCGGGACGTTTTCTTAACGGTGAATTTACCCTGGGTGAAAACATCGGGGACCTCAGTGGACTGGAAGTAGCCTACCGCGCCTATCGCCTGTCATTAAATGGAGAAGAAGCACCGGTCATTGATGGTTTTACCGGCGACCAGCGATTCTTTATGGGTTGGGCACAGGTATGGCGGCGACTGTATCGCGATGAGAACCTGGAAGTACGTATCACTTCCGACCCTCATTCACACAGCGAAGCCCGTACCAATGGTATCGTCAGGAATATTGATGCCTGGTATGAGGCATTCAATATCCAGCCTGATGCCGCTCTATATCTGGCACCGGATGAGCGAGTGAAAATCTGGTAAATAACAGGATCATATGTATTAATCCATAAAAGGAGTGCGCCATGACTGCCCCGGTAAGAGCTGCGGATAAGCCGTATGCTACAGAAGTTGAAGAGGGAAGAACCTATTACTGGTGCGCCTGTGGGCGTAGCAGCACCCAGCCTTTTTGTGACGGCTCGCACAAGGGAACGGATTTTGCCCCGCTTCCTTATAAAGCCGAAGCAAGCAGAAAAGTATTTTTCTGCGGTTGCAAGGCAAGTGGCAAGCAACCCATGTGTGATGGCAGCCACTCAAAGTGATTAACTGACACAATTGCGTGAGAGTGGTTTTATAAATCCGGAAATGGTTTTCCGGTCCACTGGTATTTATAAATGAAATTAACCCTTTACCAGATTGATGCATTTACCGACCGGGTTTTTTCAGGAAATCCTGCCGCCGTCATCCCCCTGGATAAATGGCTGGATGATAAATTGATGCAGTCCATTGCAGCGGAGAATAACCTTTCCGAGACGGTATTTTTTGTCGCTGAAAAAGATGGCTTCAGGATTCGCTGGTTTACACCGACTGTTGAAGTGAATCTATGCGGTCATGCCACACTTGCCAGTGCCTTTGTCCTGTTTAATGAGCTCGACTACCCGGATGAAGAAATTATTTTTTATTCAAAGTCCGATGAATTAAGGGTCAGCAAAGATAAGGACCTGCTGATGCTTGATTTTCCTGTGCAAAAACCGGAGCCCTGCCCGCTGCCTGAAGTATTACTTGAAGCAATCGGTGTCGAGCCCCTTGCATGCCTCAGGAATATAGATTTTGTACTGGTGTATGAGCGGGAACAGACAATCGGCCGAATCGCTCCACGACATGAGCTGATCAGGGAGTCCGGGGCCCGCGGAGTTATTGTCACCGCTCCCGGTACAGAGCATGATTTTGTGGCGCGGTTTTTTGCCTCAGGAACCGGCATTGATGAAGATCCGGTTACCGGTTCGGCTTATACGGAACTGGTGCCTTACTGGGCTGAACGAACAGGGCAGCGTAATTTTCGTGCCCGGCAAATGTCAAAACGTGGCGGAGAGCTGCAATTGGAGCTCAGGGGAGACAGGGTCATGATTGCAGGCCAGGCGGTAAAGTACCTGCTTGGCATGATCGAAGTCTGAACCGGGGTCCGGCTTTTATTAATCATATATTTTTTTCGGTAGCGGTTCATTTTGAAATTACTTGCTGCTTTCTTCGGGGCTAAAGCCCCTCCTACAAGATCACCTGCTTTTTCTGATTTACCTGAAGGGTGTAGGAGGGGCTTTAGCCCCGAACATGATTGCTATTGAATTTCAAAATGAACCACTAGCATTTTTCTCAAGGGGATACCCATGAATTTATTTCAGTATTATGCTGTGGACTGGCTGGCAATGGTTTTGACCCTGCTGGCGATCTGGATGATTGGCAATCGGGACAGGAATGGGTTTATTGTCCACATTGCCGGTAATGTGAGCTGGATTGTCATGGGCTTTATGGCCGGGAGCATGGCTACCATGCTGGCAAATTTTGCTTTTATTCTGGTAAACATCAGGGCCCTGGTGCTATGGCGTAAAACAGAAAATCATGTGAATACATAGGGATCTCTGGAAGGAGGCAACAGGTATGTCAGATACCATTAATGCTTCAGGACAATGTCTTTGCGGAGCGGTAAAAATTCAAACCAGTGCCTTGCAGACCCATGTCGGGGCCTGTCATTGTGGCATGTGTCGAAACTGGGGTGGAGGTCCAATGCTGACCCTGCAGTGTGAAGGGGAGGTAAGTTTTGAAGGCAAAAACAACATTAGCCTGTTTGATTCCTCGGAGTGGGCAGAGCGGGGTTTCTGCAGGCATTGCGGGACGCATTTGTTTTACCGGCTGAAACAAAACCAGCAATATTATTTGCCAGTCGGACTTTTTAATCTTGATGAAGAGTTAAGCTTTGATCATCAGGTTTTTATCGATAAAAAACCGCTGTTTTATCATTTTGCCAACGACACCAAAGATTTAACCGAAGCACAGGTATTTGCCATGTTCGGAGATGCGTAGGCAGTTACCTCAAATGGACCGGAAAAGCTGATGGAATGTACTTTGCTGGCATTATATGGCTCGCTGATGTCGCCCTTTAAGACCCAGGATCGACTGGGGATGAGGTCCGTGCTTGAGCTTGAAGGTCTTTGCCAGATCCCCGGCCGCTTGTATGATCTGGGCGCCTATCCAGGTTTGCTGGAGGCACAGAATGGAATCGACAAAGTACACGCAGAGCTGTATCGGATAGCTGATTTTCATGTCCTGCAGACGCTTGATCTGTTTGAGGATTATCGTTCGGGTAATGAGGAAGGCTCACTGTTTATCAGGAAAAAAATGCGCTTGAGCGATCCCGATGAGGAAGCCTGGGTATATATCTATAACGGGTCTGTAATAGAATCTGACTTTATCGAATGTAATAGCTGGATGAAGCATCTGGCTGAAAGAAAATCCAATAGCTAGGCAAGAAACAGGAGTCTCTAGATGGCAAATGAAGGTTACCATGAACCGATTGATGAACTGAGTGATGAAACCCGGGACATGCACCGGGCAATTATATCCCTGATGGAAGAGCTCGAAGCAATGGACTGGTATAACCAGCGGGTAGATGCCTGTAAAGATCCGGAACTCAAAGCAATTCTGGAGCACAATCGTGATGAAGAGAAAGAGCATGCTGCCATGACCCTGGAATGGATTCGCCGTAAGGACCCGACTCTGGACAAGGAATTAAAAGACTATCTGTTTACCGACAAGCCAATTGCGCACAAATAAACCAGCTTTCATGCTTTGGTTTTTACAGGGTTCTAAAGTATCAACTGAGCGTAATAGTCCTGTTTAATCATTTAGCAGATTGGCGGGTGAATACTGATCCGTCAATGGACGTTCATCAGTATTCCAGTCAACCTCAGTGCTCATGTTGGGCACATAGTCACTGACGTCCATGCCAAAAGGGCGCAGCCGCTCACGCCAATGTTCGGCGCGCTCACGCAGTTCCCCTCTTGTCGGCAGCTCCTGCATGGAAGCGATGATGATACGGTTGCCGGTATCAGGCATCTGTAAATTGATCATTTCCCCGTAAACATTATGATAAGTCTGTGACTCTGCATCATAAAGCCGACTGCCTGAAAAAGTATTGGCGACCACCATGCCGTCTTCCGGCAATAACATTTTTACTTCCTCGAGAAATTCTTCTGTCATCAGATGTTCGGGAATATATTCACCATTAAAGGCATCAACAATCACCAGATCAAATTTTTCACCACGCAGTCCTGCCCGCTTGATATACACCCGGGCATCACCGATATCGACCTTGATCTGCTCGGTTTCCTCGAAATCAAAATAATCTTCAGCAACAGTCAGTACCGCCTCATCGATTTCCGAAATAATTATTTCGGCTTCAGGGAACAAACGGTGATAAACCTCTGGCAGGGTGCCACCACCCAGTCCGATAATCAGGATGCGTTGCGGATCATCCTGTACCAGCAAACTTGAAAGTGTCATCTTGGCGTAAGGGAATACCAGGCGCTCGGGGTTTTCCAGAAAACGGCAAGACTGATTCTGGCCGTTGCGCCGGGTGATGGTGAAGCGCATGCAACGGCGAGAGGAATCTTCAGTAACGATAATATTGCGGTACAGGGAACGTTCCTGGTGTATCTGCCGAACACCAAGTTGCGCCTGCACCGGCAGGCTGATTAAAAATAAAGTCAGCAGTAAAAAACCTTGTCGATAAAGCAGGCTCATGAAACAGCCTCCAGCGTGCGTTTGTTCTCATGAAAAGTATCACTGGAGTAAATTGCCAGAAAGCCGGCAGCAAGTAAAATTACTCCCATACTGATCAGAATCTGATTCACTTCAAACCAGAGCACCAGATAAAAAGAAGTTGCCAGGGTGCCCAGCGCACTACCCAGTGTCGAAATAAAATAAAGTGTTCCGGCCACATGGCCACTCCGGTGAGTATCAATGACCAGCAGTCTCACCGAATAGGGTGCAATCATCCCCAGCACTGTGGTCGGCAAAAAGAACAGCAGGAGAGACACGACCAGCGAACCGTAGCGTGGGTCTTCAATGACCAGAAAAACTGCTTCCATCAATTCATTACCGAAAAGAATCAGCGGCAGTAATAAAAATGCAGCCACGATAAAAAAGAAACCGTGCTGTTTCAGCGAAGGGGCCCGGAGTGATAGTTTGCCGCCAATCAGATAACCAAGTGACAGGGACAGCATAAAGACAGTGATGATACTGCCCCAGACAAAAATACTGCTGCCGAAGTAAGGTGCCAGAATGCGACCGCCGAGCAGTTCAATGGACATGATGATAAAGCCACTGGTAAAGGCCAGACACATGATTAACAAATTGTTTAACGCTGCACTTGAATCAGTCATAAGAGTTAGCTTTTAATTATTGTGAACAGGCCCTCAGGCCCAGGCCCGGAGTATACCTAAGGAACTTCTGCCTGTGTATGGTAACCCGGAATCAGGGAAGAACGGTGAAAAGCATTACGGATAAAGCTATCATCGGGCTGCGAAGGCGCAGAATGAAACATTTTACATTGTGTTGCTGTGGTTTTTATACAGGAGGAAGGAATGCGGGTCTGGCTGCTTGAACATCTGGGAATCATTCTGATGTTTCTGGGGATTGCCTTGCTGGCAGTGGAAATGCTGACAGCCTTTGCCACCTATATCCTGTTTTTTCTGGGCCTTGCCATTCTGATTACCGGTCTTGCCATGTTTCTTGGCCTGCTGGCGACAAACTGGCTGCTGATTCTGGTGTCGATATTGATATTAACCGGATTATCGGCGGCACTTTTGCTGAAACCCCTGCAGGACATGAAAACGCATGTCGATGAAGACCTGGAAACCGGAGACTGATCCGGCTAACTGCGGAAAGTTAAGCATGTTGTGCAAGCGCCCAGGCAACATGTTCCTGAACCAGCTTTGAGGGGTGTGTACTGCGCTGGTTCAGGGCTTCCATGATTTCCGGAGTGCTTTCAGCATTACCGAGTCCCACAGCCAGGTTACGTAACCAGCGTTCATAGCCAATGCGTCGTATGGGGGAGCCGGCGGTTTTTTCCAGAAACTCTCCCTCAGTCCACAAAAACAGTTCCAGCAGTTCAGCATTGTCGAGTTCGTGTCTTGGTTTGAAATCATCTTCCTGACTGGATTGGGCAAACTTGTTCCAGGGGCAGCAAAGCTGGCAATCGTCACAACCAAACACCCGGTTGCCCATTAGTGGCCGCAGATCTTCCGGAATTGAAGTCTTTAACTCGATAGTCAGGTAGGAAATACATTTGCGGGCATCCAGTTCACCGGGTCCTGCAAAAGCATTGGTCGGGCAGATATCCAGGCAGGCCCGGCAGCTTCCACAATGCGCCTCGGCTTTATCTTCAGTTGGCAGTGGCAGATCAGTAAACAACTCACCCAGGAAAAACCAGGAACCGGCATTTTTGTTGATCAGCATGGTGTTCTTGGCAATCCAGCCCAGCCCGGCTTTTTCAGCGATTGCCCGCTCCAGCACCGGGGCGCTGTCAACAAAAGCACGATATCCAAACTCGCCGCAGACTGCCTGAATCTGCTCGGCAAGTTTTTGCAGACGCTGACGCAATACCTTGTGGTAATCGCGGCCCAGTGCGTAACGACTAAGATAGGCTTTGGAAGAATTCTGCAGTACTTTGACAGCCTGGGTATCAGCAGGCAGGTAATCCATGCGCACGGAAATAATCCGCATGGTTCCGGGGACCAGTTCAGCCGGGTGGGAACGCTTGCTGCCATGGCGCTGCATGTATTCCATCTCGCCATGATAATTATTCTGCAGCCATGTCTGCAGATGTGCTTCTGCTTCAGACAGATCAATGTCGCTGATGCCGACCTGCTGAAAGCCCAGCTCCCGTCCCCAGGTTTTAATATCGTCGGCCAGTTTGTGAAAATCGATATCTGTCATAAGGATTTAGTTTATTCAGGGTTGGGCATATTTTATTTGGGTTTGTTCGGATTTATTCGGGACTGAGGCTACCGCGTCCTGCTATCGCCCCTTACCTACATCCATGTAGGCAAATTCCCTCCTACAGGTTTACCCGATCCGGTGTAGGAGCGGCTTTAGCCGCGAACGATAGCCGCGATTCGCGAACAACATTATCTTCAGCGCAAGCTAAGCCACTACCGAATTTCGGTTTTTCCTGTATTGCATCTCAAGCTACTCGGCCCAGGAGCGGTCAGTAAACTGCTCAATTTTGTTTTGCAGTTGTTGTGATGCCGGCAAATTCGACTGCTGATGATAGGCCCACTTGTATTTCACATGCTGTAAAAATTTGGTATTCCAGGAAGGGTGAGCTTCTTTTCGATCCTGCCAGTACATGACGAATTCCTGAATCTGCTCGCGGGCAAAATCTTCATCAATATTGGCCATGGCGAGGACTTCATAACAGGCCGGGCTGGGCTCGTAGTCACCAGGTATCAAGCGTGGTGTCGGATCGTTTTCCACGGCCAGGGTAAACTTGGCCCACTGGCGACGTACATGGGCAATAAACTTGGTATTCCAGGTGCTGGTAACCAGGCCGCGTTCGCGCCAGTACAGGACAAACTCCGGAATGGCATCCTCGATAAAACTATGGCTGATGCCGGCATGTTCAAGAATACTCAGGGCATCTTCACTGGGCCGCCATTCATTGCTCATATCAGATTCAAATTCACGGGCACCCTGATAACTTTGTGACTGGCGCCAGTCTTTCAGAATCCATTTCAGAAAAGTGTTATGCCAGGAATACTGGGTCTTTTGTCGCTCTCTCCAGTACATGACAAAGGTTTTGATCCGCTGCTCAATAAATTCCCGCGGAATATTATGCTGCTGGCACTGCAGGTAGAGTTCTTCACTGGGTTGCCAGTCGGGGGGTATGTAACTTGCCTTGCCACTGGCTTCTCGTGAGCTGAAAACACGACTGAGCGTATTAGGTCCCTGGCTTGTGTCTGGTGCAGGAGCCGTTTCCTGAGTCTGTTCATAATGACTGGACTGATTGATGGCCAGCAGAAAGCTGTCATTGTCATTGCCACTAGCTTCCAGCAGGATCAGGCCCTTTTCCAGTAAATTTTGCCGTATCCTTTTGATATCCGTGGGAGACCAGAAGGGCATGGCCTGTTCCAGTCTGCTTTCAGTGAGTTCCGTCCAGCGGCGCCGGTCACGAAGCCGGGAAGGCTGCTGTAATTGCAGTTCACTGAGTACATGCAGCATCACTGTTTCTTCCAGCCCGATGGTGGCTGCCAGAGTGGGGGATATTAGTAAAGGACGTTCAGGAATCAGGGATGAGCTCATGTCGGGATGCTATCACAAAGCAGCAAGTGCCTCACTCAGACGCGAGACAGCGATAACCTGCATGCCCTTGATGGCCTGCTTCGGGGCATTGGCTTTGGGAACAATGGCGCGGGTGAAGCCGTGTTTGGCCGCTTCCTGTAATCGTTGTTGACCATTGGGCACGGGACGAATTTCTCCGGCCAGTCCGATTTCGCCAAAGGCAATCAGTTCGCGATCCAGGGCGCGGTCCTTGAAACTGGATACCACTGACAGCAAGAGAGCCAGATCGGCACTGGTTTCCGTGACGCGTACGCCGCCAACGACATTCACGAAGACATCCTGGTCGGCCATAAACAGACCGCCATGCCGATGCAGTACCGCCAGCAGCATGGCCATGCGATTATGGTCCAGGCCCACGGCAATGCGTCGCGGATGACCGAATTGTGAAGCATCCACGAGCGCCTGAATCTCGACCAGCAAGGGTCGGGTGCCTTCCCAGAGGACGGTAACCAGCGAACCCGGTGAAACCTCATCACTACGGGCAAGAAAAATAGCCGAAGGATTTTTCACTTCTTTCAGTCCGCTTTCAGTCATGGCAAATACGCCCAGTTCATTGACGGCACCGAAACGGTTTTTCTGCGAACGCAGAGTGCGGTAACGGGAATCATCGCCCCCTTCCAGCATCATGAAACAGTCAATCATGTGTTCGAGAACTTTCGGGCCGGCCAGTGAACCTTCCTTGGTGACGTGGCCCACCAGGAAAATGGCTGTATTGGTCTGTTTGGCATACTGCACCAGATAGGCGGCGCACTCACGCACCTGTGACACCGAACCCGGTGCCGAAGTCACATCAGCACTGTGCATAACCTGAATCGAATCTATCACCATCAGTTTCGGTTGTTGTTCCTGCGCAGCAGCAGTGATCCCGGTAATATCAGTTTCCGCCAGCATCAGCAGTCTGTCATTGGGCAGACCCAGGCGTTTGGCACGCATGGCGACCTGCTGCAGGGATTCCTCACCGGTCACATAAAGCGCCTTCATTTGTTGTGACAACTGACACATGATCTGCAACAGCAGGGTGCTTTTGCCTGCACCCGGATTACCGCCAATAAGAATGGCGGAACCGGGAACGATACCTTCGCCCAGCACCCGGTCGAATTCACCGATGCCGGTCGCAATTCGTGGTGCATCATCGAGATTAATATCGTTAAGGACTTTAAGTGACGAGGAATCACCGGCAAAGCCCTGTTTTTTGAAGCTGGCGCCAGCCGAGGCGGCTTTGACCGGACCCAGGCTGATGCGTGAAAGAGTGTTCCACTGGCCGCAGCTCTGACACTGGCCCTGCCACTGGCCGTGCTCCGATCCGCAATCATTGCAGACGTAAGCTGTTTTTTGTTTAGCCATAAACCCGTTCCACACGTGCAGCGATGCTGCAACTTAAATTGTAGGACAGTATTCCAGTGTGTTCGGCCACTTCATCCACTGACAATTGTTCGCCCCAGAGTGTGACAATGTCGCCGGTCCCTGCTTCGGGCACCGGCCCCAGATCCACGGCAATCATATCCATGGAAACCCGTCCGCAGGTAACGCTGCGCTTGCCATTGATCATCACTGGAGTGCCGTTGGGAGCATTACTCGGATAGCCATCGGCATACCCGATACTGACAATACCAATGCGCATATCCTGCGGGCAGATAAACTGCGAACAGTAACCGACATTATCCCCGGCCTGGCAATCCTGAATGGCAATGAGTCTGGCTTCCAGGCTCATGACGGCCTGCAGACCAAAATGTTCCCGACGCAGTTTTTCATCGCTGTAGGGAAAGGGCGAACTGCCGTAGAGCATGATGCCGGGCCGCACCCAGTCACTGTCTTTGCCAAAACCTGCCAGCAGGCCTGAGGAGGCAGCAATCGAGGCCGGGGCGTCGGGCAGCTCTTTGGCGACAGAGCTAAAGCTGTCGATCTGTTGCTGGTTCAGCTCGGAGTCAGTGAGATTACCGTTGGCAAGGTGCGTCATCAGGATGACTTCACTGCACCAGTCTTTGTGTTGCAGGCCTGCATAAGCCGATTTAACAGCGGCAGGCTTCAGGCCCAGTCGCCCCATGCCGGAATTCATTTTTAACCAGATGGTCAAAGGAGCGGCAGGCGGATTTTTATCAAGCGCTTCTTCCAGCCACTGCAAATCCTGCATGCGATGCACGACGAGCTGATAGCCACCAGCAGCAATCCGGGTAATATCACTTTGCTCAATAATGCCCTGCAAAATAACGATAGGCTTTTTGCAGTCAGCCTGGGTCAGCGTTTCAGCTTCATTAATATCGGTTACCCCGAAGGCATCGGCTTCATTGAGTGCTTCCGCAACGGGAAGCAAGCCGTGACCGTAGGCATTGGCTTTAATGACGGCGAGTACTTTACGCGGGCCTGCATATTGTCGGGCGATATTCAGGTTATGGTGTAGTGCGCTGAGCTTGATGCTGGCTCTGGCCCGATGGATCACTCGTCAAAGTCTCCGGAATCTTCACCGTAAGAGCCGAAGCCTGAAGCACCACCGAACTGCTGTTCGGCACTCATGGGCATGTAATTTTCAAAGCGGGTGTATTTCCCGATAAAGCTCAGGTTACAGGTGCCGATAGGGCCGTTACGCTGTTTGCCGATAATAATTTCGGCAATGCCTTTATGCTCGGTATCTTCATTGTAAACTTCATCACGATAGACAAACATGATGACATCGGCATCCTGCTCAATGGCACCGGATTCACGCAGGTCTGACATTACCGGACGTTTGTTGGGTCGCTGTTCCAGACTACGGTTAAGCTGCGACAGGGCCACTACCGGACATTCAAATTCACGCGCCATCAGTTTCAGGCTTCGCGAGATTTCTGAAATTTCCCCGGTGCGGTTTTCCGAATGGCCACGCAGTTGCATGAGCTGCAGATAGTCCACCATGATCAGGCCGATCCTGTTGTCATGATCCTTGGCTACACGGCGGGCTCGGGCACGCATTTCGGTAGGGTTCAGCCCGACAGTATCATCTATGTACAGAGGCTTGCCGCTAAGCTTGTTGATGGCATTGGTCAGCTTCGGCCAGTCATCTTCCAGCAGTTTGCCATTACGCATGCGTGTCTGGTCAACTTTGCCGATCGAAGACAGCATACGGGTTGTCAGACTTTCTGCCGGCATTTCCAGGCTGAACACCAGGGTCGGCAGTGGCTCTTCCTCACTTAGTAGGTAGTTTTCCACCATGTTCATGGCAAAGGATGTCTTGCCCATGGATGGACGTCCGGCGACGATAATCAGGTCGGATTTCTGCAGACCGGAAGTCTGGCTGTTCAGGTCCTTAAAGCCGGTGGTCACACCGGTCAGGTTGCCCTGCGAGTTGAACAGCTCCTCCAGACGGTCGAGGCCTTTTTTCAGCAGCGGATCAATAAACTGCGGGCCACCATCCTTGGGCCGCTCGTCGGCAATCTTGAATACCTGCTGTTCGGCCAGGTCCAGCAATTCGGCGCTGTCGCGGCCGTCCGGATTATAGGCACTGTCAGCAATCTGGCTGGCCGTGCTGATCAGCTGACGCAGAATGGCACGTTCACGAATGATATGCGCATAGGCCATGATGTTGGCGGTACTTGGGGTATTGCCGGCAAGTTCGGCGAGGTAATCCACGCCACCGGCTGCCTCGAGCTGATTGGTACGATCAAGTGCTTCGGCCAGAGTCACCAGGTCGATCGGTTTGCCATCTTCCTGCTGCTTGAGCATGGTCTGGAAAATGATGCCGTGATCCTTGCGGTAAAAGTCCTTGTCGATGAGCACATCGGCGACATCATCCCACATGCTGTTGTCGAGCATCAGTCCGCCCAGCACGGCCTGCTCGGCATCCATGGAATGCGGGGGTATTTTCAGGTTGCTGGTATTGCCCAGTGTTGAGTCAATACTGCGAGGCTGACTTGAAGGCATTTCGGTCATTGCTTGCCAATCTTTTTTTAAAAAATCCGACGGGGCCGATTATGTTATCGCATCGCCATGTGATAAACAGCTCCTGAACCAAATTTTTTATCAGGGCTTTTCGTTATCCAGTTGGGTGTCGGATTCCTGCAGTCTGGCCAGGTTTTCAGACTCGGGCAAGGCCGTCGGGGTAACTTCGCCAGCGGCATTGCGTTGCAGCGATTCCTGTACATTAAGCAAACGGCGCTGGGCTTTGTTCAGATGCCGGCAGGAACGTTTGGCAGCATTGGCATACTGCAGCAGAATATCCATGCGTTCAATTGCAAGCCTGCCGGTCGCAGCCTGGTGCATGATGATTTTTTTGAAAACCCGATAGGCATTTTCAATTTCCTCATAATCCGGAACTCCCCTTTGCAGATCTTCCGGGGAGGTGCTGGCCAGACCTTTTAGATATAACTGGATGTTTGAACTGAAATTCAGTGCGGCTTCACGCATTTCCGTATTCAGTTCCGTGTGTCCGTGTATGCCATGCAGGGCAACGATGTCATCACTGAGATCCAGGACAAAGAGGAATTCCTGCATGGACTCAATCAGATTGGACAGTGCTTCGGACACAAAAGGTGTCAGTGAGCCGCGGTTAAGCTCGACTGCATAATTTCCCACGGTTTTGCACAGGCTGCGAATGATCAGCGGACTAAGCTGATCGCGAATGTTATTCAGGCAGGCGAGGGTATAGGAGAAGCTCATCTCGGCAATACGCTTGATCTCCAGCGCCATTGAATCAATAGCCAGATAGGGCATGGTCAATACATTTTTGTCCAGATACCGGGGCTGGGCCTCCTCTTCTTCCCGGCTGCTGAAACGTTTCGTTAAAAATGCAACCAGGGTTGAGGAAATTGGCCACATCAGAATGACGCCGACGATATTGAATACACTGTGAAACAGCGCCAGGCTCACAGCGGCTGAAGTATTCAGGCCAAGAAAGTTTTGCAGTGTACTGCCAAGCCATAGCATCGGACTCAGCAGAAATACTGCCACCAGGGCAGTAAGCAGATTGAAAAATACATGACTCATGGCTACACGTTTGGCAGTGGGCGTGGCACCGAACACGGATATCAGTGCTGTGGTGGTGGTGCCCAGGTTGGCGCCAATCACAACGGCTGCGGCGGCATTGATACCGAGTAGCCCGCCTTCGGCCGCGCTCAGGGCAATTACCATGGCGGCACTGGAAGATTGCATGAGCGTGGTAAGTAAAAAGCCGAGCAGTACATAAATAAAGATCACCAGCACATTGAGGTTATCAATGACAGGAAAGGAGAAATCACTGCCAAGGCTTTCAAAACTGGTTTTAAGGATGCTGATGCCCAGAAACAGCAGGCCAAAGCCCACCAGAGCCATACCTAAAGAAGCACGCCGGGAATCAGCACCGGTTAATTTCAGCAATGCGCCGATGCCCACCAGGGGCAGGGCCAGGCCCTCAATATTCACCTGAAAACCAACCAGGGCGACAATCCAGGCAGTCATGGTGGTGCCGACGTTACTGCCGTATATGACCCAGACGGCACGTTCCAGGCTCAACATCCCGGCATTGGCAAAACCAATGGTGGCGACTGTGACGGCGCTGGATGACTGGACAATACCGGTAATCAGAAAACCGGAAAACAGTCCGCGCGACCGGGTATTGGTCCACAGCGCCAGAAAGTCACGCAGGGTATTGCCAGCGGCCAGCTTCAGGCCGTCTGTCATCAGCGTCATGCCAATCAGTAAGAGGCCGAGTCCGCCAATCAAGCTGCTGAATAATGTCATGTAATTGATCTACTACTGTCGAATATATGACCAGAGTGTTTATTATAGGCTACTGGCATTTAATTGCATTGATTTACTTCAATGCTCAAACCTCTGCAAGTTCTGAATCCAAGGCCTTTGCGGGCGCTAAGTTCTCACCTGAACAAACTGGTGGCCGGGCGTCTGTGGCTGAAAGTCCTGCTGGGAATGTTCCTGGGCATTGTTGTCGGCGTCCTGCTGGGACCATCGCTGTCCCTGGTTAATACTGATCTGGCCAGCACAATCGGTAACTGGCTGGCCCTGCCGGGTCAGTTATTCCTGATCCTGGTGCAGATGATCGTGGTACCGCTGGTATTTGCTTCGATAATTCGTGGGCTGGCCGCCACCGATGACATCAATCAATTGAAAAAACTCGGCCTGTCCGTGGTGACATTTTTTATCCTGACGACCACTTTTGCCATCGTGCTGGGTATTACCCTGGCTTCACAGATCCGGCCCGGCAATTATATTGATACAGCCATGTTCAGTGAGTTCGTGCCAGTCGAGGCGAGTGAAACACCGGCAGCCAGCACCCCTGATCTGGCGAGCCTGCCGCAGACCCTCATCAATCTGTTCCCCACCAACCCGCTGAATTCCATGGTTGAGAGCCAGATGCTGCAGGTGGTGATCTTTGCCGTGATCTTTGGCTTTGCCCTGTTAATGACCCCGGCCGAGCGTTCCCGGCCACTGTTTGATTTTCTCGGCTCCCTGCAGGAAGTCTGTATGACTGTTGTCAGAGGGGCCATGGTGCTGGCGCCGATTGCGGTTTTTGGCCTGATGGCGCAACTGGTCAGCCGTATCGGCTTTGAGGCCTTGCTGGGCATGGGAGTTTACGTGCTGACTGTGCTGCTTGGCCTGCTGATGATGTTCCTGGTTTACCTGCTTATTATTCTGGTGGTCACCCGTACTTCACCCTTATTTTTTATCTCCCAGGTGCGTGAATTGTTATTGCTGGCCTTTTCCACCTCCAGTTCTGCAGCCGTGATGCCACTTTCCATCAAAACCGCCGAGGACAAGCTTAATGTACGGCCTTCCATTGCCGAATTTGTAATTCCCATCGGTGCCACCATCAACATGAACGGCACGGCACTTTATCAGGGCGTGGCAACCATTTTTCTGGCCCAGGTTTATGGCATTGATCTGAGCCTTGGCTCCCTGGCCCTGTTGGTGGTGGTTGCAGTCGGCGCGTCTATTGGCTCACCGGCAACGCCGGGCGTGGGTATCGTGATTCTGGCCATGGTATTGAGCACGGTTGGTATTCCGCCCTCCGGTATTGCCTTGCTGATGGGGGTAGACCGAATTCTGGATATGAGCCGTACCGCCGTGAATGTTGCCGGTGACATGGTGGCCTGTCTGGTCATGAACAAACTGGTAGGTTCCGACAATTCGACCGAAGAAGAGCTGCAACGGCAGGAATCCCTTGAAGCAGAACGCCTTACACTTCAAGAAGACACACTGGTTAAATAATCGTACCTGGGTTTTCACATTGCTTCCTCACTGTTAACGCTGCGTTAACAAATCATAAACTGTTCTAAAACAGTTAATTAGCCTTCATCCCGGGAAAAGCAGGGTACAGTGCACTCAAGTTGTACTGAGGTGCCCCGGGTGCCGGTAATTGAGGAATGCATGATGAATACAGGTAAGCGATTCACTACAAAAAACCGACTGAGCAGCGCTATTGCACTCACCTGTGCAGCCTGCATGGCAGCACCTGCTGGGCTGGCTCAGGAAGCCATCCAGGAAATTGTGATCTTTGGCCGTAATACCGACCTGGTTGGTGAAGCACAATCAGCCAGTGTTGGCTATGTCGGTGGTGCAGACCTGCTGATCCGACCGCTGGTGAAAACGGCTGAATTGCTGGAATCCATGCCCGGGATGGTGGCGGTGCAGCATTCCGGCAGCGGCAAGGCCAACCAGTATTTCCTGCGGGGCTTTAATCTGGACCATGGCACGGACTACACAGTGCATCTGGACGGCGTTCCACTGAACATGCGCTCCCATGGCCATGGTCAGGGTTATCTGGATGTTAACGGCGTGATTCCCGAAACCGTGGAAGGTATCGATTACCGCAAGGGTCCTTACTATGCTGATCTGGGTGACTTTTCCCTGGCGGGCGCATCTTTTATCAATACCATTGACAGGCTGGATCGTGCTTTTATCTCTGCCGAACTCGGGGAGCATGGCTGGAATCGATATGTGGGAGGGTCGAGTTTCGATATTAATGATGGAACCTTGACTCTGGTCGGGGAGTACAAAAACTATGATGGCCCCTGGCAGCACAGTGAGGATCTGAATCATCTGTCTCTTTGGGGTAAATACAGCATTCCAACCAGTTTTGGTGAAGCGGTATTTACCATGGCAGCATATGATGCAAGCTGGGAACCGACAGAGCAGATTCCGGAGCGGGCTATTGGCACGGCGGTTTGCCCTGATGCTTATTGCAGCCTGGATCCGACAGCTAAAGGAGAGACAAACCTGCGCTGGATGAGTTCAGCAGGGTTATCGGGTAGTGACTGGAGCACTTTGTTCTTTGCGCAGTATTATGACTGGAGCATGTCATCCAATCCGACCTATGATGCGCAAATCAATCAGTTTGACAAACGCTGGGTTGCAGGTGGGCAGGGTGACTATACCCTGCTGGACAGCAGCGCCTTTGAAGTCATTGCCGGCGCCAATTTCCGTTACGATGATGGTAGTCGAATCGGCGTCGACAATACTGCTGGAGGCGTTTTCGTCTCGCAAAACGGTCGCAATGCGATTGAAGAGTTTTCAGTAGGCCCTTTTATACAGGGAACCTGGTTCGCCAGTCGTGACCTGCGAATCAACGGTGGCCTGCGCTACGATTACTATGACTTTGACGTCACTGCCCTGAACGCCATGAGCGCTGAAGGGACCGCATCAGACGGTGAGTTTTCTCCAAAATTCGGCCTGGCTTATACAGCTCTGGATAACCTTGAGCTGTATTACAACTGGGGCCGGGGGTTTCACTCCAATGATGCTCGTGGAGTGGTCAATACGAGCAATCCGGTACCCGCAATATCAGGCGGTACCGGCTATGAAGTCGGCAGTCGTCTGAGCCTGGGGGATTTCAAATTTACCGCGGCCTACTGGTGGCTTAACCAGGACTCAGAGCTGATCTTTGTCGGTGATTCAAACTCGGTTGAACCGAAAGGCGGCTCGGAACGTGATGGTCTGGAGCTGACCATGTTCTGGCAGCCCACTGACTGGCTTGGCGTTGATGCAGTCTATACCAGCAGTGATGCGCGTTATGTCAGCAATCCGGATGGTCCCTATGTCGAACAGGCAGTGGAGGAGGCGGCTCAGTTGGGTGTCACATTAACCCGCGATAACTGGGATGCCAGTCTGCGTGTACGTTATCTTGGACCCTATGCCCTGGATGCCTCAAATACTTATCGTGCGGAATCTCTGACAACCGCCAACCTGCGCGGCGCTTACCATTGGGATTCGCTGACAGTGTTTGTCGAAGCCATCAACCTGTTTGATACTGACGGCAAGGAGATCGTCTATTACTATCCAGCTTATGTGAATGGCCTTGATGCCCCTGGACTGACATCAGATACCATTGACTGTGAGGTCACCAATTGTTTCATGAGCCGGTCGACTGAGCCCAGAGCCTTCAGGGTTGGACTTAGTTACCAGTTTTAACGTTAATTAGTTTTACTGTCGTGCATCCCGCTTGAAGATTTTACCTGGATACGGAGCGCCGACCCTGCTATAGCCAGGACTGCAGGCCGGTGCTCCATCTTTCATTCAGCTCAATTCAACCATCTGTTTTTAAATAAAAAAATATTACGTTAATTGCTTGTTAAAAGGGCCTGGGCAAATCCTGGCCCTGAAAAAATTAACGTTAATATTCCCCCCTTGCATTTTTCGCAGAATCCGCGACAATGCGCGTCTTTTCGTGAACAAATACAAGAAACTTGATGAGCAATATCGCCCCCGAGGAATTACGTGAACTGGTTCAGCGCATAATCAATAGCGGTGAACTGGGCCGATCCCGTACCTACAGTGAAATCCTGCAGTATCTGGCGGAATGCGCCATTAAGGGCACAAATCCCAAGGAAGTGGCCATCGCCATGGATGTGCTGGGTCGGGATACCGAGTTTGATGTCGGCAAGGATTCCATTGTTCGTGTGCATATCTACCACCTGCGTAACAAGCTCAAGTCATATTTCAGCAAATACGGCAAACAGGAAAAATATCGCCTGGATATTCCCAAAGGGCAGTACATACTCACTGCCATACCTGCAGCCGATGTTAAAAGCCCTGATCAGGCAGGGGATTCTGGCAGCAAACGTGAATCCATGACCTTATGGCTGGCAGCAGCGGCTGTCGTACTGTTGGTACTGAACCTGTTTTTCCATTTTGTCCCGGTCAGCGACCAGCCTGAATCTGTGTCCAGCGAATTCGCCCGCTATTCTCCCTGGCAACAAATGCTGGATGACGAAGCACCAATCCTCTTGCTGGTCGGGGATTACTACATTTTTGGCGAGGTAAACCGGCAGGGTGATGTGGCCCGCCTGGTGCGTGAATTTGATGTCAATTCCGCTGAAGAGCTCAATTTTTTACAGGATATGGGCGTGGAGGGTTCGGAAGTCTATTACGACCTCGGCCTGAACTATATTCCAAGCTCCAGCACCTATGCGCTTTCCCAAATACTGAGTGGCCCGCTTTCGGGTGTTGGTCGTGAGCGTATCAATGTGAAGATGGTCTCCGACTACATGACTTCGGACCTGGCCACTAATCATGTTATTTATCTGGGCTACCTGAGCGGATTGCAGGATCTGTATAACCTGATGTTTGCTGGCTCGAGTCTGGAGATTGGCGCGACATTCGATGAATTAAATAACCGTGATACCGGAGAATACTTTGTCAGCAGCTCCGGGCTTTCCGGTGGAGACTCTTACAAGGATTACAGTCTAATTGCCTCTTTCCCCTCTCCAAACGGGCACCAGATCACCATGATTGCCGGGATGCGGGATGAAAGTCTTATCAATGTATCCGAACAGGTCAGCGACCTGCAGGTACTGGCAGAAATTGAAGACAACCTGACAATGGCTGAAGCTGGAAGCAATAGTTTTGAAGCGCTGTTTGAAGTATTCGGTTTTGACAATACCAATTTCAATTCCAGGCTGATTTATGCACAATCCAGAAATACGGCTGCTGTACAGAGCTATTTTGGCGGGAATTAAGCAGGTATTCTGAACACAAAACCTGCCCACAAAAAAAGGGAGCCAAGTGCTCCCTTTTTTATTGATAAAACAAGTAGAAAGAAAACTTTTGGTTCGCTCTCTACTTGGCTGCAAAGCCTCAATAATTTATGAGTCTTTTTCTGCAGATTCTTCTCCGGCATCATCGGCAGCTTCTTCCACTGCTTCCTCGGCCTTCTCTTCGATGTCTGCTGCTGCTTCCATCGCTTCGAGTTCTTCCATCGCGACAACAGTTTCCTGCGGTGCGTCGGTACCAACAATTTTCAGGTTAATTTCAGCGGTGACTTCAGAGCCAAGCGACAGGGAAATTTCAAAGTCACCGGTATGCCGGATAGCACCTTCGGGTAGCTGGACTTCACTTTTCTCAACTTCCTGACCGGCTGCAGTCAGTGCATCGGCGATATCCCGGGTACCGATTGAACCAAACAGTTTGCCTTCTTCACCGGCATTGGCTTCAATAGTGACACTTATGCCATTGAGCTTTTCAGCACGAGCTTTAGCGGCCTTCATTTTTTCCTGGGCGGCTTTCAGTAACTCTTCCTTGCGGGCTTCATATTCCGCTACATTTTCCCTGGTTGCCGGCACTGCCTTGGCAAAAGGAAACAGGAAGTTACGCGCATAACCGGCTTTGACCTCAACCTTGTCACCGACATCGCCGATCTTGCCAACTTTTTCTAATAATATAACGTTCATTTCAACCTCACTCTTGCCGCCTTGCTTAAGGTTCGGCAATGCGTTTTCTGATATTTACCAAACTGTCCGCCACACCGAGCATGACAAAGGCCGGTGCGAAAAAAAACACAGCCAGGTAGCCAATAAACAGCCAGCTACTTCCCAGCTTTTTCAGCTTCACGACATAATGCATCAAAGCCAGTGAAGCCAGTAAGGGCGCAATACTCATTATCGCTACCCAGGTATCCAGCGGTTCCATATCTGCCAGCCCGGCTATCATGAAACCTGTCAGTAATACCGCAAATCCCGGTTCCAGGCGTAACTGGCGAAATTCTTCGCCGAAACCACCCGGGTTGTACAAAGCTGCCTGCCACCAGCGTGCCAGGATCAGGCACGACACAATCGTGGCAAGGTGGTATGCACCGAAAAAACTCAGCAGCAAGGCCACGACCTGAGCGGACGTATAGGGTACCGTGGCACCCTGGCTTTGCTGGACGATCAGTGCATTGTCCACAATGCTGGTCAGCTGGGCCACGTAGGCATCCTGCCAGACCAGACTGAGCTGTATAACCAGGCCCAGTACTGTCCCGAGCATCACTACCCTGGACCATGATTCGGTACGTTTCAGAACCTGGGCCAGCAGGGCAATACCCGGCATCAGCATGACTGGCGTGGGATCTCCCACTATCCAGTACATTCCTGCCGGGATCATTGACCACAGCAGGATAATCAATCCTTCCCGAGCGTCTCTGCGCAGATTAACCAGTCCGACGACCGCCGCGCTCAGGCAGTACAGCATGGGAAACAGCCCGGTCAGCAGTACGACCATGATGGCTCGGCGGCGGTTATGCATGACATATTCCGCTAGGCCTCGCATCAGCTATCCCTCAGGAGCTTTAAACTTCGTGCGAATCCGTATAGGGAATCAAAGCCAGATAACGGGCACGTTTGATCGCTGTAGCAAGCTGGCGCTGGTAACGGGCTTTGGTCCCGGTAATGCGGCTTGGTACGATCTTGCCGGTTTCACTGATATTGGCTTTGAGTGTATCCAGATCCTTGTAATCAATTTCGGTGACGCCTTCAGCGGTAAATTTGCAGTAGCGTCGACGTCTAAAAAATCGGGCCATAATAGTTCTCCAAATTTTCTCGCTTAGTTGGTGGTCTCAGCTTCAGCTTCATTTTTTTCATCAGCTGAATCAGAGTCGTCGTCATCGTAGTCATCGTCGTCATCGTCATCGTCATCATCCGAGGAATCACGATCAGAATAATCCTGCGAACGCTGGCTAGCGCGGGCTTTACGCTCACGGCTTTCGTTCTCGGCTTTCATGATATCCGACACTTCGGTAACGGCTTCCTTGCGTTTGATCACCAGATTACGGATGACAGCATCGTTAAAGCGGAACAGGGTGGAAATTTCATCCAGGGTTTCCTGATTGCACTCGATATTCATCAGCACGTAATGAGCTTTGTGAACCTTGTTGATCGGATAGGCGAGTTGACGACGTCCCCAGTCCTCGACACGGTGGACAGAGCCGCCGCTTTCAGTGACCAGAGCGCTGTATTTTTCGATCATCCCGGAGACCTGATCGGACTGGTCGGGATGCACCATAAATACTATTTCATAGTGACGCATAATGCTCCTCACGGTTTATAAGTCTTCCATCAGGGCTCATTGTGGAGCCATCGCTTTATAAGCCAGCAGCTTAGTAAAGCCTTCCTGTGGTAAGACAAGGAGTTAAAAAGAGGGCGAATTGTAGAGATATTGCGGCGTAGATGCAACTAAATAGGGGTTTGTTTGAAAATAACACCAGCCCTGTTCGGGGCTAAAGCCCCTCCTACAACAATATTCGGATACACCTGTAGGAGCGGCTTTAGCCGCGAACAATTTCTCCTTAATTCAGCTAAATCCGGACAATATAACTGGTTTCCGCGACCGTAAATTCCCTGATTGGAAGGCCAAGGCGCTTAAACAAAGCTTTAACTTCTTCCTCAGTTCGGTAGTACTGGGTTTCGGGAGCAACATCAATCAATTGTTGCGGATCCTCCACTTCATTGAAAATCTTGTAATAACCCATACCGAATTTTTGCTCCTTTTCCGTGCCTACAGACGGTTGTTGGGCCAGTTCCTCCAGACTCATTGCCGCCATGGCAGCAGAAAGCCGTAAGGAGTGGCGAATATGTAATTGCATATCTTTGATCACGTCCATTTCCCGGCAGGCCTGTTCCATTGCAGGACTAAAATGACCAAAGGCGATGAAAATTTTATTTGCGTCTATAGTGACACGCTTCATTTCGTTAATGATGCGGGCTATCAATGCTTCATCGCCCATAAAGTCAATGACGCCGCTGGCTGATATGCAGGATTGATAGCTGTTATCTGCAAAGGGCATGTCTGCTGCATCGCCCAGTATTAAATCAAGATTCCGGCGCTGTTTGGCCTGCTCAAGCATAGGCTGACTAAGGTCCAGGCCATCGCATTCGATGCCGTTTTTTCTTAAGGCTTCAACGATAAGGCCAAGTCCTGCTCCCAGAACAAGAACGGGCGGTTGTAGTTGATCAGTAATTGCGTTGAGGCTGTCTTCTTCAAAGAAAAAATCTTCCACATGGTGCCAATAAGGGGCCCAGGCGTTCCAGTATGCATCAAAGTTTGTCATCGGATTGCTCCAAATATAAATAAAGTAAATTAGGGAAAGTAATTAATAAAAAGCGGTCAGCTAGACCGGCTTTTTTGATAAGCAGCTCTTGGCTGAATGTAACCAGCAACTTTGGTCAGCTTTATGCTTGTCCAGGCGTAGGCTTCTGACTGACCTAAATCCTTTTTTTATATATGCGGATTTAAGCTTCTGATCAGCACTAAAGTCTCGCGGGCCAAAATCAAGATAAAAGCCGCTACTGAAGTAATTCATGCTTGGCAGGAATTTGGCATGAAAGCCGTCATTTTGGCGAGTGATCAACACGGTCTCGCCAAAACCGGAAAAACAGGATTCATAGTACACCGTGACAGACACGAGTAACCGTCCCTTATCTTTCAGGGCATGAAGCCACTCGGGTTTTAATTCGGCGACACCTGCATTGATTAAAACGACATCATAGAATTTCTTTCGCCAGTCAATTGTTTCAGGGTCTATCGCTTTCGCCTGTGGTAAATGAGAAAGTTTTTCGGCAGGACTTGCAGCCTGGCCTGGGGTCATATCACAACAGTAAACATGGCCATTTTCTCCGACAATGTCAGATAAAAGCGCGGAGTAATAACCGTTGTTACAAGCAATGTGTAATACATTCTCACCAGCTTGCGGGTTAAGAGCCTGGAGCCAAAGCGCCTGCGTGCTGGGGATGCCATTGTTTAATGGAGCTGGCCGATTGGCTTCGACTTGCACATCCTTATAGACGCTCTGCAGATTGTCATTGAGGGTGAATTGATAGGGGCGATTATAAAATTCCAGGAAGCGCCAGGGAGGCGGGCCCAGGTACTTTTCGCGTGGTACATTAGTAAAAGCATCGCGGATTGCGTTGTTGGTGATATTGTTATTGCTACACAATTGTTCAGAGAATTTTTCACGTAAACCTGCTGAGTAGTTTTGTTCGCGGGTGTTATCAATCAGGCTTAAAAATTGCGACCAGTTCGCGCAGCCGTGTTCACGGGCCAGTACAGTCTGGGCGTCGGCTAATTTAATTGCTGCAGGCGTTTTGATTTTGTCCGGGAGCCTTGCTTCAAAACGAAGCCTGGCAACGGTATCGCAATGAAGATAGGCCCGCAATAGTTGCTTGGCTTTTTTTCGGTAATAGGTCGGATTGGGAGCTGCAGGAAGACTGCTATCTGAAACGATTAACTGGGTCATAAGACCTCCTTCTGTTAGCTACCATGGTCCGTTCATGGGCAAGGAAAGAGGTTACTAGACTCTATTATTTACAGCTTAAGAGATTTGGGACAGGCATTGCCTTTCAGACGGACTCTTGGTGTCCCGGACACCGGTAAACTGAAAGTAGCAAAGAGATTTTTTTAAATCAAGCTCGAATGGCCGTCATCTGGATTAGCGGCAGCGAAGCAACATTATCAGAGTCTTTGGCGTAAGGCTTCAAACAGGAAAATACCCGCAGATACCGACACATTCAGTGAACTGGTTTCACCTTGCATGGGAATGGCCAGTAACTGGTCACAGTTTTCCCGGGTCAGGCGGCGCAAGCCTTTGCCTTCGGCGCCGAGCACCAGTGCAATATCCCCTTTAAGGTCTGCTTCATAGACTGATTTTTCCGCTTCACCGGCAGCTCCCATCAGCCAGATACCACGTTTTTGCAGGGTCTGCATGCAACGCGCCAGATTGGTCACGCTAATAAAGGGTAGAATTTCGGCAGCTCCGCTGGCAACTTTGCGTGCGGTAGCATTGAGTGAGGCAGATTTGTCTTTAGGCACAATGACTGCATCGGCACCTGCGGCTTCGGCTGAGCGGATACAGGCACCCAGGTTATGCGGGTCGGTCACTCCATCCAGAATCAGCAATAAAGGCCGGTGATCGAGTTTATCCAGAAGCTGGTAAAGATAGGTTTCGTTATGTTCCAGCTGCATTTCCCTGCACAGCGCAATCGCCCCCTGATGCACACCGCTGGCCTTTTTATCCAGTTCGGTCTTGTCCAGCACCTCCACCGGAATGCCCAGGCTGTTGCACTGGTCAGTGATTGAGGAGATGCGCGCATCCAGGCGGCCGCTTTGCAGAAAAATCTGCTGCACGAGCTCTGGCCTGTGCTTCAGCAAAGCATTAATAGTATGTATGCCAAAAACCCATTCCTGTTTCATCTTGCTTTACTTGCGACGCCCTTTCTTTTGCCCCTGGCGGGATTTTTTTGACAGTTTACGTTTGGTGATATCCCGTAACTTCGTCATACGCTGATTTTTGGGGATATTTTTCCGGACACCTTTTGACTCTTTCTTGCCGGTTAGCTGCAAATCAATTTTCTTGTCATCCAGGTCAACACGGGCAACCACTACATTTACCTTGTCACCCATCTGGTACTGAAAGCCGGTACGTTCACCGGTCAAAGTATGGGCAATGGCATCAAAGTGGTAATAATCATTTTGCAGGGCAGTGACATGCACGAGTCCTTCTACATAAACATCGTCCAGCTCAACAAACAGGCCGAAACTGGTCACGGTCACTACAGTGCCGGTATATTCCTCACCAATGTGCTCTTTGATGTACTCACATTTGAGCCAGTCCAGGACATCATAGGTGGCCGCATCGGCACGGCGTTCCGTCATTGACAGCTCAGTTCCCAGGTTTACCAGGTCTGATAATTTATAGGGGTAGATATCCTTGCGCGCAATGGCTTTATTCCCCTCGACCGGCAGGGTAAAGCGCTGGTGTTTGCCGTTTCTGATCAGATAGCGGATGGCTCGATGAACCAGTAAATCCGGGTAGCGTCTGATCGGTGAGGTGAAATGCGTATAGGCTTCAAATCCCAGACCAAAATGTCCGCCATTCTCCGGCTGATAGACCGCCTGCTTCAGTGAGCGTATCACCATGGTCTGCAGGAGGTTCCGGTCGGGCCGGGTTTTCAGGCGCTTGAGTATTTCCTGATAATCAGTGGGTGTCGGTTTTTTCTTGCGTGCCAGGCCAATGCCGATGCCGCGCAGAAAGTCATAGAGCTTGGCGACTTTTTCCTCATTGGGGCCATCATGCACACGATAGAGAGCCGGCAACTTGGATTGCAGCAGGAACTTGGCGCTGCAGACATTGGCGCAGAGCATGCATTCCTCAATGATGCGATGGGCATCGTTGCGTTCGACCGGCACGATTTCCTTAATCTTCTTTTGTTCGGAAAAAATGATTCGGGTTTCAGTTGTATCGAAATCCAGCGCCCCGCGTTTGTGACGGGTCTGGTGTAATACTTTATATAAGGCATACAGATGTTTCAGATCCGGCATGATCCCGGCATGCTTGTCGCGCAGGCGTGACTGCAGGTTTTTTTCCACCGGGTTCTGGGTCGGTTGCAGAAGCGTAGCCACTTCCGTATAGGTCAGGCGTGCATGGGAATGAATGATGCCTTCGCAGAATTTGTAACGGGTAATTTTGCCGTCCCGATTGATATTCATCTGACATACCAGCACCAGGCGGTCTTCGTTCGGTTTCAGCGAACACAGGCCGTTGGATAAATCCTCCGGCAACATGGGAATAACATGTCCGGGGAAATAAACCGAGTTGCCCCGTTCCTGGGCTTCCTGGTCGAGCACGGAATCCACTTGCACATAATGCGAGACATCGGCGATAGCGACATACAGCGTCCAGCCCTGACCGGGGCGCAACTCACAATAAACCGCATCATCAAAATCCTTGGCATCTTCACCATCAATAGTGACAAAGGGTAGCTCACGTAAATCAACCCGATGTTCGGCCTCGCTGGAAGGGTCGGCCTGATGCTTGGCTACACGACCCAGTTCACTGATGATGCCCTTCGGCCAGATGCGGGGTATTTCATGGGCGCGGATTGCCACTTCGATTTCCATGCCGGGACGCGCCACATCGCCCAGTACTTCAGTCACGACGCCGGTACTTTTTACCCGGTTATGCGCGAACTTGGTAATCTTGACCACCACGAAGTCGCCGTCTTTGGCATTTTTGTGTTTCTTCGGCGGGACCAGAATTTCCTGGGCAATGCGGCGGTTATGCGGAATGACCACGCCAACACCGGACTCCCGGTAAAAGCGCCCGACAAATTCAGTGCGTTTGCGTTCCAGCACCTCAACAATCTTGCCTTCACGACGGCCGCGGCGATCATACCCGGCAATACGGGCAAGCACGGTATCACCATCAAAGACTTTCATCATCTGTTTCGGGTTCAGGAACAGGTCATCGGAACCATCGTCGGGTATCACAAAGCCGAAACCTTCCTTGTTGCCCTGAATGACACCTTTAATCAGGTCCATTTTGCGTACCAGACCATAGGCGCCACCACGGTTTTCAATCAGCTGCCCGTCACGGGCCATGGCAATCAGGCGGCGACGCAGGGCTTCCTGGTTTTCGTTATCAAACAGCAGTAATTCGGTGCAAAGCTCCAGATGAGTAACTGGCTCACCCCGGGTTTCCAGGTGTTCCATAATGAACTCCCGGCTGGGAATCGGGTTCTCATAACGGGCTGCTTCGCGTTTGGCGTGTGGGTCTTGTGGTTTTTTTGTTCGGGGCATGGGTTTACTGCTGGGAATTAATGAAGTTGCGAGTATAACAGGCGCGTGGGTAAACAGCATTGACAGGGCAGGGCAGAATGGGTAAATTGCGCCCCCTGCAATTGGTAGTTCCCGTCCTGTGCCCAGGTGGTGGAATTGGTAGACACGCTAGCTTCAGGTGCTAGTGGCCTTACGGCCGTGGAGGTTCAAGTCCTCTCCTGGGCACCACTACATTCTTTAGGTAATTAACAATTCTTAAGTGTCTAGTTGTTTCTGGGTCGAGCCACAGAGGACTACCCAGCTCGCTGAAAAGACGCTCGCGTTCAGCTTGCCACGAAGCTTTGCTTCGTAGGCGGCAAGCTTCACCCTCTCCTGGGCACCACTACATTCTTTAGGTAATTAACAATTCTTAAGTGTCTAGTTGTTTCTGGGTCGAGCCACAGAGGACTACCCAGGGCGCTGGAAAAGCGCGCCCGCTCTACCGGCCTCAAAGCTTCGCTTTGAAGGCGTCCGGTTCTGGGCACCACTACATTCCTTAGGTAAATAACAACTCTTAAGTATCCAAGTTTTTGTGGGTCGAGCCACAGAGGACTATTTACTTATCGGCTGGTATCGATGACTTCACCGGCTCGACTGCGGATTCTCGCCTGGGACTGAGCTGTTTCATTGATTACCTGCTGCATATCAACACCGACAAGCTCTCCGTTCAGTTTTCTGATTTGCCCATCAATGATGACTGTATCAACATTCCCTGGAAGTCCATGCTGAACGAGCTGCATGGGAATATTCACTTCTGTTAATGGCAGCATGTTGATCTTATTCATATTCAGCATGATGACATCGGCACGCTTGCCTGGTGTCAGTGAGCCAATCTGATCGGCAAGCCCAAGCACATTGGCGCCACCGTAAGTGCCGGTAAACAAGGCGTCACGATAGGAAAAAAGCCATTCAGTACCAGGTGCAGGAATTATGAGTGTTCCTGCTGTCATCCCAGTCTGGTTAGCTTCTACCTGTTGCATGCGTGCGGAATTCACCATGGTCCTCAATGAGGCAAAAGGATCAACAGGTGTCTGGGCACTGACATCGACTGAAAAACTGATATTTTCCAGCGGTATGCCGCCAGCCAGGAGCTGATAAACAGGCGGCAGGCCGCCGCCAATCATGGGATCAATCAGGGGCGATAATGACACCTTGATATTCCTTTCTGCCATGATCTCAATCGCTTCCGGTGTTAGCCCCGGACCATGGGTCACCATAAATTCTTCACCGCTGACTTCTGGAGTCCCTAGACCGCCGCTGTGATCGGTAATCGGTCGAAGGTTTAATGATCTTCCCAGTGCTGTGGCAGTTTGCATCTGTTGCGGATCTACACCATCAAGCAACAAACTCAGCCCCAGCCTTTGTTCGCCATTTTCATTAATCCAGTCAAGCGCCCTGTTGAGATCAGCCTCACCTATCATCTCCCCTTCGATTACTGCCAGATAGCCCATTTTCGCGCGCAAGCCGCTGTCCACCAGGGCCTGCATTTCTGCCTGGGCAATTTCAAAGTCAGTCACACCATGAGCCCAGTTATGTACTGTTGTGATGCCGGCATTAATCGCGTCCAGTGCGGCATATCTGACAGCAGTATGGAAATCTTCAGGAGTATAGTGGGGGGTCAAAACTTCCGAATAGCGAAAATATTCAGCAGCATCATTGGCCATACCACGCCAGGAGCTTTCCCACATATGCCAGTGTGTTTCTACAAAGCCTGGCATGATGACCATGTTCGTCGCATCAATGATTTGCGCCTGGGGTGCGTCTATGGAAGCGGCAACTTCAATGATCTGCCCGTCACGGATAAGTACATCGCCGCTTGCCAGATCACCTATTTCTGCATCCATCGACAGCACATAACCACCCTGCAACAGGATTTCATTATTGTCGGAGTCGTTTTGTGCACATCCTGTAGATGCCCCAAACAGGATAAAAATAAATACGCTTACTGTAGCTTTATTAATCATTTGCATAAGTTGAATATCCCTATCTGGTGAATGGAGGATCGTTTCAGTTAGCTAAAATAACAGCAAAATATTCACAGGAACAGAAAATGAATTATCTTTGGCTGCTTAGTTAATTTCATTCTCATTTAACCAGGACAAAATCAAATCAGCCAGATCGGCACTATTTAACTCTGACATTGGTAAATGGGAATTACCGTGAATGTCCATATCCGGTAATGCAAACATATCAGCATCAACCCCACGTCCTTTTAATTCATTGATAACCGATTGACACTCTTCCTGTCTCACAGGCATTTGTTCCCTGACTTCCATGTGGTCTGCGAACATCGACAAAACCGGAACGTCAGGAAACTCATCAACTGTAGCAGCAGGGCAACCCACTGGCTCTATGTTTATAACAGCTGCCACTCTTTCAGGGTTATTGGAAGCAAAAGTAAACCCAGGAACTCCACTGGCAGAATGAACTAAAAAGATAGCCCGGCCGATCTGTTCATTTAATTCATTTAACCCCAAGAGATTGTGCTGCAGGCCATACATTATGATTGCAGGACCCTCTACCGTTTCAACCTGGGTTGGTGTAAACATCTTAACAAGCTGGTCAAAACTGTCTCTTGGCATTCTAGCGTCTTCAAAAAACTCTCCTTCAACGGGGCCAAAACCAAATCTTGTCCAAGTGAGTTCCTGGGCCCAGGTAAAAAGTTGTGCCGGCTCACTTTCACGCCCTTTGATATTTGCATTTATTATTTCAGGGTTTATGCCAGCACGAGTGGAATTAGCAGGTTCAACCAGGTAGACAGGATATCCGGCTTGCACGAATTGCATTGCCCAGCCTTCGCGGCCATCTGGTGTTTCCAGGTAAATATCACTTGCCAGGCCATAGCCGGGCATCATCACAACTGGCGTTTTAGGGTTTTCAGTGGCTGGAATGAAATACCTGATCAGAAGCTGGTTTGCCCAGACTGTTCCCGACTCTGAAGCATCAACGTTTGCTTCATTTACCTCCACCAACTCTCCACCGACGTTAAATGCTCCGGCTCTTGAAATAAGAAAAGGCGGATCATTTTGAGGATTCCCAATGACTGGAGGTTGAGCTTCATTTATATTCGGGGATGTGTTGTTTTCACATCCAGCTAAAGCAGCAATGATTGTTGATATCAGGAAAAATTCAAACACTTTATTCATAACAGTTACCATTTTTATAGTGATAAATAACCCTGGGTACTTACAACTGTGAAGTTTGAAGAGATATTATGAGCCTGACGAATCGACTTAACAAGAAGTGCGTGCTTTGGTCGGATAGCTGACTTTAAAGGGTAGAGCATATATCTTATTTTTTCTGGAAAGCCTGCCCCTTTGATAAATAAAAAGTGAATTGACTAACAGAATCCATGACAAAAAAGATAGTTTATAAAATAACATCCCTAGTAGCCTGCTTCTTTCTCAATGCCTGTACAGGCATTCCCGAAGGGATTAAGCCTGTAGAAAACTTTGATTTGGATTCGTATCTGGGGACCTGGTATGAGATTGCCCGGCTTGATAACCGCTTTGAAGAAGGAATGTCGCAAGTTACCGCTAACTATAGTATGAATCCAGACGGCTCTGTGCAGGTAGTTAACCGAGGCTACCTGGATGAGTCACAATCCTGGGATGAGGTTACAGGAAAAGCAGTCTTTGTTAATAATACAGATACTGGACATCTTAAAGTTTCTTTCTTCGGGCCATTCTATGCATCTTATGTCGTATTCCAGCTCTCGGATGATTACAGTTATAGTTACGTTACAGGAAACAATAGAAGTTATTTATGGTTTCTTTCAAGGTCACCTGTTGTTGATGAATCATCCAAAATGTCTTTTATTGCACAGGCTAGAGAGCTGGGTTTTGCCTATCAAGATATTCTTTGGGTAGATCAAGAAATGAATATAGAGTGATACAGCCTTGAACAAGTTAAACCCTAAAAAGCTTCTGAACAGTAAATGGACAGCTGTTTCATCCGATAATAAGGAAAAGCACTTCATCATTACTGAAGTTGATTACAATGAAGATGGCCTGGTAGTAAGTTGCTGTATAGAAGCTGTGTTATCCAGGAGGCAGAGTTTTATTGACTGGCGGGAACTGAAAGATAATGAATGCTGGCTACAGGGTTGGGTTTAACGGTCTTCACAGGGAGTTGGGTTCCATTCACTGCTATCTGTCATTCTTTTAAAACTCGAGCTGGTGAAATATGGTTCAGTTAAATATTGTGGGTCATCGACAATAACCATTACCGTGATCCAGTCATCACCGTAGGTCGTGTGGCGACGAAAATATTCAGTAACTACTGCATTATCACTATAGGGGGCACCATTTCGTCGGATATATCCGGCACGCAGATTTCTGGTTACAACCTTGAGAGCTTCCCCTTCCCATTCAGCTGTTGAAAATCCCTGCCAGCTTGGCGCGTCATCCATTGACTCATCAGAATCAAAATGGAAGTAACGGGTCTGCATACCATGATCGCTCTCCAGTCGAAGGGTATTCTCATCCTCCCAGCTGATGTTGATTCTTACAGGCATCCTTAGCAGATTGGCTGCACCGTAGGGACGGCAAGTACCTTCATCGCTTTCAGCGTTCCACTGATTGCCGACCCGGATACCTTCTTCATTAAGAGGAAGGCTTGCAAAATCTCCCGCGGGTGGCGTCACCATACGCCAGCGCCAATCTTCTGTTATCACGGTTGTCCAGAAACCTTCCAGATCTATGGGAGCATCCTCGCGGGGAGTCTGCATGGCATCCTGTGCTGAGACAGATAGACTGACAGACAGGCTTAAGGAAGCTGTGAAGAATAATGATTTATAAAGTTTCATAATAGACTCTCTACCTGGCTTCATTGGATGCTTAGCTCGTTGTAGACTGTTTCGATAAACTGGTCTGTGGTCCAAAAACCGCTATCAGAGCCGTAGCGGGGGTCATAATCAGAGGTAGGTTGTGACGCCATGACCTCCTCAAGACTATCCCCCTGATCAATACGGTAAGCGATACGGTCACGAATAATGGTTAACATATCTCGATAATCAAGCACATCTGCTTCATCCGTTAAACGGCCATGACCAGGTATGATCATGGTGCCGCCTTCCTGCCTGTCAGCAGGAACAGCCATATCCAGCAGGTTATTCAAGCCATCCAGAATCCCCTGCAGGGTTCCACCATTGGCGACATCAATGTAAGGGTAACCGGTCGTATTGAAAATATCGCCGCTACTAATGACATCCGAGCGTCGAAAGAAGACAAAACTGTCTCCATCTGTATGGGCATTGGGTTGGTGGGATATGACAATGGCTTCACCATTGAAATAGATATCCTTGCGTTCTGTGAAATAAGTGTCAGTGGGCCAGCCTTCAATAGGTGGTTGCTCAGACATGGATAATATGGCGTTCAATACATTCTCATGTGAGACAACCTTGGCTTGATTACCAGTACCAGCAAAAAGGTCGATCGTATTGCCGCCAGCTATATTACTGCCACGTTGGGCCAGCTGCGCATTGCCGCCTATGTGGTCCGGATGACCATGTGTATTGATGATGTATGTTATCGGTCCGCTATCTATTTCACGTATCGCATTATAAATTTTATCGGCAAGTGGCTCATACATTGTATCGACCATAAGAATGCCCTGTTCTCCCACCTGCAGAGTGATATTGCCACCAGCACCCACCAGCATATAGACATTACCCTGCACATGAAGGATCTCTATCTCCACATCATCAAAATCAGCTTGTGCCATTGAATTCAATGACACAGTGATAAGATAAAGCAGCAAATAACTTCCTAATTTTTTTCCGGTATTATTCAAACTTAGCATTCAATACTCCTGCGCAGGCTGCTATTCCAGCCTTTCTTTGTAGTTCTACTGCCTTGATTAGTCTTCCAGATTTTCCATGAATGATGGGAACATGGTCTCAGCCCCTCCGAGCACGCCCTCCATTGGCAGCCCCCATCGTTCAGCATGCTCTGTCAGAAAAGGGTTCTGGCCTGGCAAATAATGCGGCACCTCACCCCTTTCCATTTCGATTTCGGTCACGACATCGCAAAGGTAAGGCGGAATCTGCTGGCGCAGGTCAAGTCTCCAGTTATTAGTGCGAATGAAAGGCTCAGTCATGTAGACAGGATCATTTACGATTACCACCTGGGTCATGTAATCGCCGTGGCGATAGAAGTATTCTGTATATTCAGCCTGATCAGAGCGCGGAATACCATTTCTCCGTGCCCAGCCCTGTTTAAGGTGTGTGGTTCTGACTACCAGCACGTTTCCTTCCCAGTGACCGGTCGAAAACCCCTGCCAGGTATGGGCTGCATACTCAGGAGGATGCTCCCGGCCATCCATCCAGATGGTGCGCTCAGGAGCCTGCCAGCGAATTCTATTGTGGTAGGCGATCAGCTGTTGGGATTCAGAATCTATCTCTTTCCACCAGCGTGTGTTACTGGGGCCACGACTGCCATAGTCAGATGGATGAGGCTTGCATTGGTGTTCAGGGAGGGTGAGTAAGGAAGGACTCCAGCTTAATGCACGCTGGCGGGCAGCATCATTAATAGGGATGCCCTGATACTCCACCATTTCCGGGCCAGGCCTGCGCTCTTCATTATCTTCATGAAAAACAGCTGCCCATTCGCCGCTGATATCAATCTGTGCGCTAGTTGATACTGGCAAAATCAAGAGAAAAAGGGCAGAAAATAAGCTGCCTGCCAAACGCGAATGAAAAATCATCTCCCCTCCATTTATTTTTATTGCTATTGATGTATTAAACAGGCCCCATACTCGAGGTGTCAATATTGTTATAACTTTTTCAACAACAACGCCATATCAGATTCATTGACTTCTGAATGGCACGCTAATTAGTTTTTAATCAAATATTAAACTTACTGTTATCACTGGAATGCTATAAATTAATGGCTGAATCACCTACAGTGCAACTGCTTAACGCTTGTTCTAATGTCAGCTATGAATGGCACCCGGTCACAAGCATTAAGGCTGAAAATTAACGAGATAGTGTTGTGGGAAATGCCCGCTTTCGGCCAAAAGCAGACGTTGTTGCTAGTCTTTATTTGGCAAGTAACTAACAACCTTGGTTAAGTCAGTTATTTATCTTTTGCTAATTAGTGAAAGAATCACCAAAATTTGGTTAATACTACTGAGTAGCTCTCTGGGTAGATTTAATTTCTACGTACATCACTGTTTTCTTTACAGTTATTTAATTGGCGCAATATCTGCTTGAAATGCTGATACTCAATTCTTCTTATTAGGATAATAAGTAAAGCACTTTGAGTAACTAATGTTGAAACAGGAGGTGCTCATGCTGAAATTCGCTTTAAGATCAATATATGTATTAGTCACATTAACTATATTTCTAATAGTAGCTATATATTTCTTAATTTTTGCTAGGTCACACCCATCTGACCCTGGAGATGCACTAATTTCATTTGATGACTTTGAAGCGTTTATAGAAACGATTCAAATCGCACAAACCCAAGATCATGCAGTAGAAATATATGAAGAAAATTACTTTACTAGGGATACTTCACCAATAAAAACCTACGTATCTTCCTTTGGGGCGTCTGCCGAGGTTACATCTAATGATATACATTGACGTCCAAACCTTTATGAGAAGATACTCATTAATTCAAACGAACTTTTTGAAACCGAGAATGAAATAAGAGATGCGTATAGTAGATTCGAGCAGCGTTATCCTCGAGCGGTGTATCCTCCTGTTTCTATTCTCTATGGAGCGTATCAATCGCGCGCATTAATTCGGCCATCTCAAGTTCTAATTTCTGGTGAATATTTTATAGGAGGTGATGATGTTAATGATTTAGGAAACTCTAATAACTTGAATGGACTTATGAAGCGCCCTTCAGATTTACCAGGCCAGGTCATTCACGAATTGGCACATATCCAGCAAGCCAGAAGGAATCCTCTTGCAGTCGTATCCACAAAAAGTCTTCTAAACTGGGCAATCTATGAAGGATCAGCAGACTTCATAGCCTTTACTATCAATGGGACGAGCAGCAACCAAGCGGCACATGACTACCTTGCAAGAAATGAAAGTGCTTTATGGTGTGAATTTTCTTCATCTACTGAATTAAACTCTAATTCCAACTGGATCAGCCAAGACTTATATGGTGAACCCCCACGCGGACTTGCAGGTATTTTTGGTTTCCAAATTGCCAAGGCGTTTTATAATCAGAGCCAAAATAAAGATGAAGCATTCTCAGATTTGATTGAACTTGATTATGAGCAAATATATTTAGAAAGTGGGATTAAAACCGACTTGTTGAATACCTGCCTCTAACGTCCGCTTTGGATGGTGGTCTCAACGGGCCGCTGCAACACATGCATTAAATCTACTTGCTGGTGTTTCAAATTCCAAGATTTCTCTTGGTCGTTCATTTAATTGCCGTGCAACTGCATTTAACTTTGCCTGGCTGTGAACCGATAAGTCCGTTTTCTTTGGAAAATACTGTCTCAACAAACCATTAGTGTTCTCATTTGAACCTCACTGCCAAGGACTTTGTGGATCACAGAAGTAGACTTTGATGTCGGTTGCCAGGGTAAATCGTTGATGATCTGACAGCTCTTTCCCCCTGTCCCAAGTTAATGATTTATACAACTCAGTCGGCAATTTCTTTGATTGTTTGATCAGGGCTGACACCACACTTTCAGTATCTTTGTTCTTTACTTTAGCCAACATCACATAGCGGGTCTGGCGTTCTACCAGTGTCGCTATATAACTGTTATTTGAACCCGCAATAAGATCGCCTTCCCAATGACCCGGTACTGCCCGATCTTCCACTGAAGCTGGTCGCTCACGGATGGTCGCCATATCCTTGATTTGGCCAAGCCCTTCTTCTTTCAAACTGGCGTGTTTAGAACGCCTTATCGCCCGCTGACTTCTCAGGTACTGCTGAAGCTCCTTCTTAAGCACCCCGCGGGCTTGAACAAATAAACTGCGATAAATAGTCTCGTGGGACACTTGATATCTCTCGTCTCCTGGATACTCACGTTTAAGCCAACCTGCAATCTGTCGAGGTGACCAAGCTAACTGGAGCTTGGCCGCAACCAATCGGCTCAATAATCGATTGCCTGCCAGTTTACATTGTTTTGGACGAAGCGCTCTATCCCAGGCCGCTCGATCTGCTTTGCTGGCACGATAACCACTGACACGGCCATTACGATTAACTTCACGACTAATCGTTGAAGGTGAACGACCTAATTGCAACGCTATTTTCCGCAGGGATAAATCGCAGGCAATACCTCTGGATATTTCCTCACGTTCTGCCAAGGTCAGTGCTAAACGGGAACGCTTTCGATCAGGCGGGCGAATACCACCGGTAGGTGATAACTGAGCAAAGATTGATGACGATGGTCGATCAAAGGCTCGGCCAATCGCATTAAGTGATTCGCCCCGTTGCCAGCGATCCCACATCTCTGCTTTTTGCTGAGGGCTATACTTTATTCGGGTTCTATAACTCATGGTCAACACTCCATCTTTTTGTTATAAAAATAAAGTGTTGCGTTGATCAGTTGAAATCAAGATAGTAAGCAGACATTCCAGCAATGGGACTATTTGTGTCAAAGCGGACTATTCTTCAATAACTTTGTTTCCAAGCCATTGCACCCGATATAAATCGCGGCGGCGGTCGAGGTAGTTTCTGACCGAACCTTCGTTTTGCAGGACTTTGAGTTTTTCGAAATCCAGATCAACAATTAAGGTCATCTCGGTATTGGGAGTGGTTTCGGAAACGATGGCGTCGTGAGGGAAGGCAAAATCGGATGGTGAAAACACGGCGGTCTGGGCATACTGGATATCGACATTATCCACTTTTGGCAGATTGCCGACGGAACCGGTAATGGCAACATAGCATTCGTTTTCGATGGCTCTGGCCTGGGCACAGCGTCGTACACGCAGATAGCCGTTCTTGGTGTCGGTCCAGAAGGGTACAAAAAGAATCTGGATTTCCTCTTCGGAAAGCAGCCGTGCCAGTTCCGGAAACTCGACATCGTAGCAGGTGAGTATGCCAATACGGCCAATATCGGTATCAAAGGCTTTCAGTTCATCTCCGCCACTTAAAATCAGCTCGCGCTTTTCCCAGGGGGTCGGGTGCAGTTTGTATTGTGAATCAACCGTACCATCACGCCGACACAGATAGGCAACGTTATACAGCTCGTCATTTTCAATAATCGGCAGGGTGCCGGCTATGATGTTGATATTGTAACTGACAGAAAGCGCAGAAATTGAGCGCAGGATTTCCGGGCTGAGATTTGCCAGATCCCATATGGCGTCAACGGTACTTTTTCCGGCAGACAGGGCGACCAGTGGAATACTGAACAGTTCAGGCAGTACAGCAATATCGCACTGGTAACTGGATAAACCGTCAACAAAATCCTCAACCTGCTGCAGTAACTCATCCACGGATTCAAAATAGCGCATCTGCCATTGTATGCAGCCAATTCGCGCGGAAGTTCTCTGGGCGCCGATTAAACGCTCGGCTTTCGGGTCATACTGGTAATTATGCCACTGCAGCAAGGTGGCATAACCTTTGGATTTTTTGTCTTCAGGCATATATGCCTGCAAGACCTGTTTTACTTCAAAGCCGTTGGCAATCTGGAAGCTGAGAGTAGGGTCTGACAGTTCTTTATTTTTGACCTTGTCAATATATTCATAGGGAGACATTTGTTCGGCATATTGCTGATATTTGGGGATACGTCCCCCGGCCATGATGGATTTAAGGTTCAGATTGACACAAAGCTCCTTGCGGGCCTCATAAAGACGTCGGCCAAGACGCAAGCCACGATAATCAGGAGAAACAAACACATCCACCCCATAAAGCACATCACCTTTGGGGTCATGCGTCGTCAGATAGGCATCACCGGTGATTTCTTCATAGGTATGTTTGTCACCAAACTTGTCATAGTCAACAATCACGGAAAAGGCTGCAGCGACAATATTATCGTGATCGACAATACAGATCTGGCCTTCCGGAAAGGCCGATAACTGTGCCTGGAACTGTTTCTTCTTCCAGGCACCACCGAACTCTTCGTAAACACGCTCCATCAGGGTCTTCAGTTTTGGATAGTCCTCGATCTGCAGATTACGCAGTTTCAGGTGATGAGTATCAAGATCATGGACCGGGGTATCGCTGGTATTTTTCATTGCTGGCCTGGTTGACGGTTTGAAAGTGGTGTCCAGCCCAGTATAAGGCTTTAGGGCTTTAACAGTCAGCTTTCAGGTATTTATTCTTTAAAGTTTTGTCACTTATCAGCATTTTTTGTCACAAACACCCCAGTCAGGGCACCAGCTTCTACTGAAAAACTGCAATGTCGATCACACATTGAAAAAATCCATGTGAACAAGATCGCAAATTTGGCGCAGCTCACGTTTTTCATATCCGGTCATCACTTATTGTAAATAGCAATCAATCTGACCGGGTCAATCAGCAAGACTGATAAGCCCGGAAACAGGCATAAATACCCAGGTAATAAGGCAGTAATCTTGCCGGGAGTTTTTGCCAGAAGGTAATCCAGTGTTAAACATAATGCGTGTACAGGATCTGGTTTTTATAACCTTATTCATAGGTGGGGCTGCCCTGTCCGCTGAGAAACAGCAACTGTATGACGGCAGGGAAGTAACACAATTGGGCCTGGGGCTGTATGAATACCTGGGAGAAGAAATATTCTACGGCGCGTTTTATGGCTCAGCTGAACACCTCTTTACAGCTTCATCACCATCTACAGAATCCGTACAAAAAATTCAGATCCGGGTCCTGGCGGACTTCCTTTCGGCGCGACGATTTAACCGCTTATGGCTTGATGCAATTGCCCTGAACAGTGACAGGGAGGAAAGAAACCTGGAGTCAGATGCATTGATGGCTTTTGGTGAATTGCTGGCGGTGGATCTGTTACGCGGTGATCGCATCGATTTTGATTACTTGCCACAACGAGATCTTGTTGTGTTTCAGCTTAATGATGTGGTTTACGGTGAAATCTCTGGCAGTGGTTTTTATCAGCTTTTATTGCAGGGCTGGACTGGCCCTACGCCCCCGAGTACGCAATTCAAAGCTGGACTGATGCTGCAACTGGACGAACAAGAGCAGCTTGAGAATAAAAGCAGTTTCACGGCGCTGACAGTAAGCCCTGGTAGAAAGAATTTTGTAAATAATCAGATTGATTTTGTTGATTTTAATGAGCGGGAAGAGCTAGCCAGGCAGGCTCGGCTGGAACAGGAACGTCTGGCCGAGCTGGCAGTATCAATCAGCGCCATGCGTCAGCAAAGGAGTGAGCGCCTCATGGTAGTAAGACAGAAACACAATGATTCCAGAGAGTTACTGGAGCAGATGCAGCAGGATTTTCTGGATGATCAGGTTCGTCTGAGCGAACAGTATGAGCAGGCAGTAAGCAGATGGATTTCCGCCTTTATGGAATATCCGGAGCAAGCCCGAAACCGGCAGATTGAAGGCAAGGTGGTTTTGGAAGTGGCTATTAACCGGCAGGGGCAGGTATTACAGATCGGACTACTTGAAAGCTCGGCGCACGACATTCTGGATGAAGCAGCAATGACGATTGTGAACAGCATAGAAGCCATGCCGCCAATACCAGAACGGCTTTCAGCACAGACATACACGGTCAATATTCCTTTCAACTTTGTACTGGATTGATGATGAACGGAAATGATCAAGAGGTGAGAAACACAATGGATCAGAGTCAGGAAATCAACTTGCTACTAGCAGATACCTCGGAAAACAATTCCGAAGCCGTGCTCAAACTGCTCGAAAAACAGAACTTCAGTATCAAAAGCCAGCGTATAAGCAAAAAAGCAGAGTTATCAGAAGCACTCAGCAAACAGCATTGGGATATTTTGTTGCTGAATAATGAGTTGGATGATTTCAGTACAAGAGAATGCATGGACTGGCTGAAAAGACTGCAGTCCCAAACCGCCCTGCTGGAACTGACGCAGAAAGAAATTGATCTGCAGACACTGACGAATAATTATCAGGCAGGAGCTGCCGGTTTGATCTCCCTGAAAGACCCGGACTATCTGCTGCAGGTATTCAGGCGCGAATTGAATTCGGTTAAAGCCCGATGCGAGCGGGCAAGACTGCTCAATGACAACCAGGAACTGCTTGAACGCTGCCGACTCCTGTTAAGCAGTTCACGTGAGGCAGTGTGCTATATCCATCAGGGTATGCATATCTACGCTAATGAATCCTACATTCAGAAATTCGGCTTTGAATCGATGGATGAAGTCTCAAGTACTCCCTTTATCGATCTTGTCGCAGAACAGAGCCGGGAAGATCTCAAAGAATGCTTCAAGCAGATCGAAAACCAGTGGGAAGACGGTCAGCAAAAACAGCAGCTTACCTTTGATGTTGTTGCCCGCAGGAATGACGGTAAGGATTTTAAGGCACAGTTGCTGTTGGAGCCGACCCTGTTTGATGGAGAGAAATGCCTGCAGGTTTTTGTCAGTACTGAAAAGGAAAACCAGAAAAAATTGCATCAGGCTGTCAGGCTGGACCTGGAAAGCGGCCTGTTTAACCGTCAGTTCTTCCTGCAGCAATTTGAACACCTGCTGGGCTCAATCAAGCAGGATAAAGTCACGGGGGGAGTGCTGCTTTATGTCCGGGTAAATATGAATGACCAGCTTCGATCCCGCCTTGGATACGAAACAGCGGATGCCGAATTACGTACATTCACCGCTTTATTGAAAAAGCGCATGAATAAAAACAATGTCATCGCCCGCTTCGGGGATAATGATTTTATCATCATGCTTGCCGGAGACAGGCAAAATGCTCAACTGAAGCAGGATATTTCAGACTGGCAACAATCGCTGAAAAAATATCGCTTTAAACGTATTGCAGGGGAAGACATTCCGGAACAGGCCGCCTGCAACCTGATTACGATTGATATTGATAAGAACACTGTATCGATCAAGGATATCCTGACCAGGGTTTATCAGAATCTTAACGAGCTTGAACAGCAGCAAAAACCCGAAAAAATAAAGCGGGACCGAATTACTGCATCCAAATCAAAATCCCTTTCTGAAATGGGCTCAATAAAAATTGAGCTGGAAGATAAAACAGAAACCCCGCCCAGAAAAGCTGTCACTGATGAAGGTGTAGCTGACAGCAAGTTAGATAATATTGCCGGTTTAACAGCTTCGGTTGAAGATAACCCAGCGCCAGGAGTTAAGCTCGAGTTGGATGAACTGAGCAAATTTATTAGTGGCAGGAAAATCAAGCTTCATTATGAGGCTGTCATTGCCGTTGCGGATATCGAGACAGAATTTAATGAAGTTGAAGTTGCAATTGATGACCAGCGTTTCACGCACCTCAACTCCGATGATATTTATGCCATGCTGGACAGGAATCCCCTGGCAGCAAAGTTTGACCGCCTGATACTGGAACTGACCCTGGAGGTCATGTCGGACCTCTACAAACAGGGGCAAACCCAGAACTTTGCGGTACGCCTCAATGCTTTCAGCCTGACAGATGAAAAACTTCTCGCCTGGCTGGGCCAGCAGCTTAAAACCAACAAGCTTGCTCCGGAATCCCTGATTGTCTGTATTCAGCAGCAGAGTGCCCTGAGTAATGTGGGTTCCTGTATCAGCTTTCTGAATGTACTGAAAGAAGCCGGAATGAGGTTTTATATCAGCAATTTTACTTATAGTGATGCGATTAACAATGTTGTCAGAAAACGTCGTCCGAACTATATCAAACTGGCCAACGGATTAAGCGAACAGATAAGCACTGACGAAGAACTGAAAAGTGAAATTGAAGAACTGACTGAAAACCTGCATGACGAAAATATCAAGGTTATTGCCGGCCAGGTTGATGATTCCAGCACGCTTTCGGCCTACTGGGTTTGCAATGTAGACCTGGTACAGGGCAAATACTTTCAAAAACAGGCTATGGCCCTTAATGCAGCCACATTCCAGCAGGAAGAATTTTCTGCCATGGGTAAAACAGCTTAATACAAAGAGGATCTGAAAATGGAACAGACACTACAGGACATGAAAATTCTGGTGATAGATGACAGCAATACCATCCGTCGAACTGCTGAATCCCTGTTGAACAAACTGGGATGCAAGGTGATTACTGCAGAAGATGGTTACGATGCCCTATCAAAAGTCGTCGCCAGTAAACCGGACATTATTTTTATGGATGTCATGATGCCCAAGCTTAATGGCTACGAAACCTGTTCGATTATTCGTAGCAATGAAGAGTTTAACGATATCCCGGTGGTCATGCTCTCCAGCAAATCAAGTTTCTGTGACAAGGCCAAAGGAGTGGTGGTAGGCGCAAACAGTTATCTGACCAAACCATTCAGCAAGGATGAAATCCTGGAGCAGATCAAAATCAACATGAATACCGTGAAGGATGAGTCCGCTCCCTTGCATTAAGCAAGCGGGCCAGAATCTGGAAGGAAAGACCATGAAAAATCTACGTGTACTGCTTATAGATGACAGCAAAGAAGAAGTTAAGGCCATTTCTGCAATGCTGGAGAAGGCAGGGTATGAAGTGCTGGTAGCTTATGACGGGAATGAAGGTATCAACCGTGCCAGGGAAGAGATGCCGGACCTGATTCTGATGGACATTGTGATGCCGGAATTGAATGGTTTCCAGGCAACCAGGCAACTCAGAGGTGACAGCCTGACTCAGGATATCCCGGTAATCGTTCTCAGTGCCAAGAATGAAGAAATCGATCGTATCTGGGCACTGCGACAGGGTGCGCGGGCATATGTCAGCAAAAACATGGAGCACAAAACCCTGTTTAAAACGATTGATCAGGTAATGGCTGGCTAGGATACCAACAATGATGGAAGCCAATATTAAAACGCAGCAGTCCAACAGGGCCTTCAAGGAACTGCGTTTGCTGGAAGAACGTGTGCGCCAGAGTGGAGCCAGTCTCCCGGAGCTGAATCCTCGTGCTTTCTGGAATGCGGTGAAGTGCAGGATTGATGGCCACAATCTGGTGTTTCCGCTGCTCAAGGTCAACGAAATTATCGAATATCAGAAGCTGACGCATCTGCCAGGTTGTGCTGACTGGATCAGGGGAGTCATCAACCTGCGAGGACGCCTACTGCCGGCTTATGATGCCACTGCCTTTTTCAGCCCGGATAAGCAAAAGACGCTGAAGCGGGGAACACAGATTATTGTCCTTGAGCAGGGAGCCATGTTGTGTGGCCTGATTCCGCAGGAATTATATGGCATGCAAAAGGTTTACCATGAGGAAGCAGAAGTCATCAGTACTGAAGGGCAGTCAGACGAAAACTCTGTGCTGTCCTACACCAACTCTGCACTCACCTTGAATAATGAGACCTGGCATCAGCTGGATATCCTGCAGCTGGCCAGAATGCTTTTCCACGCAAACCCAACGCTTTCACAATCTGGCAAAAGCCAGGGCTGAAAACCGGAGATTACTATGCGTAAAGATAAATCCATGGAAACTGATAATAAAAGCCATCGTACCCGCTATCTGATGGGACTGTCGGTGATATCACTGGTTCTGGTGGTGATAAATCTGGTACTGGTGAATATCCACACCGCTGAAGATCAGATTTATATACAACAGACATCTGACCTGCGGGTGCTCTCCCAGGAAATTGCCCGTAATGCGTCAGCAGCGCTTGGAGGGTCGGCGGAAGCCTTTGCTGAACTGGAAGAATCCACCGCTGATTTTGATCAGGCCTGGTCACTGATTAACAACGGTGCCGAAGCGCATATTGATTTCGGCATGGGCGTAGTTCGTGCCCTGCCGGCCAAAGCTGATGAGATCAACCGCGAGCAGGCGGATATAAATCCACTCTGGAACCGGGTGACAACTAACGTCGGACAGATAATCGCCAATCGGGACAATATTCTGGGAGTGCACGCTCTGGCGCTGGAAACAAGTCAGTTCATGCCCGAACTGCAGCGTTATTACGAGGAAGTAGTGAATGCCCTGCTGGATGACAATGCGTCTTTATCGACAATTGCAGTCGCGCAACGTCAGGCCTGGCTGGCTGAAAGAATTGCACTGAACCTGAACCGTATCGTTTCCGGTGATTTTGCTGCTGGTAATACGGTAGAACAGTTTCAGCGGGATATTGTCCTGTTCAGCAATAATCATGAAGCCCTGCTGGAAGGGGATCCGGCTCTTGGTATTACCCGGATAGCCGATGCCGAAGCACGCAACTACCTGATTCAGGTCAGTGAACTGTTTGCCGCACTAGACCAACAGGCGGGCAATATTGTCAGCGCCGCCGAAGAAATTTTTGCTTCGGGTCAGGCGGTGAGTGCCATTGTTGAAGATTCCGAACGCCTGTTGAGCAGCATGACGGCTCTGTCAGAGTATTTCATCCTGGCCAGTGACAATCATCTGGCTTCCCCGGCACTGGGCTATGTTCTGTTACTGATCATGTTTCTGTTGATTGCCATGTACGGGCTTGAAATGATTCGCCAGTCACGCAAAGCAGAAAAATATTCGGCAACAATCAATAAACGGAACAACAGTGCCGTCCTCAACCTGCTGGAAGAAATATCCGGACTGGCAGAAGGGGACCTGACGGTAAAAGCAACAGTCAGAAAGGATTTTACCGGGGCGATTGCTGACTCGATTAATTATGCTATTGAACAGCTTCGCGGTCTGGTGAAGGCCATCACAAATGTCACCATGCAGGTTTCCGAATCGACAAAATCCTCAGTCCGGACAGCTAAATATTTATCGGATGCTTCGCAGAAACAGATTGAAAATATTTCCTCGGTTTCGGAATCAGTGCGTGAAATGGAAAAAAATATTAACCGCGTTTCCAATAATGCAATGAAATCTCTCGATGTGGCGAAAAACTCTGTGAAGATTGCCTCGGGAGGGGCCTTGGCGGTGAAAAACACCATACATGGAATGGATACCATACGCGGTCAGATCCAGGAAACCTCAAAAAATATCAAACGCCTGGGTGAAAGCTCACAGGAAATCGGCGGATTCGTTTCCCTGATTAATGATATTGCCGATCACACCAATACTCTGTCATTAAATGCAGCGATTCAGGCAGCGATGGCTGGAGATGCCGGTAAGGGTTTTGCTGTCGTGGCCGATGAGGTACATGCCCTGGCGGAACGTTCCACTGATGCGACCCGAAAAATTGAAAGCCTGGTGAAAGTGATTCAGCGTGATATCAATGATGCGGTTTCCTCTATGGAGCAGACCACGGCAGAGGTGGTGCAGGGCACACAGCTTGCCCAGGGAGCCGGGGCTGCCCTGGACGATATTGAAAAGGTCTCCAAGGAACTGGCGGCTCTGGTTGAAGAAATCAGTCTGGCGGCACAGAACCAGTCAAAGAATGCTGCAGAAATTACCAGCAGTATGGAAACCATTGAAGGCATTACCACGGAAACGTCGAAAGTGACCGAAACCACCAGTGAATTCATCATGAATCTTGGTCTTCTGACTGAAAGGCTGCAAAAAGCGGTCGCAGGCTTCAGCCTCGATAAAACAGTTCCGCAACAGCCAGCTGCTACCAGTACTGATAACAGTGAAATGAATAATGAAATCGCTGCCAAACGCGAAGTACTGGAAAAGGAAAAAAGCAGGCAGGGGCCGCGACAGAAATTCAATATGGAAATCATTGATGTTGCCATGTAAATCAAATAACGAACGATAAGTTCGGTGTTAAACCAGGAGCGATAATCATGACAGAATTACGATTTCAGGCCTTGCACAAAGTACAACTGTGTGCCCAGGAACATATCGGTGAAGTAATAGCCGGGCTTGAAAGCGCACTGGAATTCAATACGGATGCTGCCGGGCAAAAGCAGCATATTGAAAGCTGTATTGAACGCTTGCAACCAAGTGCAGCAGTACTAAAGCTGTTGCAGTTCAGTGAAGCCTCAATTTTACTTGAGGAAACAGGAATCCTCCTGCGCCGTTGTATCAAGCTGGAAGAAAAGGAAAAGCAGGACGTCCTGCAATTACTCTACACTACCCTGATTGATTTGCCGGCATTGCTGGATAAGCAATTCAGCAAAGATGATTATCCGGTCTATGACTATCTGATTCTGATCAATCGGCTCCGAAAATTACGTGGAGCAAGCGTGATATTTTCACTGGTCCCGATTCAAAACAGTTCACAAATAAATTTTCGCCTGTTACAGAAAAGACAGGCGGCCAGTTTTAAAAAGCTGCTGACAAAGCAGCTGTCCCTGTATCGTGAAGCGCTGGAAAATCTCAGGGAGCAAAGTGATCTGTTAACGGGACTCGACAGCTTATACCGGATACTGAGTAATCTGGAAATGATGAACCGGGATTATCGGCTGGGGACATTATGGGGCTTGAGTCTTGCCGTAGTGGAATCCCTGGACAGGAAGTCATTACAGACTGATTCAACGGCACTGGTTTTACTGAGCTCATTTGAAGCATTACTGGAACGCATAATTCAGGATGCAAGAACACTGGAACAGAATATTGACGAAACAATACTGGAAAAACTCTTTGATGAACTCACCAAGGCCGAGGTAACAAGTGAACGTATCCGGGCCGTTAAATACTGGTATAACCTGGATATCACTTTATGTGGTGATTTTCGTCGTCACTATAACCGCCTGCAGGCAAAATATGCCCGCCAGGAAGCGGGTATCAATGCTGGCCGGCTTTTACTGGAAAGTGTCAGGCTCCTGTCAGATTCTGTAAACCAGTTTATTAAAGACGATAATTGTGAAGAGTCCGGATTCAGGGACATCATTGCGCAACTCGAAGTACAGGCAAACACTGCTACAAGTTTGACCCTGCGTCCGGCAAAAGACATGTTTGATGCTGCGATCACACTGTGCCTGAAACGGCTCGGAGATCTTGATGGCAAGTCGAGGAGCTCTTCCGACCCTGACTTTTTTACTGCTGTCCTCGAACGTTGTGTACAGTACCTTTATCGAAGTGAGCTATGGCTACGTTCATACATTAAGGGAAATATGCATGGGCAGAAAACCGGAGAAAGTTTTAACAGACTGGATATGTTTTCTGATGCCAGGCTGAAACTTGTTGAGGAAGTGCAAAAAGAACTGGAACTGATATTTATCGGCCTCAATGATTATGTTGATGCTGGCTGTAAGCCTGCTCATTTATCTGCAACGCTGGAAAAACTCGATGCTGTCAGCAATACCCTGAGTCTGCTGCCTGCGACTGAAGCGGCCATGCTGGCCAGTGGTGTAAAACACTATTTTGAACTGGTGGAAAACTCACAGACCTTGCCTGATGCGTCCATGGGCAGTGATTTTTTTACGCTGGCGGAAGCCCTTGTTTTACTTTCGGATTATCTGGAGAAATTCCGTACCGGCGATGCAGATGAGCAGTGTTTACTGGCTGAGCAGGAACGCCTGAATCAGCTGGAGGCATATTTCCTCAGTAATTTCACTGCAAAAGTCCTGCGCTTCCCCAATGAAACTGACGAGGCAGAAACAGTCGGGAAAGAAACTGATCCAGACAGGCACGAAAGTCGGCTAGTGGAGAAAATTTCTGATGAAGTGCAGATCCATTCAGGCAGTGATTATTCCGGTGATAATCAGATTCGTGCAACCTTTATCGAGGAATCTGTAGAAATCATTTCAGCACTCAGCGACGCGCTGGAACAGATGAAAACAGCAGCGGCAGACCATGAGACCCTGGAAGCATTGTGCCGGGGATTTCATACCCTGAAGGGTAGTGGCCGTATGGTAGGGGCAGAACCCATCGTCACATTGGCCAGCGGCTTTGAAGATATACTCAATAACCTGCTCAGCAGCGGAGAGATGCCAGGTATTCGCCAGTTGACGGCCATCGAAGAAAGTCTGGAAAAACTTCCCATCCTGATAGAGGATTTCCGTCAGGGCAGGGAATCATCAATTGATATCCAGACCCTGCTCATCGCCTGTCAGTTGAAATCCCCGGAAAACAGCAAAGCGGATAGCTCAGTGGAGCAGTTCATGCAAGACGAGCCGGAATCCGGGATGCTGCCCGTGAAAACAGGAAGCCCGGTAAAACTGGAAAAAACAACAGGCATCAATCCTACAGTATCAGGCTTTATTCAGGAGGCGGAGAAACAGCTTGTAACAATTCAGGGGCTTTTGCAGCAGGGCACTGCAGCCACAGCGGGTCAGCCTCAGGTGGTAGCCAATGATTTTATTATTGCCGTACATACACTTGCCGGCAGCAGCAGAGTCGCCGGCCTGGAGGATTATGCAGACATGCTCGGACCTCTGGAAAAAGTATTACAGACTCATCCAGCCAGGGAATTGACAGCCAACCTGTTCAGCGTGCTGGAGCATTTACTGGAATGTACACAGGCATACATGCAAAGTTTACAGCAAAAACAGCAGACATTAACGGAAGCCTTGCCGGAACAGCAGAAAAAATTTCAGCAGGCACTGCTTGCCCTTTCTCTGGAAAATTCAGGTACGGACTCGCTTCAGGATTCAGAAGCAGGGAAAACAAATACACACAATAGCAGTAATGCCGATGAAAAAGACCTGCAGTTACAGGGCTTTTTGCGCGAAGCGCGGCAAATTGAAACCAGTATTCGTAAAATACAGCAAAAATTGCCGGGATCCGGTGCAGATTATGCTCAATGTTGCGCAGAATTGATCAGACAGCTCGAGCTTTTTCAGTCTGCTGCCAGAGTCGCTGAACAGTACAGCCTGAAAGAACTGTGCCATAGTCTGGCAGAAGCCTACAACTCCCTGAAGAACCACCCTGATAATCTGTCAACCAGTGAAAATATACTGGCAGCTGCTCACCGTTATTTGCATGAATCTCTGGAGGCACTTGAAAAAAATAAGGCGCTTGCCTTGCCGGAAGATTTGCTGGACCGCCTTGAAGGGATTCAGTTTCAGGAAGAGACAGCAGCGGGTCAGGAATCTTCCGGACTTCAGGCAGAAGTTGTGGATGAAGCTTTGCTGATGACCTTTCTTGAAGAGGCGGAAGAACTGTTACAGGAACTTGAGAGTAATATCAGTGCCTGGCAGCAAAATTCCTCCGCTCGTGAGCAGCTTGATGAGATTCTCCGGGCATTGCATACCCTCAAAGGCAGTGCTGCATTGGTCGGTGAAAAAGAAATGAGTGAACAGGCGCACAGTTTTGAGAGCTTTGTGATCCAGGCGGATAAAAATGACCAGCCCCTGGACCAGGCATTCTTTACCGAGCTCGAAACCCGTACCAATGTTCTGCAGTTATTATTTGCTCTTTACCACCGTAATGATCAGGGGGAACTAATCCGTGACCATATGCAGGAAGCAGGGCTTTCGCATCTGGTAGATCAGCAAAACCGGCAAGTGCCCAGCGAAGAAGACGCTGTGGAGATGCGTCACGAAAATAGCAAGACAGAGCAGTCAGGCGTAATAAAAGCTGCTGGTGAAGAGACGCTGATCAGGAGTGATAAAAATCCCGGAGGTGCTGAGACAAAACCTGAAGCCAGCATGCTGGTCAGCAAACCGGCCTTGCCGGCTCAGGAATTGCAATCAGCTGATCATGATAAAAGTACTGCAGGACATCCTGTCACCTTGCAGGATGAAAATATTCGGGTGTCCGGTAACCTGATGAAGTCACTGTTGAATGATGCCTATGAGATCAATGTTTCCTATCACCGTATGGAATCCAGTATTGCTGAACTGGTTTCGCAGCTGCATGAAATAGAAGCTACCATGACCCGTTTGCAGAAATACATGCGCACCATTGAAGCACAGGCAGACACAGTCGAGCAGCAGATTGATAAAGTACAGCACAGTAAACAGAATGATTTCGATGCGCTGGAAATGGAATCGTTCAGCGAACTGCAACAGATATCACTGTCCCTGCGTGAAGACTATGAAGACCTGAATGAAATCAAGACCAGCCTGAGCAACAAGATTCGTGATGTTGATGAGATCCTTAACGAACAGCAGAATTCCACCAACAATTTACAGCAGGGCCTGATTTCATCGCAGATGTTGCCCTTTGCCAGTTTATTTCCACGCTTGCGGCGTCTGACTCATCAACTGGGGCAGACACTGGGGAAAGATGTAGCCATTGCATTTTCCAATACTGAAGACCGGCTTGACCGGACTGTCACCCAGGTTCTGATTGGCCCCCTGGAACATATGCTCAGAAACGCAATTGACCACGGGATTGAAAGCCCGGAAGACAGAATTGAACAGGGTAAAGCGGCACAGGCGAAAATTACTGTCAGCCTGTATCGCCAGGCCGGCAATATAGTTCTTGATGTGGCAGATGACGGTGCCGGGATCAATGTCGCCAAAGTCCGGCAAAAAGCGATTGATGCTGGCCTGCTTGATGCGCAGGCTAATGTCACGGAAAAGGAACTGCTGCAGTTTTTGCTCAGCGCCGGTTTCAGTACCTCTGATTCGCTGTCGAGTATTTCCGGCCGTGGAGTAGGGCTTGATGTCGTGGCCCGGGAAGTCAGCCAGATTGGCGGAGAAATTGAAATGCTTTCCCGTCAGGGCAGGGGCACAACTTTCCGCATTCATTTGCCTATGACCTCGACCCTGCAACGATCCCTGCAGTTCATGCTCAAAGGGCAGCAGTACGTGATACTGCTCAACAGTATTGAAGCCATCATGCAGGAGCCGGTCAACAGCCTGAAACAACGCTATGCCGGCAAGTTGGATCGCACAATTCGTTATGCCGACAAGGAATATGAACTGCAGTATATGGGCAGTCTGTTGGACAGAAATATTGAACCGGAACTTGATCCGCTGCAGGAATCTGCTCCGCTGCTACTGGTTGCCGGGGATGAGAAAAATATTGCCCTGCAGGTGGACTCCATCGTTAAAAGTAACGACCTGATTGTGAAATCTCTGGGTGCCCAGTTCAGCGTCATTCCAGGGCTCGGCGGGGGCGTCGTCCTGGGGGACGGCCAGATTGTGCTGGTGCTTGACCCGGTGTCTATCGTCAATACTTTTGTCAGCAAACAGCGCAGCCTGTTTGAGGATTTCTTTTTACAGGATGATAAAGGTCCTGCACAGAAAGCCTATAAAACAGTCCTGGTGGTTGACGATTCCCTGACGGTAAGAAAGGTGACTTCAATGATTCTTGAGCGTCACGGGATGCATGTACTGCTGGCCAAGAACGGGCTTGAGGCAGTGGAGATCCTGAAGAGCACCCGGCCGGATGTGGTGTTGCTGGATATTGAAATGCCCAAAATGGATGGTTTTGAGGTGGCGAGTTTTATCCGCACCCACAAAGGCAATCTGAAAGACCTTCCCATCATCATGATTACCTCAAGGGTCGGCGAAAAACACCGCAACCGTGCCAGAGAAATAGGTGTCAATGAATACATGTGTAAACCCTTTCAGGAACAGAACCTGCTTAAAGCCATTGCGGTTTATCACTGAGGTGTAAATTAATTCCGGATTTCAGGATCTCAATATGAAGCATACACCGCTTATCAAAAGCATTGACTACCTGCATGAAGCGGAGCCCACCCAGCAGTGCCTGCTGATCGAACTTGATTCCGGGGCAGAACCCAGGCAATTAGTCAGGCAGTTGATAGTGCCACGAGTCCTGGTTGTAGAGATTATTGATTATGAAGGTCTGGAGATTAACACCCAGAATAATTCGGAGCTTGCAGTTTTCAACTGGCGTGGAGTCGATGTCCCCCTGCTTACAGGTAATGTATTTGGAGCGGAAAGTTCAGGACAGCGCGGACCGAACCTGGAAACAGGTACAGGAGATAAAATTGTGATTTTCCATGGCCTGGCAAATCCGCAGGAACTGGCATTTTATGCGCTGCGAACGGGAAGAAATCCACGCCTGGTCAATATCAGTGAAAAGGATATCTGTCAGAACAGCAGCAGGGAATTACAGGAGACGGAACTGATGGATGTCGTTGTTAATGATGAGCCAGCCATTATTCCCAAAGTGGACTACCTTGAGCATCACATCCATGCACTTCATTTGCAAAGCCAAAGACAGGGTGACAGACAATGAACATGGATATCATGGAAATTGAAAAACGCATTGCGGCGGCAGCCTCCCGCTCTGAGGAATTTGCCAAAAAGCTGGGTGAAATACAGACGCAGTTGCAACAGGCCAAACGTAAAAAGAAATCCCTGCAAAATGCCATGAAGACGGTTGACGAGCAGCTGCTGAAATTGCTCGATACCAGTATTCTTTCGGTATACCAGACTGTCGATAATGGCAAGGAAATCACTTCCTGTTTCAAGGGCGGGAAGCATTCAGAAAAAGTAGCGGACCTGAAGATTGCCGTGCCGCTGGGAACCACGTCCATTTCCGGTTACGTGGCATTGAGTCAGCGGCCGGTGCTGATCAGAAATGTTTACAACAAAGAAGAACTGACTGATATCCATCCACGCCTGCAGTGGGAAAGCAGTTTTTCTGAAAGTCGCGGCCTCAGGTTCAAGTCCATGGTGGTGGTACCGATCAAGGATGAGATTCTGCTGGGTGTGGTGCAGCTTATTAATCTGGAAGGGGACCGTGAGTTTACCCGCGCAGATATCAAGCAGGCGACAATGCTGGCACAGATTCTGGCCAGGGAATTTAGGGAAGAGTTTCAGACCACACAGGGACCTTTTGATTATCTAGTCCAACAGGACAGGATCAGCAGCAAGGAACTCAAGGAAGTGCAGCATAAAGCGGAAACGCACAATATCAGCATTTCCAAACTGCTCATCGAAGAGTTCAAGATCGAAGATGATGAGATCGGGAAATCACTGGAACTGTATTACCGGGTTCCATACATGCGTTATAACCCGCAGCTCTCTTTGCCCAGCAAACTGGTGGAAAATATTTCCTTGAGTTATCTGAAAAATAATCTCTGGGTGCCTGTGTCCGGTGATGTTGATGAGGTAATTATTCTGATCAGTGATCCGAGTAACTATCAGCGCATCATGGAAATCCAGGGAATTCTCAATGTAAAAAATTATGTGTTCCGGGTCGGCCTGCCGGAACATATTCTGAAATATCTCGGTCAGGATGATACCGATGATGATACTGACTTTGATGAGGTTTTTAAAAACCTCGAAGAAGAGACCGGCATCGAAGTGCTGGATCAGGAAGAAGATGATGATGAACATATAGCTGCCAATTCAGCCATCATTCAACTTGCCAATAAAATCATCTATGAGGCTGACAAACTGGGTTCCTCGGATGTGCACATTGAACCGGCCAAGGACAGAAATCCGGGTATTGTCAGAGTGCGTGTAGACGGCGAATGCCGCGAATTGCTGACCGTTCCGGCTGAAAGCACCAAGGCTTTGATTGCCCGCATCAAGGTCATGTCACGCCTGGATATTTCCGAACGGCGTAAAGCCCAGGACGGCAAGTGCAAGGTGAAAATGAAAAACAAAACCCTGGAAATTCGTGTCGCCACAGTGCCGACGGTTAACGGGGAAAGTGCGGTGCTACGAATACTTGCAGCGGGCGGGGCCATGCCGGTTGAAAAACTGGCATTAAGTGATGCCAATCATGACAAGCTGATGAAACTGTCGGATCATCCTCATGGTTTGTTACTGGTTGTCGGGCCAACCGGTTCAGGTAAAACCACTACCCTGCATGCGGTACTGGGTCATATCAATAAGCCCAAGAAAAAAATCTGGACTGCTGAAGATCCGGTGGAAATTACCCAGCCGGGCCTGCAACAGGTTCAGGTACAGAAGAATGTCATGACTTTTGCCGATGCCATGCGTGCTTTTCTGCGTGCCGATCCGGATGTCATCCTGATCGGTGAGATGCGCGATGAAGAAACTGCCTCAATTGCGGTGGAAGCTTCACTGACCGGTCACCTTGTGCTTTCCACCCTGCATACCAATTCGGCGCCGGAAACCATTACCCGTTTACTGGACCTGGGACTTGATCCGGTAAACTTTTCCGATGCGCTGCTGGGTGTTCTGGCCCAGCGCCTGATGCGAACCCTGTGTTCCAAATGCAAGGAAGCTTATAAGCCAGAAGAGAAAGATGTAAAACATCTGATCAGCCTGTATGGGGAAGAGCAGTTTCCTGAACTTGGGGTTAACCTGGAAAGCCTGGAGCTTTTCCGGGCAACAGGCTGTGCCGAGTGTGGTGATACAGGCTATCGTGGGCGGGTCGGCGTGCATGAGGTTCTGGTTGGTACGACGGAGTTACAGTCTATGATCTACCGTAAGGCGCCGCTTGAGGATATCAAAAAGCAGGCCATGCAGGATGGCATGCGTACCCTGAAGCAGGATGGTATCGCCAAGATTTTTCAGGGCCTGAGTGATTATGAGCAGTTGTTGAGTATCACGTCAGTGTAGAAAGGACGTGTAGGAGGGACTTTAGTCCCGAACAATCTACCCCGCCCCCAAAAAATGTTTCACGCCAAATTAGCATTCTTCGCGGTTAAAACCGCTCCTACCAGCCTTGCCCTTCAACTTCCGTAATACAGCCCACCATTAACATGGATAATCTGGCCGTTAATGTAAGCCTGTTTCGGATCGGCCAGAAATAATGCAGCGGAAGCAATCTCTTCGGGGGTTCCCAAACGTGGAACCGGAGTGGCACCGGCGTCCGGCATGGCCCCGGCTGAAGCAGGACGCACGGTTTCAATCATGCCCGGCGAAATATTATTGGCGGTAATGCCACGGTCTCCGAACTCGGCGGCCAGTGCCCGCGTCAGTCCGACTACGCCGGCCTTGCCGGTGAGATTCGCTGCACGACGTTTATAACCCAGATGCCAGGCGAAACCTCCCAGGGTGATAATGCGTCCCCAGCCCGAATCTATCATGTCCGGCAGAGCACACTGGGTCAGATGGAAGGTGCCATCCAGGCTGATATCAATGGTATGGCGCCAGGTGGCATAGTCCATGTCCAGGTAGTCAACCTGACCCCGGGTTGAAGCATTGGAAACAACGATATCGATTTTGTCAAAAGTATCACGGGTGGCAGCACAGATATCTTCGACTGTTTCACGGTCAACCACATTACCCATCTGGACAATGGCTTCGCCTCCCAGCTCCCTGACCTCTTCGGCTACCGCTTCAGCAGCATCTTCATCCTGCAGGGCATTGATCACGACATTGGCACCGGCCCGGGCGAATTCCAGGGCGATGGCACGGCCGATATTACGCGCTGCGCCACTTACCAGTGCTGTTTTACCACTTAAAACCATGTCAGCCATCAGGGACTCCGCAAAATCAAAAGAGCTTAATGATTCAGACTGCTTACGAAGCTGTCCATGTCCGGAATTTTTGTGGCGATATCATCGCCGGAGCTTTCCGCCACCCAGCCATCACGGGTCGGGAAAAACCGTATCAGGGTAAAATCAGGATTTTTCCCCATATCAAACCAGTGGCGGGTCCTGGCAGGCACTGAAATCAGGTCACCCTGTTCACAAAGGACCAGATAGACCTTGTCGTCAATATGGAAATAGAACAGGCCGGCACCATCAACAAAGAAACGGACTTCATCATCGCTATGCCGGTGTTCGGAAGCAAATTGTGCGCGTAACTCGGACTTTTTCGGATGCTCCGGCCACAGGGCGGAAACATCAACAAATTCAAAACCGTATTCAGTATTCAGCTGGTCAATGTAGTCCTGATAGGCAGCCAGGATGGCTTCATGTTCGGCACCGGTTTCAAATTTCTGTGGTGTACTCCAGTGCTCCAGGCGAATACCGATAGCCTTTAATTGCGCACTGATTTTATTGTGATCGGATAAGGTCTCGCTTACTGCTTCACCGTTTTCACCGAATACCTGCATGACACTCATGACTGCATCCCTTTGCTGTTCCCTTATTGCTACACGTTGCTTCTTGTTATACGAAAAGCATAGCATAGACAGAGAGTTTGAATATATGGGATGAACTGTCGCCTGTGAATGAACTGATCGTCAACAATGAAGTCACCATCCGGCTGCTTGCCTTTTTTGGCATCCTCCTGCTGGTTGCCGGGCTGGAGGCCGTGTTTCCGAGGCGCCGCCTGAGACTGAGCAGATGGCTGCGGTGGCGTGGTAACCTGGGCCTGGTGCTACTTAACACGCTAGTAATTCGCCTGCTGTTTCCGGCTGCCCTGGTTGGCCTTGCCTTGTTTGTGAATGAGCAGGGCTGGGGGATTTTTAATTATTACCAGTTGCCATTCATCCTGGCAGTAATTGCTTCTGTCATCATCCTGGATTTTGTGATTTACCTGCAGCATGTCATGGTCCATGCCGTGCCATTATTCTGGCGTGTGCATCGGGTGCATCATGCCGATCTGGATTATGACGTGACCACCGGCAGCCGTTTCCATCCACTGGAAATTATTCTTTCCATGCTGATCAAGTTTGCGGCGGTGCTTGTGCTTGGTCCACCCGTTGTTGCCGTGATAATTTTTGAAGTCCTGCTCAATGGGCTTGCCATGTTCAATCACGGTAATCTGCGACTGCCACTCGGGCTCGACAAAGTCCTGCGACTGTTCATCGTTACCCCCGATATGCACCGAGTGCATCATTCCGTCCACGATAATGAAACCAATTCCAATTTTGGCTTTAACCTTTCCATCTGGGATCGATTGTTTGGCACCTATATTCCTCAGCCCAGAGACGGACATGAGCAGATGCAGATTGGTATTCACGGCTTTGAAGATCAGAAACAAGTCGCAGGATTAGGGGGGATGCTGCTGATTCCGTTTAAGGGAAAGGTAGGGGAGTATGCGATTAATCAGAGAAATTGGGATTAACCAGACTGACCACAAAGTATTGTTAAATGATTAACTCTGCAGCAAATTCGGGTGATAATCTTTAAACCACTGGCTGACAAACTTATAAAGTTTTTCGGCATGGCCAATGCAGTCTTGCATAGTGCCCGCGGAAACGAAGTCACCGGAGTAATCTGCAGCAATTCGCTGTTTTCGTAAGCCATCAAGAACAATCATTGTCTCATTATCAAGCCCCGTGGTTTTGGGTAATAGCTGAATCATGGTAATGTGGTGCCCAGGTTTGCTGGTCAGGGTGCGGTAGCCAGTGGCCTGCAGAGCTGCTTGCAAGTTGCAGTATGGCTTTGTATGCCGCATCAAAGCGATTTTCATTGCTTACCGCTTCAACCCTAGCATCTTTAATATTACGTGCCGCTGCAATCAGAAGTTTTGTAATGCTGGCGCTGTCCGGTTCTATTTTTTCCAGCGAAGTGCCAAGTAAATTATCCAAACTCATCCTGAGAACCTATGATAAACAGCTTTGGCTGCTTGCCGATTTCTTTAGCAAAGCCATCCTGAGCTTCAAGAAGTTTATTCCACTCAGTAGAGCTATATACCTTCGGGTTAATTTCTCGTTGCAGTACTTCCTGATAAGGATAGACCGCTTTTACAATTTCGGAAAATGTCGCCTCACCTATCACGAGTAAATCCACATCACTGCCAGATCGTGCTTTGCCACTTGCCATGGAGCCAAATATCAGAGCGGTATCAATTTTAGGCGCCAGGGGTGCAAGCGCATCTGCAAGCACTTCGGTCAAACCGGCCGTTTTCCGCAGAATGGAAGCAAGTTCATCATAGATGGGGCAGTATTTGTCAGCAGAATATTGCACCTGGTTGCCGATTTGTTCCTTGCTAAGAATGCCAGCTTCAGCCAGGCGCGCCAATTCCTTATGCAGGGTACCGGCAACTGTTCCAGTCAGGCGAGCGATCTCCCGTACGTGGTAGCGCTTGTCAGGATTCAGCAATAACAGTGCCAGTACCTTTTTGCGGTAATCCTTGAACAGTATTTCAGCCAGTTTTGATGACATAACTTTAATGTAGCTAATTTTGCTACGTTTGTAGCTTATTTTGCTACACCAGTCAATATTGCAGTTTAGTAAGCTAAATAAAACTCCGTTTTTTATATACAAAATAAATCTGCTGATTGGAAAAATTTATATTGCAAAGTGATATAAAACACTATATATAGGTAAATTTAAAAATAAATGCCTATATATAGTGGAATAAGAAAATGGACTGGCACGGAATACAAAAAGAAGTCAGGTATTTGCACCGGGAACTGTGGAGAAAACGCCATAGCCTGTGTCCCTATGCCGGGGATAACCCGCTTCGCCTGCTTGAACCGCAGACAATAGCCAGGGTACTGGATGTTCAGTATCAGGAATTGGGTAATCTGGGGGAACAGGTATTTTCTTTGAGAGGGAAAAAATTTGCGGTTGCCGGGCTGGTCGACAGGCAAGCCGGGAGAATTGCAGTATCAGATGGGTATTCGGACAAGGTAAAACGGTTTACTGCTGGTCATGAATTCGGGCACTGGGTTTTGCATCCTAATGAGGTTATCCATCGGGATAGACCAATTGATGGGTCATGGCTGAATATGCCAAAACCAGCGTTTGAAAAAGAAGCTGACTTTTTCTCAGCTTGTTTATTGCTGCCGGATAATCTTCTCAAGCAACATTTCAGAGTGCGATTTCAAACGGATAGCAGGCTGGTTTTTAATGAAACAGCGGCTTTTCATGTTTGTTCACAAAGAGCAAAAGAATTGGTAACTGCTCAAGCAGGATCTCTGGAAAGGGAGCTGGCGGTTGCACGATGCCGCTCATTCGGTGGAACCCATTTTGATTCACTTGCAGATACCTTCAGAGTATCTGATACCGCAATGGCCAGAAGAATCAAAGAGCTTGGTCTGATTGAATGGCCGTAGCCTGCCGGGGTTAATTGCCTTGCGAAGAATCTTCCTGATACAGATACTTCTGAAAGCCACGTCAATGACTTTGACGCCTGTGTGACAGGTTAAATTCCCTGTGTCAATTCAACGTAAGTGCCCCAGGGATCAGTAAAAAATACTATTTCCACGCCGTTGGGCAAGGCACGATAACCTTCAACTGCTATTCCGGCATTTTCCAGTCGCTCCATTACCACGGCGATATCTGCAACACCGAAACCGATATGATCCAGCACGCTGCCCTGGGTCGGGCCGAAATCACCCTGACCGTCCTGATAGGTCAGGTTGGCACCGGGTATATCACCGGCCTGGAATGGACCACGAGGACCGGGGATGGCACCGAACATTTCATTATACCAAGCCTGAATCGGGGCAATTTCCGGAATGTACCAGTGAACATGATGAAAGCGCAGAGGCACATCGAGGGATTCATCGGCAAGAATTTCAATGCGGCCTCCATCCGGTGTAGTTACCCAGAGTTGAGTAGCAAATCCGCCACGCTCAACATCCAGGCCGGCGGCCTGGAAACGGGCGAAAGCTTCATCGGCATTGGGGACATTAAAACCCACATGGTTGATGATGGTTTCCGTACTGGAAGCCTCCGGCTCGCCTTCGCGAATCAGGATATAGACTCCGGGAATACTGTACATTTCAATTCCACCATTATTGAAAAGCTCACCTCCAAAACGGCTCCAGAAATCATTCATGGCATCCATATCGGAAGTTAAATAGTGTAAATGGCCCATGTATATTCCCTTGTCATTGGGGCTGGCCAGTTGCGCCTGGGAAAGAGCAGGGAATGTCCCCAGAAGAGTAGAGAGAGTCAGCGCTATCAGAGTTGTTTTACATTTATTCATTATCATACCTTGCTTGTCATTGTCTGATGTACGAGCTTGATTGCCAGCTCTGTTATTCTTCATCCCAGAGGGAGGCCGGTGTATAGGGGCCGCCCCAGAATGAACCGTCTAAAAGTCGATAATGCCTGTCCAGCTTGCCAATTTCCTTCATATCGTCTTCAGTCAGAGTAATATCTGCAGCTTTAAGGTTGCTCTGAAGATGAGCAGGATTAACGGTTTTTGGAATAGCTGAAGTTCCGCGTTGCACTGCCCAGGCCAGCAGAATCTGTGCCGCTGTGGCTTCATGTAATTCCGCAATGGCCTGAATGGTTTCAATTTCCAGCAGGGAGGGTCTGCCACCACTGACATCCAGATGCTCCGGCGCCCTGCCTGAGCCCAGGGGAGAATAAGCGGTCAGATGAACACGGTTTTCATCACAGAAAGCCTTGAGTTCCGCCTGCTGCAGCAGGGGGTGCAGTTCAACCTGATTGACTTCCGGCTTGATACGATTACTGCTGCTGATGAGGCTGGCCAGTTTCCTGGCGCTGAAGTTGGCCACGCCAATATGTTTGACCAGACCGGAATCGACACAGTTTTCCATGGCCTGCCAGGTCTCACTGATGGGAACATCCTTCAGGGTCAGGTATTCATCGTCGCTTTGCGGGAACAGGACACCGGGCTTGAAAACCACCGGCCAGTGAATCAGATAAAGGTCCAGATAGTCCAGGCGCAGGTCACTGAGGGTTTTCTTCAATGCCGGGGCGACGTGCTCGGGTTTGTGGGCATTGTTCCAGAGTTTGGATGTTACCCACAGATCTTTGCGTTTGAGCGGACCCTTGTTAAAGCTGGCATCCAGCGCGCTGCCGATTTCCTGCTCATTACGGTATATCGCGGCACAGTCAATGTGCCGGTAACCACATTTGATGGCTTCCGGAATAATTGCCGTACATTCAGCCGGCTCCATTTGCCAGGTTCCCAGACCCAGGGCAGGCATGTGATCACCATTGCCAAAATAAATTGTTTTCATCGTGCTTTTTCTCCTTTTATTCCCAGACTCGCTTCATGCCTGGTGTCAGAACGTCCATCATGAGTATTTCCACATCACGAATGGCAATACCAAACAGTGTCTGTTTATCGTGACCGCCAAAGGCAACAGAAATCAGTCGGCGGGGAGACTGAATAAAGCCCAGAATTTCACCTTGCGGGCTGATGACCCAGATTCCGCCATCACCGGTGACAAAAATACGGCCTTCGGCGTCTATATCCATGCCATCTCCACCGGCCCAGGCAAACTGGCGCTCGTTGGTCAGTGAACCATCGGCCTGCACATCATAGCTAATCAGGCCCCGGCTGGGTTCCGGTGCTCCTGCAGGCAAGCGCAGGTTGGCAGGTGGTTCCATGCCCGGTAAACGACCGGTGACATACAGAGTCTGGCCGTCTTCACTCAAGGCAATGCCATTGCCCTGGTTGACACCATAGGGGCCACTGACTTCGCCTTCCGGGCTGATGTAATACTGGCCGCCCATGGTCATGTAAATACCGCCTTTGCTGTCGGCGATCATGTCATTGAGAACACTGGTAGTCAGACATTCCAGTGCTTCGCCGTTCATGGTATTGGCAAAAAGCTGACGTGGTTCAAGTTGCCAGACACCACGATTCAGGGCGCGCTCGCCGACATACAGGGAGCCATCCGGGGTCATGGCCAGCGCACCGCCGGTATAGGTATCGGTGGCCAGCAATTCAACCCTGCCATCGACGCGGATAAGCAGGACCTGGCTTTTGTCATTCTGGGCGACAATCACGCCTTCTGCGACACCAATCGGGCTGTCGGCATTGTTGCCGGTTTCAATCCATAAACTGCGCCAGCGAGCACCATCGGCCACGACGTTATCAATACCGTGAATTTCATAGGGTACAGATTCTTCCGGTGGCCGGGGAGGACGCTCGGTGATATTGCTCATGACAGCTGCCGGATCAGCGCAGTTTTCCAGAATAAAGGCATTACGCTTGGGATCATTTCCAGCCTGAACACCGGGGGTGCGCAGCGGGTCACGTTCCTGCTGCTGAGCCAGTAGTGCAGAACTCGCAGTAAGACAAATAAGAGCAATCAGGCGTGTGCTTTTAATCATGGAGACTTCCTTGGTACCGGGTATTTTTGTTAGTGATGATCAAGTATATGAATGATTGTGGACTGTAGCCATGCCTGGCTTGAATCTGCACAATTTTTTGCATGTTTATTGTCCGGGATCAAGCATACAGGGCTGGAATTTAGCTGGCAAAGCCTTCATATTAATAGCCTGATGTGCCTGGTCAAACAAAGCACTTAATAAGACATCTGCTACGGAGCCGCATAGCTGGATGACAGGCGTGATGAACGGTACTACAGCGTCGATATCCAGCGTGCCCGGACTTGACGGCTGCGATTTATTGCTGGCAGTAATTCCAGCAAAGGAGCCCGGTATATATGAACTCAGTGAGGAAATCTGGCGATGACATCTTCTGTAATTAATGTCACTTGTCCGCATTGCCTGAAGACCAATCGTATTCCGAATGAGCGATTGGAAGACAAGCCCTTTTGTGGGGCCTGTAAAAAACCACTGTTCAGCGGCAAGCCCTTTGAGCTGAATCAGGGCAATGCCAGCAAAATTCTGGGCAATACCGATCTGCCAGTTCTGGTGGATTGCTGGGCTTCCTGGTGTGGGCCATGTCGCAGTTTTGCGCCGATATTTGAAGCCGCTGCCTTACAGTTTGAACCGGCACTGTTATTTGCCAAACTGGATACTGAGGCCAATCAGCAGCTTGGTGCGCAATGGCGGATTCAGTCAATACCTACCCTGATTGCATTCAGGGGTGGCAGGGAACATACACGTATCAGCGGCGCCTTGCCATTGGCACAACTTGAGCAGTGGCTGGAACAGGAAGGGCTGCTATAGTTCTCTCTATTCAGGAATACATGCGGATTTCACATTTCCACGCTCTTACACCGTTTTTTCCTGTTTCTGCAGCTCGATGATTGCTGTGAAAGATTTTTCAAATTTATTTTGCGCTAAATCTGCCGGGTATATGAAACTGGCTATCATCGGCAAACGAATTAATCACCGCTTGAGATAAGCCTTGTGGAATCTGCAGTAGTATCGCAACAATCGTCAAGGGGCCTGAGTCAGCAGCAGGCTGATGAGTTGTTGGCAAAATACGGCCCCAATCTATTACCTGAACCTGCGCTGCCGGGGCCGAGCAGAATTTTCCTGAATCAGTTCCTCAGCCCCTTCATATATATCCTGCTAATTGCGGCAATTGCTTCATTTGCCCTGAATCAGTTGGCCAATGCTGTGTTCATTCTTGCAGTGCTCTTGCTTAATGCGGTCATTGGTACGGTTCAGGAATATTCGGCACAACGTGCCGCTGCAGCCTTACGCAATATGGTCAAAGGTGAAGCCAAAGTCATCAGGGACGGAAGCACTCAAACAGTAAACGTAGAAAACCTGGTGCCTGGCGACCTGGTACTGCTCAGTTCCGGCGATAAGATTCCTGCTGATATTCTCTTGCAGGAAAGCCGGGATCTGACTGTCGACGAATCCCTGCTCACCGGTGAGTCAATGGCTGTCGCCAAGGATGCAGAGACACAGGTGCCCGAAGATGCCGCTCTGGCGGAACGCAGCAATTACTGCTTTGCCGGCACCATTGTGACGCGGGGCAGGGCCCAGGGCCTGGTCATGCAGACCGCCATGGATACCCAGATTGGCCGTATAGCCCGGCATGTAACCCAGGGGGAGCTTGTCCGGCCACCCCTGATGATCAGAATCCAGCGTTTTACCTATCAGGTGGCTGCCGGCATCATGCTCGGTATTCTGTTGCTGATTGGCATCATGATCGTCCGGGGTTACGATTTGCAGGGCATGGTGATGATGGCTATCGGACTGGCCGTTTCCACCATTCCGGAAGGCCTGCCGGCGGCACTGACAGTCGCACTGGCAATCGGTATGCGGCGCATGGCCCAGCATAATGTAATTATCCGCAAGCTGGTTGCAGTAGAGGCTCTTGGCTCCTGTACATTTATATGTTCTGACAAGACTGGCACGCTTACCGTCAATGAACTGACTATCCGCAAGGTAATGCTGCCGGACGGCCAGAGTTATGATGTCAGTGGTGAGGGCGTCTCACCCGGAGGCAGTATCAGCGGGGGGGATACCGGGGCGCTGGAAAAACTCTGCACTACCGGCCTGCTTGCCAACGAAAGCCATCTGGATTATTCAGGTGGGGAATGGGCATCAGAAGGGGATATTGTCGATGTGGCTTTTCTGGTGCTGGCCAAAAAACTGGGCCTGTCACTGTCCGGTGTTCGCCAGAAACATTCTCAACTGGATGTGGTGCCCTATGAGTCCGAGCGTGCCTTCAGTTGCAGCCTGAACAGTACAGGTGACGACTCGGTACTGAATGTAAAGGGCAGTCCGGAAAAAATACTGGCCATGAGTGAAAGCATGCTCTGGCAGGGAGAAGAAGTCCCCATAGACCGGGCAATGCTGACCCGCCAGTTTGAGTCTCTGGCTCTCAGCGGGTATCGCATCATTGCTCTAGCCCGGCGACATAATCATCCGCATGATTCGATTGAATCACCCCAGGCAATGACTTTTCTGGGCATGGTTGCCATGATTGATCCGGTTCGCCCGGAGGCCAGGGAAGCTATTAGTCGGTGTCATGCCGGCGGAATTGAGGTTGCGATGATTACCGGGGATCACCCAGCAACGGCCAAGGCAATCTCACTGGAGCTGGGTCTGTGTCAGGAAAGTGATCCGGTGGTCACTGGCGATATGATTCGCCAGGCTGAGAGCCTGGGTGAAAAAGCGCTTGATGAACTGATACTTCCAGCCCGCGTATTCGCGCGTATTGAACCAACACAAAAGGAACAGATTGTTGACCGCTTGATGCGGGCAGGACATTTTGTCGCGGTAACCGGTGATGGAGTCAATGATGCTCCTGCCCTGAAGCATGCACATGCGGGCGTGGCAATGGGCAAGCGTGGCACAGATGTCGCCAGGGAAACTGCTGATCTCATTATCACTGATGATAATTTTGCTTCTATAGTTGACGGGATAGAACAGGGCCGGATTGTTTATAACAACATCCGTAAAGTCATTGCCCTGTTGATTGCGACCGGCTTTTCAGCACTCTTGCTGTTTTTCTGTACTGCCCTGGCAGGTTATCCCATGCCCATGGTGGCTGTTCAGTTATTGTGGCTGAACCTGATTGCCAACGGTTTACAGGATGTTGCGCTGGCTTTTGAACCGGGAGAAGGTGGAGAGCTGGACCGGCCGCCCCGCAGTCCACAGGAACCCATTTTTGAAAGCCATATCATTCAGCATGTCCTGATTACCGGGACGGTGATGGGTTTGCTGGCTTTTGGAGTTTATGCCTGGTTGATAGAAAGTGGCGAGGATATTTCCTACGCGCGCAATCTGACCTTGATGCTGATGGTGCTTTTTGGCAATCTGCATGCGCTCAGTAGCAGGTCGGAAACACGTTCACTGTTTACAATCAAATTTTTATCCAATCCTTTTCTGATACTGGCGGTTCCTGCTGCCCAACTGATCCATATTGCTGCCCTGTATACGCCAGGGCTGAGTAGCATACTTGAGCTAAGCCCGATCAGCTTTCTGGAATGGCTGGTTCTGGCGGCAATAGCCTTGCTCTTGCTATTGATCGAAGAGCTTCACAAGTGGTATCTACGATATAAAGAGTCGAATAAATAATTTAAAAGAGCCAGGACTAACATTAAAAAAAGAAACCTGAATTCTGACTGACTGCCCTGTTTAACGGGTGTTAGTTGAGGCTGGCAAGGTCTTCACGCTTGAAAGTGGTGACCTCCGCAACTTGTCCTGCGTGAATCTTCTTTGCCCAGGCAGGATCACTGATCAGTGCTCGCCCAACGGCCACCAGGTCAAATTCATCATGCTCCAGTCGTTCCAGCAGTTCATCGAGACCGCCGCCCTGGGCATCTTCGCCGGCGAAACTTGAAATAAAATCGATGTCGAGGCCGACACTGCCGACTGTAATACCTGGTTTACCGGTAATTTTTTTCGACCAGCCGGCAAGATTGAGGTCCGAGCCGGGAAATTCAGCTTCCCAGAAGCGGCGCTGGCTGGCATGAAAAATATCCACCCCAGCATCCACCAGTGGCATCAGTAATTGTTCCAGTTCCTGCGGACTTTCTGCTATGCGGGCATCGTAATTGCCAATCTTGAACTGGGAAAAGCGCATGATGATTGGAAAATCTTCGCCGACTTCTGCGCGGATTGCCTGCACCACTTCAACCGCAAACTGTGCCCGCTTACTGACTGAGCCGCCAAACCTGTCGCTGCGCTGATTGACTTTTTTCCAGAAAAACTGGTCAAGCAGGTAACCGTGCGCGCCATGAATTTCCAGGGCATCAAAGCCGAGCCTCCTGGCATCGGCTGCACCCTGGGCATAAGCTGCGATAACCTGTTCAATATCTTCCATGCTCATCGGCCTGATACTTTCCTCACCCATGGGGCTGATATCACCAGGCCCCATGGAAACCAGATCGGGATGTGGTGAATCCTCCGCTTTGCGCATGGCACCAAGGTGCCAGAGTTGTGGTGCTATTTTGCCGCCGGCTGCATGTACCTCGGAGACAACATTCTGCCAGCCACTCAGAGCCTCACCATGAAAGCAGGGGACGTTTTTATCGCCACTGGCAAGCGGATGGTTGATGGTGGTCCCTTCGGTAATGATCAGGCCAATTTCTCCCTCGGCGCGGCGCCGGTAATAGTCCACGACATTCTGCCCGGGAATGCCGCCGGGGGATTGCGAACGCGTCATCGGGGCCATTAGCAGACGGTTTTTCAGTTGCAGTTTTTCACTGACAAAGGGCTTGAACAGAAGAGAAGTATTCCGGGTCATCATAGCTTCCAAAAATAGTTGAGGGTGTCAGAGTCATGACTCCGACACCGGGATAGTTTGTATCAGAATCCTATTGCAGTATCGTCACCGAAATCACTGGCACCACCCATCATGACACCCTGTTCCTGATTCAGCAGAATGGCCGTGATCGGACCGGAAGTCTTTTCCCGGAATTCCAGGTCATAGCCCTTACGGATTAATTGCCGCAGTACCAGGGTATCCATATCCGAGCGCAGCACCAGGCGGCCGGGCTGGCTGTAGTGATTATCAAAAGAAGAGTTCAGCTGAAAACTTTCTATATTGGCCGCTTCGGTGGCCTGCTGTACGTCCATGCCGAATTCGACAATATTCAGGAAAAACTGCAGCAGCCACTGTTCCTGACCATCGCCACCCTGGACCGAAAAAGCCATCAGGGGTTCGCCATTTTCCATTACCAGGGTTGGAGTGAGCGTGGCTCTTGGCCGCTTGCCCGGTTCAATCAGGTTGTATGGATTACGGCTTTCATCAAGTTCAAAACTCTGCATACGCTGCGACAGGCTCATGCCGGTATTGCCGGCAATAAAGGCCGGCATCCAGGCACCACTGGGGGTCATTGAAACGACCCAGCCGTTTTCATCGGCCGCCTGAATGGAGGTAGTGCCGGCATGGAAGCCTTCATCATGGCTCATGATGCTGACAATGTTACCGTTGATTTCCTGTGGTTCGACCCGCGCAGATTTGCCGGCAGCCCAGTTCGGTTCGATATTAGGTTGCCAGTTTTCCAGCAGCTGGGTATAGGGGTTGCTTTCTCCCTGATAGGGGTAGGGGTCGCCGGGACCAATGTCCCACTGGTTCTGGTCCGGATCAATTAATTGTGCGCGGTCACGGGCATAGTCCTTGGACAACAGCCCCTCGATGGGTTCTTCCGGCGGGTAGTAGGGATCTCCGTAATAAAAGTCGCGATCGGCAAAAGTCAGATTGAAAACCTGATACAGGGTATGAATATATTCTGCACTGTTGTAACCCATGCCCCGCAGATCCATGTCTTCGATCATGTTGAGCATCTGCAGCATCACCGGCCCCTGCACCCAGCTGTTGAGTTTGTAGACTTCCTTGCCCTTATAGGTCGTGGATACCGGTTCTTCCAGATAGACCTGCCACTGATCGAGGTCAGCCATGGTGATCAGTCCACCGGCAGCCTGTGTGGCGCGAACGATTTCCTCGGCTATGTCGCCGCGGTAGAAGCGATCATAGGCAGCCATGATGGCTTCTTCACGGGTGGCGCCGTTGGCCAGTGCTTCAGCTTCGGTATCCACCAGTTTTTGCAGGGTATTGCGCAGATCTTCCTGCACAAACAGTTCTCCTGGCCGGGGTGCTGCCCATTCACGCGGATTGCGGGGATCAAGGTTGGGTAACATCACCCGTGCCGTGTCCGGCCAGATACGCAGGAAATTCTTTTCCTGTTCGATACGTTCAGCCTTGGTGCGCTCAATCGGGTAACCGGCGGCCATGTCAATTGCCGGGGCCAGGACTTCAGCCAGACTCAGTTCGCCGAACTCGGCCAGCATGACCATGAGGCCTCCGGGAGTTCCCGGCGTGACGGCTGCCAGCGGACCATAGTCCGGTGGATAGTTATAATTCAGGTTATTGAAATATTCCGCCGTGGCACCGCTTGGTGCGGCTCCCAGCGCGTTCAGGGCAATCACTTCACCGGTTTCCGGATTATGGATCAGGGCCTGGGTTTCGCCACCCCAGCCCAGGGTGTCCCACATCGTTGCAGAAGCTGCCAGCATGGCGGCAGCGGCGTCCACGGCATTGCCACCGCGATTGTACATTTGCGTTCCGGCTGCAGCGGCCATGGGTTTACCGGCCACCGCCATGTACTGGGTGCCGTAGACCACGGGTTTGTTGGAATAACGCAGTTCCTGCGCCTGCAGGCTATTGAAAAGAGTTGCAACCAATAATGAGCAGATCAGCAGACTCTGGCCGAGTCGCTTTATTGAAGGGATATGTTTAATCATGGAGCCTACAATAGTGCCTTAAACTGCAAAAGGCCAGAGTCATTTGTGGCGAAATAATGACTATTCGGTGAGACTCATTTCCACCGTGACCCGGAAGGCACCGACTTCACCAAAGCGGTCCTGTTCAATGACCTGGGTACCTTCTTCCATGCTGAACTCGATAGCACGGTGATTGTGACCGCCATGCTCACGCGAGGCTTCAACATTTAACAGATAGGTGCCGGGTGGCAGCAGATTGCCGCCATCATCACGGCCATCCCAGGTTACGGTATATTCACCGGGCGGTCTGGTCGGGCGGGTGACATTGGACTGTTCCAGGGTGGCACGGCGGCCGGCGCGACGCCACCAGCGCGAATTGGTTCCCATCCAGCGTTCCTCCACACCCAGTAACAGGAGATTTTTCAGGGCAATGCGCTCAGTATCACTGATCCAGACAGCCACATAGGGTCGCTCGTAAACAGCTTCACCTTCTTCACGTTCAGGGATGGTGTATTCCAGTGTCAGGTTGAAATTGGCATTGTTCAGTTGTTGCAGCTCTTCGCTGAGGTATTCATTCCAGCCGGAAGAAATTACCGGAGAGCCGCTGCTGTCGATTATCAGGGCTTCTATGTCAGGCAGGCTTTCGACAAAGCCCAGGGCCGCTTCGGAATCCATGACCGTCATGGCGGTGGCAATGGCATCGGCCGTCAAGGCTTCATCGGCGATGACCACCGCATACAGACCGTTAAATACCGGCCAGCCACTTTGCGGTGTGAGGATATGGCTGAATTCCCGCATCAGAATCTGGCGGGTGCGGGAATTGTGACCGCTGGTCGCGACTGCCTTGCTGGCCAGTGTCAGACTGCTGATAAAGTTGTCATTATCGGAACCGGATTCAGGGTCGGCAATCATGACTATCCAGCCGCTGGCGTTTGGGGGGCTGCCCCAGTATACGGCATCACCGCCGATATCCAGTTTGATTGCCGTCGCGCCTGGCAGTTCGCTGCGCAGCAAATCCATGCCGCGATCAATAATATAGCCCTTGGCCAGACCGGAAGTTTCCAGTGTGAGCCCTTCGCCCAGAGTAATGCTGCTGCCTTCTATCAACAGCTCCGCATCACGAGCCATGCGAGCGACACTATTTGCTGCGCGACGGTCCGGAACCAGCTGGGCTTCCTCGGCGTTATCCCAGAATGCAATGACTTCGCCCAGACGGCAGGAAAAAGATCCTTCACTGCGTTCCAGCCATTCTTCACAGGCGCTGATCACATCAATCAGGGCCTGTGGAGCATTATCAGTGCTGCGACTGGTGTTAAGTTGCATAAGGTCGCTGTCATCACGATAGGTAGAAAGTATCTGCTCCAGACGCGCAATTTCTTCAGCCACCTTATCCATTGCAGTTTCACTTGCAGCCTGCTCAGGCCCGTAGACTGTTATGTCCATGGAAGTGCCAAGGACATTTTCATAATGGCGGGAAACTTCCTGACCCTGAACGCTATTCAGGGCAAAAGATGCAGTCAGTATGAAAATACAGGATAATGCCCGCCGAGCAGTCTTACATCGGGGGGAAGGGAGAATGTTGGCGCGCCTGTGTGTGCTTGTCATACTTGCTCTTCTTATTTTTTAATCGTCTGGTAGTTATATAACAATAAACTCAAAAGATTATGGCAATAAATCGCAACTTAGTGAACTGGTCTCGCACAGTTCATGTCTACCTCTCAATCGCCTTGCTTATCGTTCTTGTATTCTTTTCCATTACCGGTATTACCCTTAACCATGCCGAACTGATGACAGGTGAGCCGCGAACCGAAACGCTGGTGCTGGAATCATTACCTGATCTTCCGCGTAATGATGAAGGCATGATCGCCGAGTCACCTGAACTTGCTGCCTGGTTACGTGAAGAGTTCGGCATTCGTCTGCAGTTTGCCACTGTCTTTTATGATGACCCTTTCTTAACGGTCAATTACAGTGGCCCTGGCTCACAGGCCCTGGTCGAATTTGATCACGATTTTAATGAGGTCTATGCCGAAAGCACGGATTTCGGGCTGGTTGCCGTGCTCAATGATCTGCATAAAGGCCGCTATACCCATATCGTCTGGAATGCCCTGATCGATATCAGTGCGGTCGTTCTGACCATTTTTTCCCTCGCCGGCTTTGTGCTTTTGTTGCCGAACAAGTTCCGTTTTCGCAAGGTGGTTAAATATACTGTGATCGGTACCGCGCTTTCCACCCTGGGATATTTTATCGCGACCCTGTAAGCCTGCTCCTGTCTAGTACCTGAAAGTATATTTGAATTTGATGCTGAAATCGGAGAACACCGAATGGAAGGTGTTGTCCTTGTCTTCATCTGCAATGTTGTAATTCAGCACAATAAAGCCTTCCTGCCCGGCTTCCGGTATCCACTGAATGCGCGTATTGATGCCCATGTTTTCAGACAGGTTGTCGTATTGCAGCAAGGAAATCCAGTACAGGTTCGGGGTAAAGGCGACCTGCGTGTTAAGGCTGGTCAGGCGGGCAATAAAGCTGCCCTGTGGCAACTCAACATCGGTCCAGTCGTAATTCAGGGACATGGCAAAATAGCGGGACTGGTTCCAGGAGAACTCTGTGCTGATTTCCTGTTGTTCACCATTGTAGAAGTCACCAGCTTCATAGGTGATTTCGCCGGAAAATTCACGCTGGCTACCGGTCGATAAAGTGAAATCGTATGTATCGAATTCATAATCCCCGGGGGTGACCACGACCGAGCGGCTTGGTTCGGAGTAAATGGTAAACGGGGCAAGTACGTTTTCGCGGTAGCGCGTATAGCCCAGATCAAAACCGTCACGGGCATTGGATTCCATTTCCAGCAGACGGAACTTCAGTTCCTGGCTCTGCAAACCACCGTCAATGACATTTACCCGATGGGCATCAATTCCCATAAAGGCTTCCTGCCAGTAGTCGCTCGCAGGGAAATGGGTGTAACCAATCTTGGCGTTGTAATCCCGCACATTGGAGCGGTTGATATAACCCAGCGCCGGGTTGAAGTTTCGCTGTATTTCTTTCATGCCGAGGCGGCCGCGCCAGCCGGAATTATTCGGGGAAGCAATACCCACACCCCAGGCGGCATCATCTCCGTCCAGCCCTGTCGTCTCGGATTGCTGGTACCAGATATCACCCTCGATCTGCTGACCGCTGGCCAGGCGGGTATTCAGATAGCGGAAATCGACGCCGTAGACAGAGTTGTCAATATTGGATTTTGGGTCACCATCGGTAATGATCACGCCCAGGCTGGACTCATCCAGCACATTGGCGGAAAAACGGCCAACAAACAGGTTGGAAGCATCGACGCTGCCGGAGGCATCCTGGCGTACAGCCAGAGTCCCGATATTCCAGCGCCCGACACGACCGGAGATGCGGCCGCCATATTCCAGATCGACCTGGGCACCATTCTGGTCAATGCCGATATTGCGTGAAAAGAAAGGCCGGGCATTTTGCCGGCTGCCCTGGGTGGTTGCCTGGTTGGCATTGCCACTGCCGATGCTGCCGAACTGAAACAGGTCAGCATCATTCAGAAAGAAGTCACGTTTTTCCGGGAAGAACAGATTAAAGCGGGTCAGGTTCACTTCGCGGTCATCCACTTCCGTGGCCGAGAAGTCAGTGTTGACCGTCAGGGCTGCATTCAATGAGGGCGTGAGCCGGTAAAACACATCCAGTGAAGGGTCGTAATTGGTTTCCTTGCTGTTCGGATTGAAAGTGCGCTGCTGGTTAATTGACATCGAGGGTACGATATCCAGGCCGACCCCCTGATTCATGCCTTCGAGTCCTGTTGCCAGGCCGACGATACTTGGATTGTAAGTACGGTTATAGCTTACCCAGGCCATTTCCTCACCCAGGCGACGGATACCCCGGCCAAAATTAAAGCCCCAGGTATCGATGTTCGGGTCAAAGGGCAGGGTCTTAAATGGAATTTCGATTTCGGCAATCCAGCCATCTTCAAAGGTATCGGTGGCTACATCCCAGATCACTGTCCAGTTGGCATCAAAAGACGAGACACTTTCATACAGGGCATCATGTCGTACACCATTGAGGTTGGTTTCAAAGCGATAACCGACACGGCGGGTATTAAAAGGGTCGAGAATCAGTACCAGACGGTCATCGCCTCCAAGCCCAAGGTTATGACGAATGGTTGGTGCAGCAATCAGTTCCGGATTACTGTCATACATGCGCGCCCCGATATACAGGGCATCTTCGGTATAGACCATGTACACCTGTGTCGGCTGTGAAGTCGCTGTTCCATCTCCCGGACTGATCTGGTGGAAATCATCAATCATGTCGGACTGCTGCCAGACATCATCATCCAGCCTGCCGTCCAGAACAGGAGGAGTCGCAACACGGGTGGCGCGAAATTCTTTAAGGTTTTCCGGGTTGTTGTTTTCTTGTGCCTGAGCGTTAACCGCCAGGGAGACTGATAAGGCGAGACCAAGCCGTAGGGGCAAATTCATTCAGTTTTCCTGTAGCAATCAGTTTTATGTTGTAAATAGCTGTCTGCAGCTAAAGCTGCAAACTTTACAGTCCGAATCTGTAAAAAGTGTGAATATTACAGAAAATCTAAATGAGAATCACTTCTATTCAATTATGCTAAACGGACTGCTTACGGGCTGCGAACCATTTCCAGATAGCCCCGGCCAAGCAGCTCCTGAGTGTCTGCATCCAGCACTTCAACAGCGCCTTCCCAGTAGGGAACGCTCAGGTTCATGAACTGGTCTTCAAGCAGGGCGGCAATGATTAAATCATGCTCCTGATACTGCATGCGCCAGCGGGTGGTGTATTCAACGCCATTGGGAGCTTCCCAGTTACTGAGTTCCTGCAGGCTGATATCTTCTGGCTGAATATATTGCTGCTGTGCATCGAGATCAGTCAGGTTGCCGGCACTGCTGGGGTGCGCATTGCCCTGCGTATCGCGTAACTGGTAATACATCAGTTCCTGACCGTCATTAAACTGCAGGGAAAACCAGTCCCAGCCGCTCTGGTTATCGGCGAGTACCGAGGTGCTCCATTCACGGTCCAGCCAGCTCAGGCCGCTGACATCATATGATTCGCCATTGAGCCTGATGCTGCCGCTGGTGTTCAGCCGGGTGAGACTGTAATAGTAGGAGGCATTGCCGGGATCAGGACTTTTCTGACTCAGCCCGTCGATACCCTGCAACACCGGTTCCTTGGCTGCTGAAACCTGCAGGTCCAGACTGAAACTGTCGTCGTTCAATTCAATCTGCCAGGGGAAGGCATTGTCATTATTCGAGGACAGCGACCAGTTTTCCAGCCACACCCTGAAGGGTGAAAGTCGGGCACCGGCCAGTCCGGGATTTTCCCGGGAGAAACGCTCCAGTGCAATATGCTGACCGCTGGTGATATCACTGAGGGCAGCATGGGCCATCCAGATGCGTGGGCTTTGCCAGCCGCTGCTGCTAGTGGATCCCGGTGCAATGGCTGTACTGAAAAAAGTAAGCTGATAACCAAAACGTCTGCCATTTTCATTCTGCAGATTGCCGGTCAGATACCACCACTCATTACGGTATCCGGGATGCAGGCCGTGGTCCTGCGGAAAAGAAAAGACACGTGGCTCTTCGGCACGAAGATAACCGGCAGTATTATCGCCGCCCAGAGCTTCTCCGACATCCAGGCTAAAGACTGCTTCATCACCTGCTTCCTCAAGTGCGGGGGTACAGGCGTTCAACAGAAGCAGTAAGCAGATAATTCGTTTCATTATTCCTCCCTCAATGCCCGGGAAGGATTAACGCGGGCACTTTTGAAGGCGGGATAGATTCCGGCCAGCAGGGCAGCAACAAGCGCCAGCACCATTGCTTCCAGCAGCACACCGCTCGGCAAAAAGTGCTGCATACTCCAGCCAAAGGAGCGTTTATTGATAACGTCTATCAACACATCCGACATCATCAGTCCCAGAGGCAAAGACAGCAGACCGGCAAACAGTCCCATGACAGCAGTCTGCATGAGGATCAGGCGCATGATCTGGGCCGGCGTCATGCCACAGGCGCGCAGGGTGGCAAACTCCCGGCCTCGTTCCAGCAGTAAGGCCATCAAGGCACTCAGCACGCCAATGAAAGCAATAATAATTGCCAGAATGCGCAATACACTGGTGATGGCGAAAGTCCGGTCAAAGATTGCCAGGGTCACATTGCGGATTTCAGCATTGGGGAACACGGCGATTTCTGGATTACCCTGCAAGAAGGAAGACACTTCAGCAAACAATTGCGGGTTGGAATCATCGGAAAACAGGGTCAGTCGGCCCGCTTCGCGTGCTCCCCACCACTGTGTGTACAATGTTTCATGGATGCCGATCAGGCCCTGGCTCGGCGTGTAGTCATAAAAAATTCCCAGTACCGGGAAATCCTGGTTGCCACGCCCGGTAGTCAGTGTGACTGTGTCGCCGAGTGTGACTTGGTTGAGCCAGGCCAGTGGTTCGGAAAGCATAATGCCTTCGCCCCGGTTAAAACGTGCCAGGTCACTTTCATTAAATTCCTTCAGGTAATAACTCTGTGCTGCGGGCAGGTCACCCACATGCAGGCGAGCCTGGCCCAGGGAAGTTTCCACTGAGCTGATCAGTGATGCAGAGACCAGACTGACACCTCCAAGCTCGGCAAGTTCGTTTGCCAGTTGCTGATCCAGCCCGACCCCGGTCAGTTCAATATCACCCTGAAAGGACTGGTCCAGCCAGATGATGACGGTATTGCGAAAGCTGTCCACCATCACTCCGACCCCGACGGTGACGGCCAGCGCCACAGCCAGCGCTGCTACCGCCAGACCTGTGCGATTGAGTGAATTCCGGATATTGCGCAGACTCATTCGCCCCGGTAAGCGGAGGCTGCGCTGCAGGACCTGTAGTAAAAGCTGCAGGCACACCAGCATGATGCCCGGCACCAGCAAACAGAATCCGGCTATCAGCAGAGTCAGGGCAATAAAGCCACCGACCAGTCCCCACCAGGCGCTCTGCAGCAGAACAAATCCGGCCAGCATGAGTAATAATCCGCCAGTACTGAGTAAGGGTAAAATTGCCTGCCAATGGGAATCATGTCCGGCCCGTTGCTGCAGGGTGATTGGTTTTGCCCGGGTAGCTCGCCACGCGGGGAGAGCGGCTGAAAGCAGGGTAACGCCTGTACCCAGCACAAAGCCGAGTATCAGCGATGAAGGAGTGAGCAGAAAACTGGTGACATTAAGCCGGTAGTTCAGATCAGGTATGGCAGCCGTAACCAGGTCCAGCAGGCTCTTACCCAGCAGGTAGCCAAGTCCGATACCGATAATGCTGGCAAAGATGCCATAAAGGGCTGCTTCACCCAGAACCAGTCGGTGTATTTCCTGTCGTGATACCCCGAGAGCACGGAATATCCCCAGGGTCTTTTCGCGGCGCAATACCGAAAGTGTGACAGTGTTGTAAATCAGTAAGGCGGCAACCAGCAGGGACAGTAAACTCATGGCCAGCAGATTGATGTGAAAAGCTTCGGTCATCTGTGTCAGTGAATCATTACGGGTTTCACTGTCTGTCAGCGTCAGGCCTGGTGGTAGCCAGTTTTGTACCTGAGCAACTTCCTGTTCATCCAGGATCAGGTCAATACTGTCGATATAACCGGAGCGACCCAGGACTCTTTGTGCCACAGCAATATCGGTATAGAGAATGCCTTCGGTCGCAACCGGATCCGAACTGGGCAAGGTGGCGACAAGTTCCAGTACCGATTCGATACTGCGGGTCATCGGAGTCTCCTGCCGGTATGCCCTGAAAGTGTCTCCGGTCGAAAAGCCGGCCAGCCGGGCAGCACTCTGTGACATGACAATAACATTTTGCCGGGTGCTGAAATCCAGCAGGGCAGGATCAAAAGCAGTACCGGTAGTTTCAAATCCGGCACGCTGGCGCCGCAGACTTAACTCACTGAGCAGATCCTGTCCCAGCAGTGTGAACCCGGTATCATCAATAATCACCGTGCCACTGATGGCAGGCGCCGAACGTCGAATACCCAGCTCAGTTCGCAAAGCGGTGTAATTTTCTTCCGGAACACCACGATCACCGCCAACAATCTGATGGGTGATGCTGCCATTCACGGAATCAACAGCCAGGGCAAAAGCACGATTGGCACTGTTGTTCGCCAGATCAATGGCAACCACCATCATCACGCCAAGTACAATACCCAGAAAACTCAGCCAGCTTTGCCAGGGATGCTGACGTGCGTATCGCCAGGCACTTAGGTTCAGTAAATTCTTACCAGGCAAAGTCACTTTCCTGCTCCAGCAGTTTGCCGTCTTCCAGGGTCAGGATCCGGTCAGCGCTTTTTGCCACTTCCAGGCTGTGGGTCACCAGCATGAGGGTACTTTGTTTTTCCTGTGACAGTGTTTGCAGGATCTGCAGAATACTTTGGCCAGTGCGGGCATCCAGGTTGCCGGTCGGTTCATCGGCCAGCACTATCAGGGGCTGGTGAATCAGGGCCCGGGCAATTGCTGCCCGTTGTTGCTCGCCTCCGGATAACTGTCCCGGATAACGACTGGCCTTGTCGGCAATCTCCAGGGTCTGCATGATCTCTTCTACCCGCTCACGGCTTTCAGTTTCACCGACTTCATTCAGTTCCAGAGTCAGGGCTATATTTTCGGCGGCTGTCAGGCTCGGGACCAGGTTAAAAAACTGGTAGATAAATCCAATATGCTGGCGGCGGAACAGGGTACGTTGCTTTTCACTCATAGCGGTGAGCTTCTTTCCATCCAGCGTGACAGAGCCAGTGTCAGGAGAATCGATACCACTGATAATATTCAGCAGGGTGGATTTGCCCGAGCCGCTGCGACCCAGCAGGGCAATACTTTCACCCTGAGCAATATCCACAGAGACTTCATGCAGCACTTCATGACGTTGACCTGCTTCGGCATAACTGTGGCTCAGCTGCGAAATCCTGATGAAATTATTGTTGCTTGCCTTGTTCATGCTTGCCTGCCTGGCGTAATACCTTAAATTGGTTAAAGCCTATCACAGCACAGCAGACAGGAGCTCATTAAAGGGCCAGGATGTTATGATTGGAGGACGATGAAAATTTGCCAGCAATGCCAGACACGTAATCCCCAGGCAGCGAGTTTCTGTATGGCCTGTGGTCAGGCACTGCCAGAAGCTGAAAGGCAGGAAGCAAGGCAATTCAATTTTGGCGGCCTGAACATGTTCATGCTTTCGCTAATCGGCAGCATTGCCCTGTCTCTGGTGTTAATCTTTGTTTTCCGGTTACCCGTGTTTTTTCTGGCCGCTTTTCTGCCGCTATTGTGGATGCGCAGGAAAGGCGATTAGCCGGTTTTACCCGGTGCCAGACCGAAAAATCTCGACTTTACGATAGCTGCTGTCTATGCTTTTCTGTTCACAAGAAAAAAAATTAATAACAAGTAATTCAGAGGAGTGCATATGTTTAAACCTAGAGGGCCTCTTAGTGTTTTATTCAGTCTGGCGCTGTTTCTCTCAGTGCCCATGTCAGCATCGCTGATGGCGCAACCTCCCGGGAACATGGACCTGACCCTGCCTGAAGGTGACGGCAAGCGACTGGTTGAATCTGCCTGTTTCAGCTGTCATACCATGGTCAATATAGCCCGTTCTGCCGGTTATGACAGCGCCGAGGAATGGCAGGAAGTTTTCGGTACCATGATAGACATTGCCGATGAGCAGGCCCATACCATTGGCGAATATCTAGCCGAACATTATCCGGCAGACCCTTCCCGAGCCCCGACCCTGGTAGATGGCGATTTTGAAATAGACATCATTGAATGGCAGGTGCCGACTCTGGGGCAGCGTTCCCGTGATCCGATAGAAGCCCCGGACGGTTCTATCTGGTGGACCGGGATGTGGGCTTCCCTGATCGGCCGACTGGACCCGGAAACCGGTGAAATGCAAGAATATCGTTTGCCACCGGCGGCACGTCCGCACAGCATTGTGCCCGATGAGGACGGGAATATCTGGTACACCGGTAACAGTAATAACACCATCGGTATGCTGGAACCTGAAACCGGGCTGATTACCGAATACCGGACCGAAGCGCGTGATCCTCACACCATGGCCTGGCATCCCAATGGTAACCTGTACTTTACTTCCCAGGGCGCCGGAATGCTGGGACGTCTGGATCCTGAAACCGGCGAGTTGGATGAAGTGGACACCGAACCCCGCCCCTACGGTATCAAGGTCGCGCAGAACGGCACAGTATATATCGCCTATAACGGCACCAATAAAATCGGCGCCATGGACCCGGAAACCATGGAAGTCCGCTATTTCAGTATTGCCGAGCCGCAGACCCGGATCCGCCGCCTGGATATCGCCAGTGACGGGACTATCTGGTATGTGAATTCAACCATGGGTCGTATTGGTCATCTTGATCCACGCAGCGGTGAATACCAGGAATGGGAATCTCCCAGCGGACCAGATTCACATCCCTATGCGCTTGCCGTGATAGACGGTGTGGTGTGGTACAACGAATCCGGCATGCGCCCTGATGCCCTGGTGCGATTTGAACCGGAATCGGAAACCTTTCAGAGTTGGGCGATCCCCTCTGGTGTCGGTATCGTTCGTAATATGTGGGTAACAGAAGACGACAACCTGCTGATTCATCAGAGCAGCACCAACAAGGTTGGCCTGGTGGTCATCCCGAAAGAGGAATAATCGCCTGCCAGAGTTACAGAAAAGGGGACAGACCCCATTTTCCAAGGGAAAATGGGGTCTGTCCCCTATTTAAAAACTGATGATTTTAATGTTTGTCGCCATCCGGATTCTCTTGTAGTCTCACCTGATTATGTTCAGGCGCCTTAGTTTCTCAGTCGTTATTCTGCTCTGGTTTTCTCATTCGGCAAGTGCTCAGGACTTTGTCGGCAGTGAAGCCTGTGCTGCCTGTCATCAGCAGGAATACAATAACTGGCAAGAGAGTCATCATCGTCAGGCTATGCAGCCGGCAAATGCCGATACAGTTTTAGGTGATTTCAATGGTGCCAGTTTCGATTATTTTGGTAGCACCTCGCGTTTTTATACCCGCAATGATGAATTCTTTGTAGAGACTGATAATGCTGAGGGTGAGCCGGAAGAGTTTAAAGTCGCTTACACCTTTGGTTTCACTCCCCTGCAGCAATACCTGCTGGAATTTCCTGACGGACGACTGCAGGCTCTGACAATTGTCTGGGATACCCGTTCGGCCGATGAGGGAGGCCAACGCTGGTATCATCTCTATCCTGATGAGGAAATCGCAGCCGGTGACATGTTGCACTGGAGCGGTGCATTCCAGAACTGGAATTCCCGCTGTGCCAGTTGTCACACAACAGACCTGCAGCGTAATTTCGACATGGAAACCAACACCTACAACACGCAATGGGCAGAGTCCCATGTTGGCTGTGAAGCCTGCCACGGGCCTGGCTCACAACATCTTGCCTGGGCAGAAAATGAAACCCTGACTGAAAATTTCGGATTACTGGTAAATATCGACAAGGTCTGGGAGCCGGTAAATGGAGACTTGCCGATACCGGATAGCAACAATAATGCAATGAGCGAACAGTTGCAGGTCTGTGCATCCTGTCATTCACGGCGCGGAGAATTGCAGCACCGCGATATGGCTGCCGCTTTTCTGGATAATTACAGCCTCAGCCCGGTGCTGCCCGAACTGTATTTTTCTGACGGACAGGTCCTGGATGAAGTCTATGTTGCCGGTTCCTTTCTGCAGAGCAGGATGCATCAGAATCAGGTAAGTTGCACCAACTGTCATGAGCCCCACAGCAATCAGTTACGCATAGAAGGTAATGGCCTGTGTCTGCAGTGTCATGAAGCGGGCACATTTCAGACACAGGAACATTTTTTCCATGAGCCTGGCAGTGAAGGAGCACAGTGCGTCAACTGCCATATGCCGGAAACCACTTTCATGGGCGTGGATGCCAGGCGTGATCATTCCTTTCGTGTTCCGGATCCGATTGCCAGTCTGCAACTGGGTGTTCCGAATGCCTGTAATGACTGCCACGAGGACCAGAGTGTGCAGTGGGCGGCTGATTTTATGCAGGCACGAAACGGACGCACGGAACCCTTCTATTCTCATGCCGCAATCATTGATGCTGCCCGCAATAATCAACAGGAAATTGTGCCTGACCTGCTGGCACTGGCTGCGGATGAAACACAGCCTTCCATGCTGCGAGCAGCAGCGCTGATCGCTACGGCAAACTTTCCCTCACAACGCAACCTGCGGACGGTCATAGAAGCACTGAACGCTGAAGATCCGATTCTGCGCATGAATGCAGTACATGGTCTTGGCTTTTTAAGTCCGCAGCAGCGTTTTCAGTATCTGCAGAATTTGCTGGATGATCCGGTAAAGGCTGTACGGATGAATGTGGCCCGGCAGTTAACCGGCATGCAAGTGAACCAGATTCCGCCCAATTCAAGAGCGGACTTTGCAGCATTGTTGACGGAATATGAAAATTCTCTGCTGTTTAATGCCGACATGCCGGAATCCCTGAATGAGCTGGGCCTGTTTTACGCCGGCTATGGTGATCTGCAGCGCGCCACCCAAACCCTGGAAGCAGCACTGGATTTATCGTCGGCTTATCTGCCGGTAATGCTTAACCTGTCAGATTTATACCGGGCTCAGGATCGGGACGACCTGGCGGAACCTTTACTGGATGAGGCGACAAGACTGTATCCGGAATCCGCAGATGCCAGCCATTCGCTGGGATTATTATATGTACGCACCTTTCGCTTGCCGGAGTCGCTTGAACTTTTTCAGCAGGCAGCCGAACTGGCGCCCGGTAATCCGCAGTATGTTTATGTCTATGCAGTGGCGCTGGCGGAGCTGGACAGAGTTGACGAAGCAATTACTGTACTGACTGATGCCCGGCAACGCTTTCCGGATGATGCGCAGATTCGTAATGCCCTGCAGGCCTATCGCAATCGTTAAATGGCGGTGTTATTGAAGTAACGTTGCAGGGCTTCGAGATTGGCAATCACGCCGGGCATATCGGGATGAATTTCCAGCGCCTGCTGCAAGGCATCATAGGCTGCGTTATAGCGGCCCAGCTCAACATAAACCATTCCCAGCCCGGACAGTGCACCAAAGTGATTGGGCTCAAGCTCCAGGGTTTTTATGATGTCATCAAGGGATTCCTGCGTGTTGCCGAGCATCCAGTGCAGGGTGGCACGTTTGTTCCAGGCTTCAGCGAAATCCGGTGCCCGTTCGATTATGAGGTTGAATGAGGACAACGCCAGGCCGAGTTGATTACCGTTCATTTCATCCATGGCCAGAATCATCATTTGATTGATTTCAGGATCGGGATGTTCAGCCCAGATATCCCAGATCTGAATTTCAACAGGTGCTCCGCGGGTTGCTTGCGCGTCAGGACTTTTGAGTTGCTCAAACAAGGCAGGCAGGCGTGGATCGTTCTGGTCAGCCAGTACCCAGGGTGAAAAAATAAGGCTCGATATCAGGATGAGATTTTTCATGCTAGTTTTCAGTTCTTTACAGCGGCAACATTAACAGATGGACGAGAAATTATTAACACAGGCTCGGGATATTTTAGGCAAGGCAGAACGGGTGGCAGTTTTTTCCGGTGCCGGGCTGAGCGCGGAATCCGGTATTGCAACTTTCAGGGGGCAGGAGCCTGATGCCTTGTGGTCACGCTTTGACCCTATGCAACTGGCCTCAGTGGAGGGTTTTGCCAGTGATCCCGCAACTGTAATTGACTGGTATAACTGGCGTCGTGGCAAGCTCGCCCAGGCACAGCCAAATGCTGCGCATCGGGCTATGGCAGGGCATCCTGGACTAATGCACCTGACGCAGAATGTCGATGATCTGCTGGAACGAGCAGGCGTTCCGGAAAGTAATGTTCTGCATCTACACGGCAGTATTGGCAAAGACCGGTGTCATGCTGCCTGCGGCATTGAAGAGGATATTTCCCTGGAGAAACCAGAGCCACTGAGGCAATGCAAAGGCTGTGGTGCCTATATGCGCCCGGCTGTCGTATGGTTCGGTGAAACCCTGCCGCAGGATATCTGGAGTCAGGCAGAGGTCGTGTGCATGGAAATTGACTGCCTGCTGGTGATCGGAACCAGCGCTACCGTGTATCCGGCATTCAGTCTGGTGGAACTCGCGGCGGGACAAGGCAGCCAGATTATTGTGGTTAATACCGAGGCCATTGATTCAAACCAAGGGGCTCTTATTGAGATCAGCGGTAAAGCCGGTGACATTCTTCCGAAGCTGCTGGATTGACTGGTGCTTTGATGTTGGTAACTCAAAAAAATTGGTAGGATACCTGAAAATAAAATAACCAGGGCAGGCTACCATGACACTTACACGACGGGAGCTGGCAAAATTAGCGGGAATAGCTGCAGCGATAGGCATAACAGATAAAACCATGGCTCAATCAGACAGTCGATCCGAAATAGATTCACCCGGCCCTGACAACACTGAAGTCAGACTTTTCGGTGACGGGATTGGGCTTGCGCCGACAGAATACACACAACTCTTGAACAGCCTGTGTCAGGAAGCAGATATTGAAGAGGATAATTATCTGCTGGGCGGTGAAGTCGAGAAATTCGAGCAATACTGCGCAAATTTGTTGGGCAAGGAAATGGCGGTATTTTTACCGTCCGGCACCCTGGCGAACCAGCTTGCTCTGCGCCAACTCGCAGGTTCCAGAAGACGCGTTATTGTTCCTGGCTTGAGTCATGTTTATAACGATACCGGCGACGCCTCGCAGAATCTTTCCAGTCTTAATCTTATTCCCCTGGCCGGGGATCGTGCAGATTTTACACTGGAAGAAGTTCAGGCGATACTGGACAGAACGGCCAGCGGCCGGGTTACTGCTGAAGTGGGCGCCATACTGGTCGAAAATCCGGTACGGAGATTAAGCGGGGAAATGGTCGACTGGAATGAAACCCGACGCATCACGGAATTTGCCCGTGAAAACGATATCGGTACGCATCTGGACGGCGCGCGTCTTTTTATTGCTTCCGCCTATACCGGTATTTCACCGGCGGAATATGCCGAACCTTTTGATACGGTCTATTTCTCTCTGTGGAAATATTTCAACAGCAATATTGGGGCAATTCTTGCTGGCCCCAGATCAAGACTGGAAAACATGTATCACACCCGCCGCATGTTTGGTGGGAATCTGTTCATGGGCTGGCCATCGGCGCTTGTTGCCCGCTTTTATATGGAAGGCTTCACCGAACGATTCCAGAATGCGATCAATGTTTCTGAAACATTTTATCGTGCAATTGAATCTGTTCCAGGGCTGGAAATTACACGTATTCCGAACGGTACGAATGTTGCGCGTCTCAGGATAAGCGGCACTGATATTTCAGCTTTCAGAAACCGACTGGCTGCTGAAAATATAAGAGTCGGTAATCCAAATGCTGAAGGCTTGATTAGCTTGGGAGTTAATGAAACCTGGAACCGAATAAGTGGAGAGCGACTTGCAGAAGCCTTTGTCCGAGCATTGGGGTAGGGATATCAAAACAGACTAAATTGTTAATTTTCCTAAATCTATAATTTCATTTTAGGGAAGCTTCAATGTCTATTAAATTTCCAAATGAGACATTGCTAGTTATTCCAAAACTTATCTGACTATACCTCATCACAATTTCAATATTTCTATCATTGCCAATTAGTAGCCAATAGGAAAATCTACAACAACCTCGCTACCCCTCGCATCCGTACAAAATAATTGCTACCTTCTATTTTTAAAGATGAAAAAAATAAAAAGGGTAGCCCAACCCGTTCCCTATGGAGGCATAATGACTCAGTTCAAAGATAACGATTCGGACCTTCAACAAGTTGCTGGCAATGGACTTTTACATCGCAGGCTCTTTTTAGGCCGAGGTGCTGCGATGCTTGGAGGGCTGGGTTTGTTTTCAGCTTCCGCTTCAGCCCAGCAAGGCCCTCTTCAAATCCCGCAGTGGATGCTGGAACCTGGTGCACACATGAGTGGTTACGGACAGCGATCTCAGTATGAAGAAGGGGTTCAGAGAATAGTAGGTGGGGCGCCCGGTGTGTCTGGAAGCGGCGTATCCTTTACTCCCCTTCAGAACTTGCATGGAACAATTACCCCAAACAGTCTTCATTTCGAAAGGCATCATAGTGGGGTTCCAAACATAAACCCTGAAGAGCATCGTCTTTTAATTCATGGCTTGGTGTCGCGCCCATTAGTATTTTCAATGGATGACCTGATGCGTTATCCAACAGTCACACGCATTCAATTCCTGGAGTGCTCAGGTAATAGTTTTAACAATATGTTGCCTGAGGCTCAACAGGCTCCAGTTGGCGTGTTGCATGGCCTGATGTCTTGCAGTGAATGGACAGGCGTTCCCTTATCAATACTGATGGATGAAGCCGGCGTTGAACCGGAAGGTGATTGGGTACTTGCTGAAGGGGCTGATGCTGCGGCAATGAGCCGCAGTATCCCGATGGAAAAAATTATGGATGATGCAATTATTGCACTTTACCAGAATGGAGAACGCCTGCGACCTGAGAATGGTTACCCGATGCGCCTGTTTCTTCCTGGCTGGGAAGGAAATATGGCAGTGAAGTGGCTACGTAGATTAAAAGTAAACCGGGACCCTACCATGACCCGTGATGAAACCTCCCATTACACGGATGTTTTGCTTGATGGTCGGGCTCGAATGTTTACCTATCCCATGGCTGTCAAATCAGTCATTACCAGCCCTTCAACAGGGTTAAATTTGAATTCAGGCCCGGGCATTTATGAAATCACAGGATTAGCCTGGTCTGGCGCCGGCAGAATACGTCGGGTCGAAGTATCTGCTGATGGAGGAGCAAGCTGGGCCGAGGCTGCTATTTCTGGCCCTGCTCTGGACAAATCCTTTACTCGTTTTCGTATGGCCTGGCGCTGGAATGGTGGACCGGCCACATTAAAAAGTCGTGCAATTGATGAAACTGGAGCAGTACAGCCCACTCGTGATGAACTTGTCAGTATTCATGGAGAGCGTTCGAATTATCACAACAACTCCATTCAGACCTGGCACGTTGCTGAAAACAGTGGGGAGGTCAGTAATGTTTATGCCTAAAAAATTAGTAATTGTCTTATTTGTATTTGCCACTATGCCATCAAATGCTCAGGAAGGAGCTGGTCTTGGCACGCCTATCAGCCAGCAAAACCTTGCTCCCTGGGATATCAGTATCCAACCAAATGGCGATGGTCTACCCCCTGGTTCAGGATCGGTAGAAGCCGGTGAAGCAGTGTATATGCAAAAATGTATTGCCTGCCATGGCGTTGAAGGAAGTGGAGGTCCTTACGACCAGCTTGTCGGGGGGCAGGGTACGCTTGAGCAATTACAGCAGGTTAGAACTGTAGGCAGTTTCTGGCCTTACGCCAGTACCATTTTCGATTACATCAGACGAGCTATGCCCTTCGAGAATCCGCAAAGCCTTACTAATGATGAAGTCTATGCGTTGACAGCATATCTGCTTTTTGAAAACGGCATTATCGACGAGGACGATGTCATGAATTCAGAGACTCTCCCTGAAGTAGAGATGCCAAATGAAGAGGGCTTTATTCTTGCTTATCCGACAGATAAAAGCATGGAAGAGATGAATGAGATTTAGCTTAGTGCCAATAAATAAAGGGGGGCTAATTAGCCCCTTTTTTAATGTCCACTTATGGCCGCAAGCAGACACTAGAATAAATTGATAAGACTGTTTACTGGAATTAGATCAATTTTTTTAATCAGGCAAAAGGATGCGTAAGGATAATCGTCTCTTCGCGATCCGGACCGGTGGAAATGATATCCACAGGGGCTTCGATTTTTTCTTCAATATAACTGATGTAGGCCCGGGCATTGTCGGGCAATTCATCCAGTGATTTCACGCCGAAGGTGGATTCCGACCAGCCTGGCAGTTCTTCATAAATCGGTTCCAGATGATCGTACTGGTCAAAACTGGTCAGGCAGGCCATGGAAGAGCCATTGATGCCTTTGTAACCGGTACAGACCTTGACCGTTTCCAGGCCATCCAGCACATCCAGTTTGGTCAGGCAGATGCCGGAGACCGAGTTGATGCGGATCGCCATTTTCAGCGCCGCGGCATCAAACCAGCCACAACGACGGTTGCGGCCGGTCGTGGCGCCACGTTCCTTGCCTTTGGTAAACAGTTGCTCCCCAACTTTGTCAAACAGTTCGGTTGGGAAAGGACCTGCACCAACGCGCGTGGTGTAAGCCTTGGTGATACCCAGCACATAATCCAGATACAGCGGGCCGTAGCCGCTGCCGGTAGCAGTGCCCCCGGCGGTGGTGTTGGATGAAGTCACAAAAGGGTAGGTGCCGTGGTCGATATCCAGCAATGAACCCTGCGCGCCTTCAAACAGTATATTTTCGCCGTCCTTGCGTGCGGTATGCAGGATATCAATAGTGTCACCGACCATGGGCCGTATGCGTTCACCCATCTCCAGGCTTTGGTCAAGGGTTTGCTGATAATCAATCGGATCAACACCGTAATAGGATTGCAGGGCGAAGTTATGGTACTCCAGCACTTCTTCCAGGCGACGGGCAAAGTGTTCGGCATTTAATAATTCACCCATGCGAATCCCGCGACGGGCAGCCTTGTCTTCATAAGCCGGACCGATTCCGCGGCCGGTGGTGCCAATTTTTTCATTGCCTTTTTTCAGTTCACGGGCCTGATCCAGTGCAACGTGGTAGGGAAGAATCAGGGGGCAGGCGGTACTGATATGCAGTTTTTCTTCGACTGAAATGCCCTTGTCATTGAGCTCATCGATTTCTTTTAACAGGGCATCCGGGGAGAGAACCACACCGTTGCCAATAATACAGCGGACATTATCACGCAGTATGCCGGAGGGCAGCAGGTGCAATACAGTCTTCTCGCCTTTTATGACCAGTGTGTGCCCGGCATTGTGGCCTCCCTGAAAACGCACGACGGTTGAGGCTTTTTCTGTCAGCAGGTCAACAATCTTGCCCTTACCTTCATCACCCCATTGTGTCCCGAGAATGACTACACTTTTACCCATGACTACGCCCTTCACTTACTGAAAAAATAAAAAAATTCATAGAGTTTGCTTTACTTACAGTGGGCTCAGCAGCCACTTACCATCAAGCTTTACGATTTCCTGAGTGCAACCAAGCTCCTGACCTGATTCTTGCTGACCGGGCAGCAGCATCAGAACCTGGTAGCCGTGTTCGCGCAGACCGCGAATAAATTCATACAATTCACTGTCATCATCAGCCGGGGCCAGGACTTTTTCCACGTCGTTGAACTGACGTGAACCCAGAGACAGTAACCTTTTAAGATCGCTGTCAAAACCCGTTGCCGGTCGCGAACGACCAAAGCATTTGCCGATATCATCATAGCGGCCGCCCTTGGCTACTGAGGTGCCGAAGCCTTCCAGATAGGCAGCGAAAACAACGCCGGTATGATATTCATAGCCACGTAATTCGCTTAAATCGAAATATAATGACTGTCCCGGGTAGCGGGATAGTATGGCTTTGTTAAGTTGTCTTAATTGCTCGATATCATCTTTAACCGTGCCAGGTGCATCTTTTAATACTTTTTCAGCTTCATCCAGAACTTTTTCATTGCCGCTGAGTTTGGGCAGCGCTTTAAGCATGGCCAGCAATCCGCCATTGGTGTTGTGACTGGAGAGTAAATCATCAATATCCTTTTCCGACTTGCTCTGAAGTGCACTGAACAGTTTTTTCTCGGTATCCTGGTCCAGTCCGGCATTTTCAATCAGTGAGCGGTAGATGCCAACATGCCCAAGGGCCAGCTGGACCTCATTTATTTCTGCCAGCTTCAGGGTTTCCAGCATCAGACTGATGACTTCAACATCACTGGCAAGTCCACGATGTCCGTAAAGTTCGCAGCCAATTCGATAGGGGCTGCGTGTACCCAGCATACTGGAGGGACGGGTTCGTAAAACGGAGTCGGCATAACACAGACGGTTGGGGCCGTCCTTTTGCAGGACGTGGGCATCAATACGCGCCGCCTGAGAGGTAATGTCAGCCCGAATACCCAGGCTGCGGCCGGAAACCTGGTCAACTACCTTGAAGGTTTCGAGCTGCAGGTCTTCACTGGGAATAATATTCAGGGAATCGAGAAACTCAATCAGCGGGGTGATAACCAGCTCGTAACCCCAGCTACGGTATAAATCAAGAATGTCGCGGCGCAGCGTTTCCAGGTTATGCGCGGCCGGCGGCAGAATTTCATCCACGCCATCGGGCAATAACCAGCGATTGGCCTCTGTCATCGGTATTACTTACTCGGGCAGATTACTGTTATTCAGGTATTTGAAAAAGTCGCTGTCGGGGCTTAACAATAATACGTCGCCGCTGTCATTGAAAGTAGAACGGTATGCATTGAGGCTGCGAACAAACTCATAGAATTCCGGATCGCCCTCAAAGGCTTCTGAATAAATGGCTGCGGCCTGGGCATCACCGTCACCGCGAATGATTTCTGCTTCACGATAGGCATTGGCTTCGATAACTGTCGCCTGACGATCGGCTTCGGCACGAATGATTTCTGCCAGTTCACGACCGGTGGAGCGGGCTTCCGAAGCTTCCTGCTGACGCTCGGTATTCATGCGATTATAAACAGACTCCTCGACATCGGACGGCAGGTCGATTTGTTTAACGCGGATATCAACCACCTCGATCCCCAGCTCGGTGAGCGTAATGTTATTCAGGTTACGCGTCAGGTCGGTCATCAGGAGATCACGCTCACCAGAGACCACTTCATACACGGTACGGTTGGCAAACTGGTTACGCAGGCCGGTGTTGATTCGCTGTGACAGCAGATTATTGGCGACATTGGCATCACCGGAAGTTCGTGTGTAGTAAGTTGAGACATCAGCGATTTTCCATTTCGCATAGGAATCGACTTCGAGAAATTCACGCTCGGCGGTCAGGTAGCTTTGGGTCTGGGCATCCAGGGTCTGGATACGGCCATCAAAAATTCTGGCTGTATGAACTCCAGGAATTTTGAAATGCAGACCTGGTGCAACATTGGCATTGGTCACTTCACCAAAGGTCAGCAATACAGCCCGGTCAATTTCACGCACTACGTATAGACAGTTGTAGGCAATGATCAGTACAACGGCGATGACACCGAGGGTTATGGCACTGGAATTTTTCATCAGCGACTGGTCCTCGTGGTGGTGGGCTGTCTGTTCATGTCCTGAATTACCTGATTGGAGAGATTGCGGATATCCTGGGTACTCAGGGCTTCCATGGTAACCCGGCCATTATTGCCGGAACGTTGCAGCATCTGATCCAGTGGCAGGTACATCATGTTATTGCCGCCTTCAACTGCGATCAGCACTTTGGAGCTGTTGCCGAGAACTTCCTGCATGGTTTCGATATACAGGCGTTCCCGGGTGACTTCCGGAGAACGTTCATATTCGGTCAGTAACTGGGTAAAGCGTTGTGCTTCACCGTCAGCACGGGCCACGACCTGGTCACGATAGGCCTGGGCTTCCTCGACTACCCGACGTGCCAGGCCACGCGCTTCCGGAATGACCTGATTGGCATAGGCATTGGCTTCGTTCTGAAAGGCTTCCCGGTCAACACCGGCTTTAATTACATCGTCATAGGCGGCGCGCACCGGACCGGGCTGCTGGGCCTGGTCCAGGTTGACCTCGGAAATGGTAATACCGGTCTGATACAGGTCCATGTAATTCTGTAAGCGGGTTCTGACGTCCTGGGCTATCTGCACACGGGCTGAGGTGGTGGCCGCTTCGAGTTCCGAACTGCCGATTTCATGGCGAATGGCGGATTCGGCAGCCAGGGTCAGGCTGACTTCTGGATCGCGCACATTCAGGTAATAAGCGCGGGCATCTGTAACCTGATATTGCACCGTCATGGAGACATCGACGATATTGTCATCCTCGGTCAGCATGGAGTTGCTGAAGGATTCATCATAAACGCGGGTAACATTGATTTGCGTGACTGAATCGACCAGTGGTGGGTTCCAGTGCAGTCCTGGCAGGACTACCCCTTCCAGTGCCCGACCGAAACGCAGCACTACACCACGTTCCTGTTCGTCGACGGTATAGAAACCGGCGCCGACCCAGATGATAGCCATGATAGTAAGGACACCGATCACCAGTCCGCCAGAGATGGGGTTGCCGCCGCCAGAATTACCGGAACTGCCACCGCCACTTTTTTTGCCGCCAAAAAAACCGGAAAAGCGTTTGCTCAGGGATGCAATAATTTCATCAAGATCAGGAGGGCCCTGATCCTTGCCGCCACCCGGGCGCTGCGTGCTCCAGGGGTCGTTTTCGTTAGAATTCTTGCCGTTATTGTCTTCGGGCTCGTTCCAAGCCATTGTTTCTCCGTCTTTTCTCTATAGTACGGTAATCGCACCGGAAACAGATTCTATCGAATATTCGGGGCTTTTTACACAGTTTCCGCTTGCTATCGTAAGGGTTGATCAGCGCACGCAGGATTTGGCATCCAGTCCTTCTTCCTTGAGCAGACGTTCAAAGTCCTGTTTGGGCAGGCGTAGCGACAGACACATCTGCCCCTGTTCATCCAGACTTTCATTTTTCACGGCCCCCTGATGATACAGTTTGGCGCGCAGGCGGCCATTTTGCTGGGGCAGATGCAGCTCCGGTTCTATAAAATCCTCTCCGAGCAGTTCGCTGATGGCTTGCAGTAAATTTTCCACGCCTTCGCCATTGAGAGCCGAAACCCACACGCGCCAGGGTTTGCCCTGGTCATCACGCTCAATCCCGGGAAGTTCCTGACCAAGCAGGTCTGCCTTGTTGTAAACCAGCAGTGTCGGAATTTCACTGGCGCCGATTTCCTGTAGTACCCGGTCTACTTCATCCTGCAGGATAAAGCGCTGTTCACTGTGACAATCGACTACATGTAATAACAGGCTGGCTTCAATGGTTTCTTCCAGTGTGGCACGAAAGGCATCAACCAGCTGATGGGGCAGGTCGCGAATGAATCCGACCGTGTCTGCCAGTATTGCCGTGCCCATATCCGGCAGCTGAATTTTGCGCAGTGTCGAATCCAGCGTGGCAAACAGCTGGTCAGCGGCATAAATATTTTCGTTAGTCAGATGGTTGAACAGCGAAGTCTTGCCGGCATTGGTATAACCGACCAGGGAAACCGTCGGTACTTCAGCACGCTTGCGTGCTTTGCGACCCTGATCACGCTGGCGTTTAACCTTGTCCAGACTTTTATTGATCGACTTGATCCGTTCACCAATCAAACGCTGGTCGATTTCCAGCTGGGTTTCACCCACCCCCCTGAGACCGATGCCGCCTTTTTGCCGGTCAAGGTGAGTCCAGCCACGGACCAGTCGCGTTCGGGTGTGCTGTAACTGGGCAAGTTCCACCTGTAACTTACCTTCATAGGAACGGGCACGCTGGGCAAATATATCCAGAATCAGTCCGGTCCGGTCCAGTACCCGGCAACCGAGGGCTTTTTCCAGGTTACGTTCCTGGCTGGGACTGAGGCTGTGATTAAACAGCACCAGTTCAGCCTGGTGCAGTTGCACTGCCTGGTGAATTTCTTCCAGCTTGCCGCTGCCGACAAAAGAACGTGGATTGATCTGATGAGGTGAGCCGGTAATCAGGTCCAGAGGACAGGCACCTGCCGAAATCGCTAGTTCTTCAAACTCTCTGGGATCACCAGACTCATCAGACTGGTAAAATTCCAGATGGACCAGAATACAAAGCTCGCCGCTGTCCGGTCGTTCAAAAAACATTCAGGATCTCTTGTTCCTCAAATGCTGTTACCTGGTTCAGCGCCGGAATCAGAACCATCCTGCAAGGGAATACGCACAGGCCGGTTGGGCACTACAGTTGAAATGGCGTGCTTGTAGACCATCTGGTTGACGGTGTTTTTCAGTACGATGACAAACTGGTCAAAAGACTCGATCTGACCTTGCAACTTGATTCCGCTGACGAGATAGATGGCCACCGGCACTTTTTCCTTACGGAGGGTGTTTAAAAAAGGGTCCTGTAAAGACTGCCCTTTGGACATGTGCGTCTCCTTGGGTTGACAACAAATTAAATTGGGGTGTTCGGCACTAGGACTATTATAGTGCTTTAGTCCCGACAGCTACCATACCTAGGTAAGGTCTGGAGCCATTAAATTCAAGCATAGTTGAGCATTTTGTTGATTTTCACTGTCCAGTACCTGTAAATCCGGCCAGCTTCGTAACCAGGTCAGTTGTCTTTTTGCCAGTTGCCGGGTGGCAACCAGAGCCCGGTGTTGCATCGTTGCATAGTCTGTATCACCGGCAAGGTACTGCCAGATTTGCCGGTATCCGACTGAACGCAGGGCGGGGAGAGCAGAATTCAGGTCCTCGCGGGCGAACAGGCTTTCCACTTCTGCGACGAAGCCATCAGCCAGCATCTGTTCCAGACGTCGGGCAATTTTTTCATGCAGCACTGCCCGTTGCTCAGGATAGATGGCAAAAAAATGCAGTTTGAAGGGCAGGTCATCCTGATTCTGCTGGTCACTGGCATGGAATTCACTCAGTGACTGCCCGGTGATTTCATAGACTTCCAGTGCCCGTTGCAGGCGTTGCGGGTCATTGACATGGATACGAGCGGCGGATTGCGGATCAACTTCCTGCAGACGTGCATGCACTGCCTGCCAACCCTCACGTTCAGCGATATCCAGAATACGCTTGCGCACCTGCTCATCGGCTGCAGGCATACTGGCCAGTCCGTCACGCAGGGTTTTGAAATAGAGCATTGTCCCGCCGACCAGCAGGGGAATTTTCCCCTGTGCCTGAATGTCGGCAATTTCCCGCAAGGCATCTTCGCGAAAATCAGCCGCTGAATAGGCTTCGGCCGGATCGCGGATATCAATCAGGCGGTGGGGAGCAATGGCAAGGGTTTCGCTATCAGGCTTGCCGGCGCCGATATCCATGCCCCGGTAGACCTGTGCGGAATCGACACTGATGATTTCAAAGGGAGCCTGCTGTACCAGTTCAACTGCAAGCTGGGTTTTGCCGGAAGCCGTTGGCCCCATCAGACAAAATACGGGTGGTCTTGTGTCCTTCAATTTTTTTAACTTTGATAATGATTGCACATAATTCGCGACTAACTATAGCAAGAAATACGTTACAATTATTTTCTTTTGCCTTGCGTGTAGTCCATGCCTTCAGAAGCTCCCATTGGAGTGATTGATTCAGGAGCCGGCGGCCTTTCGGTTCTGAAAAAAATTCGGGAACTCATGCCCAATGAGGAACTCATCTATGTCGCTGATTCCTGGTTTGCTCCCTATGGGGAGAAACCCGCCGAAGATATTCGTCGACGCTGTTTTGAAAACATGGGTTTTTTCGACCTGCAACACATTAAGGCGCTGGTGCTGGCCTGTAACACGGCAACGGCGGCTGCAGTCAAGGAGTTGAGGGCGCTCTACAGGATACCCATCATCGGCATGGAGCCGGCAATCAAACCAGCCTCGGAATTAACCCGTACCGGCGTGATTGGGGTGATGGCGACAGCCGGCACCCTGGACAGTGACAAATATCTCGATCTGCAGAGTATGTACACCGACAAGGTCGAGATCATCACGCGTGCCTGCCCGGGGCTGGTCGATGAAATAGAAAAGATCGAACCGGATGAAGGCGAAATCATCAAGCTGGTAACGGAATATACGGAAGAGTTTCTCGACAGGGGCGGTGATACGCTGGTGCTTGGCTGTACCCATTATGCGCTGATCAGTGACATCATTCGTGACATTGTTGGCTCCAATGTAGTACTGGTGGATACCGGTATGGCGGTGGCCAAGGAATTACGGCGGCGATTGCTGGAAAATGATCTGCTTTCCGATTCACTGAAAACCGGGCGGCTGAGCTTTTTCACCAGCGGCAATGTACAGGAGCAGAAGGCCTTGTTATCCCGCTACTGGGGAGAAGAAATTGAAGTGCTGCGTTACCTGAATTTTATTCTGACGATTTAGCTCAGATGTCAGAGTCATGACTCTGACAGCAATTTTACTGCCCGCGTAGAAATAATTTATCCAGCTCGGATAAATTTTGCTGCACCCAGGTCGGCCGACCGTGGTTACACTGGCCACTGCGTTCCGTACGTTCCATGTCGCGCAGGAGGGCATTCATTTCAGCAAGCGTTAATTGCCGGTTGGCGCGCACCGAACCATGGCAGGCCATGGTGCTGAGAATTTCGTCGCGGTGTGCTTCAAGACGGTCAGAGCTGCCATGTTCCAGTAAATCGGAAAGCACATCACGCAGTAACTGTTCAGCATTGGCCTTGGCCAGAATTGTGGGGATCTGTGACAGACGCAGGCTTTCCGGACCCTGGCGTTCGATTTCCATGCCCAGACTCATCAGATAAGTATTATGTTCCTCGGCCAGGTCGGCTTCGCGCTCAGAAACGGCAATACAGATCGGCACCAGCAATGGTTGTACCTTGATACCCTGATCGCTGCTCGCTGTTTTCATGTGCTCATAAGTGATGCGTTCATGTGCGGCGTGCATGTCGACGATCACCAGTCCCTGTGCATTCTGTGCCAGGATATAAATGCCGTGCAGTTGTGCGATGGCATACCCCAGTGGCGGAATATCATCATTGCTTTCCGGCAGGGGCTGCGGTCCGGAATCACTGCGAAAACTGTCGTAAGCAGCAAGCTGTGATCTGATCTGCTGCTGGGAAAAGCGGCCATGATCACCTCCACGTTCCAGGGCAGAAAAATTTAAATGGGATTGCAAACTGGTATTTTCGGCTGCCATTGCTGGTGCCGCTTCCCTTAAGGTGCCTGCTTCCTGTATGTGATCTTCCGGTCGAACCGAGGCCAGTGCCTTGTGCAGGACTGAAAATAAAAAATTATGCACTTCACGGCTTTCACGAAATCGTACCTCATGTTTGGTTGGATGCACATTGACATCAACATCGCCGGGGTCGAGTTCCAGGAACAGGGCAAAGGCCGGATGGCGGCCATGAAACAGGACATCCCGATAAGCTTGCTTGATAGCATGATTGACAACCTTGTCACGAATCGTGCGACCGTTCACATAAAAATACTGCATGTCTGCCTGCGAGCGAGAGAATGTCGGCAGGGATACCCAGCCCCAGAGTTTCATGCCGTTGGCATCCATGTCGATGTAAACGGAATTTTCAATAAAGCTCGGGCCACAAATCTGTGCCACCCGGCGCTGCTGTTCCTGCTCGGTGCCGGCTTTTTCAAATTTATGAATCTGACGCTGGTTATGCTGCACAGAAAAAGTCACATCAAAACGACTCAGGGCAAGCTGCTTGATGATGTCATCAATGCGTTTGTATTCGGTTTGCTCGGTGCGCAGAAATTTTCGTCGGGCCGGAGTGTTAAAAAATAAATCACGCACCTCAACATTGGTGCCCTGCGGATGCGCTGCCGGTGTCAGCCTGCTTTCCATGTCCACGCCTTCGGTTTCCACTTTCCAGGCTTCGCTGGCATCCACTGTCCGGGAAATCATCAGCAGGCGTGACACCGAGGCAATACTGGCCAGTGCTTCACCACGAAAGCCCAGGCTGGCTACTTTTTCCAGGTCCTCGAGTTCAATAATTTTGCTGGTGGCGTGGCGACTCAGGGCCAGCGGCAGGTCATCCTTCATGATGCCCTGGCCGTTATCGCGGATCCGAATCAGCTTGACACCACCCTGTTCCAGTTCGATATCGATGCGGTCGGCACCGGCGTCCAGGCTGTTTTCCAGCAGTTCCTTGACGACCGAAGCCGGTCGTTCAACGACTTCACCGGCAGCAATCTGGTTGGTCAGGCGCTGGCTGAGGAGTTGTATTCGTGCCATGAGGCGGAGGATTCTTATCTACAAACAATCAGGCAATGAGTTTGAGTGGCTTTGCCGCTGATTGCAAGTTGTAAGAAAAGGCTGCGGCTCAGTGTGACGTACTTGCTGGTTTATTCGGGACTAAGGCGCGTCCTGCTATCGCCCCTTATCTGCAACCTCGCCCTGTAGGAGGGACTTTAGTCCCGAAATTGTTCGCGGTTAAAACCGCTCCTACAGGGAAACCCGGTTTTGGTGAATCGGTTGGTGCAGGAATGGCTTTAGCCATGAACAGCTTCAGGCTCACAAACTGTATATTTAACGAAAAAGCATTTTTACTAGGACGAAGGAATACGCAGCACCTGACCAATGCGAATCACGTCGTTGCGCAGCTGATTGCTGTCACGAATGCGTTGCAGGGGAATGGCATAGTCTTCGGCAATCTGTGACAGGGATTCGCCACGGCTGACCACGTGTTCTCGGAAGGTAAGCTGTGCCAGCACCGGCGCCGTCAGGCCATTGGGAATAATCAGTTCCTGACCGACATGAATCACCGAGCCGCTGATATTGTTGGCAGCCTTGAGCGAAGCTAGCGAGACATTGAAACGTTCAGCGATATCGGACAGATTGTCACCGCGGCTGACAACATAGGAGGCTGGCCCGCCACCATTGATTTTATGCCAGGCTACCAGGGTGCCGCGTGGAGGGGTCTCATAAAAGTAGGAGGTAATGCCACGCACGACGGCAGCGGCGAACTGTTGCTGATAGGCTGGAGAACTCAGGTTTCGGGCATCGCTTGCATTTGTGACATAGCCGGACTCAATTAACAGTGACGGAATATCAGCCTGTTTCAGTACCATGAAAGCCGCCTGTTCGACATTGGTCCGGCGCATATGAGCTACTGAACTCAGGGAAGCAATAATCTTGTCGCCGGCTTCCAGGCTGGAGGCAATGCTGGCGGTCATGGAAAGATCCAGTAAAACCGAGGCCAGTACTTCATCCTTGTCCGACAGACTGACAGAGCCGACACCACCAATCAGGTCGGCGCCGTTTTCCTTTTCTGCCAGACGACGAGCCTGTTCACTGGTGGCGCCGCGTTGTGAAAGGGCATAAACGGTTGCCCCGCGGGCCCGGGAACTGGAAAAGGCATCGGCATGAATGGCAATAAAAAAGTCAGCATTATGCTGATGGGCTATAGTGGTCCGGCCGCGCAGGTCGACATAATAATCATCGTTGCGAATCATTACCGGTCGGTAACCGGGCATCTGATTCAGAATGCGCTCGATTTCACGGGAAATGGCCAGCACTATCTGTTTTTCCTGAATGCCACCGACACCGATTGCGCCGGGATCTTCACCGCCGTGCCCGGCAGAGATGGCAACCACAATATCGCGTTTGTTGTTGTCCACGTCAGCAGCTGAAGCGGTGACAATTCGCTCACTTTGAACACTGGCGCCGGTGTCATATAAATCAATGACCAGCCGCTCGCCGTATTGCTGGTTTTCCGAGAGTAAAAATGAGCGTGGACGTACCTGGGCATTCAGGTCCAGAACCACACGGGTATCATTTTGATTACGACTAGCGGAACGGATATTGGTGATCGGGGTTTCACTTAAATCCAGCACGGAAAGTTCCGTGGCCAGGCTGGCGTTACTCAGATCAATGACCAGGCGTCGCGGATTTTCCAGACTGAAAACCTGATGTTCAACTTGTTCGCTTAAATCAAAAACGATCCGGGTATAGTCCGGCGCACGGTAGGAGCGTACGCCTTCAATGACGGCAGCATGGGCCGTGGTGCTGACGAAGCAGCACAGCAATGCGACTATAAAACCCCAACGCTTGCCCATTTTTCAGTCTCAAACGATTCGCTGAAAATTAATAAAGTTAGAGATTACAGAAAGTTACAGCGATAATCTAGTATTATTCTAGATTAAGAGGAAATTTTTGCCTCAAGTGCGCTAATCAGCGCGAAACCGGCATCTGTATTGGCCTTCATACTGATAGTACGGCCCGGCGCGCTTACTTCCAGTCGCAGGGCCAGATCGGCCTGTGGCAAATATCCTTTGCCTTTTTCCGGCCATTCGATCAGGCACAGGGTAGAGCCGTCGAGGTAATCGCGGAAACCCAGGTATTCCAGCTCTTCCGGATCCCCCAGACGATACAGGTCAAAGTGCATGATGGGCCTGCCGTCCAGTTCATAGGGCTCAACCAGGGTATAGGTCGGGCTCTTCACGGCACCCTGATGCCCCAGCGCATGCAGGAATCCGCGAATCAGGGTGGTTTTGCCAGCTCCCAGCTGGCCACTCAAAGTGACAATACCGCCATTACCCAGAAGCTGGGCCAGGGTGGCTCCGAAAGCTTCGGTAGCAGCTTCATCAGACAGGTAGTGCGAATCCATCAGTTGTTAACCAGAGCCTGAATTTGTGGCAGCAGATCAGTCGCCAGCATTCCCCGCTGGCCGCTGTTTTCAGCCACCAGGTCGGCACTGTAGGAGTGAATGCAGACACCCAGGCGGGCACTTTCAATCAGGGAAAAGCCCTGTGCCAGCAGACCGCCAAGTACACCGCTGAGAATATCGCCCATTCCGCCGGAACCCATGCCGGGGTTGCCGTGTGTACACAGATCCAGTTGCTGACGCTGGTTTTGCTGGTAGGCGATCAGGGTGCCGGCCCCTTTCAGAATCGCGATGCCGCCAAATTTACTTTGCAGGTCCAGGCAGGCCTGTTCCCGGTCACGCTGGATAATATCAATATTGCGTCCCAGCAGGCGGGCTGCTTCACCGGGGTGCGGCGTGATAAGTGTCTGGCCACCGGCAGGCAATTCAATCAATTCCCGGCTCAAAAGATTCAGGGCATCGGCATCCAGCACGGTGGGGCGGTCCGGACTCAATGCCGCATCAATACACTTTTCCGACCAGGATGACTGACCAAGCCCCGGCCCGACCACCAGTACCGTGGCGTGCTTGAGCAAAAAAGGAATTTCACTGGCCTCATTGATACCCCTGACCATTAACTCCGGGCGACGCGCAAGAAAGGCTGGCAGATGTTCTGGGCGGGTGGCCACTGAAACAAGGCCGGCACCAGTGCGTGCCGCGGCTTCGGCAGACATCAGGGCAGCACCGCCAAAGCCATGATCACCACCAAGCACCAGGACGTGTCCATTATCGCCTTTATGTGAGTGCTCACTCCGCTTAAAGAGATTGTGCTTGATGGACTGGTAATTAAAAGGTCTGGCTATGCTCACACAATTATCCTGCCTGCAAACGAATATCCCGGCAGTGTAGACCATACACGGCCGGGATAAAAATTCTGTTTTGCTTAAAGTGCTGCTTACTTAGGGGGTATTAGTTGGTCTGGTGACGTTTGCCGAGAGTGATATGTCGTGGTCCGGAAGTCTGGACCTGGCCGCTGACGCCACTGGGGATTTCCTGAATTTTACCGCCAGATGCTAAAAAGTCTGCAGTCTGTTTTTCGATGCTGTTGGAATCGGTACCGGCAATTTCCTGATCTACTTTCTTGATTGTGGTTTTTTTACGTGTAGCAGCCATATCAGTCCTTATTTTTCAGTAATAATTCGACAAAGAGCTGGCCATTATAGCAAAAAAACCCTGCCTTTCCTATGGACATAGGCCTGAAAGCCCGAGCAAAAGCGACTCAGAGATAATCCTGCTAGTGAGTCTGCAGCTTTTTCGGTATGATTGCGGCACTTTCTGAATGGCTTTTTTATTAAGCCACCATTTCAGAAGTTCGTATAAAAGTAAATCCACGCGCCTTTAGCTCAGCGCAGGATAAAGAGTAGTAACTGGCTTAACGAAGCCATTAAAAAGTATTATTTAATACAGTTAGAAAACCAAATTCAGCGCCTGTAGCTCAGCTGGATAGAGTAACTGGCTTCGAACCAGTTGGTCGGGAGTTCGAATCTCTCCAGGCGCGCCATTTTCCCCGTACTTGAAAAATAGCCGTCATAGTTCTTGGTTACCATATATTATTTTTCTCATTGTGCTTGTCCCACAAGCACTGTTTAATCTGGCTAATCCAGTTTTTAATTTTTAACATGTTCAGCAATCAGTAATAAGGAAACAGCATGACCGTTTTAGTCGAAGGTATCTCTGTAATCATAAAATTAGAGGCAATTGAAAGAGTCATTCCTGATGGATGGGAGGGCTTTCGGCAGTATGTCCCGAATTTTGCCTGGTGCAAGGATGACAATATTGTTCGCCTGGCTTTTTTGAGTCCGGAAGAGGCAAAGCAATTCGCTGAAAAGCTGGAGTCGTTGAAACTGGAACACTGGGGAAAGGAAGGGGCACAGGACTTTGTCATGGTTGATCAAATGCATGGCATCCCTACCAGATGTACCTGGCTTGAATTCGGACACGTGGATTTGAATCACGACCCGGAAAAAAAGGTGGCCGCTTGTCGGCTGGCAGGAACCAAAGATGACAGCATAGTCACCCCGGAAAACTGGAAGTATGAAAATTCCCTAACCAAGGAATATGGGCTGACGCCACCAGAGCAGCAGAATAAAGCCTGAAATTATTCCGACCCCTGAATTCAGCACCAAAAAGGGCGTAGAGACCATCCCCCGATATACCTTTACTGCTAATCAAAGCATTCAGACTCTTGGATTCAATGTAAAGGGTGCTTGATATTTCTGCTAGTTAAAGAGAAGATTGTATGTAAAGCTTACTTTACATTATTGTCAGGGTGAAAATAATGAGCCACAAATACTTTTTTAAATTTGTACTGCATATGTTCGCCTTTAGCGTTTTGCTGGGTATATCAATGATCGTTGCAGATAATTCGGCTATCACTTTTCCAGTAAAACTGTTGATAAGCCTGTTACCGGTTATTCCGTTTCTTATCGCTATCCATACTCTGTTCCAGCATCTGAAAAGTCTTGATGAAATGCATCACAGGATAAATCAGGAATCAGTTATTTATTCCTTAGCATCCGTTGCCATTATCGCCGTGATTCTGGGTGTGCTGGAAATTAATGAGATTATTCCTCATATCCCTATTATTTTCTTTCCAGTTGCTTCATTAATATTCTGGGCTATCACCCAGATATTTGTAACCAGGCGATATAGCTAGGTGAAAAACAGGCTAAAAGAATTGCGCAGTGAAAAAAAACTGTCGCAGGAAAATCTGGCTTCTCTGGTTAATGTTTCACGCCAAACAATAATTTCAATTGAAAAAGGTAAATATTCCCCAAGCTTGCCTTTGGCTTTCCAATTGGCAGAAGTCTTGCAGGTTCAAATCGAGGATATCTTCATCCCAGAGTAATCAAAGAATCAAGAAGATCAGATTAATTTGATCCGGTTCAATAATGAAAATCAAAATACTCTGACACTTTGATTTTAATACTGGAATACATTTTACAGCTGGTGTTATCTTTACATGCGATGTCTTATTTCAAAGTAACCGGGAACAGGAAGATGCATAAACTTATTGCACGACTCATAGCAGCAAGCACTTTACTCATTGCAGCATTTGCGTTTGCCGGTGGCGAAGCCGGTCAGCTGGTACTCAGGGATATTGGTTACCGGTTTATCGGGCATACAACGGAGCAGAATGAGAACGGTTCACTCAACGTGCTGAATTCAATGTTCGTGCATTATGTGCTGCCTGCCAATCCGCAGCACAGATATCCAATCGTGATGATTCACGGTGGCGGCGGCCAGGGGACGGACTGGCTTGAAACACCGGATGGACGTGATGGCTGGGTTGACTATTTTGTCGCTGATGGCTGGGATGTTTATGTAATTGATCGTCCAAGTCATGGTCGTTCACAAAGCAACCCCGTGTGTGCCGAAAGTGTCATGACGCTGGGCGGCTTTGCCAATACTGAACTGGTATCATTACTTTCAACTGCTGATTCAGATTTGTGGCCTGGTGGTCAACCAACAATGACCAATGACGCAGTTGTTGGCTGGACTGCCAGTTCTTCCACCGCTCCCTATTGCGGTGATGCAGTCGCAGCCGAAACAATTTCCACGCTGCTTGATGAAATCGGCCCAGCTATTCTGATAGCACACTCTGCAGGCGGTGGCAGTACTTTCCGGGTGCCAGATCACAATGCCGAAAACGTGGTCGGCATCATTGCCTTTGAACCGGCCGGAGGAAATCCGCTTATACCACTGCTTGGCGGTCCGCCGGCAATAACAAACTGGCAAACAGAACCAGCGCTGCCGGATGATTTTTCGCCCGTGATTCAAAATGGCTGCCCGATGCAAGGGAATAACCCCGGTCAGCTGGTTAATTATGAGGGTATACCACTGGTACTTGCAGCGACCGAACACGGCTTGCAGGTGCTAAGCCAACTTGGCGTAGTTAATGAGACCAGTGCCAGCAGGGCAAACATTGATTGTGAGCTGGCAGCCTGGAGACAGGCAGGTGTCGATGTTACCGGAGTTTATTTTCCTGACAGGGGTTTATCCGGTGGCGGACATTTTGCCATGGCGCAGCTGGACAGTGCTGAATACGCTCAAGTTTTTATCGAACTCGCTGAAGAAATCGAAGCTGCGTCGGACAAGTAATTTTTTAATCGATAAACGATAGTAACTGAATGACAGGAATGTCTGGAATTATCCGGACTTTAATAAACTAAAGAAGTGCCTGCATCTGGTCGAGAGCAGACCTTTTCTCTTATAGGAAAGCATTATGAATTCAGCTATAGCTGGAGCAGTTATCGTCATTGTTATCATTGCTATTGTCGCCGCTGTATCTACAAAGCGACAAAAAGACAAGAAAAAGGACTAAATTACACATCGCTTTTGCTTAACAAGGTTTTTGATTTTTCTGAAATTTTGAATCAAAGAGGTCAGAGTAACTTGATTATTGCTGAAAACAAATCAAGGGCCTCAATTATCTGTGGTCAATCACACCAAGTTCCGGTAAAAAACTCAATATTCCTCGCCACTCTCTCCGTTTAAACCTTCCAAACCCCCTGAATAACAGGGGTTTATAAATCTGGCACAGCCATTGCAAATATCTGCATATCCCGGCTGGCAGCGGATGCTGTCGATAAATAAAACCGGGCGGGAAGTTTTTATTGATGACTAAAGGTCAAACTTTTTTCTGATCCCGGTCGTCCTAGTTTCCAAATAATCAAAAAATATTGTGGGTTTTCCATGGCTAGAAAATTTATAAGAACAAGAAAAACACAAATCCAAAGTTTATCCAGCGTTATTTTATTGTGCTTGTCTGCAGTAGCGTTTTCCCAGGAGGCAAGTCAACGCGTATTAACTCAACGCGCACTGGAGGAACAGGAGAGTACAGGGCGGATTTTTTTGGTGAATGATTTTGCTCAATATGCACCCAGAAATGCGCTGGATATGCTGGAACAGGTTCCCGGTTTTGTCGTCAGAGATGATGATCAGGGTCGCGGGCTTGGCCAGGCAAACACCAATGTGTTGATCAATGGTGTGAGATTGTCGAGCAAGTCACAGGATATTCGTGATCAGTTACGGCGAGTGAATGTCGACAATGTTGAACAGATTGCAATAATCGATGGCACAACACTCGAGATTCCTGGCCTGTCAGGACAGGTGGCTAATGTCACTACCAGAGGCGGGGAAACCAGTGGACGTTTTGAGTACCGAAACAATTATCGGCCTGATTACGAGCCAAGCTGGTTTGGAGGTGAAATTTCAATCAGCAGTTCGACAGGCAATCTGGAGTGGAATGCCGCGATTACGCACAATACAAATCGCGGAGGCGCCCTGGGGCCGAGCATCATCTCGGACGGATCCGGAACCATAACTGAGGTGCGTGATGTCTATTTACACTCAGAAGGAGAATATCCGGCACTTTCGGGGAACCTCAAGTGGAATGCTCCGGGAGGATCAATTGCCAATTTTAATGCCCGCTATGAAAAAACTTACCGGGATTTTTCCAATGATGAGCAACGGAATCTGGTCAATGGAGTAGACAGGTTCCGGGATTTTGATAATAAAGACAGGGATTATGAATACGAACTTGGCGCTGATCTTGATTTTGCCTTTGGTCCGGGAAGAATGAAAGTGATTGGACTTCAGCGCCTGGATGACAGCAATACCGGTTCGTACCGGGTTCTTGTTTTTGAAGATGCCAGTCCCAGTACCGGGAACAGGTTTTTAATTCAGGCTGAGACAACAGAACGAATCGCTCGTGGCGAATATCGCTGGAACGCACTCGGCGGAAACTGGCAACTGGATGCAGAGGCTGCCTTTAATGAGCTTGACCAGTCGTCACAGCTTTTTAATCTTGATAATACTGGTGCTTTTATTGAAGTTCCTTTTCCCGGAGGTACAGGAGGTGTCACTGAAGATCGTTATGAAATGATTCTCAACCATGGTCGAACTTTCGACAATGGAGTGACTTTCCAGCTGGGGCTGGGGGCAGAGAATTCTGAACTGGAGCAGACAGGCCCTGGAGGATTGACACGAACATTCTGGCGACCCAAAGGCTCATTTGCATTGGCCTGGGCACCTCAGGAAGGGCTGGATATTTCGCTAAATATTGCACGCAAGGTGGATCAGCTTTCCTTCGGCGACTTCCTTGCAGAAGTTTTTCTTGAAGACCAGAATGCCAATGCCGGGAATGCAGCACTAAAACCCACCTTAAGCTGGGAATCTGATCTGGAGCTTAATAAAAACCTCGGACGACTGGGCTCAACAACATTGAAGTTTTATGCCCAGTGGTTCGATGACTATATCGATATTATTCCGCTTCCCGGGGGTGGAGAGTCTCCGGGTAATATCGATAGTGCAGAGCTTTATGGGCTGGAATGGAACAGTACCTTTAACTTTGATTCGCTGGGCTGGCAAGGAGCCAAACTTGACCTGGAAATTACCCTGGAAGAGAGTGAAGTGAACGATCCGCTGACAGGAGAAGCCCGTGCCTTCAGCCGGCACTACGACAGAGAGCTGGATATTGATTTACGCCATGATATTGCGGGAACTGACTGGGCCTGGGGTGTGGGGCTTGAATACAATCATGTCCTGCCTTCCTATCGCCTGTCCGAGGTGAACCGTGAGTATGAAGGACCAATTTACAGCTTTGGATTTGTAGAGCATAAAGATGTTTTTGGTCTGACCGTCAATTTACGGGTTTTTAACCTGACCGACGGCAGGGCGGTCCTGGATCGGGTCGTTTATACCGGACCGCGTGACAGTTCTTCGGTGCTATTCAGGGAAAATCATGAACTGGAGGTAGGGCCAATCTATCGTTTACAGCTCACCGGCAGTTTTTAAACCAGTTTGTGCCGGTAACTAAAAGTAAAAACCTGATGCCGGGAAATTATCGAAATGATCTGCTTTGCTTTCAGGGGCGGCCGCGCCAGACAGGTTGAGCATAAAGTGAGGTGTCGTTCCCTTCTGCGCAAACAAATTCCAGCAGTTCCTGTCCTTCTATCAATCTGGCTTCATAATTACGCACATAAGGCCGCGTGTAGGCTTCCGGATCTTCTGCAGTAACTTCAAGCAACAAAATATCATTACTGGGCCTGGTATAGCGTTCGGTGATTTTTAAGGCTTCCGTATGTACACCAAACCCGGGTGTAATTTCATTATAGCCACTTGTTTCTACTACCAGGGTATCTCCTTCCCAGCGTCCAACGGAATGTCCGTACCAGGATGGATTCCAGATTTCCGGGATGTCTCTGCCGTCCAGAAAAATTTGTCTGTACCCGGGGGTAACAAACTCAGCCAACTGTACTATGAGTTCATCGGTATGAATAATTTTATAGGGAAAAATTAATGTCGTAGGCACCGCGCTTTGCGGGAGGCAATACGATGCAGGATTTTGTTGTCCCAGAGCATTTAATTGTTCCTGAATTTCGGCAGCCCAGGGTTGTAATGGAGGGGGATTGCTACCCATGGGTCTGGTATCCGGAATGTTATACCACATGCCGGTGAAATCAGGTTTACCATCCGGTCTTCTGGGGGTGGGTCCGGAAAGGTCGCCGGATAGATTGATCATATCTTCGGCCAGCATGCCGGGATCATCACCTATAGTTCCCAGATTAATATGCCAGCCAAGGTGAAGGTCAAATGTTAACGACTGTCCTGCAGAAATCTCGACACTATCCTGACTGAATGACTGGTACATGCAACAGGAACTTGGAAAATTAAGGTTGTACACGCCAGCGGGCAAATCTGAAAATTCGTATTGCCCCTGTAAAGTTACATTGGCCTGGAAGCTTTCACCTGTTTCCTGGTGAATCATAAAAACAGGCGAACTCAGGCCGGAAATAATGGAGCCGTTAGGATCAATAAGACTGCCTGAGATAGAGCCCTGGGAGAAGACGGAATGACTAAATATCAAACCAGCTAAAAGAGAAATTTGGAGAATAAGGCTTTTTGTCATTATTATTTTCCTTCAATCGATGGGTCTAATATATATATATTTTTCTGATAGTAGAAGCCAAACCCTGAAAAAATGAATTGAGTTAAACTCAACAAAAGCATATAAAAAACTATATTAAATCTGTGATAACTGCTAATTGTGATGGTCTTTGCATGTCAGTAGCTACAATATTCAAAAAAATCTGCCGAGAATAAAAACATGAAATTTCTGAGAATAATAATTTTAATAAGCATGCCTTTTACAACTTCGCTGGCATGGGCGCAACCAATGATGCCTGAAGATATTCTAGAGCAGTCTGCAGCAGCGATGGGTGGTCTGGAACATATCAGGAACCTGGATAGCCTGCTGATGACCGGATTCAGCCAGACACTGGGTCAGGATGGTGGTTCAGCAGCTTCCCCGCATCCTTCGGCTCCCGGCAAGTGGGCGGCGCAGAATTCAGTACGGCGTTATTTTGATCTTGATGAGTTAAGTGCTTTTCAGACCCATCGGCAGGGTTTTTTATATCCTTTTGCGCTTGCCTTTGGTCATGCCTGGTTACCGAGCGCTCAGGTCCAGAACGGCATTCAGGCACTGAACCATCCGCTTACTGCTTTAAAAGCTGCTCTGGGCAACCAGTCTGAACTTGGCGCTGTCAGTATTGAAGATGACAATATTGTCGTTGAGTTCACCATCAACAGCGGCACAAGGCTTTGGTTGGGGATTAATCAGCTCAATAAATTACCGGCCTGGGTCCGTTGGAGTGGGCCGCATAATAATCTTGGTGAAGTGACCTACACCACCTGGTTTACCGGCTATGTTCCCTTTGAAGGCATCCGTCTTCCTTCCGGTTTCACGACCAGTATCGACTGGCGTGACAATGTGATCACCGAGTTTCATGTCGATGGCTATGAATTCAATGTGGACTTGCCCGTATTTGAATCTGCCTCGAGAGGATTTGGCGCGGGAGAAATTCTTGACGTTGATGTCACCACTGTTGCTGAGGGCGTGTGGGATCTGCGTCTGGTGACTGAGTTTCAGGGAGTCGAAACCAATGGCACGGCAATTGTCGAATTTGAAGATCACCTGCTCATGTTTGAAGCCTATGGCAGTGAGGAAGATACTTTTGCCTTGATAGATACTGCGAACACGCTGGTGCCCGGCAAAGAAGTGACCAGAGTTGTGATGTCACATCATCACTTTGATCACTCAGGCGGTATCCGTGCAGCAGTATCCAGAGGACTTACTGTAATCAGTAAACGTGAAAACGAGAATATCCTCAGAGAGATGACATCACGCCCGGCACCAAATTTTCCGGATGCTTTGGCGCGTAATCCCCAGCCCCTTAAGTTTATTCCGGTAGATGAACACCTGGTGCTGGAGGATGACAGCAGGCGCGTTGATGTCTATGAAGTCATTGGGCATATGCACATGACCGATGCAGTGTTTTCCTATATCCCCCAGGAAAGAATTTTAATGCAGGGTGATATGTTTGTGATTGAATGGGACTGGCACTGGTGGGGCGATAATTATATGGACAGCATTGAGTATTTTGATCTGGATCCAGCCATCGACATTCCTGTGCATGGCAGAGTTGCTTCTTTTGCAGAAGTCATTGAAAACATTAACACCCAGGTGGCTGCTGCCAGAGAGTTTTGCGTACAGAATGAAACGGCCGGGATTTACATGGCTGGTTGCCCGGTAAAATATTCAAGGGATTAACGGGCAATTATCATGGGATAATTTTCGAAGCAGTTTTAAAAATTATCAAAAGTTTTTATTAAAGCTGCACGGATATCAACATTACTGGCAACATCATTAATACCAATGAGCACGCCCAGATTGAAATTAAAGCCATTACCAAAACGACCATTAAAGGCTGGCCCTATTCGATGTCGCTGGGTATTAAATGAGCCAAAGAATTGGTCATACAAAGTAACGGTTCTTGCTGGTAAAGGCAATTGAGATATTCTTTGCCAGCTCATTTATACTTGCGCCTTCTGGTTTTAGTCAGTTGACAGAGGAAGTATGAAACTAAGCGAATGGTTACAGGAAAATGAACTGCTTTTGCATATTCTGGTTACCCGGCATTTTGGGCAGTGGGGATTTGAGTGTCAGCTTATCAGTCATTCTGACGCAGAAGAATCCAAAGAAAGCTTCCTGCAGCTGGTTACCGGAGATTCGAATGCAGGTGGCAAATACCCGAGTAAAGCTTTCATGGGGTTTGGTGTACGTAAATTTGAGTCGATTGAAAACCTGATTGAAAAAGCCAGTGGTAAAACTTTTTGCTATGCGGATGGCAAGGCCAGGCAACAGATAATCGAATTTCCTGAGGGCTTGAGCGCCGGGGAAAAGGAAGACTACAAGGGCCTTGTTAAGGGTGATAATCCGGATTCCTGGGAATAGGTCAGTACTCTTCAGCAATCAAAGCCCTATACCACGCTGCGAGGGGTCCGCAAGTAAAACAGCAGATACAAAATAATCCACAACATTCACCCGTTTGGGTGAATATCGATTGCATTTAATCTCCTAGAATGGAGTTGGAAGGAAATCATAAATCAACGATGGAGATCTATTATGCGACTGATTCTGATATTTTTTACAGCACTGGCTTTTTCAAGCATGGCAAGCGCCGCGCCGAAAACACTTCCTTACACTACCAGTTATGAAAACTGTGACGACGGAGGGAATGGCCTTGCAGCTAACGGACAGAACAATAACCCCAATGCCCCTGGACAGAACGGCAGAACCAGACGGGGCAATAATGGACACGGTAACGGTGGAGAAGCGATTGACGTTTATATAAGCGCAGAATTTGGTGAAGTCGTGCATATCCACTATGTTTGTTACAGTACCGAAAGCGAAAGCTCTGAAGGCGGAAGCCGTTATATTAATGGTAATTATATTGGTCCGAGCTTTGGTAGTGAGTTTGAGCTGGACCCGGGTAAAATCTAAAAAAGAAAGTTAAAAAGTAAAAGTTTAGCAGTAATAAAAAGGGGCCTTCAGCCCCTTTTTATTTTATCCTTTTAACTCAAGCATAATTTCCGCCGCTGAGTCTGGAAATCATTTTTACTCTGACACGGTTTCTAGAAGCGGAAATTCTTCGTGTACTTCAAGACAAATTCTGACTCATTGGCATTGAGCTCACTGAAAGCCCCGGCCTGGGAATCAAAATTGTAATTTATCACGAAGTACAGGTTCTCACCGGCACTGGGGTTCCAGCGCAAGCGGCTGTTCAGTCCGACAGTACCTGAGCCGTTGTCATACTGCATCAGATTGACCCAGGACCAGCGCACGTTAAAGGCATAGCTGGCATTGAAGCTGATCAGGCGAGAGATGAAATCACCGGCCGGTAAACTGGCATCAGTGTAGTTATATGACAAATCGAAGGAGAGGTTACGATTGGGTTCCCAGGCAACACTGGTATTGACCTGGGTGCTGTGGCCATCATAGAACTCGCCATTTCGTAAGGTGAGAGTTGGTGAAATTGCACGGTTACGGCTGCCACGCATCATGATTTGTGTGTAATCAAAAGTATATTCTCCAACCGGAATGATTATGCCCGGACGAATTTCAAAGGGCTGCTGCAGGCCTTCTTTATTTCGCTGCAACATGAGAAAAGCCAGATCACCCCAGTGGGTATCAAAAGCTATCGGATTGAACTGTATAAAACTGCTTTCCAGTTCGCCGCTTGACAGGTCTTCGAAATAATCGCCCCGCAGTACAAAGGTAAAGTTGCGAACGATAGGATTGGAATCGGGGAAATAACGGTAGTTTGAGGAAAAGGCTAAGCGTTCCACGCCTCTGCGATTGGCAAAGCCAAGTGTCGGGTTGTAGTCATCCCCAAAGTAGGAATAATCCAGTTCCAGGCTGGCGCCCTGACCCAGGGTAGAGTAGTTAAGGTTGGCGTTATAGGCCTTTTCATCCCCGCCCAGGCCCTGGGTATCCGACTGCTGATACCAGAGATCACCAGTCAGCGTATGACTGTCGGAAAACTGGGTATTACGGTAGTTGAAATCCACACCGGCCAGTGAGTTATCTGTTTCACTGTTTGGGTTGCCGCTGGTAAAGATGGCGCCAATGCGTGATTCAGAAAGCACATTGGAAGTAATACGGCCAACAAATACATCCTGACCCGCCAGCCCCGGCCGATCACCCTGTTGAATTGCCAGTGCGCCAACACTTAGGTCACCAACGCGTCCGGCCAGCTTACCACCGACATCAATATCCACAGGCTGGCCGGTAGCAGGGTTCAGGCCGATACGCCGCGAATAAAATGGAATGGCATTGTTGAGTTTGGCGCCGGGCGGTGCGTTGCCGCCACCCCCTGCACCGCTTATATTGCCAAAACTGAAGATTTCAGAATCCTGTAAAAAGAAATCGCGCTTCTCAGGAAAGAACAGGGAGAAACGTGTCAGATTAACCTGACGGTCATCGACTTCAGTCGCTGAGAAATCGGTGTTGAGTGTCAGGACTCCGGTCAGGTTTGGAGTGAATTTGTAAAACACATCCAGCGAGGGATCGATACGGTCATCGGTGGTCCCGGCGACATAATCTTCATCCTGGGCTACTGTTACGGAGGGGACAATGTCCAGGCCAAGACCCTGCTGGATGCCGGATATTCCGTTAACCTGGCCGGCAGTTGCCGGATTGGTGCTACGGTTAAAGGAAGACCAGTAAATACGTTCATTGTTGCGGGCGATGGAACGACCGAGGTTCATCCCCCATTCGTCAGTATTCGGATCAAAATTCAGGGTGGTAAAAGGGATGATCATTTCCGTAGTCCAGCCCTGTTCATCAATCCGTGATTCAACCTGCCAGATGCCGCTCCAGTCACTGTTAAAGGAACTGGCACTTTCCCAGACACCTTCACTGCGTACCCCGTTGGGGTTGGTCTGGAAATAAAATGCTGTGCGGTCATTATTGAAAGTATCGAGCAAAATATCAGCGGTATCGTCACCATTGATATTCTGGCCCTGGATTAACTGCCGTGCGCGAATCTCGTCAGGGTTGGTGTCATACAAGCGAGCTGCCATATAAAAGTTATTGTCGTCGTAGGCAATATAGAATTCGGTGGACTGGGTAGGTTCGCCGTGATCCACGGGTTGTACCTGATGAAAATCAGTAATCACCGTGGCTTGCTGCCAGACTGGATCATTCAGTATGCCATCCAGTACCGGTGTCAGGTTGGTACGGGTGACCTGGGCACTTTTATTATTAGAATTGCCCTGCACAGCACCATTGTTGTCTGATTGGGCAAAAGCCAGTGGTGTTACTGCCAGCAAACAAAGGCTGATCGCGAAGTTGAAAGCACGCAAATTGTTATTCTCTTTATATGGAAAGGGAAGGAGTATAGCGTCTTGCTATCAGGATTAAAGGTTCTGGTAATTACCTGGTTCCAGATTCCTTAATTTGTCCTTATTTTTCAGTGGATAAGGCCTCAGAGAGCATTTTCCAATGTCACCCTGAAGCATTACTGGTGTATCTAGCCATTACCGGAGTCCGGCTTTTTATTAAAAATATTCATCAATTCCATGGGTAAGGGGAAGACAATCGTGTTTTTGCCTTCTCCGGTAATCTGGTTCATGGATTGCAGATAACGTAGTTGTATAGCCTGTGGCGCAGTCTGCAGTGCCTTTGCGGCTTCCACCAGCTTTTCTGAAGCTTCCAGTTCACCCTGGGCATGAATCACTTTTGCTCTTCGCTCACGTTCGGCTTCGGCCTGTCTGGCAATGGCCCGGATCATGTTTTCATTCAGGTCGACATGCTTGATTTCCACATTGCTGACCTTGATGCCCCAGGAATCTGTCTGTTTGTCGAGAATTTTCTGTATATCCATGTTCAGGGCTTCCCGGCTGGATAACATTTCATCCAGTTCATGCTGGCCAAGTACCGAGCGCAGGGTGGTCTGGGCAAGCTGGCTGGTAGCCTCGACATAGTTTTCCACCTGGACGATGGACTTTTCCGGATCGGTCACTTTGAAATAAAGCACTGCGTTAACCTGAACCGAAACATTATCCAGTGAGATGACATCCTGGGTCGGCACGTCGAAAACAAAAGTACGCAGATCGACACGGACAATCTGCTGGATGACCGGAATGATCAGAATCAGGCCGGGCCCCTTAACGCCCTGGAAGCGGCCAAGAAAGAAAACAACCGCTCGTTCATATTCGCGCATGATCTTGATCGCCGAATACAGGAACATGACGATGAGCATGACCAGGGCAATGATAAAGACTTCCATTTTTCCTCCCGGAGAATCTCTCTGGATTCTCTAAACTTGTTAAGTGTGTTTTATGCTTTGCTTACTTTCAGGTGCGCACCCTCGGTGCCCACGACTTTAACTCTTTCACCCTTGCCAATACTGCTGTCGGCTTCAGCATTCCAGATTTCACCATAGACCTCGACCATCCCGGCGGTATTCAGCTCTGTCAGGCTGAGACCTACTTCACCGATCATGTGCTGCATGCCGGTGACCGGCGCGCGCTGGCGGATTTTCAAAAAGGCCCGCATGGTCCAGACCAGAAGCAAGGCAAAGCCGAGGGCAATGGCGGCAATCAGTGGCAGGGAAACCTGGAATACGGCAACATCGGTATCAACCATGATCATGGCGCCCAGGGTTAAGGCCGCGATTCCCCCGAGCCCCATGATGCCGAAACTCGGCACAAAGGCTTCGGCAGCAATCAGAATGATGCCAAGAATAATCAGCCCGATGCCGGTGTAGTTCAGTGGCAACAGTTGCAGGCCATAACCGGCGAGTAAAATACAAATAGCTCCAAGTACTCCAGGCAGGCCAAAACCGGGGTTGTAAAACTCAATGATCAGTCCATAAACGCCAATCATGCCCAGAATCAGTATCAGGTTGGGATTGGTGATGACATTAAGAAAACTGATGCGCCAGTCCGGTTCAATATATTGCAGTTCAACATTGTCGGTATCCAGGATGACGCTCCGGTCCTTGATATTCACTTCCCGGCCGTCCAGCATCTCCAGCAGGGCATTGATATCAGAAGCGAGCAGGTCAATCACGTTTTCAGCCAGGGCTTCGCTGGCTGACAGTGAGGCAGCTTCGGTGACCGCGCGTTCCGCCCATTCGCTGTTGCGACCACGCAGTTCCGCGAGCCCGCGAATATAGGCACGGGCATCATTGATCATCTTGCGCTCCATTGCGCTGCCCATTGCTTCCGGCGAACCATCAGTGCCTTCTGTTTCTTCTTCAGAAAGCGTGTCTGTCGGGCTTGGCGCTGCAATCTGAACCGGAGTTGCAGCACCCAGATTGGTCGCCGGGGCCATGGCGGCAACATGACTGGCATAAAGAATATAGGTGCCGGCACTGGCAGCCCGTGAGCCCTGCGGGCTGACATAGGTAATGACCGGAATGTCAGAATCCAGAATGTCCTGAATGATGTCGCGCATGGCCAGGTCCAGCCCGCCGGGTGTATCCATGGTGATGATAATAGCCTGAGCCTGATCCTGGGCGGCGTCTATGCCATTACGGATAAATTCACTGGTGGCCGGCCCGATTGCGCCTTCGATATTCAGCACGTGGATGCTGTTACTGGCGTTATCCTGCGATTGCAATGGCATGGCAAAGCCAAGCAGCAAGAAACTGATGAGAATTAATTTATGCTGAATTTTTCCTGTCACTTGAGTCACCTCCCGGCTATTAACCGGTCAGACTGACTCATACCATACACCCGGCACTGCTTGCCTGCAATATACTCAAATTGATCTTGAGTCAGGACGAATCTACGTTTAACTCTGACAGAAGATCAGGGGATATTAAAATTCCGGAACCAGTCTGGGCTGGCCTTCCCTTGTGGGCTCCAGGCTGCCGTCTTCGGTGATGAAATACCATTCATCTCCCAGACGCAATTGCGAGTTGTTCTCTGCACAGGCGTATTCCTGCCAGATCACTTCTTCTTCCCGTCCATAATATTGCGTGACTTCCCAGGGGCCGGTCAGGGCACCATCAATGCTGGTGACGACATTCATCATGGTGTTTTCATCCACGCGGCTGATTTCTTCCAGTATCACGGTCTCGTTATTGTCGTGAAAGGGCACCCACTGGCCATCATAGAGTCGCGGGCCTTTGAGGAAGCGGGTTTCCACCGAGAGCATGTCATAGGTTCCGTCGCCGTCCTGATCATGCCATTCGCCGATGGAATAACCGTTAAATGATGGCAGGGTATAGCCCGGCCAGTCACGACCATCGGTATAAATGCGGCGGAACTGGCTGTTCCATTCGGCATAGATATAGGTGGTTTCCGGCGTAATGATAAATTCCATGGGATACACCGCTTTCATGATTCTCGGCATACCCTGTGGCAGGCAGCGCTGGGTCGGTTCATCGGGAGGAATACCGGCATCGGCACGGGCATGGGTTTCTTCCCAGCGTGCCATGTATTCTGCAGTCAGGGGCGGAGGACCGTCAACTTCATAGCCATTGGTTGGCCACTCCAGGCGCTGCATATGCTGGTTCCACTGGCCACGCCAGTCGGGGTACTGCATTTGTGTTTCTACGGCATCCCCGGCAGCTTGCATGTCGGCGGATTGCTCCGGTGCACAGGCGCCGAGTGATAAAACCACAATGCCAGTAAAGACTGTTTTGCTGGTAAAGGAAGGCTTGCTGTTCATCATGTCTACTCCGGACGCCCGTCTCTGGGATCATAGACAGTACCATCTGCCCAGCGTACATTGCTGTAACTGCCACCGGTACCGCCGGCGAAAAGTGGAGCAACATTGACGATGATGTTATCGCCTGGCTGCAGACTTTCCGGTGTCCAGCCCTGACGATAGACAGAATTTGCCCCGAAACCTTCCAGAGTCCACTGTGACTTGCTGCCGTCTGCTTCGGTGACCTCCAGAATAATAAATACATGCGGGTTGGTAAATTGCCACTGCACCACGGTCCCACTGAGATCCATTGCGCTGTCGAAATCAAACATGGCACGTGAGTGATGCGCCGAAGTGGCCATGGAAAATACGCCCAGAGAAATCAGGATTATGGTCTGGGGAAAAACACGTTTGAACATGCGTGACTCCTTAATTACTGCCGCTTGATATATTGTAAATTATTCCCTAATGGACTTTATTTCCTGTTTTATCGCGGGACGGCGTTGGCATATAGCTCCACATCAGAGATGTTGCTCCAGCCGGCATTACCGTGCCCGCCACCGGAGGCCAGATTGGCGAAGCCGACTTCATCTATAAGGCTCAGATCCGGTTCGGCAATTGCACTGCCCACCACGACTTCATTCGGGTCGAGCAAGAACCAGTCCTGATTGTCGTATGCCACTTCCACACTCATGAATGCACCATGGGTTTGTATGGCCTGGCTGCCAATAGCCAGGGTTCCATCAGCCAGTTTAATCACCGGATGCAGTTCATGCAGGTTGTTGGTGCGAACGATGGCGCGCAGGCGTGCCAGCCCGCTCAGATCCAGATAATTGTCAGTGGATTTGAGCATGATGGCCACCGGAGAGCCGGCCAGCCCGGTCCACAGATCGACTCTGCCTTCGTGTTCATAAACCGTAATGTCCTGAGCCTTGTAACCATACAGACGCAACTCAAGCCCGGGGTTGGTCAGTGCTTCCGGTCCTGCCAGGTAGTAAGAGTCAGAACGGGCATGTGGGCTGGTCGGATTCCCCAGCGCAGATTCAGCCTGTTGCCAGGTTTCCTGAAAAAGCAGAGTCGGGCGTTCCTGGGCAAAACTGAAGCTGCTCAGATACAAAAGCATGGCGATCAGGCAGGCCCCTGCAGTTTTTATATTCCGGCTTGTGATAAACATGAGAGGTCTCTTGTTATTGTTATTTTGAGTGCATGTTATGCTTTTGAGGCCTGATTCTAACCTACAATCAGGAAAAGAGGCTATGCCTTGCAGCCGGGCAACTTGCCCGAAATCCTGGATTATGGGACAGTTGAAATAAAATATTTACGGAGCAGTAATGGTAGTTAAATCCAGATTCACGTTGCCGGTCCTGATGCTCTGTCTGAGCCTGCCCTTGTTTGCCCAGGATAACGATAATTCCCTGCCCGACTGGAGTGGCGCCTGGGAAAGGCTCGGTCATTCCGTTTTTGATCCGTCTACGGTTGTGGGTGAGGGCTTGTCCGGCAGTCCCGGTGTTAGGGAGTTTCCGCCCTATAATGCAGAATGGGAGGCCAAATACGAACGCAATCTTGCTCTGCGCGATGCGGGCATGTTGCCTGATCCGATTTCAGTGTGTGGCACTCCGACCGGTTTCCCGCGCCTTCTGAATATGCCGGACCTTTATGAATTTGCAGTAACCCGGGATCAGGTCTGGATCATTCAGGAAAACGGCCCCAACCTGATGCGTATTTATACCGACGGGCGTGATCATCTGCCACCTGATATGCGCTGGGGAACCTATACCGGCGATTCTGTTGGACACTGGGAAGGCGATACCCTGGTGTTTGAAACAATCAGCCTGCTCAGCTCTGAAGAAGGCCGTACGATACTGGATCGTTCCGGTGCCATACTCAGTGACGCCGCCCGCATAGAAACCCGCATGGGCAAAATCGAGGAAGATATCATCGAAATCCGGATGACCATTCATGATGAAAAGGCCTTTACCGAACCCTGGGTGGTTACCCGGCAATACCAGCGCCTGCCGGAAGAGACACGGGTTTATGATTATGCCTGTGCGCAAAACCAGCGCAATCCGGTTGACCTGGAAACCGGCCGCACCCTGACGCTGGATTCCGACGGTGAAATTCTTGATCGCGATGTGGATTAATCAGGAGAGTAAAAAGCGATGAAATTCAACAATATACTTTTTGGCTATGTGCTACTGACTATGAGCCACTCGCTTGCTGCCCATCACTCAACGGCCATGTTTGACCAGACCCAGGTCAAGGAATTTACCGGCACGGTCAAGGAATTTCAGTTCACCAATCCGCATTCCTGGATTCAGATTTTTAACGATGAAAACGGCGAACAGGTGGAATGGTCCCTGGAATGGGATAGCCCCAACCGGCTGGCCCGCGAAGGCGTCAGGCCCGCGATGTTTTCACCGGGGGCCGAGGTCACCATCCGTATCTACCCCATGAAAGACGGCGCTCCGGCAGGCCTGTTTATCGGTGCACGCTTTGCTGATGGCAGCACTGTGGGCCGCTGGGAAGAATAGTCATTCCGGCCGCTGTTGGCACAGCAAAAATTTCTTAAAAAAAATATTTCTTTTTCCCTGTAATGGGTATATAAAGCCTCCCACGCACGTGTCTATGGCCCCTGAGATCGTTCAGATTTGTGGTTATGCAACGGCGTAAACGTTTTTAGACCGGGGCGGATCATCCCGATCCCAACCGCCGAGATTTGAAAGGGTTTGCGTATGAAACGTAATGTTGCTAAACGCTGGGGCCGAATTTGCCCCTTAAGTGTCCTTAGCGCCTCTTTTCAAACAAAACACTGTTTGAAATAGAGACGCAGAAATGACCAATAAATTAATGCAGCGCAATGCGCTGCCAGCTACTGCTTTTCCTCTAGGTAATCCAGACTGGGTTCTGGGTACGCTTGTTCGCGAGCGTCGCCCGGTGCTGCCACTTTACGTGGTCTATCCGGAACGTATTGCCGAGGCCGCTCGCCAGTTTATCTCCCTGTTTCCGGGCACGGCAGCTTTTGCCGTGAAAACCAATCCGGATATCACCGTGATGCAAAGTCTGCTGCAGGGCGGCATCAAGGCCTTTGATGTTGCTTCACTGGAAGAAATCAAACTGGTGAGATCGCATTCACCGACCGCCGAATTACATTTTATGCACCCGGTTAAAATGCCGGAGCATATTCGTGCGGCATATTTTGATTACGGTGTTCGGCATTTTGTACTGGATCATGAAGAAGAACTGTACAAGATCATGCGTGAAACCGATCTGGCTCAGGACCTCAACCTGACCGTACGTATCGCTTTACCGAAAAACGATAGCGCCCTGATTGATTTTTCTGCCAAGTTCGGCGCGAGCTATAAAGAAGCGCTTGAACTACTGGAGATGTGCCGTCCGGTTTCCAAAGTGCTGGGCATCAGTTTCCACGTAGGTACGCAAAGCACTGACCCGGAATCATGGCGCCGTGCCATTAGCTATGCTGCGAAACTGATTAAAACCAGTGATGTGCCGGTCGACAGTCTTAATGTAGGCGGTGGATTTCCAGTGCCTTATGTTGGTGATTCCCTGAGCAGTCTTGAAGAATACATGCAGACAATTACAGAGACCTTAAATGAAGAAAAGCTTTCTCACCTGGAGTTGATGGCGGAACCTGGTCGAGTGCTGGTCGCTAAAGGAGCACAACTGGTTACCCGTGTAGAGCTTTGCAAAGAAAAGCGACTGTATATTAATGACGGCGTCTATGGCGGATTGTTCGATGCGGCTTCCTGGGTTGGAACCCAGTATCCGGTTACGGCAATTTCCAGTGACCGGCCGTTTGACGGTGACATGGATGATTATACTCTGGCCGGACCGACCTGTGATTCACTGGACATGATGGCAGGACCCTTTAATTTGCCAGCAGATATCGGCATGGGTGACTGGATTGTATTTAACAATGTGGGAGCTTACAGCCAGACTTTGCGCAGTGACTTTAATGGCTTTGGTCATGCAGATAAAGTCTGCATTTATTCAGAGGAAGGAAAATAATGTTACATGTTATGACCTATGTAGCACCAAGCAGCATTCATGGACTGGGTGTGTTTACTGCAGCGCCTGTTGCAAAAGGCACACTGATCTGGACTTTTGAAGAATATTTTGACCGGCGTTATGATGAAGCGCAATTTCAGGCATTGCACCCGGTTATCCATGAGTACTTCAAAGTGTACGGTTATCGCGATAAACATGACGGATTTTATTACATGACAGTGGATAATGATCGCTTTACCAATCATTCAGAAACACCGAACACCTGTGTTGATTCCCTTGGGAACTGTTATGCTCTGAAAGATATCGCATGCAATGAAGAGTTGACGGCAGACTATCGTGAATTCTATACGGACCTGGAGCAGTTAGGGCCGTTCATGAGCAATGAATTAAATAATGAAATGATGAGCAAGATAAACACTGAGGTGAATTATGCAGCAAGCTAAAAAAGTTCAGGACTCGCGCAAGGCAGAGCTTTTATCAAAAGAAGTTCAGCATATTGACATCAAGTCTTTTGATGCGCGTCCTATCATTGATGGCATGCGTGGTATGTCATTCACCTCGCGTGATACTGCGCGTGCGGCTGAAATTTATAACATGATGCTGGCTGATAAAGAATGTGCTGTGGTGCTGACCCTGGCCGGTTCAACTTCGGCTGGTGGCTGTATGGATCTGTATGCGGAGCTGATCAGTAACAACATGGTTGACTGCATTGTCTCCACCGGCGCCTCTATTGTTGATATGGATTTCTTTGAAGGACTGGGCTTCAAGCATTATCAGGCGCAAAGTGAAGTCGATGATCGTGAATTGCGCGAGCTGTACATTGACCGCATTTATGACACCTATATTGATGAGGAAGACCTGCAGGCATGTGATCATACGATTCTGGAAATCGCCAATTCACTGGAGCCGCGTCCTTATTCCAGCCGCGAGTTTATCTGGCATATGGGTAAATACCTGAGTGAAAAAGGCAAAAAAGCCAATTCACTGGTGAAGCTGGCCTATGAGCATGATGTGCCGATTTTCTGCCCGGCATTTACGGATTCTTCAGCTGGATTTGGCCTGGTCAAACACCAGGTGGAAAATCCCGGCAATTATATGAGTATTGATTCGATTGCCGATTTTCGTGAACTGACCGAGCTGAAAATTCATGCCGGTACAACCGGTCTGTTAATGATCGGTGGTGGTGTGCCCAAGAATTTCGTGCAGGACACTGTGGTCTGTGCCGAGATTCTGGGCAAGGATGCAGACATGCACAAATACGCCATTCAGATTACCGTGGCTGATGTTCGTGACGGCGCCTGTTCGTCTTCGACATTGAAAGAAGCCTGTAGCTGGGGCAAAGTCGATGTGACTTATGAGCAGATGGTATTCGCCGAAGCCGGCAGTGTCATGCCGCTGATTGCCTCAGACGCCTATCACCGCGGCCAATGGAAAAACCGTAAACAGTGGCAGCTTGCCAGGGTTCTTCAGTCGTGAGACAGGTTGCTCTGAAAATGGGCAGCGAGCTGGAATTCATGGCTCCGGAAGACGGTTTTCTGGGGCTGTCCGGCGCGGACGCGTTTAATGCGGAGCAGGCCAAAGCCTGGATTCTGCCCTTTGGCCTGGAAGAATCTGTTTCCTATGGCGGCGGAACAGCACTGGGTCCGCAGGCTATTCTGGATGCCTCGCACCAGGTGGAACTTTTTGACGAAGTATTCTGGTCCGAACCATTTCGCAAATACGGCGTGGCAACACTGTGCCAGCCGCAAATCGCCGCTTCCCTGCCCCGGGTGATGGAAGATCTGGATCGGCATGTACAGACCATTCTGGATCACGGTAAGTTTCCGCTTGTTCTGGGGGGTGAGCATTCACTGACAGCAGGCACCATTCGTCCCTTTAGTCGCGCGTATGAGCAGATCACCATTCTGCAGTTTGATGCCCATGCCGATTTGCGTGATGGTTATGAAGACGAGCCATATTCTCACGCGGCGGCAATGTGCCGCTGTCTGGATCATGACAACGTGCGTCTGGTATCAGTCGGTATTCGCAACATTTCCGCTGGCGAAGTTCCCTTCCTGGAAGCCAACAGGGATCGTATCAGTATTTTCTGGGCCAAGGATAAAAACAGGTGGACGGCACAGCAGGTAGCAGAGGCGGTGGGCAAGGGCCCGGTTTATGTCAGCGTTGACCTCGACGGTTTTGATTCCTCACTGATGGCCGCTACCGGCACCCCGGAGCCTGGCGGGCTGTTCTGGCAGGACGTTATGGATGTGCTTGAGGCCGTTGCCGCACAGGCGCAGATTGTCGGGGCTGATGTGGTGGAACTGGCGCCGCGTCCGGAACTGCATGCCTGTGATTTTCTCAGTGCCAAGCTGGTCTACAAAATTCTCAATTATTCCCTGGCCCGCTAATTTTTTCTTGCTGACTGAATATCAGTTTCCCCTGTAAAGGCCGGTTCAATCCCGGCCTTTACTGTTTTACCCTGGCGTTAAAAACCTTGACTGCAATCTCTCTCCAGACCTTTGCTACTGTGCAGCAATTTCAGCTTTACTGGCGGCGTCAGCAATCTCCACCAGGTCTTTAAAAAACAGAAATGCCCGTTGCAGGCTTTGTGGTGAAATTGTCTCTGCCGTGGCTCCGGAACTGTGATACCAGTGAGAGGTTTCGGGATTCTGGATCACGATCGCGCCGGCAGCATCAATTGCTGCAGCTTCACCGGGGACCGACCGGCTTTCCGGTTCCCAGGCATTGGCTGGCTGAGCGTACATGTTCTTTTCTGCAGCTGCCTGCCAGGCATTGACCAGGAAGGGGGTTTTCTCGGACATGGCAACTCCATGCCAGGGGCTGTCCCAGTTGGTTGGCGACAGGGAGGATACAATATTGCCGTAATTGTCTGTGACGCCATCCATCAGATAGGCATCAATACGGGCGACGCCGGTTGAGGCAACATGTTCAAGATTGATGGCGAGCATATTGTTTGCCAGAACTTCGGGGTATGTTTCGACGAAGAAGGCAGTTCCGCCGGCTCCGTGATGATGGCCCGGGGAAGCCAGAAAATAAATGTCGTGTTCAGGCTGGTTTTCCGCCTCGCCAAAATAGCTGGCCAGCCCGAGCATCACTGCCAGGCCTGAAGCGTTATCATCGGCACCACCAAACCAGGTGTCGGTATGCGCCACCAGCAGAATATTTTCATCACTGTCACCACTACCGGGGATTTTGCCCAGTAAGTTACGTGCCTCACGGACTTCACGTTCGACATTGATGGCAAGAGAGATGCTCAGCTCATCCAGTTCATTGGCTTCAGTGGCTTTAACATAAACGGCTTCAAGAAACGCGCTGTCTTCCCCACCCAGATCAAAACAGGAAATGTCCGGACAATTTCCCAGTTGCACCTGCATGTTTCCAGGGGTGTCCCACAGGCGGATGACTCCAACAGCTCCGGCATCCGCCAGACGTGCCATGGAATTACGGGTGGAGGTGTCATAAAAATGCGGCGCGGCTTCGCCACGGATGATGGCAACCTTGCCGCTGACATCACGCCCGGCAAGATCGGCAGCCATACCACGCCCGACATAAATCAGGCTTGCCCTTAAGGGCATTACAGTGTTTCTGTTGCCCACCCCCATGGGTACGGCAGACTGCAGTTCGACTGCTTCGCCATTGGGACCATTCAGTGTCGCCTGCCAGCTGGTGGCTAGAGACCAGGGAGACTGATCAAAAATACGCAGATCCAGATCCTCAAGCCCTGCATTTAGCAGTTCTTCCTGCAGATAGGCGATGGCTTGTTGTTCTTCCGGAAATCCTGAAAAGATGCCCCAGCGTTGCGGGTTCGCGCTACGGCTTTCCAGGGCGATATCCACCAGTTTCTCGACATGCGCATGTAATTCATCAGCGGATGGCCCCTCAGCATCCGGTCTTGCCGGAAGCGGTGGGAAATCTACCGACGTGAAATCCAGGGTCTGCAGGGTGGCCGTACCCGGAAGCGCCAGTCCGTAAAAGGGCTGTTGCGCCAATGCCGGGATGCAGAGAAAGAAAAGGCTCAGGAATGCGCTTTGAGTCAGTTTGGATTTCATTGCTTTTACTCTTTTGACAGGTTTTTATTAGTGTCAGACCTGAGTCTGAACGGCTGCAGCTTTTGTGCATATAAAACCATTTAGTCAGCTCCGGTCAATCATTGTTCAGGATTAGCGGCCTGTTTTGGAATTATTTCGCTTCATTACCCGATATCAGTTTAAGATGAACACTGTGTTCGCTCAGGGTTTTGGTCTTTCGATATCTTTGGGTGGTGGTTTAATAACTTGCAGAACACAGAGTCAGCAACCATCAAATTTCTATACAGGCAGTGAGCAGACCATGAGAAGCAGAACGGCAAGCCTTGTAACACTACTATTAATGAGTTGTTTTATCCCGGTGGCAAGTGCCCAGAATGAAGCACTGGACTGGCTGATGGAATACCTTGCGATTGATACGGTGAATCCGCCAGGTAATGAAATCCGCGGCGTGGAATTCTTTGCCGATATTTTTGATGCCGAAGGTGTAGCTTATGAGACCGCTGAATCCGCTCCAGGTCGCGGCAATATCTGGGCCCGGCTGGAGGGTGGCGATGAGCCGGCACTTATCCTCCTGCATCATATTGATGTCGTCCCGGCAAGTGAGGAATTCTGGGACAGTGATCCACTGGTACCGGTAATCCGTGATGGCTTGATTATCGGACGCGGTGTCGCTGATACCAAAGGACTGGGAATATTACATCTGCAGGCGTTTTTAAACCTGCATCGCAACAACATCCGATTGAATCGTGACGTGATTTTCATGGCGACAGCCGATGAAGAAGCCGGTGGTTTTTTTGGCGCCGGCTGGCTGATCGAGAATCGTCCGGAGATTTTTGAAAATGTCGGTTTTGTCTTGAACGAACTGACCGAGCCGACGCTGATGGAAAACGGCACCATTCAGGTTGGTATTGAAGTGGCGCAGAAACGTCCTTTCTGGTTGCGACTGGTCTCAGAGGATATCCCTGGACATGGTTCCGCACCGCGCATCACCTCTGCCACGACCAGACTGGTTGCAGCTCTGGACAGAATTCGTGAACAGCCATTTGAACCTCAGGTATCTGATCCGGTGCGCAGCATGTTTGAACAACTGGCGCCCTTTGAAGACCCGAGATGGCAGACAGCGATGGCCAATATTGATGAGGCGGTTCAGGACCCCGGGTTTTTGCGCGATTTTCAGGAAGAGCGACCGGCCCTGCATGCATTGTTGCGTAATACCTGTTCCCTGACCATGTTAAGCGGTAGTGACAAGATTAATGTTGTTCCGCCCACCGCCAGCGCTGAAATGGACTGCCGTATACTACCCGAGCAGGATGCCAATGAGTTCCTGGATCAGCTGCGTGAGCGCATTGCTGATGAGCAGATTGAGATTGAACAGATCATGCTGTTTGGACCGGCATCTTCCAGTGCTGATACTGAGCTGTTTGCCAGCATGACCCGGGTTTTGCAGGAACGCATGCCGGGGGCCAATGTGTTTCCTTCAGTACTGCAGGCCTTTACCGACAGCCATTTTTTTCGCGACCTTGGCATTGTCGCCTACGGCTTCGGACCAGTGGTTATTCCTGATGGTTTCAGCAGCAACTTTCATGGCAATAATGAACGCATCCCGCTGGAAGGATTTATCCAGGGTGAGCAGATCATGAATGCCGTGGTCCGGGATTTTGTAGAAGAGTAGGTTAAACCCGGAATTTATAGGCCGATCTCAATACGGGCTGCGTTCTGGCTGGTTTGCGACATATTCAGCCTTAGCTCGAATTTTCCATTGCCCAGTGCTTTGATGCTCATTATCAGGCTGAAATCAAAATCTTCCTCTGCTGTTTTATTCCAGCCTGATAAAGCCATGGTGTCACCAATACTTGCCGTGTCCAGCGACCAGCCCTGATTCAGCATTTGCTCATCAAAATGTTGCTGTATTTCATCCAGGGGCCAGTCCACTTCAAAGGTCGGGCTGCTGTTTGCGTATTGAATGCTCCCAGTGACCGGATCAGGGGCTCTTGAAAAACTGCGTCTGTTATTAGTAGCTGTCCCCGGCATTTCAAGTTCCGGCAAGGGCATGTAGCTAAACACGTTGCCGTTAGGCATCTGGTCCTGTTGCCGCTGGCTTTGTTCGCTTGCGCGTCTGAGCATCTCGCAATTTACTTGTTGTGGTATCTGGCTCGCATCCCTGGCCTGAAGTTCTATGATGGTAAACTGACCGTTGTCTTTCAGGCTTGCACCCAGGACGCCGAAATTATCCAGGCAAAAAGCACCGCCCTGGTTATTCCTGTTAATCATGCCGACAAAAGGTATCGGGCTTGGTCGGTTGCGCGCGGCAATTTCCTGAAGGGTCAGCCAGCCATCGGTAAGCAGGGCATCCGTGAGGGTAAAGGCTGCGACATCACTTGCCAGATCAGTGCGAAGGAAAACACGCTTGTTACGTTCGGATTGAATGGTTCCCAATACTTCAAAGCTTTGAGGCAGTGTCACTGGCGGGAAATCTACCGGTATATCCACATAAAGCTGGATTTCGTCATTGAACTGACTGCTGAGAAAAATTTCTACCAGTTCTGGCGCTATGTTCTCTTCAAATTGTGTCTGTGCACTCAGCAGGCTGGAAGTAAAGAAAGCCAATACGAATGAACTTGCCCTGAGTGTTTTTCTTATTAAATATTTCATGTTTTAACTCCTTCTAAAATCATGAGCTTAATAATATTGACACTAAAATTTTACATTGGTTCAGATCAGAAATAATGCCAGTAATTGAAGTGTTATCAGCGCAGTGATACCCATCAACAAGCTGGCGATAGTATGGGTTTTCAACGCGGTGGCTGTATCCATGCCGGAAAATCTGGCGACTACCCAGAAATATGAATCATTGATATGGGAAATGGTCATGGCTCCGGCTCCTATAACCAGAACCACCAGCGCTCTGGCCAGCGTGTCATCCAGTCCCATCGGTGTCAGCAGTGGGGCCATCAGAGCTGAAGTCGTAATGATGGCGACAGTCGAAGAGCCCTGAGCCGTTTTCAGAAAGGCGGCAATCAGAAAGGGTAACAATAAACTGACTGAGCTTAAATCCGTAAAGCCGGCAGCAAAATCTGCCAGACTGGTTTGCCGCAGGATGGCACCGAATGCTCCGCCGGCACCGGTGATAAGAATAATCAGCCCGGCTTTTTGCAGGGCGGCTTCCAGCCACTGGTGACGAATCTTTTTGCCGCTGCGTACCAGAAGCAAAGACAAGGCTGCACCAATCAGCAGGGAAATAATCGGCTCACCAATAAAAGTGATGACAGAAAAAACGGCCGATTCGCCAAAAGGCGCAGCGGGTAACTCGGCAATGGATTTCAGGGCGATCAGTAATATGGGGGTCAGAATTGGCAGCAAGGCCAGGGCGAAAGCAGGTGCTTCCTGTTTGTTGCTTGTCTCATCCTGCGGAATTTCAACCTTGATCATATAGGCCTTACAGGCTTTGGTTGCCCAGAGCAGCGCGACACCAAGCACAGGAATGGAAACCAGCAAGCCCAACATCAGTACCCAGCCGACGTCGGCCCCAAGTGTTGCCGCTGCAGCCAGCGGTCCCGGAGTTGGCGGAACAAAAACATGCGTGACATAAAGTCCCGAACCCAATGCAACGGCCAGTACTGACAGGGATATACCCGTACGGCCGGCAATGGCCCGGTTCAGGGCGGAAAGCACAATGAAACCGGAATCACAAAAAACCGGAATCGATACAATGTAACCGGTTACTCCCATAGCCAGTGGTGCACGTTTTTCTCCGGCGACAGCTAGAATTTTACCGGCCAGTACGCTGGCGCCTCCGCTTTTTTCCAGATACTCGCCGATAATTGCACCGGCGGCAATGACGATGCCGATACTGCCGATAGTACTGCCAAAGCCGCCAGTCAGCGTCGTTATCAGTTCGCCGGGAGGAAGTCCGCCGATGAAACCCATGAACAGGGCAGCAAGTAATAAACCAATGAATGGGTGCAGGTGATACCTGACAGACAGCCAGACAAGAATGCTTACGCTAAGAATCAGCCAGAGAAAAATTCCCATGCCGCTAAACTACCTGAATTTGATGCTAATACCTACCGTTTGCAATAAGCGCAAAGCTGATATTTCAGCCATTATCAGCACAGAATAAATAATGGTAAAGGCTTGCAGGGGATTACTTCAGCCAGGACAGTGCCTCATCTTCAGAATGAAAGAATTTTACGTCACCGGAAATAAACCATGAGCCAATTTTTCCGGCAATCTCCTGCCATTTTTTATTACCGACAATGGCAATTTTTTCAAAATCCCTGCCATGCTTCAGTCCCAGCTTGAAATCATCCCAGGCAGCTCTGGCTTCCCAGCCTTCCAGTTCAGTGCCGTCAATGATGGCTTTAAGGACTGGTTTTTTAATTCCTTCCAGTGCCGAGTCAAGCATGGGAGTGATTATTTCGTAATCTTCATGACTGAGTTTGCCGATGGCCTTGAGGCGTAAAAAGAACTCATCATCATAGCGCTCTATGCCAACAGACAAGCCATGTCTTTTTATCCTGGTAGACATTTACTGCCCTTCCTCGGTTTGCTCTGAACCACGGGGAAATACTATTTCATCGGTCCATGCACTTCGGGGCGGCAGTCTGCCGGCCATAGCGGATTTGATTTCCTGATAGGCAGGATCATTGGCAAGATTATTCCATTCGTTTGGATCATTAGCGTGATCATACAATTCTTCCTCGCCGTCACTGTAAACTACATAGCGGTAACGATCTCCCCGGACGGCAAAGTTCCCGTAACCAAAGGTAGTGGTGGCAACATCATCCCACTCCATGTCTGGGTTGCGCAGTAATGGCAGCAGGCTGTTGCCATCGACATGTTCTGGAACCTCCAGTCCGCTCAGTTCAGCCAGGGTGGCATAAATACTTTGCAGGGAAACTACTTCATCAGTGCTTGAGCCTGGTGTAGTGATGCCGGGTGCAACAATAATGAAAGGCACGTGTGAGCTTTCTTCCCACAGGGTCATTTTGCCCCAGCGTTCTTTTTCGCCAAGATGGAAGCCGTGGTCACTCCATAACACGATAATTGTATTATCAGCCCGGCCACTGCGATCCAGGGCAGCAATCAGTTCACCAACCATGGCATCGGAATAGGACATGCTGGCCAGATAACCCTGTACAGCTTCCTGCCATTTCCCAGTGCCGCCATTTTGCCTGACCCAGTCCATGGTATCCGGCCCCATGCTGACCTCCTGACCAAACAGGGCAGAGTCGGGGATGTCACTGGTGTCATTTTCCAGATATTCGGGCAGAAGCACCTGCTCCAGGGGATGCATATCAAAATAACGTTGCGGCACATACCAGGGTAGATGCGGGCGATAAATACCGGCAGAGATAAACCGTGGTCCGGTGTAGGCTGCTTCCAGTTCCCGACTGATCCAGCTGACAGTCTGGCCGTCACCCATGGCTGAATCAGTGACTACGACCGGATAAAAATCAAAATCACCGCTTTGCCGACCGTTACCGACAGCCGGGCCGGGTGTCTGTCCTGGTGCCGGGCGTACTTCATCAACCAGCTGGCGTTCCAGTGAAGGGAAATAGGCATCCCAGGCGCTGGTGTCCTGCTGACCCTGGAAGCCGTCCAGGCTGTAAGTATGAGCGTGAAACAGTTTGCCGCCTCCGAGTGTTCGGTAATCATTGTCACGGAAATAACGTGGCAGGGTGGTAATGTTTTCCAGATCGATGCGCCAGTCGCCGGCCTGTTCATAAATACCGCTGTTAAAGGGGCTGACGCCGGTCAGGATTGCCGTGCGGGAGGGCAGGCAGGCGGCACCGGGAGCATGGGCATTGGTAAACAGCATGCCACGTTCTGCCAGCGCATTGATGTTGGGGGTCTTTGACTGGGGATGGCCACCCAGGGGTTCTACCCAGTCATTCATGTCATCGATAGCGATAAACAGTATGTCGGGCCTTTCCTGAGCCTGACTGAAAGTGCTTAACCCGAGTATGAATGCAAGAATCCAGCGAATTGAAGTCAATTTGTCAGTCACGTTTATTACCCTGTCCGGTTTTATTTTTATGGTAGAAAGCTTAGCGTATGTATACAAGCTTTGACTAGGCTAAACAGGCGCAAAAAAATCCGGCTCAGGGCTGAGCCGGATTCATCAGTTAGAACGGGTGAAGGCCTACTGGCCTGTTAACCGATAAATTCCCGAACCGGTTCGGAAACACCTTTGGACTCAGTGCCTTTAAGATAGGCCAGCATGGTATCAGCATCGGAAACTTCAAAGGGGTCAGTCGGGCAGTTATCACCAAAATCAGGTTCGACAAATATCTTGTCGATTTTCCCGTCATCAACCAGCATGGAATAACGCCATGAGCGCTGACCAAAGCCGAGATTGCTTTTATCGACCAGCATGCCCATTTTGCGGGTAAACTCACCATTGCCGTCCGGCAGCATTTTGATGTTTTTGGCGCCGATATGATTGGCCCACTGGAACATGACGAAGGCGTCATTTACTGAGATACAGTAGATTTCATCAATCCCTTCGGCTTTAAACTGTTCAAACAGTTCTTCATAACGTGGCAGATGATTGGATGAGCATGTTGGAGTAAAGGCTCCCGGCAGGGAGAAAACAACCACTTTCTTGCCTTTGAAAATGTCTTCACTTGAGGTGTCCTGCCAGCGGAAAGGGTTGGGACCTTCAACGCTTTCATCACGCACACGGGTTTTAAATACTACATTTGGCACACTGTCTAATACAGGCATTATTACTCCATCTAATTTCAGTTTATTTAAAAACAGGTAAGGCCCAGGCGAGCCTGGCCATTGTACATTCTAGGTGGAGGCAGGAAGCAGAATTTCAAGGGGGGAATTTTCAGCTTTGCCCGGCAATAACCCTGGCATTTGCCTGCAGGCGGAATTCTCCATCGGGAAAAGCAGCGTGGATTTTTTCAAACACCATGTCCCTGATCTGATTGCGGCTTGCTTCATCAGCTTTGCTCAGGGCAGCAACGATGGGAGCGCCAACTTCAGTAATCATTTCCCAGTATTTTTCGGGACTGAGGGTCAGTGCGGTAGCCACTTCCGTTTCACTAATATTCCTGAAACCTGCCTGCTCAAAGTGCTCTTGCATAAAGCCGGGGCTGGCACAGCGAAACATGCCGGGAGCATCTTTTGGCGGTGGATCAAGCTGCAATACCTCGTTGATAGTCCCCATGGTTACAGTTACCCAGAAATTCTTTTGCGGGATATCCCACACTGATGCAGCCAGCCAGCAATCCGGTTTCAACACCCGGCGCATTTCTTTCAGTGCAGCCGGAATATCCGGAAAAAACATAAATCCCATACGACAGGAAATTGCATCAACTGAGCGATCAGGGAAATCCAGCGAGCTGATATCGCCTGCTTGGGTCTGAAAATTGCTGATATTGCGCTCGGCTGCATGCTCTTTGGCAATTGCCAGCATCGCTTCAGACAGGTCCAGTGCGGTTACTTTGCCTCTTGGTACCAGTTCGGCAATTGTCAGACCCGGTTCTCCGGTGCCGCTGGCAATATCCAGTACCTTGCTGTCTTCTTTTAGCTGCAGGCGGGAAATAATTTCATTGCCGATAGGCTGCAAAAAGCGCATGTTAACGGCATCCCATTTTTTCCAGCCAGCTGCAAAATGATTCCAGGATTCATGTTGCTGTTGAATAATTTCACTCTGCAAGTTATTCATAATTTTTTTTGCCTGTTATTTTTTCTGCAGCATAAAGGCTCGAGGCAATATCTGCTGCCAGACGTTCATTAAAATAAATATCATCCTGGGTAAAAGCCGCTCGCCCTTGCCTGGAGCTGAAGTTGATTGTTCCCCATATTCTGCCTTGATACAAAATTGGTGAGGAAATATAGGCTTCCAGCGGCATGCCTGTATAAAGTGGGTGGTTCTTGATATCCCTGTCTTCGTTTTCTTTCGGAATGGCGACCGAAGCAGCCCGGTTTATTACCTCCCGGCAATAGGTATCTCCCAGAGGGAAGGTATCATTGGCACTAAAGGTATTGCTGGGATCCTGAACTGCCACCAGGTGGTAGGCATTATTTTCAATATGGCTGACTATGCCAAGTTCCAGATCAAACTTTTGAATTCCCTTTTCCAGTTTTAGCCGGCAAATATCAATAAATTCCTGTGTATACATGACAGTTCTTCTTTTTTTGACTGATTACATGCAATCTACCGCAGTGAGCAGCACAGCTCAACGCATAATTCCGTAACAGGGTGTCGAGAGATGACTGCTTTGATCAAGCGCAAATCAAGCTACATTAAAGCAGGCTGGAGAGAGCATCGTGCAGGTTTTCGTACTGAAATTTAAAACCTGCCTGCAGTAAACGTTCGGGATACACGTGCTGCCCGGACAGCAGTAAGGTTTCGCCCATTTCGCCGAACATGATTTTCACAACCAATGCGGGTAAGGGAAACAGGCTGGGGCGATGCATGACCTTGCCGACAGTTTTGCTGAAGGTGGCATTGTTGACCGCATTGGGACTTGAAAGGTTGTAAGCACCACTGCATTTATCGTTGTGTAGAAGGAACTCTATGGCGCTGACCTCATCCTGCAGATGAATCCAGCTCATGTATTGCTGGCCATTACCGATTTTGCCGCCAACAAAAAGCCGGAAAGGCAGAAGCATCTGGGGCAGGGCACCACGGTCTTTGTCCAGCACCACTGCTGTCCGGATACAGCATAAACGGGTGCCGAGCGTTTCAATCTGCTGTGCCGCCATCTCCCAGTCCCGGCATAGTTCATGAGTGAATTCCTGCTGCGGGGCCGCATCTTCGGTCAGCAAGGTTTCATCCTGGCTGCCGTAGTAACCAATGGCAGAACCGTTAATCATGACTTGCGGTGGCCGAGGCAACTCGCCCAGTTTGCTGACAAGTTTTTTGGTCAGGTCAATACGACTGTGATAAATCTTCAGCTTCTGTTTTTCTGACCAGCGTTTGTCGCCGATACCTTCACCGGCAAGATTCACCACGACATCAAAGTGGGCATCCGGCTTGATCTCATCAATATCTTCAAGCCAGTCGATCTGCTCCGGTAAGTCCTTGCGGTGTTTATCAGGATTTCTGCTAAGAATGGTAATCCGGTAGTCGTCTGCCTTCAGCAGTCGCCTGGCCAGGGTCGAACCAATCAATCCGGTGCCGCCGGTTATCAACAGCTTTTGCTTCATGGAATTCATGCGACCAGCTTATTGGCTGGGATTATCTTCTGCAACAAGGAATTCAGAAAAAGCTGGTGAATAACTTTCCAGCAACTGGCCACCTGAGTCCCGCAGAAAATAGGCCGCTATCATGTTTTCTTCTGCCAACAGCATTGCGGCGTTTTCACCCATGACACTGAATGCCGTCGCCAGGGCATCTGCTCTTGCGGCATTCTCAGTGATGACCGTGACCGAGACCAGGTCGTGGGAAACCGGCCAGCCAGTGCGCGGATCAATGGTATGCGAATAGCGTTCACCATTGAGGGTAAAGAAGTTGCGGTAATCACCCGAGCTGGCGATAGCGGCGTCACCTACGGCAATGATTCGCTGTACCTGGCGCGCAGACAGTTCAGACTCAGGGTTTTCGATCGCGATGCGCCAGGGATTCCCCTCAAGGTTCAAACCGCCTGTGCGCAGTTCGCCACCAATTTCCACCAGGTAATTGTCGATACCTGCTGTTTCCAGCAAGTCGGCAATGCGATCAACCGCATATCCTTTGGCAACAGCAGAAAGGTCGAGGGCGACATCACGGGTCTTCATGACAGCCTGCTGCTGTGGATCAAGACGTATATGCTGATATCCGATATTGGGTAGCAGGGTGTCAATCTCGGCAGCTTCAGGCAGCAAGTCATTGGCCGGAATTGGCGGGCCAAAGCCCCAGAGATTGACCAGCGGGCCAACGCTGATATCAAAAGCGCCATCGCTCAGCTGTGAAATTTCCTGGCTCAGGCTTATTACTTCAAAGAGGGCCGGTGAGACTTCAAGCCAGGTGTTCAGTTCCGCGCGGTTGAGCTGCATCAGTTCGGAGTCGTCCCGGTAGGTGGACATGCTGTTCTCTATACTTTCCAGCAGTGATGAAATTGCATCAGCAGAAACAGTGCTTTCAGACACAACACTGAGGGTATATGTGGTCCCCATGGTATTGCCGCTGAGTTGCAGCATTTGTTCTGCCGGGGCATCACCACAATTGACTAGCAGCAGACAGGCTGCAAGCAGGACTGTTTTGGCTATCAGTTTCATAAGTTGGGTGCCAAGCGCATGTTGGGCTTACAGGATATCAGGTGGCCTTTATTATGTAGCAAGCTAGTAAAAGCCCTGGTGAAATTCATGCTGAGTATTTTTTTATGGAGAGCAATTATTCATGGCTTGCTGTAACTCCAGGAAAAGCCTTTCCTGAAGATTGTCACGACTGACATCCAGGCGATGTATCTGTCCGGATTCAACGGTGAAACCAACCTGGTAGTCAAGGGCCTGCATGCTCTCAAATTGTGCATTCATGGCAGAGCGCCAGGTCGGGTCCTGATCACCGACATGCATGAAAATACAGATATCGGCAAGGGCTGCGAATTGCTCATTGTTATTGTTGCCAAGCAAGCCTGGGTAACCGGTCAGTGAACGTACATACTGCGGATACAGTGAGGCGATGTGAAATGCGCTGAGACCACCATTGGAGTGGCCGGTGATATGTAATTTATTCTCCGCGACCGGGTAAGTCTCTAGAATATATTCAATGAATTCAGGGAAAACCTGGTCTCCGCCCCGGAAGAACAGCATGCCATCAGGAGCAGAAGGACTGATAACAATATAACCGTCCCTTTCAGCGGGTTGACGCCAGTCTGATTCTGTACTGCTGACGACAATGCGCCAGCTTTGCGGACCACCGGGGAAATGCAGAATCGTCGGGTAGCGCTGCGCCGGGTCATAATTGTCCGGTAATATAACCCGGTAGCGCAATTCCAGTCCGTTAAAGTTACGGGTTTCTTCCAGAACTTCTGCCTGTGCCGGGATTGCCAGCAGGCCTGCCAGAATCAAACTGATAATACGCATGGCAGGCATCGGCAATTAACCCTGGGCGTCCAGAATGGCTTCAATGCGGTCCATCAGAGAAACCATGCGCCGAATTACCGGTTCATAAGCTTCTGCCTGGGTCATGTCCAGGCCTGCTTCGTTAAGCAGAATATTATGCGGGTAATCTGAACCACCGGCACGCAGCACATCAAGAAAGTCATCACGCACCTGCACATCTCCGGCGAGGAACTTTTCTGCAAACCAGGCAGCGCCAGTGATACTGGTGGCATACTGGAATACATAAAAGTCCAGGTAGAAATGAGGAATATATGCCCATTCCACGGCATAGGCGTCGTCGATGGTCAGTACGCCTTCATCATGGCCGTGATAGCGTTTTAGTAGATCTCCATATATTTCACTTAGCGATGACCCGGTCAACGGCTCACCGCTTTCAACAGTTTCATGAATCTCCAGCTCAAACTCGGCAAACATGGTCTGTCGGTAGAAAGTCCCGCGAATGCTTTCCAGTGCATTGCCCAGGTAATAGAGGCGTTCTTCATCCGTCTGGGCATTGGCAATCATGTATTCTTCCAGCAGGATTTCATTAATGGTGGATGCCATCTCTGCAGTGAAAGTTGAGTAATCAGCCGTTTCCCAGGGGTTATCCTGTTTCGCCAGCATGGTATGCACAGCATGTCCCCATTCATGGGCAAAGGTAGACAGCGAATTGTAATCATCATTGTGGTTAAGCAGGATATAGGGATGGACATCATAGGCTCCACCACTCATATAGGCTCCGGATCGTTTACCTGCCTGCGGATGACTGTGCATCCAGTCCTGTGCCAGACCTTCCTCCAACAAGCCCAGGTACTCATCGCCAAAGGGGCGTAATGCTTCAAAAGTTATTTCCTTGGAGCGTTCAATACCAAACTCACCGGTTTCTACTTCCACCAGTGGCGGATAAATATCGTAGTAACGCAAATCCTCCACGCCCAACATGCGACCCCGCAGTTCCAGATAACGATGGAAGATCGGCAGGGCATCGTTTACCTGGGCGACCAGTTGCGTATAGATTTCCGGTGGCAGACCATCAGCAAACAGGTTTTGCTGTAAAACCGAGTCGTAGTTTCGCGCCCGTGCAGAAAAAACATTGGCCTGAACTTCACCGGCCAATGTTGCGCCCATACCATCTGCATACTGTTGCCAGGTGTCCCAGAAAGTATCGAATACCAGCTTGCGGTCGTCGCGGTTTTCAACGCCACGGTAAAAGGTGTAACCGGCCTGGGTCAGTTCGGCTTCTTCACCGTCACTCAGTGTCACCGTTGGCCAGGGAATGTCGGCATTGGCATACATCTGATAAATCTGTTGTGGTGAGGACATCATCATGGAGGCCTGTGCCAGGATTTCTTCGGTACGCTCATCCAGGGTATAGGGAGCCATGCGCAGTATGTCCTGCAGCATGAATTCAAAGTCGGCCAGTGCCGGTTCTTCATCGATATAGCGATTTACGGTTTCGGTGCCAACTGACAGAATTTCAGGATTCAGCCAGGAAGTTGCTTCGCCCCAGTTGGTGTATAACTGCATGGCGCGACCGAAGCGGGTCTGTTCTTCGGCCACACGCTGGTCAGCATCACGGCGTAAATTGGTATATATATACATCCGTGTCAGTTCTTTATAGGAATCGGAAATAAAACCCAGCGCCTCACTCATGGATTGGGCGCTGTCACCGAGTGTGCCACGATAATCATCAACATCCTGCAGGCGGTTCTGCAGATCTGTGAAAGCTGCCTCCCAGTCATCAACGGAGGCATACAGATCTGTCAGGTCCCATTCATAGCGTTCAGGTTCGGATTCCTGGGCACAGGCAGTCAGTGCAGGTAAAACAAGTAAAAAGGAAAGTATAAAAGTTGCGATTCGCATCAAAGAGATCCTCATCTGATTGACTAAGATGGAGACATTAAAGCACAAGTTTAAAGTTGTGTTGAAGAGAAAGCCCTGCTAAAGCATACTCATTGCCTATGACAAGACAGCGCCTGATATTTGCTACCTTCCTGCTGGTCTGCCTGGCTGGGCTGTGGTTCCTGCGCGCCCAGTTGACCCAGGAAAGGCCGCAGGTCACACGACTGGAAGCCCGTCCGGAGCTGCTGGATGATGCCGAACCGGTCATAGAGCTGAGTGCTGCTGAAGATGATCAGCCAGAGGCGCTTGAACCAACTGAGCGGCCAGCCACCACACTGGAGCGCATGGAAATGGAAGTCGCGGCCATCAGCGAAGCCCCGCCAGCGGATTTTTCCTGTAACCAGGCACCAGTGCGGGAAGTCACCGAGAGTACGGGGCCGCGGATCTATCAATGGCGTGATGAAAACGGCCGGCTGCATTTTGGAGATTCGCCCCCGCCCGGGATCGTGACCACCGAGTTTGATGCCAGACAAGCGACAACACTTGATTATTTCCAGCTGCAGGTTGAATTTCGGGGTGGCAGCTCAGTACCCTATTTCCGTGGTCAGATTCAGGCACAGGCCAACAGCATGTATGAAATTCTGGCAGATCTGCTCGGCGAAGACCGTCTCAAACAGGTTGAACTGAATGTTATCGTGTTCAGTGATAATTCCAGCTATCGCGAATATGCCAACAGTGTGGGTGGTGCCGCACTTGCCAATGCCGGCGGCTTTTACAGCAATGCCAGCAACGAGGCAGTTACCTTTCTATATGACAGTGAAGAACAGACACTGGAAGTCAGTCGGCACGAGGCGGCTCATGTCATTCTCAATGGCCTGCTGGCAACCGGACCACTGTGGTTGCATGAAGGCATGGCAGAGTATTTCGAGCAGTTATCAATACAGCAGCAGCTGACCCGGATTGCGCCCAATGACGATTGGCTGATACTGGCAAGAAATGCTGTAGAAACAGGTTATATGAGCAACCTGCAGGATTTCCTCGACGCTACCCCGGAACAGTGGCGCAGTGGAGAAGAAGCCATGAATTATGCCCTGGGCTGGAGCCTGGTATATTTCATGTTAAGCAATAATGATGGTCGTCGAGCGCTGACGGCATTGTTACAACAGACTGCCGATGCCTATTGCACAGCGATCAGTTCGGTTCCACCTTTAAGCCAGGCCTATCCCGGCGGGCTGACGGAATTGCAGGAAGATTTTTTCGCCTGGCTGATGGATGATTCCCTGAAACGATCCCATAACTATTAAAGCGACTGCTCAAGGCAAGCCAGCAGGTCATTTTTAGAGGGGAACAACAATCTATTAGAGCAGGCTGGTGCCGGGATTAACCACTGATAGTAGTTCAGTTAAAGACCGGGACCTCCACTCAGGTAAACCTATTTACGGATTCTGCGTTAATAAAGGTAATACTTACTTTTGAATAACGCAGGAGAGAAAAATGAAGATACCTCACTTGTTACTGGGTGTTTCTGTATTGATTGCCAGCAGCGGATTAACTGTCATGAGCGTGCAGGCGCAGGATGAAACAGCACAGGAAGAACGCCGCGCAGCATTTGCAGAGCGCAGAGAGGAAAGACAGGCTGAATATGCTGAACGCTGGGCAGCACTGGTGGATGCCAACCCAATGGTGGCTGAAGAAATTGAAGCCCTTCGGGCTGAACGCCAGGCTGCCGAGGAACAGCGCCGTGCCGAATTCGCTGCCAAATACCCAAACCTGGCTCAGGCCCTGGAAGAAGAATCATTTGACCGGCGGCTTCTGGCCGGACCGGAAGGCCCATCCCGTTTTGAAGGCATGGAACGAAGAAGAAGCGAGGCGGCTCGAGGCTCGCGTCGAGGAAACGGACCGCGTCGCTAGGTTGAATTATGCTGATAACACTCCAGTCCTATGACAGGTATTTTTCCCTGAGCTATGATGACTCCCGCAGGCAGCCCGATACAGGGAGCAAAACAGGGAGTGAGCCACTGGAAAATTCACAGGCACTGGGTAAATTTCTGTCCGGCGTAGAGAGACGGGCTTTTCGCCGGGCACAAATTGCCACCGGTGACAGCGATGAAGCACTGGATATTGTCCAGGATGCCATGTTTTCTCTGGCAAAAAAATATGCCAGCAAGACGCCGGAAGACTGGAAACTGTTATTTCAGCGAATTTTAAGCCGTCGAATTATTGACTGGCATCGACACAACAAAGTACGTCGGCGACTGGGCATCTGGTTTGGAAATGATGATCCTGGTCATGACAATTCTGGCAATGAGAAAAATCGTTCAGTTATTGTTGATGTCGAAGACGAACAGGGAAGAAGCCCGGAGCAGGAAACCGAGACCGGGCAGGCAATTGATAAACTTGAGGGATTGCTGCAGCAACTGCCACCGAAGCAACAGCAGGTGTTTTTACTGCGAGCCTGGGAAGGATTGAATGAAAAAGAAACTGCAAAAGTCATGGCATGTTCGGTGGGGACGGTGAAAACCCATTACTCACGTGCCCGAACTTTTCTGAAAGCAAAATTGCAGGAAGTGTAAGATGACAAGCAACGAATCAGATCAGAAATTGCTCAGGGACATTAATCATGAGCTGGATCGCAGTTGCGATCGGCTTGATGCTGCGACCCTGTCACAACTGAACCGTATCCGTCATGAAGCAATGGCAGTTTCCGGCCAGACTTTTACGCCCTGGCGGGTTTTTGCTGCCTCGACCTTAACTGCCTGTGCACTGGTACTGGCGGTGAATTTTTACCTTAATCCTGCAGACACTGGCTCTACTGAAGAGCTGGCCCTGTCGGAACTTGAAGCAATGGAAGTACTCAGTGCCGATGAAAGTCTGGAATTTTATGAAGATATCGATTTTTACCAATGGCTGAGCATGAATAATGAACTGTAGAAATTTACTGCTCTCGCTGCTGCTTATACTGGTGACTTTACCGTCCCAGGCACAGCCTCCGCCTCAATCCGGTCCGGAACTGGAATCACTGGATCCGGAACAGCGTCGCATGCTTGAACATTTTGAACGTAGCTGGGAGGAAATGCCGCCGGAGCGCAAGCAACGGGTGCTGCGCAATATGCGTCGCTGGCAGGAAATGCCGCAGGAACAACGTGAACGAATCCGGCAGCGCGGACGGGAGTTCTCCCGTCACGATGAAGAACGTCGCCAGCGCATTCGCAACAACTTTGAAAATTTCAGCAATTTGCCGGAAGCGGAACGCCGGGATATCCGCCAGAGTTTCCGCCGCTTTCAGGAGTTACCCGAAGATCGCCGCCGGGCACTGTTTGAAGAATTTCAGCGTCGCCAGCAAGATGCTGAGCCACGCCGACCCTCTGTTCAGGATGAAAGTCCGGAAGTTAATGAGACCGGTACTGCTGAAGAATAAAACGCAGTATTTTCATTAATTGTATTTGCAGTTTATTTTTTTACGACTAGAATCAAGCTCATGTTACGTTTTTCGTCAAAACTGTTAGTAGTTTGGCTACTGTCACTCAGTCTCCTGGGTGTTCAGCTGGTGCAGCATTCAGCCTTGCACGATCACACACAGCATGTGGTCGATTGCGCGCTGTGTCATTTTGACAACCATGGCCATGCGCTTCCGCTTGCCAATATTGCGCCTGATTTTGGCAAAACTGATACTGAAAAAGTCAGCTATCAACAGAGCTTTACGCTTTCCCTTCAATACAACCCTTATCAGGGACGATCTCCCCCAACTTTCTTTATCTGACAAGTTAATCTCGACCGCTTTTTCTAAAAGCGTTTAGTTTTTGTTGTAGATAAAGGAATTCAAAATGCGATTGCCAATCTATCTGTCAGCTCTGGGGCTGGCTGTTGCTACTGCCAATGCGCAGGAAGCAGAATTTGAAATAGTTATTGACGGAGTTCATGTACGTAATGCTGAAACGGCCTTGCCGATAACTATCATGACTGAAGAAGAAATTCGCGATGAGGCTCGAATCAGTATCGGTGACAGCCTCTCTCGTCAGCCCGGAATAAATAACTCATCATTTGGACCGGCTGTCGGCCAGCCGGTGATTCGAGGTCAGCAGGGCAGACGAGTGATGAACCTGACCAATGGCATGCCCAATACCGATGCCTCGGGTAATTCGGCTGACCATGCCAATACGGTGGAACCGATGCTGGCGACCGGTATCGAGGTATTGCGTGGTCCTTCAACCCTGCTTTATGGCGGGGGCGCTATCGGTGGAATTATCAATGTCCTGGATGGTCGCTTCAGTGATGAACTACTGGTGCCCGGTTTCGCGGTCGAAGCCCGGCATGATACTGCCAGTGATATGGACACACTGGTCAGCAGAATGAATTTTTCAAGTGGCAATCTGGTCTGGCATCTCGACCTGACCCGTCGTGAATGGAACGATATGGAAATTCCCGGATTGGCCATAGCTCCGGATTATCTTGAAGATGAGCATGAGGATGAAGACGAGGATCACGAAGAAGATCATGAGGAAATGGAAAACACGGATGGTTATATCGCCAATACCGGAGGCGAAAGTGCCGCAACGACCATTGGCTGGTCCTATGTGATGGACAAGGGCTTTATCGGTTTTTCCGCCAACCGTCAGGAGAATCAATACGGACTTCCAGGTGGCGCTCATGCCGGACATGAGGAAGAAGGGGAGGCAGAGGAGGAACATGGCGAAGATGTGTTTATCGACATGAAACGTAACCGCTATGACCTCCTGGCCAGTTTTGACGACCTGGCTCTCTGGCTGGAATCCCTTAATTATCGTCTGAGCCGAACCGAATATGAACATGCAGAGATGGAAGGGCCGGGCATTGTCGGTACCCGATTCAGTAATGATTCCTGGCAACAGCGTTTGCAGCTGACGCATCCGGTGATCAATAACTGGCATGGAGTTGCTGGCATTCAGAACTCTCAGGAAACATTCGGAGCCGTAGGTGAAGAAAGTTTTATTCCAACAACAGATATAGATTCGACCGGAATTTTTCTGGTAGAAGCACTGCATGCTGATAACTTCACTTACGAGTTTGGTTTGCGTTTCAATCATGACAAGCTTGATCCGGAAAACCTACCTGGCGTGTCGCGCAGTTTCTCCACCCAGAGTTATTCCGGGTCCATGTTATGGGATGTTAATGCTGCTGCCAGTTTTGGTTTGGCGCTGTCGCATTCACAACGGGCACCTTCGGTCGAAGAGCTTTACTCCAATTACGGTCTTGCCGATGTGGGTGACTGTGTAGTTCACTTTGCCACTGGTGCCTGTGAAATTGGAGACATCAGCCTGCAGGAAGAAGCTTCAAATAATCTGGATGTGAACCTGTATCTGAGTCTGAATAATCTTGAGGCAACTATTACCGCCTTTTATAACCAGTTTGATGATTATATTTTTCAGGCCAATACCGGCGCCGAAGTGGATGAGCTTCCGGTACGTGCCTACCTGAATGAGGATGCCCGCTTTTATGGGGTGGAAGTGGATACTACATTTTTTCTGAGCCCCGATTGGGAATTACGGGTGTTTGCCGACAGCATCGACGCCAGCTTGGAAAATAATGGTCGGGTACCGCGCATTCCGCCTTATCGGCTCGGTTCAGAGTTAAGCTGGGATCTGGGTGACTTTTCAGCATCACTGTCTTTCCTGCATGCCTTTGATCAGGACAAGCCCGGACTGAATGAACTGGAGACTGAAGGCTATACCCGTTGGGATCTGGAGGCGGATTACCGGATTGAAAGTCCTGCCAACGGAAATCTTCAGTTATTTGCCAAGTTACGCAACCTGACAGATGATGAAATTCGTCTGTCGACTTCCTATCTGCGAGGTTTTGCCCCGGAATCCGGGCGTTCTCTTGAGTTGGGAGTTCGCTACAATTTCTAAAATCATAGCGCTATTAAAGTGCTATTAAACAGGGCGGGTAAACTGAACCAAGTTCAGTTTACCCGCAGTTTTTAGCTGTTTAAATTGACAAGCTGTCGCAAATCTGTCAAAAATTCCCTTCATACTCAGGTAGTTATTAATTTTATTGTGAGTTTGATGTTCAGGAATGATTAAAAAGTAATGCGTGACAGCAAAAATATAGGGAACTGGGAAGAGTTTCTGGCAAAGACAAATTTGCCGGAATGGGACTCAGGCCCTGTTGTCGTTGCCGATCAGAACATCGTTCCATATTTCCAGCCGATTATCAGTGTCACCAGTGGCCGTATAGCCGGATATGAGTGCCTGGCCAGATCACTAAACACAAGTGGCGGAGCACGCAGCTTCGGGCATTTCTTTAATAACCCGAAAATACAAAGTGGTTTTCAGCTTGAGGTAGACCGCTCATTAAGATATCAGGCTTTGCAGTATTTTGCTGAACATGAAGATGCCGGCTATATCACCCTGAATATTTCCCCACTCTGGATTGAAAGCAGTGTCGAATATCAGGCCATTCCAACACTTCAGATGATTGAGGCAACCGGTATTGATCCTGCCCGTGTGGTGATAGAAATAACCGAATCTAAAGGTGATATTCCACGGCTGAAAAAAATGGTTGATGTTTATCATGATGCCGGCCTCATGGTTGCAATTGATGACTTTGGTGCGGGAGCCTCGCAGATTGACCGGGTAGAAGCACTGAAGCCGGATATCGTCAAACTGGACATGCGGATGTTCAAGAAAGCGTCTCGCGGGGGCGAAAGTGCCGACGTGGCCCTGTCTATTGCCAGTATTGCCAATCGTCTGGGTTGCTTTCTGGTTTGTGAGGGCGTGGAGACGGAAGAAGAATTTCATTTTGGTATTGAATGTGGCAGTAATCATATTCAGGGTTTCCTGTTCCATGAAGCCATGCCTGAAACAATTCGTGCAGAATCAACGATAGAAAAAGTCAGGAGACTGCAGCGAAGCTACCTGAAAGAAAAATCAATTCGTCTGACTAATGCAACTGAACAGAAACAGTTAATTAAAAATATTGTCATGGAAATCAAGCAAAATTATCTTGATGGTAAACCGCTTGAAAAAACCGGGCCCATGAATGATTCCAATATTTTTCGCTATTACATCACTGATGAGGTGGGGAACCAGTTAACACCAAACTATGAAAGAGACACTACCGGTTTTTATGAAGATCTCGAGTGGATCGGCATGAACTGGTCTCATCGTCCATATTTTCCTTCCTTTCTGGTACTTAATAAACTGGCCGGGAAAAACTTTGTTGCTTCCGAGGTATACCGGGATGTAAAAACCCGGCACCTGTGCCGCACCTACGCAACCTATTTAAATGAAAGCCGTATACTGCTGGTGGATGCCCTGGTCGAAGATGAAATTCTGTTTGTAAAAGAATAGAATCCCTGCGAACTACTTCGCAACTGAATGTCCTTTATGCACTTTAAATTATTCTGGCTGATTGCCGCAGTCATATCTGTATCTACGTTTGCTGCAGAACCGCAGCCGGCTGTTGAGCCCTACCAGCGATTCAGCAGTAATGAACCGAATTATTTTGTCGGCGCCTGGGATAATGGTGACGACTGGCACATGGAGTTCAATCTGTCGATAAAATATGCCCTGTGGCCACCACAGGCAAGCCGGCATAAATTGCTTTTTGTTTATAACGGGACTTACGATTTTTATCTGCAATCACGTGACTCGGCTCCAATTATCTCCCGACGACAGAATATTGCCCCTGTATACCAGTATGCGCTGGGGGCTGATCCGAACAGGCCCGAATATGAGTTTCGTGCCGGCTGGTATCATGAATCCAATGGCCAGACGATTGAAACGGCTGAAGACTTTCAGGACGCTGGTGAATTCGCCCGTGATCAGGTCAGTCGTGGCTGGGACTATCTGGGGCTTGAGTACAAGTCTCCGTTCTTTGCTGGCATGCGCCAGCATTTTGATATGCGGATTTTTTGTGACTGCCAGGGCTGGGGCTCGGAAGACCGGGAAGACAATATCTTCTGGACCAGTGTTAACGAACAGCCAAAAATAAATGACTATGACGGCATTCGCTGGATCATGGGAGACTTTGAATTACCGGCTGATTTTGGCAATCTGCGTCTGGAGCTTAAAACGGGCAACCGGGATTTTGATGCCCTGGGGAATATCAGCGGCAAGTTTGTGTTCTCTGATTTTCTGGGATTTCCACTGAATATATTTTATTTCAATGGTTATGGTCGTGAACTCAGTTCCTATCATGAGCGCAACCAGTTTATCGGCATCGGGATTGAAATGGAGTCCTTTTAGGTAAATGGAGTCTTTAGGAAAGTAAAAACCATGAATGAAGTAATGAAGCTAATGCAGTCCCATAATTCAGTGCGTTCCTACACAGGTGAAAGCATTGACGAAACCATGCTCGAAGAAATTATCGCCTGTGGCCAGGCAGCAGCATCTTCAAGTTTTATTCAGGCGTATTCTATTATCCGGGTCACCGATCAGGACAAGCGACGGTTAATTGCTGAAGCATCTGGTGGACAAAGCTGGATTATCGATGCTGCAGAATTTCTGGTTCTGTGTGCCGACATGCAGCGTGTCAATTATGCCTCACAGAAATCCGGGCAGGGTGAATTGCAGGGTTACACTGAGCACTTTCTGGCGGCGACCGTCGATACTGCATTAATGGCGCAAAATATGATGCTGGCAGCTGAATCTTGTGGCCTGGGCTGTGTCTTTATCGGCGGCATTCGAAATGATCCCCAGGTGACTGTTGATGCCCTGCAGCTTCCCGAACATGTGTATCCCGCCTTTGGCTTCTGTCTTGGCTGGCCGGCCCAGAGAAATGCAGTCAAACCGCGCATGCCGGTTTCCAGTGTGCTACATCAGAACACATATGATCTGGAGGCTGTTTCGTCCCAGGTGGATGAATACGACAGCTTGATGGCTGAATATTATGGCTCCAGATACAGTAATGCCAAAAGCAGTGACTGGTCGGCACCAACTACACGGGCAATTCAGGGTAAACGCCGCGAGCATATGCTGGCGTTTTTACAGGCACGGGGGTTCCTGAAACGTTAGCCTGAGTAGGAAATTTCATATATGCGGCCATCATTGTCCTGATTCGATGGCCCGGTCTGGGAAGTAAAATACAGGCGTTGAAAACCCGGTGAAAAAGCCGGGCCACATATTTCAGATTCATCCTGCCCTGTCACCTGCAAAACCGGAATCGGGGTGCCGTTAAAGCTCAACAGCACCAGTTGCATATCCCCGCCATCTTCAGCCACCAGCACTTCACCCGAGGCGGTAATAGTGACATTATCGACTCCTGTAAGTTCAGGATTATCGGCGGTTTCTGCATCATAGAGGATGCTTATTTGTTGGCTGCCGGTGTCGTAAATCCAGACCCGGTTATCACCCTTGGTGGTGAAATATACTTTTCCTGCTGACCAGGCAATGCCTTCACCGCCATTAAATGAAGTACTCGACGGGATCTGATAGCGGGTGTGTTCAGTCTCAGCGAGAGGATCTGGTACCGGGTGCCACACTATTGTAGAACTACTTCCCTGTTCTACAACTTCAGCAATTTCCAGGCGCCCCTGATCCAGATCGGGTAAGGATCGTTCAGGAACAAAGCGGTAAAAACCACCATCCTCAACATCCTCGGTGAGATACAAATGCCCATTGATTGGATCCACCGCAACAGCTTCATGTTCAAAGCGGCCTAAAGCCGGTCTGGGTAAGGCCTGGGCATGACCAAAAGGATCGCACTCATAGACCAGGCCGAACTCAACTTCTTCACAGCTTAACCAGGTGTTCCAGGGCGTTTTACCCCCGGCACAGTTATTATTGGTATTACGAAGTATGGGGTAGGCATCAACCAGTTCACCCCGAGCATTAAAGCGTAGCGCACTGACTCCGCCTCTGCCTTCATCTACCTCACAGTTATTAACATAAATCCAGCCACTGTCTTCAGTGGCATAACAGGCGCCACCATCCGGGGCATGGTGCCAGCGAAAATCCGAGCCGGGCAAGACAATATGATCCGAGCGGGCAATTTCCCGGGACTGGAAACCGGCAGGTAGTCGAATGCCGTTTTGATCAGGTTCCTGGAGCGGCAGCAGAGTGGAAATATTTTCATAGAGCGGAGGATGGCTAAGTTGAGCCTGTCCTCGCAGGGAAGAACCGAGGAAAAACCCGGTAAATCCTTTGCTGCCAAATTCAAGGAAGCGACGACGGTTTAAAGTTAATTTCGAATGCATTGTAAAAACTTACCTACATTGCATAAAAGAAAGATAAAGAATGTATTAACAAAGTTATAAATTGAATCCCTCTTAACTGAAAATTAATCGAGGTTTTGCAATATATTTTTGAATATTTCTTATGATTCGCGCTGTTCATAACCCTTACCAAGAGATTCAAATCGGGAAATTCAGCGAATGAAACTATCAAAATTTTGCAAAGTTAATAAAAGTAAACTGGCTGTTGTGATTGGGCTGGCTCTTGCTAGTCAGGTGCAGGCTCAACAGGCACCACTGGAAGAAATTGAAGTCACCGGTTCACGTGCAGCATTACAGAATGCAATGAACAGGCAACGTAATTCAGATCAGGTCATTGGTGTCGTCGACTCTGATGCGCTGGGTAATTTTGCCGATATCAATGTTTCCGAATCCCTGCGAAGAATTTCCGGCATCATGGTTGAAAATGACCAGGGAGAAGGACGTTATGTCACTGTTCGCGGCATGAATACTGATCTCAATGCCATGACCATCAATGGTGTCAGTATGGCTTCCCCGGAAGATCGACGAGGCGTCATGCTTGATGGCGTACCAACCGATATGCTGGACTCCATGACTGTCTATAAAACACTGACTCCGGCCATGGACGCTGACACCATCGGCGGTGCCATAGATCTGGAAACTATTTCGGCGTTCAAATATGACGACATGCATATACGCCTTAAAGCTGAAACCTCTTATAACGAACTGACCGAAGACTCCAGTAATCCGGTTCTGTCTGCAACGTTCACCAATCGATTTGAAATGGATGATGGTGAGCTCGGTGTGGCGCTGGTTTTAAGTGATCAATCCAGACGCATTGTTGCGCATAATAATGAAACCGGTGGTTATGGTGCATCATTTCCGAATGATGATTATGAAATGCGCTTCTATGACCTGACGCGTGATCGCCAGGGCCTGGTACTGAATCTTGATTACATGACGGATGCGGGAAGCACCTTCTATGCACATTTTTTCTACAACACCTATGATGACACTGAATATCGTGGCAAATGGGAAGTCCGTGATATTTTTGAAGACTACGTTCCGATTGCCACCGCAGACGGCTTCACCTGGCCGGCAAACCGGGTTGATTCTGAAGGACGTTATCGCACAGAAAACCGTGAAGTGTCTGCCTTGCAACTGGGCACCACCTTTGCGCTAAACAATGGAATGGATGTGGAACTGGAACTGTTTGGTTCACTGGCGGAGCAGGATGACCGTGACCGCTTTGCAACCATTTACCGTTCGGATGAAGTGGCTACTCCGCTGACCTACAATAATGCCGATCCAGGAAAACCGGTTGTGGGTTTTGCGAGTGAATTTTATGATCCGGCCAATCTCGAAGCCAATGCCTGGGAAGTTGAGCCCAACCTGACTGAAGATGAAGATATCGGTTTGCGTTTTGACTTTACGCAGGATATGACAGAAGCCACGTCCATACAGTTTGGCGGTAAAATCAGGATGCGTGAGAAAAGTAATGACACTAACTTCTGTGGTTATGAGCCATTAACTGATTCAACACTAGCTGATTACACGCAAAAGCCGATTCCAGGTTATTTTAAAAATATCCACGGTCCGGCACCGTCCGAAGCGACTATTACCGGCATAAGAAACATGATTGGTTCTGGATTTGTAGCTCTGTCTGACGGCACCTCTCCCTGCCAGGCAACTGGCGCCAATTTTGAATTCAGCGGCGATGAAGAAGAAGAATCCATCCCCGCAGACTGGACGACTTCCGAAGATATTTATGCCGCTTATGTCATGGGAACGGCTCGACTTGATCGTACCACCATGGTCTATGGTCTGCGTTATGAGCTTACTGAAGCAAGCTACGAAGGCAAAAGCTGGGATGATACTTTCCTGAGCAACCTTGAATATGACAATAATTATGGCTTCTGGGCACCTTCGTTCAATTTACGTCATGAGTTTGATGATGAGCAGGTTGGCCGTTTTGGTGTGTTTCGTTCACTGGTTCGTCCAGGTTTTGGTGAATCCAGAGCCGGGGCCCTTATTGATGTTGATGATAACGAAATCGAAGGCGGCAATCCGGACCTGGATCCGACTATCGCCTGGAATGTAGACCTGGGTTACGAGCTTTACCTGAGTGATACCACCTTCATTGGTGGTGGCCTGTTCTATAAATACATTGAAGACGCTATTGTTGAGGTTGAAAGTGATGACCTGGTCATGCGTGGTCAAGTCTGGGATAGCGCCTCAACTTATATCAATGCCGACGAAAGCAGCATTACCGGTTTTGAATTGTCTTTCCAGACAGCTCTGGAAAATGGTTTTCTGCTGGTGCTGAACTACACCTACGCTGATGGTGAAACTGATCTGCCGGCGGACTCGGTTAGCGGTCAGCGGACCATTCCCTATTTCAAGCAGGCTGAAAGCACTGCCAATGTGGTATTGGGGTATGACAGAAATGCCTGGGATATTCGGCTGGCGGCTAATTTGCGAGGCGATTATCTGGACGAAGTCGGCGATGAAGTGGCCACTGATCGCTATACCAGTGAGCATGTGCAGCTTGATCTGACGGCACGTTATCAGATTAATGAACAGTTCCAGATAAATGCTGCAGCGATCAATCTGAATGATCGCTCGGAATATTATTATTTCGGCAACGACACCCGTCTGTCGCAGTATGATGAATATGGCACGACCTATACCTTGGGTTTGCGTTACATCTTCTAGTTAAAGCCATCTTCCCAACTTAACTCCCCGATAAGTTTGATGGCTATTCTAAAACTGTCTTCACTTCCCCTTGAGTGAAGACAGTTTTTTTTACAAGGAAAATACTGATGAGATTATTTTGCATTATTGTTTTATTTACACTGGCCGGTTGTGAGACCTATATCGTTAACATGAATGCGGCACCGGTCATGGCAGAGTTTGAAACAGTCGCAGTGGAAAGTGGAGATGATGCTGCCGATGACCCGGCTATCTGGGTGCATCCGCGAAACCCGTCTCAGAGTCTGATTCTGGGGACCGACAAGCAGCGTGGCCTGGGGGTTTATAATCTGCGGGGTGAACTGGTGCAGTTTCTGGAACTGGGTAATCTGAATAATGTGGATTTGCGCAGTGGTATAAATCTGAATGGCAATATCACGACTCTGGCAGTAGCGACGAACCGTACTGATATCACACTGGATATTTTCGCTATCGATAGCAACGGTAACCTTAGCCGGATTTATCAGCAAGCACTGGATATGCTTGACCCTTATGGTGTGTGCATGTATCGCAGTCCACAGGGAATGGCCCATGCCTTTGTCAACAGCAGTGATGGTTTGTATCAGCAGTTTCAGCTTAACAGCCTGATGAGCAGTGAAGTCAATCCGATACTGTTGGGTTCATTTATGGTCGACTCCCAACCGGAAGGTTGCGCCGTTGATGACCAGACAGGCACTTTTTATTTTGGTGAAGAAGAAGCAGGAATCTGGCAGATGCCGGCGGATATAAGTCGGGCGAATGAACGTCGCATGATTGCCCGGGTTGGGACTGGTGAACTGACTGCCGATGTGGAAGGCATGGATATCTATCGCAATGACAGTGACGCCTGGTATCTGGTGGCATCCAGTCAGGGTGATAATACTTATGCAATCTATGATTTGAATGCCGCTGCTGCTTACAGAGGTTCCGTAAGACTTGAACTTAACCCAGGTAACGGTGTGGATCCTGCTCAGGAAACAGACGGACTTGCAGTTTCATCGGTGGCCTTTGATGAACGTTTTCCGCGGGGCATGCTGGTAGTGCAGGATGGCTTCAATGAAAACCCAAGGGAAAACCAGAATTTCAAAGTGATTTCCTGGCAGCAAATAACCGAGGCTCTGTCACTTTAAAAAAAGGGCTCCTTCAAGAAGAGGGGGGTCAGGAGCCCAGAGAAGAAAGCATTTAAGTTACAAGCAATCAGTATTTATTGTTGAGAAAGACCATGTCTTCGCCAGGTGCATTGGAATGACATGTAACACAGCCCGTCGGGCTGCCCACCAGTGGCGTTGCACCATCAGGCGCCACATCATAGGTGGCATCGGCAAGATACTTGGCAAAAAACCAATCCTGATTGGCAGCACTGTATCCCTCACGTTTAAACATCACGGTAGTCGCTACCAGATAAGCTCCAGGATCATTGGATACCTGTTCCAGTGTGACATCTGGTCCGTAATTATGTTTGACCAGTACGGTTCCGCGCTGTCCATTCAGGGTTATTTCACTCTCCAGTGTGACAAGTTTGTCGCCATGAGGGGCATTGCCTTCATAAGGCCAGGCCATGATGTGATTCTCCCCGACAAGATTTGCACTTTGCAGTGCATTCCAGAGTGCTCTGCCGTACTCCTGCTCTGCCACGGAACCGAAGGGCATTTGAGCCCGTGCCAGTAAAGCAGTTAAAGCCAGTAGCATTACACCTGCCATTAGTATTTTTTTCATCATAAATCTCCTTATGGGTGAAGCATGGATTATTCTGACCTGTCACTACAGGCTAGAGTCAGTACTGCCTGCTTTGTTACAAATTTCTCAATACAGGCTGAGTTCTGTAGTATTCTGGCTTTCACAATAAGATAAGCGGCCTATTAATGGATCAGGAAAATTTCCTGTCAAAGCTGAAGCAGCAGGACCATCAGGCATTTCAGCAACTGGTTCAGAAATACCATAAGCTCATGCTGGCAGTAGTACGTCCTATAGTGGGAGATACCTGGGCAGAAGAAGTGGTGCAGGAAGCCTGGGTTTCTGCTTATAAGGCTCTGCCGGACTTTCAGGAACGCTCCACACTAAAAACCTGGTTGTTTACCATTGTTAAAAACGAAGCTTTCAGCCGTTACAGGAAAGAATCGCGCCAGGAATCACTTGAATCTCATTTGCCTGATGATCAACAGGATCAGAACCTGGATGAGTGGCTGCAACATTCATTCAAGCCAGGAGGCCGTTGGCAAAAGCCTTTGCAACAGTGGGACCTCAGCTCACCAGAGGCTTTATTGCAGGAGGAGCAGTTGCAGCAATGCATAGAACTTACCCTTGAATTATTAAAAGCCGACCAGAAAGCGATATTCCTGTTGCGTGATCAGGAGCAAATGGGCATGAAAGAAATCTGTAACATTCTGGAGATTTCCCACTCTAATGCCCGGGTATTATTACACCGCGCACGTATGAAGCTGTTTCAGGTTATCAACCATTATCAGGATACCGGAGAGTGCCAGTCAGCAAGAGGAAAGGCACTGACAGACAATGTTGAAATGTAAAGAAGTGGCTGCTAAAGCCAGTGATTATATCGATAGCGAACTGAGCAGGGGGCAGGCATTCAGCATGGCCCTGCACCTGCTGATGTGCGGCAATTGCCGGCGTTTCGTGAAATATTTCCGCTTGTCATTGCTGGGTATCCCATCAGGAAATGAACTAAGCGCTGATCAGGCTGAGTCACTTTCCACGCAGGTAATCAGCAAGGCATCTGAATAAATCCCGGCCTGAACCCTTATTGCCTGATCTGTTCTCATGGTAAGCTCGTATTCTGGTTATGAGATCTCGATACACGGATTCAGTTGTGCAAAAAATTCCTGTTGGCATCAGTTCCTGCCTGCTGGGTGAAGAAGTTCGCTACAACGGCGGGCATAAATTATCCCGGCTTTGCGTCAATAATCTTTCCGATTATTTTGAATACCGTTCGGTCTGTCCTGAAGTGGGCATCGGCCTGGGTGTTCCGCGCAAACCGATTCACCTGCTGGGTGATGCAGAAGATCCGCGTGCAGTCGACACCCAGGATGCCAGCATCGATGTTACCGATAGATTAAAAAACTTTGCCACAGAAACCATTCCGCAGCTGAATGATATTTGTGGCTATATTTTTATCAAGGGCTCACCCAGTTGCGGATTGTTCAAGGTCAAGGTTTATCGTGAAGACCAGGATACTCCCTTGCATGAAGGGCGGGGCATTTATGCCAAAGCTGTGACAGATGCCATGCCCCTTTTGCCGGTAGAAGAGGCCGGACGCCTGACTGACCCGGTGCTGAAGGAAAACTTTATCACCCGGGTGTTTGCCTATCGCCGCTGGCAACAACTGCAGGGCAAAGGCCTGACCGCCTCGGGTATTATTGAGTTCCATGTAGCCTATAAATACAGCCTGATGGCACATGCTCCACAGTCCTATAACGAGCTCGGGCGTATGCTGGCCGATGCCGGCAATCATGACCCTGATGAACTGGGGCAACGATATTTCAGCGCCCTGATGCAGGCACTGGAGAAAAAAGCCAACCGTAAATCCAATACCAATGTCCTGATGCACCTGCAGGGTTATCTGAAAAAGCAGCTGCAGGCAAAGGAAAAAGCCAAACTGGCAGAAGTCATTGAGCAGTATCGTAACGGTATCGTGCCGCTGGTTGTGCCGGTTACCCTGTTACAACACCATTTCAACAATCATCCCAATGAGTACATCAGCAAACAGGCCTTCTTCGATCCCTATCCCCAGGAAATGAGCCTGCGCAACGCCATATGAGCCGACAGCTTTGCTGGTTTCGTAATGACCTGCGCGTGCAGGACAACAGCGCATTGATCCAGGCGCTGAACGCTGGAGAGACTGTTGGGATATATATTGCCACACCACAACAATGGCAAATGCATGACGATGCACCCATCAAGATTGATTTCTGGCGACGCAACCTGGAAGTCCTGCAAAATGAACTGGCAAAACTGCAGGTTCCCCTGCTGTTTTTTCAGGTAAAGGATTACCAGGAGATCCCCGCGCTGATTGAAAAAATCATCGAGCAATATTCAATTGCCGGTGTTCACTACAATATCGAATATCCTCTCAATGAACGGCGTCGAGATGCCGCAGTCGAAAAAGTCTGTGATAAGCACAAGGTCAAGGCAGTTGCCTATGAAGATCAATGCCTGCTGCCACCTGATCTGGTTTTTACCAAACAGGGCCAGCCTTTCAAGGTTTTTACACCTTATGCCAGGGCCAGTCGTGAATTACTGGAGACTGCTGGTTCAGTCAGTGCCTATGGTCTGGAGCCCGACTCCCTATCGCAAGAGAAACCGGCATTAGCCACTCTGGATATTGCCTGTAAGCTGAATGACATTGACTGGCCTGAGGAACAGGGCAACTGGGCAAAACGCTGGCCAGCCGGCGAGCAGCACGCAAACCGTCAGCTCAGGCATTTTGTCGAGCATTCAATTGCCGACTACCAGGAGGATCGGGATAAGCCGGCACTTGAAGGCACCAGTTCACTTTCCCCTTATTTATGCAGCGGTATCATTTCAGTCAGAGCCTGCTGGGAAGCGGCTGTGTCTGCAGGCAGCAATGCTTCCATTCGTACCTGGTGCAATGAATTACTGTGGCGGGATTTTTACAAGTATGTCATGCATCATTTTCCACATGTCTGTATGCACCAGGCCTGGAATGACAAGTATGACAATGTTCCCTGGCGTCATGATGAACAGGAGTTTGAACGCTGGACACAGGGAGAAACCGGTTTCCCACTGATAGATGCCGCCATGCAGCAATTATTGCAGACCGGCTGGATGCATAACCGTTTGCGTATGCTGGTGGCCATGTTTCTCAGTAAAAATCTATTGATTGACTGGCGCTGGGGTGAGCGCTGGTTTATGCAGAATCTGATTGATGGAGATTTTGCTGCCAATAACGGCGGCTGGCAATGGAGTGCATCAACCGGTACTGATGCTGCGCCGTATTTCCGGATCTTCAATCCGGTGAGGCAGTCAGAGCGCTTCGACCCGGAAGGCGAGTTTATCAGGCAGTATGTCCCGATACTGGCAAATGAAAGTGCGAAAACTATTCATGACCCGGGAAAATTACAGGCAGAGTATTTTGAAGCCCTGGTGGATCTGAAGTTTTCCCGCGAGCGGGCGCTGGCAGCCTTTAAAAAACAATAATAGGCTGGTTAAACTCTGCTGCTTTGTGCTGAGGCTTTTATGAAGGGCATCAACAAGCGGTAGAACCAGTTGGTCATCTGGATCGGCGCGTCCAGCGTTGACAGGCACAGGCAATCTTCATCCTGTGCAGCAACCGGCGTATGCATTTCACCACGGGTACGGACAATAAAATCCCCGGCCTGGTAATGGTCGTCCTGGTCAGAAAAGCTGCCTTTAAGCACCACCGTGATTTCATCGCCTTTGTGACGATGGCGAGGCACGTTGCCGCCAGCCTTGATACTGAACAGGGAAGTTTCCCGTGCCTTGTCACCGATATCCAGATCGGAATAGCTGAAATATTTACCGATGCTGTGCCATTGCAGGGAGTCCAGGTCGCCCCGGGTCAGCTTATGCAGGGCAGATGGCAAGCGCTGGGTTCTGTTGTCATTGGCTGCCTGGCTTTTTGCCACAAAACGGGCTTCAGGCAAGTCATCAATTCGGGACATAAGCTCATTGAAGCTTTGCTCCATTGCATCAGCATCGTTCTGTTGTGCTTCGAGTTCATCAAACATGAATGAACCAAGAGAACTGAGCTGTTCAACTTTATGGCGGCAGTCATCACAGTAATGCAGATGTGCCGAAACACACAGGGCCTGCGAAAAGGGTAGACTGCCGGCGGCGTAATCAGTAATAAAGCGGGTGTCTGGATGATATTTAGTCATAAGCATTCAATTAAACATCAATAGTAAGTTTAAGTTTTTGCAGAGCCAGTCTTACTCTGGATTTAACCGTTCCCAGTGGCAAACCGAGTTGCTCGGAAGCTTCGGTATGCGACAGGCCTTCAAGAAAAATAGTTTTGACGATGGTGATCTGGTCTTCGGGTAGTTTATTGATCATTTCCAGTATTCTTTCCTGTTCATGTTCTTCACTGACTGATTCCAGCACATCATTGTCTTGTTGATCAGCCCAGATATCTTCCGCGCTGAGTGCATTTTCATCAAAATCCTCATTGTTGCTTTCCCACTGCTTGGCATTTTTACGTAACAGATCGATACGTGTATTTCTGGCAATGGTGAAAATCCAGGTGCTGGCAGCAGATTTTTGCGGATTGTAGGTATGCGCCTTGAGCCATACCTTGACCATGGTTTCCTGCATTAATTCTTCTGCCAGGGAATCTGCCTGTGCCAGGTCAGATACTTTGTAGGCATAGGCTTTTACCAGTGGCGCGAAGTGTGCAAAAAGGGCCTGAAAAGCCTGCCGGTCCCTTTTACGGGCGACAGCAAGAACCAGATCATTCCAGTGTTTGGGAGATGCCTGCTTGTCCTTGTCAGATATGGCCATAGCTCGTAGCATTTTCATCCGCTCTTGTGGCTGCTGGTACTTTTTCTTCTTATACGCAAGCAATCCCGGAACAGATCAAAGCTTCCTCAGTTAATCCAAAATTAAACCATACCCGTAATACATTCCACACCCAATGCAGGTCTGTCTTGTGAGCACAAAATATGACAAATAAAGTTGCCAAAATGCCGTCATCCATACTGTCCGACGACCTTGTCAGGAAAGTCATGGATTTCTATGCAAATTTCTCACGCGACACTATTCCACTGATCGATGAAATTTATACCCGGGATGTCGAATTTATTGACCCGGTACATCGACTGGAGGGCAGTCTGGCCCTTAAGTCCTATTTCAGGCGACTGGCAGAAAATATGCAGGACTATGAGATGCAGTATATCGATAAACTGGAAGGGGATGACAGTGCCTGCCTTAGCTGGGAGATGAGTTTTGTGCATTCCAGCCTGAACAGTGGCAGACCGGTCAGGGTAAGAGGCATCAGCCTGATCAAATACACCTCGAAAATCTACTACCACGAAGACCGTTATGACCTGGGGGCACTGATTTATGAGCATGTACCGGTGCTGGGTGCTGCCACCCGTTATCTGAAAAATCGCCTGAGTTGATGAGCATGACTACTACTGTCAAAACATACTGGATTACCGGAGCAAGCTCGGGCATTGGTAAAGCACTGACTTTTCAGCTGGCCAAACAGGGTCATCACCTGATTATCAGCAGCCGTAAACGTGAAGCCCTGGATGAAATTGCCGAAAACTATCCTGCGCAGATACAGGTACTGCCCTGTGATGTGGCCGACCAGAGCCTGATGCAGGGCCTGTTCGATAATTATGCCGAAAAGCTTGAATACCTTGATGGCATCTTTCTCTGCGCCGGGTATTGTGAATACATCGACCTGCCCGATTTCAACCTGCCGGCCATGGCCAAAGTCATGGCAGTCAATTATCAGGGTACGGTAAACGCTTGTGCGGCCGCATACCCCCTGCTTAAAAATGCTGCCGACCTGGGCAGGGATAAACCGTTTATTTCAGGGCTGTGTTCAATGAGCTCTTATCTGGGTTTCCCCCGGGCAGAAGCATACGGTGCATCAAAAGCTGCCATGGCCTATTTCCTGGAATCCCTGCGCGCAGACATTGGTGGTGACATCGATGTGATTCCGGTGTTCATGGGATTTGTGGATACCCCGATGACGGCCCAGAATGACTTCCCCATGCCATTTATGCTCAGTCCCGATGAGGCAGCTGCCGGAATTCTGAAGAAACTGAAAAAACGTCCGCTACGCATCAATCATCCCTGGCGTTTGCATGCAGTGCTGAAAATTTTTACTCATCTGCAGTGGCTCTGGTATCGCCGGTTTATGCCACGGCTGCGTCGTTCGGGAGAATCCGGCTAATGAAAATAGCAGTAATTGGCAGTGGAATTGCCGGTATGACAGCGGCCTATTATCTATCACGTCAGCATGAAGTGAGTCTGTTTGAAGCAGACCGTCGACTTGGCGGCCATACAGCCACGATAGATGTCGAAGAAGGTGACCGCCAGATTGCAGTGGATACCGGATTTATCGTGTTTAATGACTGGACCTATCCTGGCTTTATTGCCCTGATGGATGAACTGCAGGTTAGTTCCCGACCGACCGAAATGAGTTTCAGTGTCAGTGACCGTGTCTCCGGGCTGGAATATGCTGGCAGCAATCTCAATACACTCTTTGCCCAGCGCAGAAATCTTTTTTCACCGGCACATCTGCAAATGCTCAAAGACATCCTGCGTTTTAACCAGCAGGTGGAAAACCATCTTGCCGAATTTCTGCCAGGTGTGAATCCAACTCTGGGCGAATACCTTGAGCGTTTTAATTATTCACAACGATTCATTGATTACTATATTGTGCCGATGGGTGCGGCTATCTGGTCAGCCAGGCAAAGCGACATGCTGCAAATGCCTCTGCAGTTTTTCGTCAGGTTTTTCCGTAATCACGGTTTGCTGAATATCAAAAACAGGCCTCAGTGGCGGGTTATTGAGGGCGGTTCAAAAAACTATATCGATCCCCTGACCCGTCCCTACAGGGACAGAATCCGCCTGAATGCACCGGTACTGGCCGTGGACAGAAATATTACCGGCTCCTATGTCACGGTAACGACACCACAAGGCAGTGAAACTTTCGATCATCTTGTATTTGCCTGTCACAGCAATCAGGTCCTGGACTGTCTGCAGGATGCTTCCCCCCTGGAACAGGAAATTCTTGGTGCCATTCCCTACAGTCGCAATGAAGTGGTCCTGCATACTGATGCTTCTGTCTTGCCGAGCAGCCGGCGGTGCTGGTCCAGCTGGAACGTGGAACTGGGTGCTGATAACGAAATTCCACGACTGAGCTATAACATGAACATCCTGCAGGGTATTGAATCCAGCAAGACTTATTGTGTCACCCTGAATCATACTGACGCGATTAATCCAGATTCCATCCTCGGAATCTATCATTACGAGCATCCGATTTTTTCCACCGCTGGTGTTGCTGCACAGGAACGCTGGTCGCAGATAAACGGTAAACGCAACACCTGGTTTTGCGGTGCCTACTGGCGCAATGGATTTCATGAAGACGGCGTGTGGAGCGCTCAACGAGTCTGTGAAAATCTCAATTTTCTCAGCCGGGACGGAGCACAGAGGGCGGCCTGATATGAACAAGCAAATTCAACACAGTGCAATTTATAAAGGTCTGGTGACTCATTGCCGCCTGCAACCGGTTCGTCATGAGTTTTGTTACAAAGTCTTCATGATGTTTATCGATCTTGCTGAACTTGAAGCGCTGATGGACCGTTCCCCCTGGTGGTCACTGAACCGCTTTAACCTGGCAAGTTTCCGGCGCAGTGATTTTCATGGTGATGCTTCAGTGCCTCTGGATGAAGCAGTCAGGAACAGCGTCGAAGAACAGACCGGAGAACGACCTGCAGGCAGAATCTGTGTGCTGGCCAACTGCCGTTATTTCGCCTACATCAACAACCCCATCAGCTGTTATTACTGTTATGACCAAAATGATCACCTGCAATGGATCCTGGCCGAAGTAACCAATACCCCCTGGGGTGAACGGCATGCCTATGCGATACCTGTAGAGGATAAGCATTCCCGGCCTCATGAGTTCAGCAAGCAACATCACGTTTCACCTTTTATGCCCATGAACATGCAGTATTCGTGGCGCTGTACTGAACCCGGTGAGCAGCTGAAGGTTTTCATCACTTCACATATTGGCGAGGAAAAACAGTTTTTTGCCAGTCTCATGCTGCAGCGCCGGGAACCAACACCGGCTGCCATGAGAAAGGTTCTGCTGCGCTATCCACTGATGACCCTGAAAGTAGTCACGGCAATTTACTGGCAGGCTCTCAGGTTATGGCTGAAAAAAGTGCCATTTTATCGTCACCCGATTTCCTCGAAAAAACCGCTTAAAAACGTTAAAGGAGTAGAGTCTTGAGAGTTTCAGCTTTAGCGCCGGCCAAACAGTTCACTGCCAGCACCATGGTTTCTGCGATGGCTCGCAGGGCAATCTTTGCAGCCCTGGAAAATATTAAACACGGGCGTCTGATTATTGAAGAAGACAGCAATACAACAAGCTTTGGTGAGAGTCGTGCGAATACCCGTGTTGCCAGAATTATCGTAAAAGATGCCAGGGCCTATGCCATGGTGTTGAGGAACGGTGATCTTGGCGCCGGTGAAGCCTATATGCTGGGTTACTGGTATTCGCCACAGCTGCTTAATGTGGTTCAGGTTTTCGTCAGTAACATGCAGGCCCTGCAGAGCCTTAACGGTCAAAAAGGCTGGTGGAGACGCCTCTCAGGTTCAGTGTTTCACTGGCTACGTAACAATAATCTGCGTCAGGCACGCAAAAACATTTCCGCGCACTATGATCTGAGTAACGACTTTTTCCGCTTGTTTCTGGATGAAAGTATGGCTTATTCCTCGGCTATTTTTGTTGATGAAACGCAGGAGCTGGCGGATGCATCGCTACAAAAATTTCACCATATCTGCGAGCGGCTGCAATTAAATGAAGCAGATCATTTGCTGGAAATCGGTACAGGATGGGGTGGTCTGGCGGTGTATGCTGCCAAAAATTATGGCTGTCGGGTTACCACCACAACCCTGTCCCGTGAGCAGCATGATTTCGCCAGTGACTGGATAGCACGTGAAGGGCTGCAGGATAAAATTACGCTCTTGTTACGGGATTATCGTCAGCTTGAAGGAAAATTCGACAAACTGGTGTCGGTGGAGATGATCGAAGCGGTAGGCAGCAAATATTACAGTGATTATTTTTCCCGTTGCAATCGCCTAATAAAAGACGATGGCTTGATGCTGATCCAGGCAATCACCATCAGCGATCAGCGTTACCAGGCCTCGATAAACTCAATTGATTTTATCAAGCGTTATATTTTTCCTGGAGGCCAGTTACCAAGTAATGCTGTTATTGCGCAACACATCGCTGAAGATACCGACATGCAATTGATCGGACTGGAAGATATCACGCTGGATTATGCCAGAACCCTGGCACACTGGCGCAGGCGCTTCATGAGCAGACTGGAAGAAGTCCGGGCACTCGGCGCCGACGATGTATTCATTCGCATGTGGGAATACTATCTGTGTTTTTGTGAGGGAGGTTTTCGTGAGCGGGTTATCCACACCGGGCAATTCCTGCTTGCAAAACCGGCATTTCGTGATCTGCCCCTGATAAAGTCTTAAGGTGCTTTGGTAAGGGTTTTAGCGGTAATTTTTGCAGCTTTGCCTTTACCTTTACCTTTTGCAGGGAATTCCACAATATTGGCACCCAGGTGACCGATATCCGCCCAGTGAATGATTTCAATATTGCCCTGCTGATCTTCAGCCAGGGCAGTGCAGCTTTCTACCCAGTCGCCACAGTTAAAATACTTGATGCCGTCAATAATTTTTTTCTCGGCATGATGGATATGCCCACAAACCACACCATCGACACGACGCTTTTTGGCTTCCTTAACCACGGTCTGCTCAAATTCAAAAATAAAACTCAGTGCTGATTTCACTTTATGCTTTACAGCTTTTGATAAAGACCAGTAAGGCAGCCGCAGGTGTTTTCGAATGTCGTTAAACCAGCGATTGGACCAAAGTAAAAAGTTATAGCCAATATCACCAAGCAGTGCGACCCACTTATGATGACGGGTAATGCCGTCATAGGCGTCGCCGTGAATGATCTAGATCTTTTCGTTCTTGTTGGTGGTGTGCACGGCCTCATCAAGCACCTGAATATTACCCATGACAAAGTTGTGTTCCGAAATATAATCGCGCAGAAATTCATCGTGATTGCCCGGGATATAGATAACTTTGGTGTTTTCTTTTTCAGATTTACGTAATACCTGACGGATTACGCGGTTGTGTTCACCAGGCCAGTACCATTTGCTGGTAGAGATGCGCCAGCCGTCAATTATGTCGCCAACCAGATACAGAAACTCGCATTGATGGGCCTTGAGGAAAGAATTCAGAAGAGCGGCTTTGCAACCCCGGGTACCGAGGTGAACATCAGAGATCCAGATCGTGCGGTAGCGTTTACTCATGGCTGGACTTCCTGTTGTGTCTCTATATACACGGCAGGTATATTAATCAGCCAAAATTAAATCCCGGTAAAGATTGTTACCAGAAGAGATTAAAATTTCCCAAACCACATTGTGCTGGCGCTGATGGAGACACTGCACAAAAAGCTGAAGCTTTACTGAATCGGCAAATATAGATCGGTAATCATGTCACGATCACGCACATCCGGGCCGACATTGATGTAGTGAAAGAAGAAAGGGAAATCCCTTAATTCTTCCCCGCTTTGCGGCAACCATTCCCGGTACAGATAATCTGCTGCCGGAATGTATTCGCGGGAACCGTGATGTCTGATCAGCGCACAGCGTCCTGCCGGGATTACTTTATTGACAAGCCCCTGGGGATTTTCTGCGATAGGTGCTTCCACCGAGACAGCAATATCCTGACGGTAATCCTCCGGCAGGGTACTGGCCGGATCGCTGTAATGCAGGCCATAGGTAGCACCCTTGTCTGGACTGATAGCATTGGCTTTACGCCATTCAATAAAGCTGTTCGCAGTTTTATAAATCTGGTGTTCCGGCCCATGATGCTCCAGTGCAGCTATCATGGTTTCAGGGAAATTAACGATTTTGACATCCATACTCTTGCTCCTGGGCATAAACGGGAAATTAAAAAGCTCTTGCCAGCGCTGCCAGTCCGGGTTTTTTCTGAAGGCAGTCGGGGGCTGTAAAAATGCTTTACTGAAAGCACGACTGAATGATTCGCTGTTTTCAAATCCGCATTCCTGCGCGATTTGCGTGATGCTTATTTCATGGTGATAGGCCAGGCTTTTTGCTGCCTGTCTGAGCCTAAGCAATTGAATCAGCTTGTATAAAGGCATGCCGGTAAAGGCGCGAAATTGCCGGTGAAAGTGAAATGCCGAAAAACTGGCCTGCTGACTGAGCTGGTCCAGATTCAGGTTTTCACCCAGATGGTTTTCAATATATTCAAGTACACTTTGCATGCGCTGAATATAGCCAGTACGGGTATTTTTTTCTGTCGGTGCTTTTGACATAGAACATATGATAGGGCTCCAGCCACGGAAAATCCTGACCGATCTTGCTATCTTTATCGCCTCTGGCCGCAATAACCCGGAAAATCCGGTAGATTCGCCGGTAGATCCGATACTACAGAGAAAATGGAAATTTAAAGCAAAGTTCTTGAAGATGTATTTGAAATACATTTTTATGTTATGCTTCAGGGCCAGAAATACAAGGGGGGGCTTATGCTTAATAAACTCATAACACTGATTGTCATTGGCAGTATTTACAGTACTCAGGTCTTTGCCCAGCAAAATCTGTCAGCCCTGGACGTTGAGCAGCCGGAAGGCTGGGATGACGAACTCGCCCTGACGATTCCCGAGGATCTCAATCCGGATCCGGATATTCTGGAAATTGAACTGGAGGCCAGGGTTGCTGATATTGAAGTGATGGAAGGATTGACGACACCTGTCTGGACCTATGGTGGCAGTCTGCCGGGGCCTTTGCTGCGTGCCAAGGTGGGTGACACCGTAATCGTGCATTTCAGGAATTCATTACCGGAACCCACCACCATACACTGGCATGGTCTTCGTGTCCCCAATGATATGGATGGTGTCCCTGGCGTAACACAGCCCCCGATTCCCCCGGGTGGGGAATTCCGCTACGAGTTTGTCCTGCCTGATTCAGGAACTTACTGGTATCACCCGCATGTGAATTCTGCTGCACAGGTTGGTTGGGGCATGTATGGCCCGATTGTGGTGGAAGACCCGAGTGACCCGGAAGTATTTGGTGATGAACTGGTCATGGTGATATCAGACATGAGCCTTAATGATCTGGGAGAATTTCTGCCGCCGGATAACGGGGGAGATTTTGGTGACCTGTTTGGACGTGAAGGCACAACAGTTCTGGTTAACGGTAAAATCATGCCGACCCTGAAAGTACGCAAGGGTAAACAGCAACGCTGGCGTATCATAAATGCTTCACGTAGCCGCTATACACCAATTGGCTTGCGCGGCCATATGATGACGCGAATTGGCGGGGATAATGGTCTGGCAGGCCGATCCGAGAGTGCGGCACGCTTTGTGCTGACCCCGGCTGAACGAGGTGATTTTGTTTTTACTCCGGCCAATGATCCGGGAACCACTGCGCTCATGCGACTGGGTTCGGTAAACCGCGGCTTTGGTACGGAACGCCGTCCGGAAGACCTGATGTATATTGAGACGGTCGATTTACCGGAAGTTACTCCTGAAGAAATCCCGACAGAATTGCGCACCATTGAGCCTATCGATATCAGTAATGCCATTGAAAAAGAACTGGAGATGACCATCGCGCTTGGCGAAAATGGCACCAATAGTGTGGAGATGGGGTTTAACGGTATTCCCTACTGGAATATGCAAGCTCTTGTTGCGCGGGTGGGGGAAACACATGTCTGGACTCTGAGTAATAATTCCGGTTTTAACCACCCTTTTCATTTGCACGGTTATTTTTTTCAGGTACTCGACGATGAACGGGTACCGGAATGGAAAGATACGGTTGACGTTCCTGACGGAGAAACGCTAAGGATTGCTATCAACTTTGAAGGACGACCAGGCATGTGGATGTACCACTGCCATATTCTTGATCATGCCCGCGTTGGAATGATGGGGCAGTTATGGGTGGGGCCGGAAGGTTTTACCGGTCCGGTGCCGGATCTGTCGATACCCATGGGAATGGATTAAGCCGGTTCAGGCACCACAGACTTCTTTACCCTTTTTGAAGCCTGACCGTGCCGCGAGTCGGTTCTGCCAGTTAAGAACCCTTTCAAAATCGCTAATGTTCAACTGATCGGTAGCATGATAAAAATCAGTCAGCCGTAACACCCAGGGCTGAATGGCAATATCCACAATACTGAATTCATCCATGATGTATTGCCGTCCTTCTAACCTGTCCTCCAGTACCTGGAGCAGGCGCCGGGTTTCATTGCTGTAACGCTCCAGTGCATAAGCATCACTTGTCTTGTCTTTGGCATAGATATAAAAGTGGCCGAACTGGCCGAACATGGGGCCGATATGGGCAGCCTGGAAGGCCAGCCACTGTAGATGCTCAAAGCGCTGCACCGCTTCTGTTGGCAGCAGGGTGCCGGTTTTATCAGCCAGATAAATCAGGATCACAACGCTTTCCATCAGTGCGATGGCTTTATTTTCCGGGCCCTGCGGGTCAATCAGACTGGGAATTTTGCCGTTCGGATTGATGAGCAGATAATCCGCGTCATGTTGTTCGCCTTTCCAGAAATCCACCCGATGCGCTTCATAGTCCAGGCCCATTTCTTCCAGGCAGATGCTTACTTTCTGGCCATTAGCTGTGTTCATGGAGTAGAGCTGAATACGATCGGGATCTGAGGGCGGCCAGCGCGACGGAAACTTCAGGGTAGCCATTGGTTTCAGGCTGCCTTTTGCCGGCATGCTTCAGGGAGCACAGACATTCCTGCCGACCTGGTAGGCTTCTCTGGCCATGATCTTTTCCAGCCATTCCTGCACTCGTGGATACCTGTTCAGTTCCAGTTGCTCCCTGGCCTGGTAGAATCCGCCCAGCCCTTCTACCCAGGGCATGGTGGCAATATCGACAATACTGTATTCGCCCATCAGGTATTCCCGGCCGTTTAATCTGTCTTCCAGGACCTGCAGCAGGCGTTGTGTCTCTTTGGTGTAACGCTCAACAGCATAGCTATCGCTGGTCTTGTCTTTGGCATAGACATAAAAGTGACCGAACTGGCCGAACATGGGGCCGATATGGGCGGCCTGAAAAGTCAGCCACTGCAGATGCTCCAGACGCCCCCTCTGGTCCTGAGGTAACAATTTGCCGGTCTTGTCGGCCAGGTAAAGCAGAATGACGATACTTTCCATCAATACAATGGGTTTACCTTCCGGACCCTGCGGATCAATCAGACCCGGAATTTTGCCGTTCGGGCTGATTTTCAGATAGTCCGCATCAAACTGGTCATCTTTCATGATATTGATCAGATGGGCATCATACTCGAGCCCCATTTCTTCCAGACAGATGGATACTTTCTGTCCGTTGGGCGTGTTCAGTGAATAAAGCTGGATACGATCCGGGTGTTGCGGAGGCCAGCGGGATGGGAATAGAGACATATAGGTTCCTGATGTAATGAATGGTCTGAAAAGTGTTGCATGCACCTGTGCTCAATACAAACAATAAATATTCAGCTAACAGGAATAATAATCATTATTAACTGATAGTTAACGTTAATAAACCGTTCTCTAACAGGACAAAGCTGTCCTGAGATGATGAAGCTGCCTAGTATCCCTGCATCAGGCTTGAGTATGAGTGAAGGGCTCATCAAGCGGATAGATCAGAATCAAGGCAAATAAATTGTCGGTTCCAGGGAGAGCTTATGCACAAGAAACAAGTACTGAACAGAGTAATTATCACAGCCATGGGAAGTCTGCTGCTTGCCCAGACTGGCTTTGCTCAGGATTACAGTGAACCGGAAGAGATTATTATTTTTGGTACCCAGAGTGCACTGGACAATATTTCCGGCAGCCGCCTGAATCTTTCGGTGCTGGAAACGCCAGCCTCTGTGGATATTATTGACGGTGATGCGATTCGGGAGCGTATTGACACCTCCGTTCTTGAGGCAGTGACCCGCAGTGCCGGGTTTGTCAATGAGGCCAATCCGGGTAACGGGCATTTCAGTATTCAGTCTCGCGGCTTTTCCGGGCAGGGTGCAGTCACCAAGCTGTATGACGGGAGCAATTATTTCACTATCGCCGGTACGGTCACCTTCCCGTTTGATACCTGGGGGGTTGAGCGAATTGAAGTGCTCAAGGGACCTTCTTCGGTGTTATATGGAGAAGGCGGAATAGGAGGTGCGATCAATATCATTCCACGCCGCCCAGAATTTGAAAACAGTGGTGATGTGCGGGTCATGGTCGGTGAGAACAGTACGGCTTTTTTTGGCATTGACTACACTGGCCGCCTGACGGACAGCACGGCTTTTCGGGTGGACTACAGTCACAGCGAATCGGACAACTGGGTCAATAATGGTGAAAGTGAAGCAGACATGTTGTCACTGGCTTTACTCTGGGAAGTCAATGATGATCTGAGTATTACCGCCCGTTATGATTTTGGTGATCAGGAGCCAATGAAATATTTCGGCACCCCGATTGCCAATGGAGACTTTATCGATTCCCTGGTCGGGCTGAATTTCAATGTTGGTGATGCAGCCATTACTTACGAAGACAGTTCTTTTCGTATCAAGGCTGACTGGAATATCAGCGCCGCGGCCAATCTGCAGGCAGAAGTGTATCAGCTGGATTCCGATCGCTATTGGCGCAATGCCGAAGGCTATGTCTACGATGATACCAGCATGACCGTATCGCGCTGGGATCCGCTGATTATCGGACATGATGTTGATCACACAGGCTTTCGTACCAACCTGACCCTGTCTCCGGAAAACAGCCGCCTGAAAACTTCCGTCGGCGTTGAAGGCAATGATATTGGCTTTGTCCGTCCCAGTAATTTTGGCGCTGCCAATCCGAATCCGATCGACTGGGGGGCTGATACCGACACGGTTGATCCTTTTGCCTTTAATGCGGGCACGCTGGCAGACCTTACCGATGCTCCAGCGTTGCTGGACAACTGGGCAGATGTGAGCCAGTGGGCTGTATTTGGAGAAGCGCAATACAGCCTTACTGAAAATCTGGCTCTGGTCGGTGCTTTGCGCTATGACGATTTTGATACCCGCTATCAGCGACTTGGCAGTTTTGATCGCAGCCAGACGGTGGATGTGATGACCGGTCGTATTGGTGCTGTTTATGATTTAAATGACAACACAGCGCTTTATGCACAGTATGGCACCGGTGCCAGTCATCCCAGTTCCACGGTGGTCACGATCAGCGGTTCTCACCGGGAAGCGGATCTGGTGGAAAGTGAGCAGATTGAAATCGGTATCAAGAATGTCCTGCAAGGTACCGGCCTGCAATGGAGTGTGGCACTGTTTGATATCAGCAAGAACAATCTGATTGAAGATGATCCGGATTCAGCTGACCCCAACGACGTGATAGTAATTCCGCAACAGACGTCACGGGGCATTGAACTGGGAATGAATTATGCCTTAACCGATACCTTCCAGGTGCACGGCAATCTGGCTGCCTTGAATGCTGAAACAAGTACCGGTGAAACTCCTTCGGATATTGCGGAGACCACCTGGAACTTTGGATTTGTCTGGGATCCGATAAGTGATCTGAGTTTGATCGCCGATGCTCGTTATGTCGATGAACGTTATCACGCCAGTCGTCCTATGCATGATTACACAGTGGTCGATGCTTCCGCGCACTGGGCAGTGAATGATGATCTGCGGATCTCGCTTAAGGCAGACAATCTGTTTGATGAGCTTTACGCTTCCGGTTCCTACTGGTGGGGAACCTGGATAGTCGGCAAGCCCCGCACACTGAGTCTGGCACTGGATTACAGTTTTTAATCCGGGTTTCCTTTCTCCCCCGCGTTCCCCCTCTGTCTTGCCTTTGTCGTCATCCTCCTCAAGGCAAAGGCAAGATCATTTTTTGTATTGAATCATTTTGAAATTTCCGTTTGCGTTCAGGCGCACGGGGAGTTATCCCTTCGGCGACACGCCAAAAAACGCACGGTCCAGCCACCCATCACAGATGGGCGTCGTTCGGCTGCGCACAAAGCAATGCTTTGTATACACTTGCCTCACCCATGTACAGGCTCGGCTGACGACATCTGACCGCCATGGATGGTGGAAATGCCGAGAATTGCAGGAGCAATTCCGGCCCTGTCGTCAGACGGTCACCAAAGGAATAACTCCCCGTGCGCCTGTGCTTTTAAGATTGTTGGAAATTTAAGCTATCGCTGAGGAAGCCACCGTCCTTGCATTGCGAACTCATTGAGATGCCTTTTCCTGAGAATTTTTCCGATAAAGCGCGAGGACTGTCTGAACCGAAGGAGAGTCCCTCATTTCATAAAAGTGGCGGGAAAACAGGAAGGATTCGAAGGGTGAGCAAGGCAGAGACGGCGGCAGCATACTACAATAAATTTCAATATGATTCACTACCCATTTTTAATTTATGCAGAGTGTTGCAGTTACTTATCTGTATAATTAGTATCCTGCCAGCGGGGTAACTATGGAAAGCATCACCAACATCATCGACATCGCCACTACCATTCAAATCGCGGTGGCGCCGGTATTTTTGCTGGCTGGTATTGCCGGATTCCTGAATGTATTGTCTGCCCGTCTTGGCAGGATCGTGGATCGTGTAAGGGTCGTCGAGTCACAAATATCCCAGTCGCGTTATGATGCAATCCGTCCTCGTCTGGAAAGTGAGACGGCCAGTCTCTGGCGCCGGGTGCGACTGATTAACCGTTCAATCTGGTTGTGTGCCACTTCAGCCCTGACGGTTTGCCTGGTAATCATCGCGATATTTGTCGGTGAGTACATTGCCATTGATATCGCTTTGACCGTAGGCATTTTGTTTATCTGGGCGATGGTTTTACTGGCAGTTGGCCTGATCACTTTTCTGGCGGAAATCAGCATTTCCACCCAGCATCTGCAACAGGGTTTGTCGGTAACGATGGAAGAAAGTGAAACCGAACAGCTTAAAAATGATGAATAAGCTATCCGGGAAAAGACTTATTCGGTTTGAACCAGAGCCTCAAGCAGGCTTTGCAGATTATCCTGCATTAATTCAGTAAGAGGCTGATCGCTTACTTCCATTCGGTCGAGGACAACAAGCCTGGCTCCACCCTCAGCGATTGCTTCGCTGATTTCCGCTGTTGGCTCCCATTTGTGAATTACCACCGGGATATTGTTGTCCTGCAGATGCCGGGTCAAATTCTGTAAATCGGCATCAGTCCAGTCGATATCCTGTTTAACGAAATAAGCATCAACAAAAATTCCCAGGTCGTTGGTCAGGTAATTGAATTCATCACTGAGGGCATAGACGACCGGGTCAAGAACATCCAGCAGTGCCAGCTCAAAGCTGGTACGCATCTGTACGATGGCATTCACTTCACTGTTCAGATTGGCCTCAATGATTTCAGCCTGGTCCGGATAAAGTGACTGCAAATCATCGGCGATAATATTCAGGCTGCGAACCAGATTGGAAAGACTCAGCCAGTAATATGGATTCACCGTCTCACCATCACTCAGTGTCCTGATGCCGACACCGGATAATTCACGGGACCAGGGCTGACTGGCGTCAATCTGTACGATACGGATATTGTGTTCGCGGGCCGCAATATACAGCGGGTCCTGTGACCAGAGTTTGGCAATATTGATCACGGCGTCAGCCGTCTGGAACTGCTCACTGAAATTCTCATGCTGGCGTGCAAAAAACGTTGGCTGGGAAGCCATGCTTCTGGCCTGGGCAGGGATATTCAGAATTTCAATGTCGGTGCCGTTTAACAGTGAGCTGCTTAACTGATATACCGGCGCCAGCGATGTCAGCACCAGCCTTTGAGCTTCAGTTCCCTGCTCCGCTTCCCGGGCAGTATCGCCACTGCAGGCAAACAGCAGCATACTTAAAGTGATCAGAAATATACGCATCACATTCTTGCCTCCCGAAAGACCGGTAAGATGCCTTTCAATGACGTGGTCAGTATAAAAAAGATTGCCGCAACCAGCACGATGGCTCCGCCGGAAGGTAAGGGCAGGTCCCATTGCATGGGAATCAGGATGCCCCCGATACAACTCAGGGTGGAAATCAGCACTGTCATCCAGACAAAACTTTTCAGGTTTCGACTGATGTTTCTGGCAGCAGCGGCAGGGATCAGCAACAGGGCTTCAACCAGAATGGCACCAATAATCTTCACACAGGCTACCGTGATGATGGTCAGCAGGATAACAAAAATATATTCCAGGGCATCCACCTTGATGCCACGGACATGTGCCAGGCTCTGATTGAGGCTGGACACCATCATACGGTTATAGAGCGGAATCCCCAGTGCGAGAGTGATCACTGTCACTACCAGCAGGATGTTCATGTCCAGATCATTAACGGTAAGAATTGAACCAAACAACACAGATTCGAGAATGTGGGTATTGACCCGTGCCGAGACAAATAAAATCAGTGAGGCTCCGAGGGCCAGGGAAATTGATAAAAATACCCCGATCAGGGTATCGGAAGACATTTTTGTGCGGCCCTTGGTGTAATTAAGCAATATGCCGAAGGCAATACAGAAAGAGAACATGGAGATATAGGGTGAGGTATAGGATTCACCAATCAGCACGCCGATGGCTACCCCGGTGAGTGCCGCGTTGCCAACAGCCTGGGAAAAGAAAGCCATACGCTTGGCCACTACCATGGTGCCGACACAACCCAGCAGGGGGCCGATAACCAGTGCACAAAGCAGGGAGTTGATAACAAAAGCATACTGAAACGCTTCAGGCAGTGTGCCAGCCTCGGCCAGACCAATAAACAGATTACGCAGGCCTTCGTAAAAAGCGGACATTATTCTGCACCCGCCTGTCTGTAGATGCCCTGGCGCATTTTCTCATCAATAACCGAAGAAGTTGGTCCGTGTGCAAGCAGCCCCCTGTCAATGACGGTTACCTGGTCAGCCAGGCGGGAGACCTGTTCCAGGTCATGATTGACCCAGATGATGGTGCCGCCTGCGGCTTTGAAATCAAGAATCAGTTCCTCGAAATTATGCATGCCAGCCTCATCCAGACTGGTCATTGGCTCATCCAGAATCAGCAGGGCAGGATCAGGATACAGCGCCTGGGCAAAGAGCAGACGTTGTCGCTCGCCACCTGACAGTGAACCCAGCATCAGGTTCTGTTTGTCCGTGAACCGGGTTTTTTCCAGTATCACATCAATATGTTGTTGTGTGTCATTCGAGGTGCCGAGAAAAGCCGGCTTTTGCTGCATCAGCAGGGTCAAAAAATCCCTGACAGTCAGCGGCAGGGTCTTTTCAATTTCAATTAGCTGGGGAACATAACCGCAGTGCCGGTTCTCATACCAGTCAATTCTGATCCTGCCCTGGTGCGGCATCTGTCCGAGCAGGCAACGTAAGGTGGAAGTTTTTCCGCCGCCATTGGGGCCGATCAGGCAATGGATGTTGCCGGATTCAATCGTAAAGGACATCGGTGCCAGAATTGCAACAGCCCCCAGTGTCAGACTGAGTTGTTCGACATGAATGGCTGGCCCCTGCATGCTTGCCCTAGAGAGAAGGTGCCGTGCTTTCGACGGCAGCTTTCAAAGAGTCCAGGTTAAAGCGCATTTCAGATTCATAAAATTCCGGGGTGTAGTCACCTTCGGAAATATGGGAAAAAGAATAAACTTCAACGCCGGTTTCAGCCTGAATGGTTTCGGCAAGCTGTCCGGCAAAGAATTTTTCAGCAAACAGTACGTTGACGTTGGCAGCGCGAATCGCTTCGATGGTCTGCGCCAGTTGCCGGGCCGTTGGCTCCACACCATGACGTGGTTCAATGACGGCACTTATCTGTAAACCAAACTCCTGCAGGAGATAGCCGTAGGCGCCATGCATGGTCGCTGCGCGAAAGTTACTGGTATCCAGATCGGAAAATTGCTGGGAATATTCCGCTTTAAGGCGACGCAAGCTTGTCGCATAGGCACGACCATTTCGGGCATAAGCCTGGGCATTGTCCGGGTCATAGCGTCCAAGCTCACGGGCAATTTCATAAATCTGCTGAATCGCGGTGACGGTGGAGATAAAGGTATGGGCATTGACGGCTTCGTCATTTCCGGCGACCGGAATCAATGAAACTGAATTGTTGGCATAAATCAGTGGCGTGTCTCCAGCACCGGAAGCCTGCAGTATTTCGAAGGCCCATTCGTCATGGCCGATGCCATTGACCACTATCACATCCATGGAGCGCGCGCGTACCAGGTCTTCCGGCAGCGGATTGTAGTTATGCGGATTGTACCCGGCACCAATCAGCGGTTCGATGTCGGCGAGATCACCGACAATATTGGCGACAAAACTGTAATAGGGATGCAGGGTGACGCCGATTGTCATGCGCTCACCGTTTTTAAAGTCCTGAGCAATGCTCAGGCTACTGAAAGATAGCGCCAGGACTACCATTAACAATATGTGAATCTTTTTCATATTAATCACTTAAACGTTCGCGTTCATCAAGCCCCTGATAGGGGACCACTTCTTTCCAGCCTGCCAGAATCAGTGAGCTGTCTTCGGTACTATGGGGTAAGCCAGTCATCCGCTGTGGATGCCACCAGACTGACGCAACCAGCACTTCGCCGGTACCGACAAATTCATTATTCAGGATCAGCAGGTAAGCCCCCTGGGTTTCCAGCTGGCCTTGATTGCCAAAATAAACAGCCCGGTCTTCTCCACTGCTGAACTGCCAGTTTACCGAGCCGCGATTAATCCAGCTGCTGTCCTGATAGAAAGGCGGTAACCAGTTCTCCCGAAGATCATCAACAGATGGCCAGTCCAGGGAATCCTGCTGCATAAAGGTAATTTCGTTTACAGCGACCAGCAACTCATTATAAATAGCCTGGTCGGTATCCTGTAAATCCGAATAGGCGCTGAGCTGCCAGTCCAGAATCACCTGCTGCCGGTCTTCGCGACCGAACAGCATGGCATAGCTTCCTGTCAGCATGACCAGTAACAGCAGGGCAGCAATCAGCAGGAAGCTTTCCCAACGTTTATTCGCCGGGGAAACTGTCTGCGTTATGGCGACACTGATGTTCATCTCTTAGCTCTGACCCTTCCCGGAGCATTACTCCTTATTCCGGTAAATCGGTTGCCTGCACCCAGAGGATGGCATCCTGGGAGAGGAATTCACCATTGAGTTCCCGTTCAGGGCCAACCGTCAGTGCTGCGAAGCCCCACCAGCCGGCTTTGGGCATGGCGAAAGAAAACTCACCAAACTCATTGGTGGAAATTATGATGGCTTCCAGAGAGGGATGTGGCGCTTCAATCAGCGGTTCTTCCTGAAACATGTTTTCATCCAGGTTGGGGGGATGGTTCATGTATTCCACTTCAACCTGGGTGAAAGGCACCGGAAGTCCCTCGCTGAGGACTACGCCACGGAATACTCCGCCGGTCCAGTTGGCATAGGGCTTGTTCAGTGCCTGAATTTCTGCCGGTAATCCCAGCGACTGCAGCCAGTTGCCGCCAACACCGCCGACATTGACCATGACCTTGCTGAACTGCTGGATATACAGGCCTTCCTCTTCTTCCCAGTAGGGCTCAGGCTCGATAACAATCTGGTAGTCGCCCAGCGAACGCATGACATCGCGCGGTATATCTGCACGCCAGGCCTTCAGTGTTCGGTCTCCGTCATGCCATTCAATTTCTTCCAGGTAGGGTTTCAGGTCGACTTCTTCCGGAAAACTGAAGGCACCCTGCTGGTATGTATAGTAGAAGCGTTCCGGCATCTCCATGTCATAAGTCGGCCCGCCGGCAAATACATGCGTGAACACAATATGCATGGGCACGTCACTGGCCCGCAGCAATGCGGTTTGCGGTGTATACATCACCACGAAGTGGGCGCTGGCCGAGAGGCTCACGATACCCAGTAATATGCCGATACTCAGGGCCTTTATTTTCTTCAACATAACAGTCTCCTTATGGAATTCTTTAGCAGAACGGATCAATAGATGTCATCACCAAATATGGTGATGGTATGGGAATCACCCGCATCAAAGACCACGGAAAAGTTTACCGTCGGGCGGTCAAAATCAACGCTGTTACGTTCATCCAGTTCACCCTGGGCGAGAACCCTGCCCTGATCATCCAGCACTCTGACAGCTATTCCCTGGGCAGAACCACCATCGGTAAAACCACCTTCACAGGTAATCGTGCCGTCATTATTATCAAAGCAGTCAAACAATGGTGTATGTGCCTGTATAGAGCCACTAAAACCAGCCAGTAACAGGCAGGTAAAAACAAGGCTGCTTAGCTTGTCAGTTTTCATGTTCTCTCTCCCATCTTTCAAGGCTGAATTTCGCCTGATTTCATGCTTTCACACCCTCAGGCCATTAACAATCAATCCAGCGAATTTCCTTCACACTTGTGCAATTTCTGCACCTTATTCCTTCATTAAAACGCCTGCATGGCCCCGGTCGCAAGGGTTTAACAGTTTATTACTGTTAAACCCTGTTCAGTATTGTGGATTGGAGCTTAATCGGCCCTGAATTGTCCAGCTTGTAGCAAAATAAATCAAATTAAATCAATGGGTTATATATTATTAACAGTGCTGGGTATTGAGGAATAGGGCACCAGGCAGTTTTGCTGCAGTAAACGCCTTCTGAGCATATCCAGTGCCACGGCACAGCTCAGGACACGGATCAGATTGCGTGAACGATTATTCAGCTGAATTGTTTGTACCCAGCATTGATCACGGTCAGCCAGGGCAATACAGACAGTACCAACCGGCTTGTCTTCCGTACCACCATCCGGACCGGCAACCCCGGTGGTGGCCAGGCCGAAATCGCTGTCACCAAGTGCGCGAACATTCTCTGCCATGGCCCGGGCAGTCTGCGGTGAGACAGCACCGTGTGTGTCCAGCATGTCACTGGCTACACCCAGTATCTTCTGCTTGGCTGCATTGGAATAAGTCACCAGGCCCTGATGCAGGTAATTCGAACTGCCGGAAAATTCCACCAGCTGGCTGCATAGCATACCGCCGGTGCAGGATTCGGCAATGCTGAGTGTGTTCTGCTTTGCCAACAGCATCTCATGCACAGTCCAGGCAATGCCGGGACTGTTGTCCGCAACAACGGCGGTATCCAGTCTCGCTCTGATCGCTTCAACAACTTCTGGGAGCTGGCGGATGCCGTCATCACCACGGGCAAATACCTTGATCTCAACATGCGGTGCTGAGGGGCGATAGCCCAGTAATACATTGTCAGGCAGTGTTAATTCACTGAGTTTGTCTGCCAGCGTGGATTCACCGTGACCGAGAGTCAGCAACTTGTACAGGCGGGTTGCCTGCCCGGCTGCGAACTCCTTTTGCATAAAAGGGATAAACTGCTCAGTGACCATGGTTTTGAATTCAACCGGGACGCCAGGCGTAAAAAATAACCAGGCTTTATTGAGTTTTATTCTGAATCCCGGTGCGGTGCCCTCGGGATTATCGACACGGATGGCTGAAGCAGGAAGCAGGCACTGCTTCAGATTGCTTGGAGGAAATTCACGGCCAAGCGATTGATAGAATTTTTCCAGATATTCACGCCACTCAGTATCTTCGACAAGCTCTTCTTCAAGTACTTTTGCAGCGGCCAAAGCAGACAGGTCATCCGAAGTCGGTCCCAGCCCGCCGTTTACCAGAATCAGGTCTGCATGTTCACTGCGCTCCCGAAATATGCTGACCAGATCTTCCAGCCGGTCGCCAACGGTAAGTCTGAGTTGCAGTTCGATACCCAGATTCATCATGGTATCGGCAAACCAGGCGGCATTGGTGTCGACTATTTGTCCGGAAAGTACTTCTTCCCCGGTGCAGATCATTTCCAGCTTCATAAAAGGGATGATAGCGGGACGGGGAGAGGAAAGGAAAAGTTTTTGGAAATGAGTTTTAGTCTTCTTCTGACTCAGCGGCAATTGCCTTGAGTCGTTTCGCCGCTTCTTCAGAGGCTTCCTGTGGAATCTCAAGATCACCCAGCCAACTCAGCTGATCCTTTTGCTTACCTTTTTCAAGCAGTTCTTTGCTGAGTACGGCGACACCGGTTTTTAAATTAAGACACCTGATACGCTTGGCTGCATCGTCTGATTTGGGGCTTTTTTCATCCTTGAGGATCAGGCCACTTTCAAACAGGGCCCACTCGCCATCTTCTGATTGCCAGAAAGCGTTACTTTCAGCAAAGGACTGTTTTAACTGTTCTGCCAGGCTTTCTTTTTCCGCTGTCATCTCTTTTAACTCTTTACGAGTGCTGACCAGTGCATTATTGACGGCCTTGTTTTCCTTGCCCTGAGTCTGGTTTTTCTTTTTCAGGTCGACAACCTGGCGTTTCAGGCGTAGCGGATCCAGTTTTTTGAGTTCCTTGAGTTCCTGCTGCAGGCCTTTGACTTCCTCACGGACTTTTTTCAGTGCCGAGGCACCCTGGTTTTCAGTTTTTTCCTTCTCCAGCAGGTTTTCCAGGCGTTCGAGCTGCACTTCCTGTTGCAGGGCTTCGAAATCAGCTTCAATGCCGGCGAAATGATCGAACTGTTTTTCCAGGTGTTCAAAATCCTTTTTCTGACTGACCAGATCATCCTGCAGCTTCTTGACCAGTTTCTGTTCACGGTCCAGCTTGGCGAGAAGGTCTTTCTTCTCGGCTTCAAGCTTGCTGATTTCTGATTTTAGGGTGCTGGTGTCGCGCAGGCTTTTAAGGCTGAGGGTGCTAGTGCTACTGGCCATAGATATGTTCAATCGGGTAATTACGCTCTGGGTCAAACCGGGCGCGAATTATAGCATAAAGCAGGTAGTACTACTCAAGCGTTGCAGCCTGTGTACGTAATTCCTCGAACAGGGCATCAATCCCGGAGCGGCGAATGATGCTGCGGTAGGTAGAACGGTAAGAACTCAGCAGGCTGACATCCTCGACGATGATGTCATAGATATACCAGCCATCGGGCCGCTGCCGCAGGCTGTATTGCACAGCAATATCAGAGCTGGAGGTATTGACCACTGAGTCCACCGTGGCGCGGGGAGCGTCAACGCTTTCTCCCAGAATCTCTACGGTTTCATTGGTATAGGAATCGAGGCGCTCAATATAGGTTTGCTTGAGTACATCGAAAAACAGCTCTTCGAATTCACGGCGCTGTTCCGTGGTCAGATCACGATAACTGGCTGCCAGGGCACTCTGGGCTATGGTATTCGGGTCAAAGGCACCGGAAACTGCTTCATCAATGGCGGCCTTATCACGGTCCAGATCAAAATCAGGGGCTCTGAGGATGGCAAACACATTGTCCAGCATATTCTGTACAGTATCGGTCGGCGTATCGTACTGGGCCTGGGCTGAAGTGATCAGGCTCAGGAACAACAGTGAGCTAACAAAGGTGCTGCCGAGTAGCTTGGCAATTCTCATTATCAACATTCTCATCATTTGTGTATGCGTGAGCTTATAGTATTAAGCTGAATCTGACTACCGGCTTAACGGCCTAACGATTCACTGCACCGGCGCGATTCTGGACATAGGCGCTGCGGAAGAAAACATATGGGTCCAGCGCGCTATCGTACAGGGAAGTGTACGCATCCACATCAAAAGACAGATCATTGACGGCATCAAGTGCCTGCCAGCCGATGTATTCGTCTGTTTCCGGATCCCAGACATGATTGATGGGATTGAGCAGGGAGTCACCGGCACGCCCGCCCAGGTCGCGGAAGCTGGAAAAACCCAGTACCGGGAGAACCAGGTAAAAACCGTGATCAAGGCCGTAGCGTCCCAGGGTCTGGCCAAAATCCTCACGGTCTTCCATGATACCCATACCGGTTGCCGGGTCAAAAAATCCCAACAGGCCGATGGTGGAATTTATGCCAAAACGGGAAATTTCCGTGCCGGCATTCGGTACATCCAGTTGCAAGAGGGCATTGATGGCTGAAATTGGTGCAGTCAGATTGCTGTAGAAATTGGAAATTGAAATTCGAACCGGTTGCGGAACCAGACGATAGGTTCTTACTACCGGACTGAGCACAATTCGATAAAGCCGGTCATTGGCCGCAAATACCAACCGGTTCAGCGACTCAAACGGATCGGCTATTTCATCGTCGATCATTTCGTCGTCGCTGAAAAAGAAATCATCCTCTGCTTCCTGGGCCAATGCCAGGGCAGATGGGAAAACAAGGCAGCAAGCCAGTAAAAATCTGGATAATATGACCGACCGGAATTGCATTTCAAACTCCATGTATAAAGAGCTACAGGGTATCTCAAAGGCGAATTATAAAATCCCCTAGCATTTAAATCCATTTTTGAATGTGAAGCAGACCACAGCTTTTTTATCTGAACAAACTTTCCAGGGCATTATTGAAAAGTTCTTCAGCTGCGTTGTTATTATTTTCTTCGTTATTGTCAGTATTGTCCTGATTTTCTTCACTGCCGTCCTGGTTGTTTCGGTCTCCGCCCAGTACCCGGTTCAGTAAACCGCCGACTTCTTCCTGAATGACATTACCAACTGCCTGATTAAACAGGCTGTTGATATCAGGCAGGCATCTCGGTGAATTCATATTGCCAGTACAGGCGATGGGCAGGGAATAGCCGCCGATATCATATTCTTCACTTTCGACACTTGCCGTGGCATTGTTGACCGAAGCCAGTAAATTGAAATTGAGCGTGTTGTTCTGCAGGTTGGCGAGTGTGCCATTACCGCTAATATTAAAACCTGGTGATTCAATCAGCAGATCGTTGGTAGTGGCGATGCCGTTTTCAATACGGATAGCGGCACTGAGGTTTTCAAAACTGGTCTGTTCGCCACGGTTAACATTGAGCAGGCGCCGGCTTTGTAACATGGTTTCCAGTTGCGCCAGAACTGCACCGACATCGACTCCGTAAAAGACACCATCATTGATGGCGATATCGGCATTGCCATTCAGGTTCCGCGTGATTGTCTGCGCTTCACTGCCACTGCCAGTCAGAGCCAGACTGATATTGCCCTGGCCGGATACATAGGAGGCGCCGATAAAATCATTGGAAATTGCCTGCAGGTTGATGCCTTGCAGATTTGAATCCAGGCTGAAAAGTGGCGTCGCGGATCTGGCATCCAGGCTCAGGGTGCCATTAAAGCTGCCCTGGTAAAGATCAGCCCGCGCCGGATCAAGGCTGATCAGGCCGTCATTAGCCTGCATGTTCAGCACAACATTACTCAGGCTCATGCCTGAGGTCATGAATTCTGCAATGGCGATGCTGCCGTCAAGACGCAGGTCACGAAGGGTTTCCAGAGGTAATTCAGAGGGCTCGGTACTTGCCGCTTCCTGTGTCTGGTTGCTTTCCGGTGCCAGGTAGCGGTCAAGATCCAACTGGTCGATATCAAGTGCGAAAGCATAGTCATTTGCAGTAAAACTGTTGATACTGAAAGAACCGTCTATACGGGTCTGATCCAGTTGCAGGACTATCCCGCTAAGACTGGCGGTCTCCCCGCTGGCACGAAAGTCTGTCGAAAAAGCCAGCTCCTGCAGAACTGCAGAATCACGGGTCGCCGGCAGATCCACATTCAGTAATGCTGCCAGTGTCCGCGGATTAAAAGCTGACAGGTTAAGTTCGCCGCTGATTTGCGGGTCGCCAGAGAAGTCATCAATGCGCAGCTTGCCTTGTGTACTGAGCTCGAGTGCATTGAGGGTAAAGTTACTGACTTCGAGGTTTTCATCCTCAAGGTCAATTTGCGCCTGGGCCTGCAGATTGACACTGGAAGGTCTGCTCAGGGTGGCATCACTCAGCTCCAGTGAAAGTTGCAGCGGGTTCAGGTTTAGAGACTGTCCAGAGCCATCCAGATTCATGCTCAGTGAGATACTGCGTATCTGCTCTGAGAGGGCTGCCTGCCCCGCAAGTGCCAGAATGTCACTGCTGCGTTCGGTACTGAATTCAAGTGAGCCGCTGATAGTGCCATTGTCGCTGCTTAGTGATGCCAGCAACTGGCTGTCGAGAAAGTCCATTGTCAGGTTTTCCACAGCATAGCGATTATTATCCAGATCATAGGTAACGATACTGTTAATGCTCAGGGCACTTTCTACTTCAGGCTGATTGGCACGCAGCTGTAACTGTGCGGAAATCTCCAGAGGCTCGCCGTAAATCAGTTCAGGAACAAGGATGGAAATATCACTGGCGCTGATTTGCTGTCCGGTCTGGGCATTGTTGTAGGAAAGATTGACCCCTTCAACCTGGACTCCGCCAATAATCAGCTGATTAAAGGGCGCTCCGGGACCTGCTCCGGTATCGGGGTCAGTAATGTCAGTGTCCCCGTCATCATCGACAGTAAATCCCCAGTTGTTGTTGCCCTGGGCGTCGACTTCCAGATTGACCGAGGTGCCGCGCAGCTGCACCGTATCAATTTCATAATCACTGCTGAGCAAGGGCATGAGCCTGATACGCAGGGCGGCAAATTCACTTTGCAGGAAAGGGCTGTCAGAAAAGCCCGGAGGATTGCTGATTTCCAGGTCTTCGACCTGGATACCCAGCCAGGGATAAAAGCTGCTTTCAATGTTGCCGTTAATGCTCAGTTCGCGTCCAGTCTGGGCCAGGAAGCGCTCACTGATCCAGTCCTTGTGATTGTTCAGGTCCAGGTTGGCAATGAAGATCACGGCAATGACAATGAGGGCGAAACTCAGGGAAATCAGGCCGGTCAGGATGTAAATCAGTTTTTTCATATAAGTATTTGGACCCGCTTCAATGCCGCTTGTTGCATTGTGATATCAAATTTAAATTCTCTATAATGCCGAAGAATCTGACTTCAAGGGTAAACATGCAAAATATATTAAAACAACCGCTACTGCATTTTCTGTTCGCAGGCTTTCTGCTCTTCGTATTCTATACCTTTACCGGGTCGCAAGAAGCGCCGCAGGCCGATGACTCGGTTATCAGTGTCAGTCGCCAGGACCTGCTGACCTTCATGCAGTACCGGGCCAATGCCTTTAATGAAGAACTCTTTGCCAGGCAACTGGACGAGATGTCCGAAGAGCAGCGACAGCTACTGATTGAGGAATACTACCGTGAGGAAGCCCTCTACCGTGAAGCGCTGAGTATGGGCATGGATGAGGGTGATTACAATATCAAGTTGCGCATGATCGAGAAGCTGCGTTTTTTGTTGCAGGATTCCGTTGCTGCAGTTGCCATCCCTGACGATGAAGAGCTGCAGGCCTATTACGCGGCAAACGAGAATGTCTACACCCGACCTGCTTCCTATACCTTTACCCATGTTTTTATTGATGATCCTGAACACAGCGAAGCGGGCAGGGCCAGAGCAGAAACCCTGTTGAGTCAGCTACAGGAAAATGAAGTCGATTTTATGGGGGCTTCCGCTTATGGAGATACTTTCCCTTATCTGCAGAATTACGTGCGCCGTTCAAGGGATTTTATTCGCAACAATTTTAATGATGCTTTTGCTGACTGGCTGGATACACTGGAGCCTGACAACAGTGTCTGGGCCGGACCGGTCGAAACGGATTTTGGTTTTCACCTGGTGATGCTGACAGATTTGTTTCCTGCGCAGTTGCCGCCGCTGGAAGATGTGCGTAACCGGGTGACGGAAGATTATCAGATTGAGCAGCAGTTTCTTTCACGCCGGGCTGCGGAAGATAATCTTGTTGAAAATTACGAGCTGGTAGTTGAGGAAATCTGATGCGCTATTTCCTGCGTCTGCTTCTGGTCATTTCCAGTATCTGCGTTTCCCCCCTGGTGCTGGCTCATGATGCCCGCCCGGTGGTAATTAATGTCAGTGAACAGGCCCCGGAAGTTTTTTTTGCCACGATCCGCATACCACCGGTTCTGAGTAGCAACAATTTTCCCGAGCTGGTCTGGCCGGACAACTGCAGCAATAATCTCCAGGGTGGCAGCAATATCTGGTCCTGCACTGGCGGCCTGGAAGGAGAAACTTTTTCCCTGAGTTATCCGCTCAGCAATCCTTCACTGGCAAGTTATTTTACCGTGGAGTTTCTCGATGGATCGTCGCGCAACATGATGCTGACGCCCACCGAAACAAGCTGGGAAGTCGAGCCGGCGCCGACTGCACTGCAAGTCGCTGTTAATTACAGCATACTCGGTATAGAGCATATTCTGATTGGGCTGGATCATCTGCTCTTTGTACTGGGACTGCTGGTCATTTCCGGGACCTTTAAACGCATTATTCTGACGGTAACCGGTTTTACCGTGGCGCATTCCATTACGCTGTTCATGTCTACCCTGGGTATTATCAGTCTGCCGATATCGCCGGTGGAAGCGGTTATAGCCCTGTCAATTCTGTTTCTGGCCTATGAAATTACCCGCAAAAACATGCAGTCCTGGACTTACCAGGCACCGGTGGTTGTTTCCTTTGCCTTCGGCTTACTACACGGTCTGGGTTTCGCCAGTGTGCTTGGGGATGTCGGCCTGGTGCAGGATCAGTTCCTCCTGTCACTACTGTTTTTCAATATCGGGGTGGAACTGGGGCAGCTTGTTTTTATTGCCTTTGTCGTTTTGCTCTATCAGTTGTTCAAGGAAGTCTATCTGCGGACAAAAGCAAAAGAATTTGTACAGGGAACTTCGGCACTGAACATGGAGCTTATCGTTGCCTACTTTATCGGCATTCCTTCGGCTTACTGGGTAATTGAACGCAGCGCCGGATTCCTGTTCTAAACAGATTAACTACATGCCCGAATTAAAAAACTTTTCCTTGCTGGATCTGGCGCCGATTACTGAAGGCAGTGATGCCCGACAGGCACTGCTTAATTCCCTGGATCTGGCCCGGGCTGCCGAACAGGCAGGCTACAAACGGTTCTGGATGGCGGAGCACCATAATATGAGTGGGATAGCCAGTGCCGCTACCGCAGTGGCCCTGGGTCATGTTGCTGCAGGAACCTCATCGATAAGAATCGGCGCGGCAGGCGTCATGTTACCCAATCATTCCCCGCTGGTGATTGCCGAACAGTACGGTACGCTGGCCTCCCTTTATCCAGAGCGGGTAGATCTGGGACTTGGCAGGGCGCCGGGGACGGATGCCAAAACACTGCGGGCTTTGCGACGGCATGCACAAACGGCAGCAGATAATTTCCCGGAAGACGTCATGGAATTAATGGCTTTTTTTGAAGACGGTAATGCAATGGGGGTGCAGGCAGTTCCGGGCAGGGGACTGCGAGTGCCGATCTGGATTCTTGGGTCCAGTCTGTTTGGTGCACAGCTGGCAGCAGTCCTCGGGCTACCCTATATTTTCGCTGCGCATTTTGCCCCGGATTTACTCGATCAGGCCCTGCAGGTTTATCGCGATAAATTTCGCCCGTCTGCTTATCACAGCGAACCTTATGCTGCAGTGGCAGTCAATGTATTTGCTGCCGATTCCGATGCCGAAGGTGAAGCATTATTACAGGACATGCAGCTTCATTTTGCCGCCCTGCGGCGCGGCAATCCGGGAACCTTCAAGGCTCCCGGCTTTACCCTTGATCCGCCTCTCAGTGAGATTGAAGCCATGGAAACACGCAACACCCTGCGTGAATCGGCTGTCGGGACAAAAGCCAGTGTTGAGGCCTGGTTTGAAGATTTTTTACAGCGAACGCGGGCGGATGAACTGGTTTTAAGTTGCATGACCTACGAACATCCGGCCCGGCTCAAGTCATTGCGTATCGCTGCTGAAGCGCTACGGAATTTTAAAGCTGACTAGAAAAAGCGGCTAAAGGATCCGGTAAATGTCATAGACTACATTGCCGTCAACGAAAGCCCCTTTGCCGACTGCTACAATATGATTCATCCAGTCATACTCACCTGAAGCAGTATTGAATGAAATGGCCACAGTCCAGTAGCCATCAGCAGGATTTTCTGTCATCTGCAGGATGCCGGTATAAGTCATATAGATAATGTCACCGTCGCTGGTTTCCAGGGCAATACGTACATCCAGATTGTTATGGCCGTCAGACATGGTCATCCAGTCCGCACCACCGGGCAATACCTCACCCTGGATACCGGGTCCGGAAAATGAGCCGCCGGAAATCGGGCCAATCATGGTTTCACCGGCATTCATCTGCTGGCCGAGTTCCAGCGTCAGATCCATCATGAACTCGGATTCGAGTCCGCGATTCTGGGCATAGACTGTCTGTCCAGCCAGCAGGGTGAGCATTACAGCGATTAGTTTCAGGGAACCTGAGAGTTTTGCATATGCGTTCATAGTGACCTCTTTTATATGATAGAAAAGATTCTGGAAGGTGGAAGATTTAAACATATAAAATCTGTTTGAGCTAATGATGGCTATAGCTGAATTTAAATAGAGTTTTAATTTTGTTTATTACTTTCAAAAACTGCATTAAGAAAATAGTGCTTTTTTATGGTGCTCAATATGCTCACCAATAAAGCTGGCAATAAAGAAGTAGGAATGATCGTAGCCTTTTTGCATGCGCAGGGTCAGCGGGTGATTGTTTTCCCTGCAGGCCTCTTGCAGTAACTCCGGTTTGAGTTGTTCCTGCAGGAAATTATCCGCATCTCCCTGATCGACCAGGATCGGTAGTTTTTCTTTTACTGATTTGATCAGCTCACAGGCGTCATAATCACGCCAGGTACTTTTATCTTCGCCCAGATAGCCGCTCAGGGCTTTGTGTCCCCAGGGGCAGTTAAGCGGAGAACAGATCGGAGAAAAGGCGGAAACTGCTTTGTACTTGCCAGGGTTTTTCAGGGCGATGGTCAGAGCGCCGTGTCCGCCCATTGAGTGTCCCATGATTGAAGATTTCTCAGTTAGCAGGGGCAGTTCACTTTCAGCCAGAACTGTTGGCAATTCATTTACGATATAGGAGTACATGCGGTAATTGTCTGACCATGGTTGTTCAGTGGCATCGACGTAAAAACCTGCACCGAGACCAAAGTCATAGGCGCCATCCGGATCGTCCGGGATGTTTTCACCGCGCGGACTGGTGTCCGGGCAAATGATGGCAACCCCGGCTTCTGCAGCATAGCGCTGTGCCCCGGCTTTCTGTACAAAGTTATCATCGGTACAGGTCAGTCCGGATAGCCAGTAAATAAGCGGGACAGCTTTGCTTTGCGCCTGTGGCGGCAGATAAACGGAAAAGTTCATCTCACATTTCAGTTCATCGGATTGGTGGGAAAACTTCAGTTGTTTGCCACCAAAGCATAGATTGTTACTGACAGGCTGCATTAATAAATCACCACGGAGCGGATGCTTTCACCGGCATGCATCAGGTCAAAGGCCTTGTTGATATCTTTCAGTGGCATTGTGTGGGTAATCAGGTCATCAATGTTGATACGATTTTCCATATACCAGTCAACAATTTTCGGCACATCGGTTCGACCTCTTGCGCCACCGAAGGCAGTGCCATGCCAGGAGCGACCGGTGACCAACTGGAAGGGGCGGGTGGAAATTTCCTTGCCGGCGCCGGCCACACCGATAATATAGGATTCACCCCAGCCTTTGTGGGTACATTCCAGAGCCTGGCGCATGACATCAACATTACCGATGCATTCAAAGCTGTAATCAACGCCACCGGTCATCTGCACGATATGGTCGGTGACATTCTCGACATCTTTGGGATTGATGAAATCGGTCATGCCGAATTTCCTGCCCAGTGCTTCACGTTTTGGATTCAAATCAACACCGATGATGCGGCTGGCACCGGCCAGTTTCAGTCCCTGAAGCACATTCAGGCCGATCCCGCCCAGACCAAAGACAGCTGCTGTTGAACCGAATTCCACTTTGGCCTGAAAAATAACTGCACCGACTCCGGTGGTAACTCCGCAGCCGATATAACAGGCCTTGTCATAGGGCGCATCATCGCGGATTTTGGCAACGGAAATTTCCGGCAGGACGGTATAGTTTGAGAAAGTCGAACAACCCATGTAATGCAGAATGGGCTTGCCATCCAGCGAAAAGCGGCTGGTGCCGTCGGGCATTACCCCCTGACCCTGAGTGGCCCGCACCGCCTGGCACAGGTTGGTTTTCGGATGCAGGCAGAATTCACATTCCCGGCATTCGGCGGTGTAAAGCGGGATTACGGTATCACCGGCTTTGACCGATTTGACGCCGGCCCCAACCTCAACCACAACACCACAGCCTTCATGACCGAGAATGGCAGGGAAGGCGCCCTCGGGGTCGGCACCGCTGAGGGTAAATTCATCGGTGTGACAGATGCCGGTGGCCTTGAGTTCGACCAACACCTCGCCGGCTTTCGGACCTTCGAGATCAACTTCACAGATTTCCAGGGGTTTACCGGCTTCAAAAGCAACTGCTGCCTGCGTTTTCATTATTTACTCCTGATGATTCTTTCACGCTGTTATTAAACCTACGGGCAGTGTCTCGGTTTGGAAACGATCTGATGTTGTTCGTGGCTAAAGCCACTCCTACAAGACGCTCTTGGGTGTAGGAGGGACTTTAGTCCCGAATAAACTGCTGGCATATTTCAAACTGAGACACTACCAACCTGCGGACTATTCTGACAGCCCGACAAAGCGCGAACAAATAAAAAGATTGCATAAAGTGCAAAACAGTCATATATAGCGTTTTTAATTACCAGTGTCCTGAAAAAACGGGGCAGGGAACGGCCTTGAATTACAGCGATTTTTTCAATATTTCCCCCTATCAGTGGCACTCCATTATTACCGCTATTATTTGTGGTGGAGTGATCGGCTTTGAACGTCAGGTTCGTGGTAAGCCGGTGGGGATCCGTACAGCTTCGCTGATTACACTGGGAACCTACCTGTTTATGACAACCTCAGCGACTATGGGGCTGGAAAATACAGATCCTTCCCGGGTTCTTGGACAAATCATCACTGGCATCGGTTTTCTTGGAGCAGGCGTTATGCTCGCTCGTGATGGTGCGGTCGTGGGGGTAACATCGGCCGCGACCATCTGGGTACTGGCCGCCATCGGTGCGATGATCGGCACCAATAATCTCGTTGCCGGGGTAAAAGTTTCCATTCTGGTGGTTGGGATCCTGTATGGAGTAGACCTGCTGGAAAAACATATCAAGATGCTTTCACGTGGTGTGCACGCCAGTATCAGGAATCTGCATCGCAAGGACTTGCCCTTCAGGGAGGAGGTACAGAATGAGCGCAAGGATTAAGCGCGCGGATGATAGCGGAGCCGATGAGTGGCTGTTCGCCGGAATCGGGGAAGAAATTTACAGCAAAGGCTATAGCATTCAGCACAATGCAGTACCGGTGGACCTGTGTGAATCGCTTTTCATGCATTTACAACAGATGGATGACGAGCAGTTCGTCAATGCGGGTATCGGACGGCAGCGAGATTACAGTGTTAACGGCTTCGTTCGCCGGGATGAGATCTGCTGGATTAATGGCAACTCAGATTGTGGTGCGGCCTGGCTGGACTGGTGTCAGCAACTTCAGGCATACCTGAATCGTAAGTTGTTTCTCGGTCTGTTCAGTTTTGAAAGTCATTTTGCGCATTATGCTCCCGGTGCTTTTTACAAGACGCACTATGACAGCTTTCGTGGTGAATCCAACCGGCGATTGTCACTGGTGCTGTACCTGAATCCGGGTTGGCTTCCGGACGACGGGGGTGAGCTGCTTATCTACCTTGATGAAGATCGGAATTCGGTAAGAGTCACGCCGGGCTTTGGCACGCTGGTCACATTTCTCAGTGAGCAGTTTCCGCATGAGGTGCTGCCGGCGAAACGTGATCGTTATTCCATTGCCGGCTGGTACCGGGTTAACAGCAGTACGGAAGACAAAGTTGATCCGGCAAGCTGATGTTTCAGAAGTTTACTGGATATTTTTAAATTCGTTATCCAGTTTGTATTTGCTGGAAGTGACATAGGCTTCCATACGCGCCAGCCTTTCATGCAGCGAAGAGAATTTGCGGGCACAGCTTTTGAACGTGGAGCGTGACGAGTTGCCGGTTTCGCCCAGGGTTTCCCTGAACTTTGAATATTCCGCTGTCTTGCCGGTGATCGTCGGCTTTGGTTTATCGTTTAAAATAAAATAGGCAATAAAGTAGGCCAGCGGCACAAAAGAGCCGGGAATCAGTGAGGTAATCACAATTACTATTCGCACGACGGTAGCATCGACTTCCAGATAGTCTGCCAATCCCGCACAGACGCCAAGAAGCTTTCGGTCTCTGGAATTTCTATACAGTTTCTTGCGGTAATCGACATTACGGAAATGCTCGACACTTTTGGCAATTCTGCCTTTGCTTTTATTTTTCAGGGTTTCGAAGTTTTTTTCGTTCCATGATTCATCTGCTTCGTCCATGAAAAACCAGGCGAGGAAATAAGCAGGGATCATAAACCAGCCGGCAAAAATCACACTGGCCAGATATGCCAGGCGTACCATCCAGATTTCGATGCCGACAAAGTCAGCAAAGCCTGCACAGACGCCGAGAAACTTTCCTTCCCGGTCATTGATACAAAGCTTACTGTTCTTTCGCATGGTGCTCTCTCCATTCAGGACTTTCGCTGTCAAGAATGGTTTCCAGGGTCTTGATACGCTCGGCCAACTGCTCAGCCAGATTATTCAGCTCTTCCAGTTGCTGGGCTTCATCTGCATTGAGGCTGCCCAGCTCCCGACTCTTGGATTTGTAGTGTAAAACAATCCACACTATCCAAATAGGCAGTGTTATTGCTGTCAGTGGTATGAGTAAGCCGAGGAACTCCATAGTTTATCCCTTCTATAGTTCTGTTTTTCTACTGGTCTATTTGGTGTCGGTATTTTTATTATCAGTTTTTTTCTTTTCCAGTCTGGCTTTCAGGCTTTCCAGCTCTTCATCGATCTTGCCTTCCTTTTCCAGTTCGGCAAATTCAGCTTCGATGTGTTTGCCGGATAATTCGTAAGCTTCAATCTCGCTTTCCATGCGTTCGATCTTGCGTTCGTAATGTTCGAATTTATTGATGGCTTTTTCAACTGAGCCGTCATATAGCCTGGCACTGACATCACGACGTGAGGAAGTGGCATCATGTCGCATCAGCATGGCTTTCTGCCGGGCACGGGCTTCATTGAGCTTGCTTTGCAATTGCTCGATCTCATGACTGAGTTTGTCCAGTGCTTCATCCAGCTTGTGCATATCCTCATGGACAAGCGCAATCATCTCATTTATAGAGGCTTTTTCCAGTAGTGCAGCCTTGGCCAGATCCTCACGGCCTTTATTGATGGCCAGCTCGGCTTTGTTTTCCCAGTCTTCAGCCTGTTTTTCCAGCCGCTTGTTGCGACGGGCCAGTTCCTTTTTATCGGCAATGATTCGTGCCGTGGTACTGCGCACTTCAACCAGCGTTTCTTCCATTTCCTGAATGACCATACGGATCATTTTTTCCGGGTCTTCAGCTTTATCGAGCATGGCATTGATATTCGAATTCACGATATCAGACAACCTTGAAAATATACCCATTGTTACTCTCCTCTTGATACTTAACGGTTGAGAATACGTTCACGAATACGATCATATTCCTGCCGTGTTAGCAGACCGTCCTCGTATGCTTCGTTCAAGTCCTGTAATTCTTCGCCAATAGTCGTGCCTTCACGGTGGTTGCGGTCAGGGCCATCATCGTGGACCAGAACACAGCCTTGCAGAAGAGCCAGACTAAGCAGTATTGCGCCGAATTTGAGTGTTGAATGCTGCATGTGTTTTCCCTTGTTAAGTCTAGTTGTATACGAAAACTCATTCGTTTGTATTCTGGTATTGCAGAGGTCGTGCCAACTTTTTTTATGCCCATAAGTTACTGAATTACAAGAAGTAAAAAAATATTTAAAGCCTGACCTGAAAGGAATAATTGGGTAAAAAACCAATATGTGGTAATTTTCACCAAAACAATAAGGATCGGAAATGGATACAGAAACACTTGCGGCGCGGATGATTGGTGAGTCAGCCAGCTTTCTGCAAATGCAGGAACATTTATCGCGCCTGGCTCCCCTGAACAAGCCGGTGTTAATCATCGGTGAACGCGGTACCGGCAAGGAACTGGTGGCTTCCCGATTGCATTATCTCTCACAGCGCTGGGGTTATCCTTTTCTGAAGATCAATTGTGCCTCATTCAATGAAGCCTTGCTGGAATCCCAGTTATTTGGTCATGAAGCGGGAGCTTTTACCGGTGCCAGCAAGCAACAAAAAGGCTATTTTGAACGGGCCGATCAGGGCACATTGTTTCTGGATGAGCTGGCGACCACCTCCATGGCTGTGCAGGAGAGGATATTGCGCATCACTGAATACGGTGAACTGGAAAGGCTGGGTGGCAACAAGCCGATTGAAGTGGATGTCAGGCTGGTCGCGGCGACCAATATCGATCTGCCGGAACTGGCAGAGCAGGGTAAATTTCGTCAGGATCTGCTGGATCGCCTGGCATTTGACGTTATCACCCTGCCGCCTTTACGCGAGCGAATTGAGGATATCCCGGTCCTGGCCCAGCATTTTGCCATTCAGATGATCAAGGAGCTGGAGCGTGAATTTTTTCCCGGCTTCAGCAAAACAGCAGCGAAAGAATTACTGGATTATTCCTGGCCGGGAAATATTCGGGAATTAAAGAACGTTGTCGAGCGCGCCATTTACCAGAGTGAAGATCCCCAAGAGCCAATCAGGACCATCGTGTTTGACCCTTTTGAATCTCCCTACCGCCCGGTCAGTCAGGGGAAAAAGTCGTCAATGCCACGACCCGGTGAAAAGGAATTCAAGCAACAGGTACAGGATTTTGAAATTAGCCTATTGCAGGATGCGCTCAGGCAATCCCAGTTCAATCAGCGCAAGACAGCAAAACTGCTTGGTTTAAGCTACGACCAGCTCAGGGGTTACCTGCGAAAATACGAAAAAGAGATTAATTGAGTGTATAATTAATCAGCCTATCATTCCTATTCCTGAAGTTAATTTGTGATGCATAAAAATACTGTTAGCGGTGACCTTTTTGGAGGCATCACTGCAGCTGCTGTTGCCTTGCCTCTGGCTTTGGCCTTTGGGGTGGCCTCCGGACTCGGGGCACTGGCTGGAATATACGGGGCCATTCTGCTCGGATTCTTTGCCACTGTATTTGGCGGTACCAGTGTACAAATCTCCGGTCCCACCGGACCAATGACAGTTGTCGTTGCTTCCATCGTCGCTCTATACAGTAACAACCTGGCACTGGTTTTTACCATTATCATGCTCTCGGGACTCATCCAGCTGGGCTTTGGTCTTGCCGGTTTCGGGCGTTACATAAAGCTTGTACCACAAACGGTGGTATCGGGCTTTATGACGGGAATAGGCCTGATTGTCATCATCCTGCAAATCGGTCCTTTACTCGGGCATGCCACTGCTGAGGGCAGCAATCTTCTGAAACTGGTGGCTATTCCGGAAATGCTGCAAACGGCGAACTGGCATGCGCTTGTGTTGGGTGCAGGCAGTTTTGCACTGGTAAGCTTTTTCCCGAAAAGCCTAAGTCGGTATTTCCCCCCGACCTTATTGGCATTGATTGCCGGGACTTTGGCCGGGGTATTTTTTTTCCGGAACGCCCCCACTATCGGCGAAATACCAACCGGCTTGCCGACTTTTTATTTTCCTGCTCTGGATCTGCAGCTCTTGCCGGATATTATTCGTTATGCCTTGATACTGGCTTTCCTGGGCTCCATTGATTCCTTGCTGACCTCCCTGGCTGCTGACAGTAAAACCAGGACCCGGCATGATTCAAATCAGGAGCTGATAGGGCAGGGAATAGGTAATTTGCTTGCTGGTTGTTTTGGTAGTACTCCAGGGGCCGGAGCGACCATGCGGACATTCGTGAACATCCAGGCCGGCGGCAAAACCCGCCTGTCCGGGGCTGTTCATGCGGTCGTTTTACTGATACTCGCGCTTATCTTTTCTGTACAGGTCAGTTATATCCCGCTTGCAGTTCTTGGTGGCATCCTGCTGCGGGTGGGGCTGGATATCATCGACTGGCGCAACCTGAAGCGTATTACCCGTTTGCCGCGCCCCGGAGTCGTAGTGATGCTGACTACCATGCTACTGACTGTATTTGTGGATTTACTGACAGCAGTAGCCGCCGGCATCGTCATGACTTCAGTCCTGTTTATATCGAAGACTGCCAGAGCACAAATGGAAAGTATCAGATTTACTTTTGGAGATAGTGGTGAGCTCAAACTAAATCATGAAGAACAGCGCTTATTGAATGAGCTCGGAGAAAAGGTCTTTCTGCTTCAGGTAGAAGGGCCTTTAAGTTTCATCACAGCCCGGGATATTACCCGGATGATGCAACTTAGCCCCGAGAATGATGTGCTGATCTTTGATCTGAGCAAAGTCCCTTTCATTGACAGTAGTGCAGCTGCCAGTCTGGAAGAAGCGATGGAACAACTGACTGAAAATGGTGATCACATCATCATAATAGGCGCCCGTCCCCGCGTCCTTGAAACGCTGAAAAAAACCAGTGTCTATGAAGCGATAGGGGAAGCGAAGTTTGTAAGTCAGTATCAGGATGCCTTGAGTCTGGCTGGCAGGCTGATAACAAGAGCATGAGTCAGTTTGCCAAATCCCGGGGTAACTGATCTAAATCAAGGACAGGCAGATTAATTGGCGTAGAATTATTCAGGTAAATTTGGAATGTTCTCCTTTGCCTGGGCGTAAAGCCGTAGTCAGGTGCATTTGGCAGGTTCTTCAAGCAGTAGAATCTGCCAAATGCGTTTTAACAAGCTTTCCTCTTCCCTCTTTCCTCTTCCCACTCTCCACTCTCTTTGTTGTCACATTTAAGAGCTCTCTCGGCAGCATAATACTGAGCCTGAATAAATACTGATTTAAATCAAAACATCCAGCAGTCAAAAAATATATTCTTTCGGGAAAAACCAGAGGTTATCCCATGGCAGTTGAACATCATAATTTGATTCATGAATTTCCAGAGTTTCGTGAGCTGATTCATAGGCTCAAGACCGAGAACCATCACTTCCGGCGACTGTTTGATGAGTATCACAAATTGACCGACGAAATTGAGAACATGGAGAACGAAGTAAAGCCAGCCTCGACGCTGGCTGAAGAGAAAGCCAAACTCAGACGCGTTGTGCTCAAGGATGAGTTATATGCCATCCTCAAGGGCAAAGCGGAAAAGTTATAGGCAAAATCTTCTATTAACAGCTTTATTGCCAGTTAATTGGATTCACCCGGTAAACTTTTTGCAGTTCGGCAAAAAGTTCCGGGTGCTTTTTTTGCAGCTGTGCGGGCTTTTCAAAAAAGGTTTCTGTAGCGACTGCAAAAAATTCTGCAGGATTGGTGGCGCCGTAATAGTCCATCACTGAACGGTGATGATTGTGCATATCATCCTGTAATTCCTGGTATTCATGGCTTAACACCTTTGCCCAGCTCTGATATGCGTTTTTTGGCAGAATCGGAGTGCCGTCACTGATGCCGTCTTCACTATCAAGCTGGTGGGAAAATTCATGCAGGGTGACATTGTGACCATCATGAATATTGGCAGCACCATGCCTGACATCATCCCAGGACAGAATAATCTTGCCATGATGCCAGGATTCACCCAGCAAACCCTGGCTTCCCTGCACCACTGTACCATCCGGATTGTAGCTGGGGTGGTTTGCCTGAAAAGCATCCGGATAAACCAGAATATGCTTCAGGCGTGGATAGATGCCGGTATTCCGGTTTAACAGCAAGAGGCAGGCTTCGGCGGCAATGGTGACCCGAATGTCATCATTCAGTTGCAGGCCATTACAGCCATAGAATTTTTTTCCGGCCAGAAAAAGCCGGATCATTTCCTGCAACTGGCTTTGTTCATCCGTACTGAGTTTTTCGTAAAAACTGATGCGGTTTTTTACGATAGCAAGCCATTCGGCAGGAAATGGCTTGCGCAGGATGAATTGACGGCGCCAGGCAGGAAAATAAATGGCGACCACAATAACACTGGCGATAATCAGCAGTGTAAGAATCGCGGTCATGACTCTTGCTTAACTGCTCTGTCAGGCACGTTTTTCGTAATAAGCTTTGACTCCCGGTTCGTCAGCAATGCGCTGCATGTGCTCGTTGATGGCCGGTGCCACCTGCTGGACCAGATCAGTGGGAACATGATCAAGGAAACCTGCTCCCAGCATTCTTGCCCATTCAAATACCTTGAGGTCGGCAATGGACAGCTGCTTATCGGCGAAATATTCTCCGCCGGCAGCCTGCAGGCGTTTATCCAGTAAGCTGAGGGCTTTGCTGAACATGCCGGCAGCGACAGCTTCGCGCCCCTGCTTCAGGGCTTCGCCTTCAAGGCCGAAGGTTTTACCGATGGCATCGGACACATCTTCCATGATATCCAGGATTTCATCACATAAATAAGCCTGCCAGGGGTCTTCGGGATAGAGTCCGGCTTTTTTACCGAAGTAACGAAGCAGGGCATTACATTGCGTCCAGGTTTCACCATCCATTTCCAGAATCGGGATACAGCCCAGAGGAAAGGTACTGAGCAGTGAAGGAAAGTCCTTAAAAGTGATGCGACGATCTTCAAACTCAATGCCCGCAATGGAGAGAGCCAGGCGAATGGGTTCACCCCGGCCACCGTCAAAATCAAAATAGGTAAGTCGGATATTGCTCATGATCACTCCCTGGTTCCTTGTTGGTGTTTGTTTTTGCGCGTGTATTTGGTTTTATCCTGATGCACGGTCGCTTTATTGAACTTGCCCGCATGTTTGGCGACTGGGTTATGTTTTGGTTTTTTGTCCGGGTGCCGGGTTGTCTTTTTTATCATTGATAGCCCCTGGCCTGAAGCCGGAAAAGGGTAGCATATTGCCCCCCTTCCTGTAGCAGGTTTTCATGGCTTCCCTGTTCGGTGATTTTTCCTTTTTCCAGCACAATAATATGGTCAGCCATGCGTACGGTGGAAAAGCGATGTGAAATAATAATGGAAATTCTATCACTGGTCAGTTCACGGAAATGAGAGAAAATTTCCGCTTCGGCTCGGGCATCAATTGCTGCTGTGGGTTCATCAAGAATCAGGATATCTGCCTTGCTGCGCATGAAAGCGCGGGACAGCGCAATTTTCTGCCACTGGCCGCCGGATAACTCTTTGCCCTGATGGAACCAGGTGCCCAGTTGTGTCTGATAACCTTGCGGCAGGTCATTGATAAAACTGTCGGCCATGCCTTTAATGGCAGCTTGATTGACCTGATCCTCGGTATCAATATTGGGCACGTCACCGATCCCGATATTCTCACCGACCAGTAACTGGTAGCGGGCAAAGTCCTGGAAAATAACACCGATTTTTGCGCGCAAACTGGCAATATCCCATTCCTGCAGATCCAGGCCTTGCAGAAAAATTTTACCTTCAGAAGGGGTATACAGCCGGGTCAGTAATTTGATCAGTGTTGTTTTACCGCTGCCATTTTCTCCAACCAGTGCCAGACTCTGTCCCGGTTTAATATGCAGGCTGACATTATCCAGGGCCGGCTTCTGTGCTCCGGGATAATAAAAGCTGACATTTTCAAAACGTATGCCGTCAGCTGGTTGAGGACCGGCAGTCTGCTTGCCGGAACTTTCAGGAACCTTGTGTTCAAGATATTCAGTCAGGGTTGAAAGATAAAGATTGTCTTCATACATGCCATTGACCGAATTCAGGCTGTCACTGACGGCATTTTGACCCAGACGAAACTGGGCAATATACATGGTCATCTGACCGATAGTGATCGTCGCAGCAATTGCGGCAAAGGCCACCCAGCCGTAGGCAAAATAAAAGGCAGCGCTGGCCAGCAAGCCCAGCACAAACGCCCAGAATCCTCGGCGCAAAACAAGGTTACGGTCCTCTTTATAGATCTTGCGGAATATGCCGGTATAACGGTCCAGGAACAGTTTGCCCAGATCCAGCAGCTTGACTTCCTTGACGCCGTCCTCGCGGGTCAGCACCATTTCCAGGTAAAGCTGTTTACGCCGTTCAGCAGAACGACGCCGGTAGATACGAAAGGCTTCGCCGGAGAATTTTGCTTCTGCCACAAAGGCCGGGATTCCTCCAACTAGCAGCAGCAACACAGCGTAAGGCGAAAATTGCAAAAGGAATGCCCCGATGGTGACCAGAGCAATCATGTTGCGTATCAGGTCAAAGTTTTTAATCACCAGGCTCAGGGGACGACTGGAAGCTTCACGCCGGGCCCGGGTCAGTTTGTCGTAGTATTCGGAATCTTCAAAATGAGCCAGCTCCAGGGTCAGTGCTTTTTCCAGAATCATGACATTGATCTTGTTGCCCAGCAGTACCCTGAGTATGGACTGACAGACGGTGTTGAGCTGGCCGGCAGCGGAGAACAGTATCACCAGAAATGCTTCCAGCAGGACCAGATAAAGCACACGCATGCGGGCAGCATCCTGCCCGGCATCGGCTGTGTCCAGCGCATTAACAACTGCGTCGACAAGCAGGCCGCCAACAGAAGCAATGGCAGCCGGCAGCACGCCGGAAACAAGAGTTGTCGCTGCCATGACAAGCGTCAGTAAAGCACTGGTACTCCAGACCAGTTGCAGGGCAATTTTGCTGTAGCGGAATACCGAAAGAAAATTCCCCATACGGCCTGTGGCTGAATCTGTCGTCAAAGAGAGTGACCTGGTAAACGTTTACGTGATGAGCGGCTGTCAAGCATAGCAAATTGCTGGTATTTTGTTGGGCATGAAAACGATCCTGATTGTTATTTTGTTTATTGCACTGGTTTATGTCTTTAGCGAATTTGATCTGTCGCTGAAAGATAACAGTTTTACCCTGCGTTATCTTCAGCCTATGTTTTATGAAACTCTGGAAACTGGCAGTGATTTGCTGCCTGCTGATAGTGATTCCCCGGGTTCTGGTGAACAGCCCGCTGAAGCCAGGGAAGCAGCCGAGCTGCGTCGTGTGATTGATGGCGATACTATCGATGTGCTGGTTAACGGTGAAATTGAACGGGTGCGTTACATTGCCGCCAATTCTCCGGAGTTTGGCGAGCCCTGTTATCAGCAGGCCAGTCTTGCTAATCGCGGCCTGGTTGAAGGCCAGGCTCTGACATTGGGACGCGATGAAACTGACCGGGATGATAACGGACGTTTGTTACGTTATGTCTATGCCAATGGCGTGCTGGTAGAAAGGCAGCTAATCAGTCTGGGCTTTGCCGAAGTGGTGCGCTATCGCTCGGATGATAATTTTTACGATGAATTTCGTGAACTGGAACAGCAGGCTGCAGAGCAGGGGTTGGGTTGTCATCCGACTGGTATTTTCGATGACGGGTCCTTTGTTCGATAGCGGACGGTTTTTATCAGCTTGGGTGAAGCCTATTAAGATCAAGGCCCTGAGAGTTCCTGCAGTTTTTCTTCAATCATCCGGTAGGTGGAGCTGTAAGCAGGATTTTCATCGCCTCCGATCTGTATGGCTGTTTCGGCATAGCTGAACGCTGCCTGGTAATCTTCCATTTCGAACAGAACATGCGCCAGATTGTTGTAGGCGGGGGCGTAGCTGTTGTCCTGCTGAATCAGGGCTTGTAAAACCTCTGCAGCGGCCTGTAATTCATCCTGGGCATAGAGGAAATTGCCATAAGCCATGGACAGATTGGCATACTCAGGCCAGCGCCGGATACCTGCCCGGTAAGCCTCTTTGATAGCCTCCTGGTCGTTACTGCTTTGCTGGAAATCAGTAAGGCTTAAAAAATAACGGGATGGGTTGGCGGTGACCGGTACTTGTCCGGGAGTCAGTGCAGTAAAGGCCCAGTAATCAGCACGGCGCCAGGTTCTTTCAAAGGTAGTCAGGGCCAGTTCATAGTCTTCAATGGTCCCTGAGTTAAGAATCACGGTTTCCCGGTTCAGGTCAAAACCTTTTACCACAGCAAAATGCCATTGCGGGAAAACGGACAGAGCAAGATTCTGTAAAACCAGTACCGGATTACCGGCATTTACTTCGGCTAATAAATCGCCAAGAGTTTCATCCAGGGGGTAGGCGAGCTTGCCAAAAGATCGTGTAGCAGCCAGTAATTCAAGTTGATAGCTGCCCTGTTGTCCGGGGATATAAACCAGAGGCTGAAGTGCTTCCGGTGAAGTATTGAGCCCCTGATAATTTAACAGGGTGGCCAGTGCAGCCGGGCCACACTGATATAACTCCTGCGGGAAAAATGGCACAGCCTGTATTGTGTGAGACCTGGCAAGGTCATCCGGGGGTTGTGACAGCAGATCATGCGTCTGCAGACCTGTGGCACAGCCGCCCAGATGGAGAAAAAACAAGACAAAAATGCATTGCCTTAGTTTTAGCATGTGGCATTTTGCCGGATAAGTTGCCTAGACTCCCGGAAAAATATCCGTGACACCGGCTACATCGAGCAGGATCAATATTACCAGCACGATGGCAATCGTCCCCAGCGCTCCCTGACCGACATTAAGATCATCCAGTTGCGCATGCATACTCAGTATTTCTGCATCGGTCATGTTGGCCAGACGCTGATCTGCATCTGCCTGGCTGATTCCGTTATCCGTCATAAACTGCCGGACTTCATCCTGTTGCATAATCTGGCGGATTTCACCCCGTTTCTGGTCAATATCGACTGCAGTAACCAGTTCTTCGGTAGAAATCATATCGGCCAGGGCCGGCGCCTGGATACCAACACTGAGAAAGCTGGCAAGAACGGTAAAGAAGAAAGCTTTTTTGAATAATTTATGCAGATTAATCATTGGTTTTCCTTATGGTTAATTGTAGATAATCATTAATTACTCGAGGGATAGATACAGTGAAAAGGCATGCTCCTTTATTAGATACTCACCTGAATGCTATCACAGCTTTTGTAAATTTTTGTGAATAGGCTCAAGCTTGCGGAATAAGGGCTTTACAGACGGTTTTGCAATTTGAGCATAAAAAAAGGCCGGAGGGATGAAGTCCGGCCCAAGAGCTGTGTTACCGTCAGCTTAAAGCTGGTAGCTCAATGCACTTTGCAAGAGATTCTCCCCGGAACTGCAGGCAGCAACATCCGCAAAATCAAAGACATAAAGCTGATCCAGGTTGTCATTAAAGTTTTCCAGGATGATGGTTACATGTTCGTCGTCATCCAGTGATCGCAGGGTGGCTCCGTAATCACAGAGGGTGTTCATGATCTCATTGACGGCCACCTGGTTTCTGGCCGTAAGCTCTTCCTGCCGGGCCTGCCTGAATTCATCCATGAACAGACGGTATTGATCCGATTGCGTTTCAAGCTGTTCGCGTTCGGCATCAAGCTGTGCTTCCAGTGCAGCTATCTCCGCTTCCAGCTGTTCATTATCATCATTGTTTCTTGCCTCGCGTTGCATGTCACGAAGGTCGCGTTGCATGTCACGAAGGTCGCGTTGCAGGTCACGAATATTATCCTGTCGTTCTTCCATTTCTTCCGACATGATTTCCATTTCCTCAAGTTGCTCTTCAGAGAATCCGGCAAAATTCCTGTCCCCAATAAAGAACATCTCGCGCTGCAAGTCTCCAAACTCTTCGTTGATATCCCGACTGATTTCGACAATGGCTTCTATGGGCATGCCACCGAAAGAAAAATTCATTCCCGGGAAAAAACCCGGACCGGAACGCATGCGAAAGGTAAACAGCATGCCCTGATCAGCCAGATAAAGTGCTTCGTCAAAATCATAGCGACTATCTTCCCGGTTCTCGTCCCGGTTATTACGGCGTTGATCGGAAGCGGCTTCAAAGATATTGCTCATGATATCCAGTTCCCGCAAGGCCTGCTCGTAGGCAGTATTGTTCTGTGACACTGCGCTGTAGGAACCAAGGCCCAGAGTTGTCACCATGCTCAAAACAGCAAGTCTTAGCATTTTGGTTTTCATAGGTTTCCTCTCTCGTTTAATCCGACATTGCGGATAAGCTGATTCAGATAGGTATTATTGTCGATCTGGTTTTCAGTCAGGATATCCAGTTGCTGATTCACGCGCCGGGAATCCTGCAGCCGCTGTGACTGCCAACCGGTCAAAAGAAAATTCAGGTCGGCTTCACGCTCCTGCCGGTTTAATTCAAGCCAGTCATTCAGCACCACCTGGTTATTGAGGTCCTGAAATTCCATGTATTCCTCAAGGCGTTCGTCCAGTGTTTCATTCTGCTGTGCTGCAAAGCTCTGTAATTCCTGGGCCAGTAAGGTCTGCAATTGCTCCTGCTGCTGATTGCCGCCAAAGCTGATGGTAAGGCCGTCATCAAGCCTGACCTCAAAACGAAAAACCACCAGTAAAACCGCCAGCAGGGAACAGGCCATTGCTGCCCAGTTCGGCCAGCTTACATACCTGACCGGCGGCCTGACGGCATGGGCAACACGTGACCATTCCGGAACCTGCTGGTCGTTCCAGCCTTCAGCCAGACGGGTGATCTGGTAAATACCTGCCACACTCTGCTGGCAGTACTGGCAATGTTGCAGCACTTCATCGCATTGTTTCTTCAGGTAGTCAGGCAGTCTGCCTTCGACATAGTCGCTGGCATGTTCGGTAATTAGCTTGTGATCACAGGACATGTTGCTTCTCCGTTTGATCCTTGAGTTTGTTCAGTGCGGCATAAAGTCGGCTTTTAATGGTATTTACCGGGATATTGAGTTGAGCACTGATGTCTTCGAAGGTGTAATCCTGAAAAAATTTCAGTTCCACCACCAGACGCTGCTCAGACGGCAGGCTTTGCATCATGGCTGTGACCTGCTCCCGGTTGTCTGCCTGGGCATAGTGATAATCCGGACCGCCCTGCATGGAGACTGAATAGTTGTTGCTGTCGTTTTCTTCATACTCTTCGCCAAAATGCTGGGGGTTACGTTTTTTGTGCCGCAGGAAATCAATGGTCTTGTTGGTCGTAATTCGCATCATCCAGCCCTTGAACTGATTGCTGCCCTGGTAGGATGGCAGATTCCGGTAAATTGTCAGAAATACCTCCTGCATCAGGTCCATTGCTTCTGCAGGGGAGCCAGTCACCCGCAGGCAATAGTTGTAAATCAGCCCCTCGTAGCGTTTCACCAGGCTGACCCAGCTGCGCTGCGAGCCATTCAGGGCCTGGGAGATCAGTTTTTCGTCACTTTTAGCCAGTGTCAGCATTGGCCATCAGCCTTTTTTGTTGTTCTTGTCTGTTTAGACGACATTAGCAGGTAAAAAGTTTGAAATATTTAAAAAATAACTGAATTGTGGAAATCCTCAGGAAACGCTCTGTTAGCAATAAAAGAGATATCAATGCTTGAAATGCCTATAGTAGGATTGTCGGGTTTATTTTTTGACTGGAAAGCAAGATGATAAAAATTAGAAATATTTCCCTGTTCTTCATTCTGTTCATAGTTGCGGCACCACCAGCATACAGCCAGGTTGATATAGCTGGCCCATGGGGCTCCCGCAGGCATGAAGATGATCACGAGCGTGGTGAAGGCCCAGATATAGGTGACTATTCCGGATTACCAATAAATGAAGCCGCACGTTTCAAAGCAGATACCTGGACAGCTACAAAATGGTCTGTTCTGGAGCACCAGTGTGAGCCACATCCTTCTGATTACAGCCCAAGTTTTAGCAGCATGCTGATTTATAAAGAAATTAATGAAGTTACCTGGGAAACCGAAGCTTATAAACTTGTCATAGGGTGGATGACCCCGGTCAGGACTATCTGGATGGATGGCCGCCCGCATCCATCAGAAAATGCTCCGCATACCTGGGAGGGTTTTTCCACTGGAGAGTGGCATGGAGACATGCTGGTAGTGACGACTACCCATCTTAAGGAAGGCTGGATTCGTCGTAACGGTATCCCACGCAGCGATAGTGCGACCTTAACTGAATATTTTATGCGCAACGGTAATTATCTGACTCAGGTCAGCATTATTGAAGATCCGGCATATCTCACAGAGCCTTTCATTCGAAGTCGTGACTGGGAGCTGGAGCTTGGGTATCAAATGACTCCGTATATCTGCTCCTATCGTGATGAGGTTGGCCTGGAGCCTGACTTTGTTCCTCACATATTGCCAGGTCAGAACACCTTTTTACGCGAATATTCAGAAACTTATGATATCCCTTTCGAGGCTGCCAGGGGTGGAGTCGAAACGACTTATCCGGAATATATGGATGATATCAATACATTAATGCGAGATTGATAAATCGCCATAGTATTTTCTCTGGAGGAAAGTTTGAAAAACCTTATTCATTTTATAAAAGCAAAAAAAATAAAAATCTGTTTATTTGCCTCGTTAATGTCTGTCGGCCTGGGCAGTTATGAACTGCAGGCGCAGGATGTTGAGCTTGAGCTGCTGCATGTACAGGGCCAGGTTTATATGGTTGCCGGCGGAGGTGGTAACACCACGATTATGGCGGGGGATGAAGGAGTTGTTGTAGTAGATACCAAGCTCGAGCAGGCCAGTGATGAGCTGATAGCCTTGCTGGATGAACACTTTGATGTGCCCATCCGCTGGATCATAAATACCCATGTGCATGGCGATCATATTGGAGGCAATGCCAGAGTCTCCCAGGCTGGAGAGTTCTTGACCGGAGGACCAGCAGCAATTTATTCGCACATTGGCGTGATGGTATCACTGGTGACTGCTGAGATATCTGTTGAACCGGATGCATTACCAGGCAATACCTACTCATTACCCAGCATGGAATTTTATGCCAATGGTGAAGCCGTGCAATTGATTCATCAGCCAGCAGCACATACAGATGGCGACAGCATCGTTTTCTTTCGCGGATCCAATGTCTTGGTGGCGGGAGACATTTTCACTTTAAACAACTATCCCATCATTGATGTGAATAACGGCGGAACAGTTAGTGGGTATCTTGATGCACTCAATAATATGCTGGCGATTGCCATACCTAATCGTATCCAACAGGGAGGAACCTATATTATCCCGGGTCATGGCAGAATCACGGATGAATACGAGCTGGTCAATTACCGGGATATGCTCACCATCATTTATGAGCGTATTGAAGATGCAATAGACAGGGGCTTGAGTCTGGATGAAGTAAAAGCAGCCAGACTTACCCGGGATTATGATCCTGTTTATGGATCAGATACGGGCTTCTGGACAACAGAACAGTTCATTGAAGTCATCTATAACGAATTAAGTGAATAAACAGTAAACCACTAGGGTTTACTGGAGACCAGATTATGAATAAAACAATTAAAAATTTATGTATGTTGGTTCTTCTGACGGGATCAGCGAATCTTTTTGCACAGCCTCCGGGTGCTCAGAATGGACCCCCGCCGAGTGCTCAGGAATCCGCTCCTTTTGATATGGAGGGATACTGGGTATCAGTTGTCACAGAAGACTGGCGCTGGAGAATGATGGTGCCTCCGGCAGGAGACTTTGGCAGTATTCCTCTGAATGATGCCGGTGAGGAGCTGGCTCTGGCCTGGGCACCGAACGACAGCGACATTGAATCCTGTCTGGCCTTTGGTGGAGCGGGAATAATCCGTTATCCGGGGCGACTTCACATTAGCTGGCAGGATGAAGAAACCTTACGTATAGATTTCAGTGCCGGCAGCCAGACACGACTGTTACATTTTGATGATGAAAGCAATCCTGAATCTGTTGACCCGAGTCTGCAGGGGCATACTGTTGCACACTGGTATAAAGAACCCCAAACCCGGGGCCTGGGATTTGGTGGGCGTCCCAGAAGTTTTGAAGGCGGGAACCTGAGGGCAGTAACCAGCAGGCTGAGTCCGGCTTTTCTACAACGTAATGGCATCCCTTATAGTGCTGAGACGGAAATTAATGATTTTTATCGTGTTGTAGATGCGCCGAACGGAGACCGTTGGCTAATTGTTACCAGCATTATCACTGATCCTGTATATTTGAGTGAGGAAATTATCTGGAGTACTCATTTTAAATACGAGGAAAATGGCAGTAACTGGGAAGCATCCGAATGTAACTGATGCGTATTTCTTCTGAATATAATAATAAATACATGGAGTCTGAAGAATGAAAATAAAAACCAAGAATAAATTTACTGCGACTGGAATTTTAGTAGCAACTTTTCTACTGGCTGCCTGCTCACCACAGGAAGAATCAATGTCCCCTGCCGAAGTAGGCATTATTGAGAATACTGTTCAGGAAGTTCAGGTGACTCCTGAAGCTGGGGATACAGCAGCCAGCGGCAGCGTGCCAGGAACAACTGCTGAGGATGCCATCGCCGCAGTGGCTGAAGCCATGGGCGGAGAAGAGCGCATCATGCAGGTGCGCAATGTCACCTTGATGGGCTATGCACATTACGCCTATCAGGATGGCGGGGGCAATATCACGGCCTTGCCGAATGCACCGCAGAAATATATACAGGCCAATGATCTGCGCCGTATCTATGACCTGGAAAACAACCGTTACTATCAGCAGGAACGCAATAATGACCTGTTCCCCTTTGCCATATACCGGGGCCATGATTTTGCCCTGCAACGACAGATTCTTGATGGCAGTCTCGATGGAGATATTGCCTATTCCCTGAATGAAGCTGGCCTTGCCAGTCGCCGCAGTGCCGCCGATGTGCGTAATCTGCGCATGTGGATGCACACCAATCCGCTGGTTGCCGTGCGTGCCGCGCTGGAATCTGATGACCGGGTAGGTAATCGCCGGGAGGAAGGCGGCCTGACTCTGGTGGATATCACCCTCGACTCAGATGATGAGCTGACCCTGGCGATTCGTCCGCCGATGAATCTGCCGGCCTGGATTCGCTGGGTGACTCCGCAGCAGAATCTGGGGGAAGTCACCTACACCACGCATTACACCGGATTCATTCCATATGACGGTGTTTACCTGCCGCTGGGTTATAACACCAAACAGGACTGGCGTGATGTCGAGTACTTTAAAATGTGGGTTGACGGTTATTACCTGGATACAGAAATCGAAGATCTGTCGGCACCACAGGAAGTCCTGGCACAGGAAATACCGGGCGGTTTTGATCCCGACTCTCTGGAAGTCGAAGCCGTGGCCCGTGGCATCTGGCGCATTACCGGGGGCACCATGGTGATTGAATTTGCTGATCACATGACACTGTATGAAGTCGGCGGTGGAATCGACAGGGTCAAGGCTGTCGTGGCGCTGGCACGAACCATCGTGCCGGAAAAACCTGTGACCGAAGTCATCGTCTCACATCATCATTTTGATCATACCCGTGGCCTGCGTCAGGCGATTGCGGAAGGATTAACCGTGATTTCGCGGCGCAATAATGGCGTGATTTTTGAGGAAATGGCATCACACCCGGCACCGAATTTTCCGGATGACCTGGAGCGCAATGGTGAAACCCTGGAGTTTATTCCGGTGGATGACTCCATGGTGCTGGAGGATGACAGCATGCGCGTCGAGCTGTATCACACCATCAACAACAACCACACGGCAGATAATCTGTTTGCCTATGTCCCCGAACACAACATGATTATCGAGGCAGACGTAGCTACTGCCGCAGAGGATCTACAGTGGTGGGGAGACAGCTGGCTGGATAATATCGAGTACCGTAATCTTGAAGTTGATATCAATGTTCCCGTCCACATGGAAGTCATGAGCTATCAGGAAGTCATCGATATGGTGAACCCCGGTATTCAGCGGGTGAAAGACTGGTGTGCCGAACATGAAGCCGAGGAAAACTATTTCCCCGGTTGCCCGGCTTTCCTCAGATAGTACTTCGCTGATTAATAGCGCAGGGTATAGCGGATCTTGAAAGTGGCGGTGGATTCGAGGTCGGTGAAGTCGCCGTCCTCATCCTCGTCACGCATGCCATGTCCCAGTACAAACCAGATGTCCTGTCCGGATTGCAGATTCCAGCGCAGGCGGGAATTAAAACCAATCGTATCGGATACGTTCTCATACTGAATCAGATTGACGATGGACAGTGAAGGGCTGAAGGTGATGACGTTCTCGAATTCCACAACGCGGGTATCAACGGTCTGCCCCGGCATGTCGTACTGGGTGTACTCGTAGGAAAAATCGAAGGACAGATTGGCATTGGGTTTCCAGTTCACACCGGCTTCAGATTCCCAGCTGCGTCCGGAATAATAATCACCAACTGTGCCGTCAAGCGAGACTGAGAAAGGTCGTGATTCACTGGAAGAGAGGTTTAGCTGGTAGCGTGTATATTCATATTCACCTGGCGGAATAATCACACCCAGTCCCGCCAATGGAGCTCGCTCACCGGGCCGCAGAACCTGGACCTGATCACTGATGTTAAATTGAAATTCATCGCCTCCCGGGCTCTCCAGAGTTAACGCATTCAGGTAAAAGTTTCTGTTTTGCAGATCACCATTGTCCAGGTAGTTATACTGAATGCCGCTGAGACTGTAGCTGATTTTCTGCAACAGAGGATTATTAATCAGGATATGGTTGTCACCGATGGTGGCAAAATATTGACGGGCTCCACTGCGATTGGAAAAGCCCAGACGCGGGTCAAAGTTTTCCTCAACTTCTTCGACTCGGGCACTGATATACCAGGAATCACTGGAAGGGTAATCAAAGTCCAGATACCAGGCGCTGTCATTCCCATCCACGCCGGGGTTGTCGGACTGTTGTATCCAGAAGTTTGAGACAAAACTGCGGTTATTTGCCAGCTGCGTATTGCGGTAAGTGAAATCAACACCGATGGTGGAGCTGCTGTCATTGGAAGCAGGGTCGCCTTCGGTAAAGATCGCACCCAGTTCTGACTGGGACAATATGCTGCGTTTGACCCTGCCGATGTAAATATTGGTGGGATCAATATTGTTGATTTCTTCCTGGCGGATAATCAGTGAACCAACATCAAAGCCGGCAACCCGTCCACTCAGTTTGGCACCACCGGTCAGGTCTACGGGTGTACCATTATTCAGGCCAATATTTCTTGAATTGAACGGATCCTGGGTACTGTTGTTGAATCGGCCGACACTGCTGCCGAATTCGAAAATATCCATGTCGGTCAGGAAAAATGAACGTTTTTCTGCCAACCGTGTACTGAAGCGATCCAGATCAAGCTGGATATCATCAATTTCCGTGGCGGCAAAGTCTGTGTTCCAGGTCATGGTCAGGTTCAGGGAAGAGGAGAGCTTATAGGTCAGGTCAAATGAAGGATTCAGTTCAGTATCTGATGAACCTGCCACATGGTTCTCGCGAAAATCAGTACTGAAAGAAGGAATCAGGTCCAGGCCGACACCCTGATTTAAATTTCTCAGTCCGCTCATCTCGCCTGAGTTGGCCGGATTGGTCTGGGCATTATAGGAATACCAGGCCATGGCAGACTGGCTGGACATCTGGTCGCGGGTAAAATTGACGCCCCAGGTATCATTTTGCGGATCAAAGGTCAGGCTCTTGAAAGGAATTTCCATTTCGGCGGTCCAGCCGTCCTCGACCACTTCGGCATCGGCTTCCCAGATGGTCGCCCAGTCAAATGACTGTGAGGTTGCACTGGTATAGATGGCTTCATGGCGGACGCCATTGGGATTGGTCAGAAATTGGTAGCCGCTGCGTTTGTTATTAAAAGGATCGATGATGATGCCGACACGGTCTTCCCAGCGCAGGGATGTTTCGTTGCGCAGGACAGCCGCAGTTAGCTGATTCGGATCATCATAAACATAGGCAGAAACATACAGGGCATCTTCGGTATACATGACCCTGAAGACCGTGCGTTCCTCCGTTGCGGAAAATTCTATCGGTGTGGTTTCATGCAGGTCTTCAATAATGGTAGCCCGGTCCCACTCCCCGGGAGAAATCCGGCCGTCAATCACAGGCGCTTCCTGTACCAGAGGAATATCAAAGCGCTTGTTATTTAAATCGACAGTCTGTGACAGTACCCCGGGCGACAGGAAAACCGGCAAAATCGCCAGAATCCAGGTGATTGAATGCCTGATCATGTTGCGCCCGATTATTATTTTCATCGATTGTCTTGTCCGGGAAATTAAGCACTCGGCAGTATTTACGGGCACATTATAAAGACAGATGTATGATTTATCAGGTTTTTCGACCTGGTACTGCCGTTATCAGTATCTCAGGGTATAACGGATTTTGAAGGTGGCTGTTGACTCGGTATCAGTGAAATGTCCATCTTCATCCTCGTCGCGCATGCCATGACCGAGTACAAACCAGATATCCTGGCCGCTTTGCAGATTCCAGCGCAGACGTGAATTGAAGCCGATGGAGTCACTGACATTTTCATACTGGATCAGGTTGACGATGGACAGCGAAGGACTGAAGGTCAGCACATTTTCGAATTCTATGACCCGGGTATCAACTGTCTGTCCGGGCATATCATAAGTGTTGTAGTTGTAAGACAGATTGAAGGACAGTCTGGAGCTGGGACGCCAGTCAATTCTGTTCTGCAGTTCTCTGGCACGTCCGCTATAGTAATCACCAAGCTGCACCCGGAAGCCATATGAAAAAGGCCGGGACTGGCTCGTACTGTAAAAAGCCTGATAACGCGTAAAATCGTACTCACCGGGAGGAATAATCACGCCCAGTCTTGCCAGTGGCGCACGTTCTCCTGGCAGCAGCACCTGTCTTTCATTGCTGATTTCAATATTCAGCTGGTCGCCACGCAGGTTCTCAAAGTTGGCTGGATTCCATTCCAGGGTGCGGCTTTGCAAGTCACCGCTGTCGAGATAATCATACTGGGTGGCAGAGAATTCAGTAGTGATTTCCCGCAGGAAAGGGTGATCGCGGAAAATCCAGTTATTACCGATTTCACCATCATACTGACGTACACCCGTCCGGTTGGCAAAACCCAGACGCGGATCAAAATTTTCCTGGACTTCTTCTATCGTGGCACTGGCATACCAGGAATCATTGGAGGGGAAATCAATATCAGCATGCCAGGCCATATCCTCTGTTTCAATACCAGGGTTGTCGGTCTGCTGTACCCAGAATGTTGAAACCACATTTCGATTATTGCTAAGTCTGGTATTACGGTAAGTAAAGTCGACGCCCAGAGTGGAGCTGCTGTCATTGGAAGTTGGGTCCCCGTTGGTAATGATGGCGCCAAGTTCTGATTGCGACAGCACGGTACGCTTGACCCGGCCGATATAAATATTGGTCGGATCAACATTGTTGAACTCTTCCTGACGAATCACTAGCGTACCGACATCAAAACCGGCTATGCGTCCACTGAGTTTGGCGCCACCGGTCAGGTCGACCGGCGTACCATCATCGCTCAGGCCGATATTCCGGGAATTAAAGGCTTGTGGTGTGTTGTTGCCACCAAAAAAGAAACCGCCACTGTTGCCGAACTGGAAAATATCCATGTCAGTCAGAAAGAAAGACCGCTTTTCCGGCAGGCGGGTACTGAAGCGATCCAGGTCCAGCTGTATATCATCGACTTCTGTCGCGGCAAAATCCGTATTCCAGGTCATTGTCAGGTTCATTGAGCTGGTGAGTTTATAAGTCAGATCAAAGGAAGGATTGAAATCGGAAGACGATGAATCAGTGACATAATTTTCACGGTAGTCGGTACTGAAGGACGGAATCAGGTCCAGCCCGACACCCTGATTCAAATTGCGAAATCCCGTCATTTCACCGGAATTTGCCGGGTTGGTCTGGCCATTGTATGAATACCAGGCCATATTTGACTGACTGGTCATATTCTGACGGGTGAAGTTAACACCCCAGGTTTCATTTTCCGGATTAAAGGTCAGGCTTTTAAAGGGGATTTCCATTTCTGCAGTCCAGCCATCCTCAACAAGCTCGGCATTGGCATTCCAGATAGTAGCCCAGTCAAAGGAAAAGCTGGTGGCACTGGTGTAAATCGCTTCGTGACGGACACCGTTCGGGTTGGTCTGGAACAGGTAGCCACTGCGCTTATTGTTAAAGGGGTCAATAATGAGCCCAACCTGGTCCTCAAAGCGCAGCGAGGTTTCGTTGCGCATTACGGTTGCTGTTAACTGTTCAGGGTCATCATAGACGTAGGCTGAAAAATACAGGGCATCATCCGTGTACATCATCCTGAACACAGTGGGGTATTCAGGGTCAGAGAATTCCACCGGCTGAGACTCGTGCAGGTCGGTAATGACGACAGCGTTATCCCACTCCCCCGGAGACAGGCGGCCATCAATCTGTGGTGCCTGCTCAACGCGGGGAATATTGAAGTTTTTCTGATTGAGACTGGCAGTCTGGGCCTGCAGGCTGGATGCCGGCAGAACTAATAACACTAGTGAGAATAAAAATGTGTTATTAGCTGATCCTGCTGTTTTTGAAAATAAGTTCATCTATTATAGAAGCTGCTGATTTTTAAATATTTTTTTGATTTTTAACAAGCCGGCTATTATAGGTAGCCCGGGACTGAAATGCATGTATTTTGCAGAAAATAACCGCTTATCAAGGCTCAATTTGCCTGTTTATCAAGCGGTTCTGGTGTACTGGATTGGACAGGGAGCATTGGAACGATATCATGGAGCCTGATTTTCCTTTTTTCATAGCAGGTAAGCATAATGACAATAAAGCAACGTTTTTCCGCCAGTTTGGTTTACATCTTTTTCACATTCTTTTGCATTAATTTCGCGGCTGCACAGGAAGTACCTCATATGCCCGAGTTTGACTTTGAAACGCGCCATGCCTGGACAGCAAAAGTGACCATTGCCCCGGTCCTGATTCTGGGTGAAAGCAAACGGGGACTCAGGCGGGTGATACCGATTACCGGTGGCAGTTTTGAAGGCCCGGATATTCATGGTGAGGTGGTGCCCGGTGGTGAAGACTGGCAACTGGTGCGACCCGATGGTGTCACTGAACTCTATGCCCGCTATCTGCTGCGCACTCATGACGGCTACCTGATTCAGGTAATCAACCAGGTTACGTCGGTCACCAGGGAAAATGGTGAGAGCTATCGTCGTTCTGTTATTGATCTGGAAGCACCCCTGGACAGCCCCTACGATTATCTGAATGAATCCATGTTTCTCGGTACCCTGGATGTTCCGGAAAGTCTTGAGGAAGGTGAAGAGCCTTACGTGATTATTGGTTTTTACGAATTGCTCTAGGGAACTGCCCCAGGAAAACTCTTACTAACCAGCAAGCATTCCGGGAGATATCAGTAATGCTGTTTTCAGCTAATAAAATAACAGGCTTTCCAGCTTTTTGTCTGGCAGCTTTATTGAGTCTGTCTACCCATGCGCAGGTTGACGACGAAATTTTCGGCCCCGATAAGGGCACGGATTATTTATTGCGCCGCGCGCTTGCTGTTACCCCGGAGATGGAAGTACAGCGTATTGATATTGAAATTAATCCATCCATGGAAATTGCGCGCATTTCTGCCATGGCCGGTGATGCTCAGGGCAATGTTTACCTGTTTCAGCGCAATACTGATTATGATCCGGTGATAGTGCTGGATCCTGACGGTAATGTGCTGCGTTCATTTGGTGCCGGTCTGTTTTCCTATCCGCACGGTATTCGCCTGGATCCACAGGGGAATGTCTGGACTGTCGATGCCATGACTTCCCGCATTGTGAAATTTTCTTCCCGGGGTGAAATGCTGCTGGATATTGACCTGGGAGACGTGCCGGACATCAGCCGGATTCAGCGGGGAGCAGCCGATGTTGCATTTGCTCCCGACGGACGGATTTATGTTGCGGACGGTTATGCTAACGGGCGCATCGTGGTACTCAATGCCGAGGGTGAACAATTGTTTGAGTGGGGCAGCCGTGGCACCAGGCCGGGTGAATTCAATCTGCCACACAGTCTGGCTATTTCTCCTGACGGAACAGTTTATGTTGCCGATCGTGAGAACGGCCGTATCCAGTTATTCACAGCGGAAGGAGAATACCTGCGCGAGTGGCAGACCCATGGTCGACCGGTAAGTATCGATTTTGCGCCAAATGGAGATTTATATCTGAGTGCAGAACCGCGATCGGTGTCGATGCGCGAATCCGTGCTGGTAAAAATTGATCCGCAGGATGGCAGGTTTCTTGGTAAAGTTGCTGGCTTTGGTCATCAGCTGAGCGTAGGCGTCGATGGCGTGCTACTGCCGGCTTCTTTGTCAGATCAGGTTTCAATTTACCGCATTCGTCAGGAATGAAACCGCGATAATAGATAAAAATACTCTCATTGCATCTGGTAGCCGGGCAGCCTTTTCTTGCAAGGCATTTTTCAACAATAAATTGGACGCTCTGTAATAGACTTAAAAGGGTGCTTGTGAATTGTTGTTATTTAAAATAAACGCTGGCAGGGGGCGCAGCTTTCGCTTCCTGTTTTCATGGATTCATTTATGTTCGTCATAATTACGGTCTGTCTGGCAGTACTGGGGACGAGTTTTATCTCCGGAGTTTTCGGCATGGCTGGCGGTATCATCCTGATGGGTGTGCTCAGCATATTGCTGCCGGTACGCGATGCCTTTGTCATTCATGGTGCAGCGCAATTACTGTCCAATATCTCCCGGGCCTGGATGACTCGCCAGCATATTATCTGGTCGATTGTGGCCTGGTTTCTGATTGGCTGGGCGCTGGCTTTGCTGGGCTTTTACCTCATCAGCTATTTCCCGGAAAAGGCTGTGGTCTTGATTGCCCTGGGCCTGATGCCCTGGATCGGTTTCGCCTTGCCCGACTCTTTTCAACCGAATATACGTAGCCCGGTCATGGCCGCACTCTGTGGTTTTCTGGTGACTACTTTCCAGATGTTTGCCGGGGCATCCGGTCCCCTGCTGGATTATTTTTACCTGACCAGTAACATGACCAGGCATGAGATAGTCAGTACCAAGGCTTTTACCCAGGGTGTCGGACATTTTGCCAAACTGATTTATTATGGAATTATTGTTTCGACACTGGTAGAAACTGAACTGACTTTCCCCTTTTGGTGGTTTTTGCTGCTTTTGCCACTGGTTTTGCTGGGGACCAGCACCGGTAAGGTGCTGCTGGATCGCATGAGTGATCAGCATTTTATGAATATTGCCCGCTGGTTGACACGCTCAGTCGGAGTCTTGCTGGCAATGAATGGGATTTATCTCCTGTTCGCCTGATTAAATTTCGCACAGGTTTATAAGGGAACGCTGATTAAGTCGCTATAATATTGCTATTGTACTGTCCGGGGACAGGATGTTTGTTGCAGGCAGATTAACAATGGTATAACTCCTGTTCTCGGCATTAGAGGTTCACCAGATTTCCATGACTGCCAACCTGAAACTCAGCCCCCTGCAGGAACGCCTGCAAAAGGAATTACAGGGCGATGTCCTGTTCGATAATTTTTCCCGTGGCCGCTACAGTACTGATGCCTCCATTTATCAGCTAATGCCGATTGGCGTGGTGGTGCCACGTACTGAGAAGGATGTCGAAATCGCCGTGCAGATTGCCGCCGAGGAGGGCGTGCCGGTATTACCAAGAGGCGGAGGGACATCCCAGAACGGTCAGGCCATTGGCAAAGCCCTGCTGATAGATACTACGAAATATCTCAATCAATTGCTGGAGTTCAATGAACAGGAGCGCACGGCCTGTGTACATCCCGGCATGGTCCTTGACCAGCTTAACCGGCAACTGAAACAGCATGGTCTCTGGTATCCGGTCGATGTATCCACGGCCAATCGTGCCACCATCGGCGGCATGACGGGTAACAACTCCTGCGGTGCACGTTCAATCCGTTACGGCAACATGGTGCATAACGTCCGCTCGGTTGAAGCCTTGCTGGCAGATGGCAGTCGTGCACATTTCAGAAAATTGGATGCAAGTGAAAACCCGTTGGCACCGAATATAACTCTGGTCGAACAACTGCTGGCACTCGGACAACGGGAAGCCGAAGAAATCAAAGCCCGCTTTCCGGATCTCCTGCGTCGGGTCGGTGGCTACAACATCGATGAGCTACTCAAGGAGCAGCCGAATCTGGCCAGTCTGCTGGTGGGTTCGGAAGGCACACTGGGATTTTTTCAGCGCATACACCTGAATCTGCAGCCCATTCCGCCCAACAAGGTGCTTGGAGTCTGCCATTTCCCGACTTTTTACGAGGCCATGGATTCCACCCAGCATATCGTCAGGCTGGATCCTTCCGCCGTGGAACTGGTGGACCGGACCATGATCGACCTGGCGCGGGAAATTCCGATTTTTGCCGATACCGTCAATCAGTTTGTCAGAGGCGAACCTCAGGCACTCTTGCTGGTGGAATTTGCCGGAGAAGACCGGGATGAGCAGTTAAAAAGTCTGGCTCGGCTGGTGGAGCTGATGGCGGACCTGGGTTTCCCTGATGCAGTGGTCGAGGCCACTGACAATGAATTTCAGAATGCCATCTGGGAAGTACGTAAATCCGGCCTGAATATCATGATGTCGATGAAAGGCGACGGTAAACCGGTTTCCTTTATTGAAGACTGTGCCGTGCGACTGGAAGACCTTGCCGAGTATACCCGGCGCCTGACGGATATTTTTCATAAACATGGGACAACAGGTACTTTCTATGCGCATGCCTCTGTCGGCACCCTGCACGTCAGGCCGGTGCTGAACATGAAACAGGAAGAAGGCGCCAGTAAAATGCGCGCCATTGCCGAAGAAACCATGGAGATGGTGCGTGAGTACAAAGGGTCTCATTCCGGGGAACACGGCGATGGTATTTCCCGATCTGAATTTCATGAGCCAATGTTTGGCTCGCGTATGGTGAAGAATTTTGAGGAAGTAAAACAGTTTTTTGATCCGACCGGCCTGTTTAATCCCGGCAAGATTGTCAATCCTCACTGTATGGATGATCGCAGGATCATGCGTTTTCCGCCTGATTACCAGCCCATTCAGATCAGTGAAAGTTTTGACTGGCAAAGCTGGGGCGGCTTTGATCGCGCGGTGGAGATGTGTAACAACAATGGAGCCTGTCGCAAAGCCAATGTCGGCACCATGTGTCCCTCATACCGGGTGACAAAGGAAGAACAGCATCTGACACGCGGGCGAGCCAATACCCTGCGACTGGCCCTGACCGGACAGCTTGGCGAAGGTGCTTACACTTCAGATGAGATGTACCAGACCATGGAACTGTGTGTCGGCTGCAAGGGCTGCAAACGCGAATGCCCGACCGGTATCGATATGGCAAAAATGAAAAGCGAGTTTCTGCATCATTATCATCAGAAGCATGGCATTTCCCTGCGGGATCGTCTCTTCGCCTATCTGCCGCGTCATACCGGAAAATTCAAGGCGCTGAGCTTTTTAATGAACCTGCGCGATCAGGTTCCAGGCCTGGCAACACTGTCCGAGTGGGCACTGGGGATTAGTGCCAAACGTAAACTGCCGCGCTGGCAGGCAGGTAAATTTAACCCGCAGTCGCCAGCAGAAAAAACTGAGGGCAGCCCAGAGGTTGTGCTGCTGGTTGATACCTTTAACAGCTGCTTTGAGACTGAAAACGCCCAAGCTGCTTTTAATGTACTAGAGGCGGCCGGTTACAAAGTCATTCTGCCGCAGGCCGGAGACAGTTCACGTTCACTGTGCTGTGGACGTACCTTTTTCAGTAACGGTCTGCTTGATGAAGCCCGCATTGAAGCGCAGCGCATGATTGATGCGCTACATCCATATGCAAAAAGGGGAATACCGATTGTCGGACTGGAACCGTCCTGCTTGCTGACCCTGCGCGATGAATACCTGGCTCTTCTGCCAGGGGAGGCGACACAAAAACTGGCTGATTCTGCCTTGCTGTTTGAAGAATTCCTGGCGCAGGAACTGGATGAAGGACGTCTTAAGCTAGCCCTGAAAGCACTGCCACACAAAAATGCCCTGCTGCATGGTCACTGTCATCAGAAAGCATTCTCGGTGATGTCACCAGTGACAAAAGTTCTTGGACTGATTCCTGAACTTGAAGTGGAAACCATCGACTCATCCTGCTGCGGCATGGCCGGTTCCTTCGGCTATGAAGCTGAACACTATGAGACCTCCCTGCAGATGGCCGAGCTGTCGCTGTTTCCGGCAATCAGGGCCGATGAGCAGGCTCTGCTGGTGGCGGACGGTACTTCCTGCCGGGCCCAGATTGAACACGGCACCAGTCGCAAGGCTTTGCATGTAGCCCGTGTACTGGAGATGGCGCTTGAAAATTAGGGACAGACCCCACTTTTTTAAATAGGGTCTGTCCCCGATTTGATCAGATCAGGCCGATAGTCCACATTACACAGACACTCAGGAAAGACACCAGGCCGCCAACCAGGGTTGCGCCACCGTAGCTGAAAATGGCATCGGGGACGCTCAGTCTGGACAGGGAAGTACAGACCCAGAAGTAGGAACTGTTCACGTATTTGATAATCACCGAACCACTGGCACCGGCCAGCATGGCTGCTTCCGGAGACAGATTCAGAATCCCCAGCATCGGCGCCACCAGCGAACCGGCAGTAATGACTCCTACGGTTGTAGAGCCGGTAATCATATTGCCGATAATACCAATCACAAAGGGCAGCATGATGGCCGGCAAGCCATAATCGGCAAACAGGCTGGCAATAAAATCGACTGCGGGAGTCCCTCTGAGAATGGCACTGAGTGATCCACCCAGACCGGTCACCACCAGAATCATGGCTGAGGTTTTCAGGCCGTTTTCGACCCACTGGTCCTTGGCTTTCTGCCGGTCATCCTCGCTGGTGATATTGCGATAGGCCAGCCACACACCAATGGACAGTGCCACGACCGGCCAGCCCAGGTATAAAAAGATGGTGCGCAGTATATGGCCTTCCGGGAAAGCCAGGGTGACAATACTTTGCGTGCCGATTAATACAATGGGAATCACAATCGGCGTATAGGAGCTCAGGGTACTGGGCAATTCCGTGGCGCTGTCATTGTCCAGATCTTCCACGGAAATGCCTTCAAATTCATCACTGGCCATGGTTTTGACGCGCGGCCCTGCAACATAAACACCCCAGGCCCAGCTGGCCAGCGAACCGAACAGGCAGGCGAGACTGCCGAACATAATGGTCTTGCCGATATCGGCCCCGACCAGTGCGGCCGCAGCCAGCGGACCCGGAGTCGGGGGCACAATGGCGTGGGTTAGCTGCAGGGCGCCGACCAGGCCGGTGGACATCGCGGCAATACTCATGCCCATGGTTTTGGCAGCTGAGTGCACCAGCGGATTCAGAATCACGTAGGCGACATCGGAAAAAATTGCCACGCCGACAATAAAGCCGGTCAGGGTCAATGCCAGCGGCATGCGCTGAGAGCCGACCAGGTTCACCATGGAACGGGTAATCACCTGAATGGCGCCGGTATGCTTGAGCGCTTCGGCAATGATTGAGCCCAGCACGATAACCACACCGATCGAACCAAGCGTATTGCCAAAGCCGTTTTCAAAGGCGTCGATAAAATTGTTTTGCTGAACGCCCGGTAAAATACCGAAAAGCATAATTGGCACTAGCAAGGCAAAGAAGACATGCCATTTCCATTTGGCAATCAAAAACAGTAAGAGAAAAATAACGGCAGCGAAGCCAAGTAATGAAATCGCGGCGCTGTCGATCACCGCATTGGATGCATCCATGGTGTATCCTTTTTGTTATTGTTTTTTAAAAGGTGTCAGAGTAAAACGTTTTTACTCGGACACCCTATACCGTTAGTAGATCAATTTGAGGTAAACCTGATGTTGTTCGTGGCTGAAGCCACTCCTACGAAAGCTATCCTGAACGCAGGAGGGACTGTAGTCCCGAATAAGCCCGAATAAAACAACACCATATTTCAGACTAAGCCACTATCCATACCTTTTCATTTATTGTTTAGCCAAATAATCCAGGGCGGCGTTGATGCCCCCTGCTTTATAGGGGATGCCTGATAATTGCAGCCCCATTTCCACGCCACCCAGGGTGCCGGCAAGCATCAGCTCATTGAAATCCCCGATATGTCCGATACGGAATATTTTGCCTTTCATTTTGCCCAGCCCGGTGCCCAGTGACATATTGAATTTTTCCAGAATCAGGGTACGCAGGGCGTCGGCATCATGGCCTTCCGGCACGAGAACTGCCGTGGTGGAATTACAGAATTCTTCCGCATCCAGACAAAGGTTTTCCAGACCCCAGGCAGCAACGGCTTCCCGGGTTGCAGCCGCCAGCCGACGGTGTCTGGCAAAGACATTCTCCAGCCCTTCCAGTTCCAAGAGGGTCAGTGCTTCACGCAAGCCATAGAGCAGATTGGTACTGGGTGTGTAGGGGAAATAGCCTTTTTCGTTGAAACTCTGCATGGCATCCCAGCGCCAGTATGAATGACAGGATCTTGATTTTTCAGCCTGCTGCATGGCCTTGTCGCTTACAGCATTGAAACTCAGGCCGGGTGGCAACATCATGCCTTTCTGCGAAGCCGAGATGGTGACATCCACTCTCCATTCATCATGAAAGAATTCAGTACAGGCAATGGAGGAAACCGCATCCACCAGCAACAATGCCGGATGATTTGCCGCGTCGATGGCCTGGCGAACTTTATCAATACGGCTGGTCACGCCAGTGGAGGTTTCTGTATGCACGGCCATGACGGCCTTGATCTCGTGCTTTGTGTCTTCTCGCAAGGCTTCTTCTATGCGCGCAGCATCAATGCCGTGACGCCAGTCGCCGGTCAGCCACAGGACATCCAGCCCCAGCTTGTCAGCGACTTCTTTCCAGAGGGTGGCAAAGTGGCCAGTCTCATAGGCGATGACCCTGTCTCCCGGCGACAGGCAGTTGAGCAGAGCGCATTCCCAGCCGCCGGTGCCTGATGTCGGGTAGATGAAAACCGGGCCTTCGGTATTGAATACCGGCTTGATACCATCCAGAACAGCATGTGTCAGTTCCGGAAACTCCGGACCGCGATGGTCGATTACCGCTTGGGCCATGGCTCGCAATACCCGTTCCGGAACATTGGAAGGTCCGGGAATCTGCAGGAAATGGGTACCTGGCTGGTAGGAAGTTTTACTCATCTCTCGTCTTTCCCCAATACAGTTTGAACGACTCTGCGTGAAACAGGGGCCAAAGATAGTACATTCTTGTTGTTAAACGAAGCCCTGAGTCTGATTCGGGACTAAGGCTACCGCGTTCTGCTATCGCCCCCAACCTACATCCTTGTAGCTAAAGCCACCCTTACGCTTAGAAGAATTATCGTAGGAGCGGCTTTAGCCGCGAACAATCCTGGATTCATCCCAGGCCCGGAAATATTGCGCCCTTATCCGGGGGCGTGCTAGCCTTTCGGGCTGTTTGAATGAGCAGTTCAAAGTCAGCATGCCCGGCAAATTATGAGTAAAGGTATGACCCAGTCAGCAAGAACACAGGGGCTTTCAGTTTCCATTTCACGCCGCAGCCTGCTCAAGGCAGTGCGTCGCAGTGTCCCGGGAATTGCCCTGGGTTCGCTTACCCTGCAGACAGCCTGTTCGGCTGATGCACCATTAACAGTCAATCCGCTGTCAGATTCACTGTCCCTGATCAGCGGTGCTGGCTCTAATGTCCTGGTTAAGCGTGCCCCTGGCGGAGAATTGCTGGTGGTGGATGGCGGGCTTGAAGCAAATGCCGAAGCCTTGCTCGACAGCATTGAGCAAAGCAGCGGTTCGGGCAATATCACCACCCTGATGAATACTCACTGGCATCGCGAACAGACCGGACTCAACCGTATTCTGGGTGAGACCGGTAGCAGAATTTTCGCCCATGAAAATACCCGGCTCTGGCTGGGTGTGGAGATAGAACGACCCTGGGAAGATTTTACTTTTGCTCCCTTGCCCGAGTCAGCACGCCCCGGTGAAACCTTTTATTTTTATGGCAACATGGACCACTTCGGGTCGACGGTCTGGTACGGTAATCTCGTGCAGGCACATACGGACGGTGATATGTATGTCTTTTTTCCGGAAGAAAATATTCTGCATGCTGGCGGTGTCATTGCCAATGACGCTTATCCGTTGATCGACTGGTGGACAGGTGGCTGGATCGGCGGCCTGGTCAACGGACTGGAAACCCTGATAGGTCTGGCCAATGCCGATACTGTCATTGTCCCGGCCAACGGCCCGGTCATGACTTACGCTGAACTGCTGGCCATGCGTGAGATGTACAACACCATATTCAGACGTGTCCGTGATCTGTTCATGAACGCTAACAGCCCCCAGGAAACCCTGGATGCAGCACCAACAGCAGAATTTGATGCCCGCTGGGGGGACCCTGATGCTTTCGTATTACTGGCACACCAGAGCCTGATTCCGCATCTGGCTCCGGATGCCTGACAACACTGGAAATACTGAAAAATACAGGGTTTTCCTTTTATAATGAGCAGAAGAAAAAAGAATAAGAATAAAAAAACAAGAGCAGCTTTATGAATTACAGAGCTAAATTCAGCTTTGGTGCACCGGCATTATTCGTGATGGCGGGTAGCATGTTTGCTGTCGACACTCAGGCGCAGGATATCGACGAATTTACCGCACTGGAGTCTCCCGGGCAGTGGGAATTTCTGAACGAATACTGCACGGAGTGCCATAACACCATCGATTATTCCGGCGGTGTGGATTTTACCCTGATGAGTATTGACGGTGTGCCGGACAATGCCGATGTCTGGGAATCGGCGATTCGTAAACTGCGCAGCCGCATGATGCCACCGGCGGGGCAGCCAAAACCTGAAGCTGCCCGCAATGATGAATTTGTTGCCTGGCTGGAAAATTATCTGGATGAAGCTGCCGGGCAACGGGACAATGTTCATCCGATTACCATTCACCGCCTGAACCGTAAAGAGTACGCCAATTCAATCCGCGACCTGTTCGGCCTGCATATCGATCCGGCCAGTTTGCTGCCGGAAGATGATACCAGTGAAGGTTTCGACAATATCGCCGAAGCCTTGCAGGTATCGCCAGCCTTTATCGACCAGTATGTTTCCGCCGCCAGACAGATTGTTGAACAGTCGGTTGGTGACAAAACTCCTTCACTGGCCAGCACGACCTATCGTACCGAGCTGCCTCTGGCCACCAGAGCAGAAGGCGGCGGTGTGCAGCAGGGACATATTGAAGGCCTGCCACTGGGAACCCGGGGCGGCATGCTGGTGGAGCACTGGTTTCCGGCCGATGGTGAATATTCCATCTCAGTGGCTAACTTCGATGTCTCGTTGTGGAAGTACAACGTTGAATTTGAAAACACCATGATCTTCACCATTGACGGGGAGAAAATCCATGAAGTGACGCTTGGTGGCCCCGAAGACATGGCTGCGCTGGCCAGGGACCAGACCGGTCCGCAGCAGGAATTTGATGCACGCACCAAGGATATCCGTTTCACCACCACTGCCGGTCCCCACAGCATCGGCATTACTTTCCTGCGCCGCAGTTTTGCTGAATCTGATGATCGTCTACAGCCACACTTGCCGGGAACCACGCAGGATCGCATTCTTTCGTTTTCTTCCTTTGAAGTCCGTGGCCCTTTCAACCCGACCGGCATCAGTGAAACCCCGAGTCGGGAGCGTATCTTCCGCTGTTACCCTACGGAAGTCTCGGAAGAGACTGCCTGTGCTGAAGAAATCATTAATTATTTTGCCTACCGTGCCTACCGGCGGCCACTGAGTGAAGACGATAAGCGACCCCTGTTTGAGTTTTATGATGCCGGCTATGCCAATGGTGGTTTTGAGGAAGGTATCCGGCTGGCGCTGACACGGATTCTTGCCAGTCCGAATTTTCTTTATCGTGCCGAGCTGGCTCCACCGGATCTTGAAACCGGTAGCATCTACGAGATCAGCGACCTGGATCTGGCCTCCAGACTCTCATACTTCCTCTGGAGTAGTCTGCCGGATGAGGAATTACTGAATCTGGCTGTTGCAGGGGAACTTAGTGAGCCGTCTACTCTGGAAGCCCAGGTCAGTCGCATGCTGGCCGACCCAAAGTCCCACTCACTGGCCTCCAATTTTGCTTATCAGTGGCTGGAATTATCGGCACTGGAAGAGATCTCCCCTGATGAAAATATTTTCCCCTATGCATCCATTGCCGGTGATTTGCGTCCCGACTTTGTGCGTGAAATTGAACTCTTTGTCGATTCCATCTTCCGCGAAGACCAGAGTGTTCTGCGCCTGATGGATGCCGATTATTCCTATCTGAATGAAAGACTGGCGCTGCATTACGGCATCCGCACAGTAAGAGGCAATCGATTCAGGCGCGTGGAGCTTGAAGATTCTGTACGTCATGGCTTGCTTGGGAAAGGCGGTGTGTTGATGGCAACGGCCTATCCCAACCGAACCAGCCCGGTTCTGCGCGGTGCCTGGATTCTGGAAACCCTGATGGGTACACCACCACCGGAACCACCACCGGATGTTGAAAACCTGGCTGAAAATGAGCTTGGTGAACAAGTTCAGACAGTCCGGGAGAGACTGGAGCAGCATCGACAAAACCCTGCCTGCTATGCCTGTCATGCAGTTATGGATCCGCTGGGTTTTGCCCTGGAGAATTTCGATGCGGTGGGCCACTGGCGTGAACGAGACCGTTTTACAACTACCCTGGTGGACAGTTCCGGTATCCTGCCCAGTGGTGAAGAGATTAGTGGTCCAGACGAGTTACGTCAGGCCTTGCTGGAGCGTCCGGAAATGTTTGTGCAGTCTTTCACCGAGAAGCTGATAATCTATGCCCTGGGGCGTGGTCTGGAAGCAGAGGATATGCCCTTGGTGCGCTCCATCGTGGACGCTGCAAAAGCAGACGATTATCGTTTTTCGTCCCTCTTGCTGAATATTGTCAACAGCGATGCATTTCGGTTGAACAGGGCACCGGAGCAGGTCAGTATGAATCAGGGTGAATCTGCCGCCAGTCAGACGGCTGGCCTGTAACAGGGTCCGCTTGGACAGTCGTCTATTTATAAACTGGAGTGAAAGGCTCAAGCTGTCGAAATCCTGTAAACTTGTTGATATAAAAGAATAAATAATTAAAACAAAGCATAGCCCAGAGGCCTTAGCTCATGTTTATCAGTAAGAAGCACCTGTCCAGAAGAACCATGCTACGCGGTCTGGGCGCCAGTGTGGCACTGCCTTTGCTGGATGCCATGATTCCGGCAAGCACTGCCTGGGCGCAGACAGCGGCCAATACCCAGCCACGTCTGGGCTTTATTTTCTTTCCCCATGGTGCGGTGATGGACAGCTGGTTACCCTCTGCAACCGGCAGTAATTTTGATATTTCACCGATTCTGTCGCCGGTTGCGCATTTCAAGGACAAAATGACGGTGGTTTCCGGTTTGCGTAACAGACCGGCGGAAAGCTCCAACCCGCATGGCATTGTGGCCGGCACCTGGCTGCGTTGTGTGGCGCCGAATGATACCAGTGATCCGGGCAAAGGCGTGACTGCAGACCAGATAGCCGCCAGATATATCGGCCAGGATACGACCTTTCCGTCAATCGAGGCTGGTACGCCCAATGGCGGCCCCTGTGCCCCCGGAACTTCCTGTTCATTCGGTAGCTCGCTGTCGTTCAGTACGCCCCAGCAGTCACTGCCGATTGAGAATGATCCGCGCAAACTATTCTTCCAGCTGTTCGGTCAGGGTGATACGGCACAGGAGCGAAACTTCATTGTCAATGAAACCGGCAGCATTCTGGATTCCATTATGGAAGATGCCAATTCGCTGCACCGCAAACTGGGTGCGCAGGATCAGGCCATGGTTTCCAACTATCTGGATTCCGTGCGTGAAGTTGAGCGTCGTGTACAGATGATGAAGGAACAGGATTTGAGCAATGTCGAGATTCCGGAAGCGCCGGTCGGTGTGCCGGCAGATTTCGAAGTGCATCTGAAAATCATGTTTGACCTGATTGCCCTGGCATACCAGATCAATCTGACCAATGTAGCGAGCTTCATGATGGAAAAAGAAGTCAGTGTGCGAACCTACAACAATATCGGCGTATCGGAAGCCTTCCATCCGCTGTCCCATCACGGCGATGATCCGGAGAAAATGGCCAGACTGGCACTGATACAGCAATATCACACCCAGGTGTTTGCCTATTTTCTGGATAAACTGGATGCCATGCCTGAAGCCAACGGATCAGTGCTGGATAACTCGATTATTCTGTATGGCTCGAACATGAGCAATTCCAACAAACACAATAACGATCCCTTGCCGAGTGCAGTTTTCGGTCATGGTGCCGGTGCTATCAGAGGCGGACAGCATCTGGCTTATCCGCAGGATACGCCGCATGCCAACCTGCTTTTGACCCTGCTGAACCGGGCCGGTATTCCGGAGGAATCCTTTGGTGACAGCACCGGCACTTTTGCCGAAGTCTAGCCTGACAGCCTTCTCAAAGCGGGTAAGCCTGATGTCTCGAGACAGTCTGAAACTTTCACTCCTAACTTTGCTGCTGGGTTTTTACTCGACTCTGGCCTTCGCACAAAACTCCCTGCCTGATCTGGTCGCTGCAGCAGAAACTGATGAAGCTCTGGCCATGATTGAAGCCGGGGCTGACGTTAATGAAGAACAATCCGATGGCACGACCGCGCTGCTCTATGCCATTCACTATGGGCACAAGGACCTGGTCATGGCCTTGCTGGAAGCGGGTGCCGATGCCACCCATGCCAATGACTATGGCGCAGGGACCATGTCGGAAGCGGCCCAACTTGGGGATGTTGAAATCCTGCAGGCATTGCTGGATCACGGTGCCGATGCCAACTGGCAAAATCCGGAAGGTGAAACGGCATTAATGATTGCAGCCCGCTCCGGCAATGTGCCCTATGCTGAAATACTCATCGAGCACGGGGCTGATATCAATGCCCGGGAAAACTGGGGCTCACAATCGGCGCTTATGTGGGCTGCTGCCCAGGAACAACCGGAAATGCTGCGTCTGCTGATTCAACATGGTGCTGAGCTGAATCAGCAAAGTGCAGTCAGGCTCTGGGAACGCCGAATCCTGTCTGAGCCCAGACCCAAGGACATGAACAAGGGCGGTTTTTATCCACTGCATTATGCTGCCAGGCAGGGTTGTAGCGAATGTATCGAGATTCTTGCTGAAGCCGGGGCTGATCTGGATGTGGTTGATCCGGACCGTGTCTCGCCGCTGAATCTGGCCCTGATCAACATGAATTTTGAAGCGGCGGCAGCGCTTATTGAAGCCGGAGCCGATGTGAACAGCTGGGACCTCTTCGGTCGTTCTCCTCTTTATAACGCGATTGATATGAATACCATTCCGGTTGGCTCACATCGGGATATTCCTTCCGGGGAAGCTATCGATGGCTATGATGTGGCAGTGCTGTTGCTGGAGCGCGGCGCCAATCCGAACATGCAGTTGAAGTTACGCCCGCCATATCGCAATGCCATTTATGACCGCGGCGTGGACAACCCGCTGTCCTACGGCGCGACTCCCTTGCTACGTGCTGCCCGGGCGGCCGATATCGAAGCCGTCAGGCTTCTGTTGGAGCATGGCGCGCTGGCGAATTTACCCAACGGGAAAGGACAAACACCGTTGTTGGTCGTTTCCGGCATCGACTGGTCACCCGCACCCACCCGCGGGCGTTATAAAACCGAAGCAGACAGTATTGAAACCATCAGGCTGCTGCTGGAAGCCGGTGCCGATATCAACGCCATCACCGGCGACCCAACACTGCCCCCGATTGCCGAAGAATATGAACTGTCGGTTACAGACATCATTGATCCCAACCTGATTCGCTACCGCCCCGAAGAAGACCAGGGTAATTTCACCCGAGCTTCCGGATTACATCCTGCGCAGCGTGGCGGGGTGGAAGTGGACGGTCAGACGGCATTGCATGCTGCTGCCAGAATGGGCTGGAACCAGATCATTCAATTCCTGATCGATAACGGAATCAGGCAACAGGTCATGGATGACAATGGCAATACACCGCTGGATCTGGCCATGGGTCGCTATGCACCGGACTACAACGCCGCACCTGCCTCTCCTTTATGGGACACGGTTCAACTCCTGCAGGAAAGCTGCCTGGCAGATGATAACTGCGTGCTGGCGGAGTCAGAGGAAATTCCTGGCCGGTAAATCTTTGTCTATCTCGTAATCCCGGGTATTTCAGGTGTAGATAAAAGCAGTCAAACGGACTCGGTGTAATTCTTTAAAGATTATTATCTTCTCAATCTTCTTTAGTATTTTCCTGGTTTCAGTCACTTGTGAAAATATTTTCATTTCATCCAGAGGATACGATTGTTTTGCAAAAAGGAGTTTTCCTCAGCACTTTGTATAGAAATCAGGTCGAATGGAAAAATTTGAATAGTCGATAAACTTGCAACTGGTGGAGGTGTCGGACAGCTAGCCGGTGATTCACGCCATGCAAGCGCTGCTGCCAGCCTTTCTTCTGTAATATCTCCCAATTCTTTACCTAGATCATCGGCAACAGAACAGCCCTGGATTGTCACCCCGATATCTCCGGAGTTTGCAGGAGTAAACCCGTCCGGGTAATCACCAAACCCGATATCGTTTACACCCTGAAACTGGATAGTAAAGTAGGTAGTGCCGCAATTATCCTGAGGATAGAAACCATATGGCTTGCCACAGGAAGTACTGCCAATCAGCACAACTTCAAGCCCTATCCCGGTTAGTGAATTTATAATTGATTCACTTGCTGAACAGGTTTCATTACCGGTAATTATAAAAACCCGGTTTAAATCAAGAGTCGGCAGGCTTTGGCCTGCAGGTTCTGAAAAGCCTATAGATTCATCGATAAACGGAATGGGGGTAATTGCCTGTTGGCTTACCGGATTAATTACCGGATGTTTATCATTGAATTGAGTAGTTTCGAATATACGTCCGCTTGTATTTGCATCCCCTGCAATCATATAGGCCAGTTGTGAGGCTATTGCCAGTAAACCCCCACCGTTATAACGTAAATCCAGTACCAGATCGGTTACTGAATCATCTGCTAAATCATTTACTGCATCAATCAAGGCACTTTCAGCAGTAGCGATATGTTCATTAAATACCAAATAGCCTACATTCCCGCCAGCTGTAGCAATTGTGTTTGTAGTTAGCACCGGTGAGGAGGCAGTGTTTTCAGAAGTTAAATCAATCTGCGGGTATGTCCCGGTATCCGCTTCTCCTGAAGCAAGCACACCGAAAGTGTGAGTCTGCCCGCTTGAGTCTGGAAACAAGGCAGCATTTATATTGTTGACTAACTCCTGTGTATTACCGTTAACCAAATCCTCTCCGTTGATTTCCATAATTCGCATGCCGCGCGTGATTCCGGCCAAGTGTGCTGAGGAGCCCGGTTCAACATAGGCAACATGAAGTTCCCGGGGAGGCGTAGGGCTTCCAAATATCCAATGAATGCCATATCCAAGACCGATGCCTGACTGAGAAAATTGTTCAAATTCCTGGGTCGGGACTGTGTAATGAAACTGGTCTTTAGGTGCCCCTGATGGAGTCACCGCATTGGTTTTTAGCGCATCAAAATAATCTGAGACTGTGACATCACTTGCTGGATTTATATCGGGAATTTCGCTATACCAGAGGTATGTTTCATTACTCCAGGATCGTAGCCAGTGTTTTTCAGTCAGAGTTGAGCCCTTGAAGTCATCATAGGTGATACTGTCACGAGGTGCTTCACAGGCATCTTTGAACTCACTCGATGGGCGAAATACTCCAGCTTGATAGCTGGTATTGATCGTAGCATCAACCACTGTGATGCGAAGGTTCAATAAGCTGTAGGCACCGCTGTTGGTATTGTAAGGTGCGACAAATATTTCCACTTCGTAGACGTTATCACCATTTGCGTCCTGTGGTTGATCAAAACTTGTATTAAAATCCTGAAGCTGCAAACTTCCGGTTAATGCATCCAGACTAAATAAGTCCGCATCCGCTCCTCCATTGATAAAATAAATCATTGCATTTTCATAGGTATTCTCCGCCTCGACCAAATAAATTGAGTCATCAATAAAATTATCGGGAAGAATCAGGTTCGAGGGAGATGTAATCACCGGCACCGCTGCTTCATCGATATCCGATACGTCTACACTGAAATTCAGTAAATTAAACCCTCCCTTACTGTCACTGGCCCGAAGAGTCAATTCATAAACATTATCCATATTCTGATCAACTGGGTTCTCATAATCCAGGGGGATGCGGGTGCTTAACTCGCCGGAAGCAGCATCGATACTGAAATATTCCAGATCGCCCTCAACAAGACTGTACGTGATTTGATCACCATCCGGGTCAATCGCTTTGGCAGTGTAAAAAACCTTGATTTTGTCATCGTCTGTAGAAGTCTCAGAACTTGATATAAATATTGGAGACCTGTTTGATAGCGGGGAACTTCCCTGAGTTAAACCTACTTTATTTAATATAAAAAATTCAGTTCCATTACTTGCAACAAGGTGCTCATCATGTTTTTTTAAATAAAAAGCCAGGGGAGAAATTCTGGTGCTGATTAATTTCAGGTTTCCTGGACTCGTTATCTGGTAGGTCAATAAGAGATTGTTAACATGATCCCGATAAACAATTAAATGTAGAAAGTTGTCATTTAGAATTATTTCACTGGGAAAATTTATATCTGAAATTAATGAAGTGGAACCAAAATTCTCTGACCCAACATTGACTATTCTGAGCCCATTTGAGTCCCCATCGTTATAAGCCGAATAGATAAATCCATTATCCACAGCAAAAGACTCGCCACTGCCAGAGGATAGGCTGGTGCGGTTATGCACAAGCATATTTTCCGGGGAAGTTATGTCTAAAACTGCAAGATCTCCATAGACATATAGCAGGTCATTTTGCACTTCCATATTAAAAGCCAGCAAATCATTGATAGTATCAAGAAGTAGTGGATTAAAAGGGTCTGAGACATCATAGGAAGAAACTGATTCATTATTTATTCCAAAACCAAAAAAACTCAGAAATAAATGATTATTTCCATCAGTCGCTATGGCATGTATGTCAGCATCATTAATTACCAGAGAGGCCGATAGATTAGATGAATCATCTAATTCTGCTACAAACAAGCCAACCTCATCTGTGGCGATATAAAGGTGTTCGTTCTCATAGGCCAACTGACTCTGGCCCGGTTCGGTCCCCAGATTCCTGAATACGACTTCATCCACAAGGGTGATTGTCAACGGATCACTGATATCCAGAGCCATAATCACAAGATTGTTGTCACTGGCACCAGTATCACTTCCAACGACATAAAGAATATCGTCATCAATCAATAAATCGTTCATTACCAAATGAACAAATGAATGCCTGTTTAACAGAAAATTACGAAAGTAGTAACTTTTTGACACCCCACGTAGAAATTGTCCAGACATGATTCTGAGCTCTTCCTGATTGTTCGTTAAAATGGCATTCAGGATTTCGTTTCGAGCAGCCGCTGAATCTTGCTGTAAGGAGCCAGCATTTAATCTGGGAGAGAAACTGAGCAAGTCTGAATTATCAATAATGTTATCTCCATTCAGATCTTCTCTTACAAGTTGTGCTGCAAATAAATTCAGTGAACTCAATATTTCATTTGCAGAGCTGCCGCCCGTCACCAAATCGGAGACATTCTGGTAAGCAACTTCGGTAAGGATATTTATCCTGAACTCACCAGCCAGAATATCCTCGCCGCTTATAAGTCCTCTGATTACACCTTGATTTGAAGTGGGCGTAGTATCGATATTTCCATCATCATTAACATCAATATCAAAACCGTTGCGAATAACAATTAGATACAGAAGGTTAGGGTTTACATTACAGTTTCTAAAATCCAGCACTCCGGGGCCAAGGTTTGAATTGGCTGAGCTTGTGGTTGTTGTACAAACCGGTGAAGAATTAAAACGACCCTCTTCATAAAGACCTGCATTTGCATCAACAATTGGGCCTAGAAGAGCCTGCCCGATTCCAGGAGCAAAAGTTGGCTCTGAAACCCGATTGGATGAACCACCATTATTTTGCGACCCGCTGCCAGTTGGCGTATTACCGGTTGACGAGGCGCCACCTCCTCCTCCACCACCGCAGGCAGTGAGCATTAGCAGTAAACTGATTAGAAGCAGGCGGAGGAAGAGGAGGGGTGGGTTGAGCATAAAATCCCTTTTTTATATTTATTATTCCAAATGTTGTCCCAAGAAGTCGAAAATAGATTATTTTCACCTTTGTGGCAAACATTTCTTTATGTTTTAGCGTTGCTCAGGCTTGTCGGTATGACTGGCTTCCCATACTCACTCGGGCACGGTATTTACGGCAGAATAAAAAACCCGGGGATTCACAGGAAAAGTAGGAAAAGTATAGAGGACACCCACTCTTTAAATTGCTGCCTTTGGAGCCATGTTTGATAATCCGCAGGACGCTCAATCTGTGATGTTTCCAGTTATGATGCTTATTATTGTGCCATTTTTACTGGCTTTTACAGTTGTCAATAATCCTGGCAGTACCTTGGGTCTGGTAGGATCCATGTTACCTTTTGCGGCTATTCTGGTTATACCGGCACGCATGCTGCTGATTGATGTGCCTGTCTGGCAATTTGCAGTAGCATTCCTGGTGAATTTTGTAACGCTTTATCTGGTTATTCTTTTGTGCGGAAAAATTTATCGTTTCACGACTCTGATGACGGGAAAAAGCGCTTCCTGGAAAGAAATCTATAAATGGCTTTAATATGAAGGCTAAGGGAAACGCTGATGAAAAGGCAAGCAGTGCTTAAGGTTTAAGCAGTTTGCGTAAGTGCTGTTGCATCTGCTTTTGGTTTATTTTTGAAGAGCAGCACCAAGGGTGTTGCGGCCATCACCACCCACATCATCAGCTTAAAATCATTGATATAGGCGATAGTCAGCGCTTGACGTGTTATTTCAGCGTCAAGCATCGCTAATACTCCTGCAGCATCAGCCATAATACTGGCAGGAACCTGTTGCCAGGAAATACCCAAGGAGGTAGCTGTAATATTCTCTGACAAATAAGCATGATTAATTTGCAGATTTCTCGTTAACATGACCGTCACAATAGAAACTCCTACGCTGCTACCCAGGTTTCTTACCAGGCTAAACAGACTGGCTGCTTCAGCACGAAGTCGAGGTGCCAGTGTGCTGTAGGCAATAGTGTTTAAAGGGACGAAAATAAAACCCAAGCCAAAGCCTTGTAAGGCGCCGGTCCATACCAAGGTGCCAGGTGGCACATAGATGGAAAAGAAGGTCATCGCGTAGAGTGATCCCATCGTACAAAGCATACCGAAAAAGATCAGGATTCTGGAGTCCATTCGATCAGTTAGTTTACCGACTATCATCATAGATACCATGATGCCCATGCCGCGCGGTGCCATCAAAAGTCCAACATCGATAACGGGGTAACCCATTAAATTTTGCATATAAGGTGGTAATAAAGCCATTGATGCCAACAATATGATGCCAACAAAAAAGATAAAGAAAAGACTGGTTAACATATTTCTATCTAGAAATATCTCCGGGCTTAAAAAGGGGTGTTTGGTTTTCCAGGTATGGATGCTGTACATCCATAAGGAAGAGCCGATCATGGCGGCATAAAACAGAATTTCTTTGGAAGAAAACCAGTCGACCTGTTCCCCCCGGTCGAGAATAAGCTGAATGCAGGCAATCATCACGCTAAGAGTAATAAAGCCAAAGCCATCGAAAGGGCGTTCCTGTCTCTCAGAATCTGGCATAAAGGCGATAACGCCAATTAAGGCCAACAGACCAATAGGAATGTTGATTAAAAACACCCAGCGCCAGTTATAGAATTCGGTCAGATAACCACCTAGCGTCGGACCAAGAATGGGTCCGATCATAATACCCATTCCCCATAAAGCCATGGCACTACCATGTTTTTCTTTTGGATTGATGTCGAGCATGATTGATTGTGAAAGGGGAATCATTGCGGCACCGCTGCAACCCTGAATAATTCTGAATATCACCATTTGTGATATTGAGGTGGCCATGCCGCATAAGATAGATGCAACAACAAAACCAATGATGGAAATTACCAGTACCTTTTTACGACCATAACGGCCACTCAGCCAACCTGTGGGCAAGGTCAGCAGAGCCGAGGCCAGAATATAAGAGGTAAGAACCCAGGAAATCTGATCCTGGGTGGCAGATAAACTGCCTTGCATATGGGGTAGGGCGACATTGGCAATCGTGGTATCCAGCACCTGCATGATGGTTGCGAGCATGATAGATACTGTTATCAGCCCGCGAAAAGGAACATTAATTGAATTTTGTGCAGTCACTTTTTAAGTTTCAGTCAGCACTGATCCATGGCAGGCTGCGGGTATGCTGAGTTTCAATTTTAACTTCAGCGCTCATTCCGCTTGAGAGCAGGGGTGAAGAATTCAATTCATCGAACTCAATATTAACGGTTATACGCTGTACAACTTTTACCCAGTTGCCGGAACTATTCTGTGCCGGTAATAAGGAAAATTCGGAGCCGGTTGCTGGAGTAATACTGGCGACTCTTCCGTGCCATATTTGATTAGGATAGGTATCAATGGTGATCTCTACGGGTTGCCCAATTTCAACATAGGTTAAATCGGTTTCCTTAAAATTGGCCTCTATCCAAAGATGCTGGTCATCAACCAGCCTGGCCAGGCTTGAGCCCATAATGATATTTTCACCTATATGGGGAGACACGTTAACTACTACTCCATCGGCAGGTGCTTTTATAGTGGTATAGCTTAAATTCAGTTCGGCTTGATCCAGTGCTGCCTTGGCTTTTCTGTATTGTGGATGCTCCACAGTAGGTAGTTCAGGATCAATGAGTTTCGCTGCAGCAACCAATAATTCCTGGTTAATTTTATCAAGGTCGTTTTTGCTTCTTTGCCATGCAAATTGAGCCTGGTCATATTGCACTGTAGAAATAGCATTTGTATTAAGCAGCTGAGTCATTCTTTGAAGTTCGTTCTGGTAGAAATTCATTTCTATTTCTGCACGGGCAATTTCAATCTGCTTGGTCTGATATTCAATTTTCTGACTTTCAATGTCTCGATAAATATTTTCCAATTCTGCCTCGGCTCTGGCTTTTTCAATAAAGTAGGGATATTCAGCCAAACGGAATAGCACCTCACCTGTGTTGACGGATTGATTATCCTGAACTTTGACATCGATTATTTTGCCGGAAATTTCGCTGCTGATCGTACTGATATTAGCTCTTATATAGGCGTTGTCTGTGGTCACAATGCGCCCTCCGTGCAGGTAAAGCCAAGCGCTGACCCCTGCAATAACGAGGGGACCTAGTAAGAGAACGGTGAATTTTTTGAGTAATTTAAAAAAATTCACTTGCTGCTTGCTCCTTTAGTTGCGCTCATTTTCATTTAGATTTCCTCTGATTTTATTCAGCATTTGCATGAGTTGGGTCTGCTCGTCAGTACTTAGCCCTCGTAAGGCATGAGTACGTATTTTTTTCCCAATCCCGGTGAGAGAAATGATCATGGGTTTGGCCTTGGTGCTGAGGAAGATTCTTTTAGCCCGACGATCATCGGGGTCATCACGTCGTTCAACCCATTCCCGGCGTTCCAGATTATCGAGATGTCTGGTCAGGGTGATGGGTTTAATATCCATAAAGTTAGCCAGCTCTTTTTGTTGCACGCCCTCATAGTGTCTCAGGTGTGCAAGCACAGACCACTGCGCTCTGGTCAGCCCGAGGTGTTGAGCCTGGCGATCAAACTCCCAGCGCAGCAAACGTGCAATATCATTTAGGATAAAGCCAAAGGTTTCAGATGGTTTATTTTTCATAGTTTGCATATTATAAGCTTGCTTACTAATTTTAAGCAATTCTTAGAGCTTAAGAAATTTACTTCTTTTGGAAAATTGCAGCGGGAAACGGTTAAATTCTTGAAAATCGGTGATGTGTTGCAGGGTGAAGTTAGCTTGGCTTAGTTGGAAAAGGGTTTTTATACTTCCTATACTTCTATTCCATCCGACAACCCTTATAGCGGTGATGCGAATGCACTCCCTGAGATCTGGAGTTACGGTCATCGCAGTCCACAAGGACTAGCCTTTCATCCTGAAACAGGTGACTTGTGGGAAACCGAGCATGGTCCTCAAGACGGAGATGAACTGAATATCATCGAAGCCGGCAACAACTATAGCTGGCCTGTTATCGGTCGTGGGGTTAATTATGGTCCTGGAACCCCTATTCACTCAGCAATAATGCGAGATGGGATGGAACAAGCGAAATTTTTCTGGGTACTATAGGTTCGCTCTATAGGTTCGCTGAGTGGGTGTCCTATAGGTTCTGAGTGGGCGTCCTATAGGTTCATAGGTTCGTAAGAATTTTGCTCTGTACTGCCTGTCTTTCCATGTCAGAACAGGCAGGGTAGTATTCATTAACTATAAAAAACGGGACCGACAGAATCCCGATCTATGCCTGTTCAATGAGCGGGTCAGAAAATAACAAGAACTGCTTTAGCCGAAGAACAATCAGGCAACTCAAGGGGAAAAATCCATGCGCTTATCTCGAGACCACCACGGTTTTCAATCGCTTTCATTGCTCTGCCTTGCAACATTAGTGCTGACACTGCTGATGAACCCGCAGACAGTCAATGCCCAGGCGACCCTGGAAGCTTTGGACTGGGCCTACGCCATCTCGCCGCCTTTCCCGCCTGAGGAAGATGATGGCACGCTGCATTCACTGCCCGGCACCGATTTACAGTTCACCCTTGATGAAGCACGTAACCGTTTTGGTCCGGCTGACTGGTATCCGCAGGATCATCCGGAGATGCCGGAAATCGTGGCTGTGGGTCGGGAAGAAGCCGGCATCATGGCCTGCGCTTTGTGCCATTATCCCAACGGGCAGGGCAAACCGGAAAATGCCAGTGTGGTGGGCCTGGAGCCGGAATATTTTATTCAGCAGCTGGAAGACATGAAAAATGGCCTGCGCCGCAGTGCCAATCCTGAGAAAGCCAATACCAACCTGATGATTGCCTTTGCCGCTTCCATGACCGAAGAAGAAATTCAGCAGTCTGCTGAATACTTTGCTTCCATGGAATGGCGCCAGTGGATAGAAGTCGTGGAAACCGATACGGTGCCGCTGACCTTCCGGCGTGGCGGTCTGCATATTCCCCTGGAAGGGGATGAAGCCGGCACTGAGCCGATCGGACAACGTATCATTGAAATGCCGGTGGATCCGGAAGGCACTGAATTATGGCGTAATCCGCGCGCCGGTTTTCGCGCTCTGGTGCCGCCTGGTGCAGTAGCCGCCGGGGAAGAACTGGCGACCACCGGTGGCAATGGCATAACAGTTGAGTGCAGTATCTGCCATGGTGAGAATCTGGATGGGCTTGGACTGGTCCCGCCTTTGCGTAATCGTTCACCCAGTTACCTGGCCCGGCAGTTGTTCGATTTTCAGCAGGGTACCCGGCAGGGTGCCTGGGCACCTTTAATGGATGCGGTAGTTGAAAACCTTAGCGGGGAGGACATCATCAACCTGACCGCGTATCTGGGTTCACTGCCTGCGGAGCCGGAAGATTAATTTCCGGTGTCGGAGTAAATCGCAGTTTTACTCCGACACCTGCTGACTACTCCGTCCATTCCCAGACAAAATTATCCCGGTTCGGCATTTCCACCTGGGGTAGTGAGCTGGCATTCATCACGGCATCTTCATCAACGATCTCATTCAGATACAGCAGGAAGGCCGTGAGGGCGTAGACCTCGTCATTATTCAGGGAGCCCGGAAGCTGGTAGGGCATGGCCCGACGAATATAGTCGAACAGGGTTGTTGCGTAGGGCCAGTAAGATCCCACTGTTTTAACCGCTGAGCCGGATGCCAGACTGTCATGCCCCCCAACCAGGCGGTCATTGGTCGTGCCTTCCCCTTCAGCGCCATGGCAGGCAATGCAATGGGTCATATATACAGAACTTCCCTGTTCGACGCTGCCGGAACCTGCTGGCAGATTTTCGCCCTCCGGTGAGATGCTGATATCCCAGCCGGCAATTTGTTCTGCAGTGGCTGGAATACCCAGCCCCGGGCTTTCCTGTGCGTTTGCTAGTTGACTGGCTGCAAGCAATAACAGGGCAAGGGAAAACCTGATCTGAGCTTTCTTAAGCATAAACATTGTAGACCTCCCCGGAATCACTGACCTGCCAGGATTGAATCGCGTGATAATGATAGATGGCTTGTGGGCCGCGTTCATTCATCAGCGTGTCACGGCTGGGCTGAACTGCCCCTGTTTCATCAATGGCTCGACTTTGCAGCACTGCCGGTCCGCCATTCCAGCGCCACGGCATGCGAAAGCGGGTCAGGGCTTTTGGCAATACCGGATCACTCAGTTCGGCTTCCGCCCAGGTATTGCCGCCATCGGCTGATACTTCCACTCGACGGATACGGCCGGCTCCGGTCCAGGCAATGCCGGAAATCTGGTACAGGCCCGGTCCCTGCATCGTTTGTTCACCGGAGGGAGAAGTAATTACCGACTTCACTTCCATCGGAAAGGTAAACAGACGTGAACTACCGTCAGCCTGCAGGTCGGAATATTTCGAAGTTTCATCGCGGGTCATGGTCGGCGCATCAGTGACTTTGATACGACGCAGCCATTTCACACTCATGTTGCCTTCCCAGCCTGGCAGGAACAGTCGCATGGGATAGCCGTTGCCCGGACGCAGCCGTTCACCGTTCTGGTAAATGGCGACAATGGCATCATCCATGATTTTGCTTAAAGGCACACTGCGGCTCATCATGGCGGCGTCGGCGCCTTCGGCCAGAATCCAGGAAGCCTCGGGCTGTATCCCTGCTTCATCCAGCAGGATGGAAAGCGGCACGCCGGTCCATTCACTGCAGGATACCAGGCCGTGGATGCCCTGGGCCGTTGCCCGGGCAGGCTGGGGCGCATTGAGCGCAGCACTGTTGCCGGAACATTCCAGAAACTGGATGCGGGAAACCAGCGGATAACGGCTGAGCGCTTCCAGATCAAATATCAGGGGCCGGTCAACCAGGCCATGAATCAGCAAACGGTGTTCAGCCGGATCAATGGCGGGAATGCCGTTGTGGTGTCTTTCGAAATGCAGGGCGCTGGGCGTAATGATGCCTTCCAGGCTGGACAGTGGAGTTCTGGAAGAACCGGCGCCAAGGGCCGGAGGACGACTGCCAGTGGTTCGCAACACATCGGCTTCAAATTCAGATCGGTTGCCATATGTTTGTAAAGGCGCGCCGGGTACCTGACTCCAGGGATCAATTTCCGGGGGCGCTGCCTTGGCAGTCAGGAAGGCTCCGCCTGCCAGTAAGGTACCGGACCTTAAAAAGGCGCGGCGGTGTAAAAGACCATTGCCAGCGACTTCCTGTATTTCGTTTTGGGACGAGTCTTTTTGCTTCATGGGGTGAACCCTTGTTATTTTTTTCGGGAAGGATTAATAGTGCCATTGTATTGGCTCCCGTGCAGCATGCAATTGCAAAACGCACAGTTTTCAGCAGTCAATCACAGGAAATTATTTTATAAGAGGGTTTGCCTGAACGGCCTGATAACGGTATCGTTTCACGCTGGTCGTAACAAGAAGTCTCTATGAGCGAAATCAATAGTTCTGCACCAGACGCTGCATCTTCTCCACAGGCTGCTCCGCAGGAGCGTGAACGCTGGGGTTCCCGGATCGGCGTGATCCTGGCGGTGATGGGTAGTGCCGTTGGCCTGGGTAATTTTCTGCGTTTCCCCGGACAGGCCGCCCAGTACGAAGGCGGAATGTTCATGATTCCCTATTTTATTGGCCTGCTGGTACTGGGGATTCCCCTGGCCTGGGCCGAGTGGAGCATGGGCCGTTTTGGTGGAGGCCGTGGGTTTAATTCTTCCCCTGGCATATACCGGACCATCTGGCGTAATCCTGCTGCGCCCTACGGGGGCATTGTCAGCATGACCGTGCCGGTTATCATTTATATGTATTATGTTTTCCTGGAAGCCTGGTGTCTGGCCTATGCCTGGTTCATGATTACCGGAGACCTATCGCTTGGGACAGAACAGGGAGCCTACGTTGATTTCTTCACAACCTTCACCGGCGCCGGTCAGGACGGCTTCCTGATGGGTGGTGGGGTCAGTCCCGCTGTGATTGCGCTGGCTATCTGTTTTCTGCTGAACTTTTTCCTTATTTACCGTGGACTGCAACGGGGTATTGAACGTTTCTGTCTATATGCCATGCCCCTGCTGATCGTCTGTGCCCTGCTGGTACTGGCGCGTGTACTGACGCTGGGAACACCCAACCCTGACACGCCGGAATTGAACGTGGTCAATGGTCTGGGATATATGTGGAATCCGCAGACCCAGGATGGCTCGATATTTTCGAGCCTGTTTAACGGTCAGATGTGGTTGCAGGCAACCGGGCAGATATTTTTCTCGCTGTCTGTTGGTTTCGGCATCATCATTACCTATGCCAGCTATCTGCGACGGGATGACGATATTGCGCTTTCGTCCCTTTCCTCCAATGCCGGCAACGAATTTTGCGAGGTCGCTCTGGGTGGCATGATTGTTATCCCGGCCGCGTTTGTTTTTCTGGGTTCCGCCGGGGTTGACGGGCAGGGGACATTCGGACTTGGCTTCATGGTCCTGCCTCAGGTCTTTACCATGATGCCGGCCGGTCAGATTATCGGCACGCTGTTTTTCTTTTTATTATTTCTGGCGGCAGTGGCCAGTTCATTGTCGATGTTGCAGCCGGCCATTTCCTTTATGGAGGAAGGCCTGCAGATCGGACGCAGGGTTTCGGTGAGTATTCTCGGTCTGATTACCCTGATCGGCAGTTTTTTCGTGGTGTATTTTTCACAGAACCTGATGGCCCTGGATACCATGGATTTCTGGGTCGGTACTTTCGGTATTTATATTCTGGCAACTTTCCAGGTGATTCTGTTTGGCTGGGTGCTGGGAATCAATCGGGGTATGGGTGAACTGCAACGCGGTGCCAGTATCAGAGTCCCGGCTTTTGTTGGCGTCATGCTCAAATATGTCTGCCCGACTTACCTGATAATCATCTTCATGATCTGGATCTATCAGCAGACCACCGCGGAAACCGGCAACTATTTCCGCACTCTGGCTGAAAACAATGTTGCCCAGATGACAGTCGGATTTATTATTGTGATTGCAATTTTCTTTACCCTGCTGATCCGTCAGTCAGTGATTAACTGGCAGCGTCGTGAACGTGGCGAAGGCAGTAGCTGCGCCTCCTGTCAGCTGGATGTGTCGGGAACACTTTCCTATGAGTGCCCGCAATGCGGAGAGCCTTTGCCTGCACTTGCCTCGCACAGTACAGGAGGATCGGCATGACCTTCAGTGGCTGGATCATCATGCTGTTTTCAGTGAGCTTTGTGACCTGTCTGCTCAGCTGGTGTATCTATAAGGTAATAACGACACCGGATTCCAATGAGCATATACACAGCCCTTCCGACATTGATACGCATGATGACGATACCTGAGCAAGATCGCAGGATGTCCGATTAAAGTCTGCCCCAATTAACCCTACCCCCGGACAGGTGGGGGAAATTATTTCATGGCGGCGGGTAAGCGAGTCGGTGCCAGCAGTTCATCCTGATCAGGCAAATTGAGTGATGAGTTCTGGTCTGTTTCATCTTGTGGAACCCTGTGTGCATTCAGGGTCATGGCCAGCAAGGTGTAATAACCGATGATTCCGGTCAGCTCGACCAAGGCCTTGGCATCCATGACCGTCATGGCATTGCGGTAAACCCTGTCGCTGACGTTTCCATATTCGAGTATTTCCCGGGTAAATTCATATACAGCTATTTGCATCGGGTCTTCAAAAGCAGGGACCTCCGCCTTGCGTATGGCTTCAACAATGTAAGCGTTCAGGCCGGTCTCCCGGGCAATGCCGGCATGAATTGACCACTCTTGCTGACAGTTCCAGTAACGTCCGACACAAAGAATCACCAGTTCACTGACAGTGTCAGGAAGATCGGTATCGTAACGGACGAACTCACCGAGTAACTGGGTCCGGTCAGCCAGTTCAGGTGAATGCAAAAGTGCCCGCATGGGCGCGACGATTTTTCCACGTTTACCACTGACAATCCTGTCACACACTTTTTGCTGAGCCTCGCTCATCCCATTTTCATCGACCATTGGGATGCGTAGCGTATTGTGTTTTTCTTGTTCAGATGACATAACTTTCCTTCTGTCCCTTGCAAACCACACCTGGAATGAACAGGGTGAAAATGGATTAAGGCTTTTAATAGCATCAGCCGTATCCTTGAGGCTTCAGGTTTATAGAACATCAGTATTTGGATTACAAGCAGTGAGGCAGGAATATGCCTGAAGCAGTCTGTATCACTTCTATAAGGCCAATAAAGCTGCTATTTTTCTTTTTTGTTCGAGTTTCCGGGTTCAAATTCGGAACCGTCGGATCTATTTGATAATGCAAGTCTGAGAACAATACAGTAATTTCAATACAAGCCAGGGCTGATTGATGGTCTTCCTCATTCAATTCAAAAAATCCAGTTCCCCTTTAATTTTGAATTGGCAGATTAGTCAGAATTCATATCAAATTACTATGACACCCTTTGATTTACGGATGAGCTCATGAATACCACTGCTGCCGTAGAACCAGATCAAGGCCTTTCGCAGGAAAACCTCAATCCTGCCCAGCAAGTGGACATTGAGTATCTCGGGCTCGACACGCAAACCATAAAAGATCTGGAAATATTTGAATCCAGTACCGGCGGACAAAGCCTCTTTGATCTTTGCAACTATACGCGCAACAAAAAAGGCGAAGCAGTTTTACGCAGGAGAATGCAGCATCCCTGGACAGATAAAACGCATATAGAACAAACCCAGGCAGCCATTGCCTTTATTATCGCCAAACGCCAGGCCTTCAATCACCTGCCTTCTTTTGTCACCACTGAAACCGTTGAAGATTATTTTTACGGCATCCTGCCGCTGACCAGCGACAATGTCATCGAGTTCAGTATCGGCGTGCTGGAAATGCGCTTTGGTGACCCGCGAAGTTACGGCAGGATTCTGCGCGGTGTGCATATTACCTGCGAACTGGTGAATGCCCTGCAGAAGATCATCAAAAATCCGGAGCTGGAATCTGCCCAGGGAGAACTGGCACCTTTAGTGAATGAGATGAAAGCCCTGCTTGCGCACAAAAAACTTCTCAGCCTGCCGGATAAAGAAACCTGGAACATGAATTTCTGGACCGTAATGCGCATCGATCAGATTTTCCGGGTCTATGCAAAATCTGCAGTTCATCGGCTACTGCAGATTATCTATGAAATTGATGCCCTGGTTGCCCTGGCGGATGTGACCCGTAAACATGGTTTTAATCTGCCACAGGTGGAAGACAGGCCATTGTTTATGCAAGGTGAAGATCTTGTGCATCCCTTTATCAAGAATCCCGTACCAAATCCGCTGAAACTTGACCAGGAAAAGAGAATGCTCTTTTTGACCGGGCCTAATATGGCGGGCAAGACCACCTACATGCGGGCCTGCGCTGTTTCATATTATTTTGCCCATCTGGGTATGGGTGTTCCGGCCAAATCGTTTCGTTTTTCCCCGGCGCAGAAACTCTTCAGTTCGATCTCACTCAGTGACAACCTGAATGACGGAATAAGTTTTTTCCGCGCCGAAGCCCTGAGGATGAAAGATATTGCTCAGGCGATAGCTGATGGTTATCGGGTCATTGGATTGATGGATGAGCCATTTAAGGGAACCAATATAAAAGATGCACTGGATGCCTCCCAGCAAATCCTCAATCGTTTCGCGGAAAAGCAGGATTGCCTGTTTATTTTCTCCTCACACCTGATTGAGCTCAGTGAAAACATCATCAATAGTGAACAGATTGACTGCCGCTATTTCGAAGCCGGGGAACAGGAAGGTGAATTGCAGTTTGAATATATCCTGGCAAAAGGCGTCTCTACACAGCGACTGGGCATGCGGGTGTTGGAAGAAGAGGGGGTTTTTAAACTGCTGGATAAAAACCGGGAATAAATTACTACCCCTCTTGCACTGCTTAAAACTTGCATATCTATTGCCATTGTTCTGTGCTAGAGTGCGCGCACGGTTGAATCAGAAGAGCATTAGTACTCCCCGTTTCAACCAGTGCATGATCTTTAGCGTTAAGGTCTTTTTCAGGAAAACTTCAGAAACAACTGCAGCTTCCCTGGTACTTGTTCCTTCTCTACTCTTGTCGCTGTAGTCCCAGTTCAACCCTGGATGCAGCTCACATCAGTTCCTATCGAATGCACACTCGTGCAGCCTGACAATAGTCCGGCCGTTAATTTAACTCAATCATATTTGCTGTCTGACAGCTGCGATAGAGTATGGCAATTCGTTTTGCCATTTCGATTACTTATATTTGGAAAACCATGAATTTTACTACAATTGGATTAAAACAAAGCCTCGTCAATACTGTTGAACGAACAGGCTATACCATCCCAACTCCAATACAGGCGGCATCCGTGCCGGCTATATTAAGCGGCAAGGATGTGCTGGCTGCCGCCCAGACGGGCACCGGAAAAACCGCCGGTTTTACCCTGCCCATGCTGCAATTACTTTCAGCGAGCAAAACACAGCTCGCCAACAAACAGGTGCGTGCGCTGGTGCTGACTCCGACCCGTGAACTTGCTGCGCAGGTTCATGAAAGTGTCCTAACCTATGGTAAAGGCGAGTCACTGAAAAGCGCTGTTGTCTTTGGCGGCGTAAACATCAGTCCGCAACGCCGGGCATTGGCTGAAGGCGTCGATATTCTGGTGGCAACACCGGGAAGACTGCTGGACCTTTATCAGCAAAAGAACGTCAAACTTGATGCCGTTGAAATCCTGGTGCTGGATGAAGCAGACCGTATGCTTGACATGGGTTTTATCCATGACATCAAACGGATACTGAATCTGCTGCCCAAAGTGCGACAGAACCTGATGTTTTCGGCGACCTTTTCCAATCCGATACGGGAACTGGCAAAGAAAATCTGCCATCAGCCGGTAGAAATAGACGTGGCGCCAAGAAACTCAACACTGGAAGCAATATCCCAGCAGCTTTACCATGTTGGCAAAGAAAAGAAGATCGCTTTCCTGTCACAGTACCTGAGTGGACATGCTGACCAGGCGCTGGTATTCAGCCGTACCAAACACGGCGCAGATAAACTCACTAAAAAGCTCAAGCAGGCCAATATCCAGGCTTCCGCCATTCACGGAAACAAGAGCCAGAACCAGCGTACCAAAGCCCTGCAGGATTTTAAGGAAAATCGTGTTCAGGTGCTGGTGGCGACTGATATAGCTGCTCGCGGAATCGATATCGACCAGTTGGCACTGGTGGTCAATTTTGATCTGCCCCAGGTTGCGGAAGATTATGTACACCGAATTGGCCGTACCGGCCGGGCCGGTGCAACAGGTCTGGCGGTATCACTGGTCAGTCCGGATGAGCGTAAACAGCTGCGTGCGATTGAAACTCTACTGAAACAGCAAATTCCGGTGATGGAAATTGAGTTTGATCTGGGGGAGCAGCTTACGCAGGCTCCGGTATCAGAAGCCGAACATAAGCCGGCAAACAAACCGCGCTCCAGACATCAAAGAAGAAACCCCCATGCCAGGCAGGCCCAGGGTAACCCGGAGCAAAAACGCCCTGGAAAACGTCGCCGCCGACCTGCGGAAAATTCGCAAAAGCCGGGCGGATCAGGAAATGCAAAAGCAAAGCAGCAGGCTGCAAGCGGCCAGCGTGACAATACCAAACGCAGTGGAGTCGGGCAGGCATTTCAAAGTCTGTTTCGATTTAACTGAAATTACTGAATAATACTGGCCCATGATTGAGCCCATATTACTGACGGCAACCCAGATCCTGACTTACGAACAGGGTAAGCTGCTGACCAATGCCAGCGGGTTTTTCTTTGAGCGTGATGGCCGATTGTTCCTGGTGACCAGTCGGCATGTGGTACAGGACGAACCAAGCCAGCATAATCCGGACCGGATTGAGATACAGTTTCATGTGGATCTCGATAATGCTGCTGACATTATTAACTTTTCAATTCCCCTGTTTCAGAACGGCCAGGCTGTCTGGCGACAGGGGATTGATAATGCCGGTGAAATCGATGTCGCGGTAATTGAGATTGACAAGGTCGCCATGCCGGTAACGGCAGTTTATCTTGCCTTTACTCCGCAGCACATGCCCGGAAGTTTTGAGGAAGTGGCTATTGGCACTTCCATGCTCATTATTGGTTTTCCCCTGGGATTTCACGATACCCTGCATTACTTTCCGATTGCCCGACATGCATCCAGTGCCTCCAGTTTCAGGCTGCGTTTTCAGGGACAGGGCTATTTTCTCACCGATGCCAGAACCCATCGTGGCATGAGTGGCGCACCGGTAGTGATGCGTGACAAGAGCAAATCTTCAGCCTCTGCGCCTCTGCCCTGGAAATTGCTGGGAATTCATTCAGCGCGCCTGGATGTCGGAACCCGGGATGTTGAGGTTGATGAAGCCCTGGGACTGAACTGCGCCTGGTTTGCTGACATTCTGCTGACACTGACTAAAAATTAAGCCCTTTGATTCCTGCCCCGTTGATTCCCTCACGCTGACAGAAAATTAAGCACAAACAGGTCCTGAGGCCTATCGACAAACCTCAGCTTTGCGTATCATCGCAGCTCAGGATTTATCTGCTATAAATAAATTTATTCATGATTTCATTACAGGGCATTTCACTGCGTCTTGGCAGTCAACTTTTACTTGAGGAAGTTGATCTGACTGTCTATAGCGGACAGAAAGTCGGCATCATCGGTCGCAATGGTACCGGCAAGACCAGCCTGTTCAAATTATTGATGGGCGAGCTGAGCGCAGATGCCGGCCAGCTGGATATGCCCAAAGATCTGCGTAAATCCCAGATGTTGCAGGAAACCAGAGGCTCAAGTCGCAGTGCTGTGGATTATGTAATCGATGGCGATAGCAAATTCCGCCAGATAGAAAAACAGATTGCTGCGGCAGAACAGGCCAAAGATGATCACCGGCTGGCTCATCTGCACGCCGAGCTGGATCTGCATGACGGCTGGACAATTCAGAACCGGGCCGAGCAGTTACTTTCCGGTCTGGGCTTTCCACCGGAAGATTTTGATCGAACTGTCAAAGAGTTTTCTGGTGGCTGGCGTATTCGCCTGAATCTTGCCCAGGCGTTGATGACTCCCTCGGATTTATTGTTACTCGACGAGCCCACCAACCACCTGGACCTGGAAGCGACTTTGTGGCTGCAGCAATGGTTATTGCGTTATCCGGGTACACTGCTGCTGGTTTCCCATGACCGCAGTTTTCTTGATGTGGTGGTCGGGCACATTGTCAGTTTTGAAGGCAGAAAGCTGTACCTGTATCGCGGTAATTATTCCGATTATGAAAAACAGAAAGCCGAGCGTCTGGCCCAGCAACAGGCCGAGTATGAAAAACAGCAGGCCAGAAAAAAGGAAATTGAAAACTTCGTGCGGCGTTTCAGGGCCAAGGCGTCCAAAGCACGGCAGGCACAAAGCCGCCTGAAAGAACTTGACCGTATGGTGGACATTGCCCCGGCTCATATCGATTCGCCTTTCCATTTCCACTTTCTGGAACCGGCCAAACTGCCGCCCAGCCTCCTGGCCTGTGACAAAATTGCTTTTGGTTATGACGAGCCGCTGATTGAAAATTTCTCCATCAACGTACGCAGTGATTCACGTATTGGTCTGCTGGGAGCCAACGGCCAGGGCAAGTCGACCCTGCTGAAAGTCCTCAATGGTCACTTGCCTCTGCTGGCCGGTGAAATAAACCGTAATGATCATCTGCGTATCGGTTACTGTGCTCAGCACCAGGTTGATGAACTGGATATTTTCGCCACGCCCATGCAATTGATTCAGCGACTTGATGAAAAAGCCCGTGAACAGGAAATCCGTAATTTTCTTGGCGGTTTTGACTTCCGTAATGACCGGGTCACAGAAACCATCGAGCATTTTTCCGGCGGTGAAAAATCACGCCTGGCCCTGGCACTGGTAGTCTGGCAAAAACCGAATCTCCTGCTGATGGATGAACCCACCAACCACCTGGACCTGGAAATGTGTCATAGCCTGACAGTTGGCCTGCAGGAGTTTTCCGGTGCCATGATCGTGGTGTCGCATGACCGTCATCTGTTAAGCAATACCGTTGATCAGTTCCTGCTGGTCAAAGACGGCAAACTGGATTACTTTGACGGGGACCTGAATGATTATGAAAAACTGTTATTGAAGGAAAGTAAAACGGACAACAAAACTTCAGCGCAGGGTGCTGATAAATCAAACAGGCTCAGCAAAAAGGAACTTCGCCAGCAGGCTGCGGAACAGCGTAATCAGCAAAAATCATTACGCGCCCAGGCGGCCAGGCTGGAAAAAGCCATGGAACAGAACCAGAAGCAACTCGCAGATATTGAAGCAAAGCTGGGCGACACTTCCCTGTATGAAGATACACAGAAGGATCAGCTCAATGAGCTGTTACAGCAGCGCGCACATTTGCTGAATGAAAAAGATAAGCTGGAAGAAGACTGGTTAATGACCAGTGAAGCACTGGAAACGCAATAAGCTGATCATGCGTGACCTTCAGTTAAATGCAATGCTGATCAGGTAGCTTGTATAAAGAGCATAAGAACCCAGCAGCAGCAGACCCTCGAAACGATTAATCCGTCCCGCACCTTTGAACCCGTAACCGATAACAAACAATGACAGGGTCAATATGCCCATCACCAGTATGTCACGATTTAACACTTCGGGACCGAAGGCCAGTGGCTGAATCATGCCGGCAAGGCCTACCACTGCGAGTGTGTTGAAAAGGTTAGAACCGAGCACATTTCCCAGCGCAAGGTCATGTTCTCCTTTTCGGATGGCGATCAGTGAGGAGGCCAGTTCCGGCAGGGAGGTGCCAACGGCTGCAATGGTCAGACCGACAAGCAGATCACTGACACCAAAGAGATTTGCGATTTCCACTATACCCCAGACCAGAATCCGGGAACTGATAATCAGCATTATCAATCCTATCACCAGCCACAACAGTGAACGGCGGATCGGCATACTTGATGTGGCCAGCTCCTGTTCCATTTCCACACCCAGGGCATCCGGTTCTTTGCGAAAGCCCTGTTGTATGGTCCAGGCGATAACGCCGGCGAATACCAGCAACAAAATTGCAGCGTCCATCCTGCTGAGCATTCCATCCCAGAGCAACCAGGCTGTTAGCAGTGTCACTGCAGTAAGGATAGGCAGTTCCTTGCGCAAGACCTGTGAATGAACGGCGATGGGACTGATGAGTGCCGTGAGACCGAGGATCAGGGCAATATTGGTAATATTGGAACCATAGGCATTACCCAGCGCAATGCCTGCATTTCCCTGGTAAGCGGCCATTGCCGAGACCACCAGTTCCGGCGCCGAAGTGCCAAAACCAATCACCACCATGCCGATCAGCAAGGGTGGCATACCATAATATCGGGCGCTGGAAGCCGAACCTTCGACAAAGCGACCGGCGCTCCAGACCAGTAATGCAAGACCAAAAATAATTGCAATAATGGGAGCGATCATAAATTTCAGGACTCCTTAAATAACAGGTAACTGCGCCAGGTACACTACAAAAATATAACGCAGGCACTTGCCGATTCCAGTCAGTAACACAAAAATTCCAAAGCGTACACGCATGATTCCTGCTACCAGAGTCAGGGCATCCCCGCCCACCGGTGCCCAGGCCATCAACAGTGTCCACTTGCCATAGCGTTGAAACCACTTTTGTGCAGAAGCGATCTGCTCACGGCTGAAATAAAACCAGCGCCTATCCTGAAAGTGCAGCAGATAAAGGCCCAGTAACCAGTTCACCACAGCGCCAAGAGTATTGCCGACGGTAGCAACCATGACCAGTAACAGCGGGTCTCCACCCTGTTGCAGCAGGGCATACAGCATGAACTCGGAATAAAACGGCAGGATGGTGGCTGCCAGGAATGCGCTGGCAAACAGTAAGGTAATGCCAATCATCTCTGTTGCTCTTTTGCCTTGCCAACCAGCCAGCGAAACAATGCGAGCTGGGAGGGAAGGTAGCATAAATATTCAGGGTGCCACTGCACGCCAATGAGCGAGCTGCGGTCCTGATGTTCAATCGCCTGTACGATCTGGTCCAGATCCCTGGCTGTGACCTGTAAATTGTCTCCCAGACGGTCGATGGCCTGATGATGCAGACTATTGACCCGCATCCTTTTTCTGGAAGTGCATGCAGCCAGTAATGAATCACTGTTTATACTGATACGTTTGGTAGGCAGTATTCCGCGTCGGTTATAGGTGAGTTTGCGCATCGGTCGAATATCCTGATGCAGGTTGCCGCCCAGGGCGATATTGATCAATTGTGCGCCGCGGCAAATGCCCAGCACCGGAATTTTTTTACCGATAGCCCGTTTAATCCATTGCAATTCCAACTGGTCACGCTCGGCATCAATTTTTACATCCCTGGTGATATCACCGTCGTAGTGCTCGGCGCTGATATCATCACCGCCGCCAATAATTAATGCCTGCAGATGCTCTGTGAAACCTGGTTGCCGGGTACTGATACGCACAGCCTCAGCTCCTGTCAAAGCCAGGGCCAGGCGGGTACACCACCAGGATGGCGACCAGTGTTTGGCATTTCCTGTTACACCCACTCGCGGTCTTGTAGCCATTGCTGTAAATATTTCACCCATTTTGTACGCTTGACGCCCAGTATGAGACGGTGTCGATCCAGATAGTTTTCCGTCAGTTCATTCAGGGCCTGTGTATCACTGGCCAGATTTTCCAGCACTGTCCAGATATTCCATGGTTCCGACAGATACCAATCGGGCCGGTCAATTTCACAATTCGGCAGGCGGTAATGAAAGGTTTCCCTGGCACCGATACGTTCATCATCGATTACTGCTTTAACCCGTTCGGTATCAATTGCAGAAAACAGGGGTAACATATCCAGCGCCCGGTTTCGCGTTGCATTGTGCTCCAGGTAATCATCTATCAGCTTGTCCATCGACTGCGGTGGTTTACTGAGCAGGTTGCGGACATATTTTTCCGGATAAAGATCAACATAGGGAGAAATTCGCCGGGTCATGTCTACGCTGTGGGCTTTGACCAGCCACCACTGCAAGAGGCAAAAGGCCCGCAGATAATTGAGCACTGTGGATAAATCCAGGACCGCTAATTCGGTATTGATATGCACGCCATACGCGGCAATGGGTGAGCCTTCCGTCCCCTGGGCGCCAGCCTTTCTGAGATTTCCAACAATCGTGTCGCAGTAAGACAGTTGATCAAAACGCAGCGGAGGGAAGACTACTTCCAGCGGCACAACCAGGGCGGCAGAGTCCCGCAGAAAAGTAATCCACTGTTGCTCGTCTTTGCCATTGTCAGCGGTGTTTTTTAACGCGGTCCAGTCCAGCTCGATTTTGAATTTGCCGAATTCAGGCGCATTGAAGGTCCACTCAACTTCAGATTGTTTTGTCAATTCACCCGTGAGGGACTGCTGCAGGGCCCGAGCGGCAGAATCGAAATCCATGCCGGTAAATTCCAGTTCAAAGCCTACACGGCGTGCTTCTCCATTCGCACGATGTTCAAGGGGTAGGGAGCGATAACTCATGGGCTGATTCTACACTATCGCCCTGCGGATCATGAATTCATGCAGCAGGCATTCTTCCTAAATTGTCACAATTGCGTGTAAGATTGGGGGAAAACCAGAACAAGTCAGAGGGCATTATGTGCATTTGCGGAGATCATCCTGATCAAACCAGAACCTTCATCAATGCAGGTTTATCCAGGCGTCAATTATTAAGAGGCAGTGCAGCTGCGGTTTTATCAGGCGGGGCTGCAGCCATGCTGGGGCAGCAGGCGCTTGCGCAGCAGGCAGGTTCAGCTGCAGGACAAAGCAGTTATACCCCGCCCGCGGGAGCGCAAACCTTTCAGGAGCATGAAGTTATTTTCTGGGGTCGCGGCGAGGATGTCTCTGAGCAGGCTGCAGCCGAAATTGCTGCAGAAAGACAAACAAGCAGTCGTACCGCCGGCATGCAGTTTCGCGCCCAGGTCAGCTACCAGGATTCACTCAGTATGGAAACACTGACCCTGAAACCGATTCATCCCCTGCAGGTGGTGATCCAGAATGAGGCGGTGCAGGTCTGTTACTCGGCCGCTTACCAACTTAATCGCTCACGCTTTCAGGACAATGCCGTGGTCGCAGGCCATGGTGGTGTCGGTCGTGTCATAGAGGTCGGTTCTGCCGTGAAACGGGTGCAGGTCGGGGATCGCGTGATTCTTTCGGCCACTCCCAATTGTGGTTTATGCGGGCAATGCCTGCGTGGTAATGGGGATAACTGTGTGGTGCGCCTGCCGGCACTTTCCTCGGCGACCATGTCTGACGGCACGCCAGTGTATTTGACTGCGCCAGTGATGGGGCCGGCCGGACATTCTGAAATTCTGATCGCCGATGAAGAATGGGTGGTGCCGGTCTTTACCGATCTGCCCGCCGATGAACTGTCGATGTTAATCTGTGCACCGGCTGTTGGTCTGGGTATCACCACTGTCAAACACCCGATTGAAGTAGGCTCTGATGCGGTGATTTACGGCCTCGGGCCGCTGGGTATGGGTGCCGTGCAAGGCGCCAGAATCCAGGGTGCAGAAAAGATTATCGGCATTGATCCGATTTCCTATCGCCGGGAACTGGCTATGCAAATGGGCGCTACACACGTACTGGATCCCAATGATTATAGTGAGAGTGGGCTGGTTGATGCGGTCATGGCACTTACCCCCGATGAGGTCGCCGATAACGGGAGTTATAAGCGGCACTACCTGGGTGAGCGGCAACACGGTGCGCTGTATGCCATCGAAGCAACAGCCACATCCCAGTATCCCCATGCTCCGGGCGTTGAGATGGCCCCGGAAGATGTGAATATCTTCGAGCAGGTCTATGCTTCGGTGCGTCCCGGCGGTTATGTAACCAGTGCGGGTTTTCCGCGCGGCGATGTCAATTCCCGCCTGGTAGCCTGGAGCAACAAAACCATTTCCGGTGGTAATTTCCCCGGTCTGAACGTGCTTAGTGATCTGCCGAAGTTTATCAATCTGGTTGAGCGCGGCATGTTTGATGCGCGAGCGATGATTGGCCGGGTTTACGGGCCGGACCAGATGCGTGAAGCCATGGAAGGGGCGATGAGCCGTGAATATCTGACGACCGTGATTGATTTCACTTAGTCAGGGCTTCCCTAATCAGCAAAAGGCGTACTTTTAATTTTATTGTTGAGGCCAAGCTTGATATGCGTGGCAATAAAGCTTTCGGGTTTAATGTCGGCCTGCTTTTGCAATATTGCCGTGAATAATTCCTTGAAGCCCAGACGCGGGTAGTCTTGCAGAATTTCCTGCAGGGCATGCGCCGGAATTTCATCAAAGCGAATGCCGATCACATCAACACCAGCCCCGAAATGCACCAGTGCGGCTTCCGGTTCCCGCTTGTGGGCAATACCGATTGAGGTATGCAGGGCAATGGCTTCATGGACCAGGTCAGCTTTATGCTCATCATAGTGATTGGCAAGGCAGAATCCATGCGCCGCTTTTGCGCCAACATATTCAAATGAACCGGGATCAGCAGCGTGTTTTTCCGTTAGGCCAATATCGTGCATGATGCTTGCCAGATAAAACACTTCCTTATCAAATTTAAGCCCATCCTGATGTGCCAGGATGCAGCCAAAAAGATAAGTCCGGTAACAATGGTTCAGGAGCATGTCACCGGAGATTTCCCGAACCAGTCGGGTAGCTTTTTGGGCAATTTCCGAATCAGGAAGTTTATACGCTTCCGGCACCAGGGGAATGAGTTCGCGTAAACCCAGCCGCCGACTCAGTTTCATTCTGGCCATACGCAAATCCAGGCCGATAAAACGCGGGAGCATTTTGCAGACATGCTGCCGTCCTGGATCTTCTGAGAGATTTCTGTCTTCCATATCAGCCTTAACCTTTAACCTGTTGCTGCTCACGCAGCAAGTAAGTGTTTCAGGGCCGGGTCCAGTCCCAGCCCCAGCATGCGTTCAACGGCCGCCTTGCTGCGCCAGACCCAGTTTAATAAACGGTTCCTGAGCATGACTTCCTGTTGAAAAGCCGGACGCCGGTATATGCGTTCGTACCAGGCAAACAGCAATGGATGATGCTCAGAGACGAGATAGCCGGTCTCAATCAGGCGCAATAATTTCATGGCCCAGAACACATCTGCCATGGTGAGGATGTCGCCGGTGAGATAGTTGCGGCCATCGCCCAGTTTCTGATTGAGAACGCTCAAAGCCTTGTGAAGTTCCAGCAGGTGCTCATCAAAAACCTGCTGGGGGATGCCCTTGTTGCTGAAGGCCTCGTAAAAGGCGACCAGGTTTTCCCGGTCATTTCCACCTTGCGCAAGTTGTTTCAGGTTTGCCTGTTCTTTAGCAGAGAGCATGGCAAGCCGCCCAAGACTCCAGCGAAAACTGACATAGCGCAGTGACAGGTGCAGCTCCTTTGCCTGCTCAACCAGGGCCAGTGTCTCCTGGCGTTTCCCGGGATCAGACGGAATAAAAGATGGACCGCCAAATGCCTGATCCAGGTACTCGATGATATCCATGGACTCAAGATAAAGCCTGCCGTCATGGGCCAGTGCCGGTACCACCATATCAGGATGAATCCGGGCATATTCTGCGGACATGTTCTGTTTTTTGATCAGGGAGACACTGCGGCTGATCCAGGTACCGGTAGCGGCTGCCAGGGTACCAGGCGAGACACTGTCGAATTTCACATCCCGGCCACGCTGCAGGTTTTTCTCGCCCAGCACAAAGCGAACCCGCTGGGCACAGGGTGCACCGTCAAAATGAAACAGGTGCAGCCCCTGCAGTCGGGGAACAATTTCACTCTTGCTGTCATTTATCTGAGGCATCATTGCTCCTGTATCTATATTTATGTACTATCTCGAATATAAATAAATAAATCAAGCATTATTATTCGAAACGGTATAAATATGGAAGAAAGGCAAACACGGGCAGGTGCAGGGACCAGGCAGACAAAGCGGACAAGGGGACGACCCAGGCTTTATGATACTGAACAGGCAATCAGGGCAGCCGGGGAGGTGTTCTGGGAAAAGGGTTTTAGCGGGACTTCACTTGATGATTTATCTGCTGCCATGGAGATGAACCGACCCAGTATCTATCGCGCCTTTGGCGACAAGGAAGAGATTTACCGACGGGCACTGAACCAATTCGGGACTATAATGGACGAGGCATTCAGGGACAGTTTCAATTCTGGTAAAGACATCCGTGAAAACCTGAAACGTTTTTATCGAAAAGCACTGGAAGTTTATTCCAGTGATGAGTCAGCGCTTGGTTGCATGCTATGGTCGACGGCACCGGCGAGCACATTAATTCACCCGGAAGTTAAGGCGGACTTGTTAGCGGCAATAAAACATGTTGATAAAGGAATACTGAAATCCCTGGAGCAGGCTTGGGATCGGAGTCAGTTACCTGGTGATACCGACATGAAAACCCTGGGAAAATTGTTGCAGGCATTATTGCATAGCATTTCTATCCGGGTACGTGCCGGAGAGTCCATAACCTCCATACGAAAATTTGCTGACAGTGCTGTCGATTTATTGCTGGGTCCAGCATGAGCGATATGTAAAAAAAATAAAATATAAATTCACTATCCGGGAGCATAATAAAATGGGACAGGAAGAAAAAATAAAACAGATACTGGATCTTTATACCGAAGGAACCTATGAAGGGGATGCAGATAAATTACAGGCCAGTTTTCATGAAAAGGCGGTGATGAACGGTTATCTCGGTGAGCATTTATTGCTGGCTACGCCTGAGCCTTTTATTGCAGAAGTCTGCAAGCAGCCCATGAAAGACAGCGGCTTTGCCTACAATCCGGTTATCAGCGCGCTGAATATAGATGAAAAAGTTGCAACTGCCACGCTGGAGGAGACTTACCCGGATGGCATGCGTTTTACCAATTTCTTCCATCTGATTGATGACGGTTCCGGGTGGAAAATTATCAGCAAGGCCTTTATCGGACATGCTACAGATACTTGAGCTTACGCTGTATTATTAAGATACAAGCCAGCCTCCTGATGTTATATTGAGACTGGAATATAAAAATAAAACAGTGAAGCTGTTTTGCTCAATACCAGACAGTTAAGCTACTGTGCTTGCCAGCAGTAATTTTCAATTATGAAGATCATTATTATCGGCTCCGGCTTGATGGGAATTGCATCAGCTTTCTATTTATCAGAACAGGGCCATGAAATCACTGTCATTGACCGGCAGTCCGGGCCGGCCCGGGAAACCAGCTTTGCCAATGCCGGTGTCCTGCATCCCAGCCAGGCCAGCCCCTGGAATCATCCGGGTATTGCCCGCCAGATTTTAGGCTGGATGGGCAAAGAAGATTCTCCTTTTTTATTACGGGCTTCTGCACTTCCATCCCTGTTCGGCTGGGGCCTGTCCTTTCTGCGGCATGCCAGTCCTGAGCGCTTTCGCGCGAACCTTCAGTCCAATACGGTACTGGCAAACTACAACATGCAATGCCTGCAGGAGTTATTGAGCCGACATCCAATTTCATACAGCGCCTCCAGTCTGGGTAGTCTTAAAGTACTGGATAATGAACAGGACATGGAAAAACAGAGTGAAGCGGTTTCTTTATTTACGGACCTGGGCGTGAATTGCAAAATACTCAACCAGGCTGAGATTTTTGCCCTGGAACCAGCCCTGGTTGAAAACGGTAAAAAGCTGGTTGGCGGTATTCATTATGTGGATGACCAGGCCGGGGATGCCCATGAATTTTGTCTGCAGCTGGCTGCACTGGCACAGCAAAACCAGGTGCGTTTTGAATATGATACGCGGGTCTCGGGGTTTGAGAAATCCGGTCAGACAGTCACTGCAGTTAAAACCGACAGGGGGGATTACCAGGCCGATGCTTTTGTCCTGGCTGCAGGAAGTTACAGTCCCATTCTTGCCAGATCAGTCAAACTGAATTTACCCATCCGTCCGGTCAAAGGCTATTCCATCACTGTGGATATGAGTGACTGGGAAAATCCACCACGAATGCCGGTAATAGATGAAACTGCGCATGTGGCTATTGTGCCGCTGGGTAATCAATTGCGTGCTGCAGGCACTGCTGAATTAACCGGCTACAATACCGAACTCAATCAACGTCGGGTGCAGATGGTTATTGATCAGGTCACTGCCAGATATCCGGCTGCCAGCGAATCTGTCAAAGCCGGAAGATTCAGTTCCTGGGCCGGCCTGCGACCCAGCACCAGCGATGGCGTGCCCATCATCGGTGCCAGCCCTTTTAATAATCTCTACCTGAATACCGGGCAGGGTCATCTGGGCTGGACATTTGCCCTGGGTTCCGGAAAGCTGCTTGCTGACCTGCTTGGTTCAAAGCCGGTCGATATAAAACACGAGCCATACAGCTATGCACGGTTTTAAGCTGCAAACGGAAACTCCGACATGAAGCTTCCTTCTCTCCAAAAACTGCAGGCCATCATTCTTCCGGGATTGATCTTTCAGTCAGTGGTCATTGCCGGTGGTTATGCAACAGGCCGGGAGCTGGTTGAATTTTTTCTTTCCAATGGTCCGCAGGCGGGTTTATACGGCATGCTGGTGGCGACTATCGTCTGGTCGCTGGTGCTGGCCACGAGTCTTGAATTCGCCAGGCTTACGCAAAGTTACGATTACAAAACATTTTTCAGAAAGCTGCTGGGGCCGGCCTGGGTGCTTTATGAAATTGTCTATATCATTACCATTGTCCTGATTCTGTCGGTAATCGGTTCCGCTGCCGGCATTCTGCTTGCGGATATGATTGGCACTCCGCCCCTGATCGGTACCATCATCCTGATTGTCACCATCGGCGTTCTGACTTTTTTTGGCACCAGCCTGATTGAACGGGTACTCGCCAGCTGGTCGCTGCTACTTTACCTGGTCTATATCAGTTTTCTGATCATTGGCTTCAGTAAATTCGGCGATAACATCGGCTTCAATTTCAGGGAGTCGCCGGAAAATAATGCCTGGGTGGGTGACGGTATCAAATATGCCAGTTACAACCTGGCTATTATTCCGACCATCCTGTTTTGCATGCGTCATATAAAAACACGGGGTGAAGCGATTACCGGTGGTCTGCTCGGCGGTGTTATCGCGATTGTGCCCGGAATACTGTTTTATTTTGTGCTGGTCGGCTTTTATCCGCAAATTATTGAAGAAGCCGTACCGGTCAACCAGATTCTAGGCATGATGAATCTGCCAGTGTTTCAATTGCTGTTCCAGATAGTCATATTCGGAACTTTTATTGAAACCGGTACGGCGCTCCTGCATGCCCTGAATGAACGTGTCGCAGTGACATACCGGGCAAAGTCATTGCAGATGCCGGTTTATCTGCGCCCAGCCATTGCCGTCATCACCATGGTCATAGCCGTATTCATCAGTGACCGGATCGGGCTGATTGCCCTGATTGCCAATGGCTATGTCCTGCTGACCTACCTGTTTCTGCTGGTTTTTGTATTACCCCTGTTTACAATAGGGGTATACAAAATTCTCGGTTATTACCGCAGCACTGAAAATAACACCTCCGATTAATAATAAATAATAGTGAGATTTTTATGAGCATCCAACGACTAAAAACCAATGACCGTATGAGCCAGGCAGTAATTCATGGGGATACCGTGTATCTGGCAGGACAGGTAGCACTGACAGCTCGCGGTGAAAGTGTTACCGCGCAGACCACAGCGATTCTCGCGCAGATTGATGCCTTGCTGGCTGAAGCCGGTACCGATAAATCCAAAGCCCTGAGTGCGACAATCTGGCTTGCCAGCATGGATGATTTTGCTGAAATGAATGCGGTCTGGGATGAATGGAGTAAAGGCGGTAATGCGCCCTGCCGCGCCTGTGTGGAGTCACGTCTGGCGTCGCCGGATTTTACCGTCGAGATAGGGGTGATAGCCGCTCTTTAATGCCAGATTACATACATCAGACACCCTGGAAATACTCATGAAAAATTCAGTTCGCAATCGACAATTGAAACCCAGACTGATCATTACGGCTATGCTGATATTGGCTATCAGCGCCTGTTCCGAAGCGCCGCCGGCCTATGAGCTGATACTGCGTGGCGGAACAATTATTGATGGCAGTTCACAGCCTGGTTTTACGGGTGATGTGGCCATCAATGGCGATATGATTGTGGCCATCGGCGATCTTGGTGAGGCAAGTGGGCAGATGGAGATCGACGTCAGTGGTCAGGTAGTGGCGCCGGGTTTTATCAATATTCACAGTCATTCGGTTGGCGATGCGCTGGCCACGGCAGTGAACATGATCAGCCAGGGCGTGACGACTGAAATCATGAATTCCGATGGCAGAAGCCCGCTGGATATCGAAACGCAGTTTACAGGTTTTGCGCAAAATGGCCTTGCCCTGAACGTGGGCGGATATGTCGGCTTTAACAGTGTCTGGGAAGAAGTCGTCGGACTGGAAGATACCCGGCCGACGCAGGCCCAGATTACCGAAATGCAGAATTTGATCCGCTCGGCACTGGAAGATGGTGTCTGGGGTGTATCGGCGGGGCTTGATTATGTACCCGGCTACTATGCAGAAACACAGGAAGTCATCGCCGTACTGGATCCCTTCGATGACTGGAACGTGGTGTTTACCAATCATGATCGCCTGACTCCGGAAACGGATTACAGTTCCATCATCGGCATGACTGAAACCATCACCATTGGGGAAGCAGCCGGGCTGGTACCGCTGGTGACCCACATGAAAGTTCAGGGCTGGGAACAGGGCAAAGCCGGTGAAATTCTTGAAGCAATGCGTGTGGCTGAAACTACCAATTCCGAAGGCGCCGTGGCAGACGTCTATCCCTATCTGGCCGGTGCCACCGGACTGTCGGCATTGATTATTCCAGGCTGGGCCCAGGCTGGCGGCCGGGCGGCCATGCTGGAACGTTTTCAGGATCCCGAACTGCGTGCGCAAATTATTGCAGAAGCCGAACAGGCAATGGAGTTACGCTGGGGCGGCGCTTCTGGTGTTTTTGTCATGAGTAACCAGCAGGAGCTGACTGACATCATGGCAGATTTTGGCACAGACTCGGCTGGTGAAGCAGTAATCCGCGTACTACAGGAGGCAGACAGTGGTGTGATTCTGCGCTTTGGCAGTGAGGAAGACCTGATAGAAATCATGCAGCATCCCACGGTTTCCATTGCCTGTGACTGTGATGCGGTGCCGGAAGGTGCACGGGTGCATCCACGTTACTGGGGAACTTTTCCCAAAGTGCTGGGTGAATATGTTCGGGAAAAACAGGCTTTAAGTCTGGAGCAGGCCATTTACAAAATGACCTGGCTGCCGGCAAAGACCATTGGCATTACTGACAGGGGACTGCTGAAGCCGGGCATGGCAGCAGATATCACCGTGTTCGATCCGCAAACGGTCATTGATCATGCCACCTATGAAAACCCGACAGCCAGACCGGTTGGCATCAATTACGTCATCGTTAACGGAGAATTTGCTCTCAGCGAAGGCGTGGTAAGCGGTGCCAATTCAGGTGAAGTGCTGGCAAGACCCAGACCATTTTAAAGGGGCCTGCTATTGCCTGAGCACTTTCTTTAATGCACTCAGGCAATAAAGTACATTGCCGGCATTGGCGGAATAGCCCATCAGGCCGATGCGCCATAATTTGCCGGCACTGTCACCAAGACCAGCACCAATTTCAAGATTGTAATCATTCAGTAATTGCGCGCGTACACTCGCATCATCCACCCCTTCAGGAATACGTACTGCGTTCAGCTGTGGCAGGCGTTCTGCTTCCGGCACACTGAGCTCAAGACCCAGTTCCTGCAGACCGGCTTTGAGCGATTCATGTTGCTGACGGTGACGCTGCCAGGAATTTTCCAGACCTTCTTCATGCAGGATACACAGTGCTTCGTGCAGGGCATACAGGGGATTGATCGGCGCCGTATGATGATAGGCACGTTTACCCTCACCCTCCCAGTAACCGAGAATAAGACTCAGATCCAGGAACCAGGATTGGCACTTGGATTGACGCTTACTGACTTTTTCCATCGCCGCCTCATTAAAAGTGACGGGCGATAGACCCGGAATGCAGGACAGACACTTTTGTGTGCCGGAATAAACTGCATCCAGTTTCCATTCATCCACTTTCAGGGGCACACCGCCCAGCGAGGTGACGGTATCGACTATGGTCAGGCAATCATGTTCATGCGCGAGTTTGGCCAGTGTCTGGGCATCCGATAATGCGCCGGTTGAGGTTTCCGCGTGGACAAAAGCCAGAAGACTGGCATCCGGGTTTGCCTTCAGGGCCTGCTCCACTTTTTCGGGATCAACTGCACGTCCCCAGGGATCATCGACGATAACTGCTTCACCGCCACAACGAATGACGTTTTCCAGCATCCGGCCGCCAAACGCGCCGTTTCGACAGACAATGACTTTATCACCGGGTTCAAGCATATTGACGAAGCAGCACTCCATGCCGGCGGAGCCCGGGGCAGAAATGGGCATGGTCACTTCGTTGCCGGTTTGAAAGGCATCCCGTAATAACTGTTTCAGTTCATCCATCATGCCGATAAACAGGGGATCCAGATGGCCGATCGTGGGACGGGAAAGCGCCTCCAGTACCCGCGGATGAACATCGGAAGGACCGGGACCCATCAGGGTGCGTTCAAGGGGGTGAAAGGAAGTGATGGTATTTTTCTGCATTGTCATCCTGGAAAATATGTCTGTCTGTTTTTATTGTGATGGGAACCAGATGTCGCCTGTGTTCACCGTGTATCGGGCAAAGCATTGCAATACACGGCCAGGCTATGCACTATAAACGCCTTCTTGTGATACTTGCAATAAGGGATAGGGAGTAAGCACAGATGTTCATGCGCCTGAAAGATGTTCGTAATGTTGCCGATTTTCGCAAGATGGCCAGGCAACGCCTGCCTGGACCCATCTTCCATTACATCGATGGCGCCGCTGACGATGAAGTTACCTATCGCCGCAATACTTCCGCCTACGATGAGGTAGACCTGGTACCCAATGTGTTGGCCGGGGTCGAAGACATCGATTTATCAACCACAGTGTTGGGACAAAAGATCGGCATGCCACTGTTCCTGGCACCGACAGCCCTGCAACGGCTTTTTCATCATGATGGCGAGCTGGCCGTTGGCAGGGCAGCTGAAAAATACAATACGATTTTCGGCGTGTCTTCACTTGGGACCGTCAGTGTGGAAAAAATTGGCGAGACCATCAGCACGCCCAAACTGTTTCAGCTTTATTATCACAAGGACAAAGAGCTCACCCGCAGCATGATAGATCGCTGCAGGGAAGCCGGATTTGATAGCCTGGCCCTGACCGTGGATACCATCGTCGGCGGCAACCGGGAAAGGGATTTATATACCGGCTTCACCACACCGCCACGCTTAAGTCTGAAAAGTCTGCTGAGTTTCATGACGCACCCGGCATGGGCATTCAATTATTTCACCCATGAAAAATTTGAACTGTCCCAGCTCAAGGATTATGTAAAAGAAGGTTCCAATCTGTCGATTACCGTCGCGGATTATTTTAATGTCATGATGGATCAGAGCATGGACTGGAAGGCTGCCGAGGAAATTGCCAGCTACTGGGGAAAAACTTTTGTGCTCAAGGGCATCATGTCCGTCGAGGATGCCAGGCGCGCGGTGGATATCGGGGCCAGCGCCATCATGGTCTCCAATCATGGTGGCAGACAACTCGATGGTTCACGCGCACCTTTTGACCAGCTGGCCGAGATCGTTGATGCAGTGGGGGATCAAATCGATGTGATCTGTGATGGCGGCATACGGCGCGGCACGCATATCCTCAAGGCATTGTCAGTCGGGGCCAAAGCCTGCTCGGGTGGCAGGCTCTATCTATACGCTCTGGCAGCAGCCGGACAGCCAGGCGTGGAAAAAGCCCTCTCACTCCTGCACAGCGAACTGCTCAGGGATATGAAACTGATGGGCTGTAAATCGGTAAAGGATTTGCATCGCGGCAACCTGCGTTTCCGCTAGGCCTGTTTACCTGGGGGAAACCAGATCGGGCGGGCTGTACCCGGCAAAAAACGCTTTCAGGTTTTTCAGGACACGCAATCCCATGGCAGTCCGGGTTTCCAGTGTGGCGCTACCCAGGTGGGGCAGGAGCACGACATTTTTCATTGCCAGCAGGCTCGCCGGAATTTCCGGCTCGCGGGCATAGACATCAAGCCCGGCGCCGGCAATTGCCCCATTCTGCAGGGCCGCAATCAGGGCATCTTCATCAATGACATCGCCACGCGAAGTATTAATCACAAAAGCATGTTTCGGTAGCAGGGAAAGCGTGTCTGCATTGAGCAGATGCCTTGTCGCATCACCGCCGGGGCAGTGCAGGGAAAGATAATCACATCGCGGCAACATGGCCTCCAGACTGCCACAATACTCGGCTTGCAGATCACCCTGGACCTCCGCATGCAGAGGCTTGCGGTTATGGTAAAGCACCTTCATGCCAAAACCCTTGCTGGCCCGTTGTGCCGTGGCCAGTCCGATTCGGCCCATGCCGATGATGCCCAGTGTTTTTCCACTGACCATGGTGCCCAGTAACTGGGTAGGGTACCAGCCGGACCACTGCTTGCTGCGAACCAATCTTTCTCCTTCTCCGGCTCGCCTGGCCAGCATGAGCAGGATTGTCATGGCCAGGTCGGCTGTCGCGTCGGTCAGTACATCGGGCGTATTGGTGATGCTGATACCAAGCTTCCCGGCTGCAGACAGGGCGATATGATTGAAGCCGACACCGAAATTCGCAAGTATGCGGGTTCTGGGGGAACTGATGCCCTGGAAAAGATCTGCGTGTATATTGTCGGTGACAGTGGGGCAGATGGCATCGAAATTCTGCAGGGCATCCCGCCATTGATCATCCGCAAGCGGGGTGTCAGAGGGGTTCAGGCTTACATCAAAATGTTCCTGAAAAGCTGCCTCCACTTCATCGGGCAAATGTCGTGTCAGTAATACCTTGATGTCTGACAATTGCAACTTCCTCCTTTTTTATTTCTGATTGATACCAATGTAGCTTTATCTGCCGGGCATGGGAAGAGCCCAGGCCCGGTTAGCACCGGGCTAGACATTACCGGAAAGAGCTTATACCCTCATTTTTGCCTGTCTGTTCTGTGGGAAGTTGGACAATTCACCTGAAGGGAATATTAAATGAACGATGATAAGACGGATGATAAGACGGATGAGGTACTAGACCACCTGAAAGCAATCAGGAAATCATTAAATTCGCTGGTGAGTTATGGGGCCTTTGCCACATTGATTTTGATACTGGCGTTATTGGGTGGATTCTTTTTTTATTAGAACTCTGCCCGGACAGACAAAAGCTATCGATACTCCTAAAACAAAAATTAAATTATAAGAATAATAAGGGGGCTTTATGTGGCAGCAGGAATACCTTCCGCTTGGTAACAGTCTTGCCCTGTCTTCACTCGCTGCAGCCTTCCCGATATTCGTTCTGCTGATCCTGATTGGCGTGTTACGTAAACCGGCCTGGGTGGCAGGATTGTCCGGTTTGCTGGCTGCGGTGCTGGTGGCGCTGTTGATATACGGTATGCCACTGCCGCAGATGGTCAGTTCAGTCAGCATGGGGGCAGCCTTCGGACTTTTTCCCATCGGCTGGATCGTGTTCTGGGCAGTGGTGCTGTACCGGCTCACTGCCGATACCGGGCATTTCGAAGTCATCAAGGATTCCATCGGCGGCCTGACCACTGACCGCCGCATTCAGGCAATACTGATTGCCTTTGCGCTGGGTGCTTTTATCGAAGGCGCGGCAGGATTTGGTACTCCGGTTGCCGTTGCTGCAGCCATGCTGACCGGCCTGGGTTTTTCGCCGTTTTTTGCCGCCGGGATCTGCCTGCTTGCCAATACCGCACCCGTTGCTTTCGGATCGATTGGCATCCCCGTCATTACCCTGGCCGGTATCACCGGACTGCCGGAAAATGAACTGAGTGCCTGGGTTGGACGATTGTGTGCTCCGGTTGCCCTGTTTATCCCGGCTTACCTGGTGATGGTGATGGGAGGCTGGAAGGGGCTGAAAGGAGTGTTGCCGGCAGCTGCTGTGTGCGGTATCTGTTTCGCTTCCATGCAGTATTTCATGTCCAACTATGTGGGGCCTGAACTGGTGGATATCGTGGCGTCCCTATCCGCCATTATCGGTTTAGTGGTTCTGCTCAAACTCTGGCAGCCTTCGGATGATTTCGTCTGGGAAGGCGAAACACAGGCAAGTATGACAATAAATTCACATGGTTTCGGACGCACTGTACTGGCCTGGTCGCCTTACCTGTTTCTGGTGTTTTTTGTTTTGCTCTGGGGCAGTGGTGTCATTGGCGAACTGTTAAACAGTGCCACAGTTGTTTTTCAGTGGCCCGGTCTGCATAACCAGATCATTCAGGGGACACCGGTTGTTGATACCCCCACACCCTATGCTGCCACTTATTCACTCAACTGGATTTCCGCGGCTGGCTCTGCCTGCGGCCTGGCAACAGTGGTATCGGCCATTGTATTCAGAATGTCAGTTGCTGATTACTTTAAATTGCTGGCATCTGTCCTGCACCAGTTATCCTACAGCCTGTTGACCATCGCGTCTGTTCTCGGACTGGCGTTTCTGATGAATTATTCCGGGGCAACCGTTACGCTGGGCCTGGCCTTTGCCGCTACCGGCACACTGTTCCCCTTCTTCAGTGCCATGCTCGGTTGGCTCGGGGTTTTTCTGACCGGCAGTGATACTTCAGCCAATGCCCTGTTCGGTAATTTACAGGTAGTCACCGCAAATACACTGGGTCTGGATCCTACACTGATGGCCTCAGCCAATTCAGCCGGCGGGGTCATGGGCAAGATGATCAGCCTGCAATCACTGGCAGTCGCAGTGGCCGCAACCGGCATGTCACGGTCCGAGGAAGGAAAACTGTTCCGTTTTACTTTCAGGCACAGTGTCTTTCTGGCGGTGGTGCTTGGTTTGTTAACCTCGGTTTATGCCTACCTTATATAAGGAAATTTCCAGTAAAAAAGGTTTAAACTATTTTTAACTGAAGTAATGTACTGGCTTTTCTGCGGTTTACTCAAGCAAGTGCCTGCAGGTTTTTAAATGCCTCCAGACTGTCAGGGTTCGCCAGCGCCGAAAGATTGCTGATACTTTTACCATGAATGGTATCGCGTACTGCTGTTTCTGAAATTTTTCCTGAACGGGTTCGTGGGATATCCGGCACCTGGATAATCAGGGCAGGGACATGCCGTGGCGATGCATCGTGACGAATCTTCTGCCTGATGCGGTCGCTCAGTTCCTCATCCAGTTTGACTTCATCCTGTAAAACCACAAACAGAATAATGCGCTGGTCACCATTCTGATTCTGGCCGACTACGATGCTTTCCTTTACTTCATCAATACTTTCCACCTGGCGATAAATTTCCGCCGTGCCGATACGAACGCCTCCAGGATTCAATGTCGTATCGGATCGGCCATGAATCACAAAACCATGATGTGCGGTCTTCTCGATAAAATCGCCGTGCGCCCAGACATTATCAAAGCGGGAAAAATAAGCCTCGTGATAAATTGAGCCGCTTTTATCGCCCCAAAAATAAAGCGGCATACTCAAATGTGCATTGCGACACACCAGTTCTCCGGCGCCGGACTCCATTGAGTTGCCGGTCTCATCGAACACATCGACATCGAGGCCCAGCATGGCGCATTGCAATTCGCCGCGGTAAACCGGAAGCAGGGGATTGCCGCCGACAAAGCAGGCACAGATATCCGTACCGCCGGAAATCGAAGCCAGGTGGAAGTCCGCCTTCCAGTGCTGATACAGATAATCGAAACTGCCCGGGATCAGCGGTGAGCCGGTGGATAAAATCAGTCTCAGGCTATCGAGCTTGTGTGTCCGGTTCGGCTTGAGCCTGAAGTTCTGGCAGGCATCAATGTATTTCGCCGAGGTTCCAAAGACACTGATACCTTCGGCATCAATTAAATCCTGCAGGCGTTCAGGCCCGGGATAAAAGGGATTGCCGTCATAGGTGACCAGGGTGGCACCCGTGGCCAGTCCACTAAGCTGCCAGTTCCACATCATCCAGCCGCAGGTGGTGAAATAAAAAAAGCGATCATTTTTATCCAGGTCGCAATGCAACACCTGCTCCTTCTTGTGCTGAATCAGCAGCCCCATGGCCGAATGGACGATACATTTTGGCTGTCCGGTGGTGCCGGACGAAAACATGATGACTAGCGGGGCGGAAGCGGGCAGGCGTTTGAAAGTGATGGGCGCGGGCCTGAAGGGAGCCAGCCACTCATCCCAGGAGATACAGGGCAGGCTGTCTATTGTTTTTTGCGCACCATCACCAGTCAGAACAATCCGCTTTAAATTACAGGCCCTGGCAACTGTCCTGATACTCTCATGCAGCTCAAAGTGTTTGCCAGCATAGCTATAACTTGCCACCGATAACAAAAGTGTCGGATCAATCTGCCCCAGCCGGTCACTGGCAGCCGCCGGGCCGAAATCCGGTGAGCAGGAAGCCCAGACCGCCCCGATTGATGCGCATGCCAGATAGCCGATGACTGCTTCGAGATCGTTGCATACAATCGCGGCGATACGATCCCCTTGCTTTATCCCCTCGGCCTCCAGTGCCTGGACCATGCGTGAGACTTCGTCGTATAACTGTGCACGGGTCAGTTCACGTCGGGTGCCGTCATCACGATGGGCAATCAGCGCCAGCGATGCATCCGGGTTTTGCAGCAGGTTTTCGGCGTAATTCACTTGTGCATCGGGATAAATCTTTACCTGACGAATATCATCATCAGCGCTATAAAACCGCTTTCCGGGATCACCGACTATCCCGAGGAAGTTCCACATGCTGGCATGGAAGTCCTGCGGTGAATTCACCGACCAGGCATGCAATGCTGCATAATCATTCGGCCCGGCGTGATGAAACCTGTCTGTGGCTTCAGCGAACTTCCACATGGCAGTTTGCTGTCGTTTATTATCAGGCAGCCGCCAAAGCGGCTTTAGGTCGTTTGTTCCTTGAGGCATAAGCAAATTCTAAAGGATTGCGCAAACAAAGTGGCAAATGAAAGTTTTTTGTGCCTGCCTGTCCCCGGGCTTAAGAATCCGTCAGGGCAGTGACAGTTGAATAAGGGCTCCTTCCGGAGACATTCAAGTGGCAAACCGAATACCTGGTGTGCCATGTGTCAGGCTAAACAGGAAAGCGCAATGTCCGAAATAAAAATTTCTGCCCTCCTGCGAGCCGGCCGGCAAAATGCTATAGTCGGTAACCCACACTCCTAATTCAAGGAATACAGCTCACCATGAAGCTTGCCATTTTATCCCGCGGCCCGAAGTCGTACAGTACCAGACGTCTGAAAGAGGCCGCACTGCAGCGTGATCATAAAGTTAAAATTCTGGATACGCTCAAATTCAGCATTGATCTGCGCCAGGGAATTCCTGATCTGTATTATCAACAGAAGCCTTTATCGGATTATGATGCGATCCTGCCAAGAATCGGTGCTTCCATTACCTATTACGGCACGGCAGTGGTCAGGCAGTTTCAGCAAATGGATGTGTTCTGTGCCAATACTGCGCACGGGATTATCAATTCCAGGGATAAATTAAGAAGCCTGCAGATTCTGAGCAGGCATCACATTGGTATTCCGGCAACGGCATTTGTGCGTGATAAAAAAGATGTTATCCCTGCGATTGACAGGGTGGGCGGAGCGCCTGTTGTGATCAAACTGATTGAGGGAACACAGGGGATAGGCGTCCTGCTGGCTGATACGAAAAAACAGGCGGAGTCGATTATCGAGCTGCTGCAAAGCCAGAAACAGAACGTATTAATCCAGAAGTTTGTTGCCGAGAGCAAGGGCAAGGATATTCGCGCCCTGGTGGTTGGTGACCGGGTCGTTGCGGCGATGAGAAGAGTGGCTCAGGGTCAGGAATTCCGCAGCAATGTTCATCGCGGCGGCCTGGCTGAACCGGTAGAGCTGGATGAACAGTATACGGAAACAGCCGTGCGCTCTGCTCAAATTCTGGGCCTGCAGGTTGCCGGTGTGGACATGTTGGAGGGCGCGAAAGGACCCCAGGTGATGGAGGTGAATTCCTCTCCCGGTCTTGAAGGAATTGAAACCTGTACGGATCTGGATATCGCCGGCGCCATCATTGACTATATTGCAGCCCAGGTGGATTTTCCTGAAATTGATCTGCGCCAGCGCCTGACCGTAAGCAAAGGCTATGGTGTCAGTGAAATATATGTGCCGGAAGGGTCCAAGTTTATCGGCAACTCTATTGCCGATCTCGAACTTTTTGAAAAGGACGTCAATGTGCTGACCCTGTACCGCGGGAAAAAAGTCATTCCCAATCCGCGCTCTGCCCGTATCATTGAAGCGAATGACAAGCTGCTCTGTTTTGGCAAGATGGAGTCAATGAGGGAAATGATTCCCAGCAAGACCCGTCGCAGACGCAGACCTGAAATCCTGGATCTGGTGTCAAACGAGCTTTCATGAGAATAATTGTCCGGTCATTCATAAATAAGAAATTTTGAAATGACCAGATTGTTTATCCATTAATACGGAACAATTTTTATGGCCAGGGAAAGTTTTACTATTTGCGGTGAGGAAGTTCTGCCCGGTCAACGCAAAACGCTGGAGCTTCCAGTTCCCAGCCTGTATACCCATACCCAGTTGAAAATGCCGATTCAGGTGATGCATGGGCGGTCTCCCGGCCCCTGCCTGTTTCTTTCCGCTGCCATTCATGGCGATGAAATCAACGGTGTTGAAATCATCCGCCGTGTGATCAACCTGAAGAATCTTAAACGCCTGAGTGGAACCCTGATCGCGGTCCCGGTAGTGAATATTTTCGGCTTTATCAATCAGTCGCGCTATCTGCCCGACAGGCGTGACCTGAACCGATCCTTTCCCGGATCAGAGTCCGGCTCCCTGGCCGCCAGAATTGCTTACCTCTTCCTTAATGATGTCATCGACAAATGTACGCATGGTATCGACATTCATACCGCCGCCATTCATCGTGAAAATTTCCCGCATATCCGCGCAGTACTGGATGATCCGGAAACGGAACGTATGGCCAATGCTTTTGGCTCACCCCTTATTCTCGGCACCAGTATCATCGAAGGCTCGCTGAGGGAATCTGTCAAAGAAAAAGGCATCAGTATCATTGTCTATGAGGCCGGGGAAGCACTGCGCTTTAACGAAGTTTCGATAAGGGCAGGGGTGCGCGGAATCATCTCGGTGATGCGTGAGCTGGACATGCTGCCGAAACTGAAAAAGCCCAGAAAAGCTCCTGTCACTTTTGTGGCTAAAGACAGTAGATGGATACGGGCCCCGCAAAGCGGCATTGTCCGCCTGATCAAGCCACTGGGTTCAATGGTGTTAAAGGACGACGTCCTGGGTGTCGTTGCAGACCCCTTCGGGGAAAAAGAGCAGCAGGCCCTTTCGCCCTTTAATGGAATCATCATCGGTAAAACCAACCTGCCACTGGTCAATGAAGGCGAGGCACTGTTTCACATTGCCAAAGTGGATCGCCTCAGGTCTGCGCAGGAACAGATTGAAAAGTTTCAGACCAGGCTCGACCCCAACACTGACGAAATAGAAGCAAGGGAACCGCCGCTCAATTGAGTGAAATTAACTGCTGTCAGTCAATGATGAACTTCAGGACGAAGCTTCGGGGCTGTTACTGAGATTTCTGGTATAGCGAAGAATCCACCAGGTGATCAGCAGCCCGGCAAGCAGATTGCCGATGGCAGCACCTGTAAACAGGCCACCTATCCCGCCAAGCCAGGCACCCAGCAGTGCCAGCGGCACATAAAATATAAAAAAGCGAACAAAGCTGGTAATAAGTGCATTGCGCGGTGCATGCAGGGCATTAAAACTCGAGGCGCTGAGTACCATCATGCCCTGGAAAGCATAACTGATGGGCAGAATTCTCAACACCAGAATGATGACGTCCCTGACGGCCTGTTCGGGTGAAAAAATTGCTGCAATAAAGGGTGCAGTCAGGGCAATCAGGGCATACAGCACAAACTGCAGAAGCAGCACGAATTTAAGGGACAATTTCAGGCCATGCCGTAAACGACTGTACTGCTGGGCGCCGAAATTCTGACTGATAAAGGGTGGCAGACTCATGGACATGCCCAGCACGATGATCAAGACCAGCGCTTCGATTCTGACCACCACACCAAAGGCGGCAACCGCTGCAGAGCCATAAACAGCCAGGGTCGCGGTGATCACACCGGTTGCCAGTGGGGTAATCATGTTGGCCAGGGCAGCGGGCAGGGCAATTTTCAGTAGCTGGCACCAGTCCTGAACCAGTTTGCCCAGGCCTGGCCAGAATATTTTCAGCATCTTTTCCCTGCCGGCCAGACAATACCAGATAAAAATATTGGTCAGCACCCAGGTGATGACGGTGGCAATAGCAGCCCCCTTGATGCCAAAAGCGGGCAGGGGACCGGGGCCAAAAATCAACAGCGGATCAAGGCAGGCATTGATGCCGGCAGCTGACATCATCAGGCGTCCCTGGGTTTTGGAGTTGCCGGTGGCGCGCATCACAGCCGTACCCGCAAACTGCACCAGAAAAAGCGGAATGCCCAGTAACCAGAAACTCAAAAAGTCATGGATAAATACCAGGGTGTCGGGGTCTGCACCCATGCGCGTGAAAATCCAGGGGATGGAAGCGATGGCCGGATAGATCACCAGCAGACCAAAGAGATAGGCGAAGGCAACGGCCGCATAGGTGAATTCTTCTGCCTTTTCCCGCTTGTTGGCGCCGATAAATTTGGCCACCTGGGCCGAAGTCCCAATTGCCAGACCAACGCCGAGATAGGTGACCATGATCATGGCAGGAAAGGTAAAGCCAAAAGCCGCCAGTTCCTGGGTCCCCAGCAGACTGATAAACCAGGTATCGGCCAGGTAGAACAGTATCATGGCCACTGCACCGATGGTCACGGGCACGGATGTCCGGTAGATAACCTGGCCAACCGGGTCATGAACCAGGTCGGGTTTGGCAGAGGTATAGGACTGGCCTGTCAGCAGACGATAGAACAAATCAGGAATTCATTATTGTTTGTAGAATAGTTGTCGGATTCTACATTATCTGTTGCTGAATTGTTCAGCCTTAGTAAGATACTGACATGAATGAGCTGATACAGGCAGGAAAGAGGAGAGCAAGGTGAAAAAAAGCACGGTTACTGCTGTTTTGAAGGGCTTCAAGGCAATTCTGGTTTTTGTTTTCTGTCTTGGTAATACTGTTGCGGCTTTTGCGCAGTCACATTCATCACAGCAGGTGGTTGAACTGATCAACGACTATCGCAGTGAACGTGAACAGCTGATCCTGCAGGATTTCGTCGAGCTGTTGTCCCTGCCCAATTCGGCAGTCAATCTCGACGATATGGAGAGAAATGTTGATCACATTCTTGGTCTGCTTGATTCAAGAGGATTCACTACCCGGCGCTTGCAGGCCGGCGGTGCGCCTTATGTCTATGCGGAACTGCTGAACCCGCAAGCCAGTGAAACGGTGCTGATCTATGCGCACTTTGATGGCCAGCCGGTGTTACCGGAAGACTGGGCCTATCCTCCCTTTACACCGACCCTGCTGGATGCTCCTTTGCAGGACAATGGTCAGCCGGTCGAGATCAGCGAAGTCACTGGCAGCTTTGATCCGGAATGGCGGCTCTACGCCCGTTCTGCCGGTGACGACAAAATGCCGGTCATTGCCTTGATTCACGTGCTTGATGCGCTCAGGGAAAATGACATTCCCCTGTCCGTGAACCTTAAGGTATTGCTGGATGGCGAAGAGGAAATCGGCTCTCCGACCATCGGCAACATTATCGATAATAATCCGGGCCTGCTGGATGCAGATTTATTCCTGTTCTGTGACGGACCCATGCATCAGTCACGCCAGGCGCAACTGGTATTTGGCGTGCGCGGCAGCAAAACCCTCGACATGACCACTTACGGGGCCAACCGACCGTTGCATTCCGGGCATTACGGCAACTGGGGGCCCAACCCCATCATGCAGATGGCCTATCTGCTGACCAGTATGCGAGATGAAAGCGGAAGAATTCTGATTGACGGTTATTACGATCAGGTGGCGGCACTGACCGACCAGGAACTCACTGCCCTGGAAAACATGCCCGACATGACCGCCAGTTTGCAGAATGAACTGGCAGTAAATACACCGGAAGGCGATGGCATGCGCCTGGCCGAACTGGTGACCCTGCCGGCCATTAATGCCCGGGGCTTTTCAGCCGGCGGCGTTGGTAACCTGGGCAGCAATATTATTCTGACCTCCGCTACTGCATCACTCAATCTGCGCCTGGTGCCAGATCAGCAACCCGGTGACATCGAAACACTGATTGAAAGACATATTACCCAGCAGGGCTTTCATATTATTTATGAAGATCCGACTGACGAGGTATTACGCAACAATGCTAAAGTCATCAAACTGGACTGGCGGGGCGAGGGCGCGCCGGGACTCAGAACTTCCATGGATGGCCCCATGGCCAGACGCATGATTGCGCTGATGCAATCCATTACCCCGAACCTGATACTGACCCCTAACATGGGTGGTACGCTGCCTTTGGATGCTGTGGCTGAACGCATGGACACGCCGATTATCATCCTGCCACTGGCTAATCACGACAATAACCAGCACGGTGAAAACGAAAACCTGCGAATACAGAATTTCTGGGATGCCATGGCCGTGTATGGCGCCGTACTGGCAACCTTTGGCAATAATTCAGAGTAAGCTAAAATGATCACGCTTCACCCTTATCATGCTTTAGGCAAGGCCAGTCATGGCTGGCTCAAATCCAGCCACCATTTCAGTTTTGCCGATTACTACAATCCCCGGCGCATGGGCTTTGGTTCGCTGCTGGTGATCAATGATGACTGGATCAAGGCCGGCACCGGCTTTCCGCCGCATCCGCACCGCAACATGGAAATAATCACCTATGTGCGTTCGGGCGCAGTGACGCATGAAGACAACCGGGGCCACAAAGGTGTCACAAAAAATGGCGAAGTGCAGGTCATGAGCGCCGGTACCGGCATCGTTCATTCAGAATACAACATGGGTAACTCTCCACTAGTGTTGTATCAAATCTGGATCAAACCCAACAAAGCCAACATCAAACCACGCTGGGAAGCCAAAAAATTTCCAACTGCAAGCAGCAAAGATGCACTGACCCTGCTGGTCTCCGGCTACCCGGAAGATAAAGGCAAGGCCTTGTTCATTCAGCAGGAAGCCAGACTCTTTGGCGGGAAACTCAAGGCAGGCACAAGGCTAGAACACCCTGTCAGGCACCAGGCTTATGTGCTGGCCTCGGAAGGCAGGTTTGAAATCCGCGATGGCGAGGGCAAGACCACACTGAATAAAGGCGATGGGGCTGAAGTCACAAAAAGTAAATCTATGACGATCACGGCACTCACAGACTGCGAAGTAGTCGTGATTGATGCGCCGGCTAAATAATCAATCAGTTTTCATAGGCAGGGTAATTTCTGCATTCCGGAGCAGAATTTAAGGCTGTTTAAAACTTATTATTTGCAGCTTAGTAGCTGATTTCAGCTTGTCATCGACAGCGGTGAGGACTAGTATCTGAAAGCATGAGGTGGTTGAACTCAAAAATTTTAAGCGTTGTTGTCCTGCTGGTCTTTGCCGGGCAGGTAGTGGCTATGCCATTTATGGCCTGCTGTGAGGATATGCTTCAGTTAAGTGATATGAATACCATGCAACCAGCCATGGAACAAACTGCGCAATCCCATGATTTAAATATGCATGTGCAGGCAGAGCCTTCCATGCACGATCATAAACATATGCCGGGTCAGGATCAGGAAAGTCATTCCGGAATGGATTGTGATTTTTGCGGCGTCATATCCATAGCCTTGCAATCAGAAATTGCCGCATCTCAGAAATACCCAACAAAATTATCGGTTTTTTTTAATTCTGTAACACATCCCCCCTTCAACAATAGCTATTATCGACCACCCATTACTGCCTGATACAGGGTTAGTGTGTCTGCACAAATCGTGCATAAGGTGCAAAGATAGCCTCAGTTGTCTGTAGTTAGTCGTTGCGTAGTAACCCTGTAAAGAACAGTAAAGCTGTATCACTTGCTTTAATTGGCAATACAACATCAAGCTTGCAAATACAGGACAAAGTGTGACTAAGCAACCAATCAAAAATATCTGTCTATTACTGATGTTATGTGGATTCTTACTGGGTTTGGCAGCATGTACAGATAGTACGGAGTATGCAGAAGTTAACAACGAAACCGGACGTTGGTATAGCACAGCCCAGATTAATGAGGGCAATATTTTATTTCAGCAGTTTTGTGCAGTTTGTCACGGAGACCAGGCGCAGGGCCTGGCGGAAGATTGGCGGGTACGGGACAGCGAGGGAAATTTACCCCCTCCGCCGCTGAATGGGACAGCGCATGCCTGGCATCATCCGCTTGCTGTCCTGGATCAGGTTATTGCTGAAGGAGGTGCTTTATATGAAGGGAATATGCCCGGTTTTTCAGGGCAACTTGACAAAGAGGAACGACACGCAGTTATCGCCTATTTTCAGAGTCTTTGGAATGATGAAATTTATCAGAACTGGCTGCGGATTAATGATCAACAGAATTAACAATAAAACCTGAATTTATTTCGTTTTATTTATTAAGGAGTAAAACCATGAGAATCATTCAATATAGTTTAAAAGTTTTCATTTTAGGGGCCTGGTTTATATTGTCGCCAGGCAGTTTTGCCCATACAGGTTTATCTGCATCCACGCCTGCTGACGGCGCCATTCTGCATCAGGGGCCGGATAACATTCATTTAAACTTCACAGAGGCAGTGCGGTTGGTACGGGTAACTCTGCACAATGATTCCGGGAGTGAGATTGATCTGGAGTTCAATCCGGTGGCGGCTGCTCAAAGTGATTTTTCTGTCGAATTTCCTGCGCTCCAGGCGGATTCCTATATTCTGCAATGGACAATACTGGGCGCAGACAGCCACAGAGTCGAAGGCGAAATAAGTTTTACTGTTGATCCTGACGCCTGAATGAGATTGAAAAAACGCGTGTCAGTGACATAGGCGATAGCGTTATAAGGGACATAAACATATCTGAAGACTTGCCCATTTCTGAATGAAAGTCAGTGAAAGGATAGGGTGAAAGTAAAGTAAGGAGGCGTCAATGAGTGGTCACGATAACCGTCATACAAATTATGCCAAAAACAGTCTTTCCCTGTGGGGGGCTGTTTCCATGGGCACCGGGGTAATGATTGGTGCCGGCATCTTTGCCCTGACTGGCCAGATAGCGGGACTTGCCCGCGAATGGTTCCCCCTGGCATTCCTGGTAGCTGCAGTTATTGCCGGATTCTCAGCCTATTCCTATGTCAGGATGGCAAACACCTGGCCATCTGCCGGCGGTATTGCCATGTTTCTGGAAAAGTCCTATGGCAAAGGCACGATGACTGCAGCATGTGCACTGCTAATGTATTTTTCCATGGTGATCAATGAAAGTCTGGTCGCCAGGACCTTTGGTACTTATACCCTGCAATTGTTTGGCGAGAGCGCTGATGAGCGTTTAATACCGGTGCTCGCGGTGGGGCTGCTTGTATTTGCTTTCCTGATTAACATTCTGAGTAATAAATTTATTCAGACTTTTTCATTTTTCATGGCGTTTATAAAAATTGGCGGACTGGCGTTATTGGCCGGAGGTGGCCTCTGGGCTTCAGGTCTGAGTTTTGAAAGTACCTCTGTGGCCCCCGAAGAAACCAGTCTGTCAGGATTCCTGGGCGCCGTGGCACTGGGCATCCTGGCCTATAAAGGTTTTACTACCATTACCAACAGCGGTTCAGAAATAGTTGAACCACATAAAAATGTGGGCAGAGCCATTATTATTTCATTGCTGATCTGTACAGTTATTTACCTGATGGTTGCTTTTGCCGTTGGCGGCAATCTTTCCATTAATGAAATAGTTACTGCCAGGGATTACTCTCTGGCACAAGCCGCAAGGCCAGCCTTTGGAGAGGCCGGGCTGCAGATTACAGTCATCTTCGCTATTGTGGCGACAGTTTCAGGGGTGATTGCCAGTGTCTTTGCAGTCTCCAGAATGCTGGCCATGTTGACAGACATGAAGCTGGTCCCGCATAGCCACTTCGGAATGCCCGGAACGATACAACGTCATACACTGGTTTACACGATTGTGCTGGCTATTCTGTTAGCGGTTTTCTTCGATCTGAGCCGCATCGCTTCATTAGGCGCCATTTTTTATATCCTGATGGATATCGCCATTCATTGGGGAGTTTTTCGCTATGTTCGAGAAGAAGCCAAAGCTAATGCTTTTATTTTACTGACGGCCATCTTGCTGGATGTGGTCGTCCTCGGCGCATTTATCTGGATAAAGATCCAGTCCGACATGCTGGTCATCTGGGCGGCCCTGATTGGATTGGTCCTTATTTTTGCAGGTGAAAAGTGGTTTCTGGGTAATCATTCCCAAAAAGGTAATGAGCATGAAGCCGGCAATTAATCCAGGCAGCATGACTTGCTGCCGCTGAAGCAAAGGGAGATGCAGTACTGATGTGGGATTTCACTATCGTGCTTTTTAAATTCCTGAGCCTGGTAGCGACAGCAATGTTGCTGGGTGGAATCTTCTGCTTTTATCTGTTCGGACAAACAAGCCTGAATACCAGGCTTCATATTCGAAATTATATCGGCGTAGCGGTACTTATCGGGCTGCCGGCTTCCATGCTGTTTTTTTTCTCGCAAATTGGCGCCATTAATCAAACTGGAATCAGCGGTATGTTCGATTTTCAGCTTGCCGGGATTCTGGCCCAGTCCGGTCTTGGTGACACCACAGGCTTGAGGGTATTGGGTTTTATTCTTGGTGCAGGACTTGCCCTGTTGCTATTCAGGTTAAACAGTATTCTCCTGGCAGTTGGCACTGCACTGGTGATTGTATCCCTGACTACCTCTTTTGGATTTATCGGGCATGTCAGCACTTTAGCCATACCGGCCAGGTTCAGTCTTTCTGTGCATGTAATGGCGATGGCCCTGTGGGCAGGATCCTTTTATCCGCTTTGGTTTATTTGTGGCAGAGAAAATAGGCTCCAGGTCGAGCGAATCATGAAAAAATTCGGCGAAATTGCAGTCGCTATCGTCGCAGTACTGATTATTAGCGGAATCTATCTATTAAGTCAGTTGCTGGGCAGTGTTGAAGAACTGTTTACCACGGCCTATGGCATAAGTCTCACCGCGAAACTTGTCGGGGTGGCAGCTCTTTTATTACTGGCAGCTGCCAACAAGTTCAGGCTTGTTCCCGGATTGCAGAAGAGTTCAGGTGAGACAAAACTCAAACGTTCGATAATGCTTGAAATGCTAGTGGCGCTATCCGTGTTAGTACTGACAGCATTTTTCACGACCCTGGTTGGCCCGCAGCAAGCATGAAAATGCAGTAAAAAATTTATTAAAACGAAAAACTATCAGGAGATAGAAAATGAAACTGAATGCCAGTGCTTTAGCGCTCTCTTTCGCCATCGTGACAGCTATTTTATGGCTCGTCTGCAGTTTGATTGTTGTATTGCTGCCACAGATGGCAATGAATATGAGCGGCAATATGATGCACGCGGATTTTTCCGGGATGCAATGGACTATGAACTTTATCGGTTTTCTATTTGGTTTGATTGTCTGGGTTGTTATAGCCGGCGTTACAGGATGGCTGATAGCAACGGTTTATAACAGGCTGGTTTAATAGCCTATACAGGAATTTTGCAGGCCGCCATTGGCGGACTCAGGTTTCCAGCAGCGAACGCTTATTGGGCTTGTCTTTCCAGTCATCGGCATCAGGAAGCGGAGCTTTTGTTTCACTGATGTTGGGCCAGGTTTCGCACAGTCTGCTGTTAAGTTCAAGGAACTCCATTTGATCTTCAGGGAGGTCATCGTCGGCATATATTGCATCTGCAGGACATTCCGGTTCACAGAGGGCGCAATCAATGCATTCATCAGGATTGATAGCCAGCATATTCGGCCCTTCGTAAAAGCAGTCTACCGGGCAGACATCAACGCAATCGGTATATTTACACTTGATACAGTTTTCACTGACAACGAAAGTCATGACGAGCTCACTCATGTAAATTGTTTTTGCAAGATAACACAGAATCGCGTTAAAACAGGAGTACACTGGCTTTGGAAAGAAAATGCCACAATGTCATCAGATAAGGTGATGCATGATGGTCGCGATGAATTGGAGCCATAGAGTATGGATGCTGAAATTTTAATAACTTGACTGATCATAATCAGGAGGCACAAATGAAAAATTTATATCTTAGCGCTATAACCGTTCTACTTTCCGCTTTACTCAGTATGTCTGTGAGTGCACAGGGAGGTCGTATGCCCCAGGGTGGCGGCATGGAGGAAGGCATGATGGGTGGAGGAATGAATCAGGAGCAAATGATGCAACTGCATGAACAGATGCAGGAAATGCAGCAAATGATGCTACAGATGCAACAGGAGCAGGACCCTGAAGCCCGACAGGAACTCATGCAGAATCTAATGACGAAAATGCAGCAAGGGATGGGCATGATGCAACAAGGGATGGGTATGATGGGTGGCGGTATGCGGCAGATGCCGGAAGATCGGGAAGGCTCATCAAACATGCAGGAAGGCATGGGCATGATGCAGATGATGAACAGGATGCAAAATCAAATGAGCATGATGCAGATGATGAACATGATGCAAATGATGATGGGGCAGATGAGTCAGATGGAACAAATGGGTGAAATGGGTGAAATGGATAATTCGATGGATGAAGAATAACTGATCCTGAAAAATACGCTTTAACAGCTATTCTTGAATATAATTCGGGATGGCGGGGTTTATTTAATTATTCATAATGACTAGAAGTATAGAATTTTATCTGGTTCTTTTGGGTTTTCCGATTAACTTCCTTTGGGAAATGCTGCAAATGCCCTTGTTTGTCTTTCCGGAGAACATGCCTCTGTTGGTCAGCAGTTTAATTTGTCTGCAGGCAACAGCAGGAGATGCCATCATTCTGCTTTTGATGTACTGGATGCTGGTGTTGAGTACAAAATCCAGACGCTGGATATATGATCTGAATCCTTTGCGGGTGACCGGGTTTCTGGCACTCGGGATTATATTAACAATTATTATCGAGGCGGCTTCCACAAGTTTTTTGGACCGCTGGACCTACGGCGAGTTGATGCCGACACTTCCAGTACTGGGTACAGGGCTTGCACCAGTTTTGCAATGGCTGATAATCCCCTTACTTGTGTTAGTCCTGCTTCGACGACGAAAAGATTTGCTTTAAAAAAATAAAATCACAAACGCTTACAAAAACAGGTGAGAACAACTGAGTCATTTTATTAATCTCTGATAAATCCTGGTCGTCGTCAGTTCCTTTTATATTTTTACTTTTACTCAACTTAACAATGAAAAATAAGCATAAACCCGACCAGGGAGGTAAAAGTCCTTACAGAATTCTTTCTCCTACAGCGATATTGGGTTACGGCTTCCCCGAAGCTTCGTTCAGGAAAGCCATGGATCTGGATATTGATCTTATCGCAGTCGATGCAGGTTCAATGGATGCGGGTCCCCACTATCTTGGATCCGGTAGCCAGTATGCAGGCAGTGCCGCCCTGGCAAGGGATTTATCCTACCTGGTAAATGGAGCCTTGCAGCAGGGCTGTCCGCTGGTAGTAGGAAGTGCAGGATTTTCCGGTGCAACGCCCGCCATGGATGAAGTCGTAGAGATAATCAAGGCGCTGCTGCAAAGTGCAGGAGCAGATGCCGCAAAGTTGGCAGTGATCAAAAGCGATATTGAGCCAGCGGAAACAGGCCTGACGGTTGATAAACTTGAGGCTTTGGGAAGCATGCCTGAATTGAGCCAGGAAGTGCTGGAAAGCAGCACCCTGGTGGGGCAGATGGGTATGGAGCCTATTATTGCAGCACTGCAGGCAGGAGCCCAATTTGTTGTGTGTGGGCGCGCCTATGACCCGGCCGTGTTTGCGGCTGATCCGGTAAGCAAGGGTTTTCCTGTCGGACCGACACTGCATGCGGCGAAAATTCTGGAGTGCGGAGCAATTGCCTGTGAACCGGGGTCGGGGAGCGATTGTCTGATTGCAGAACTTTATCAGGATGGAAGAGCAGAGTTCTTTTCACCCAACGAGCGCAGAAAGGCCACGGTTAAATCGCTTGCTGCACATACCCTGTACGAAAAATCCAGGCCGGACCTCTTCCTGCTCCCCGGCGGCTTGCTGGATATAAGGGAAACCAGGTTCTATGAGTCAGGGGAACACAGGGCCGGGTTTTCAGGCAGTCGTTTCATACCGATGCCTTACAGTATCAAACTGGAAGGTTGTGTCCCGGCAGGGGTCAGGTGTATTTCGCTGGCATTCGCCAGGCATGGCGACATCGCAGAAGTCAGCGTGCTGGAGTATGGACGCAATGGAGTGGAGAAGAATCCCGCACCGGACGGACTTGAGGAAAGCGGTATTCTGTGCGAGGTAAAAGGCAGCAACCGGCAACAAACCAAAGAGACCCTGGCATTTGTACGTTCTACCTTGCTGCATGTAGCTTATCCAGGACGCATTGCCACAGCAGGTAATCTGGCTTTGCCTTTCTCGCCCAGTGATTTTGTCTTTGCCGATGGTGAAAAGGGCTTTACCGGAATCTTTATAGCCGGCACCAGAGATCCTGTATTCCGGAAAAACCTGCAACAAGCTTTTCAAATGGTGCGCGAAGCACTGCAGGACCAACACCCTGATCTGGCGTCAAACTGTCGCGTGCAGTTTCATCTGGGTGAAAAAAACAGCCCGCTCCTGGTCGTGGAAACCATCGACGATACTCCGGCTGCAGCTGTTGCGGCCAATATACAAATCATGGCAGGAATGGAAAACATCGTGGATAACGAAAGGCCCGTTTACCAAGCGATAGAAGGCGGACTCTGCTATCAGTGGTCAGTTCATCACCTGTTAAAGGACAAAGACATCATCGAAAAGCTTTTCCCTGTTGAAATTTTTCAACGGCAGGAACAAGGCTGGGTTTGTCTGGAAAAGGTAAATGCCGCTTATAACCATGATGTGACACTGACAGAAACCAGGCCAGCAACTGAAACAGAAATCGGTGAGCATGTGCCTGAAGCTTTCCCATCTACTGCCACGTACAGCTGTTCGTTACAGGACCTGGCTTTAGTCGTGCGCAGCAAGAATGCGGGTATAAATGAGCTGACCTTCGATGTGCTCTTCAAAACCGAAGAAGGCTTCAGGAGCGCTCTCGACTCTGGTGTTTTTTCCAGACAGTCCATTGCTGATCTGTTTCAGATAAAAAATGCAGAGGTGCTTGGCAGTTATGGTTACAGCCCGGCAAATGCCATTAAATTCACGCTGCTAAGACCACAGGTTTCGGGGACACAAGGCGAACGGGATGTCTTCGGTGCCCAGCAGCATACAAGATTGTTAGGCTTGCAAATACCCATGGATGGCAAGGCGTCGCCTGAATAATTTTCTCGCGGTAATTTCTGGTTACTGTTTTTCGTTACTGCTTCTCACTAAACGGTCATCGCATAAATAGCTTTACAAAAGTCGGGGCGCTCATTATGGTTCTGGTCTTCTCGAATAATTAGGAAAAGGATATGTCTCACTTAGCCAAGCATTTTAATCGCTGTATTTTTATGATGAGCCTGCTTTTATCCATGGTGTCTAGCCAGGTGGTTCAGGCACAGAACAGCATGACGCAATCCGAATCTGCCAGTATCCTGCATCTCAATGTTGCCAACCTTGAGCGCTCACTGGAATTCTACCGCGGCGTGCTGGGGATGGAGTTTGTTGATCCGCCGGCCGAGCCGCGTTCGGGCAGGGGGCTGGTCGATGATGCCAATGCCATGCTGCAGACCACGATTCTGAAAACCCCGAACGGCTCTTTCAGCCTGGAGCTGGTGGAATGGCTGAATACACCGCTACGGGCCATGTACCCCAACATCCAGGATCCGGGTGAAATTATGCTGGCCATGACAGTTCGCGATCTGGATGCCTTGCTGGCACGTGCCAGGGAAATCGGTCTGCAGGTGTTGAGCGAGAATGGCGCAGCCTATGATGCTCCCACCAACCGTGCAGTAATGATCCGTGATTCTGATGGTTTTATTGTCGAACTGGTAGAACGAAAAGACCGGGATTTTACCGGACCGGGTGAAGTCAGCGATGTCTCCGTCTGGCTCAGTGTGGCCGATCTTAATCAGACAGTCACTTTCTATAACAATGTCTTTGGTTTTGATCTGGCTGAGCCGGGCCCTGCCGGGGCAGCCAATGACCGTATCCAGGCATTGTTTGGCGACCGCTCAATTGCCACCATGCGGGCTAGCCGAGGGACTTTTCCGGGTTCTGATTTTGAGATCAATTTTCAGGAATTCACCGGGCCGACACGAAGGCCCGTTGCGCATCGGGTGCAGGATCCGGGCGGTCCGATCATGCTCATCGGCGTCAATGATTTCAGCGCGGCCATCGACAAGATAAAACAGTATGATGGACTGGTCGGTACCGATCAGAAATCGGTCATGCTGGATCCGGGCACAAGCTCAAGCTGGACGCGGGACCCCAACGGCCTGTTGATCAGGCTGTCCCAGGAGCAGTAAAACGCTGACATTCCCCGCAGGGATGCGGAGAGTGGATGCGCCTGCTGGTCAGTTCATCAGGGCCTCATCAGCGCGTTAAGAAACGGCGCCGTATGCGCTATTTGCCCCAATAGTAAGATCAGCCAGAGACCTGCAGTCTTCTGTTTTTATGAGACCTGAAGTATGCCATGGAAAGCAGGCAGACAAAGAGGCTGAAAATAATGAAAATTTTAATAGGGGCAGAAAGGTCAGGCCTTGCTTCCTCGCTTATTGCACCGTTTGTGATAGTAATATTATTTATTGATTCAGCGGTTTGACTCCGAAAGTTTTGCAAGCCCGCTTGAAGGATTAATTCCTGTCCATCAGGAAGTAAAACATGTGTGCCCTGCAGAAAATTTTCATTTTGTCTTGATGTAAACCCGACAATTTTAATTGTTTGCCCGATTTCAAAAGTGCTCGCGGTAATGCTGTTTTCCGTCAGGGAGCGTATGGTTTCAGGAATCTGGACAGTCCACATTGCACCAGTATCCGATAACTGGATATTCAAACCGGGATGGGGGTTGCGCCAGCTAACTTGAAGCAGCGTGCCTTCCAGTTCAATTCTTGTGTTGGTAAATTCCGCTGGTGCGTGATGAGCCAGGGCAAAAGAAGGAAAAATTGCTGACAAATATATTATCAGGATCTTTATTAATGCTTTTTTTATTTTGAGTTTTTGCATTTTTTTATCTCTAGGTGACAGGGATTAAGTTAATTTCTTTTCCAATAGGCTTTCCAGTGAAACTAGCCAGCTTTCAAAATAACCTCTGCTTGGATTGTGCGGGTCGTCACCTTCCGCTTCCTTTATTGCAGTAATCAGTTCGTTTTGGAACTCATGCCATTCAAAAAGTCCCTGTTCTGAAAGACAAACAGCCAGCGCAAAGGATTTACGTTCCCAGTCATTATGAAAAACCATTTCACCGCTTTTTCGGGGCAGGGCAGCCGGACCTGGCATTTCGGCTATTTCCGGCTTGGCAACGCGATCCTTGCTCATGGCACAGTTACCGTGGTTACACCGATCATATCGTCTCTTTTCACGATGGCAGCCAGTTCTTCTTCACTGAAATTCCCGGTCCCTTCGGGACGCTCAGGAAGCACCAGATAGCGAATCTCGGCGCTGCTATCCCAGACCCGTACTTCCACATCATCTGCCAGACTGGTACCGAATTCAGCCAGCACTTCTCTTGGCTCGATGACGACTTTTGAACGATAGGCGAAACTTTTATACCAGTTCGGCGGCAGGCCGAGGATTGGCCAGGGGTAACAGGAGCACAAGGTGCAAACGACAACATTATGTACCTCTGGGGTATTTTCTTTGACAACAACATGCTCGCCCTGCAGTCCACCATAACCCAGCTCGGCTATTGCAGAAGTGGCATCATCCAATAATCGTTTTTTAAATTCATCATCAACCCAGGCCCGGGCGACAACTTTGGCTCCATTCATTGGGCCAAGATCGTTTTCATAAATATCAGCTAATTTTTCCAGCGCGTCCTGTGAGACCAGGCCCTTTTCCAGCAAGAGCGACTCAATTTTATCGACTCTTTCTTCTATCGCCTTGTTGGCGGCATCGTCTCGATCACTTTTATGATAAGGGTTCGGTGTATCGTGATTATGTGTTGTCATTTTTCACTGCCTTCTTATGCTGATTCCAGATAGTCTTCCCACAGATCAATATAAACACAATCTTTGCGGGTAACATTTTCGCCCCATAAGGTCTTTGCTTCAAACCTGACTGTGTAAAGTGGCTGAGCGTTCTCACCTTTATCGTGGGCATGAGTGTCCGGGAAAACATGAGAGCCATTGAAGTGAGTGATAAGACCTGATTTGCCTTTAACATAGTTGGGCGCCCGGTTATGACCCTTGGTCTCCATAATCCGGACACGGACCTTATCGCCAGTTTTATAGGCTGGCTGCCTGTCATCATCCCGGGTACTGGGAACACCGTGCCGGCTTAAACCTTCTACCGCCGCGGCATCCGGCGGCGGATGCGGCATTTCCTTGGTACTGGTGGCTTTTCCGCTGGCGATTTCTTCATCAGTGAAATAGCCAAGGTCCTTGGCCATAATCTCAACGCCCCGTAGCCAGCGCTGATAATAGGAACTGTTTAAATACTCAACTGTATTCAGGCGTTCAACGGCATGTCTGGCTCTGTCGACAGGACCCAGAAAAGCCAGGGAGGCAATATTCAAGGCAAACACCCGTTTTTCCCACTCAGCGTGAAAAACGGGTTCATCAGTTTCCTGGGGGATCGGACCGAACTGAGTGATTCCGCCCATGTCATGGATATTATTCATTATTATTATGACCGTTAAGGTAAACAGACACATACTCTGTCGCATCAAAAATTAAAAATCAAGAAGAACCCACTCGCTGAGTCAATGGCCTGATTTTTTCAAATAAAAGCAGAAGTAATTTTTCAAATTTTTAAGGCTGATTGACTGGTTGACTGATTTTCCGGTTTGAGCTTAAAACTTAAGGTAAAGCCAGACGCATAATAAAAAAACAAAGTGTTCGTGAATGACTCAGTAATTCGGGAAGTTCAAGATGGTTTGTGCAGGCAAAGACTTCTATACTTTTATACTTTCCATCAAGCCATACCATGCCATGCCAGGCTCCTAGAAAAGGGAAAGAACAAAATGACAAGGCTCAACGCTAAACCCGAAGCTATCGATATAGACCTGAAACGCTCGGCTGTTATCGTCGTCGATATGCAAAATGCTTTCGCCAAAAAAGGCGGTATGCTGGATTTATTCGGTGCTGATATTTCCGGTGCTGATGCTGTAATACAGACCAACCAGCTTTTATTGCAGGCAGCACGTAAAGCCGGACTGGAGATTATTTATCTGGCCATGACCTATAACCCGGACCTGAGCAATGCCGGCAGCCCGGCATCACCTAATTACCAGAAGGAACTGGGCTTGAGGCTGATGCGCGAAAAGCCAGAGCTTGATGGAAAACTGCTTATCGATGGCACCTGGGATTGGCAGATAGTGGACGAGTTACGTCCGCAGGATGATGAGGTCATTATTCGTAAGCCGCGTTACAGCGGCTTTGTTGGCACTGATCTGGATAACTATCTCAGAAATAGAGATATCCGGTATTTATTTCTGACAGGCATTACCACCAATGTTTGTGTGGAAAGTACTGGCCGTGATGCCTTTTTTGCTGAATACTGGCCGGTTCTGATTGAAGATGCCATGAATCATACCGGCCCGGATTTCTGCAGCCAGGCAACACTCTGGAATTTCGAGAATATCTTTGGCTGGGTCACCGATTCAAAAAGTGTTCTGCAGGCTCTTGAACAAAAGTAATCAAAGGGATCAGAATCATTTGATTTTAAGCAAGGGGGTCAGAGTCATTTGAATTCAGAGTAAGGGAAAAGTTGTAAGCCAGCGTAATTCTGACATAGTTACTGTCCCCCGGCGTGAAGATGTTTTGTACCTGTTGCCACAAGAGACTGCGCGCAGCTTTGAAAATAGAATCAGGTGTTACCTGCGATACAATTTAATAATCCAAAATAAGGAACCTTCAAGCATGAATAAAAAATTCTCAGCCACACGAAATTTGTGTTTTCTTTTCCTGTTGGGTGTTTCCAGTTTATCTCTGGCCCAGACTGATTCCGTGATGCCGATTCCCGGGGCAGGTGCTGCCAGAGATGTTCCCGGCGCAGTGTTATATCCGAATCAGGAGATCGTTCACCGGGTTGTCTTTGATGCCGCCAGAGGCGCAGCAAACAGCGATGAGATCAACCCCATGTTGCAGGCTGTCGCCCGCTATGTGAATACCCTGGCAACGTATGGAGTGCCAGAGGAAAACCGTGAAATTGCAATTGTCATTCATCAAGGAGCGACATCCATCATTTTGCAGAATGAAGAATACCAGGCCCGGAATAACGGCGCCGATAACCCGAATATTGCCCTGATTCGTGCCTTGGATGAGGCTGGCGTCAAACTGCATGTCTGCGGTCAGGCGGTGCTCGGTAATAATATTGATACAGACACAATTTTGTCCGAAATTCAGGTCGATTTATGGGCGCTGACAACTATTATTGATTATCAGCAGAGAGGCTTCGTGCTTATCGGAGGCTGAGGCATGCAGGTATCAGTCGACTGCCACAGCACTGTGGAGAATTGATATCTGAGGATAGATTAAGGAACAGGGAAGTTCCCGATTCAGCGATCGATTATCGACAAGGTGCTTCTAGCGTAATCTCTGGCTCCGGGCGTAATGTCATCTTCGTTTATCATTTGCTGTAGCAGACTACGCGCTGATTCGTACTGGTTTCCTGCGAGCAATTCCTCCACCTCTGCAATGCGCTGATTGGCCAGCATGTTGCGGCGTTGTGCATTAAGAAAGCCACGAATATTACCCGGCACGGCCTGCTGGCCATTCAACAGACCATCGATATAGCGCACGGCATCGGCATAGCGGCCATCCATATTCAGTAATTGCAGGCTGTTGGCGATACCGGTCACCCAGACGAATTCAGACACCATACGGGTAAAGGGTCGGTTGTTTGCAGCAATCCGGTAATCGCCGGCATTGGCTTCTTCGATCAGTGCCATCGCCAGGTCATAGTTACCGGCCAGGGCACTGAGCATAGCCTCACCAACCAGGATAATGCCTTCGTCCGGGAACAGGGCCTTGCCCAGTTCAATGGCATCAAAGTCGACATCCGTGGCGCTCATGATATTCGGTAGCACCCTGACAAAAGCCAGATAGGTTTCCAGCCGGAAAGGCTGCAGCAGAATCGAACGCGTCAGCAGGTCAGCAATTTCCCGCGCGATGTCGGGGGCGAGGGTGCCAGTGTTCGGGTTCTCATTCTCCTCCCACAGGTAGGCCGCCTGCAGTTCATAGGTTTTGGCATTGCCTGAATTCAGGAAGATCGCATTGCTCAACGCTGTCTCCAGCAGCTCGCGTTCGTTCAGGCGGTTGGTGACCTCGGCAATAATATCGTAGGTGATGGCCTGCCTCGGAGCCAGATCCAGCAGAACTTCAGCATGATCAAAAGCCAGCTCAATGTTGTTGCCGGCAATCGCCAGTTTCGCAAGGGCAGCTTCAACGTCTGCTTCTGTAGCACTGCTAATCTCTAAGTCCTGCTCACTGGCAGACACATTAAACTGTTCAGTACGAAAATTCCCGGCAGCCAGATAATCGCCAAGCAAGGCATCCAGCTCGGCAAAAACCAGCCCCAGTTCCTGTGACAATGCCGTCGGCATATCCGACTCGATGGAACCTTCTACCAGGCTGATCAGTTCAGCAGGGCTCAGATCCAGCTCACCGAACAGCAGATAATGCACAAACAGCCAGGCCTGTGGGTAGAAAGTGTCGACCTCATGCAGTGCCGCATCACGCGACACCGCAAAGAAATCCGCCATCGGCTGCAGTCCGGCTTCCCGCAGATAATCAACATTATCCGCAATTGCTGCACCCCAGCTTACCTCATCACCATTGATTTCCAGCGTTGAAAACAACTCGGCAATGCCTTCATTAAACCAGTAAGGGTAGCGCCCGAGCAGCATGCTCGAATACCAGTGTACCGCCTCGTGATAGGTGAGCTGATGTGAACTGGCATTGCCACTACCGGCCGGCATGCCGATCACGCTCCAGCTGCCCTGGTTGGAGAAAAATCCCACCAGGTTATTCACTGTTCCGGACTGGGTGCGTGCACGATACGGCGCAAAGTCAGCGCGACCGTCGAACAGTACAATGTCCAGTGGCGGCAGGGCGCGCTCGTCGACCTCTATCACCTGACCCAGGGCAGCGATAAACAACTGGAAGTCCTCAGTCCAGTTTAGGGTCGCTTGTTCATCAAGCTGGGAAACCACAGTGAACTGGGGGGTGGTGAGTCTGGCCCAGGAGCTATCGCCGGTCTGGACCTGCCCGAAGGCCAGCAGGCTGGGAAATACCAGCAGAGTTAGCAGATATCTTCTATACATGGGTAAATCATCCCGTAAAAAGAGGCCGGTGACAATTGAGTCCCGTCTCGGGTCGGCAAAATTAAAGTTGCCCCACCCTTTCTAATACGCGTTTTACCCGCGACAGACAATTATTCTGGTGCCCAGCTGACAAAGCGCAGCCAGTTCTGCCAGCGCTGGGTCAGGGCCTGATCAACTTCGGGCTCAAAGACTGTTGGCTCGCTTTGCCATCCAGAGCCGCCACCCGACAAGAGGAAGCCCAGTCCGCGCGCACTGCCCTCGCTTTCCTGGTCACGTTGGACCGGCAGGGAGCTCAATGCCGCCAGTTTCCGGCACAGTCCATCAAGGTGACTCAAGCCGCCGCTGACCCTGATACTGCGGGGTGCCGGCAGCACTTCTGCCATCTGTTGCATATTCAGCCACAACAGAAATACCACGCTTTCCAGCACGGCAACGGCCTGCTCGGGCAGAGTTGCCTGGCGGTCAAAACGGGATTGGGCATGCGCCTGCCAGAAGGGCGAGCCGATGCCGGACACTGCATTCAGAAACAGTGGGGTTTGGTGGATAGGAGCTTGCTGGACGTCCTCCAGCCACTGCGGCAGGTTTTCAAAGAGCGTATTTTCATCAACTTTATGAGTGTCGGCCAGCCAGCTGAAGGCACTGCCGGCACCGTTGACCGTGCCTTCCAGGGTAAGCATGCGCTGTCCCTTTGACTGCCAGAGAATGCTGTCGAGCAGGCGTGGATGGGCACCGGGATGCTCAACCAGGCGCTGTACGAAGGCGCCGGTGCCCAGCACGATATAGGCCGTTTCCGGCTGCGGTTGACCGCTTGCGAACAGCGCTGCGGCGGCATCACCGGTAAGGATATTCAGCGGTATCCGGTGTGTTCCGAGAATCAGACTGCCAAAACCGTGATCGGAATCCACACAGAGGGGCAGGTGTTTTTCAGAGATGCCGAACATCTGGCACAGGGCAGGGTCCCAGTCACCGTCATGAATATTCCACAGCAGGGTCCGCGAGGCTGACACCGGATCGCTAAGGATATCGGATCCGCTCAGGCGGCCGGCCAGGTAGCCGGCCATGGGTCCCATCCTCAGATCTTCTTGCTCGTTAGCCTGCTGCACTTCCGGAAGATTTTCCAGGCACCAGGCCATCTTGCTGGCACCGTAATGGGGATTGGGCACCAGCCCGGTTTTTTCCCGGATTGCCTGATGATCCAGACCGGCCAGCCATTTTTCCGCACGCCGGTCCTGCCAGCTGAGCACCGGTGACAGCGGCTTGCCATCGCTGTGTCGCCAGCACAGGATATTGGAACGCTGCGTTGCAAGCCCGGCACCCTGCAGGTGCCGGGACTCATCACCGAGCTGGGCACAGGCAGCTTCGGCCACCGTTTGCAGACTGCGTACAAGTTCATCGGCATCCAGTTCGACACGATCCCCCTTGCGACAGGTCTGGACTGCCTCGGCGGCCTCTGCCCGCTTGCGCCCGGCTGCATCGAATACCAGCGCGCGGCTGCCATGGCCGCCCTGATCCAGCGCCAGCCACAGGGAATTATCCGCCGCTTTCATGCCCGAAATACCCCTGCTGCAGAAAAAGTTGGAACTGTTCGTGCAGCCCTGCGGGTTCACTCACACAGCGCTGGATCAGGTCATACAGCGGGTAGTCTGCCTGCCTGAAGAGCTGAAATTTTTTGACCATGGCCAGGGTGTTCACGCCTTCCCCCTTGATGTCATCCAGTTGCCCGTTTGCCAGTTTGCGGCCGGTGTTGTGATGGTGGGAGGTCGCGCTGGTGGCAGTAGTGATCAGGTCACCAAGCCCGGCCAGATGCCAGGCGCTGCCGCTTTGCCCGCCCAGAAGACAGACGATCCGCTCCAGTTCCTGCATGGCGGTGACGGCCAGCAGGCCGCGGACATTGTCGCCGAGCTGCAGACCATCGGCCATGCCGAAGCCCAGCGCGTAAACATTCTTGAGAATCGCGGCCCAGCTGATACCGGTGATGTCTGTAGTATTTTCGATATGGAGATTGCTGCCCTGAAACAGGCTGGTAGCGACTTCTGCGTATTGCGCTTTGTTGTAGCCCAGCTGGGCAAAACCGCTACGGCCACCAAGCACTTCGGCAGAAATCATCGGCCCGTAAAGCACACCAAAAGGCTGGGCCTCGCCAAACACCTCGGCAAAGACCTGTGCGGCCGGCTTGCCCTTTTCATCCAGCCCCTTGGCGATGCTCAGGCACAGGCAGTCAGGTTGCAGCAGCGGAGCAATCAATTGCGCGGTTTCACGGTGTGGCATGACCGGCATGCAGAACAGCACTATATCGGCAGCCGGCGCAGCCTCTTCCAGAGGTGCCGGCGTGAGACCAGACGGCGGAAACTTGTCCCAGAATGCGAGCTGGTGACGCTCATGCAACAGACTTTCCATCACATGGCCCATCTTGCCATAGCCCAGCACCAGAACCTGGTAGCGTTTATTCAGCATTAATTTTTACCTCGTACACGTTTCATCTTGTGATGGTAATCAGTTGCGGCTGGTCTTGTTGGTATCTTTTATGACCAGGTTCTGCCCAGTGGCAACCAGCTCATGCTCACATGAGCCATGATAACCTGCGGGTGAGGTGAGCTGTATTTTTTCCTGCGAGCGTTGATTATGTCCGGTTCTCTCAGGCCAGGTAATAAAAATAAGAAGAATCAGCAGCAAAAAGGAAAATAAACAACAAGACTTTCTTCCGGCAACCTTAGCAGGGTGCGAAGGAGTTAGTAATTTTGATGCAGCGGATTTTGGAAACGGTACTTCCGGCGGTAGAAAGCCTGTGTCATTTCATATTTTCAGTTAACATCCTATCTTTAGCCAAACAGTAAGGTTGATAATCAGCCGAATAAATCATTGCAATCAGCCGATATATAAATTTACAATCAGCCGGTATATAAATTGACAATTAGCCGAATAATAACCTGACAATCAGCCGATGCCTGAAACGCACTTTTACCAACGCTGTGCCGAACCTGCTCTTGCCGAGGCATTGGCTGATTCTCCGGTGGTGCTTATTCACGGTCCGCGTCAATGTGGCAAAAGTACATTGGCCAAAATGCTGGGTAAAAAGCAGGGCTATACCTACACCAGCTTCGATGATGAGGTGGTGCGGGCAGCGGCAGAATCCGACCCGGTTGGCTTTGTGGATGGTCTCTCCGAGCGCGCTATTCTCGATGAAGTGCAACGGGTTCCTGAGCTTTTCACGAGCCTCAAGGCAGCGGTAGATCGTGACCGGCAAGCTGGCCGCTTCCTGCTGACGGGCTCTGCCAATGTGTTGTTACTGCCCAGGTTATCTGATTCCCTGGCCGGGCGCATGGCCATTCAGCGTTTACACCCCTTTGCGCAATGTGAACTGCTGGGAAAACCATCGAAATTCCTTGACCAGCTTTTTGCGGCAGACTTCCCTAGCCGCAGGGTGGCGCGTTTGAAAGACGAACTGCCAACCCGCATAGCAGCAGGGGGTTACCCGCCAGCATTGGAACGGCCCGAAGGGCGCCGGCGAACAAGCTGGTATCGTGATTACATTAATACCCTGGTGCAAAGAGACGTGCGCGAGCTGGCCAGAATCAGTGCGCTGGATGCCTTGCCGCGGCTGCTGAGCATGGCGGCAGGGCAAAGCGCACAATTATTTAATTTGAGTGAGCTGGCCGCGTCTTTTCAGCTTAGCCGTAATACGATCGGCGATTACGTGACCTTGCTGGAAAATGTCTTTTTGCTCGAAAGGTTGCCGCCCTGGCACAGTAACCGAGGCAAGCGCCTGATCAAAACCCCTAAATTGCATTTGGGTGATAGCGGGCTGGCTTGTGGATTGCTGGGGCTGAATGCTAAAACACTGGCTGAAGACCGAACTCAACTTGGTGTACTGCTGGAAACTTTTGTCTATCAGGAGTTACGGCGGCTGGCCAGTTGGCATGAACAGCATCATGATTTTTTTCACTTCCGAGATAAAGACATGGTGGAAGTAGATATCGTGATAGAGCGTGGCTCACGCCAGCTTGCCGGTGTCGAGGTAAAAGCGGCGGCGACAGTCACAAAAGCTGATTTTCGAGGTTTGCATAAACTTAAAAAGACTGCCGGTAAACGCTTTGCTGGCGGTGTAGTGCTATATGACGGCGAAACCTGTGCCAGCTTCGGTGATGGCATGTTCGCCGTGCCGCTACGACTGCTGTGGGAGAGTTAAGTACGAAAGATCAGGAAAGTAAGGGAAATAGGAATAATAAGCAGACTAGTCAGGGATGCACCCTCCAAACATAGCAAGGTAATATACAGACTTGCCGACTAATCAGGCCCAGTTACAGGGAGCACCAGGAAGCAAAATGAAAGATATAAATGACATCAAGCAGCTTCTGCGCGACTTTGCCAATGAACGTGACTGGGACCAATTCCACTCACCCAAGAATCTCTCGATGGCACTGATGGCCGAAGCGGGGGAACTGCTGGAGCACTTTCAGTGGCTGAGCGAAGAACAATCCAGGCAACTTGACCCGGACACCAGAGAACAGGTTGCCCAGGAAATCGCCGATGTGCAGATTTACCTGGTCCGTCTAGCCGATAAACTGGATATAGATATCCTTGATGCCGTCAGTCATAAGTTGACCATCAACTCACAAAAATACCCGGCTCAGCAGGTGCGGGGTAGTGCAGACAAGTACACAGCCTATCAAAAGCAGAAGAAAACCTCTGAAGAATGATTGTCTACTCTGCCAGCAAGCAGCAGTTTGTCAGCGATGTCCAGAAGAACGTCATCCACCGCAGAATTCTCTCGGAAATGAAACGGCGCCTTTCTCACGGTGCTGGTGAAAGTGAAATCAGTTCTTGGCGCAATTCTCTGCAGTACATGTCGAACCTGTTGTCAGATGATGACATACCGGTCGATGCCGGCGTTTCCATTGAATACTCCATTCCGCTGACCAGTAAGCGCATCGACTTCATTCTTAGTGGTCAGGATGAGAACCGGCGCGATACAGCCGTCATCATCGAACTCAAACAATGGAGCAGCGCCGACAGCACCACCAAGGACGGCATTGTCAGCACCTTCCTTGGCGGCAGCAAGCGGGAAACCGCTCATCCCTCCTACCAGGCCTGGTCCTATGCTGCGCTGATCGAGGATTACAACGAAACGGTGAGGCATGACAACATCCACCTGGCCCCTTGCGCCTATCTGCACAACATGGAGTCCAGGGATATAATCAATGATCCGTTTTATGCCGAGCACACCCAAAAAGCACCGGCGTTCATTGCCACCGATGTGCTTAAGCTGCAGGCTTTCATCAAGCAATTCGTGCGCCATGGTGACAGCAACAATGTTATGTACCGGATCGAGCATGGCAAGATCAAACCATCCCGAAACCTGGCGGACTCACTGTTATCCATGCTAAAGGGCAATCAGGAATTCCTGATGATCGACGAGCAGAAACTGGTGTATGAAACTGCCTTGGACCTGCTCTATCTTAGCGGGAAGCAGAAACAGGTGCTGATTGTGGAAGGTGGCCCTGGGACCGGTAAATCGGTGGTGGCGATCAACCTCCTGGTCGAAATGACCAATCGCGAAAAGGTGGCCCAGTATGTGTCCAAGAATGCTGCGCCCAGATCCGTATATGAAGCAAAGCTGAAAGGCACAATCAGCAAGACCAGAATTTCCAACCTCTTCCGTGGTTCCGGTGCTTTCGTCAACACCGACAACGACACTTTCGATGCCCTGATTATCGATGAAGCTCATCGCCTGAATGAAAAAAGCGGCCTGTTCAGTAACCTGGGTGAAAATCAGATCAAGGAGATTATCGCTGCCGCCAGGTTAAGTATCTTCTTTATCGACGAAGCCCAGCGCGTGACCATGAAGGATATCGGCCGCAAGGAAGAAATCGAGCGCTGGGCGTCGCAGGCTGGCGCCAGAGTCCAGACTATGGAACTGGCCTCGCAATTCCGCTGCAACGGCTCCGATGGCTATCTGGCCTTTGTCGACCATGCCTTGCAGATCCGCGAAACCGCCAACCAGAGTGCCGAAGACACCGACTATGAAGTGCGCGTGTTTGATTCCCCCGCAGCACTCAGGGATGCCATTTACGAAAAGAACCTTAAGGCCAATAAGGCACGCACGGTGGCCGGTTACTGCTGGGACTGGGCCAGCAAGAAAGATCCGCAGGCCATGGACATCGTCTTTCCTGAATTCAATTTCGCAGCACAATGGAACCTCTCCACCGACGGCAGCCTGTGGATCATGGCCCCCAATTCTGTGAACGAGATCGGCTGCATTCACACCTGTCAGGGTCTGGAACTTGACTACATCGGTGTCATCATCGGCCCCGACCTGATCGTGCGTGATGGAAAGATCATCACCGATGCCAGCAAACGCTCGCGCATGGACTCCTCAGTAAAGGGTTACAAAACCTTGCTGAAAAAGGATCCGGAACAAGCCCGATTCCTGGGCGATGAAATCATCAAGAACACCTACCGTACCCTGATGACCCGTGGCCAGAAAGCCTGCTACCTGTACTGCACAGATCCTGAAACCAACGACTATTTCAAAAGCCTGCTCGCACAAGCTACAAAGGCGCCAGAGGCACCCGAAGAGCTGTATCCGGGTCTGACACTGAAAATCGTGCATGCAGAAGAGATAGAGAATCATGATAACGCCGTCCCCATCTACGACCTGCGTATCGCTGCAGGTGATTTCAGCGACTACCAGCAGGCCAACGAAGCAGATTGGGTAGAGCTGCCAGAAGATTACCGGGCTCTGCCCGGACACTTCGTCGCCCGTGTGGTGGGCGAATCCATGAACAGACGCATCCCCAATGGCGCCTGGTGCCTGTTCCGATCAGAGCAGGGTGGCACACGCCAGAACAGGATCGTGCTGGTCCAGCACCGCGACATCCAGGACATTGATAACGGTGGCCACTACACCGTCAAGCGCTATCACAGCGAAAAGAAAAGTAACGCGGATGGTACCTGGCAGCACGAAAGCATCATCCTGAAGCCGGAAACCAATATGCCGGGATACCAGGAAATTAAACTGAGTGAAGATGAGGCAGCGGACCTGAAAGTGCTGGGGGAGTTTGTGGCGGTGATTGGGTAAGGGTATGTCACAGAACTACTACAATGACAATGCAAGCGCATTATTCGACCGCTACCAGCAACTTGATCCGGCCGCGATTCATGCTGGCTGGCTTAAGCATTTACCTGCCACCCCTGGACTGGCCTGTGATATAGGTGCAGGTTCCGGGCGTGATGCCAACTGGCTGGCTGCACAAGGCTGGGATGTCATTGCAGTGGAACCGGCTCGTGCACTTCGTGAAATGGGCCAGCAGCACAGCCACCCTAATGTCACCTGGCTGGATGACGCCTTACCGGAGCTGAGCAGGCTGCGAACTGCCGGTCATCGTTTTAATCTTATTCTTATCAGTGCAGTGTGGATGCATTTGCCACAAAGCAAAAGAGAACGTGCTTTTCGTATCCTTTCCGAACTACTGGCACCAGGTGGAATTCTGGTTATCACGCTGCGGCATGGGAGCGATAAAAGAGAGAGTCGTGAGAGAGGATTTCATCCGGTATCAACGGAAGAGTTAAACCACTTTGCAAGACAACGTGCAATTGCCGTACTGGACGTCAGCCGGAACAACCTGGATCAAATGAACAGAGCTAGTGTCAAATGGGAAACCATCACCTTCCAGCTTCCGGATGATGGTACCGGGAATCTGCCGCTACTTCGTCATATCATCGTAAATGACGACAAGGCAGCAAGTTATAAATTGGGTTTGCTGCGCACTCTGATCAGAATTGCAGAAAGTGCATCGGGCATGGTCATCAAGCGTACCGATGACACTGTTACTATTCCATTTGGACTGGTTGGTCTCTATTGGCTAAAACTCTACAAACCGCTGGTGCTGCAGCACAACCTTCTACAGACCCCAACAGCCAGCCATCAGGAAAGAAAAGGTTACGGCTGGGCAGGTGAAGATTTCTGGAAACTTGATAGCTTCTCAAATTATGATCTCCGTGTTGGCAGTATATTTGCGGCCGAACAGGCCAGCATTCTTATCGGAGCGATAAGAGATGCCTGTGCCAACATCCAGAAGATGCCTGCCCACTTCATCACCTACCCGGGGCAAAACAGGCAGGTCTTTACTTGTGAACGTAAAAGTATACGAAGGCAACAGAACCAACACTGGCGAATTGACAAGGAAACACTCAGCCTTTTCGGTGAATTCACAATCCCTGCCAGCCTGTGGCAGAGCATGGGACAATTTGCCTGTTGGCTTGAACCGGCCATTATTCGGGAATGGGCAGCCCTCATGAACCGTTATGATTTACAGTACGACAGCAGCATTTTCGAAAAAGCCTTCGAATGGGAAGAAGGGCGTCGCGATACCAGTATTGCCAGAAAGCAGGCAAGCAGGCTACAGCAGGAACTGAGGCAGGAAAGCCAGTACCTTCATTGTACCTGGTCAGCAAAGCGGCTACAGGATAAACGTTTTGCCATCGACCATTGCTTTCCCTGGACACGCTGGTTGAATAATGATCTTTGGAATCTGATGCCGGCCACGGAGCAGGCGAACAACCAGAAACGGGATCGTCTGCCATCTGCGCCGCTGATGCATGAATCTGAAAATAGAATCAAAACGTGGTGGCAGCGGGCATATCTGGATAGTGAGTTTGGAGAGAGGTTCATGCTGGAAGCGGAGACGGCACTGCCACTAGTCCAGGGTGACAAACAGGATGTAGAAGGTATCTTTGAGGCAATGTTACATCAGCGGGCGAGGTTGAAGGCTAATCAGCAGATTGCGGAGTGGAACCTTAATGCTGAAAGGTAATTACAAAATACATAATTTCAGTAAGTGAGCAATAATGAAAAGTTTAAAAGCAAGTTATTTTGGGAATAATCGTGAACGCTGCACGTAGCAACTGGCAGCGAAATGAGTCTTTACTAGTACTGCATCTCTATTGCCGTACCCCTTTCGGGAAGCTTCACCGAAATAATCCGGAAATTATTCAATTAGCTGATGTTATTGGACGAACGCCATCTGCTGTTGCTATGAAAGCAGTCAATTTTGCTCATCTTGATCCAAATCTGAACAGACAGGGACTTTCATCAGTGAGTAAGTCAGATAGAGCCTTATGGGAAGAATTTCTGGAGGATTCAAATTCAATAGCGCTGGTTGCTGAAAAACTTTATGAAGATAGATTCCCATCCGATGAAATGGTCAGTGAAATTAATGAGGTAGCATTACCGGATGGTCCAAGTGAAGCCAGACGGGAAGTATCAGTACGTCGGGTACAGGGTTTTTTCCGCAGAGCCGTATTAACCAGTTATGAGCAGCGCTGTGCCATTTCAGGTTTGAAATTACCACAGTTGCTCGTTGCCAGTCATATAATTCCCTGGAGAAAGTCCGTGGAGCGCAGAGCTGATCCCCGTAATGGTATTGCGCTGAATAATCTTTATGACAGAGCCTTTGATGAAGGCTTACTTACTTTTGATGAAAACTGGAAAGTCTGTTTAGCGAATGATTTAAGGGATCATATTGTTGATAGTGAGTTAAGTAAGCGTATTCTGGATATTGAAGGAAGAGAGCTGCAAATGCCGAGGCGCTTTTACCCTGATCCTGCTGCAATGGATTATCATCGACAGCGTGTGTTTAAGGGGTAGGGGTAAACCACACTGGTTCCTATTTGATCTTGACCAATTAGAAACTCATCTAACTATCCTCATGCTCCCATTTATATCGGCGTTTAAGATCATTGCATTGGTTAAATCCGATCAGTTTACTGTGTTGTAACTGCCCCACCACAATACCAGGCGCAATGCCGATATCCTGAGCAAAAAAGATAATAGCATCTCTTGAGAAGTTGGCTTCATTGGTAAAACGACGAAACGCTTTTCTGGGGATTAATTCCTTTTGCGCAAAGCTATTTGCTTCGGCTTCTTTTTCTTCATCCATGCCATTGATGCCTTCCAGAAACAGCTCCTTTTTACCATGTAGAAGAATATGGCCAGCTTCATGATAGAAAGTGAACCATAAATGATCATCGGACTTATATCGGGCACTTAATTGAATTAGTGCCTTTTCAGAATTCAGCCAGCGTGTAGCGCCGCTTACGCCGGTTTTTGGTAAAGAAGGCACAAAGACAACGGCAACACCTGCTTCAGCACAGAGCGCCTGCATGTGGGGAATAAAGTCTTGTGGCGGAAGTTCGGTTAATCCCCTGATGTGATCCAGGGCTTCTCTGAAGGCGTCTTTATCAAAAGACTCACATGCAATTTTTGCGGCTGCCAATTCTCCCTGACGAAGCCATACAGAAACAGCCTCTGGACGGACTTCGTGGGTATTATGTTGTCGAAAGGCGACGGCTAAATTCGGCCACATTTTTTTCCATTGCCTGACGCTGGCAATGCCGAAGAATCGCAGTACTTCTTCGAGTTGCTCATGCTTATCGTTAAATTTTTTAATCCAGCCTAATTTGACCATGTCTCTTAAGGGGATGCGGTCCAACCAGCTCAAGTCATTGTCGAGACGCCTTTCTTCGTCCAGTCGGGCTTGTATTTCCTGATAGTGCGCTTCGAGATTCAGCCAGTAATCCACCGGCATCCCCAGAGCTCGTTCCAGTTTGATTGCGGTTTCCGGGGTGATGCCCGAATGCCCTTTAACCAGAGAAACAATATGTTTAGGGGTTAAGCCTGTGCGTTTGGCTAACTCGTTCTGGTTCATCCCTCTGAGTGATAACTCATAAGTTAATACTTCACCGGGATGAACCGCATAGTCAGGCTGAAATTCATTCCTTGTTTGTTCAACCATGGGTGTCCTCCACTCCTGTAATTTTAATTTGGGTTACCTTTTCCCAATCTAAACCTCCTTCTTGACGCGTTGGAACGGGATCATTTGCTACCTGAAAAATTAGTCGATATGGATGGTCCAGATCCATACTGATCTGGCCTTTACGATTACTTGTTAATTCATGACATCGGTGTGGCGGGCTGTATGGTGGATTAAATATGCCCAGGTTTGGCGCTGCATGTAAGCTTGTGAGTACAATCTTTAACAGCTTGATTCTCCGTGGACCATAGGCCTTTACCATGGCCCGCTCTTCCGTCATTTGCTTTTTGAGCTTTTTGCTCGCGAAAATGATTTCCATTCATTTTCTCCGAATTTATTAACCTATAAGGTTAACATAAATAAAAATTACCAACAAGCTGTGCGCTCCATCCTTTGAATCAACGGGGTCAGAGTAATCTGATTTCCTCGTGAAGAATCTAAACATTCCAGACGCAAAGTTAGAGTTTTACTTATTATTAAAAGTAATAATAGAACACCCACTTCTTACTGTTTGACTAGATGCAGACCAGTGACCCCTAGCTCACGCGCACATGAGACATAATAACCTGCGGGAAGGGGTGGCTGTACTTTTCTGTGTACGTTTACTGATGCATTAACCCAACAATACTATGCCTGCCGGGTGACTTATGCGTGGTAGGATGTGTGATACAAAAAAATGCATTAGACTCAGCTTTCAACGCTGATTCGATGCCCTGTCCAGCTCGGGAGCAAGCCGTGCGATTACTGATCAAACTACTCAAAGCCATCAATTCCGAAGCCCGTCCCTGGCAGATTGCCGTCGCGGTCACGCTGGGCATGATCATGGGTCTTACGCCGCTTTATCGTCTGCATAATCTGCTGATCCTGTTCATCGCGCTGTTCGTCAGAGTTAATTTCGCCAGTTTTCTGGCCAGTTTCCTGTTGTTCTCCGGCATCGCCTGGATGCTTGATCCGGTCATGGACAGCATGGGTGAAAGCATGTTGATGGCTTCCGGCTGGCAGGGGGTATGGACCAGTCTTTTTAATACGACCCTGGGGCAACTGAGTCAGTTCAATCATACGCTAACCATAGGCGGGCTGGCTCTGAGTCTGCTGCTGGTTCCGGTGGTTCTGCCAGGAAGCTGGCTGCTGGTGGTTCAGTATCGGGCGCGTTTCATGAGGTGGGTCAACAAGCTGCGTGTCATGCAAGTGATAAAGGCCAGCAAATTTATGCGCTTGTATGCAAGCTGGGGGAACTGAGGATGGGTAAAATTATTCGTTGGCAGGGGCTGGTGGCCTTCGGCATAGTCCTTGGCTTGCTGATGGCCATCTCCCTGCTATTTCTGGATACCTGGATCAGAATCGGCATTGAACAGGGCGCGGGACGTCTGGTTGGCGCAGAGGTCAATGTTGAACGGGTGGAGCATCGTTTTTCGCCCTTCGGCCTCAGCCTCTATGGGGTACAGGTGACGGATGCGGCAAAACCTAGCCATAACCGTATTCAGCTTGAATCAATCAGTGCGGACATCGAGTTACTGCCGCTATTGAGGGACAAGATCATTATTGATGAATTGAGCGCCACCAACCTGGCGTTTGATCAACCCAGGGCACAGGAGGGGAGGGTATACGATTCTGTCACAGAGACCGTCCGGGCACGCGTCGATGCATCGGGTGCCAGCCTGCCCAGTGTTGATGAAGTGTTGACCCGTTCACCTTTGCAGACGACCAGAGCCATTGAAAATGCCCAGGCCGTGTATCAGGAGCACAGCACCGCGCTTGAAAATGCTTACCAGAACCTGCCGACCAGAGAGTCCCTTGACAGTTATCGGCAGCGTCTGGAAGCCCTGCAGGAAACAGACTACGAAAACCCTGCTGAACTGCTTGCCGCCAGAGAGGAGTTTGAAGCCATTCTGGATGAACTGCGCGAAGAACAGCAAAGGCTGCAGAATTTCCGGGCAACGGTTTCCACAGCCAGGAGCGAGCTGGGTGAAGAGGTGGCCACGCTGCGTGCAGCACCGGGTCGGGACTTTGACCTGCTGAAAGGGCTGGTGGCAGGTGATGCCGGCGCCTTCAGCGAAATGACGGAAGCGGTGTTTGGCCCCCAGGCCCGCGCCTGGAGCGACAGGCTGTTTGTGGCCTACGAACTGCTGGCACCGATGCTGGCCAATAAAAAAGAACAGGAGGCCAGACCTGCACGTGGCGCAGGGCGCTGGATCGATTTTGCCGAAACCCGGGGGCTGCCGGCACTGCTGATCCGCAATGCTGATGTCTCTGTCAGTTGGGGAGAACAAAGCTTTGCCTCGCTGTGGCAGGATATTACTACCGATCATCAAACGCTGGGTCGGCCCACCACCTTTTCTGTCGATGCTGATAACACACCGCAATGGCAGTCACTGGCAATAGATGGCAGTTTCCGGCTGCTGGAAGCTGGTCTGCAAGCCAGTCAGCAGTGGGATATTGCGGGGGTACGCCTGAATAATCTGGCCTTGTCGGATGCCGGGAATCTCTCAAGCAGTCTGCAGTCGGCCCTGTTATCCAGCACCGGTTCGCTGAATATCAGTGACAATGCGCTGGATGGCAACGGTCAGATCAATCTGGCCTCACTTGCCATCGAGGCCGCAGGTTCCAATAACCTGACCACTCTGATAGCGGACAGCCTGGAGGCTCTATCCGAGTTGAGCATTTCTGCCGATATCGCCGGTATGCTCAATGCCCCGGAATTTTCGTTGCGTTCGGATCTTGATCGTCAGATGGCCCGTGCGCTGGCCGATAATGTCAGTGGCGCCGATCAGGCCAGACTGGATGAATTGCAGCAAAAACTGGATGCAATGAGTGCCGATGCGCTGGCACAAAACACCGACCAGCTCAGCCAGTGGCAGAACTGGGAAGAAGTCGGTGACGACAGGCTGGGTTCAGTTCAGGAGCTGCTGGGAATGCAACTGAACAATATTATCGATGACCCGGTTGAGGGCTTGTGGGACCGCTTGCCGGGCGGACTGTTTGGGAATTGATACTCAGTACCGGCTGTCACAAATTTATTATTACGTTTTTATGGTAAACCGGCCTTTGGTCAGTTGAGTCTGTCCTTTTTGGCTGGTCTGGTTTTGGCACAAAAAAGTAAGCTGGAGAGCCATCAAGGACACCCACTTTTCAGCAATCAACAGCAATCAACAGCAATCAAGGACACCCACTTTTTTCGGTTGGCCTGCCACTAATGGGCGCCCTGGCTTGCCCCTGTTTCTCCTAATTAAGGTTATCTCACCAGTTTCATTCTTGAGCTGAATAATATATTTAAACTGCTTTACATAATACCTTTTATAGGTATTATAGTACCTTAAATAGGTATTATAGTTTAAATGAATATTTCCTCTATAGCAGACACTCTTTTCACTAAAACCCAGCAACGGGTTTTAGCCCTTTTCTTTGGTAAGCCAGATCGGAGCTACTATACCAATGAAATTTTTCGCCTGACGGCTATGGGGCGTGGAACCGTTCAAAAGGAACTGGAACGGCTGATATCTGCTGACCTGGTGACAGTCACCAAAATCGGTAACCAGAAGCATTATCAGGTAAACCCTGGTAGCCCGGTCTATACTGAGCTATTGAGTATTGTGCGAAAGACATTCGGGGTAGCGGATGTGATCCGTGAGGCTCTGACGCCAATTTCAGACAAAATCAGTTTTGCTTTCATTTACGGCTCAGTAGCAAAAAATACTGATACTAAAACAAGTGATCTCGATCTCATGCTGGTTGGTGAAGAGTTGAATTATGGTGATGTAATGAGTTTATTGGTAGCAACAGAAGAAGAAATACAAAGGGTCATCAACCCAAACATTTTAACAACTGAGGAATTTAGCAAACGTTTGAAATCTGGTCGCAGCTTTATCAATAGAATAATTGAACAACCCAAAATAATGGTACAAGGAAGTATCGATGAGTTTGGAAAATTTAGAAAGGATTAATAAACTCCATGTGGAAGCCCCTGATCAGGAAGAGATAAAAAACTTAATACTGGCTGCGTCGGAAAGATTGTCAGATTCTCAAAAAACCGGTTTATCCTACTCCAGCCGTTTTGATCTGGCTTATAACGCCTCTCATGGATTGGCCCTGGCAGCACTTCGAGCAGCGGGATACCGATCCGATCAACGTTATATTGTGTTTCAATGTCTTCAGCATACCTCCGGTTTAGCGAAGGGCAGGATCAGAATATTTTCAACTTGTCATGAAAGGCGTAATTTGGCGGAGTATGAAGGTCATTATGAGAAGGATGAGCAGTTATTGGCAGAATTGATAGATGCCGGCAATGCGCTACTGACTGAATTTCAGGTTTAATTTACGAACTGCTTAAACTCACGGGGCAGCTCAAAGGGTCAGAGTACTTTGATATTTATTTCCCGATTTTTGACAAATAATATTTCCAGAACCATTCGGGTAACGCCCCGGGATCCAAAGCTTTCAACTCTTCATCCCAGACTTTCTTTTCTTTTACTGCTTTGAAATGGGCAAAAGGTTCATGCCCGCTATCATCGTGAGAGTTGTCGAAAAAATAAGCCTGATAGGCTAACTGGGCAGCATCATAAAGTAGCCCCAATGAGCGCGTATAGCGAGCTTTGATTTTTTCTCCGGCACGTCATGCCCGCCTTGCGGGGTGCGGACTTCTTTGATTCTGGATATATTGATGAGAGGGCTTTCAGTCGCGATGAAATACAGATAGATTTTGTAACCCTGACTGGCAGCTTTTTTCATAAAGTCGAGTTTCGAAGGATGGGAGAAAACCGTCTCGAATGAAATCTTCTTTTCCCGTTGTAAAAGCCGATTACGCAGAAAATCAGCCATTAATTGGGCCATGTGTTCATCCCAGGCTTTATCAACTAATTTAAATTCACCGGCATTATTCAGCGTAAAACATTTTTTAAAACTGGCTTCCGGAAAGTTTTTATTAATCAAGCCTGAAAGCAGTGCATGTTCAGTAAAATCAGTTCGTGTGATTTTCCCGGATTCATACTGCTTGAAAGAGAAGGAGCCTTGTCTGAGGTCATTGGCGATATCATCGGCATTAATATAGATGCCGAAATCAATGGGGCGGCCATTCGCTTTGATATTTCGCAGGGCTTTGATAATGGTGCTTTTACCTGAACCATTGGGTCCGGCAAATACACGGAGCCTTTTATTGAATCTAGCTGAAGGCAAGTTTGCTTACGGCGGCTTTGACCTTGGCTTTCGGCGGCTTGTTTATCCTGGCAAGTTCTTCCGTTCTGCCATCCTGATATTTTCTTACGACTTTGTGGTCTTCCACTACAACGACTGAGCCGGCCGTTTCCATTGCCTGTTTCGAGGCTTGTTCAAAGCCGTTACGGGAAGCAGATTTAATGTGCCTTTTGGTAAGGTAATTGTCTGAATTACGTTTGCTAGCCATATGACTTCAAAATCAGGTGTTAAAAATACTACTTGATTGAGAATAGCACAAAATTTCCAAAATTGGTGGAGGCGGGGGGAGTTGATTTAGGAATATATCCTGTTGATTATAAATAATAAATATTGGTTCAGATAATATTGATGTAGCTACTGATGTAGCATTAAATTCCTGCTTGAAATGCAACTGAACCCCCGTCCAACAATTATTTATGAATATGCCATTTTTCATTTGCAAGTTTAGCTAATTTTTCGGATCTTCTAAATATCTGAGTTCTACCCCAGGAATTCTCAGTGGGAATCTCAGATGTGAGTTTCAAAACTGATCTCCTATAAATATCTTTCTTTTCCCCGTACTTTTTATTACTGACTGAGGAATTATCTTGGCCAGACAAAAGAGCTAAGTTGCCTAGATGATTAACTAAGGGTGAGAGTCTTTCTATTTGAGAAATTGTCCATTTTGGAGATTTTGCATTTTGTGGAAAGATGTGTTCTAAGGTTGCTCGAGATATTAGACTTCCATCTGGGTGAGAATAGTAATCTTCTAGTTGTCTTAGGATATATGTTGCTTGACGGCTTTTTATTTTAGTTGATCCTTTAATGCCGTTAATCATTTGAGGTAAATCTGGAGAAACAGATAAAAAGATTTTTTTAACATCTTTGATGGCATTTTCTTTTGATGAGGCGTTATTGATAGAAATAATTGCCTTGCTAAATGCTTCAGATAAATCCTTTATCTCAAAGCGGGAAAAAACATTATGTCTAATTATTAATGATTCAATATCTTTGATAATTTCAGTAAATTGCTTGGTCTTTTCAAAGCGTCTATAAACTGACATTAATAAAGGCAGAGCCTGTGTAATTCCAAATATATTGTGTATCGCCCAAACCGAGTCTCTACTATCAAAATGTAATTCTCTACTTTCTTTTAATAAGATATAGGAATATATATAACAATCATTCACGCAGTTTTGTGCAAACTCTAAAGCTGATATCTCGCTAGTATCAAGGTAATCGCAGACTAAATCATAAAGTTTTGAGCTTTTTGTATTTCCAAACCTAGATTGCCACATATGATGTAAATAGAGATCCGTACTTGATTTAGTCCTACCTAATAGGCTCTCAATTTCATCCCAGCATTGCCTTACCCGGCTTCGGTCATTTGCCTTACTGCTACTTATTAAAAGGTGACGAACTAAATCAGATTCAGTTAACGGCTTTCCTCGAACATTTATCCTCTCAAACACATTCATAGCATCACGTTCGCCTTTTACTGTGATACTTACCATCACTGTTTTTCTCGTTAAACATTTATTGATTTGGTCTAAGTACTCAAAACCATAATTATCCGTACTAATTATATTACGCAAATTTGAATCAATAATATTTCTTGCTTGTTTGATTAACCCATTGGATTTATTTCTTGGAACTTGACCTTCTACTCTATCTCTTTTTTGAATGTATGCTTGAAAGAATGCTTGATCTAAATCGCCTAATAAAATCGACCATCTATGACCGCCTTGTGGACCAGTAGAGTCAATGTAATTTTTTTGGATTTCATTTGCTAGTTCATTACCAATAATGCCGTAGAATTCTAGTGACAAATCACGAATTACTGATAGTAGGATTATGAATGTCGCCAGTCTTTGTTGTCCGTCTACAATGTAATTTAAGTTTTTATCGATATTTGGCATCAGCACAATTGGGCCAAGAAAGTACATTTCGCCTATATGTCGTCTATTTGTAGGGTGTGCATATGAAACAATATCATTGTAAAAATCAATTACGTTCCGGTTTTCCCAGCTATATCCTCTTTGATAATCAGGTACTCTTATCTGTTTATCATTACCAGAAAAAAGATCAAAAAAGGTAACTTCATTTGCTTCTATCATTATGAATCACCAAATTTCCTTATAGTTCAGCATTCAGTTGGGAGGTGTATCAACACATACAACTTTCAAGTGAATTTTTTTAGATATATTTACTAGTTAAATCAAATAGCTACTAGAGAATGGTCAAATGCTTTCTTCTTCACCTAACTGCTTCTCTAGTGCTTGTCGAACTAATCCAATAATGTAAGTAAGGTCTTCCTTTTTCTCCATTCGTGCTTCAACATTTCCATTTCCCCACCTTCCGAGATTAGTAGTGTCTCTGCATAATCCTTTGGGATCATCTATCTCAGGAAAATTTAAGTTCAAACTCAATCTCAAGCCTTTGGCCTGGGGGACGACATCGACGAAATTCGTCTCAGCTTTATATGCAACGTAGAGTTTGAGAAATTCCTCGGATACGCACTCATCCAATGACAGGGCTGCAGTCCTGAATGTTTCAAACAATTCTCTGGTTAGCCCTCCTTGGAGATGAGGGTGATCGGAGATGGAATAAGTGGCTCCTTGTGGAGGCAATGGTTTGTAAGCTAATAATATATCTTCTGGTAGATTTGGTGCTTGCCATATTTCAGTAGCAGCTATAGCGAGTCTGTTTGCGCGCTCCTTAATTGCAGACTCATTCCATACTTCACAGCTTCCAAGACCTTTATTCAAACGAAGAGGGCTTTCTTTAAATCCTCCTGAAATGTCACGTTTGTCTGTAAATGAATGGTCACTGTATTCAGAGTTATAACCTGTAAGAGTCAGATTGCCCAAGGTATGAAGATATTGCTCATGAATTCGTTTCCAATCCTCGCCGAGATCTGATTGCCATTGAGTGTTTAAATTATCGTTCTGAGGCATGATGTGCTCAATAGTATAATCCTGCACGGGCACTCGTTCTTTTCTACCATGATTCTCAAATCGGCGTAACCAATAGGACCGACGGTTGAACTTATAGAGATTCCTAATCTGAATCTGGCGTATAAATTCATCGTCACCTGGAAATCGCCTGTAAGAAGGCAACATTAAAAATCTAGCTTTTACACTTTCTATATATCGATCTTTTTTTAACTGACGTATAAACGTGGCAAATGTCTGGCGAAGTGAATTGGTAGGGATATCACATATAGCTCTACGAAAAACGTAGCTTTCTACCATACGTAGGACGGTCAGGAATTCATCTTTTGAAATTTGGTCCTGGTGGAAATCATGATATACCTCCATCAGCATCGGGTAACAAACATCCGCTCTAAGTTCCCTTATATCGTGGAAAGCCTCAGCCAACGACTGATCTGTTTCTGTACCAAGTGCAATCCGGCAGTAGTAAGATGCAAATTCTTGGAGCGTTCCAAGCAGGGTTTCAATTTCAAGCGTCCGAGAATAGACTTTAAATTCATCATATACATCCCCCTTACGGATACGAATATTCCCAGTGTGAATGACTAAGAAGAATCGTATGAATTCGTCGAATTCGTTTATATAGTTTTCGGCGCCAAATTCGACTTCCATGGGCCGCCAATAGTCATTATAGAGTCTTGTTTGGAGATCATGATCTAATCCAATTAGTATGAAGTTTCGGATTAAGTCAGCTTGAGTTAGTGCTTTACCAGTTGAATTCATACTCTCGAAGATCATTTGGGGATTATCGAGTCCTTGTTGTAAACAGACATCGACTATCATCAACTTTTTTATACCTTTCCAGACGACGTCTATGTGTGATTTAGCTATTTGTTCTACAAAGAAGTTGTAGTTCTCGATGATTCTGTAAGAGCTGTCATCACCTGGTTTCTTGTCATCAACTAAAAGCATTAGGGTTTCTTTGTCAGTTTGAGTCAGCAACATGCGATATGCTGCTTCACCTTTGCCATAGCGATTACGTAGATAGAGATCGTCGACTTGTGCCGCAGAGACAGGTTCAACCAGATTCTCTGCTTCTAGGCGTTTCTTCAGAGCGATTAGGAGCAACGTCATAGTAGTGATGCGTTGCTGGCCATCAATTACCATCCAGCGAGGGATTGCGGCATCAACATTGGTTTCAGGAATATAAACAGCGGACCCGATGAAATGGCTTTTTAACTCAGGGTTCGAGCCGACCCGAATGATATCATCCCAGAGTTGCTGGCAATGATTTTGTTCCCAGCTGTAGGTGCGTTGAAAAATCGGTATGATGAACTGCTTTGAACCTTCAAGAAGTTGTGTAAATTGTAGATCTTGAGCCTTCATATACTTCCCTGTCTTTGCGTTAAAATTTGGCTTGTTAGCATGGGAGCCAATATCACTAATTGCAGAATATCAATTAACCACCATATGTTGAATACACATTTATAAACCTCGTCAGATGAAATTCAAGCAAAAATAGTAGCTAAAAGATACTAAACTTAAAAAATGGCCATTTGAACTGAATTTCTTATTTACTCTCCTTTTGTTTTCTTCATTTCTTTTATCACTGCTCTGGCAATTTCTTCAACATCAGAATCTGAAGGGTTTTCACTTGAATTTAAATTCTGAATAATCTCTTTTTGTCTCTCATGTGAAATATCACCATAGTTCGTCAATGTTGTAAGTACATCCTCATGCCCAAGGTTTTTGCTCCAGGCTTTGAATTGCTCAGGGGATTTACAACGCTTAAACCCAAGTGAAGTAAGTGTGTCCCTAAAGCTGTGTGGGTTAAAAGTTGGTAAGCCGGCAGCTTGAAATGATTCTCGGAATATCCGTCTTATAGGCCCAGCGTTTTTCCAGTGTTCTCGCTTTAATCCAGTAGCCTGGAAGCCGCTATTTTGGATTACTTCTATCTTGGTGGAAGGGAACAAAGGATCACAATCTGCCCATAACAATTCATTTTTCAGATGATCAACCCAATCCTGCAATATCTGTTTAATATCATCACCTACCTCGAAAAATACTGTATCAAATGTCTTGCTGAACTTGGTTTTCACATCACGGGCATCCTGGTGTACAAGTCCAGCCTCCATATCAAGATGTTTCAGTTTGAATGATGCAATGGCGCTGTCTCTAGCCCCTGTGAGGGCTGAAAAGGCAATTAGTGCCTTATCTCGCTTCTGAATATCCGTCTGAAAGGGCATGTGGGATAATACTTCCTTTATCTGCTCTAGGCTGGGATACCTTTTCTGTCGTTTAGCAGTAGCCACCCGCACATCCTTCTCAGACATATTGAAGTATTCAGCATCCGAATAGTTAATGGCTGATTTGTATCCCGGTTCTCTGGCGAGCCATTGGAGAAATGCTTTAAGGCAGTTCATGGTTCTGTTCATTGTGGATTTGCTTAACGGCTTTCCAGTTTTAGGATTGGTCTGCTTTCCCAGATATTTTTTAAATGCAACGGCTTGCTGGTGATGAAATCGCTTGAAATCTTTGTAAGCGTTAAAACCTTCAAATTGGGCCAATGCCCTCTCGACAGCATCTACCGAAGCCTCGGATTGTTGACGAGCTTCTTTTAAAAAGCGTCTATACTTGTGCTTGATACGCTCGTTTACAGGGTTGTGGTTTTTCATGCTATTTCCTCATCTAATAAATACACAAATTACGAAGGGCTAAGCCAACTTGCTTAATCGTTTTTGGCTTTGCGTATTTATAAGCTCCAAATCACCTCGCCAGTTCTCGATATTGGAAAGTGAAACCTTCCTGAATATCTTGTTTAAACAACAGGGGCACTGCCCTGAAATAGATGCTCTTCCGGATTCTGAAACGTCCAAATAAATCTTGTTATTTAATGGAGAGACCGGCATCCTGCAACAAACACAGTAGATTTCACCAGGCTTACAAGGGCGCTTATTCTTGCGACGGCGATTTTCCAGAAATTCACGCAGTTCCTGCCCTAGAATAAGTCTTGGGAACCCTGCTCCGCAGTCTTTCAAGCCCTCTTTAAGCCAGTTATTCACTGTATTCTTATGTACTTCATACAGTTCTGCTATCTCTTCTACTAGATAGCTTCGATTGATTTTGGCTAGCCTTGGGTTGTAATTAGCCATTAGAGCGTTGGTTTCCTGGTCTCAGCTATTCTGCTATCCAGCCATTTTTCAATATCGCTTTGGATCCATCCTACTGCCCTGGCTCCTAAGGATATAGGTTTTGGAAATGAACCTTCAGCCATTTGTGAATATATAGTTGAGCGAGAAAGCCCTGTTACAGATTTAACTTCGGGTAAACGTAAGATTGTGGTTTGCATTAAACACTCCTGGTGACTTTGGCCATTAAAGGAATGTTCTGAATTAAAATCCTGAAGGAGGCCCTGCGGTCAATCCTGCATTTTAATTATTTTTAACTTGTTGATTCTATTAACTTAAAGTAGCCAGTTTGATCAAATGGCAGGAGCAGTAAGTAATTTTGGCAGGGGCAAATCTTTATCGTTTCAGGATTTCACTAAGTGTTTGACGTTTAATTCCTTCTCGTTCAGCGGTTCTTTTCAAGGCTCCGGATGCTTTTTTTGCTAACTCTTCTTGATGCCATGATAAAAGTCTTTCTTTGCGTTCTTCTGGGGTTTCATCCTTTTTAGGGGTTCTCTGGGGTTGGAGGGGGGTGCTAGTCATACCGTACTCTACTAATATTTTCTCAATTTCATCAATAGAGAATAACCCTGTATCTATCGCTGGAAGGCTAGGGTCATCTGGTAAACTTGCCCTTGTTGCACCGGTTATTGGATGTAGTTCATTAATTCTTCCAGCTTTAATCATTTCCGTGATAAACAGTTCTGGGTCATTTTGATCACTATCTTTTAATATCTTTAAAAATATCTTTCCTGAGATGAATCTCTCTTTTGGCTCAAAGTGTTCAATTTCAGATTCATCAAACCAACAATTAAAAATTAAGGTCAAATAGTCACGATTCATTTCAGGTTCAAAATAAAATCGTTGAAATTCTTCAGGATGATTCTGAGGTTTATATGTTCTCAAGCCTCCTTCTAACTCAGTCATGAAAATCCAAGCTGCTAGTTCCTCCTGTGTTGCTCCGAGACGATTTTTAAGTGAATTTAATGCCAGCGGCATCCCAATTAGCTTTTCTGGATTTTTTAAAATTATATTTTCAGGGTCTGTCTTTATGTAGCGAGGAAAATCACGTTTCATTAATAACTTTTCTAGCCGGTCTCTATGTGCAATTTCTTCTTTTATCTGAGCGATTCGTTGTTCTTTTTGCTGTAAGTCTAAGGCCGTTGGTGTTGACGTTTGCTCCCATTGTTGGAGCTGTTTTTCCAACTCTTGTAACTCAGCATGGAAATTGAACCAGTATGCTTGGTGATTTTCAGTTGCTGGATCATGCTGGTAATCAAGTTGATTAGCATATGATCTACGCTGTTCTGGCGATAAGTTATCCCAAGTGAATAATCTAAATTCTGCAATAACTAACCTTTTTAATGCAGATGGCAGCTCATGGAATGACTTGCTGAACCATTTATCCAGCTTTTTTTCGATAAATCTAAAGTCTGACATAGGGTAACTATAACCTTGGCACGTAAAACATCGATTACCGTTAACGTCTAGGGAAGTCTGTTGTAGTATACCGCTACATCTAAAGGATCGCAGTCCTGACAAGGAACAAAGGTATTCATGGCCAAGAAATCAACTGCAGCTAAAGCGAAACCCCAAAAAGGCTTCGAGGAATCACTCTGGGACACAGCAAACAAGCTGCGCGGCACGGTAGAATCCTCCGAATACAAGCATGTGGTGCTCAGTCTTATCTTTCTGAAGTTCGCCAGTGATAAATTCGAGGCCCGCAAAGCTGAGTTGGAAGAAGAGGGCAAGGGCAAATACCTCGACATGGCTGAGTTCTACACCATGAAGAACGTGTTCTACCTGCCCGAGGAAGCCCGCTGGTCCCATGTGCTGAAACACGCCAAGCAGGATGATTTGCCCATTCGGGTGGATACCGCGCTCAGCACGGTGGAAAAGCACAACAAGGCCCTGAAGGGCGCGTTGCCGGATAACTACTTCTCCCGCCTGGGGCTGGATGCCAGCAAGCTGGCGGCGTTGATCGACACTATCAACAACATCGACACCGTGGGTGATCCCGCCAATGACGTGGTGGGCCGGGTCTATGAATACTTCCTGGGCCGCTTTGCCGCCGCCGAAGGCAAGGGTGGTGGCGAGTTTTATACCCCCAAGTGCGTGGTCAACCTGATTGCCGAGATGATCGAACCCTACCAGGGCAAAATTTACGATCCTTGCTGCGGTTCAGGAGGCATGTTCGTGCAGTCGGTCAAGTTTGTGCAAAGCCACCACGGCAACCAGCGCGACATTTCCATCTACGGTCAGGAATACACCAGCACCACATACAAGCTGGCCAAGATGAACCTAGCCATACGCGGCATTGCCGGGAACTTGGGCGAAGTGCCTGCCGACACCTTCTTCAAGGACCAGCACCCGGACTTGAAAGCCGACTTTATCATGGCTAACCCGCCTTTCAACCAGAAGCAGTGGCGTGCGGACAATGAACTGACTGGTGATCCAAGATGGTCCGGCTATGACACGCCGCCCACCGGCAACGCCAACTATGCCTGGATACTGCACATGGTCAGCAAACTCAGCGAGAACGGCATTGCCGGTTTCATCCTGGCTAACGGTTCCATGAGTTCCAACACCGGCGGTGAAGGGCTGATCCGCCAGAAGATGCTGGAGAATGATCTGGTGGACTGCATGATAGCGTTGCCAGGCCAGCTCTTTTTCACCACAACGATACCAGTATGTTTATGGTTCCTCACCAGGAACAAGAAGGCACAAACTTTCAGTGACGAACGCAAGGGCTTCCGTGATCGCCGCGGTGAAACATTATTCATCGATGCCCGCAACATCGGCTCCATGGTGGACCGCACCCACAAGGAATTGACAGTGGAGGATATTTTCAAGATTGCCAGCACCTACCATGCCTGGCGTGGCGAAGTGAAAGACGGCGCCTATGAGGACGTACCGGGCTTCTGCAAGGCGGCCATGCTGGATGAGATCAAGGCCAACGACTATGTGTTAACACCGGGGCGTTATGTTGGGGTAGAGGAGCTGGAAGATGATGGGGAGTTGTTTGAGGAGAAGATGCAGGGGTTGACTCAAACATTGTTCAAGCAGATGGATGCAGCGCAGGAATTGGACGTTACTATTAAAAGAAATTTAGCGAGTCTCGGATATGAATGAGGGTTGGCTCAATGTTGAACTCAAAGATGTTTTGTCTGAAAAAGGATATGTTCGTGGCCCGTTTGGTTCTGCATTAAAGCGAGCCGAAATGAAAAATAAAGGGATTCCTGTGTATGAACAGCAAAATGCAATCTATAACCATAGGAAATTCCGCTATTTTATCGATGACAATAAGTATCAAAAGTTAAAAAGGTTTACTGTCCGCCCAAATGACTTGATCATTAGTTGTTCAGGTACTGTTGGGAAAGTTTCAATAATAAAAGATGCAGATCCACCAGGAATAATAAGCCAAGCGCTTTTAATTCTTAGGCCAGATGTGACGAAAATATTGCCTGAGTTTCTATTTTATTTTTTTTCATCTAATGCTGGACATGATTCGTTAGTCTCGGTGTCAAGTGGAAGTGTGCAAGTCAATCTTGCGAAAAGGAGAGTAATTGAGTCAATAAGGTTCATACTACCTCCATTAGATGAGCAGCATAAAATTGTTTCACAATTAGCTGGAATTGATCAGAAAATCCAGCTCAACACACAACTCAACCAAACCCTCGAAGTAATGGCCCATGTCCTTTTCAAGAGCTGGTTCATAGACTTCGACCCCGTCATCGACAACGCTATTTCCGCCAACAATCCTATACCTAAACCCTTTCAGGCCAAAGCGCAGCGACGAAAAGCCCTGTTAAATCAAACCATGAATACCAATGCCAATAGTCTGCACAGCTTGCCTGCTGAATTAAAGCAGTTATTTCCTGACACTTTCAAACAAGCCGAAGGGCTGGGGTGGATTCCAGATGGTTTTATTTCAGGAAGTTTAGGTACTATCACGACTCAAAAAAGGAAAAAAGTTAAAGACAGAGATGTGGAAGCTATTGTTCTTTCTGCAGTTGCAAAAGGAGAACTTGTAAGGTCTGAGGATCACTTCACAAAGCAGGTTTATAGTAAAAATATTGATAATTACTTGGTGGTTGAAAAATGGGATGTTGCATATAATCCCTCTAGAATAAACATTGGATCAATAGGCTTACAAAAAGAACAAATTTTAGGAGCGGTAAGCCCAGTATATGTGGTTGCTAAAGTTGATGAGGATTATAAATGGTTTATTGAACAATTTTTTAAATTGAATACATTTAAAAATTGGGTTGATACATTAGCAAGTGGTAGTGTAAGGCAATCGCTAACATATAAAGATTTCTCATCTATTCCATGCGTAGTACCAATGCGTGAAATAGTGCTTGTTTTCAATAAATATTTTGAAAATATAAGAGCAAAATTATTACATAATGATTTAGAAAATTTATCTCTAGCGGAAATTCGAGATTCTCTTCTCCCCAAACTTCTCTCCGGTCAACTCCTTATTCCCGATGTTGAAGCCCAGTTAGCCGAGACTGACGCATGAGTTTTACCGAGGCCAGACTGGAGCAAGCCATCATTGCCCTGCTGGGAGAGGAAGGCTATCCTCATGTAGCTGGCCCCAGCCTCACCCGTACCCCTGATGACGTGTTGTTGATCGATGACCTCGCCGCTTTTCTGAAAAAGCAGTATGCCGCCGACGGCATTACCGATAGCGAAATCGCCAGCATCGTGCGCCAACTACAAAGCTATTCCTCGCTTGATTTGTATGACAGCAACCGTGCCATCATGAAGCTGGTCAGTGACGGCTTTACCTTTAAGCGCGAAGACCACACCCAGAAAGACCTATATATCCAGCTGCTGGATTATGACCGTGGGCAGTCAATGCCAAAGACTCAGCCTGCACTGGAGATACACTCAGAAGACCCGGCACCTTATGTGGTAGACAGGAATATATACAAGCTGGTCAACCAATTGGAAATCTTAGGCAGTGAGAAGCGCATTCCCGATGCCATTTTGTATATCAATGGTCTTCCGCTAGTGGTGTTTGAGTTCAAGAGCACGGTGCGTGAAGAGTCGACTATTCATGACGCCTTTGTACAGCTCACCACCCGCTATCGGCGCGATATTCCGGAGTTGTTCAAATACAACGCGCTGTGCGTGATCAGTGATGGCAGTAATAGTCGTATGGGTTCGTTCTTTGCACCTTATGACTTCTGGTATGCCTGGCGCAAAGTCACCGGCATGGAGGCGATGGACCCGGACGGCATCGCCTCGCTGCAGACCATGATCAGCGGCTTGTTTCATACGCCGCGCCTGCTCGAAGTAATCCAGCATTTTGTCTATTTTCCCGACAAGAGTCATCGCGAGGAAAAGATTGTTTGCCGCTATCCACAGTACTACGCCGCCACCAAATTGTTCCAGCATATCCTTACACACCGTAAACCCAATGGCGATGGCAAGGGTGGTACTTATTTTGGCGCGACCGGTTGTGGCAAGAGCTACACAATGCTGTTTCTGACGCGCCTGCTGATGCGTAGTATGGTGCTGGAAAGCCCGACGATTGTGCTGATCACGGATCGCACCGATCTGGATGATCAACTGTCTCGCCAGTTTGAGAATGCCAAGACCTATATTGGGGATCAATTGGTCGTCAGTGTAGACAGCCGTCAGCAATTGCGCGAGTTGCTGCAAAACCGCAAAAGCGGGGGTGTCTTCTTGACCACCATCCACAAGTTTACCGAAGACCTACAACTGCTCACCGAGCGCACCAACGTGATCTGCATCAGCGATGAGGCCCATCGCAGCCAGGTGAACCTGGACCAAAAGGTGCGCATCGACACCAAGAAGGGCGAAGTAGTGACCACCTACGGCTTTGCTAAATACCTGCACGACTCCCTGCCTAATGCCACCTATGTGGGCTTCACCGGCACGCCCATTGACGCCACCCTGGATGTGTTCGGGCCGGTGGTGGATGCCTACACCATGACCGAATCGGTAAAAGATGAGATCACTGTGCGCATCGTGTATGAGGGTAGGGCAGCCAAAGTGGTGCTGGACAACAGCAAACTGGTAGAAATTGAACAGTACTACCAGCAATGCGCTGATTCCGGCACCACTGAATACCAGATAGAGCAAAGCAAAAAGGCCAATGCCAACATGGGCGCCATATTGGGTGATCCTGACCGCCTCCGGGTGCTGGCGGCGGATTTTGTCGACCACTATGAGAAACGTGTGGGCGAAGGCTCTACCGTGTGCGGTAAAGCCATGTTCGTGTGCGCCAACCGCCAAATCGCCTGGGATCTGTATCAGGAAATCCTGCTCCTACGGCCTGCCTGGGGTGAGGAACTGGCCTGTGAGGCTGGCGCGGAGCTGACCGAACAAGAACAGAAAGACATCAAGCCTATAGCCCGGCTAAAGATCATTGCCACCCGCGGTCAGGATGACCCTAAGGAAATGTATGAGGCCTTAGGCACAAAGGACTACCGGAAAGAACTGGATCGTCAGTTTAAGAGCGCCAAAAGCAATTTCAAGATCGCCATTGTGGTGGACATGTGGCTCACCGGTTTTGATGTGCCGTTTCTGGACACCATGTACATCGACAAACCCCTACAGCGCCATACCCTGATTCAGACTATCAGCCGGGTAAATCGCAAATATGCCGGCAAGGAAAAGGGCTTGGTGGTGGATTACATAGGCATCAAGAAGCAGATGAACCTGGCGCTGGCGCACTACAACAAAACCGACACCCTCAACTTTGAGGAAATCGAGCAATCAGTGACCGTGGTGAGAGACCATCTGGAATTGCTGGGTACGATGTTTCATAAATTCGACAGCACACCTTATTTCAAGGGAAGCCCGGTGGAACAGCTGCATTGCTTGAATATGGCTGTTGAATTCGTCCAACTGACGCAGGATCTTGAAAAGCGCTTCATGCAGCTCTGCAAACGCCTGAAGGCGGCCTACGATATTTGCAGCGGTAGCGAATACCTCACTCAGGGCGAGCGCGACCAGGTGCATTTCTATCTGGCCATTCGCGCCATCCTGTTCAAACTCACTAAAAGCGATGCCCCAGATGTGGCACAGATGAATGCTAGGGTGCGGGAGATGATCAGCGAAGCCCTGCGTGCCGACGGCGTCGAGGAAATCTTCAAACTGGGCGAAGACAAAGCCGGCGAGCAGGACCTGTTTGGGGATGATTACCTGGCCAAGCTGGAAAAGATCAAACTGCCCAATACCAAGATCAAACTCTTACAGCAATTGTTGGCTAAGGCGTTATCAGACTTCAAGAAGGTGAACCGCGCTAAAGCCATCGACTTCGCCAAGATGTTCCAGGCACTGGTTGAGAAGTACAACGAACGTGACGAAGATAGTCTGCTGGTAGGCAGTGTGCTGGAAGATTTCACCGACAACATCATTGACGGCTACATGGATCTGATTAATCAGCTGCAGGGTGAGATTAACTCCTACAAAGATATGGATATCTCGTTGGAAGAAAAAGCCTTCTACGACATCCTGTTGATGCTCATGAAGAAGTACGACTTTACTTACCCGGAAGACAAGCTGATTGAACTGGCGAAGGTGGTAAAGCAGGTGGTAGATGACAAAACCCGATATACCGACTGGAGTAAGCGGGATGATATTAAGGCCGAATTAAAAGTAGATTTAATAATGCTGCTGGCAGAGTGGGGTTATCCGCCTGTGGATAGAGATGAAGTGTATAAAGAAATATTTGAGCAGGCTGAGAATTTTAAAAAGTATTCATCAAATATTTAACAAGGAGTGAGTGTGTAATGGGAAGTAAGGGAGAGCAAACGCTTTGGGTTTCATCAGTAAATCCTGAAAAAATCGATGGGAATTCATATGTCCCTACATGCTTGTTATATCAAGATAATGGAGAATATTTAACAGGCAGAAAAGCTCTTTTGAATAAAAGGAATGGGATTCTTAATAATAATTTTAAAGTTGAGTTGGGAGAGGTTGTCCCAGGAGGATCATTTACCAATAGAAAGAAATTTAATACTAATGACGGCAAAGAGAGAACTGCATTCGAGTTATCAAATGATTATTTTTCAAGCATATTGAAAAATTTTGAAGAGAGCATGGCTAAAAATGAATCAGGTAAGTTACCTGCAAGAATAATTGTGGCAGAGCCTTTGTCTTTTCAAGTTGAAGGATCATCCAATAATTGGTTAGGTAACTACAGAGATAATATAAGGCGAATCTTATCAAATTATGAAGAAGTTGAATTTCTACCTGAGCCGTTTGCTGTCTATCAGTACTATAGATATGGACAAAAAATTCCTCACTTACAAGATAAAACTAAGAATGTTGCGTTTGTGATAGATTTTGGGGGCGGCACCTTTGACGCTTGCGTTATAGAGTCGACTCATCTAGGGGATATAAGTCAAAGTGGAAAAAACTCAAAACCTCTATCAGCTGACTCAGTGCCCGTTGGTGGATACGTTATTAATAATGAAATTGCAAAATATTTGATTATAAGAGATTTAGATGTTGTCCAGAAAAAGAAGATTGGTAAATATATTGATCAGTATGAACGAGTTAAAAAAGGCGATTTAGATCCAGAAGTACTAAGAGATGAAGCTCAAATATTTATAAAAAATCTAGATAGGCTATCAGACGAAATCGAGAATATTAAGATTGAGTTGGTGTCAAAAATTGTGAATTGGAGTTTAGATGGAGATCATTATGAAAAAGTGATAGTTGAGAAACCAATAAACCCATTAGAACTAGACAATCTTCACAAGTCGGAATTTTATGCTCATCAACTAAAAACAATTTATGAAAAAAATATTTGGGATGCTAAATTAAAAAGAGTAATCAAAAATGTTTTAGATAGATGTGAAGAGGCATTAGATGGTAAAAAAATTAATATAACTTTGATTTCTGGGGGATCTGCAAACATAAAGTGGTTAGAAAAGCTATTAATAAGGGACTTTGAAGATCAGCTTTCTGGAGCTGAACCTGTGCCGATTTCTCATTCATTTCAGGAAATAGTAGCTAATGGATTGGCAATAGAGTGCGCTAGACGATTCTATTCTCCTAATAGTGAATTTGTTGCCGTCACATATAATCCAGTTAAATTATACTTAGATCCTGATGGGGCGGGTGTTGGATCTAGTAAAAGATACAAGTCTATTGGCGACAAAATCGACATGTCAGCTGCAAATGATTATGACCTGATCCCAGTAGCTCAATCTTTAAAGCACTTTTTTAACGAATCATTACAATGGCGAGTAAATCTATCAAAGTTCCCAAGAAATTATTTGGATTATTATTTCTCTCGACCTGATAAAGAGGATTACAAAGACTGTTATAATGTTGAATCTACAAGAGTAAATACTTCGGATAACTCCCGCACAGATAAACATACTAAAGTTGAATTAGTTGTGAGGGAGGACGGCACAGCAATTCCTAAGTTTATATATCAATCTCCAAATGCTGAACACGGGATACCAGAGAACTCAGAAATTGGGAGACCATTTTATCTTGATATGACAACTAATTCTCAAAGCGTAGGTGATTCTTCAAATTATATTGGCTTTGATTTTGGGACAAGCAATTCATCAATTTGTGTATTGTCGAATGAAAAAATCCAACTAACTACTCATCGTCAAAATGACAAATCGTGGATTAATCTAAGTTCTGCATTGAATGATCTGCCATATCCTGTTGCGATTAGTTTAAGAGCTTACCTACAGAGTCGTGCAGAACCAGTCGATAGTTGTTCTAAAGCGAGAGAGTGCTTTGAAGCATGTATGGCTTTTATGGCGTACTTGGCTATCGCAGAGTTAAGTATACATAAAGATATATCTGGAATATTCAAGCATTATCAACATCGCTCAATGGGGCCATTAAAAACCCTATTGGTCGAGTCATTAAAAAAACTCGGTGCTCAATCTAAATTCACAACTGGGTTCAAATCTATTATTTCAGATAAGCAATTAACAAAATTAAATAAAGCCATTAATGACTTTACTGAGCATAAGCATGACAAAAAGGAAATAAATTTTGATTATCATGGGCATCTGGATTTTATTATATCTATTTTGTATACATCTATGCAGGATCTCTATTTTGGCTCGGTTGCAAGTATAGAACCTCAAGATTTTAGTCAATATGGGTTTAAAGGCCAATTTATCATTGCCCATGATGTTGCCCCATTTTCAGAAAATTTTGGATTTCAATCAAATGAACCTATTAGCTCAAATGAAGCAATTCTGCTTATAAAGGAAACAGGTGAATATTTAGGACTGTTACCGCTGATATTTTGGTGGAATTCAGAAAATACAGCATCGGGTAAAAGCTGCTTTTTTTTCGATAGGCCAAAATCATCAAAAAGTGAAGCATTAGTAAAATTGTGTGGAGCACAAAAAGCAATCGAAGCTATAAGTTTGCATGAAGGATTGGGTGTTTTAATTGAAAAAATTGCTAGTGGAGATTTAAAGTCATTTAAAAGTGGTCATATTTTGATGACTAAAAGTTAGTAGTCGAAGATTACTATCTTAAAAAATCAAATGTTTTGGTAGGTAGATGTAATGCTTCTTCTAAATACTGCGTAATTGCTTTTTCCCACTAGAAAGACTTAAATTTCCTACTCCAGCTTCCACAATTCTAGCTGACCACCAAGTCATCATTACTTTTCTTCGCTCCAAATATTCAGCTCTGTTATATGTGGCCCGTACTTCATTTTTGTCTACGTGAGCCAGGGCTGATTCAATAACATCAGGGTCAAACCCTTTCTCATTTAATGTGGTGCTAGCCAAGGCCCTCAAGCCATGAGCTACTAGTTGTCCCGAATAACCCATTCTTTTAAGAGCCATGTTTACAGTCTGTTGGTGAGCATGCTCTCTAGGGTTTCTGTCCGCCGGGAAGAGGTGCTCCCTGTGTCCACTGACAGGTTTCATGATTTCAAGTAATTCCCTCGTCTGGAGTGTTAAAGGCACTGTGTGTGCTCGTTTCTTTTTCATGCGTTCAGCAGAGATATGCCAAAGGCCATTCTCAAGGTCGATTTCCTCCCATCTTGTTCCTGCAGCTTCACTGGGTCGTGTCATGGTATGAAGTTGCCACTCTAACAGGCACCTAGTAGTTTTTTTGATGTTGGCATTAGCAACTCTATGCATAAGTTCAGGAAGCTGATCGGGACTAATGGTTGGCATATGCCTTTTGGGTGGAGTGTTAAAGGCGCTTCTGATGCCCGCTAGGCGGTTAACTTCAATTATTCCTGTATTTACCGCATAGACCATAATTTCATTCAGGCGCTGGCAGAGTCGTTTGATGGTTTCAAGGGAGCCTTTTGCGGCAATTGGTTTTAAAACATCAATGACAGTTGGAGCCTTGATCTTATGTAGCGGCATATTGCCTAGATCAGGAAAAACGTGAAGCTCTAAAGACCGCCAGATATCTTCCGCATATGAATGGGTAACTTTAGACCTTTTTACTTGAAACCAGTCTTTTGCTATTGATTTCAAGGTATTGCTGTGTGCCTCAGCACCTATACGCTCTTGTTCTAAGCGATGTTCGCGGGGGTCTATATTCTCAGCCAGTAATTTTTGGTTTGCTACTCTTTGTTTACGAGCCTTCTCTAAAGAAAGGTCAGGATATTGCCCTAGACTGATGTTTGCTCTTTTTTTTGAAAACGGCTTAGAGTAATTGAAAATCCAGAGTTTGCTGCCGTTTGGTTTAACACGTAGGTAGAGACCTTTTCCGTCAGCCAGGTTGAATTCACGGTCTTTTGGTCTGGCTTTTCTGATTTCCGTATCGGTTAGAGGTTTAGTTATTTTAGGCATAATTAAGGATCGATGTTACAACGGTATAAATGTTACAACCGATGTTACAATAATATCCGGATACCACAAAATCAAACTGGACTTAAATGCACCTTAATTAAGGTATTTATTCAGTGTTTATATGGGGTTAAGGACTTCTTTAGATGTGCTTGGAAGTAAAATTGGTGGAGGCGGGGGGAGTTGAACCCCCGTCCGTCAGTCCTCTGCCTTCGGCTCTACATGCATAGCATCGTTTATTAAGTTAACTTCTCACGACCCAACGTGCAGGGTGTTCGAAGCGAGTCTGAAGATTCTTTAACGCTCTGGAGTCAGACTCTCAGCGGCGCGATCCTGTTCTATATGACGATTGCTAAACACTGGTTTACAGGCATCCCTGTGGCAATCGCTAGCGGCTATATTAAGCTGCTAGAGCGTAGTTTTCGTCGTTGGCAACTATAAAGTTGCATAGATTGATTTACGAGAGCCTATACTCTCTCGGCATGCACCTCAGGGTTTGTAACCGGCGTCGAATCCAAAGCGCCCCCAGTCGTGCAGAGTGGTTATTTTACCACATATCTCCTATATATAGCTTAACGCCAGCTTATCAAGGGCTGCGGACCCTGCAGCGATTTCACTCCTGGCTTTTTGTTGCGTATGGTAAAAGACAGGTTCCCTGATTAACTGGAGTGATACATGACAAATCTCACGCTTGAAGGCCTGGTACTGGATATGGACGGCGTCTTTTATGTGGGAGACAAACTGCTTGATGGCGCCACCGAGACCCTGCAGGCCTGAGGGAAAAGGATCTGCCTTTTCGTTTTATTACCAATACTACTACCCGCAGCCCGGACGAGCTGGTGGAAAAGCTGGAACGCCTGGGGCTGGATGCCCATCGGGATGAAATCTTTACCGCCGTTTCCGCCACCGTGGAATACCTGCAGCAGCGCGGCAAGCCGAGCGTTTATCTGCTGGTGCGGGATTCGGTCAGGGCTTGCTTCAGTGATTTCAAGCACAACGATGAGAATCCGGACTTTGTCGTGATCGGCGATATCGGGGCGAGCTGGGATTATGAAACCCTGAACCGGGTATTCAACATGCTGATGAACGGCTCGAAGCTGATCTGCATGCATCGCAATAAATATTTCCAGGCCGAGGAGGGGCTGCGCATGGATATCGGCGCTTTTGTCGCGGCGCTGGAATATGTCTCGGACAAAAAAGCCATTGTGATTGGCAAGCCGGCACCGGCCTTTTTCCAGATGGTGCTTTCTTCGCTGGGCTTGCCCGCCCAGAAAGTCGCCATTGTCGGGGATGATATCGAGTCGGATGTCGGTGGCGGCCAGGCGGTTGGCATGCAGGGCATCCTGGTGAAAACCGGCAAATACCGGGAAGAGATTGCACGCAAGTCCTCGGTGCAGCCGGACCAGCTGATTGAGTCGATTGCGGCCCTGGCGGATATCCTTTAAATTGGGGTCAGACCCTGTTACCGAGGGAGTAAGTCATGAAACGCACGTCGACGATATTTCTTCAGTGTGTCATTGTGCTTGTTGCCGTGCTAACGCTGGTGATTCTGCTGCGCTTTCCCCTGTCTGAGGGGCGGAACGTTGAGGCTACGCTGAGTGAGGTGTATTTGCAGGATCCCTTTCTGGCCTATATTTATTTGGCTTCCCTGGCAGTGTTCGTGGGCTTTTATCAGGCCTTTGTACTGCTCAAACTTATTCGGCGGGATAATGCGTTTACTGCTAAAGCGGTCAAGGCAGCACGCATACTGAAATATTGCGCGCTGGTTTTTATCGGCTTTATGCTGGGGGCAGAGGCTTATCTGTTTATCGTCATGCGCGGCCAGGATGATATTGCCGGTGCCGCGATGTTTGGCCTGATTCTTATCTTAGTCTCATTGATAATTGCCGCTGCGGCTAACCTGTTGCAGCATGTCCTGCAAAGCGCTGCGGCTATAGAGCCAGAGAACAAACCGGGGACAGACCCCAATTAATTTAATGCGGAAAATAGGGACAGGCCCCTATTTATACAATTTACTCAGTCCGTCAGATTTCGACAGCTACTTTGTAGGTCGGGTCTTCGATAATATTGATAGCAATAATCTTCTCGGCATTTTTAAGCAGCTTCAGGCAGTCCGGGCTGAGATGACGTAACTGCAGGCGCTTGCCGGCGCGATGATATCTTTCTGTGATTTTATTCAGTGCTTCTATGCCGGACATATCAGCGACCCGGCTTTCCCTGAAATCGATAATGACGCTGTCCGGGTCATTGTGCACATCAAATTTTTCCGCGAAGGCCTGGGTCGAACCAAAAAACAGCGGGCCATAGATTTCGTAATGTTTGGTACCGTCTTCATCGATGTGTTTACGCGCGCGAATGCGCTTGGCATTTTCCCAGGCATACATAAGGGCTGAGATAATAACCCCGACCACGACCGCCAGCGCGAGGTTGTGGAAGAACACGGTAATTGCCGCCACCAGAATGCCGACAATGTTATCGCGGGCGGGCATTCTGCCCAGCGCTCTGATACTGGCCCACTCAAAGGTGCCGATGGCGACCATAATCATCAAACCTGCCAGGGCGGCAATCGGCATTTGTTCAATGTAGCTGGCCCCAAACATGATAAAGACCAGCAGCATGACTGCGGCCACGATGCCGGATATCCGGGTGCGGGCACCGGAAGAAATATTGATCAGGCTTTGCCCGATCATGGCGCAACCGCCCATCCCGGAAAAGAATCCGCTGACACAATTTGCCATGCCCTGAGCTACTGCCTCTTTATTGCTCTTGCCACGCGTTTCAGTAATTTCATCAATCAGGTTCAGGGTTAACAAACTTTCGATAAGACCCACGCCGGCAACTATAAAGGCGTAGGGCAGAATGATCAGCAGGGTTTCCAGCGTGAAGGGAATCGCCGGAATATGAAAAGGCGGAAAGCCACCCTGGATGGAGCTGATGTCGCCAACACTTTTTGTGTCTAAACCAAGCGCGAAAACAATAGCAGTAATGACCAGAATTGCCGCCAGAGGAGCGGGAATTGCTTTGGTAAATTTAGGCAGTTTCCAGATAATCAGCATGGTGATTACTACCAGAACAAGCATTGTCGTTAACTCGTTCCCGCTCATCCAGGCATCATTGTTTTTAAAAGAATCCAGTTGCGACATGAAAATCACAATGGCCAGACCATTCACAAAGCCGAACATCACCGGGTGCGGCACCAGACGAATAAACTTGCCCAGTTTCAGGAAGCCGGCACTCATCTGAATCAAGCCGGCCAGCACCACGGTGGCAAAAATATATTCCACGCCATGGCTTTGCGCGAGGCTGACGATGACGACGGCAATGGCACCCGTGGCACCGGAGATCATGCCCGGCCTGCCACCGAATACAGCGGTGATCAGGCCGACACTGAATGCGGCATAGAGCCCGGTAAGCGGAGAGAGCCCCGCGATCAGGGCAAAGGCGATGGCTTCGGGTATCAATGCAAGTGCGACAGTTAATCCTGACAGGACTTCATTGCTGAGATTGACCCCTTTGTTTAAATCAAAGAGGTTAAAGATTTGTTTCATAGAAAGTTTCCGGCAAAACAATACAGCGGCTGAAGCAATTAACTTGCTTCAATCAAAGTTGAGCTCAAATGAGTGTTAGTACAATCGCGTTGAAGGGAAACTTAAAATGACTATCAAGCTGACTCTTACAGGCGTACTACAGGTTCACTAAATTAAACGCGCGGCATTGTAGCACAGTCAATGAAGAAATTGGGGTCTGTCCCCATTTTTATCCCCATTTTTAACTGCGGTTGCCGTAGTTCATGGCGCGTTGTTTATCGATGTTCCATTCGCGCTCCTTGATGGTGGCGCGCTTGTCGAATTCCTGTTTACCTTTGGCCAGGGCCAGCAGGCATTTCACCAGATGGCCTTTCCAGTACATTTTGGTACACACACAGGTATGGCCTTTCTGGTTGATGCCGGAAAAAATCTGCGCCAGTTCCTTTTTATGCAGCAGCAGTTTACGGGTGCGGGTCGGGTCGGCGACGTTGTGGGTATTGACCGTGGGCAGCGGATTGATCTGCGCGCCGATCAGGTAAGCCTCGCCGTTTTTGATGATGACGTGTGAATCGACCAGTTGGATTTTTTTCTCGCGCAGGGCTTTGACTTCCCAGCCGGCGAGCGCAATGCCCGCCTCGAAAGTGTCGCCGAGATGGTAGTCGTGTCGTGCCTTTTTGTTGACGACAATGCTTGTGTCATCATGTTTCTTCTTTTTTGCCATGGCGCGCATTATAAAGGCAGGGCAGGGTAAAACCTATGTGTGTAAAACATTTCTGCTAAAATCACTGCATGCCGGACAACAGCCAAGCAAATAAAACCAGGACAAGGTTCTGATTACAGTCAGTTTTTATCCGTGACCGATATCCAGCAAAGCGCATTGCTTCCCTATTCCGCTCAGGCCATGTTTGACCTGATTAATGACATTGAGTCCTACCCGCAGTTTATGGAAGGCTGCAAAGGGGCAGAAGTGTTACACCGGGATGAACAGGAGATTATTGCCCGTCTGGATCTCGGCAAGGTGGGACTGCATTATTCTTTTACCACGAAAAATATTCTCAAGGCGCCGGCGTCGATGGACATGCAACTGGTGGAAGGGCCCTTCAGGGATTTTTCAGCCCGCTGGACTTTTACCCCCTTGCAGGCTGATGCCTGCAAGGTCAATCTGGATATGCACTTTGAATTTGAGTCCGGGCTGCTGGATATCGTGCTGAAAAAGCTGTTTGAATCGACCAGCCGCAATCTGGTCAGCGCCGTGTGTAAACGCGCCGATGAACTATACGGGGCGGCGAAATAAACAGCATGGATAAGGAATCAGAACAGGTTCTGGCGCAGATGGGCAAGGTTCCGGATATCAATGTGGAAGTAGCCTATGCCCTGCCGGACAAACAGTACCTGATTCCGCTGACTGTCAAACAGGGCTCAAGCGCGCTGGCGGCCGTGCTGGCATCCGGCATCACAACTCAATGCCCGGAGCTGGATATCAAGCAGGCAAAGATGGGTATTTTTTCCAAAGCCCTGGATGGCAAGCTGATGCCGACCCCGGATAAGTATGAATTGCAGGATAAAGACCGCGTGGAAATTTACCGGCCGCTGTTAATCGATCCGAAACAGGCCAGAAAGCAACGGGCCGAAAAAGCCCGGCAGGAACAACAAAAGAAAAAGGCCTTGAAAAAAGGCTAGGCTAATTGGCGGCCGTCTGGCCAAACTGGTCGTTTTCCGGCGTTTGCTCGAAGTCACCCTCGAAGTGAGTCATCAGGCCGGCATCATCAAAGAAAATCGTGATGCGCTCCTGAACGCGCTCGCCACCACCGGGCTGAAAACTGTAGACATAATCCCAGCGGTTCTGGTCAAAAGTGTCCTGTATCAGGGGGGTGCCCATGATGAAGTTGACCTGGCGTTTGGTCAGTCCCGGGCGTAACTGGTCCACCTGTTCCTGTGAGATAATGTTGCCCTGCGGGATATCCAGGCGGTAGACGCCGGGAAAACGCAAGGGGCCGGAGCAGGCTGTCAGTGACAGAATCAGTATTGCGGTGATCAGTTGTTTCAAGTGTATGGCTCTGAGCATTAATCTTTACTTGCGTGCGTGGGAAGGCATAATACCCGAATCCCTTATTATGTTACAGATATGGGTTAGAATCACAAAAACAAGCGATTGAGGAAGAAGTCTAATGTCTGGAGAAAATCAGGAGCTGCGTGCAGCCGGACTCAAAGTCACCCTGCCACGCGTGAAAATCATGCAAATCCTGGAGGCAGCCGAATCCCGCCATATGAGTGCGGAGGATGTCTACAAGGCTCTGCGTGATGCCGATGAGGATGTCGGACTGGCCACTGTCTATCGCGTTCTGACCCAGTTTGAATCAGCCGGCCTGGTGATGCGTCACCATTTTGAAGGCGGCCACTCCGTCTTCGAGATGATGACTGAAGATCACCATGACCATATCGTCTGCACCAAGTGCGGCAAAGTGGAAGAGTTTTACGATGCCGTGATTGAGGAACAGCAGAAGAAGCAGGCGAAGGCGAAAGGCTTCACCATCAGTGACCACTCACTTTATATATATGGCCTCTGTAAGGATTGCCAATAAGGCCTGTTACGCTCGGTTATTCTTCGTTGCGAGTATTTTTGAAAATGCTCATTTACTGGATTTTTAAATTCCGCTTTTCAAAGATACTCACGCCTTAACTAACCATCGCTCACGATGGCCTTATGAAGTAAATGCTATCAGGCTGCAATGCCTGAGACAGTCAGGTTTTGAAGGTCAGTTCGTTTGCTCCATGGTGATAGCAGCAATATTGCCTTCGATATCCAGGTCCAAAATCGTGTTTTCATCCAGATCTTTTGATTCTGTAATGTCTGTATTTTTAACTCAATATACAGAGTATCTGTGTCTTCGAAGTAACATAACTTCATTGTCTTAACTCAGGTAAATAAGGACTTTAAGCAGCGATCTCGACGTACGAGGATTTGGTGGAGGGTTTGGGAATTTCAAGTCCTTCGGCTTTCATGCCTGATATGTGAAACTCAATTGCTTCGCGCATACTGGCCTCAGTTTCTTCAGAAGTGTTTCCAGTGGCCACACAGCCAGGCAGGTCAGGAGAATACGCCGAAAAACCAGACTCCGTTTTTTCAATGATTATCAGGTACTTGGTCATCTTTTAATCCTGCTTGATGATGCTGTTGATGGTTCCTTTTGCCAGATCCTTGTTCAACTTTCCGGCGATTGTGACCAGCCCTTTCTTGTTCGGATGCCTGAACTGGCGGTGACTTCCATTTGTCCGTCTGAGAAACCAGCCATCAGCCTCAATCAATTTAATAGCTTCTTTTACCTTCATTAAACATACATCCCTGTACGTTTTTTATAGCAGAACTTCGTTTATGACGCCATCATCTGCCGGGCGTGAGCCATGGAGCTTTCATTGTCGGCATTGCCGCCGAGCATGCGGGCAATTTCGGTGACTTTGTCTTCGCCGGTAAGTGCTTCGACCCTGGTGCTGATTGCTGATTTGCCAGCCGCTTTGCTGACATATAAATGCTGATGCCCCTGGCTGGCAACCTGGGCCTGGTGGGTGACGCACAGTACCTGGCCCTTATCCCCGAGCTGGCGCAGCAATTCGCCGACTGACAGAGCGACGGTGCCGCCGATGCCGACATCGACTTCATCAAAGATTAGTGAGGGGATTGCGGAGGTCTGGGCGGTGACGACCTGGATCGCCAGCGAGATGCGCGACAGCTCACCGCCGGAAGCGATCTTGATCAGCGCTTTGGGAGACTGGCCGGGGTTGGTGCTGACCAGGAATTCAATGCTTTCATTGCCCTTGCCGGATAGTCTGGGGCCGCTGTTTTCCTGCAGGGCCACGGAAAAGCTGGCGGTATTCATATCCAGTTTGTGCAGCTGCCTGTTGACGGCCTCACTGAGGGCTTTGGCGCCTTTTTTACGCTTGTCACTGAGGCTGTCAGCCAGCTTTTGGTATTCCTGCGCCAGCGCATCCAGTTGCTGTTGCAGTTTCTCAAGCTGTTCATCGGCGGATGACACTGAGCCAAGCTGCTCCTTAAGTTCCTGATGAAAGCCTGCCAGTTCATCGGGTTTGACCCGGTGTTTGCGCGCCAATTGATGCACAGCAGACAGACGCTCATCGACTTCCTGCAGCCGGCCCGGATTGATTTCCATGGCGTCGGCGGCATGGTTCAGTTCGCTGCCGGCTTCCTCCAGCTGAATCATGGCGGTATTGAGCAGTTCATAGGCGCTTTCGACCTGCTTGCTGCGATAGGGTAAGTCATCCAGCAGACCTATTACCTGGGCAATGGCGGACTGAAGGTTCTGGCTGTCATTGTCCCGGCAGATATCCAGGGCGCTTTGCAGGGTGTTGAGAATGGTCTCGGCATGCGAGAGTTGCTGGTGTTCGGCTTCCAGTTCGGGATATTCAGCGTCGCCCAGATTCAGTTCATCCAGTTCCCGGAGCTGATATTGCTGTAACTCGAAGCGGGCATTGTGTTCTTCAGCCTGGCTCTGCAGTTCCTCCAGTTCATCGTTCAGTGCGCGCCAGGCCTGGGCCTTTTCCGCGACCTGTGCCGCCAGTTTGCGGGTTTCGCAGTAATCATCCAGCAGGCGCTGGTGGGTAGCGGTTTTCAGCAGCGATTGATGTTCATGCTGACTGTGGATATCGACCAGCATGTCGCCAAGCTGCTTGAGTTCATTCAGGGTGACCGGATGCCCGTTGATATAGGCTTTGGAACGTCCCTCGGCGGTGACGATACGGCGCAGAATACAGCTATCATCGGCCTCGTAGTCCTGTTCCCTGAGCCAGTCCTGTGCGTCGGGATTGTCGCTGATGATAAAGCTGGCGGATATTTCCGCCTTGTCCTGGCCGGGCTGAATGACCTCTTTATCGGCCCGGTCGCCCAGGGTCAGGGACAGGGCATCAAGCATGATGGACTTACCGGCGCCGGTTTCTCCGGTAATTACCGTCATGCCGTTTTGCAGCTCGAGATCGAGCTGTTCAACGATGGCATAGTGCTTGATGGTCAGTTGGCTGAGCATGCGGCTGAGAACTTGGTAAAGATGTCCTGATTGTAGTACAGAATCCGAATCGCTTTCGATGACTATTTTACTGCGCACATTTTTGTGGAAAAAAACGCTTGAAAGCTCAGATGCTGACCCCATATTGCGTCTATCTGATTGACCTCACCTGAAAACCCGTATTTGGAGGAAAGCATGGCGGACGAGGAAGCTTCAAATAAAACAAAAGACGAGGCACAGGATTCTCAGCCTGAGGATAAAGCAAGCAAAGCGCAGCAGAACTCCGAACACGAGGAACAGAATGTGCCAGAACATGATGAGGAAGTTGATTCCGAACTGCAGGAAGCTATTGATGAAGCAGTAGCAGCGGCCCTGGCCGAGCAGCGTGATACGGTGATGCGCGCACAGGCCGAAGTGCAGAACATGCGCCGTCGCTGTGAAGTCGATGTCGAAAAGGCGCATAAATTCGCGCTGGAAAAATTCAGTGCCGAGCTGGTCTCGGTGATGGATAACATGGAGCGTGCCATGCAGGCAGTTGGTGACCCGCAGGATGAAAAGGTCAAAGGGCTGTTTGAAGGCCTGGAGCTCACCATGAAAGAGTTCCTCAACATTCTCAGGAAATATGATATCGAACAGCTTGACCCGCAGGGTGAACCATTTGACCCGCAGATTCATGAAGCCATGTCGATGGTGGAAAATCCGGACGTAGAACCGAATACGGTGATCAACGTTTTTCAGAAAGGCTACACATTGAATGGCAGGGTTATCCGGCCTGCGATGGTAGTGGTTTCAAAATAACCTTAAAAAATATCAGGTAATTGGGTCCCGGTCCTTGAAATATAAGACACAGGGCCAATATATAAAGCAGAACAGGTGTGGCAGGCGAGAGCCTGGATTTTCTCAAGGCACACCAAGTAAACGAAGTGGAGATATAAAGTTATGGGAAAAATAATTGGTATTGACCTGGGTACTACCAATTCCTGCGTCGCCGTAATGGAAGGTGGCAAGGCCAAGGTTATTGAAAATGCTGAAGGTGATCGCACCACACCGTCGATTATTGCTTACACGGAAGATGGCGAGACTCTGGTCGGACAACCGGCAAAACGCCAGTCGGTGACCAACCCCGACAACACTCTGTATGCAATCAAGCGTCTGATCGGCCGTCAGTTCAAAGACGATGTCGTACAGAAAGACGTCAAAATGGTGCCCTACAAGATAGTTGAGGCGGACAATGGCGACGCCTGGGTGGAAGTGCGCGGTAAAAAAATGGCACCGCCTGAGGTTTCCGCACAGGTACTGAAGAAAATGAAGAAAACGGCTGAGGATTACCTGGGTGAAAAGGTGACCGAAGCGGTTATTACGGTGCCTGCCTATTTTAATGATTCGCAGCGTCAGGCAACCAAGGACGCCGGTAAAATTGCCGGCCTGGAAGTAAAACGTATTATCAACGAACCAACAGCTGCCGCGCTGGCCTATGGCATGGACAAGAAAAGTGGCGATTCCACAATTGCTGTCTATGACCTGGGTGGCGGTACTTTTGATATTTCAATTATCGAGATTGCCGAGACCGATGGTGAACATTCCTTTGAAGTGCTCTCTACCAATGGTGATACCTTCCTTGGTGGTGAGGATTTCGACCTGCGCCTGATTGACTATCTGGCCGATGAATTCAAGAAAAGCAGCGGTATGGACCTGCACAATGATCCGCTGGCCCTGCAGCGTCTGAAAGAGGCTGCCGAGAAAGCCAAGATTGAACTGTCTTCCTCACAGCAGACTGAGGTCAACCTGCCGTATATCACGGCCGATGCCAGTGGTCCGAAACACCTGGTCGTTAAACTGACCCGCTCCAAGCTGGAGTCTCTGGTGGAAGATCTGGTTGATCGCACGATTGGCCCGGTTGAAACAGCGCTGAAAGATGCCGGCCTGAATGTTTCAGAGATTAATGATGTGATTCTGGTCGGTGGCCAGACCCGTATGCCGCTGGTAGGGAAAAAAGTTGCCGACTTCTTCAAGAAAGAAGCCCGTCGTGATGTGAATCCGGATGAAGCCGTGGCCATGGGTGCGTCCATCCAGGCTGCCGTCCTGGCCGGAGACGTGACCGATGTACTGTTGCTGGATGTTACGCCGCTGACACTGGGTATTGAAACCCTGGGTGGCGTGGCAACACCGCTGATTGAAAAGAACACCACGATTCCGGTGAGCAAGAAACAGACTTTTTCAACCGCTGAAGACAATCAGACTGCCGTGACGATTCATGTCGTGCAGGGTGAGCGCAAGCAGGCTGCACAGAATAAATCCCTGGGTCGTTTTGACCTCACGGATCTGCCGCCTTCACCACGAGGCATGCCACAGATCGAGGTAAGCTTTGATCTGAATGCAGACGGTATCCTCAATGTGTCTGCCAAAGACCAGGCGACCGGCAAGGAGCAGTCCATTGTGATCAAGGCCTCCAGTGGTCTGTCCGATGACGAGATCGACAAAATGGTCGCCGATGCTGAATCGCATGCCGAGGAAGACAAGAAATTCGAAGCGCTGATTACCGCGCGTAATACAGCCGATGGCCTGGTGCATGCCACCAGGAAAACCCTGACCGAAGCCGAAGACAAGGTTGAGGCCGAGGAGAAAGAGAAAATCGAAGCGGCGATTACCGCTCTGGAAGAGTCGCTAAAAGGCGATGACCTGGAAGCTATCGAAGCCAGAACCAAGGAACTTACCGAAGCGTCCAGCGGCCTGGCGGAACGCATGTATGCTGAAGCCCAGCAGGCAGCCGGTGGCGCGGAAGGTGCAGCCGAAGCCGGAGCTCAGGCTGAAGGCGACGGCGCATCTGATGATGCGGTAGATGCCGAGTTTGAAGAAGTAAAAGAAGACGACAAATAAAGATGTAAGGTGTAAAGGTGTCAGAGTAAATCCACATTTTACGCTGACACCGGCCAATAAAAACTAACGCGGGTTGGCCTGCGTTAGTTTTTTTCTGTTTAAGGCAGTTATGAGTAAAAGAGATTACTACGAAGTTCTCGGACTGGAGCGCAATGCAAGCCCGGAGGAAGTAAAAAAAGCCTACCGCCGCATTGCCATGAAAAACCATCCCGACCGTAATCCCGACGATGCGGAGGCCGAAAAGCGCTTCAAGGAAGCCAATGAGGCTTATGAAGTTCTCACCGATAAGGAAAAACGCGCTGCCTATGATCAGTTTGGTCATGACGGTGTCGACCCGCAGGGATTCGGTGGTGCCGGTGCGCAGGGTTTCGGGGATATTTTCGGCGATATATTCGGCGATATATTTGGCGGCGGCGGGGGTCGCGGCCGCTCTCATGTGCAGCGTGGTGCGGATCTAAGCTATACCCTTGAAGTCAGTCTCGAAGATGCCGTCAAAGGCACCAATGTCAAAATCCGTATACCCACCAGTGTAAGCTGCAGTACCTGTGACGGCAGCGGCGCCAAGCCGGGCACGACTCCTGAAGACTGTTCCACCTGTGGCGGCATGGGGCAGGTCAGAATGCGCCAGGGACCTTTCTCGGTACAGCAAACCTGCCCGCGTTGTCAGGGTGCCGGCAAAACCATCACCGATCCCTGCCATGTGTGTCATGGCCGAGGAGCCGTGCAGGAAAACAAGACTCTTTCAGTGAAAGTCCCCGCCGGTGTCGATAACGGTGATCGCATCCGTCTGACCGGAGAAGGTGAAGCCGGTGTTCACGGAGGTCCTCCCGGTGATCTTTATGTGCAGATGGCCGTCAAACCGCATCCGATTTTCGAGCGTGAGGGACGCAATCTGTATTGCGAAATTCCCATCAGTTTTACTGATGCTGCAATCGGGGGTGAACTTGAAGTTCCGACGCTGGAAGGCAAGGTAAAACTGAAAATCCCCTCAGAAACACAGACTGGCAAACTCTTTCGCCTGCGTGGCAAAGGCGTGACCCCGGTTCGCGGTGGCGGGCAGGGAGATCTGCTGTGTCGTGTCGTGGTTGAAACCCCGATTCACCTGACCAAGCGGCAGAAAGAACTGCTCGAAGAGTTTGAGCAGATTCACCAGAGTCAGGGGAATCGGCAGTCGCCGAAGAAATCTGGCTGGTTTGATGGGGTTAAGTCTTTCGTGGAAAGTCTAAAGTCTTAGCTTATTGCTGATACACCCAGTTAAGCAGGGCGTCCATCAGTTCAACGCCGGGCCCGCGGTCAGCCAGCTCATGATTGATGATTCCTGTGACGGCATAGGTTTTGTTGCTGCGGGAATAGACATATCCGGCAATTGCAGAGACTTCATTCAGTGTGCCGGTTTTTATCCGCATTCGTCCCGCCAGCTCACGTCCGCGCAGTCGCTCCCGCATGGTGCCGTCCATGCCGTTAATAGGCAGGGATGCTACAAATTCAGGCATGTAAGGACTCGCCCAGGCTTCACGCAGGACTGTATTGAGCAGGTCGGTCGTGATGCGGGTATCCCTGGATAAGCCGGCACCATTACTCATGTGCAGCTGGGTAGAGTCCAGGTTGTTATCTTCCAGATAGAAATTTACCGCATTGATTCCTTTTGCGACGGTTGCCGGTGGCCCCAGCGTTTCAGCGCCGAGGGTCAGCAACAAGTGACGGGTCATGAGGTTATTGCTGAACTTGTTGATGGATTTGATGACATCGGACATCGGCGATGAGTTCCAGACCAGCACCGGATCCAGGGCTTCCGGCATGGTGTCGATGATCATGCCGCCATTCAGCGTACCGCCAAGTTCCTGCCAGAGTTGCATAAACAGTCCGAAGGTATAGCCAGCCGGGTCCAGCACTTCGCGGGTCATCCGGTATTGACTGCAACGGGCAGGAAACTGGCCTTCAAAAATTATTTCAGAAATATCCTCGCTGCTGATATTGAAACTGACACCGCGCTGATAGCCATTGCAGGCGCGATCAACCTGGCGCAGGCGGTTGGTAATTCTGAGATTGGGCAGTGGCGGATCTGCATTGATGATGACATTTCTGCCATCCGGATGGGGATAGAAATAGAATGTTACCGCCTGGAAATTCGAGATTACCGCGTTAGGTTCTGTGTTATAGGTGCGACCATTCTGGTTGTCGATACTTTCATCTTCCTCGACAGTGGGATCAAAATAACTGCCATCCAGTATCAGGTTCCCGGTGATATGTTCAATGCCTGTGAGTCGCAAAGCCTTGAGCATGTTTCGGAGCTGTTCCTCTACCAGGAAGGGGTCACCACCGCCCTTCATTAGCAGATCACCCTGCAGCACTCCGTTGCTGACAGGCCCCAGTGCATATAATTCGGTGCGCCAGGTGAAGGCCGGGCCGAGTTCTTCCAGCGCTGCCAGTGTCGTCAGGGTTTTGATGGTAGAAGCAGGATTGAAAGGGATGCCGGTATTACGCGCGAGTATGGGACTGTCTGCACCCACCTCCTGTACCAGAAAGCTGAAACTGGAGTCCGGCAGGCCATGACCGTCTATCACGACCTGAACCGCTTCCGGAATCTCTCCAATATCCGGATCTGCGATAGCGTTCTGCAGTTGTGCCAGCGCCGGCTGCATGAACAGGAACACCAGCACTGCAATGCAGGACGATGAAATTTTCAAGGTGTTTGGCAAATAAGTCATCTTGGGCCTGTTAATTGATTTCAGCTTCCGGGCTATATCATCGACCTTAATTCATACCAGCGTAGTTTATCAGTAAGTACACAGACTGACAGACTGCTTTGGGCAGAGAGCATTAAATAATCTTTCAGGCAGGAAAGGAATACTGCAATTGGGCATTTCAGGGCGGTAAGCAGATAAAACCTGTCAGCAGGCCTGTCTTGAGGACATGTAATAGAGACATGTAATAGAATAATCGGCAAATGTAGCAAGCAGGTAAGAATTATGCTGAATGTAGCAATCGGCGGCGCCGGTGGCAGGATGGGCAAAGCCCTGATCCAGGCGGCGATTGAGAACAGGCAGATCAATATCGGTGCAGCGTCGGTGCTGGAAGACAGTCATGACCTGGGCAAGGATGTCGGCCTGATAGGCGGCATGGATCCCCTGCATGTCGTCACAGTGGATGACCTGGAGCAGGTGGTGGATGACTTTCAGGTGCTGATAGATTTTACCGGCACGGAAGCGACACTCATGCATCTCGACCTTTGCAGGAAATACGGCAAACCTATCGTCATTGGTACGACCGGTTTCAGCGAAACAGAAAAACAGCATATCCAGGAAGTCGCGGAATCGATTCCCCTGGTCTTTGCGCCCAACATGAGCGTCGGCGTTAATGTACTTTTCAAGCTGGTTGAACAGGCAACGCGGGTACTCGGCGAATCAAGCGATATTGAAATTATCGAAGCACATCACCGGCATAAAATAGATGCGCCTTCAGGTACGGCATTGCGTATGGGTGAAATTGCTGCCGGAGTACTGGGGCGAAAGCTGGATGATGTGGCAGTTTATGGACGTGAAGGAATGACTGGCGAGCGCGACGACAAGACTATCGGTTTTGAGACTATCCGTGCCGGTGATATTGTCGGGGACCATACCATTATGTTTGCCGGTGCCGGGGAGCGAATTGAAATCACGCACAAATCCAGCTCCAGAACGACCTATGCCAACGGTGCACTGCGAGCGGCACTCTGGCTAGAGGGAAAAGAAAAAGGCCTGTACAGCATGCACGATGTTCTGGGTTTATAGACAGCATCGGAAACGAAGGCACAAAAAAAATCCGCCGACATTTGCATGCCGGCGGATTTAAGAGGTCTTGCTTCTACGTAAGAATAATACAAAGCAAGAAGGACAAAATTCCGTTCCAGGAACACAATGTGTCTATTAGAACGGTTGGTATACCGAATTACCGGTATACGATGAAATCAGCGCTTGTCCTAGAGTCAACTCCAATTAAGCCAGTGAACCTTGCATAAAAAATGCAAAAAAAGTGAAGCAGGCTTCATAAACAGGAAAATTCGCTACAGAAATAAAATTGCATGTCGGAATTGCTGGTCAAACATATTGAGTCACTGGTCAATTGTGAGCGTTGTCCGCAAATGTACAAGCCTGTGGTTACCTGTGGCCCGGTAGTCAGCAAGGTAATGCTGGTGGGGCAGGCGCCCGGTGTAAAAGAGCCGGAGTTGCAAAGACCCTTTGCCTGGACTGCCGGTAGAACCCTGTTTGGCTGGTTTGAGGAAACTACCGGCCTGGATGAAGCAGCCTTTCGCCAGTCTGTGTATATGACTGCGGTCTGTCGCTGTTATCCCGGCAAAAACCCCAAAGGCGGAGACCGGGTCCCGGACCAGACTGAAATAGCTAACTGCAGTTACTGGCTGGAAGGTGATTTCAGGATACTGCAGCCGGAGCTGGTGATCGCTGTCGGCAAGCTGGCAATACAGCAGTTTGTCAGCTTTGATAGACTGGTCGAAGTGGTCGGGCAGGTATTTACAGGAGAACGGGACGGTCAGCACTTTGATGTGATTCCCTTGCCACACCCTTCCGGGCTTTCCACCTGGCCGCGCATGGAGCCAGGCAAAAGCCTGCTAAAGGAAGCATTAAAACTGATTGGTGAACACCCGGCGATGAAGGCGCTTAAGACATGATTTTCTTACTACTGAACCTGCTGGTATTTGCCGGACTGATTGCCATGCTGGTTTACCTGCAGCGCAGGGGCTTCAGCCTTTCGGCACGGGTTTTTACCGCCCTGTTCAGCGGATTTGCACTGGGTGTAATTCTGCAAGTGCTGTATCAGTCCAGCCCTGATATTGTCCCGGCCACCCTGGCCTGGACCAATGTGCTTGGCAGTGCCTATGTCAGTCTGCTGCGCATGATCGTCATGCCCCTGATTCTGGTGTCGATACTGGCGGCGGTTATCAAACTGAATGACCTGGCCGGATTGGGCAAAATCTCCGTCTCCGTCATCGGGATTTTGTTGTTTACCACCATGATTGCCGCTCTGGTGGGCATTGTTGTCAGTCTGTTATTTGGTCTGAGTGCCGAAGGACTGACACAGGGTGCCCGTGAACTGGCCAGGGAGCAGGTCTTGCTGGAGCGTCAGTCGGCGCTAGGCCAGCTGAGTTTTCCCGATCTCCTCAGCTCCTTTCTGCCGCAGAATATTTTCTTTGACCTGGCTGGCATGCGGGATACTTCAATCATTGCGGTATTGATCTTTGCCGTGTTGCTGGGAATTGCCGGATTGCAGCTGACCCGTGATGATGAAAGCAAAGGGCAGGCCTTCAGACATTTTATTGAAGTGACCCAGGGCATCGTGCTCAAGCTGGTACGCCTGGTTATAGCTTTTACTCCCTATGGCGTGCTGGCCCTGATGTTTAATGTCGCTGCCGCTTCCGATGCCGGGGATATTCTGGACTTGCTGAGTTTTGTGCTGGCATCCTATCTGGCCATCCTGATCATGTTCGCGATTCATGCCATCTTGCTGATGCTCTTCAGGGTGAGGCCACTGGACTATTTCAAGCAGGTGCTGCCGGTGCTGGCTTTTGCCTTTACATCCCGAAGTTCAGCCGCGACTATTCCGCTGAATGTGGAAACCCAGGTGAATCGCCTGCACAATTCCCCGGCGGTGGCGAATTTCTCCGCCAGTTTCGGGGCGACCATTGGCCAGAATGGCTGTGCCGGTATTTATCCGGCCATGCTGGCAGTGATGATTGCCCCCGGCATGGGCATCGATCCGAGTAGTATTAGCTTTATAATCACCCTGCTGGCAGTGGTTACGATATCTTCACTGGGCGTGGCCGGGGTCGGCGGAGGTGCAACCTTTGCTGCCCTGATGGTATTGCCGGCGCTGGGCTTTCCCGTGGTACTGGTGGCGCTTTTGATATCGATTGAACCATTGATTGATATGGCGCGTACGGCGCTGAATGTGAACGGCTCGATGACAGCAGGCACGATTACTTCCAGGCTCCTGCATCCGGCCGATGAGCAAAAGCAGAGTCAAACTCTTTAGAGGATGGTGACCGTAACATGAATGAGCTTATTTCAGTCAACTCCCTGGCCAGCAAGCTTGAGCAGACGAACTGCCGGGTTTTCGATTGCCGCTTTAACCTGATGGACCCCGAGGCAGGACGCAAGGCCTATCAGGAAGCACATATTCCCGGGGCTTATTATGCCGACCTGAATCAGCATCTGAGTGCTCCGCATGTTCCCGGCAAAACCGGCAGACACCCCCTGCCTGATAAACAAGGCTGGATAGAACAGGTGCAGAACTGGGGTATTACGCCGGAGATAAACGTCGTTGCCTATGATGATGCCGGTGGAGCATTTGCCGCACGCTTATGGTGGTTGTTGCGCTGGATCGGTCACGAAAAGGTTTCGGTGCTGGATGGCGGCTGGCAGGCCTGGCTGGCCAATCCTGATGCCCCAAGCAGTAGCGATGAGCCGGATTGCGTGCCCTCGGATTATAACTACGCTGCACAAAAATCCCTGACCCGCGAAATCGATGTGGATGCGATCGATGTCAGGCAGCAGGAACTGCTTGATGCCCGGGAGTTGCCGCGTTATCTGGGTGAACAGGAACCGATTGACCCGGTCGCCGGACATATTCCCGGCGCAATATGCATGCCCATGAGTGCCAATCTTGATGACAATGGCAAGTTTAAAAATCCCGGTGAACTTAAGGCCAAATTCTCGGCGCTGAAAAATGAAAAAAAGGATGTGGTGTGTTACTGCGGCTCAGGGGTGAGTGCTACCCATAATATTCTGGCCATGAAAATAGCCGGTTATGCTGAACCGATACTTTACGCAGGATCGTGGAGCGAATGGATTACCGATCCTTCCAGGCCGGTTGCAACGGGGGTGGAATAAAGTGACAAGAACTGGGCTGGTGTTGCTCATGGCTATGTTGGCGGGCCTGGCTCAGGCACAGCCTCAGTCTGACACTGATTATCACCAGCTGGTGCTGGACTACGTGAATAAAATTGAAAATATTTATAACGGAAACTGGGCGTACAGCTACACTGTTGATGACAAACTGGAAGGGGAAACCCGAACCATCCGTCGGGATAACAGCCTGCCATTTCTGGAGCGGGAACAACTGGTCTCGGTCAACGGCATGCCGCCATCGGAAGAACGCCTGCAGGAACACCGTGAACGACGGGAACGCAGATTACGCCGTCGACAAAACGACAACGATGATGATGACGATGATGACGAGGAAGAAGATGAAAAGCAGCGCTTTCTCGACATGCTTGTTCCCGAGAGCATCCATTTTCAGAAACGCGAAGATGAACTGCTGTATCTGGGTTTTCGTGCCATGGAGGAGCGCCGCAGAAAGGTATTTGAAAATATCGAGGGGACGCTGATCATCGATACCGAACGGGAATTCATTAAAGAGCTGCAGGTAAATGTCATTGAGCCTTTCTCGCCCTTCTTTTTTGGCAGCATTGAAGACGGCCATTTCTCCCTGCGATTTGAACTGAATGATGGTGTACCCATGCAGTCGGGGATTACCTGGCAGCTGGATGGCAGTGCATTCATTTTCAGGGACCTGGATGCCGACCAGCAAGTTGAATGGAAAGATATTGAAAGAATTTAAAACTGAATCATTAGTGGAGAGTTAACAATGAGCTATAGCAGAACGCAGAAAATCCTGCACTGGGTACTGGCAGTACTGATCCTGCTCTGGCTTTTTGTCAGTGGCGAAGGGGTTGAAGGAGCGGAAGGTCCGGACAAGCTAATGGCTATTTCAATTCACTCGGGTGGCGCCTTGTTAATCCTGGCACTGATGACCTGGCGCTGGTTTGTGCGTCGGAATAACCCGGTGCAAGCCCTGCCTGAATTAAAATCCTGGGAAAAGACCTGGAGTGCCCGGATCCATGTGGCGTTTTATGTGCTGGTGCTTGTAATGGTTTTCAGCGGCATTATGCAGGGAGTTTTCTATGATCAGTCAGTGAGGCTGGCAGGCTTGGTGCCGATAACAATCAGCAGCAATGAAACCATGTATGGAATTTTCCATGGCCTGCATGGACTTACTGCCACTATATTCAAGGTGTTGATTGTGCTGCATATCCTGGCTGCCCTGAAACATCAGTTTATTGACCGCAAGCCGTTTATCCAGAGGATGCTGTAAGCCTTACGCTGAACCGGGAGGGATACGATATCAGGGGCATCTATTTTATTGAACTGATTAGTCTGGCTGCCATCTGGGGCGCTTCCTTTTTATTCATGCGTATAGCCAGCCCGGAGTTCGGGCCAATCAGCCTGATCGCCATCCGCGCCTGGGTGGCGGCACTTGTACTCCTGCCCTTGATCTTTATTCGCCGTGAGTGGTCGCTGGTTTTCAAACTCTGGCATCACCTGTCTTTTGTCGGCGTCATAACGACTGCTGTGCCATTTATCCTGATCGCTTATGCCACGCTTTATATCACTGCAGGGGGCACTTCACTGCTGAATGCCACTGTGCCGATGTTCAGCGCCATGGTTGCCTGGTTGTGGTTGAGGGAGTCACTTAATCTGGTCGGCATTGCAGGTCTCTTGCTGGGCTTTGCCGGTGTCGCCATTTTAACGACGCCGGAAGGCGGGGATTACCGGACAGTGTTGTTACCGAGTCTGGCAGTATTGCTGGCAACCGCGCTGTATGCTTTGGGTTCGTGTTATACCAAACTGTATCTGCAGTCTTATCCGGCTCCGGCAGTGACTGCAGGCTGCCAGTTCTTCGCAGCCCTGTTCATGTTGGTGCCGGGTGTCTTCCTGTGGCCGGATGCTGTGCCCTCGTTTGTCTCCTGGGTCAGTGCGCTGGCACTTGGAGTCTTTTGTACGGCAATGGCCTGGATGATATTTTTTCACCTGCTGAAAAGTGCCGGGGTTAACAATACCGTGGTTGTGACCTATCTGATTCCGGTTTTCAGCATATTATGGGGCGGTCTGTTTCTGGATGAGATAGTCACTGCCAACATGTTACTTGGCGGCGTGCTGATTCTGTGTAGCGTGGCTCTGACCACCAGTTCCTATGCAAAAAAAAGAGTGGTTATTGTTCACTCCTGAGGCAGGTGTAAATACTTGTACTGGACATTTTAGGCGAAATTTTTATAGAATATGCGCTCAAGATGAGCGGTTCTGAATTGAGATGAATTCATAAAAAGCGGAAAGAGTACTTACTCCTTCCGCTTTTTTTTAGACTTTTAAAAGCGCATTTTTTGCAAGATATACAAAAATGCCTGATGAATTCAGACGGGAACCACTCTCCCCGAACGTGTTGATTGTAGAAATAAGCTAAGGACATATAACTTGTTGCCAAGCACCCATAAACCCGCCATTCTGGTTCTTGAAGATGGATCAATCTTCCAGGGAATTGGCATTGGCGCGGATGGCATGTCAGTCGGTGAGGTGGTGTTCAATACCGCCATGACCGGTTATCAGGAAATCCTGACAGACCCGTCCTATGCGCGCCAGATTGTTACCCTGACCTATCCACATATTGGTAATACCGGTACCACCCCTGAAGATGATGAATCTGAACGAGTCTGGGCCGCCGGCCTGGTGATCCGGAATTTACCCATGCTGGCCAGTAATTTCCGTAACCAGCAAAATCTCGATGAGTACCTTAAACTGCGTAATGTTGTTGCTATCGCAGAAATTGATACCCGCCGCCTGACACGGCTTTTACGTGACCGCGGCGTAACTAACGGTTGTCTGCTGGCCGGCGATCTGGTCAGTGATGATTTCGAAACAGCCAAAGCCAAAGCCCTGGAGGCTGCCAGGGAATTCCCCGGCCTGGTGGGCATGGATCTGGCCAAAGAGGTGTCCTGCTCTGATCAGTATGTCTGGCGTGAAGGAACCTGGGATCTGAATGATGGATATGATCGGGAACTCCCGGATGAGCGTTTCCATGTCGTTGCCTATGACTTTGGCGTGAAGCGCAATATTCTGCGCATGTTACGCGACCGTGGCTGCAAAGTGACGGTAGTCCCGGCCATGACTCCGGCTGCAGACGTACTGGGCATGAAGCCGGATGGGGTGTTTCTGTCCAATGGGCCGGGAGACCCGGAGCCCTGTGATTACGCTATCACGGCGATCAGGGAATTTTTGGAATCCAGTATTCCGGTCTTTGGTATCTGCCTTGGGCATCAGTTACTTGCCCTTGCCAGTGGCGCCGAAACTGCCCAGATGAAACTTGGCCATCATGGAGCCAATCATCCGGTGCAGGATCTTGAACAGGGCCGGGTTTACATTACTTCCCAGAACCATGGCTTTGCCGTAAATGAAGAAAGCCTGCCGGATCACCTGAAGGCAACGCACAAATCCCTGTTTGACGGTTCCCTGCAGGGAATCCATCACCGGGAAAAACCTGCCTTCGGCTTTCAGGGACATCCTGAAGCCAGCCCCGGACCGCATGACATCGCGCCGGTTTTCGATCATTTCATTGAACTAATGAGCAAGAGTTAAATAACAGTAAAGATGCCTAAACGCACTGACATCAACAGTATTCTGATTATAGGAGCCGGCCCGATTGTTATCGGCCAGGCTTGTGAATTCGATTATTCCGGCGCCCAGGCCTGTCAGGCGCTGCGTGAAGAGGGTTACCGGGTCATTCTGGTGAACTCCAATCCGGCCACCATCATGACCGATCCTGGCATGGCCGATGCCACCTATATTGAACCGGTGGAGTGGCAGGTGCTGGAAAAAATTATAGCCAAGGAGCGGCCGGATGCCATCCTGCCGACCATGGGCGGCCAGACCGGTCTCAACTGTGCACTGGACCTGGACAAGCACGGCGTACTGGAAAAATACAATGTTGAACTGATCGGCGCCAAGAAGCAGGCAATTGATAAAGCCGAGGACCGTGAACTGTTTGATAATGCCATGGTCGCCATCGGCCTGGAAACACCGAAGCATGTCATGGCGCACAGCATGGAAGATGCTTTCAAAGCCCAGGAAGAACTGGGGTTCCCCTGTATTATTCGCCCGTCCTTCACCATGGGCGGCAGCGGTGGGGGTATTGCCTACAACAAGGAAGAGTTTGAGGAAATCTGCAAGCGCGGTCTTGACCTCAGCCCCACCAATGAACTGCTGATTGATGAATCCCTGATTGGCTGGAAAGAATATGAACTCGAGGTGGTGCGTGACAAAAACGATAACTGCATCATCGTCTGCTCAATTGAAAACCTTGATCCGATGGGTATACATACCGGTGATTCCATTACGGTGGCGCCGGCCCAGACCCTGACTGACAAGGAATATCAGATCCTGCGTGATGCAGCGATCGCAGTCCTGCGTGAGATTGGCGTGGAAACCGGTGGTTCCAATGTGCAGTTTGCCATCAATCCTGACACCGGTCGTCTGGTAGTGATTGAGATGAACCCGCGGGTTTCCCGTTCCTCGGCACTGGCATCAAAAGCAACCGGTTTTCCGATTGCCCGGGTCGCTGCCAAGCTGGCTGTTGGCTTTACCCTGGATGAATTACGTAATGAAATTACCGGTGGAGTGACACCTGCCTCCTTTGAGCCAAGCATCGACTACGTTGTTACCAAGATTCCCCGCTTTACCTTTGAAAAATTCCCTCTGGCGCCTGATCGCCTGACCACACAAATGAAATCGGTGGGCGAGGTCATGGCCATCGGCAGAACCTTCCAGGAGTCGATGCAAAAAGCATTGCGCGGGCTGGAAATAGGTATCAGCGGTTTCGATCCGATTCATGATATTGAGTCCAGCGATGCCGACAAGATTCTCCTGCGTGAACTGAAAGAGGCTGGTTGTGACCGGATTCGTTACGTCGCGGATGCCTTCCGCAGCGGCATGTCAGTCGAGGATTTATTCCAGCATACCTTTATCGACCGCTGGTTCCTGGTGCAGATTGAAGACATCATCCAGGAAGAGCTGGCACTGGAAAACAAATCCCTGGATGCGCTCGACAAAGCCACCATGTTCCGCCTGAAGCGCAAGGGTTTTTCTGATGAGCGTCTGGCAGCAGTGCTGGGTGTCAAGGAAGAAGCTGTTCGCAACAAACGCTACGAGCTGGAAATACGACCGGTCTATAAACGTGTCGATACCTGTGCAGCTGAATTCCGTTCCACCACGGCCTATATGTATTCTTCCTATGAAGAAGAATGCGAAGCCGATGTCAGCGACCGGGAAAAAATCATTGTACTTGGTGGTGGTCCGAACCGTATCGGGCAGGGCATCGAATTTGATTACTGTTGTGTGCATGCGGCACTGGCCATGCGTGAGATGGGATTTGAAGCCATCATGGTTAACTGTAATCCTGAAACCGTATCAACCGATTACAACATCAGCGACCGTCTGTATTTTGAACCGATTACCCTGGAAGATGTGCTGGAAATTGTCCACATCGAGAAACCCAAAGGCGTGATCGTTCAGTTTGGTGGTCAGACACCACTGAAACTGGTGACCAGTCTGGAAAAACTCGGTGTTCCGATTATCGGCACCCCGGCAGATGCCATTGACCGGGCCGAAGACCGCGAACGCTTCCAGCATATGATCCAGAAGCTGGATCTGAAACAGCCACCGAATGCCACAGTGCGTTCACTGGAAGAAGCCATTGATCAGGCGCAGCGTATCGGTTATCCCCTGGTCGTCCGACCCTCATATGTACTGGGTGGACGCGCCATGGAGATTGTTTATAACGAAGCCGAACTGAAGCGCTACATCAAGGATGCAGTACAGGTAAGTAATGAAAGTCCGGTGCTGCTGGATTATTTCCTCAACTCGGCCATCGAGATGGATGTGGATGTCGTCAGTGACGGCAAGCAGGTCGTGGTTGGCTCCATCATGCAGCATATTGAACAGGCCGGCGTACACTCCGGTGACTCAGCCTGCTCGCTGCCGCCATACAGCCTGCCGGCTGATATCCAGGATCAGATCCGCGAGCAATGCATCAATATGGCTATTGAGCTGGGTGTTGTGGGTCTGATGAATGCCCAGCTTGCCTACCAGGATGGCGAGATCTATATCATTGAAGTCAATCCGCGTGCATCCAGAACCGTGCCCTTTGTCTCCAAATGTATCGGTGTGTCGCTGGCGAAAATTGCGGCCAAATGTATGGCTGGAGCTACTCTGGATGAACTGGAGTTCACCAGGGAAATCGTACCGGATTTCTATTCCGTGAAAGAGGCGATATTCCCATTCAACAAATTCCCGGGCGTCGACCCGATTCTGGGGCCGGAAATGAAATCCACCGGCGAAGTCATGGGTACCGGCTCAAGTTTTGCCGAAGCCTATTACAAATCCCAGGGCCTCGGAGAGCTTGACCTGGAGAAAGGCGGTACGGCATTTATTTCCGTGCGTGATCCAGACAAGGCAGAATTGCCCGAAGTCGCCAGGAAATTCCATGAGCTGGGATTCAAACTGGTGGCAACCAAGGGAACTGCAAAAATCATCGCCGATGCCGGTCTGCCGGTAGAAAAAGTGAACAAGGTCATGGAAGGTCGTCCGCATATCGTTGATATGTTGAAAAATGATGAAATAGACCTTATCGTAAATACCACTGAAGGCAGGCAGGCGATAGCCGATTCCGCGACCATCCGCAGTACAGCCCTTAGACAAGGTGTTTACAGTACAACAACTTTGGCCAGTGCCAAGGCAGTTTGTGATGCGCTTATGTTTGGCGGAGACATTTCAGTTAACAGCCTGCAGGATCTGACTGCTTCGAAGTAGTTTTTACTACTTGTAAAAACAGTCTTCACCTATTACACCGGAACGAATATGAGAAAAGTACCGATGACCCTCGGTGGTGCCGAGTCGTTGAAAGCTGAGCTTAATGAGCTGAAAACCATCAAGCGGCCAAAAATAGTCCAGGCAATTGCCGAGGCGAGAGAACATGGCGACCTGAAGGAAAATGCCGAATATCATGCTGCCCGGGAACAGCAAAGTTTTTGCGAGGGACGCATCAAGGAAATTGAAGGCAAGCTGGCTGATGCAGAAGTGATTGATATCAAAAAATTTCCGCATACCGGAAAGGTCATCTTTGGTACCACAGTAACTTTGTATAACCTGGAAACAGAAGCCAGTGTGACCTATCAGATCGTTGGGGAAGATGAAGCAGACGTCAAGCACAACAAGATTTCAGTAAGCTCGCCTATTGCCCGCGCCATGATGGGGAAAAGTGAAGGGGATGAAATTGTCGTCAAGGCACCAGGCGGCGATAAAGAATACGAAATCGAAACTGTCGAGCACCTTTAAGGTGAAACTGACCAGGAGGCGCGCGTTTATTCCTTGAAGCGCTGGATGTTTGAAAGTTTCGGGTTTGCACTGGCAGCTTCTTTATAGAGTAAGGCCATATGCCCGATCTGCTGGACCAGTTCAGCTTTTTGCTCTTCACAAACTTGCTGAATCAAGGCTTTTTTCGCTTCACGATCTTCGCTTGGCACTTTGATTTTAATTAATTCATGATCATTCAGCGCACGACTGATTTCAGCACTGACATTGTCGTTCAGGCCATTGGCTATGATGACAATGGGTGACAGGTGGTGACCGATGCTACGAAACTTCTTAAGCTGGCTGTTACTCAGCGGCATATTGACTGTATCCTCAAATAATCCATTTTAGCGAATCAGCCGTAACATTCCATGAATAAAAGCGGAAAAAGCAAAAGCAGCAAGGCCTGGTTGAAGGAACATGAAGATGATCTGTATGTGCGCCAGTCACGGGCAGAAGGTTATCGTTCACGTGCGGCCTACAAACTGCTGGAGCTGCATGAAAAAGACAGGCTGTTCAAACCCGGAATGGCAGTTGTTGATCTGGGCGCGGCGCCGGGGGGCTGGTCTCAGGTAGCAGCCAAACTGGTGCAGCCGGGTGGCATGGTACTGGCGACGGATATATTGCCGATGGATACCCTGGAAGGAGTGGAGTTTATCCAGGGTGATTTCACCGAGCAAAGTTGCTATGACGCACTGCTGGAGCGGCTGGGGGAACGCCGTCTCGACCTTGTTATTTCCGATATGGCCCCCAATATTAGTGGTATGGCGGAAATTGATCAGCCACGTGTTATGCACCTCGTTGAATTAGCAGTGGATTTTGCAGAAAGCACGCTGTCTCCCGGTGGTTCACTCCTGATGAAGGTCTTTCAGGGCGAAGGTTTCGAGGACTTGTTGCAAAAACTCAGAACTGATTACAGCAAGGTCCTGAGTCGCAAGCCGGACGCTTCCAGATCGCGTTCCCGTGAAGTTTACCTGCTGGCCAGGGCTTACAAGGGCTGATACAAAGGCTGAAAAGGTACTGGAAATGCTGTGTTGTAGCTTAACAGCCCATGCTAAAAGGTAGGAAAAATCGGCATTTCATGCCAGAATGAATACAGAATTGTAAATCAGATTAACAGGCAAGATTATCCTTAAATTGCCGCAAATTACATAAGGTAAGCGAAGGAAGGGAGTATAAGCCCTTGAATGATATGGCAAAAAATTTATTACTTTGGATGATTATTGCAGCGGTTTTACTGACCGTCTTCAATAATTTCAGCCAGCCTACAGCAACAGAGCAGCTGATCTATTCGGATTTCATTGAAGAAGTGCAGTCCGGCCAGGTTGCCGAGGTCAATATCAGCAACCTGAATATTGTCGGCGTGCGCAATAATGGCACACGTTTTACGACTATATTGCCGTATTTTGGCGATGACAGATTACTGGATGACCTGTTGGCCAATGATGTGGATGTCAGAATTTCCGAACCGGAACAACAGAGTATCTGGACCCAGCTGCTGGTGGCCAGCTTCCCGATCCTGATCATCATTGCGGTATTTATTTTCTTCATGCGTCAAATGCAGGGCGGCGGTGTTGGCGGCAAAGGCGGTCCCATGGCCTTTGGTAAAAGCAAAGCCAAAATGCTCAGTGAAGATCAGGTTAAAGTGACCTTCGCCGATGTGGCCGGGGTTGATGAAGCCAAGGAAGACGTCAAGGAACTGGTGGATTTCCTCAGGGAGCCGGACAAGTTTCAGCGCCTGGGGGGACGTATTCCGCGTGGCGTATTGATGGTGGGTCAGCCAGGTACCGGTAAAACCCTGTTGGCAAAAGCCATAGCAGGCGAAGCCAAGGTGCCATTCTTTTCCATTTCCGGTTCCGACTTCGTGGAAATGTTTGTCGGTGTCGGTGCTTCGCGTGTCCGTGACATGTTCGAGCAGGCCAAGAAACAATCCCCCTGTATTATCTTCATTGACGAGATTGATGCTGTCGGACGCCATCGTGGTGCCGGACTGGGTGGTGGGCATGATGAGCGCGAACAGACCCTGAACCAGTTACTGGTAGAGATGGATGGTTTTGAAGGCAATGATGGTGTGATAGTCATTGCCGCGACCAACCGTCCTGATGTTCTTGACCCGGCGCTTTTGCGTCCTGGACGTTTTGACCGTCAGGTAGTTGTCGGTCTGCCGGATATTCGTGGCCGTGAACAGATCCTTAAAGTTCATATGCGCAAGGTGCCGATTTCCGATGGTGTCAATGCTTCTGTGCTGGCTCGCGCGACTCCGGGATTTTCCGGTGCCGATCTGGCAAACCTGGTCAACGAGGCAGCCTTGTTTGCCGCCCGTGGCAAGAAACAGAAAGTCACCATGGAAGAATTCGAGAAAGCCAAGGACAAAATCATGATGGGTGCCGAGCGCAAATCCATGGTCATGTCCGAGAAAGAAAAGAAAAACACGGCTTATCATGAAGCCGGCCACGCCATTGTCGGGCGACTGGTACCGGAACATGATCCGGTCTACAAGGTCAGTATTATTCCGCGCGGTCGGGCGCTTGGTGTGACCATGTTCCTGCCGGAAGAAGACCGTTACTCGCACAGCAAGCAGAGCATTCTGAGTCAGATTTGTTCACTTTATGGTGGCCGTATTGCCGAAGAGATGACGCTTGGCAAGGAAGGGGTCACCACCGGTGCTGCCAATGATATCCAGCGTGCTACCCAGATGGCCCATAACATGGTCAAGAAGTGGGGGCTGTCGGAAAAACTCGGACCGCTGCAATATGATGATGAGCATGATGAGGTTTTCCTGGGTCGTTCTGCCGGTCAAAGCGGTAAAGTACTGTCCCCGGAAACAACGCGTGCTATTGATGAAGAAGTACGTGCCATTATTGATGACTGTTACCAGCGGGCAAAAACAATTCTTGAAGAGAATCGGGATATTCTTGAAGCCATGAAAGACGCACTGATGGAATATGAAACCATTGATGCTCTTCAGATTGATGATCTTATGGCCCGTAAAAAGCCACGTGATCCAACTGACTGGCATGATGATGATTATCGCTCTGGTCCGGATACACAGGAAAAATCTGATGAAAAAAATAAAAAATCATCAGATAAACCAATCGGTGGCCCGGCCAGTGAACATTAAAACTGCTTTGATAGCTTAACCAGAAAGGAGCTCTAATAGAGCTCCTTTTTTCATTCAGAAGCCTCATCTGAAAATGAATTTCGCCGGCAAAGAACTCGACCCAGCTACTCCCCATGTCATGGGAATTCTCAATATAACACCTGATTCTTTTTCAGACGGAGGAGAGCTGTTCAGTGAGAATGGCAAGCTTCTTCTCGATAAAATAATGCAGCGTGCGGAAGCAATGCAACAAGCCGGCGCTGCCATTCTTGATGTAGGTGGCGAGTCCACACGACCAGGTGCTAAACCGGTTTCCCCGCAGGAAGAAATGGACCGTGTACTTCCTGTAGTCGAATTATTAAGCAGCAATCTTGATGTGATTATTTCTGTGGATACCAGTTCAGCGGAGCTAATGCGGGCAAGTGCCGGACTCGGTGCCGGATTGATCAATGATGTCAGGGCCCTGCAAAAACCTGGTGCGCTGGAAGCAGTAGCAGAAACCCAGGCTGCAGTTTGTCTGATGCACATGCAGGGGCAGCCATCGACCATGCAAAATGAACCTGAATATCATGATGTGGTCGTTGAGGTAAAAGAATTTTTGAATCAACGAATTGCTGGCTGTGAACAGGCCGGCATCAATCGAGAACGAATTATAATTGATCCTGGTTTTGGCTTTGGAAAAACCCTTGCCCACAATCTTGAACTGCTTGGCAGACTTTCCGAATTCAAGCAGTTAAAATTGCCAGTGCTTGTCGGACTTTCACGTAAGCGTATGCTGGGCACTATCACCGGAAGGCCGGAAAAAGACCGTGTCGCAGCTGGTGTCGCAGCAGCAAGCATAGCGCTGATGCAGGAAGTGAGCATTATCAGGACCCACGATGTTGCAGAAACTGCCGATGCAGTGAAACTTTATCGGGCTTTAGAGAACAAATAAGGAAGGCCGATAGAAAGACCTAAATAGAAGCAGGCAGTAATTACAAACAAGTGTCAGAAATAGTAGCGGCAGGGTCTTGCTGAATAAGACACAAAAAAGATACGACAGGGCAGGTTTAGTGACAAAAAAATATTTTGGAACAGATGGCATAAGGGGGCGCGTCGGGGAGTTTCCGATAACTCCGGATTTCTTTTTAAAGTTGGGCTGGGCAACCGGCAAAGTTCTGGCAAATGGCTCCAATAGTTCTGTCTTGATAGGTAAGGACACTCGCGTATCCGGATATATGTTTGAGTCGGCACTGGAAGCTGGCCTGACTTCAGCCGGAGTTGATATTAAATTACTGGGTCCCATGCCTACACCGGCAGTAGCCTACCTGACCCGAACGTTTCAGGCGCAGGCTGGAATTGTGATCAGCGCTTCACACAATGGCTATCAGGATAATGGTATTAAATTCTTTTCTACTGAAGGCCGAAAGCTGGGTGATGATGTTGAATATGCAATTGAAGCCGCAATTGATTCTGATTCTCTGGATGTCAGTCCTGACCGCATCGGCAAAGCGTCCAGAATCAATGATGCCAGTGGCCGCTATGTGGAGTTCTGTAAAGGCACCATTCACAGCAATATCAAATTCAATGGCCTGAAAATTGTACTGGACTGCGCCAATGGCGCTACCTATCACATTGCACCCAATGTCTTTAAGGAGCTGGGAGCTGAAGTCAGTGTGATTGGCAATACTCCTGATGGCATCAATATTAATCAAGATTGCGGTTCAACCAAACCGGAAAAGCTGGCTCGTCAGGTACTCGATTTGCAGGCAGATCTTGGTATTGCATTTGATGGTGACGGTGACCGGGTACAGATGGTTGATCATACCGGTGCAATTGTTGATGGTGATGAACTGCTTTACATCATCGCCCTCTACAAACTGGGTAAAGCTCCCAGGAACCAGGGTGTTATAGGTACGGTAATGAGTAACCTTGGCCTGGAACTGGCCTTGGCTGATTTGCAGATTCCGTTTCGCCGAACGCCGGTCGGTGACCGCTATGTAATGCAGGAACTGCATACCAGGCAGTGGTCGATTGGTGGTGAATCATCCGGGCACCTGATTTGTCTGGATAAAACCACGACTGGCGACGGCATTATTTCTGCCCTGCAGGTTCTGGCTGCCATGCAGGTCCTGGACAAAAGCCTGCATGAGATCAAGCAAGGCATGACGAAATTCCCCCAGAGCATGATTAATGTTCGACTACAGAAAAGCAAAGACCTCAATGGCAATAAAAATATTGCCTCGGCAGTCAAGGATGCTGAAACCACACTGGGCAAGGAGGGCCGGGTATTGTTGAGGCCATCGGGTACCGAGCCTGTTGTGCGGGTAATGGTCGAGGGCTCCGATGAAGTGCTGGTCGCCAAACTGGCGAAAGACATATCCGATGTCGTGTCGCTGGAACTCGCTTCATAGCTGTATTAGCAGCTTAATTCTGTCTTCTTCAAGTTGCATGTTTACCCCATCTTAAGTAGTATTGGCGGCCTTTTTCAGCACTCCTTCCGGGAAGGGCTGGTAGCTCAGAAGGCCGGTTGATATGCGAAAGAATCTGGTAGCTGCAAACTGGAAAATGCATGGCAGTAAAGCGGGGATCAACCGTTTACTGACTGCAATTAAAGCAGAATTACCGTCTGCTGGATGTGAAGTATTGCTTTGTCCCCCGGCGGTTTATCTGGAGCAGGTACAAAAAGAGCTGCAGGGTACACAGATAGCCTTGGGTGCTCAGAATGCTTATCCCGGCGATGAAGGTGCATTTACCGGTGAAGTTGCTTTTGCCATGCTGCCCGAATTTGACTGCAGCCATGTCATCATCGGGCATTCGGAGCGGCGTGAAATATTTGCGGAATCCGATGAGTTTATTGCCCAAAAGTTTGCCGCGGCACAGGAACATGGCTTGACCCCGATACTTTGTATTGGTGAGAGTCAGACTGAGCGGGAAAATGCTGAAACAGAAAAAGTTGTCCTTGGACAATTGCAGGCAGTATTGGATAAAGTTGGTATAGCCGCATTTGCCGATGCAGTGATTGCCTATGAACCAATCTGGGCAATTGGGACGGGGCTGACAGCAAGCCCGCAACAGGCTCAGGAAGTGCATGCAGTGATCCGTGATTTTCTGAGTGGACAGGATCAAAATATTGCTGAAGGTATCACTATCCTTTACGGAGGTAGTGTCAAAGGAGCAAATGCGAGCGAGTTGTTTCAACAGCCGGATATTGACGGTGGACTGGTTGGTGGTGCTTCACTGAAAGCTGAAGAATTTATTACAATTTGTAAGTCATTTAATTAATGACGCAGAGAACTAAACAGGAAACGTTATGGAATCCTTGATAATTACCGTGCATGTTCTGGCAGCTATTGCTTTGACTGTACTGGTTTTGTTGCAGCGTGGTAAAGGTGCTGAAATGGGCGCTTCTTTTGGTAGCGGCGCTTCGCAAACCATGTTTGGGTCGTCAGGCAGTGGTAATGTGCTGAGCAAGACTACAACCGTTCTGGCAATTATCTTCTTTGTGACCAGCCTTAGTCTGGCAGTAATCGCCAGGCAGGCTGCTGATATGGATAATTTGGGCGGTGGTCTGATCGAGGATATTGATCAGGTTCAGACTCAGACTCCCGAACCGATAACGAATGACCAGGATGTTCCGGCTCTGCAAGAGCAGGATGTCCCGGATACAGGCGATGATGCCGAAGATATACCTGTAGCACCTGAATAAATCTGTTTATAGCCGAAGTGGTGGAATTGGTAGACACGCTATCTTGAGGGGGTAGTGGCCCACGGCCGTGCCGGTTCAAGTCCGGCCTTCGGCACCAAATTTTTTGTATGCTTTGCTTGGGTTCAGGGCTCAGGACAGCCCTGATTTATGCCAAAGCAGCCCTGGAACTGAATCATCCGGGATAGGTCCTGGCAAAGTCTGTCCTTGACCAACAGCGGGTAGATTCTTATAATCACTGCCCTCTTTGAAGCCGGGTTTTTTCTGGGGTTCAATAGATAAGGATTGTTAGTTTAAGGTTTGTTGCGGGGTGGAGCAGTCTGGCAGCTCGTCGGGCTCATAACCCGAAGGTCGTAGGTTCAAATCCTGCCCCCGCTACCAATTCTATCTATGTGGGCTTCGGCCCCATTGATAGCCTTATTATCATTCGATGCGTTCAAGCATAGTTTGTCCAAGATTTTCATATCTTTCGTCTCCAAAGACATATTCAAGATTCCAGCTAAATCACCGTACAGATCAATACGCAGGCCTTTCTCGCCTTCTTCTGGCGTTAGCACCACTCTGTCGATAAGCCCCCTCAAATGCTGTGATGCCTCAGCGCGCGCGCCATCCGCATTCAATGATGCCTTTAAGTCTTTAATAGCTTGGTGGTAACGTGAAGCCATGGCCGGATGAATCAGAGGTTTGAGTGCAGGTTGCACCGTCAGAGCTTGTTCCGTTTTCTCAATGCGCTCTGAAACGTTTTCCAGATCGTCTTTGACCATACTGGCGGGAATACCATCTTTGATGGCCTGTATCAGGCGCTCACGCTCTTTAAGAAGGCTGTCACGTTGAGATTCAAGTGATTTGCGCTGTGCATTGGCTTGCGCATGCAAGGTGCTCAGATGCTTGGTGTATTCCTTACAGAACACATTGACCAGCTCTTCACGCATGAGGTGGCCTTGTAAGCCATCCAAAACATAGCCCTCAAGCGCTTCTCGCTTGATGGTGCGGCGGTTGTTGCAGACACTATCCCCTTTGTTCTTGGCCGCAGAGCAGCCATATTGGGTAGAGTTGATCTTGGAATACCCGCCACCACAAACGCCACACTTGGTCAGCCCTGATAGCAGATATTGGGGGCGGTTGGTTTGCCAAAGCGCGGAAGATTTACGATCCAGTGTTTTCTGGCGCGCCTTAACCGCTTCCCATAGCTCAGAATCAACGATGCGTTGCTCTGGCACATCCTGAATAATCCATTCAGACGGATCATTCAGGCGCGTTACACGCTTTCCTGTGGCAGGGTCTTTGATAAAGCGCTGCCTGTTCCAGATCAGGCGACCGATATAAAGCTCGTTATTCAGAATGCCCGTACCGCGCTTGCGGTTGCCGTTAATGGTGGACTGCCCCCAGCTTTTGCCAGATGGGCAAGGTATGCCTTCCTCGTTTAGCTGCGCGGCTATAGCTTTGGGCGATTTGTTCTCAAGGCCATATTCTCGGAAGATGCGGCGGATGATATCGGCCTGCACTTCATCAATCTCACGATCCCCTTTGATGGCTTCACCATTGGCGTCGAACTGCTTCACCACCTGATAGCCATAGGCCAGACCGCCACCTGATTTGCCTTTCTCTACGCGACCACGAAGACCACGGCGGGTCTTATCGGCTAAGTCTTTGAGGAACATGGCGTTCATAGTGCCTTTCAGGCCTATGTGAAGCGTGGATATTTCGCCTTCTGAAAGGGTGATGATTTTAACGCCAGCAAACTCCATGCGTTTAAAAATGCCTGCGATATCCTCCTGATCACGCGAGAGGCGATCCAAGGCTTCTGCAATGAGTATGTCAAACTCGCCATTCATTGCGGCGCTGAGTAGAGATTGAATGCCAGGGCGCATGAGTGATGCCCCAGAAATTCCTGCATCCGTATAACAATTGCCAAGCTTCCAGCCTTCAGCGCTTGCTTTGTCACTGCATAGGCGAATTTGATCTTCAATAGATGCGTCACTTTGAAGGTCAGAGCTATATCGGGCATATATGCAAGCACGTTGCGTCATATTCCTATCCACCATCTTCTATATCGGGATTGCTAAGCGCGCTACGGTAAAATTCGTAATCTTCTTCGGCGGCGCGTCTTGCGAGAAACTTCACGAGAGCGATTATCGCTTCATCGTCGGAACCCCGATTATGACTCGCTTTCAGCGGAGTCTTCAAACAAATCTGAGCCTCATTTGACTCATTTTTATTCTGTTTTATGAGAGGGTTATCCATATATCCCCCCATAAAAAAGCAGTGAAAGCGAATTACTGCTCTCACTGCCGTATTCTTTGCGCCAGCCGCGTATATCTGAGAGATGGCACGTTCTGGGTGCGGAACATGCACATACACCCACCTGACCACAAAAAAAGAGAGTTGCATGGAACGCTCTGGCGTCCCGACAATCTCTCATACTTATAATGATACGCCTGAAATCGTTAATAAATCGTAAATAAGCACTCTGTAAACCGCATGTTTCTGCCGTTTTTTTACTTTCTGTTTTTGCGGAGAATAAATTAATCATACTTATCACCCCGTCTTTGATGATTTTTTAAGAAGATAAAAACAGGCAACGATTGATGCGATCCACCATTCGATGTGATTAATTGAGAACTGATTTAACACACCAGCTAAGGCGAAAATAAATAGCGCCTGTAAAGTCAGTTTCAATAAAACTGTATTTGTTTGCTTATGCGCCTGTGTTGAGAGACCTCGACTAAGAATTGGCGGTGTTTGCTTCGCCTGAAGCATGCGTTCCCAAATAAAAACGCGATACCACGACTTTGCCGACAAAATTAGTAACAGCCATGGTGTTACGCGATGAAAGACAAAACTAAAAGGCGCGTAATCATAAGAGGGGATTTTTCCATCAAGCCCAACCCACACGCTCCATGCACATACGCCTATTACAATAATTGAAACCCATGCTCTAAATATCATGTGCTCACCCTCCATCAAATATCGAAGATAGAGGCGCAGCAATGTTGAGCCCCTGTTTGGTGAAATTAACAGGCCTGCTTATTGGGTCGTCGGCAAAGTTTGGATGAATGTCATAAATGGGTGAACCATTTTTATTTCTATATCTCTGATCCAAAAAATAGGCGGTTTTAAAACACGCGACTGGATTGGCATGAGACAAGATAAGAATTTGAGCAACTGGGCTCATCGTCATTACCTCGTCGGGGGTGATAAGCGAACGCGATGTGAGCGCATCCTCTCGGCTTAAAAAATTGGGATCACTAAAAAGGCGAGCCCGCATCTCAGCGCTATACTCACTCAACGATTCAATCGTTGTGATGCCGCACAGCCTTGATGTGTATTCAGAGGTCATCAAATCACGGGTGCCGAAGATTTGTATAACGCCGCTATTGGCAATGAAGGTTTGCCACCTCTCGCCGTAAAGCGAGACGAGCTGATTTAAGTCCTGCACGATCATATGAAGCTGCATGCCATACCCCGCCATAAGCCCAAAGGCGGTTTCAATGACCTCCATACGTCCCAAGGCAGCGGCTTCTTCCATAAGAAAGTACACGGGAGGGTTTGGTTTTGTCTTAAAGCGAGTTACTGAAGTGATTGCAGAACTCAGCAGCATGCGCAAAAAGCGGTTATAGGTAAACAATCTCCCCGCAGGTAAAACAACAAAAATATCCGTTTTGCCATTTTCCAGCTCTTCAAAGGTGAAATCTGATTCCGATAAGGTGCGCTGTATTTTCGGGCTTTCTAAGAAATGCGTATTTTGTTGCGCCGTTGATAAAATGCTAGAAAATTCCTTCGACGCTTTATTGAGAATACGTGCGGCTGAAGCGCGAACATATTCGTTGGAGCTTTGCATCATGCCGGGCTTTATTAACACGGCATTGCCTTCTTCGTCTTCAGCATACTCTCCACCAACGATTTTTTTAAAATCATCGGAAGATAGGCTTAATAATCTTCTCACTTGCGGAATGTCTCGTGAGCGTTTGGCGGTCGGCATTAACACCAAAGGCGTGGCCGCAACATAGAGAATTAGCCCCATAACGAGCGCGCGAGCCTCATCCGTCCAAAACGGGTCTTTGCCTCCTCGGTCAGTGACAAGGCTATCGGCAATGGTCATGGCATCCTCAACAAAGTCATCATTGTCAGGATCAAGCCAATCCATAATGTTAAACCTTGATTGAGGCATGCCTAGCTTTGAGCACGCTAAATCCCATGGGTCGATAATGATGACTTTATGGCCAAGCACATCCCGCCGATATCGCGCAGCAATTAAAGACAGCTCACCATCTTTCACATCAAGCGCAACCAGCGAGCCACGATGCTCCAAGCATCGCGGCATACTAGCGGTTAGAAGCTTTCCGCTTCGTGTGGGTGCTACAGTTAGCAGGTGCTTTTGAGTATTTGTGGTAATGCAATAAGCACGGCCTTTGTTCGCTTCGGCCATGCCGTAGCCAAGGAATATGCGCCCACCTTCGCCATAACCTTTTTGGTGAAGGTGGTTTTTCGTCGCCCATTTACTTGAGCCATGCAAGTCGGGGTCGCGGCTATATATCCGCGACGGATGCTGCGTGCCTTGGCTACGGAGTTGCATGCGCACCTCCAGAGCAAGGCTTAACGCTCAGAACCTTCTGGCTTTTATAAGCAAGTCCGATAGCACTGAAGTAATGCGATAGCGACTGCTTTACATTGCCGCCTTGTGAAATAAAGTGATCGGTAATTCCTTCAAGGTCGTCTTTATGGTTTCCGCCAATGAAATATACAAAGGTCAGAATGCCATTTTTATTGGCGAGTAATTCAGCTTTTACTTTTGCATCATTCACGGTGTAACCGTCAGTGATGACAATGGCCGCCTTCTGATACCCATTGAAGTAACTGCCAGAAAGGCCTGAATAGGCACTGCTCAGCGCTTTAAATATATCTGTGCCGCCACTGGCTTCAATATTTTCAAAGCCAAATCCACCGCCATTACATTGCTGGTAGTTTTTATGGCCGTAAGTTAAATCGGAGTTAAAGCTACCAACGGCACATAGCGCATGCGACGGCAATGAATTAAGGAAGTTATTCGCCGTGCTTTTCACCGCGTCTATGTTGCCAGCCATAGAGCCAGAACGATCAAGCAGCAATGCAATGCCGATGTTGGGTGGTGCTTGCTGAACGGTTTTGTAGTCAAAGCATAACTTTTCACCACTCATAGAATAAACCGCGACGCTATCAGGAGGTGGTGAAACAAACTGACCACTGGCATCTCGAAAGCTGGCAACGATATTGAGCTGTGAAGGGTTTCCCGATGTTTGAATAATCTCGGAGGTTCCACCGCTAAAGGCGACAATAATATTGTTCGACTGATCGATATCGAACCCTGATACGATCTTAATGCCATTGGCATCGACCATTCCGAACTTGGAAATTGTTCTTATGAGAATGTCCGATACATCTAGCGACGGGTCAGTTTTTAACTTCAAAGAAATGGATTTCTCAAAATCATATTTTGACCGAATAACAATGATTGGCGGTGAATACTCACTTTTTGATTTAACGGTGATAACAGGCTCATTTGCCAGCAAGTCGGTGTTGCAGAAGGCCGATAGGCCAACTGCAACTGCTAGGTTTCTAATGAAAGTTTTCATTGTTTACCCTCCACCTAAAGCAACGTATTAAGTCGAGACTTCGTTTGCGCCTCACCAAGCAACTCAAAATCAATGTCGCCACTGCGCGCACGTTTCAAAATCCCGAGTGAGCCAAGATAGGCTTGTAGCACCTTGTCTTGATCGGGGTGAACGCGCATGATTTTGAGAGTGGTGAGTTTGCTGGCGAGATTTGCCAGCGCTAACTCGCTTGGTACTTCTTGAGGCACTACAACGTCAATCGGGTCATTACCTTGCTGAAACGGCACATGAACCGTAGAGCCAATCCAGTACAAGCGGATGGAATCAGGCTGCGTTAGATTCACGGTTGTTTCAATCTGATCAAACGCCATAACCAAATCCGAAAAGGTCGGTTTAAACACAATCAGATTCGTAACTTCTTTCGCTTGTGAGAGAAGCTGCCCAGCCGTTCCCGACCACGCAATACGGTTAGGTAATGCGCTCAGAATAATGTGAATCTGAGTGTCACTCGTGGCTTTCCTTCGGGAGAGTGAGGTTAATTGCTGAAGTAAGTGAAGCGCGGTATTCAGCGCTTCCCCTTGATCTTCGCTGGCAATGGTTCCGCCATTCTCGATGAGCACAAAAATATCTTCATGAGTTTTAGTTTTGGGAGCCTGCGCTTGTTCGCCGCAAGCGGTAATGCAAAGAGTAAGGATAAGAGCGGTTAAATATTTCATGACTATTTCTCCTCTGACTTAAGGCTTTGAAAGGCGCGTGTAGTGAACAGCGCGAGGATGATGTTGATGACGGCAATCACGGCGCTCACGCCAATCGCCAGCCCTTTGTTTTGTGCAAGAAATGCCATCACGCCGCTTTCTTGCTGCACCACAAAACCACCTTGAGTGCTTTCTCGTGCAACGAGGGTGTATAAATTTACGACCTCAAGGCCAATGACCATGATTAAGACCAAGCCAGCGATGCTCGCCAAAATCTGATTTTGCGGGTGAGAAAACCATTCTTGAGGATCATCCAAGATATTTTGACGATGCACTTCCGCCCAGATGAAGAGCGGCGTTGCCACCGAAAACGTGGCCAGCAGTATTGAGATGATGTGAGAGGCATTGGCATTGGGATCAAGCATGCCAAACATCCCGCCGAGCACAGGAAGCTCTGAAAGGTACGTTTCGTTCATCAAGCCTATCGTTTCGGTGTAGACCGCATAGAACATAACGAACATGGCCGCTTCAAGTGAAACGGCAAAGAGGACTTTGACGACTCCTGAAGGGCTAACGGCTTTCACACCGTCAAACGGGGATGGTTTGTCGAAGTTCATTAGTGCACCTCCGAATTCTTACGGCTAAGCGCGTTCACACAGCCAAAAGAGTGACAATAGGCACATTCGCACCTTGCCCACATCTCACAGCGCAGCAGATCGTCTTGGCTCGGGGGTACAGATAAATCGGATTGGACGGGGTGATCCGCCTCAATTGTGATCTCAATGGATATTTGGATATCATCAGACATGTAAAGCCTCCAGCCCCTTTAAGAAGGGGTAATCAATGAACATGGGTTCTAAGAGGCTTTGCGCAAAGCTTGTGAAAACCTTATGTGATCCAGTTAATTTGAGCAAAAGGAGGACGAAAGAATAATAACTGCGGTGAAGTCCGTAACCCGTTGAATGATATGGAATTATTATCCGTATAATGGAAATTCAAAAGCTGGGAGTTCGAGGCGTATAAATGGCAAATACCAAAAAACGTTCGGCAAAATCTGAGTTCTGGGAAGCTCATGTTCTTGCTTGGAAGCGTGGCAAGCTAACTCAATCTGAGTACTGTATACAAAACAAGTTATCAGAATCTTCTTTCTCCAAATGGAAAGCCAAACTACTCCCCAGCCTGCGTGGCGCAAGGAAAACTCGTAAGCCTAAAAATAAATACTACAAGCATTCCAAACTATCAAATGCCCAAGTCGAGACACTTTTCGCCGCTTTTTTGTGTGATATACCTGTAAAAGATATTGCTAAGAAATTAGCCATCAGTGAAGCCTCCGCCTATAAGTACTACGATTTAATACGGCTTGATCTTATCGATGGAGCCCTGAATTATCCGCAATTGTTCTTTGGGGCTGGAATGCTTTTAACTTTGGGTGCACCTCCCGATGTAGACAAGCTAGCCAAAAGGTTTAAGCATACAAACCCAAGCATTAAAGGTAGAGAAAATCTAATTTATCACGCGATTGGTAATGTGCTTATTTGTCACTCGCTTCGAAAATGGTCAATTGCAGAGACCTATTACTTTTGGTTTCAAGGTTTAAGAATGTACTTTCTCAAGCACTATTCTGAGAACCACGGCTTGGTTGAGGAAGACTGGAACTTTGAACTCGCCATTCAAATGCAAAATGAAGTCCCGATCATGAAGCTGACCGTGACGGCATGGTTAGACTGGATAAGAGGCGGAGATAAAGCAGCACAATTTTCAAGTGATGTGTGGGAAGCCATCAGAGATCAGCATGATTATCACACGGATGCTAAATTTTGGTTTTCGACCATGCTTCAGAACTTAAAGTGGGTGGTGGAGCGAAAGCAGAGTTCAAAGAGAAACACCTATTGGGATTTTTTCAAGCCCAACAAGGCTGACTTTCTTGAGGTAAATGAGCGCATTCACAAATATCTACAAAACAAAGAAAATACTACCTGAGCCTATATATCAAGATCAGGTAAGTCATTTAACCAGCTTGGTGGTACGTCATCACTGGTCGGTGTATCGTTATCAAACAACGCTTTCCGAATATCTTTTTCTGGTATGTCTGTTTGAGAGAGTTGTTCTTTCAAAACCTTATCAAAAGGCTCCTGAGGGGGCGCTATATCATCAGAGGCGTTTATTTGCTCTTCTAATTCATCAGCAGTAACATTTTGAAATGTCATGCCCACTTCTGGGGTGTTGTTTTTATTGTCGGTCATCCATAGCCTGCCTTCCTAAACTATGGATATCAGAAAAACTTTAAAATTTTCAATAAAAATCGTAATTAGACGCTAAAAGCGATTTTCCTAAGCCATTCATGCTTTTTCTCAAGCATATGGCCACGGCCATATTTCGGCCCCGACTTCTTGTGCCCCATAAGTTCGTCGATGACTTCCTCTGGCGCGCCTGCGTCGCGGAGGCGGTCTTTAAAGGTATGGCGCAGCGAATAGAGTGAATGTGTTGGCGTTGGCTTTAAATCGTTTTCACGCAAATATTTGTTGATGGTCGTGGAGGCGGTATCGGCAGTGCGATAATGGTTAAATCCACTCGGTAGTTGCTGGAAAGCATGAAGTGCCGCGCCTACGAGTGGGATTTTTCGCTCAGAGGTAAGCGTTTTGAGTGCTTTATTTTCACGCGCGCGAATCCAGATATAAGGAATAGGCTCGTCAAGAACGATATCCTCTTCAGTAAGGCCGATTAACTCAGATTCCCGCGCACCAGTATCGGCCATGGCAAATACCAAAAGCCTCGCTTCGTCATTGAGGCTATTCAGGCCGTGTTTGGAAAGTAAGACATCTTGAACATAGCTGGCTTCAAAAGGTGGTCGTGATTGCTCCAGCTCTTTAAGGCGTATTTTTGAAAACAGCACATCAAAGTCAGTAGCCACCTCATATTGAAGCCCGACCACCTGAAGCATGTCTTTCACATACATCATGTTCTTATTGGCGGTTGCAGCTACAACCTCACCTTTTTCAATGCGATCCATCCACCATTGCCGGAACTGTAAAATATCAGATCGGGCAATGGTCTTAAGGGGCTTATCGCCTATAGCGCTAATAAAGTAATTGATGGCAGCAAGGCGCGGATTTTTCCATTTACGAATTTGATGCTCGGACTTATTAGTGAGCCTATCACGGCATAGCGGCCAGTATTTATCCGCGCAAGTGCTTAGTGGAAGTTCCGGTACGTCAGTGCCGCCAAGCACGGAAGAGACCGTTTCGGGTTGTTCTATGGCCTTGCTGGCCGTCTTCAGTCGCTCAACAATTTCTTCTAACGGTTCTTTGGCAATTTCAACGGCATTCTTATAGGCAAAGCCATGGGCTTTTGCGAGCTTGATAGCGGTGCGATATTCGGCTTCAGGATCAGCTTTGCCATTGCCTTTAATCAGGCTGCGCCAATAATCTTCAATATAGTCGTTATAAATGGCAGCTTTTCGGATGGCTTCTTTTTCATCTTTGGTGCTCAAAGATATTTTAATGATGGCGCGCTTATCATAGTCAGACACGTATTCAGGAACGCGTCTGCGATAATAAAAATTCTTTCCTCTGCAAAATACATAGTTCGCCATCCATGTGTCCCAATTTGTAGCCCACTTTGTGTACCATTTTTAGGTAAAGCAAAAATGTGCCTTGGTCAATTGAAAAGTAAATTTCAATCAATACAACATGTTAGCGGGAAAATAGTTAAGATTATGTAAATGAAAATGGTGGAGGGGGCAGGATTCGATTTGAAAATTTTGATCTCTAATTATTATTCTATTTCAGTGCTTTAGATATCTATTAGAAATTACTACTATAAAAATTTGTGTCCCAGTATGTGTACCATTTTGTGTCCCAGTTTTTAGCGGTCTGTAGGTTCGAATCCCGTGTGCTTTTCTGCAATTTTTATAGCACGGTTTAAGGTTTTAACTTTATCTTTTCTGCTCTGGTATTCTTTTTCAAGGCGCTCGAATATCGGCAGGTATTTATCGCCATATCGTGCCACAATTTTTGCAGCCTGATGATACGCCCTTTTAATTTGTGCCAAGCTTAATTGATCACTCATGCAGCCCCCTCTGATGATAGAGGTGTGGGCACTTAATCCATTCATGCAAATCTTTCAGGTAAAACGCCTCGCGAATACGCTTACCTGTTGAGGACAATGTTCTAGGTTTGGGGAATGTGCCGCAATCAATGCGCCTTAGTATTTCGTGCTTGGGGATGCCGCATAAACGAGCGGCAAGCTTGAGCGGGATAAGCGCATTGCTCTGGATCATAAGCGCCGCTGTTACCTGCGCTTCAAAATCCGCTTTAATGCTTTTGCCGTTTAATAGCTCATCCATGGGGCTTTCCTTTTTATAGGAAGCGGTAACAGCAAATGCTGTATCGCTTCCTTGCACCCATGTTTGAAAATTAGCTACGCGCCTGTTGGTAACAGGTAATAGCTTTCTCAGAATTAAGCCACGTATCTATTAATATCATACGTGGTGTATCTTAATTATTCGTTAATCGCTCGGAATTGACGGCTCTGCTTTACCGTCCAGTGCGCCTTGAACAAGTGAACCCAAGAATTTCGTAAATGGCTCTATGTTTTGATTTGTACTCGCTTCTTCCAAAGCAGCCATGTAATCATTACGCTTTTCCAGCGGCACAATCGTCCAAGGGTAGCCGCCACTTGCCAACATGGCATTCATCAAAAAACGCCCTGTGCGGCCATTGCCATCCATATAGGGATGAATATAAACAAAGATAAAATGCCCCAGCACAACGCGCACTGCGGCATTTTCTTCGGCTTGCAGCAACTCAAAAAACGCTGGCATAGCATCGCGCACAGCCTCTCGGCTTGGCGGCGTGTGCATGGAACGTCGGATAAACACGGGCGCATTCCGATAACCCGCCAGATCAGCAGGCTTGTGAATGCCAGCCGTCACTCCGGGCGCAAACATTTCGCGATACCATACGCGATGATCGTTATCGACGACTTCCCCCGCATTATGCCCATCGAGTATTTGCTCTATGCTCTTGCGCACGGCTTGGTAAGCCTGCCAATAGCCCCTAGCCGCTAGAGCATTCAGCCGTTCTTTATCATCGGCATTTTGTTCTGGGTTCCAGTCTCCAGTGCGAACGCGATTGATCAACTCAGGCGTTACACGATATCCCTCAATGGAAAGGGAGTGATAGGCATCTGTCACATACACATCTTCTACATGTTGCATGTATGCAGTTTTATCGACTGTTTGCGAGGGCGATGCGGGAAAGTGCGCTATCACTGTTTCCCGCATATCCTGCCACATAAGCCGAATACGATTGACGTATGGGGATTGCTCGCGCCGTGAGAAGCTTAGGCTGGATTGTTGCTCAAACGGGTCAGTTTCGCGCAAGTCATACCCAGCCGCGCGCATTGTGCCCATAATATCGTCAGCAATTTGAGCTCGGCCAATATTCCTGAATGCCCCCGCTAAACGGCCAGCAATAGAGCTATGCCCACCCTCTAGCAATTGCTCCAAGACTTCAGAGGCATCACTGACCATGGATAATGCCGCGCGCATATCGGTTGGGTTTTGAGTAAAGCTTTGCTTGCTACAGGCAATCAACGCAGCAGGAAGGCTATATATGCGCAGACCGTTTTTGGTCGTCACCTGAGCAGGTTCAGGGAGCGCAGCGCGAATATCTAGTAATGACGTGCCGTGAGGTAATTCTGTTACATTGTTCCGTGCCTTGGTGGCTCGAACTAATAACTGTTTCGGCACAGTCATATTTTCGGTATGAAGTGCGATAGATTGCTCAGGTGATAAACACCAGTCGTCGCCTTTTAAGTGATTAAGGTAGGCTGCACAAAATTGCCAGAAGGACGCATACCAAGCCGTGCTTTCCCCGCGCGTTTCATCGGGGCGTGCTGGTACATACCAGCCCTTGATAACTTCCTCAAGGAAGCCATTTTGAACGAGGCGTTCACGATGAGTGCGCGAGAGATCGGCAGAGCGTATGGCAACTGAGCCATTTGTCTGAAGGTCGTGAAGTGCTTCTAATGCATCAGCCAGTTTTTCGGAAGGGGTCGCCATGGTGGTTCTTCTCGCTTATCGTGCGTATCTTTTATTCGCTTATTATGTTGTAGCATTATTCGCTTATTATGTTGTAGCATTATTCGCTTATTGTGTCGAGCCATAATTCGCTTATTGTGCGAAAATGGTGTAAGTAGTTGAGGTTTTAGAGGCTGCATTTGCCCATTATTCGGTGTCCCCTAGTAAGCCTTGCCACGGGTCTTCATCCAGAGGCTTCTTGTTTTGAGTAACGGCGGAGGTCGTTGTGTTGTCGTCTAATACTGCCAATACGGTGGCCAGCTTCTCTTTTGGAATGAACAGTAATTCGCTCTTGAGCCCCTTTGCGATCAACTCAAGGGTATCTAGTCGTGGATTGCCCTTGGATTCCAGTCGCTGATATTGCTGGCGCGACATTCCAACGCGCATCATCATATCGTGCTGTTTGAGTGCTAACTCTAATCGGCGTTTTTTGATTTGTTTGAGTAGTGAATCCATATTGAAACTCATATGTTGCTATTTCTTGATTAAGAAACATATTGGTTTCTTTTTTAAACTTAGGCAATATATGAGTTGCTATTCTGGCGATAGCATGACTATCAATTGCCTGATTTTCTCTTCATAAAAGTTCTTTACAAGAACGCTTTTCTTGCTACTGATAGATGAGAAAGTGAGGAAGAATGAAGCTCAGCTATAAGAAAATAGGTTTGTTCGTTTTGATCGGCATCGTCTCTTGGGGCATATACGAATACTTTAGGCTCGGCTTGCATACTCGCCCAGATATGCCAGAGGGAGCATGGAGTATTGTTTCCAAATCAGGAACCCGCGCAATCGTTGTTGATATTCCAGACGAAAGACTTGAGCGGAAATACTTCCTAATGCCGACCGCAGAAACTCCAGAGTGGTTTAAAGATGCATGGTCATTTTGCGAGCAGGCAACAGATGAGCAAAAAGAGCTTAACCCACCTGATCGTGGAATGAGGCTGGAAGGGTTTTGCTCAATCAATGCGGATGGTGAAATAATCTACACGGCTGTTTTGCAATCCGCTCCAAGGTTATAAGCCCCCAGCCAGTTTTCTCAATTTGCATAGCAAGTAGCGCAAAGCGCTACGGAAAACTGACTGGCCGCCAAGCCCACCCTATATGACCTGATGGCAATGCCATCGATCATCCGACTGCCTCGATGATGATTCAACATCGCGCTTGATAAAGATATCGGCAGTCGGTAAACAGGTAGTGGGCGCGGAGCATTAAGGAGTAAACTTCTGCCCTTGGAGCAGGCCTCAGAACCACCGTCATCGTGAAGATGAGACAAGAGTGACTAGGAATAAATTGCTGCAATTCAGCATAGTTCCGCTATTGGCGCGGCTTTACGATGACCGCAAGATGTGTGCGTGTAGTACAAAATCGGAGATTTTTCCCTCCCCGCACCTATCTTGAGAAGGACGTTGCCCCGTCCGTTCTATCCTCAGGCGGCGCTCTAAGCATCGAATTATCATTCTCTGACAAGAGCTTATCTGGTGCGCAATCCATAGTGATTGGTATGCTGCACCAGCGAACGATTGGCCGTTCGATCACCACTTATGGGAGCCTCCGAGCTACCCCTAAGAACCCCATGGGCAAGGCTGAGATTTTGCTCTCCCCTTGCATCCCCATCAACCAAAAAGGAGAAGTTGGCTCTCCCTTCATGGACTTCCCATCAATCAAAGGGGCATGTCATAGCCCCTCATGAACTCCCTCGACCAACCCTGCGCGGATTGGATGCCGTAAGCGTTTCGACGCTTAACCTCGACCACTGTTTCGCCAGTGGAGGACGACCAAGGTACGACCTTGGATGCGCTGATTACATAAATTTAGCTCGTAGCCATTCTTCCAGCCGTCGCGTTGCAATCACATCATCGCGGTTATAGCCCAGTATTTCGGCCTTTAACTGAGCTTTCATATCTGGATTGTTTTCTGCCAAAAAACGATTGAATTGAACCACCGACCATTGCGAGCCTGAGCTATCATCTTCCCACTGAAAATTCACCAAATCCTTGTGCTTACAAATGTCTTTCAGACCATAGCCTTGTAATGGCAAAACAAGGCTATCGAGCACAGGCTTTTGCATATCAAATAGTGGGCTTTCGTCACCAAGCAAATACAGAACGGTTTCATTGCTTTCCATGTCATATCGCTTGGCGTAGCTTCGTATCGTTGTGCGTTCGTGCTGCGAATAGTGAGCAAGTACCAAATCAGCATAGCGCTCACGGTATTCTTCGATTTTGGCAAGGAACTCAATCCAGCCTTGTCTATCCTGCTCAGCAGTATCCGTCCAAACATATTCGAAATCCGCATTGCTAAAGTCAGGCACTAAAAAGCCCCAAAGATACACATGCTTTTCGCCGCTTCCCGTGAGCGGATTATCTTCGATATCAAAATGTACCCAGTGACCATCGGGAAGGCTGACGGGTGCAATTTGATGCACTTCGCCACTGAAATACGATTGTGCCTGCAATATGGCGCGTTGCTTCTTTTCATAGCCTTTGAGGTAAGGCACATCGGGTAAGCTTGCAGGTGAGCTTGCGGCCAATTCCGATATCGTATTAATACCGTGTTTTTCCAGCCCATCGGCTGCGCGGCCTTGCACACCGTAAAGCAGTGAAATTTCTTCCTTCGCCTCAAAGGCAGGTTTGCAATGCGTGTAATAAGGGCATGCGCGGCATTTGCTATGGCTATAGCGAACCAGTGGCTCTGTATCACTTGCCAGTAGCTCCCGCATTTCGGTGACAAACTGGTTGGTGAGAGGGTTCGTTTCGTCGTCAATTTCAGCGGTATCACCATCACCCAAGAATACGATGGCAGGCAAACTTGCATTGAGCATTCGACGGTAAAAGCCAAGCTGCACCTGTATTTCCTTTTTATCTTCGCTGAGGGATAGCTTGGCATCGGCTGGCTGATACTCGCCACTGGCATGACGAATTAAGAAATCAGGGTAGCCCACAAGTAGATTTTCTTTGTCGAGCAATTGGGCTTGGTAAATAACGTCAACACCCTCGGCCATAAGCCTTTGCGTATCTTCTGGTGAAGTGGCCGTATGCACCGACTTTTCTTTCATTAGCTGGGTTAGTACCGCATGCTCATGAGCAAGGCCAAGCTCAATGATCAAAGCCTCAAAGGCATCCTCTGCTTCTTCAACTTCCAGTTCGCCTTTGTTATCAAGCCATACACGGCGCGCGCACAATGCCCAAGCGCTGGCATCGCTTGGCTTGATATAGGCTTGGGTTGGCGCGTTGTTCATCTAAAGTCCGTCTATTCGGTTGGCTGCAAACAATTTAGTGCAGAAACTCCAACAATCATAGGTGTTTTTGGTTGTTCCTTCCTCTATTTTCCCATATTCTCCCCTAAGCTATGAGGGCGATACATGCTATGACTGATCAAATATTGACCTTAAAAGAGGTCGCGGCGTACTTAAAACTCGCTGAGAAAACCGCCTACAAACTGGCAGCAGCAGATAAACTGCCCGGTTTTAAGGTTGGCGGGAGCTGGCGCTTCAAAAAAGAAGATATCGACCAGTGGATTGAAGAGCAGAAAAAGAGCAATAAAAACTGAGGAAGCTTTGGGGTGTTACTAGATAATAAAAACAGTGGATATGTGGGCAATGAGCTAAAAAAGCGCTCATTCGAGGAAAGTAAGCTATCCGTGCTTTCTAGCCTTTTTACGCTGTATGGGTTCGCTTCACTCAAAAAGGAATTGTCCAAACTCCAAGAAACGCGACTATTCCTAACGGATTGGCAAGGTGAACTTGGCCTTCAATCTATCATAGGAAATGAGCAAGAACTAAGGCTCATAAATCAACTAGACCAAAAACGAATAGCGGCTGAATGTGCTAAGTGGCTCAAAGGCAAGGTGGACGTAAAAGCCAGCAAGCACCCACAAGCTGGTCAAAACCTAATACACCTTCAGTCCACCGACGACAGTTTTGCGGTTCATGGCAGCGCGTCTCTCTCACCCACTGGTCTTGGTGATGTTCGCTCTGACAGCCTCCAAATGAATACAGGCATCTCAGATATCGAAACTACTAAGCAGTTAATGACGTGGTTCGATGGCATATGGGCGGATGAAACAAGTGCTAGAGATATAAAAGCCGAGCTAATTGAAAAGCTCGATTTTATAGCAGCGGATCAGCCTGCAAATTTTATTTACTTCCTTACGCTCTACAATATTTTCAAAGACTTCCTAGAAGATATCGATGAAGAAAATATCATCAAAAGTAAAACAGGTTTCAAAGACACCATAGTTTGGAACAAACTCTACAAGTTCCAAAAGGATGGTGTGTTAGGTGCAATTGATAAGCTGGAAAAACACAACGGTTGCATCATTGCCGATAGCGTGGGTTTGGGTAAAACCTTCGAAGCGTTAGCGGTTATCAAATACTACGAGCTACGCAATGACCGTGTGTTGGTTCTGTGCCCCAAAAAGCTTAGAGATAATTGGACGGTTTACACAATAAACGATAAGCGCAACCTGCTTGCGACTGATCGCTTTAATTACGACGTTCTTAATCATACCGACCTGAGCCGCACCAAGGGTTTGTCAGGCGAGATTAATCTCGAAACACTCAATTGGGGTAACTACGATCTTATTGTTATTGATGAGTCCCACAACTTCAGAAACAATCCCAATAAAGCCGATGGCAAAACCCGATACGAACGACTGCTTGACGATATCATTCGTTCAGGCGTTAAAACCAAAGTATTAATGCTATCTGCCACGCCGGTTAATAACCGCATGAACGATTTGAAAAATCAGGTCGCGTTTATCACTGAAGGGCGAGATGATGCGTTTGTAGATTCTGGCATCAAGAATATCGATAGCACTTTGCGGCTGGCACAGAAGCAATTTAATCAATGGGCGAAAGAACCCGCTGAAAGTCGCACGACAGCGACCTTGCTAGACAGCATGAGCTTCGACTATTTCAAACTTCTGGATATAGTCACCATAGCCCGCTCACGTAAGCACATTGAGAAATACTATGGCACCGCCGATATCGGTAAATTTCCCAAGCGCTTACCTCCGAAAAACGTTTATGCAGATATCGACCTATCCGATGAATTCCCACCACTAAAAGACGTTAACAAGACTATCAGGCGCTTATCCTTAGCTGGTTACTCACCCTTAAAGTTTGTTCGCAACGATCTCAAGGCAGAATATGCAAGACGATACGATAAAGCCGTTGGTGATGGTAAAGGGGTATTCAAACAAGTAGACCGAGAAGAAAGTCTAATTCACCTCATGCGCGTTAACTTACTAAAGCGTATGGAAAGCTCAATCCACTCTTTCACGCTAACGGCAACCAAGCTGGCTAATCAGGTGGAAAGCTTGCTCGCCAAGATCGACGCCCATGAAAGCGATGAGCTATTTGAATTAAACATTGAAGAAATTGAAGATGTAGAACTCAATGCTCCAGAATTTGAGCCGTATATGCTTGGCAACAAAACCAAAGTGCTCATTCAAGATATGGACTTAATTCGCTTCAGGCAGGAGTTGGAAGCAGATCGTGTGTTGCTCGAAAGCATTGTCGAAGAAGCAAAAAAAGTCACTGCCGCGCGGGATGCAAAACTTGAACTACTCAAGCAAGAGATTAAGTCAAAGGTTCACACCCCTTTAAACCCCGATAATAAAAAAGTGATTATCTTTACCGCGTTTGCCGATACAGCGCAGTATCTATATGCCCATCTTGTCGAATGGGCACAGGAAGAGCTAGGTATTCACAGCGCACTCATAACAGGCGGCGGAACAAATAAAACCACGCTGGCTGGTGTTGGTTCTGATTTGAACAATCTGCTTACTGCCTTTTCGCCAGTATCAAAAGAGCGCAACAAGGTTGCACCCGATGCCATGGGTGAAATCGATTTGCTCATAGCAACCGACTGTATCAGCGAAGGCCAAAACCTTCAGGATTGCGACACACTGATCAACTACGACATCCACTGGAACCCAGTACGTATCATCCAGCGCTTTGGACGTGTGGATAGGCTTGGCTCTAAAAATACCCAGATTCAACTTATTAACTTCTGGCCGAACATGGAGCTGGATGAATATATCAACCTAGAGGCCAGAGTCTCTGGCCGCATGGTATTGCTCGATATCTCCGCCACGGGCGAAGAAAATGTTATAGACGAAAACTCGACGGAGATGAACGACCTTGAATATCGTCGTAAGCAATTACAGCAGCTCAAAGATACCGTAGTTGATCTGGAAGACATGGCTGGTGGTGTATCAATTACAGACCTCACTCTGAATGACTTCCGCATGGATTTGTCGGATTACATGAATAAAGAGAGCCTTCAGCCCAGTGGAGAAAGCCGCAAGAACATGGCAAAGCTGGAGCAAGCGCCATACGGTCTATATTCAGTTGTGCCGCTGGATGAAGATTTAAAAAACGATGGCATTACGCAAGGTGTCGTTTTCTGCTTAAAGAATATTCGACAAGGCAAAGAAGCCGTACAAGTCGATGATAACTACCCATTAGCGCCATATTTCCTAGTCTATGTTTCCGATGACGCCGTGGTAGAGCTGAACTTCACACAGAGCAAAAAAGTGCTCGATCTACTCAAGCGACAAGCGTTCATTCATAGTGAAGTGGAAGAAGATTGTGTTGAGTTAATAAACACCAAGACAAAAAATGGGCGGAACCTTGAATATTACCAACACCTGCTCGCTGTAGCGGTGGATAGCATCGCAGGAAAAAGCGAAGAAAAAGGCGTTGAAAGCTTGTTCACTAAAGGTGGCACTGTGCTCACCGCCACCAGCAGCCAAGGCATAGAAGACTTTGCTGTTGTTTCCTATCTTATATTGGTGGAAAGCGCTGCGGCTGGTTCTGGTAAGAGGGAGGCATCGCAAGTATGACGACTAATACCACAACAGCCGCCTTATCCAGCCGCTCTATTAGCTTTGACGAGTTTCTTGAAAATTTAGACGTTCCAAGCTCATGCGAGCTGAACAAGCCGATTTTTAAGAAGATGTTTTCAGAAGCTACGGATGGCAAAAAATCCATTCTGGATGCTGCCGATAAAAAAGCATTAAAAGACGATGTTGAAAAAATACGCTGGCTCTACACCCTAAAGCCAAACACGATCAATATAGCGCCGTACAAAGACAGCGAACGTGAATACCCCGAAATAGCTATTTTGCACGTCGAACTATCAAGCGCAGTTAACAGTAAGAACATATACAGGCGAGTAGCGCATTTTATCAATCGTGCAATTCCATACCCGCTCGTCATTCTTTTTACCTGCGAAAAAGATGGCGCGCAAAATCTAGCGATAGTGCTGGCCGAAAAGCGCATTAATCAGGCCGACAAAGAGAAATGGGTTATAGAAGACAGCATACAGTCGTATTGGATCAATTTGGCCTCAGTAAGCGCAGCGGAGATGAAGTTCTTTGAAAGCCTCAAAATAAACAATCTACCGTTCTCTAATTTCTTCGCGTTTTATCAGGCTTTGATAGAGAGGTTGGTAGCCATTAAGTGTGCTGAGCATAGTGGTGATTTTTCCCTTGAGAGGACTGGTCGCTCAAATGAAAAATCGTCCAGCACCGCGCGGTTAGATAGTTTGCGTGAGTTGGAAAGGCTCGAAGCTCAACGGTCGGAAATATCGAACAAGCTAAAAAAAATAAAACAGATGGGTAAGCAGGTTGAACTGAATACTCAAATCAAAAAGATCAATGATGAGATTGCCAATATCAAAGGCAGGCTTTAGAAAGAATATTGAGGGTTTAAGATGGCCACGAATTTAGAAGAGAGCAAAATGAAGAGCGTAGAACTAGAAGACGGTCAAAGTGACGATATCGTATCTGATAATATTTCAAAACTGAAAGAGCTGTTTCCTGAAGCCTTTTCAGAGGGTGGCGTGAACTTTGATACCCTTCGTCAGTTACTTGGCGATGCGTCCGTTTTGGATGAAGGTGAAGAAAAATACGGCCTAAACTGGCACGGAAAAAAGAAAGCGCGTCAGATCGCGCTAACGCCTTCTACTGGCACATTATTGCCATGTCCTGAAGAAAGTGTGGATTGGGGAAATACCCAAAATCTCTTCATTGAAGGGGACAACCTTGAAGTTCTTAAGCTCCTGCAAAAGAGCTACGCGAATAAGGTCAAGATGATCTATATCGATCCACCCTATAACACGGGGAAGGAGTTTGTTTACCCTGATAATTATCAGGATAATCTGGATACTTATCTTAAGTATACGGGGCAAAAGGGTGAGGAAGGACTCAAGTTAACATCGAATACCGAGACTGGCGGTCGTAAGCATACCAACTGGCTTAATATGATGTATCCACGCTTAAAGAACGCAAAAAATCTGCTTAAAAAAGATGGCGCAATCTTTGTTTCATGTGATGAAAATGAGCATGTTCGACTTCGGGCAATTATGGATGAAGTTTTTGGCAATGAGAATTTCATTGCGGACTTGGTTTGGGCGGCAGGTAAGAAAAATGACTCTCGATTAGTCTCGGTTTCGCATGAATATATAATTGTTTACGCTAAAAATTCCGAATACCTGAAGGAGGCCAAAATAGTTTGGAGGACGAGAAAGAAAGGGCTCGATGATATATATGCTGCTTTCTCAAAAATTAGTGCTGAATTTGAAACCGATTATGGTGCTGCATCCAAAGCAATGAAGGAATGGTTTAAATCCTTGCCTGATAGCCATCCTGCAAAGTCACACAAGCATTACGCCTCCGTTGATGAGCGCGGCCTATATTTTCCAGATAATATTTCTTGGCCGGGCGGTGGTGGGCCGAAATACGAAGTTCTACACCCAACAACTAATAAACCTGTAAAAGTACCTTCTCGTGGTTGGATGACTAGTGATCCCAACAAGATGCGGTCTTGGATAGAAGATAATAGAGTGCATTTTGGTATTGATGAGAACACAGTGCCGTGTATCAAAAGTTATTTGATAGATCGTGAAAATGATACGCCATACAGTGTTTTTTATCGGGATGGTCGTGCTGCTAGTAAGCGGCTTAGAGAGTTGATGGGGGATGACGTCTTTGATTTTCCAAAAGACGAGACAGTCTTACAAGAATTGATTGAAATGCTGACGGCAGATGGTGACATAATTATCGACTTTTTTGCTGGTTCTGGAACAACAGCCCACTCAATATTTTTACAGTCTGCCAAAGATTCTCAGAATAGACGGTTCATTTTGGTTCAGTTGCCAGAAACTGTTGATCCTGATGTTAAGTCACAATCCAAAGCCGCGATATTCTGTGAGGAAAACAACATTCCTCTCAATATAGCTTCGATGGCTCAAGAGCGATTGCGTCGCTCTGCTGCGAAGGTGAAAGAAGAATTCCCACAGTACGAAGGAGATACAGGTTTTCGCGTTTTTAAGCTTGCAGAATCCAATATTCAGGCTTGGAGCCCTGATAGGACAGATTTGGAAGAAAGCCTGCTTTCTCATGAAGAGCATTTGGTTGAAGGCCGCAGTGAGCAGGATGTACTTTATGAGTTACTGTTAAAGCGCGGCGTTGACTTAGCCGTTCCTATCGAAAGCCGTGAAGTATCTGGTAAGAATATCTATAGCATTGGATATGGAGTCCTTTTCGCCTGCTTGGATGAATCGATTGCCAAAGAGCAAGTTGAAGATATCGCACAAGCGATTATCGCTTGGTATGGCGAGCTTGCGCCAAGCTCTGACACGCATGTGTTCTTCCGCGATAGCGCTTTCCGAGACGATGTTTCAAAAACCAACATGGCCGCCATTTTAGAACAAAATGGCATTACCCATGTTCGCAGCTTGTAAGGGAGTATAAGTATGAGCAGAAAAATCAGTGGTGCAGAATACCCCTTGGCAAAAATATTTAGCTCGGACTTTGAATATGTCATTCCGTCCTATCAGCGTCCTTACGCTTGGACGGTAGATCAGGCTTCAGAGCTATTCGACGATCTCTTTGATTTTTACTCTTCAGAGCCTGATGAAGGATATTTTCTGGGCAGCATTGTGCTGATTAAGCAAGAAGGCCTGCCTTATTCTGAGGTCATCGACGGCCAGCAAAGACTTACTACGCTAACAATATTGCTGTCTGTACTAGCGTTCAATATGCAAGGAAGCCAGCGCGACACGCTTTGCAAGTATATTTTAGAGCCGGGTAACGAATTTGAGGGGCTGGAGCCAAAGCCGAGGCTCACTTTACGTGAACGAGACAAATCCTTTTTCCTCAAGTACGTGCAAGAACTCAAGTTTGATGAGCTGTTTGCACTAGACGAAAAAGGCGTTGATAACGAATCCCGCCTGAATATAAAAAAGAACGCACTTTTGTTCAAAAATCGTGTGACTAAATCATTAAAAGATGATGCTGAAAAGATTAAAGGCTTTGTCGCTTTTTTGCTGCAAAGATGCTTTTTGGTGGCAGTCTCTACCCCAAGCCAGCAATCAGCGTTTAGAGTGTTCTCGGTAATGAATAGCCGAGGCTTAGACCTTCAGCCTACCGATATTATAAAAGCCGATATCATCGGAAAGTTGCAATCCGATCAGGAGCGTGAGAGCTACAATGAGCGCTGGGAAGATATGGAAGTAGAGTTAGGGCGCGGTGGATTTAACGATCTTTTCACCTATGTCCGAATGATACATGCTAAGGAGAAAGCCAAGCGATCTTTGCTGGATGAGTTTCGTGAGCATGTGCTTAAAGAAAACCCTGAGCCCGACAAGTTAATATCTGAAATATTGGAGCCCTATGCGAATGCACTAGCGATCGTGCGACAAAGCTCTTACGAGGCAACCTCCCATGCAGAAGAGGTGAATAAATATCTTCGATGGTTAAATAGGATCGATAATTCGGATTGGGTTCCTACAGCGATAAAGTTCTTATCAGACAAGAAAAATGAACCTGAATATGTTGCTTGGTTCTTTGAGCGTCTTGAGCGCTTGGGTGCTTTTATGCACGTATGTGCGCTGAACATTAATGAACGAATTGAGCGTTATAATAAAGTGGTTTCAGAATTGGAGTCACCACATTCACTCACTTCACCTCTGGCCACTATTGAGCTTTCTGATACAGAGAAAGAGAAAATGCGCGAAGCGTTGGCTAGTAATATTTATGAGCTCACACCAAGGCGTCGCAACTACCTAATACTGAGGCTAGATGCATTTATGTCAGATGGCGCTGCATCTTACGATCCAACAGTGCTAACAATCGAGCATGTTTTACCACAAACCGTAGACCCTGCTAGTGAATGGGCTTCATTATGGGTAGACCCAACTGAAAGAAAGCAATGGGTGCATAAAATCGCCAACCTTGTTCCTTTAAATAGAAGACGAAACTCCCAAGCACAAAACTATGATTTCGCTAGAAAGAAAGAAGCTTACTTTTCTGGTAAAAAAGGCGTGTCATCATATGTTCTAACCACGCAAGTACTGAATAGCCCTGCATGGACTCCAGAATATCTTGCTAAAAGGCAACAAGAATTGCTGGATGTTCTTGAAGACAATTGGAGGCTAAGAGCTTGATATGATGAAGCTGCATTTTGAAGATGATCTCGATTACCAGAAGGCCGCGATTGATTCAGTCGTTAACCTGTTTAAGGGGCAGGAAATATCACGCTCTGAGTTCACAGTAACTTTTCAGCCAGACTCAAGCCCAAACTTTTCATTGGGTATGGAAGAGAGCCAGCTTGGTATTGGTAACAGGCTTTTACTGGTGGATGAAGAGATTGAAGAAAACCTTCGTAAGACTCAGTTAACGAATGGCCTACGCCCCTCAGAAAAGCTCGCTAGTGGTGACTTTACCGTTGAGATGGAAACAGGAACGGGCAAAACCTATGTCTACTTGCGCACGATTTTTGAGCTAAACAAAAATTACGGTTTTACCAAGTTCGTGATTGTTGTGCCATCTGTTGCTATTAAAGAAGGCACCTATAAAACATTGCAAATCACTCAAGAGCACTTTGAAGGCTTGTACCCCAAAGCCAAGGGGTATGAGTACTTCCTCTATGACTCTAAGAAGCTTGGGCAGGTGCGTAACTTTGCTACAAGTTCTAACATCCAAATTATGGTCACGACGGTTGGTGCCATTAACAAAAAGGATGTAAACAACCTTTATAAAGAGAACGAGAATACAGGTGGCGAGAAGCCCATTGATCTGGTTCGCGCTACCAATCCAATTATTATCGTCGATGAGCCTCAGAGCGTCGATGGTGGTTTGACGGGTAAAGGGAAGGAAGCCCTAACGGCAATGAACCCGCTTTGTACTTTGCGTTACTCTGCCACCCACGTCGATAAACACCATATGGCCTTTCGCCTTGATGCAGTGGATGCGTATGAGCGTGGCTTGGTAAAGCAAATCGAGGTCGCGTCATTGCAAATCGATAGCGGTAATAACAAGCCTTATATCCGCTTGGATTCGACTAGCAATAAGAAAGGCTCAATCACCGCTAAAGTCGAAATAGACGTGCAGCGTGGCAAAAATATCAAACGTGAATTCTTAACCGTTGAAGATGGCGATGACCTTGAGCAGGTTACCAATCGTGCAATCTACGAAAATATGCAAATCGGCACAATTACGTGCGGCAAAGGCAACGAGTCTATTGAGGTCAAAGGTGAGGGCTTTGATCAAACCCTCAAAGTGGGTGAAGCCATAGGTGGCGTAGACCCCGATGAAATAAAACGCCTCATGATCCGCCGCACGATCAAAGAGCATTTTGATAAAGAGTTAACCTTTGCCGCAAATAAACAGCCTATAAAAGTATTGAGCCTTTTCTTCATCGATAGTGTTGAGCATTACCGTCAATATGATGAACACGGCAATGTTGTCTTGGGTAAGTATGCCAAGATGTTCGAGGAAGAATATCGCAAACTGGCCAAGTCGGCGGATTATCAAAGCCTTTTTAAAGAGATTGACCTGGAGTCAGACGCCTCCGAGGTTCACAACGGTTATTTCTCTATCGACAAAAAAGGGAATTCAGTAGAAACAGCAGAAAACAATCAAGCAGGCCGTGATAACGCAGAACGTGCATACAGCTTGATTATGAAAGAAAAAGAGAAGTTGCTTAGCTTTGACACTAAACTGAAATTCATCTTTTCTCATTCTGCTCTGAAAGAAGGCTGGGACAACCCTAATGTATTCCAGATATGCACCCTGCGTGATATGGGCAGCGAGCGCGAAAGACGCCAGACACTAGGACGTGGATTGCGGCTATGTGTAGACCAAAATGGTATGCGCTTGCGTGGTAATGAGATTAACACGCTGACCGTTATCGCTACGGAAAATTACGAGAAGTTTGCTGAAAATCTGCAAAAAGAAATCGAGCAAGATACAGGAATACGGTTCGGCATTGTTGAAGAGCACCAATTTGCCGATATTAAAGTCGTCTCCGATACAGGCGAGCCGCAAGCGCTTGGCTTTGACCAATCTAAAAAGGTATGGCAGTTCTTAAAAGACGAGAGCTTCGTTGATGCTAAAGGTAAGGTTCAGGATACACTCAGAGCAGCATTGAAAGATGGTACTTTTGAACTATCAGAAGACATTAAGCAAGAACTGGTTGAAGCGCATGGTGAGGCACAGGCAGGGATAGTCGCGTCTGATATTCAAGGTGTATTGCGCAAGCTGGCTGGCAAGCTCGACATTAAAAATGCCGATGATCGTAAGATTATTCGCACTCGGGAAGCTGTGCTGGAGTCTGATGAATTCAAGGCGCTTTGGGATCGCATTAAGTACAAAACCACCTATCGCGTAGATTTTGATAACCTCAAACTGATCAACGATTGTGCGGAAGCTATTCGTGCATGCCCGCCAATTACCAAGACCCGCGCACAATTCCGAAAGGCTGATATTGCTATTGGTAAAGGTGGTGTTACAGTAGGTGAAACGTCGGCATCTGGATTCACTACGATTCATGAAAATGATATCGAGTTGCCGGACATTATCACTGACCTACAGGATAAAACCCAGCTAACACGCAAAAGTATCGTGCAGATACTTCGCGATAGCCGAAGGCTTCAAGACTTCACTCGCAACCCTCAGCAATTTATGGACTATTGCTCTGAAGCGATAAACCGCACTAAACGCTTGGCTTTGGTAGACGGCATTCGATATACCAAAATCGGTGAAGATCACTTCTATGCTCAAGAGCTTTTCAAGCAAGAAGAGCTGAAAGGCTATCTAAAGAACACCTTGGAAACGCAAAAGTCGGTTTACACCCATGTAGTCTATGACTCGGCGGGTGTAGAAAAAACCTTCGCCGAAGATTTAGAAAAGAACGAAAAAGTGAAGGTTTACGCCAAGCTACCTGCATGGTTCAAAGTTCCCACGCCTCTAGGCACCTACAACCCAGACTGGGCAGTAGTTGTTGAAGATAATGGCGAAGAGAAACTCTACTTCGTTGTGGAGACAAAAGGCAGCACATGGTGGGATGATCTTCGCCACCTTGAAGGCGCGAAAATCAAATGCGGCGAAAAACACTTTGATGAAGTAGCCAAAGATATCAAAAACCCAGCCCAGTACATCAAGTCTACCGATGTCGATGGCATGATGGGATATGTGGAATAGAGGGAATTAACATTATGAGCGCTGAGCAAACTCAAGAGTTAACTTTAGAAACGTCATTTGACCAGAGATTTATACAAGACTATCTCGGAAAAGGGATGTCTTCAGACGTGATAACCGCAATTGTCGAATTGATCGCTAATGCTTGGGATGCTGGTGCCAGAAGGGTAAAAATTGAATGGCCTACGGAAGATAATGAGAAGTTTTCTATTACCGATGATGGCCATGGATTGACGACTGATGAATTTTCACAACGCTGGACGCGACTTTCATACAACCGTCAGCAAGGACAGGGTAGTCAAGTTGAAATACCTAGCGATAATGAAATAACGCGCCTGCGTACTGCATATGGTAGAAATGGTAAAGGACGATTTTCAGCATTTTGTTTTGCAGATGGTGCTTATTATGTGGAGACACGCAGAGGTAGTGAGCACAATTGTTTTGAGGTTAAAATTTCCGCTGGTCATCAGCCATTCAAATATCAATCAGACAACCTTCCTGACCCGAGTTATTTGTTCCATGAGAATCATGGGACTGCGGTGTTTGCAAAGAATATCAAGCACGTTGGTATTCCAGAAGACAAAATCAGATCTGAAATAGGCTTGAGGTTCTTAACTGACCCTGATTTTTCAGTTGAGCTAAATGGTGCAAAGATTCAGTTTGGCGATATCGATGCTGAAAAAGTGAGCATATTGAGCTTCACGTATAAAGGTGAAACCGTACACATTCGCGCAATTCAAACTGATAAATCCGATAAAAATACTCATCAGCACGGCGTGGCTTGGCACGCAAATAACCGATTGGTGGGTAAATGTTGCTGGGATGGTCTGCGGAATGACAATATTCTTGATGGTCGTACTTCATACGCTAAGAAGTACACCTTTATTGTTGATGCGAGCCAGCTTGCTAATTTTATAGAGGCAGATTGGTCTGCGTTCAAAAAGACTGAAGAGGTCTTCGAGTTCTATGATTCTGCAAAAACTGTAATCGGTGACTATCTTCGTGAACTTACGAAGGAGAGTCGCGCAGAAACCACTCAGCGTTTAAGAGAAAATAATCGTCAAAGTTTAAGTAAAACCGATATGGTGGGAGTTGGACGCTGGAATGAGTTTATTGAGCAAGTTCAGGTGGACTGCCCGAAATTGACAGATCAAGAACTTGATAGTGTCGCTGGAATTCTGGCCAATTTAGAAGCTTCAACATCACAATATTCTCTAATTCATAAGTTTAAGGATTACACTCCCCAGGATTTTGATGATTTGAACTCTTTGCTTGATGACTGGAATGTTCAGTCTGCAAAAGCAGTGTTAGATGAGGTCAAGTACCGTTTAACACTGGTCGAAAGCATTCGCGAAAAAGTCCACAAAAAGGATACTCTTGAAGTGCAAGAGCTACAGCCTCTGTTTAAAAAGGGGTTGTGGATATTTGGCCCTGAGTTTGAATCAATTGAATATACCTCCAATGAAGGTATGACTAATGTCCTCAAAAAACTTTTCAAAATTGATGAAAAAGGCTCATTAAATCGACCTGATTTTGTTGTTTTGCCAGAAGGTTCAATTGGAGCCTATGGACAGTATGGCTACGATGACGATGGATTGGAAACAGGTATTACGAAGGTCGTTATTGTTGAGCTGAAGAAACCCGGCGTTTCTCTTGGTGACGAAGAAAAAGGACAGTGTTGGAAGTATGTCAAAGAACTGTATGAAAAAGGGGCAATTCTTCCTGATGCAAGGGTTGATTGTTATCTATTAGGCGAAACCATTGCTAAGCAGGAAAGCGGAATGAATACACACAAAGATGGAATGGTTTGTGTGAAGCCCTTAGTTTTCGACACAGTGCTCAAACGTGCAGAGACGAGATTACTTAACTTACATAAAAAGATAGAGAATTCCCCGTTCTTGGATCATGAAAAAATTCAAGACTTTCTTCAGAAGAATACTGTCCAGCCTAATGAACAGAAGAATTTGATATGAATATACTTTTTCGTCTGCTACTTGCATTTAATGCAACGTCATTGCTTGTAATTATTTTTGTTGTGCAAAAAGGCTATTCGTTGGGATATTTTTTTCCAATTTTGTGCCCCTATTTGGACGGGGTTGCGAATTACATTTCTTATCTGGTGTATTTGCTTGTTCCTGTTTTATTGACATGGTTAAGCGTCATTCTTTGTCCATACTTGGGTAAAGATGAGTTTAAGTCTGGAAGTATCGTTTCGATTGAGCATGCCAACAATAGCTTTCTGCCAAGTTATTTAGGCTACTTTTTTGTCGCTCTGAGCATTGGAGGCTGGGAAGCTCTTTTCTTTGTCTACGGGGTTTTGTTTGTCTTTACATTTCTATCGCAAGCTCTTTATTTTAACCCGTTGTTTTTACTCTTCAGATTTGAGTTCTATAACATAGTGACGAAAGATGGCGCAGCAGTTTTTTTGATAAGCCGTAATCGCTATAAACTACCAAGCGACGTTGCCATAGATAAGGCATATCGCATTAATGATTATACTTTCATAGAGAAGGACTGATATGGATTTTTTGATAGCAAAAATAAAGAGGATGACTAATCCTTCTCACTATAAGGTAATTTCGGATCATACTATATATGATTTCGACTTGTCTCAGTATTCACTGATAGAATATTCTCCTGATCATAATCTTGATGAAGACGGGTTGTTTAAGGTTTCCAATTTCAGTGAGAAAGGCTTCTGTTTGGACTTTTTAAAAACAGACGTCATGTCGGCAAACTATGATCAGATACCTTCAAATAAATACCAGAAAATATCTTATTTGTGCTCCGTTCAGGATGATGCTTTTTGTTTTCAAAAAGTAACCCCGACCACGTATTTAAATCGCAGTATATTGAAGTTGGGTGAGAATGTATCAATTGAAAGCAATGCAAATAAGATATTTCTAAACCCCTTTCCTGACGCGATTTATGTTCCGAGCCAAAATATTTTGGTCTTTCGAAATCTGGGAACTATATCCAGCATCTTCAAAGGAATTGATACTCTGTATAAAGAGGCAACCCAAGAAGAGGTGGAGACCTTCTTGGATGAACCCTTTATTAATATTTCTGGCGAGTACGATGCTTCAAAAGTTAGTAAACCAAATAGAAAGCGAATAGCGCTAGCAATGGAGTCGTTTGCTCATTTGGATGGTGATGAAAAAGGCCAAATTCTGGACTACATTCATGACTATTGTGAAAATATTGAATATGACGATGGTGAAAAAGCCTTTTCTATTTCTACGGATGAAGAGCTAAAATTTTTACTTTATGGTATCGAGCAACGGTTCTATACAACAATGCTCGGGCAAGAAAAGAGGCTGGCCAATTCCATTCAAACCTTGGGCTAAAAATCAAGGGCATGGAGCCCTTGATGCAAGTTCGTTTTCGATATTTTCCAGTGAAGCCAATGCGTTCACGCGTTCCAGTGTTTGCGGCTTACTTTTTGCCAGCTCGTTAAAAACCTTTCTATGTAGTCCATAAAGCTCGTTCGTGTTTTTGGCTGCCAGTTCAAATCTTGTAATCAATCTCATTGTTACCTCCTGTTTTTGGAGGCCGTGACTGCCACGGCCTTTGTATGGCCGCGTGTTTGTGCAAAGTGACTGATCTGCACCTTGGGTCGCAATAATGTGAAGAAGCTTTACGCTTGTTGATCCATTGTCACGTTGCGCTAGTGGTAATGCTAAAAGGCAGTGCTGGTTAAGGGCTGAATCAGGTGGTCGCTGATTGATTGAAAAATGCTGGGTAGTGCTAAAGCACGACTGCTTTGAAAGGCGTTGAAAGTTTTCGCTGAGCTTGGCTGAAAGTTCAATAAGGTGTGAACACTGATCGTGTTCGCTTGATTCAATAATTACGTGCCCCTTTTGGGTAAACGTCAAAATATCACACAACTTGTCTCCATCAAGACATCCCCCTTCCTTCCGCGCCCGAAAAGACTGGGCTTGTGCAGGACGGGCGGTTCCCCCTGTCTGGATTGCGCCAAAACATGTGATCTTACGCTCGCTTCTCTCGCTCCTTTGTCTGGGGTTTTCAACCCCAAAAGGGGATGTGTTTTTAAGATTAAGGAGAAAAGCAATGAGCGAAGAAATCAGAATTTATGTGGCATGTTTGGCAGCGTATAACAGTGGCTATTTGCACGGTGTTTGGATTGATGCAACGGCGGACATTGACGACATTCAAGACCAAATAAACAGCATGTTGGAATCCAGCCCTGTAGAGGATGCAGAAGAATACGCCATTCACGACTTTGAAGGTTACGGCAGTTATCGCCTGTCAGAGTATGAAGGCATAGAAAGTGCGCACGAAGTAGCTTGTTTTATTGAAGAGCATGGCGAGATAGCCGCCGAGTTGATTAGCCATTTTTCAACGCTTGAAGAAGCACAGAAAGCCATGGAAGAGGATTATCAAGGCGAGTATGCAAGCCTCTCGGATTACGCGCAGGAAATCACGGAAGAAACCAGCGAAGTGCCAAGCCATTTAGAGTTTTATATCGACTATGACCGCATGGGGCGCGACATGGAAATGAGCGGCGATATTTTCACAATCGAAACTGGCTATCAGGAAGTGCATGTATTTTGGAACCGCTAAGGCGGTTCTCTTCATGCGGAAAGGGAATTTTAAAATGCGAGATTTAACAAACGAAGAAAAACAGCAATCACTAAAACGGGCTTTAACCTGCACAGGTGGTGCGCTCGATAGATGGAGCGCCAGAGCTGCTACAGGTCTGAATGATGCCGACATGGCAAAAGCGGTACGTTATGAACTGGGTATTTGCGGCGGTTCTGGTTGCAGCAATAGTATACGCCTTCATTACGAAGGCGCTGGCTTAAAAGTATGGGCGGCATGGGAAATATTTATCCCTTCCTCTGAAGAGCCTATATTTCAGGGAGACGCCACCATTAAAGCCGCGCGGTGTTTGTTTGGCGTTAAGAACCCCAATGACGTGCAGCTCGATTTATTTTGACCTATGGATTGAGCGCCAAAAATTCGCGCCGCCAAGCTTGGGGCTTGGCGGTAATGCTCGCTCTCAAATTGAGGCTGCGCTAATAAGGAAAAACGCCAAAAAACGGCATTTTGCTGTTTAATATCGCCTGAATATCTTCAGGCAAATAAATCGTCGGATCGTCATAGCCGATCCGAATTTCAGAATTATTGCGCGGCATGAATTCCATGCCGTCTTTTTTGATAGAAAAAATGAGCGTGTTGTGCGCAAGCCAGCGCCCGTAACACACATCATAACCTTCGCTTTCAAGTAGTTCGGCGATTTCAGGCGTTTCAATTTTTCCGTCGCCGTCATCGTAGCCGAATTTTGAAAAGGCATGGCTCCAGTGGTAGCGGTTTCCGCAATGTTCGCATTTATCACAGGCCATGCCATTGTCCTTTCTTATATCTCAGGCTCAAAATCCATGCCTTTGTCATCATCACGTCTGTTTTGACGGTTTGGTGCGTTGGCATTTTGAGTGTTTTTGCTTTGTGTATTGGTTTTCGAGCGATGAGCGTGTTTTGATTTTTCGTTATGTTTGGCAACATGAGAAAGATCACGCACAAGCGCTTGGCGCTCTTTTTCTTGAGTGTCGTGCAGCAATTGGATTTGCGTTTGCAAGTTCTGGCGCTCGGTTAACTGTTTTTGAATCAGTTCTTCTTGCTGTTTACGATCCCGCAAATGTGCCTGCCACGCTTCTTGCTCATTGCGTTTTCGGGTTTTCCAGTAGCGGCCATTGAGCTTGTCCCAAATGCCCTTGAATCCTTTGCGGATTCTGGCGGATCGCTTCAATTCTTCAGCTTGCCAGCGTTTTTGCTGGTATTCCTTTAGACTGGCGCGTACTGAGCGGTGTTCATTGGTCAGTTTGGCTTTATCCGCCAGCAGAGGCTTGAGCTTTTCATTGTGCACGCTGCGCAATTCATCCTTGTAAGAATCAAACAGCTTTGAAAGCTGGCCTTGTATGCCGTTTTTCACTTCCTGTACTGACGGCAAGTCCTTGGCGCTGCCAAGGCGCGCTTCTAGGGCTTTGGCTTTTTGCCCAAGCTGGCGCGTGAGTGAGTACACTTCACCATATACATCTAAAGCCACAAAACCGCGTTTATCGCCTTTGGCTAAAAAGTACCCTTTTTCACGAAGCGCATGCTCGAAACTGGTTTTGGTGTCGGATATTGCCCAGCATTCCTGAAGCTCACTTTTTATAACCGAGGCTTTACGCCCAACGCGTTGCGCTTGCTGCCATTCGGCGCGGGTGAAGTTCAGTGGGTTTTTCTTGGTTTTGTCTTTGAAGCCTTCAGGCAGCTTCCAGCCATGTTCCAGATATAGGGATTTTGAAATATCATTGAGCTTAAGTTTTGGGTGCGAGATATTGACCGCCTTCATTTCGTCCGTATTGATGCGGCTCCAAACGCAGTGCGCATGGCGGCGGCCTTCCTTTTCATGGAAGACCACCACACGGGGCTGACCTTCAAGCCCCAGCTTTTGCTCCACGCGCTCCAGCGTTTTTTCAAAGGTCTCAATATCGACCTTTTCATCTTGAGGCGGGTTCAGGCTCAGGGAATACATGAATTGCTTACACTTGGTTCCCTTGGATAGCGCATAGGCTTCATTCAATGCGCCAAGAACATCCTGTGCCATAAAGCCGCTCACCTCATGCACATTGACGTGCTCATTTTGCTCCCCGTTGAGCAGGTGAAGCGCCATTTGGCGACCACCAGCGCGTTGATTACCCTTGAGGATCATCTTCATCCTCCTTATCTGGCTGGCTTTGGGGTTTTAGCCCTAGAGCTTTGATTAATGTGTCGCGCATCCACTGAATCGCCGTAACAGACTCATTGAGTGATTCCACAACGTCATGATTGACGGGGAGAGAGCCAGAATTAGCCGCCTTGGCGAGCTGGTTAATATTGGCGCTAATGCGGGATTGGCCGAGCGCCCCAATGAGCTTGGCGATGGCCTTTTGATCAATATCAGCAGTTTCGCCACGAGTGCGCTTTTTGGGCATTTCGGGCATATCTTCTTTGAAGATCAGCCAGCGAATGTAAGCCGCCAGTGGTCTGCCTGCCGCTGCCGTCTCCAGCGCCTTGCGCTCTTCCTCGGTAAAACGCATGGAAAATGGAGGGGGATACTTGGTTTTAGGCGTTTTATCGACCATTTCAAGCCCCTCCACTTGTCAAAATGGGGCTTTCGCCGTTATACTCCGCGCCCTGTGAAGCGTGGGCTCCCTCTAAGCTAGATAGTAACGCGCTGATATGTGGTGGCTTAGAGGTGATATCAAGGGCATTTACCAGCAGCTTAGACAGTGTTGGCAACCAGCCCCCGCTACCAATATTAATAGGTAGTAAAACTGGTGGTAATGGTAAGTAAAGAGGGGCAGCTCGTCGGGCTCGACTCTTTATAAACCCGGGAAGGTCGTAGGTTCAAATCCTGCCCCCGCTACCAATATTAATAGGTAGTAAAACTGGTGGTAATGGTAAGTAAAGAGGGGCAGCTCGTCGGGCTCGACTCTTTATAAACCCGGGAAGGTCGTAGGTTCAAATCCTGCCCCCGCTACCAATATTAATAGGTAGTAAAACTGGTGGTAATGGTAAGTAAAGAGGGGCAGCTCGTCGGGCTCGACTCTTTATAAACCCGGGAAGGTCGTAGGTTCAAATCCTGCCCCCGCTACCAATATTAAGTAGTAAAACTGGTGGTAATGGTTAATAAGGGTAATGAGCCCATCGGGCTCGACTCTTTATAAACCCGGGAAGGTAGTAGGCTCCTTCCCTGCCCCCGCTACCAATTTAGCAAAAGCCCCTGATGGGGCTTTTTGTTAGGTGGTTTAGATAGAATGCTGGAAGTGGGCCTTGTGCCCATTTTTTGTTTCCGTTGCGGGTAAAGGTGATGATCAATAGAGAAGCGCGATTAACGGCTTTGCTGACACCGCTTATTGACGCGATGGGATACCGCCTGTGGGGTATCGAATACATGGCTCAGGGCAAACACAGTTTACTGCGTGTTTACCTGGATAAGGATGGCGGAATAGACATAGAAGATTGTGCCCAGGCAAGCAGGCAGATTAGCAGCCTGCTGGATGTAGAGGATCCGATTAATGGTGAATATACTCTGGAAGTTTCTTCACCTGGTCTGGACAGAATTTTGTTTAATCTGGATCAGTTCAAAGAATATGCGGGATACCATGCTAAAGTCCGCCTGACCAGGAGCTTTGAAGGAAGACGCAACTTTAGTGGTCAGATAAAAGCAGTTGAAGACAATGAAGTAGTATTAATTATAGGGGAAGAGGAATTAACTCTGCCTTATGAATTAATCGAAAAAGCTAATTTAGTTTCGCAAATGTGAAGGTAGCAAGATCATGGGAAACAAAGACATTTTAATGGTAGCTGATGCCGTCTCTAATGAAAAAGGTGTTTCAAGAGACGTTATTTTTTCCGCTATTGAAGCAGCTCTGGCAACCGCGACGAAGAAACGCTATGTTGATGAGGAAGCTGAGTGTGAAGTGAACATTGACCGGGAAACCGGAGACTATGAAACCTATCGCGTATGGACCGTTGTGTCAGATGATGAGTTGGCCATCCTTGGCTCAGAATTCACACTGGAAGAAGCTCATGAAAAAGATCCGAAATTGCAGGCAGGTGATGTCTGGAAGGAGAAAGTCGACAACGTAGAGTTTGGGCGCATAGCTGCACAAACTGCCAAACAGGTTATCGTACAGAAAGTACGAGAAGCCGAGCGTGAAATTGTTGTTAATGATTACGCTGATAAAGTTGGTGAACTGGTTACCGGCACTGTAAAAAAAGTTACCCGTGACAACATCATTGTTGATCTGGGCAATAATGCAGAAGGGCTGCTGCCACGTGAAAATCTTATTCCCCGGGAAACTTTTCGAATCAATGATCGATTACGTGCATTGTTACTAGAAGTCCGCGAAGAATCCCGTGGGCCACAGCTCCTTTTGAGCCGTACAGCTCCGGAGATGCTGACTGAATTATTCAAGATTGAAGTTCCGGAGATATCCGAGGAAATTATTGAAATCAAGGCAGCTGCCCGGGATCCTGGTTCACGTGCCAAGCTTTCCGTGAAAACCAATGATGGTCGTATTGACCCGGTTGGTGCCTGCGTCGGTATGCGTGGTTCGCGCGTCCAGGTTGTTTCCAATGAACTGGCCAATGAACGCATTGATATTATTCTGTGGGATGATAATCCGGCGCAGATGGTTATTAATGCCATGGCGCCTGCCCAGGTTGAATCAATCGTGGTTGATGAAGAATCACATACCATGGATGTCGCCGTGGCAGAAGATAACCTGGCCCAGGCAATCGGACGTAATGGCCAGAATGTCAGGCTCTGCAGTGAGCTGACTGGCTGGACCATCAATGTAATGAGTGAAGAACAGGCTGCTGAGAAGTTGCAGGAAGAATCAGCCAGTACTGTATCCAGCTTCATGGAAGCGCTTGATGTTGATGAAGATGTCGCAGAAATTCTGGTACAGGAAGGCTTTGCCAGCCTGGAAGAAATTGCTTATGTCCCGCTGGAAGAAATTGCAGAAATTCAGGACTTTGATGAAGAGATTGCCGGTGAATTAAGAGCCAGGGCAAAAGATGCATTGCTGACCAAGGCAATTGCCAATGAAGAAGAATTAAGTAATGCCGGTATCAAGGAAGACCTGCTTAACATGGATGGCATGGATAATGAGCTGGCCATGAGTCTGTCCAAGATTGGTGTCAAATCGATGGAAGATCTGGCAGAACTTGCCATTGATGAGTTAATGGAAATTAATGGCATGACTGAAGAGCGGGCTGGTGAATTGATCATGACTGCTCGTGCTCCCTGGTTTGAAGAAGAACAAGAAGAACAAGAAGAAAAGCAGGAAGAAAAGTAAAAAGCATACTGAACATTCCGTTAGAAAAACTGTTCGAAAAGAATACATAGAGGAACTAAATGGCTGATTTAACCATAGCACAACTTGCTAAACTGGTTGGAGTTGAGGAGAAGCGTTTACTTGATCAGATCAAGGAAGCCGGTCTGCCTCAAACCAAAGCCAGTGACTCTATTTCTAATGATGAAAAAACCAAGTTGCTGATGTCTCTGAAAGGCAAGCATGGAGACGAAAGTTCTGAAAGCCCGAAACGCATTACCCTGAAAAGAAAAACAATAGGCACCCTGAAAAGTGCCGATAACCAGGGTCGTAGCAAATCGGTCAATGTGGAAGTCAGGAAAAAGCGCACCTACGTCAAGCGTAGTGTTGAAGAAGCAAAGCTGGAGGCGGAAAAAGCCCGGCTTGAAGAAGAAGCCCGATTAAAAGCTGAAGAAGAAGCCAGGGCAAAAGAAGAAAAGAAAAAAGCCGAGAGCGAAGCCAAGGCCAAGCCAGCCAGTAAATCAGAAAAAGCTCCAGACCTTGCTCCTCCAATTGATGCAGTGCCACCTGATGCTGCAGTTGAACCAAAACGAGACCTGAAAAAAGGCACCATCAAAAAAGAAAGCTTCCGTCAGGCTGAAGAAGAGGAACGTAAAAAAGCCAGCCCCAGACGCCGTGCCGGTGCCGCTGAGGGTCGCAAGTACAACAAAATCCGTACTACCGATGATTTCATTCTGGATGGTGATGATGATTTTGCCGGTGGCGGACGTCGCCGTGGACCGCGCAAATTAAGTCATGGCCAGAAAGAACACAAGTTTGAAAAACCGACTGAGTTCATATCCCGCGAAATACAGGTGCCGGAAGCCATTACCGTTTCCGATCTGGCGCAGCGTATGTCTGTTAAAGGCGCTGATCTGGTCAAGGCGCTGATGAACATGGGGGTCATGGCAACGGTTAACCAGGTACTGGATCAGGATACCTCCATTTTGCTGGTTGAGGAAGTCGGACATAAAGCCAAACCAATTTCTGACGATGCAATCGAGGAAGATCTGGTTGAATCTGTCAAATACGAAGGCGATGAAACACCACGGGCACCGGTTATTACTGTTATGGGGCACGTCGACCACGGTAAAACATCCCTGCTGGATTACATCCGGAAATCTTCCGTAACTGCAGGGGAAGCCGGGGGTATTACACAGCATATTGGCGCTTACCACGTGGAAACAGACCACGGCATGATTACTTTCCTTGATACGCCGGGTCATGCTGCGTTCAGTTCCATGCGATCCCGTGGTGCGCAGGCAACGGATATTGTGATCCTGGTTGTCGCTGCCGATGATGGAGCCAAACCGCAGACTGAGGAGGCTATTCAGCACGCCAAGGCCGCCGATGTGCCAATCGTGGTTGCCGTTAACAAAATCGATAAAGAAGGTGCGGACCCTGACCGGGTGAAAAACGAGCTCTCTGCCAAAGGTCTGGTACCGGATGACTGGGGTGGTGATAACCAGTTTGTAGAAGTATCCGCCCTGACCGGTGAAGGTATCCCCGAATTGCTTGAGGCTGTCTTGTTACAGGCAGAAATCCTGGAACTCAAAGCGGTCAGTGATGGTCCGGCCAAAGGTGTGGTTATTGAATCTAGCCTGGATAAAGGACGCGGAGCAGTTGCGACCGTGCTGGTACAGAACGGCACACTGAATGTAGGTGATACACTGCTGGTGGGCCATGAATACGGCCGCATCCGTGCCATGGTGGATGAAACCGGCAAGCAGGTGAAAAAGGCTGGACCATCCATTCCGGTTGAAATACTGGGACTTAACGGCACCCCTGATGCCGGTGATGAATTTGTTGTGGTGCAGGATGAGAAACGCGCCAAGGAAGTTGCCGAATTCCGCCGTAACAAGCAGCGCGATAACCAGATCGCCAAACAGCAAATGGCCAAAATGGAAGGCATGTTTGCCTCCATGGGTGATGAACTCAGTGTGCTGAATATTGTCCTGAAAACAGATGTCCGTGGCTCACTGGAAGCAATCACTTCTGCGCTGGAAGCCCTGGCAACGGAAGAGGTTACCGTTAACATTGTTGCATCCGGTGTCGGTGGTATTTCCGAAACGGACGCGCAACTGGCGCAGACATCCAATGCCAGCATCATTGGTTTCAATGTGCGTGCTGACAAAGCAGCCAAATCCCTGGTTGAGAATGAAGGCCTGGAGCTGCGCTACTACAGTGTCATCTATAACCTGATAGATGATGTGAAAGCGGTAATGAGCGGTCTGCTGGCACCGGACCTGCAGGAAGAAATTCTCGGAGTTGCCGAAGTGCGGGAAATTTTCACCTCACCCAAATTTGGTGACATTGCCGGTAGTATGGTTGTCGAGGGAACGGTTTATCGTAATAAACCAATCCGGGTGCTGCGAGACGATGTGGTGATTTACGAAGGTGAACTGGAATCCCTGCGACGTTTCAAGGATGAAGCCAATGAAGTTCGTAATGGCATGGAATGTGGTATCGGGGTGAAGAATTACACGGATGTGAAAGTTGGCGACAAGATTGAAGTATACGAAACCAAAGAAGTCGCGAGGTCTTTGTAAAGAAGCTACTGCGCTTCGCCTCATTCTGCCTGCGCTCTTAACGCTTCTCGCTATTTAAGGTTTTCTGGCGACGCTTCAATTAGTGATGTCGTTTGTATGGCTTCTCGACATTAAAGATAAGCTTATGACATTTCACCGAGTTTGGTGTTGCTTAGCATACGACGTTATTCCAATAAAGTGTTAGGCTCACAGAGCAAAGGTTTTATTTCAGAAAATATCATGCCCCGAACCTCCAACCGCAAAGATAAAATCGTCGATCTTCTGAAGAAGGAGCTGGCCCTGCTGATTCAGACGGAAATTCGTGATCCGCGTGTTGGCATGGTTTCCGTAACGGCTGCGAAAGTGAGCCGGGACCTGGCTTATGCGGATATTTTTGTTACCTTCCTGGGGAAAAATACAGATGAGGAAATTGCCGAAAGCCTGCATGCACTGAACAGTGCCTCAGGGTATTTACGTTCCCTGCTGGCAAAAAGTGTCAATCTTCGTAACACGCCGAAGCTGACTTTTAACTATGATGACAGTGCGGTCCGTGGTATGCATCTGTCACAGTTAATTGACAAAGCTGTCGCCAGCGATAAAAAAGATTAGTATGGCAAAGCGCAAGGGCAGGCAGATTTCCGGCATTCTGGTGCTGGATAAAGCTGAAGGGCTGACTTCCAATCGCGCTCTGCAACAGGCCAAAAGACTGTTTGATGCCGCCAAGGCAGGTCACACAGGCAGCCTTGATCCGCTTGCCACCGGTGTATTGCCTCTGTGCTTTGGTGAGGCGACCAAAATTTCCCAGTTCCTGCTTGATTCTGACAAGGCCTACCAGACTGTAATCAAACTCGGGGTGCGAACCGATACCGGAGACTCCCAGGGAGAGATTATTGCCAGCGCTACGGTGGGTGAACTGCAACGAGAGCAACTGGAGCAAGCGCTGGAGGGTTTTCGCGGCGAAATTGAGCAGCTTCCTTCCATGTATTCAGCGCTCAAACATCAGGGAACTCCACTTTATAAACTTGCCAGACAGGGTAAAACAGTCGAGCGCAAACGTCGCAAGGTGATGATTCATCATCTGGACTTACTCGATTTTCAGTCAGATGAAATTACACTCCATGTATCCTGCAGCAAAGGCACTTATATTCGCACACTGGCCGATGATCTGGGTGAACGGCTCGGAACTGGCGCGCACGTCATTGCCTTGCGCCGTACTCAGGCCGGCCCATTTGGCCTGGCCAATGCCCTGACACTGGAAGCCTTGCAGAAAGCCCTGGATGAAGGGGGCAATGCAGCAATTGATGCTTTGCTGATCCCGGCAGATCAGGCTATCGGGCATTTACCTGAAGTCAGGCTGACGGCGGATACCGCTGAATTTGTTATGCAGGGGCAGGCAGTCATCACCCGACATGCCCCGACACAGGGTGAAGTCCGTCTTTACAGTGAAAATGATTTTATCGGCATCGGTGAAATCCTGGATGATGGCAGGGTAGCCCCACGCCGACTGTTCCTTCCCTGAATCCTGCTGTTTGTCTGATGTGTTCTTTCTGGAGATTGGTTTCCGGGTAGTGTAATTTATTGTCCCCGGAAACAGTGCCGGTACTGTCCGGGCCAAATTTACTATTCTAGAGCAAAAAAAGAGAGACAATTATGTGTGATCTAAAAACCGTAAAAGATACTGAAGAGTTTCTGCAACTGAACCGACGTGATTTTGGCAAGGCATCTGCTGCTGCCGGATTAAGCATGATGCTGCCAGCGGTGGCCAATGCCCAGGAGTTAACTGAATCCTATCACGACATTGAAACTGACGACGGTGTAGCCGATTGCTTCTTTGTCCGCCCGGCTACCGGAGAGCATCCTGCTGTGCTGATCTGGCCGGATATTCTGGGATTGCGCCCGGCTTTTGAAATGATGGCCAGGCGTCTGGCCCAGTCAGGATATTCCGTGCTGGTGCCGAATCCTTTTTATCGTGGTGCAAGAGCGCCGGTGGTGCCGGAAGGCGCCAGTTTCCAGGATCCGGCTGTCAGAGAAACCGTTTTTCCGCTGGCCGGTATGCTTAATGCTGACACGCACTTCACTGATGCCAGGGCATTTATCCAGTTTCTGGATGACCAGGATGCAGTAGACAGTTCTCGCGGAATGGGAACAACCGGTTATTGCATGGGTGGACCGATGGTAATGCGCACCATGGCTACCAGTGATCGTATGCGCGCCGGTGGAACATTCCATGGCGGCGGCCTTGCGACTGATGCGGAAAACAGCCCGCATCTGCTGATTCCTGAAATGGAAGGCGCCAGCATGTTGATTGCGATTGCCGAAAATGATGACCAGGAAGAACCGGAAGTGAAGAACATTCTGCGTGATGCCTTTGCTGCCAATAATATCCCGGCCGAGATTGAAGTCTATCCGGCCCAGCATGGCTGGTGTCCTCCGGATATGCCGGTTTACGACGAAACGCAGGCTGAACGGGCCTGGGCGCGATTACTGAACCTGTTTGATAACGCGCTGGCTTAAACTAAAAGCAATTCGCGCCTATTCAGGAAGGATCAGGAAAAGCAAAAGGTGTCGGTGCAATTCCGACACCTTTTTTTACGCCGGTGTTTTTTGCTATTGATCCGTCGAGTGGTCAAGCATCAGCAAAAAGGTCATGCCTAGAATCGCGATGCTGCCTGGAATCAGGACCAGCTCCCAGTTGATGCTTATAGTCTGAAAGGAAAGCCAGTTGTAAGAGTCTGAAAGAATGTTGATTACAGGCACTAACTGAAAAGCTAATATCAGGCTGCTAAGTCCAGCCATTACTGAAAGCACAGCCGTGCGCAGCCATAACTGGCGTCTGAGCGGTTTCATCACCGTATCCACAAAAGCCTCACTATTTTCATGACTGAAGGTCTGCTGCTCTGCATTTTGCTGAAACAGCTGTTGTATGAAGGCTTCATTACTTAAGTTGTTGTCAGTCATGGGGTTCCCGTTATGTTGAATTTGTCACGGATTCGGACCGTGCCGCGGCGAATATTTGATTTAACTGTTCCCAGAGGCAATTCAGTCAGGATGCTGATTTCCCTGTGACTGTAGCCATAAGCATAATTGAGAATCAGGCAGGCTCTTTCTTCCGTATTCAGCACTGCCAGATATTTCTGCAAATCAAGTCCGGCGCTTTCTTCCCCAGAGCTGTCTTTGTCAGCTTCCATTTGAGATGCTTCCTGTAAGACCCTGTACTGCTGAAATTGCTGTCTCTTTGCCTGCAGAAAATTAGTATAGGCAATTTTCATCAACCAGCTTCTGAAATTACCTTCACCGCGAAAAGTATGCAATTTGCTCCAGGCTTTGATGAAGGTTTCCTGGGCCAGGTCATCAGCCATGCCTATATCACCACTAAGTTGCCGGAGCCAGTTCCTGACCAGGTGTTGGTTTCGCCAGACCAGTGCTTCGAAAGCCTGGGTATCCTGAGTGGCGATAACCCTGGCGATAAGCTCCTTATCGTCCGGTTTTTTCATTCAGTCATGGGCGATTTACCAGCTTTATCCCCTGAGTCCTTTTCCCTATCCGGCATGAACTTCCAGAATCCGATATAAGTCAGGCCCATGATACCGAATGCAGCGGCAATACCGACGATAATAAATGACAGCTCATTGCGTGTTGCTTCACCGATAAAAAAGCCCAGCACAACGATACTGATACCGATGCTGATCATTCTTACCCCGCGTCTGAGATCCTTTTCAGGGGTATTTTGTTTGGGGAAGCTCAGGGTTTCCAGTAGCTCCGGGGACAACTGGTGACCCTTTTCGATCATGGTGCGTAATGTGAGCTGAACTTCCTCATTACTGCGCTGACGGAAATAAAAATAAAGCCAGGCAATCAGGGGTATTGATAAGACAATCAAAATGGGAATCATCAATTCCAGGTTACTTTCATTCATGCGGGCTCTCCTTTTTAGTAAAGAATAAGTTAGTACAGCATAGGATGCTGTCCATGGGCATTTTGGATGCAAAAAGGATGAGATTTTTTAGCAGGGATTAAGCGCTAAGAGGCAGGCTGCCGACAGATCATACAGGAGAGCAGGCTAGAAGCTGTCCAGCTCCACACTGCGAATTTCCGACAGGGGCAGGCTGAACACCAGGTCCCTGTCGGAAGCCAGTAGATCACTGGAAATACTCAAGTCATAGGACTTACCGAATTTCCAGGCCGGGGAGTCATAAAAACGTACTTCCACCAGCTGGACTTCCCCTGGTTGTAAATCCAGGCTTGCCGGTTCAACGGACAGCAGGTCATAGCGACGCTCGGCGCTGTCCACCAGGGCAAACTCATCACCGCTAAAACTGAGTGCGATGGCCTCTGTTTCATTGGCCGGCACCGCGACCTGCAGATAAAACACACTATGGCTGACCAGTCGGGTGTTTTTGCTCAGGCCCGGGGCCTCTCCCCGGACATTCTGAATCACTGCCCGGTCCAGATTGAACTGCAGCGGTTCATATACCATTGGTGCCTGGTAAATGGCTGTATGCTGGGTGTTTTCTGAATACTCCTCCAGCACTTCCCAGCTGCCATCGGGACGCAGGCGAATCCGCTGTCCCTCGCTGTTGGTAGCGAAAATGTCTTCTGACGCAAATTGCCAGCTACCGTCGTCCAGTAATTCCACTTCACGCCCGGAATCAGTAATGATGCGCTCGGCAGCCGTCACAAGGGCAGGAATGGCAAGCAAAAAGACACTGAGGAAAATACTGGCGGGTTTTGACATGAAATTCTCTATTGTGGGTGGTTTAAAAGCCGAGGCGCATATTATAGCCTTAAATGCCTGCAAGGATAATTGCCGGCACTGAAACAGCCATACTCAATAGCTGATTGAAAATATTGAAAAATATGGCGCTAGCACCCTAAATTAGTGTATCGGGGTGCAATTTATGCTATCGTGCGCACCCCCATGTATGATGGGGTTGAAGGAGTATTCCAGCGGACTATCAATATGCATGGTTTGTCTGGTTAACACGGATGTTTGGCTTATTTTGCATATTCACAGGAGAAACTTATGGCTTTATCAGCTAATGAAAAGGCGGATATTATCCGCGACTATGCCCTGGCGGAAGGTGACACCGGGTCCCCGGAAGTTCAGGTTGCATTATTAACCAATAATATCAATCACTTGCAAGAGCATTTCAAAGAGCACAAGCAGGACCATCATTCCCGCCGTGGACTGATTCGTATGGTCAATACCCGTCGCAAGTTGCTGGATTACCTCAAAAAGAAAGATCTTGAGCGCTACAGCAGCCTGATTAACCGACTGGGTCTGCGTCGCTAGACTACTCTTCTCACCTGGCTGGCATGGGGCCAGCCAGGTTTCGTACGTTAGGAAAATAAAATATGTTTAATCCGATAAGGAAAGAATTCAAGTATGGCAACAATACGGTTGTCATGGAAACAGGCAGAATCGCGCGACAAGCCACCGGCGCTGTTCTGGTCACTATAGGTGGTACTTCAGTATTAACCACGGTTGTTGCCAGAAAAACAGCCAACCCTGGTCAGGATTTCTTCCCGCTGACCGTCAACTATCAGGAAAAGACCTACGCAGCCGGCAAAATTCCCGGCGGTTTCTTCAAGCGAGAAGGTCGACCCACTGAAAAAGAAACCCTGACTTCACGTCTGATCGACAGACCCATTCGTCCTTTGTTTCCCAAAGGCTTTCTCAATGAGGTGCAGGTCGTCTGTACTGTGGTTTCTGCTGAAAAGGATGTTGATCCGGATATTGCAGCAATGATTGGCGCTTCAGCAGCCCTGGCTATTTCCGGCGTACCATTTGCCGGTCCCCTGGGCGCGGCGCGAGTGGGATTTACGGAAAGTGAGGGTTATATCCTTAACCCCGGCTACGCCAAACTGGAAGAATCCGCACTGGACATGGTGGTTGCAGGAACTGAATCCGCTGTCCTGATGGTGGAATCAGAAGCCAAGGAGCTTAGCGAGGACCAGATGCTTGGTGGTGTGTTATTCGCCCACCAGGAAATGCAGACAGTAGTTCAGGCCGTCAAGGAACTGAAAAGCGAAGCGGGCAAACCGGACTGGGAATGGGTGCCGGAAGAGAAAAATACCACACTGACCGAGGCAGTATCTGCAGCCTTCAGTGAAGGTATTACTGAAGCCTATAAAATTTCCGACAAAATGCAGCGCCAGGATGCACTGGGTGCACTGCAGGAAAAAGCAGTTGAGCAGTTTGCCGATGAGGAAGCGGAGACCGGTGTCAGTGCCGGGGAAATCCAGGATGTTTTTGCAGCGCTGGAAAAGAAAATTGTTCGCAGCAATATTATTGCCGGGCAGCCGCGAATTGACGGGCGCGACAATACCACGGTCCGACCGATTGCGGTTGAGACAGGAGTTCTTCCTAAAACTCACGGTTCCGCACTGTTCACGCGTGGTGAAACACAGGCACTGGTTGTGGCTACTTTGGGTGCCATCCGTGATGCCCAGTTGATTGAGGGGCTGTCCGGAACCATGAAAGATGCCTTCATGCTGCACTATAACTTCCCGCCCTTCAGTGTCGGGGAAACCGGATTTATGAGCGGCCCGAAGCGTCGTGAGATTGGCCATGGCCGACTTGCCCGTCGTGGTGTGGCTGCTGTATTACCCAAGGAAGAAGATTTCCCCTATACCATTCGCGTGGTGTCTGAAATTACTGAATCCAATGGCTCTTCATCAATGGCTTCTGTCTGTGGTACATCCCTGGCCCTGATGGATGCCGGTGTGCCCCTGAAAGCCCCGGTTGCGGGTATCGCAATGGGTCTGATCAAGGAAGACAACGGCGTTGCAGTATTGACTGATATCCTTGGTGACGAGGATCATCTTGGCGATATGGATTTCAAGGTGGCGGGCTCTGCCAACGGTGTCACGGCTCTGCAGATGGATATTAAAATCCAGGGCATCACCGAAGAAATTATGGAAACTGCACTGCAGCAGGCTTATACAGCCAGAATGCATATTCTCGGCGAGATGAACAAGGTGATTTCCGAATCACGCGCCAATGTATCGGAAAATGCTCCGAGCATGGCTGTCCTCAAGATTCATCCGGACAAAATCCGTGACGTTATCGGTAAGGGCGGCGCGACGATTCGTTCCATCACCGATGAAACCGGCGCCTCCATCGATATTGATGATGACGGCAATGTGCGCATTTATGGGGAAGATTCTGATTCCCGTGATGCAGCAGTGGCCATGGTTGAGGAAATTACCGCTGAGGCTGAAATTGGCAAAATCTACAAAGGCCTGGTATCCAAGATTGTGGATTTCGGTGCTTTTGTGACCATTTTGCCTGGCAAGGATGGACTGGTGCATATTTCCCAGATTGCCCAGGAACGCGTTGAGAAGGTTACTGACCATCTCACCGAAGGTGAAGAAATCCTCGTCAAGGTGCTCAAGGTGGATGATCGCGGTAAGATCAGCCTGAGCATGAAAGACATTACCGAGGAAGAAAAAGCCGAGTTCTGAACTGGCTGAGAAACACCGAAGAAGCCCGATATTCTGTCAGAAATCGGGCTTTTTTGTGTCTGAAAAACTATTTTTGCAGAATCTTGACAGATTGACGGCAGCAGGATTTACACTACCAGTACTGGAATCAAGCGGGCTGGTTGTGGCCTGAAACATCGGAAATACTTTTATGAATGACAACAAGTTGGTTTTTTCACTGGTCATCGGGGTCATCGTACTGTTCGGCCTGTTTATGGCGCTCAGTGGAGATGACTCCGAACGTGTTGATGTGATGGTCACTGAAGAACCGGAACCAGTTCAGTTGCCAGCGCCGGTCCCTGAACCCCCGTCACCGGAAACGACAGTACCGCCGCCTGCTCCTGAAGTCGTTGAAGAACCCGAAGCGCTGCCACCTGAAACAGAACCTGAAGTGGTAGAAGAAGTAGCCGAAGTCGAAGAAGCTCCTGTACCGGCACCCGAGCCCTTGCCGAACCTGAATAACAGTGATGATTTTGTGCTGGCAGAATTGATGGAAACAGATGGTGGTTCGGCAATCCTGATGCATCTGGTTTCCGAACAACTGATCCGTAAGTTTGTGGTCATGGTGGAAAACATGAGCCGGGGAGAATTTCCTGATCGCAACCTGCCCCTTGAGCGCCCCATGGAGCCAATGCAGGTGACGGAACTGGGCAGTGAGTTTTATCTGATGGATGAAGCTTCATACCGTCGTTTTGACAGCCTGGTCAATGCCTTTAGCAATGTCAGTACGGAAACAGCAGTACGCCTCTATGATGACTTTACGCCCCTGTTTCGTCAGGCTTATGCAGAGCTGGGAATTCCAGACAGCAATTTCCATACGGTGATGCTGACAGCCATTGATAATGTGCTCAATGCTCGCAGCGCTCCACAACCACAGCAGCTTGTCAGACCGAGCCTGGCCTATGAGTATGCCGACCCGGAAATTGAAAGCTACAGTGATGTGGAAAAATTACTGATGCGACTGGGCCCCCGTAACACCGAGAACCTGCAGCAACGCCTGGAATTTTTCAAACGCCGTCTGGAACTGGAAGCGCGCTGATTTTCAGCTTACTTTATTCAGCAGTTCCTGATGTTGTTCCGCTGGCAGACGTGGTCCAAACTGGCTGACAACCGCTGCGGCACTCATACTGGCCAGACGACCGGCCGTGGCGAAATCCTGACCGCTGGATATCCCGTAAAGAAAGGCACCGGCAAACATGTCACCGGCTCCGTTGCTGTCCACAGCCTTGACCGGATATGAATCAATTTTAGTCGTAGTCTCCCCGTCAAACACCAGCGCACCCTCAGAGCCGAGTGTGATAACCAGCGTTTTGGTAATTTTCTTCAGGGCTTCAACAACTGCATCAATATCGTCTTCTCCTGTCCAGGTCTGGGCTTCGACCTTGTTGGCAAACAGTAAATCCACTCCGTCGCCAATCATGTCTTCCAGGCCGCCGCGATAAAACTGCACCATGGCCGGGTCCGACAATGTCAGGGCGGTTTTCACCCCGTTTTTTTCTGCTATTTCCCGGGCCTTTACACAGGCTACCCGGGCGCTGTCTGAAGAAACCAGATAACCTTCCAGATAGAGGTATTTGGAGTTTGCCAGGGCGTCTTCATGAATATCCGTAGCAGTGAGGTTTTCAGAAACCCCCAGATAGGTCAGCATGGTGCGTTCTGCATCCGGGCTTACCATGACCAGACATTTTCCGGTAACCCCCTCTTCACCACGGATACTGTCGAGATTGGTATCAATATTGTGGTTGCCAAGTTCCTGCAGGTAAAAATCACCAAACTCATCGTTGGCCACCTTGCAGGAATAAAAAGTGTTGGCGCCAAATTGTGAGGCTGCATAAAGGGTATTGGCAGCCGAACCACCGCCGGCACGTTTTTTCAGACCGTATTTTTTCATCAGGCGTTCGAAGATGGTTTCATGAGAATCCTCATCAACCAGCGTCATGATGCCTTTCTGTAAACTCTCATGGGTGAAAAAGCTGTCATCGACTTCAAACTCTTTATCGACCAGTGCGTTACCGAGAGCATAAATATGGTATTTCTTCATTGTCATCCTTATTACTTGAGTTGAGAAAATGCTGCTTCTGCTGCATCCAGTGTTAGTTGTATTTCTCTTTCACCATGCGCAGAAGAGATGAAGCCTGCTTCAAAGGCTGAAGGGGCGAGATAGATTCCATGTTGAAGCATGACATGGAAATATTTTTTAAAGCGTTCGACATCACAGTTCATCACCTGGGTGAAACTGCTGATGGTCTTTTCCTCGGAAAAGAAGCAGCCAAACATGGCGCCGACCTGGTTTGTGGAAAATGCAATTCCGGCCTGGTCAGCGCGTTCCTGCAAGCCACTGAGAAGTGAAGCAGCGTTTTGTTGCAGCTTGTCATAAAAGCCGGCCTGTGAAATTTCTTCCAGCATGACCAGTCCGGCTGTTACCGCAAGTGGATTGCCGGACAGGGTCCCCGCCTGGTAAACAGGTCCGGAAGGTGCCAGCTGGTTCATGAATTCCTTCTTGCCGCCGAAGGCTCCAACGGGCATACCGCCGCCGATTACTTTGCCCAGAGTGGTCAGATCAGGCTGTACCTGGTAAACACTTTGTGCACCGCCAAGGGCAACACGAAAACCGGTCATGACTTCATCGAAAATCAGCAGGCTGTCATGCTCGGTACAAAGCTCGCGTAATGTTTGCAGAAAACCGGGAAGTGGTGGAACGCAGTTCATATTACCGGCTACGGGTTCAACGATGAGGCAAGCAATTTCATGACCATGTTTCTGAAATAGTTCACTGATAATTCCGGTATCGTTATAGGGAACGATAAAGGTTTGTTCAGCAGTCGATTTCGGAATACCGGCAGAATCCGGTGAGCCAAGAGTCAGTGCACCGGAACCGGCCTTGACCAGAAGCGAATCGACATGGCCGTGATAACAGCCTTCAAATTTTACGACCTTGTCCTTGCCGGTAACACCACGTGCCAGTCGAATGGCACTCATGGTAGCTTCGGTACCGGAATTGACCAGACGCACACTTTCAATAGATGGCATCAGTTCACAGATGCGGTCAGCCATCTGGACTTCATGCTGGGTCGGTGCGCCAAAGGCCAGGCCCTGATCCAGTTGGGCTTTAAGAGCAGCTATAACTTTTGGATGGCAATGGCCAAGTATCAGAGGGCCCCAGGCACCGATGTAATCAATATAGGCATTATCATCTTCATCATAAACCCAGGCACCTTCCCCGCGTTTGAAGAATACCGGACTGCCGCCTACGCCCTTGAATGCCCTCACCGGAGAGTTAACACCACCGGGAATATGTTCTTTTGCCTGGGCGAACAGGGTCTCGGAACGTTTGTTCGTAAGTGCTTCTGACATTGCTTTTCCTAAAAAGGTTTTATGACGACAAGAATGATGATGAGTAATAACAGCAGCACGGGTGCTTCATTGAACCAGCGATAAAAACGGTGTGAATGGGTATTGCGATCTTCCCTGAACGCCAGCATATAGCGCCAGCACATGATGTGGAAAATGATTAACAGGAGCACCAGAGTGAGTTTGGCATGCATCCATCCGGACTGCATGTAAAAAGCCACATTGGTGAAGATCAGCCATAGGCCAAAGATAACGGTTAATACAGCAGATGGGGTCATGATGCCCCAGAACAGTTTGCGCTCCATGATCTTGAAACGGTCCCGGGAGATTTCATCGTCTGCCATGGCGTGATACACAAACAGGCGCGGCAGATAAAAAATTCCTGCAAACCAGCAGACCATGGAAAACAGATGCAGAGCTTTTAACCAGAGATATAACATGTATGCGTTTTAGTCACGATAAAAGGCAATAATATCATCTATGGAGATGATACCGGTAATAGGGCTGGCAGACCTGTTATGAGTGTAGATATAGCCATATTTGAGTTCAGCTTCCTGTAGTAGTTGCAGGGCTTCATTTAGAGTAGCCTTGTCAGGGATGGCAAGCAGATCCTCCTGCCGGGATTCATTCTGCAAGAGGTCCGGGCTGATGTCGCCAAGATTTTCCAGTTCTGATTTACGGATCAATGATTTTGTATTATCAGCATGCTCCAGGATGAGCCAGTAAGGATCAGCCTGCATAATCGCATCTAGCTCCATGATGTTGATGTCCGGGTTGATCACAGCGAAATTCTGCTTGACCAGCGAACTGACGCCATACCGATTAAGGAAACGTGAAAAATCCCTGCTGCCAGTTCCAGACTCATCCTGCTGCAAAAATACCGATTTGCTTTTCAGGACTTCGGAATAAGTCAGAGTGGCGATTACAATTATTATCATGGCCGGTAGAATGATATTGGGATTGTTACTGAGTTCCAGCAAGGCCATCAGTGCTGCCAGCGGTGCCTGCAGTGTTGCTCCCATCATGGCACCCATACCCAGTAATACATAAAAAGCCGGGTCACTGCCCGGGAAAAACTGTCCGACCAGGGCGCCGAGAATGGCTCCGGCGATGCCTCCGAGCATAAGTACAGGACCAATGATTCCACCGGGTAATCCAAGTCCCAGGCTGACAGCTGTCAATAATAATTTCGTGATCAAGAGGAGACCCAGAAAGTTAAGGGCCAGACTGCTTTGCAGTGCCAGATTCAAGGTGTCATACCCCATACCCATGACTTGCGGAATAAACCAGCCTGTACAGGCTGTTAACAGGCCAATTCCCAGTAGCCGAATGCGCTGGTCGATACGATTAAAGCCACTGGCAAACCTGTAAACCCGGACAAAAACAAATGCCAGTAGACCAATGACAATACCCATCAGGGCGATGTAGGGGATTTCCCAGAGGCTGCTGGTTTGGGTGACGCTGATATCGAACACCGGATCGTTGCCAAAAAGTATTTGAGTCACCACAGCGGCACTGACTGAGGATATGATGACAGGAACAAAACTGCTGATGGCGTATTCCATCATGATGACTTCCATGGCAAAAATTACGCCTGCTATCGGTGTATTGAATGAAGCAGAAATGGCCGCAGCTGCACCACAGGCGATTAATGTTCTTATACTGTTATGCGGCAGGTTTAACCAGTATCCCAGCACCGAGCCGGAAGTCGCTCCCAGATGAATTGCCGGCCCTTCACGACCACAGGAACCGCCACTGAGCAGGGCGAGGCTTGCACCGATAAACTGGGATACTGCATGCCTGACTGGAAGGTGACCACGAAAATTCTGCACCTTGTTGATAACATAAGTGACACCCAGTTCCTCGCGTTTGGGTTTTAACCATTGAAAAAGCAGGGCAATCAGCAGGCAGCCTGTTATGGGCAGGATAAATCTTACGCCCGGGTGCAGTGCTTCAAAGTTTTCCGCACTGATTCCGTCAGCAAAAAACGGCAGGCTGGATTCAAGAATAAAACGAAACAGCGTGACGATCAGGCCGGCAAAAATTCCGACGAAGATCCCCAGTCCGGCCAGGCGCAATTTTGCATCGCCTCTGGAGAGTAAGTGGTGAAAGCTGCTTTTTACGGCCAAGCGCAACACTCTTGAAATGTGGGTCGAGTCACGAGTTATGCTAAGATTCGTCGCTTTTTCCCGGTGAGACTTTTATTATAGCGGCTCAAAACGCCAATTGAGAGCCATAAAGAGGTTCAGAGTGATAGATGTAGCAGTGGTCGGTGCAACCGGCTATACGGGTGTGGAGTTACTGAGAATTCTGATTCAGCACCCGGAAGTGGAGATTAAGGTCGTAACTTCCAGAGCGGAAGCCGGCGAGGCTGTGTCTGCGGTTTTCCCGAATCTGCGCCAGCATCTGCAGCTGGATTTTTCTGAACCGGACATTGCGAGTTTGAGTGCCTGTGACCTGGTATTCTTTGCCACCCCAAACGGTACGGCAATGACCATGGCGCCGGAGCTGATGGCAAAGGGCGTAAAAGTAATCGACCTTTCGGCTGATTTCCGAATTCGTGATGCCGAACTCTGGTCTCACTGGTATGGTATGGAACATGCCTGCAAAGAGTTATTGAGCGATGCGGTCTATGGCTTACCTGAAGTAAATCGTGAAAAAATCAAAAAGGCTCAACTTGTAGCCAATCCGGGCTGCTATCCGACAGCAGTTCAGCTGGGTTTTATTCCTCTGCTGAAAAACCAGCTTGTTGACCCTGGGTCATTGATTGCAGATGTGAAATCAGGTGTCAGTGGTGCCGGTCGTAAAGCTGCGCTTGGGACGCTGTTGTGTGAAGTCAGCGAGAATTTCAAGGCATATGCCATCAAAGGACACCGTCATCATCCGGAAATTGTTCAGGGTTTAAATGAACACAGCAGCGAGACGGTAAATCTGACATTTATGCCACACCTGGTGCCAATGATTCGCGGTATACAGGCCAGCCTTTATGCAAGCCTGCTAAAAAGTGATGTTGATATTCAGGCCCTGTATGAAGATTTTTACCGCAACGAACCCTTCGTCGATGTGCTGGAAACGGGATTGAGTCCGGAAACCAGAGCAGTCAATGGCAGCAACATGTGTCATCTGGCTGTGATGCAGCCTGCTGACAGTAATAAAATAGTGATTCTTGCTGCAGAAGATAATCTGGTGAAGGGTGCTGCGGGACAGGCAGTACAGAATATGAACCTGATGTTTGATTTTGAAGAAACAAGTGGTCTTAATATTGTTTCGATATTGCCATAATACTTAACCTTAAAAGAGCAACAAGATGGCGGTCGTTAAAGGCAGTAAACAGGTAAAAATGGTGGTGGTGCCGCACCGGCCCAGGCGCTATGTGCTGTTCTGGTTCAGTACTGTTATTTTGACAGTAGTTGTCGGGAGCGGTACCTACTTCTATGGTTATAACGCTGGCATGAATGAAAATCTGAATGTTCGCCAGGAACGTGATCAGCTTCGCATCCAGATGGAAAGCAATCAGGAACAATTGCAAAGTCTGGAACAGCAGGTAGTAAATATCGAGCAGGCCAGTGCCGTTGATCGGCAGTCCATACTTGAATTACAGAACATGCTGGTTGATTTGCGTGAAGTGAATGCCCAGCTTGAAGAGGATGTACTTTTTTACCGGCAGATCATGTCACCGGAAAATACCGAGAATGGCCTGGTGATCGGGCAACTTGACCTGACTGGAACAGAAGAGGAGAATCGAGTTCGTTATCGTATTGAGCTCAAGCAATTGATCAATAACGAAAACGTGGTCAGCGGACATGTCAATGTGAATGTCGTTGGCATTCAGAATGGTCAGGAAGTTTCAATGCCGCTGCGGGAAATGGCGGTGAATGAGGACCGCTTAGACATTCGTCTGCAGTTTCGTTACTTTCAGAATATCGAAGGTGAGTTAATAGTTCCTGAAAATTTCGAGCCGGAATCGGTGCAGATTGTTGCCGAATCAGAAGGGCAGAATGCCAAAACAGTGCGAAAAAGTTTCGTCTGGCTTGTTGAAAGATGAAAAAGACAATGCAGTGATTTTATCAAGAGACTTATTGTGAAAAATAAATTCAGTGAGAATGTTACCACCCTGATCTCCAAATCGACTGAGATTATCGGGGATCTTAATTTTTCCGGAACCCTGGAAGTTGAAGGAAAAATTAAAGGCAATATTTACGCTAACCCGGATGCGCCGGCAGAAATTCGCATTCGCGAAAACGGTTTTGTGCAGGGTGAAATTAAAGTTCCTTCCATCATTATTAATGGTATGGTGGAAGGGGATGTATATTCAAGCGACCATATTGAACTGGCAGCCAAAGCCAGAGTGGTTGGTAACGTCTACTACAACCTGATTGAGATGGTTATGGGCTCAGAAGTTAATGGCAGCCTGCTGCATCGCAGTCCTGAAGAACTCAAGCCGAAAAAACTCGAAAAACCAACTGTCGTCAGCAGCGAACGTGACTCAGTTGTCGTTGAGGCAGCCGCCAAGGCATCCAGCTAATACTTGACTAAATTACTTGGTTATTTGATAATATGTCAGGTAACAATTCTTAGTACGTAACAAATTATGTCTGTCGTTGAAACTCATGATGCCGTGCCAATGGTGCTCACCGAAGGTGCTGCCCAAAAAGTGATGAACCTGATATCCGAAGAAGGCAATCCGGAGCTGAAGTTGCGTGTATTCGTCACCGGCGGTGGCTGCTCAGGTTTCCAGTATGGCTTTTCATTTGATGAAGCAGTTAACGATGATGACACTGTTATCGATCATAAAGGCGCAAAACTGCTGGTAGATCCCCTGAGCTTTCAGTATCTGGCCGGTTCGGAAATTGATTATACCGAAGGACTGGAGGGGTCGAGGTTTGTGGTAAGGAACCCACTTGCGACTACAACCTGTGGCTGCGGCATGTCCTTTTCCATCTGATTTAGCTACTGCGCTCGCCAGGGCGTCGTTAAAAACCTTCTCAGTCAGTCATTTATTGATTTATAAGTTCCTTCCTTGCGAGGGTTTTTGCCTGGCCCTGACTTCGCTTGTCACGCTAAATCCAATCTTTCCAGGTAATAAGTAGTAGCTAGTCAGGAATTTCTATGTCTGAACTGTATTCATAATACTGAAGTTTATAGACTGAAAGATCTTATTAACTGTAGGAATTAATTTAATTACTCAGCGTAGTAAACGCCGCCGAGGATGGCGGGCTGTGTTGATCCGGTGATATTGCTGAGGTCGATGGCTTTGTGCTCAAGGGTTTGTTTGGCGAACCAGGCGAAAGCAATTGCTTCGAGTGCGTCACTATTGATTCCGAGCTCATTGGTATCAGTGACAGTAAATGACTGCAGATGACTTTTGAGACTTTGCATGAGCCGGGTATTACGGGCTCCGCCTCCGCAAACAAGTACTTCACCCTTGCTGATTAACTGCTGTATTGCCTTGCTTATACTGCTCGCAGTCAGATCGATCAGGCTCGCCTGTACATCTTCCGGAGCCAGTTCATGGCCATAATTTTCCAGCTGTTTTTCCAGCCACTGAAGGTTGAAATATTCACGGCCGGTACTTTTCGGTGGCGGGCTGGCAAAGTAGGAATCCTCGATTAAAAAATCCAGAAAAGCAGTATCGCTGGAACCAGTGGCGGCCCATTGACCCTGCTGATCATAATCCTGGCCTTTATGTTTTTGTATCCAGCAATCGAGCAGGATATTGCCCGGTCCGGTATCGAAACCAACAATATTCGGGTCGTCTTTACGCAGCAGGGTAATGTTTGCCATGCCGCCAATGTTCAGAATAATACGGTCGCATGCAGTACTCTTAAACAGGTGCTGATGATAGGCAGGCAGCAACGGCGCTCCCTGGCCACCATAGGCCATATCTTTGCGCCTGAAGTCGGCAACAGTGGTAATTCCGGTTAAGGCAGCGATTGTATTCGGGTCAGCAATTTGCAGTGAGAAAGCCAGATCTGCTTTACCGGGAGGTTGGTGGTAAACCGTCTGCCCGTGTGAACCGATTGCCGAAACCTGGCCAGGCTGTAACTGGTTTTTTTCAATAATTGATTGCGCAGCGCTGGCAAAAAGCCTGCCCATGGCAACGTCACACTCACCCAGCAAGGTCAGTGGAACGCTTGCTTCATGACACAGGATGACCAGTTTCTGTTTCAGTTTCGGATCAATCTCAACATTAATGAAATCCAGCAGCCCGGGTGTGCGGTTTGAACTCAGGTCCACCAGTGCGCAGTCCACTGCATCCATACTGGTGCCGGACATGAGCCCTATAAAAAGGTTTGAACTCATTCAGTAGGGTGGGGAGAGGATTCGGTAGAGTTATTCTGTGCCAGTGTCGGATTGCCACCGGTTAAGCCGTTTAACTGGGCCAGCAGGATTTGTGAATGTTGCAGGAAGCGGTCCAGTTCTTCTGCCGGAACCGACTCGGCTTTCGGCAGCATATCGTGAACAGTACGGGGGTTACGGTGGACGCCATCAATCAGGAATTCATAATGCAGGTGGGGGCCGGTTGCGCCACCGGTCATCCCGACATAACCGATAATATCTCCCTGCTGGACGCGGTTGCCAACCCGGACTCCCCGGGCATAGGAAGACAGGTGGGCGTACTTGGTTTCGAAGCGGTCGCCATGCTTGATGACCACCAGGTTACCAAAAGAACCGTTGCGCGAGGCCCAGGTTACCCGTCCATCAGCGGAGGCGACAACCGGGGTGCCGGTCGGAGCAGCATAGTCAGTTCCCTTATGGGCGCGAATGGTATTCAGAATCGGATGTCGGCGCGATAAAGTGAAGTTGGAACTGATTCGGGTAAAGTCCACCGGGTTTCGCAGAAAAGCCTTGCGCATGCTTTCACCCTGCGGATTGTAATAGTCCACCTCGCCAGCCAGGTTTTCATAGCGAATTGCGGTAAAGGTTTGCCCCTGATTGGTATATTGAGCCGCCCGGATCGTGCCATTACCGACAAATTCTCCGTCAATAAACTGCTCTTCATAGAGTACATTAAAATTATCGCCCACACGGGTATCCAGCAAAAAGTCGATCACCCCGCCAAAGATACCGGCGACTTCCATGGTAATACCGGCTGAGATACCGCCGCGCTGGGCAGCAAGGAAGAGGGAGTCATTGATGGTAGCTTCCTTGAATACCGGGACAACTTGTGGCTCGCGAATACGATGTTCGACATTGAAGTTGTTTGTGTCATTGCGCTGGAAAAAATAGCTTTCCTTGCGATCCACGATAACTTCAAGTTCCTCTAGAATGCCTGATTCGCTGATATTAAAAGCCAGCTGATAACCCGGATACAGGCGAGTCAGAATATTGGTATTACCGGTACTGCTGGAAACGCGATACACATCCTGGGGACTCAGGCCAACCCGGTCAAAAATCAGTGAGAGGTTATCACCATTACGCACTTCAGCAAGAACCCGCGGTATGTTCTGCTCTGCTGGTACTGAGCTTGTGACTTCAGCTGTGTTTTCAGAGTCAAGTTCCCGATTGACAGTGCCAGAGATATTCCGGGGATCGAATTCAGAGGTGGAAAATTCCGACGCTCCCACAAAGTCGGCGGTCACCGGCTCAGACAGTGTCTGAATTGATTCGTCAGAGTCAGGCAGAGCCAGCAGAATCAACAGCGCAGCGAGCATGCCCAGACAGGCCAGCTGATGGCTGTGGGGGATGCGTTCAGCTATCAATCTTCTGAATAGCTGTTTAAGGAAATCAATAAGATTCATATTCAACTTATAGTATCTTATCGGAATTATGCTCTAACATGCTAAAAATGCTTGTGATTTTAGCCTGCCAACAGGGTGCTGCCAAGCTTTAATTTCGCCAATTTTGATTCGGTAAGAAGTCTTTCTCAGGGCGGGATTCTGCTATTCTGCGGTTCAATTCTTACAATTTCCGGAATATTAACAGATTTAGGCCTTGTATTTACCAACTTATCTTGTAAAGTTGCCGCTTTTGTTCGGGCAGGGGTGTCATGTCAGCAAGTTCCACCAATATAGTCAATGAGTTGCGCGAGCGCGGTTTGCTATATCAAACCGCCGGGGAAGAGGCGCTGGATGAGCACCTGCAGGAAGCCAGCCGCACCGTTTACTGTGGTTTTGACCCGACTGCAGATAGTCTGCATATTGGTAGCCTGGTTCCCTTACTGGCGCTGAGGCGCTTTCAGCTGGCCGGACACAAACCGATTGCCGTGGCCGGGGGAGCTACCGGCATGATCGGTGATCCCAGCTTCAAATCAAAAGAACGCCAGCTTAATACTGCCGAAATCACCCAATCCTGGACTGAAAGCATCCGACAGCAACTGATGCAGTTCATTGATTTTGACTGTGGAGCGAATTCTGCGGTGGTAGTGAACAATCTGGACTGGACACAAAACCTTGATGTCATCAGCTTTCTGCGAGATATCGGCAAGCATTTTTCCGTCAATGCCATGATTCAGAAAGAAAGCGTCAAGCAGCGGATTGAACGCGAAGGGGAGGGAATCTCCTACACTGAATTTACCTATATGATTCTGCAATCCTATGACTTTGCAGTATTGAACCGTGAGCATGAGTGTACTGTGCAGATAGGCGGCAGTGATCAGTGGGGCAATATTACCGGGGGGATTGATCTGACCCGGCGGATGAACCAGCAACAGGTTTATGGCCTGACCCTGCCCTTAATCACCAAGGCTGATGGTGGCAAATTCGGCAAGACTGAAGAAGGCACAATCTGGCTCGATTCCAGCAGAACCTCCTGCTACGCCTTTTACCAGTTCTGGATTAATACTGCTGATGCTGATGTATACCGGTTTCTGAAATACTTCACTTTTCTAGATGTCAGTGAAATTGAGGCCATCGAAGAAGCTGATAAACAGGCGCAGGGGCGCCCGGAAGCCCAGGGAATCCTGGCAAAAGAAGCCACTCGCCTGGTGCATGGTGAGGAAGGATTGCAGGCAGCAGAACGAATATCCCTGGCCCTGTTCAGTGGAGAGTTGAATAATCTGACAGAAAGTGATTTCGAGCAGCTCAAGCTGGATGGTATGCCAGCATTAGGGATTTCAGACGCTGAACCAGGATTGGTAGATGCGCTTGTATCCAGCGAGGTATTGGCGAGTTCCAATAAAATGGCTCGTGAATTCATAGGAAATAATGCTGTAAGCGTTAATGGTGAGAAAGTTACTGATCCGAACGCTGAATTGAACTGGAAGTCAGCTTTTTATAATAAGTATTTCGTCCTGAAGCGCGGTAAAAAACTATTCTGTCTGGTTTACAGGGTATAGGAAGCATCTAAGCTTGTCTGAAAGTCGAGTATCTGTATAATTCGCGTTCCCGTGATTTTTATGACTCGGGTCTGTAGCTCAGTTGGTTAGAGCGCACCCCTGATAAGGGTGAGGTCGGTGGTTCAAATCCACCCAGACCCACCAGTTATACTGGTACTCCCAAGTAGTAAAACTCAATCAATACAAAAGAGCGCACCCCTAAATGACAATCAAGAGAGGGTGAGGTCGGTCAGTTTTTCAAATCCACCCAATGCCCACCAGTTTAACTGGTACTCCCAGGCTAATAAGATTCAGTTCAACTTATAGAGCGCAGCCCGGTATAACAATAAAGAGCGGTGAGGTCGGTCAGTTTTTCAAATTCACCCGAAACCGCAAGTTCCGAAGTTTTCTGAATTAATTCCCCAAATCCTGTCTGAGTTTTGCTGCGTCCTGATGGATATAGCGAAATGTCAGGTTGATTCTGGGCTCATCAATTTTCAGTTGTTTGGGAACCTGATGCTGCCAGTAGTGCTGAAAGGGACCACGCATGATCAGGAGCGTACCTGAATGCAGCTCTATCCGGTGTTTTTGTTTGTGATCACTGATCCGGCGAAAATCAAAAAAACGGGAAGTGCCAAGGGACAGGGAATAGATTACCGGTTCAGCGCCGAGTTCAGGTTCTGAATCTGCGTGCCAGCTGACTGAATCTTTTCCATTGCGATACAGGTTGGCCAGTACGCTGTTAAGCGGAGTTTCAAAATCCTGTATAAGACGCTGCCTTAGCTCTGATAATAAAGGGTGCCAGGGCAGGGCTGTATAGGTAAGACCGGAATAACGATAGCGTGCGCCGGGATCACCGTACCACGCTACCAGACGCGGGGACTGCACGGCCTTGCCGGCCATCATCAGGGTTTCAGTTTTCCAGTCCAGTTCCTGGCTGAATGATGAAAAATACCTGCCCTGTTCTTCTCTGCTCAGCCAGTTCGGCAGACACAAGAGTTCACCCTGATTTTGAATCAGGGGTAATATTTCATTTTGTGCTGAGCTGAAGAGGTCAGTCATAAGGTCAATTTAAGCACAGGAACTGAGTCTGTCGCAGGGGTAGTTTATACTTGCCCGGATGATTTGCCCCAAATGCCAGCATGAACCGCAGGAACATGACAGGGATACCATGGCCGGTGTCTGTCCTGCATGTGGTATTGCCTATGCAAAATGGCAGCCGGAAGATTTCCAGGATGGCATCCCGCCTGAAGCTGAACTGCCGGAGAGCAAGGAAACACTCAGCCGACGTATTTACTATTATGTGTTTTTCATGCCCAGTGACCGGGATGAAAGTGCCTTCTGGGGGCATCTGGTCATTTATGTCTGGTTTTTTATCTGGGGCTGGCGTTTTATCCTGGCTGGAATTGACTGGACAGTTATCGGTGATTCCTTTCTGCATTACGTCAATCTGCCATTTCATGAATACGGGCATATATTTTTCCGTCCTTTTGGTGATGTATGGATGCTGATGGGTGGTAGTCTGTTTCAGATAATGGTGCCCCTGGCTCCTCTGGCTTATTTCATGATCTGGCAACGTGATAATTTTGCAGCCTCGCTGATGCTCTGGTGGTGTGGGCAGAATTTTATTGATGTAGCACCTTATGTGGCTGACGCGCCTACACGATATCTACCGCTTATTTCCGGCATCGATGAATCCCATGACTGGTGGAATGTACTCAACATGACAGGCACCATGGAGCATGCGCAAACATTTGCCAGCATATTTTTCTTTAGTGGTGTACTGGTCATGATTCTCAGCCAATGCTGGGGTGCCTTGCTGCTGTATATAGAAGCAAAAGGCAGGATCGCCAACCCTGAGTTATAAATAAAAATGAAACTATCTGAAGTTGTTCCTTTTGGCCGTTCACTTGATGAGTACCGGCATATGTTTGCGTTGTCCCGGCAGGATCTGGATAAAACCATTCTTGGAGTTGCTGACGGTCCAGCCAGTTTTAATGCTGAACTTTTTGCGCAGGGAAAGCGTGTGGTATCGCTTGACCCCTTGTATCAATTTGAGGGTGAAGAAATCAAAAAGCAATTCGACAGGGTGGCCGATGATGTGTTCGGGCAAGTGGCAAGCAGACCGCAAGACTATGTCTGGGCTTATCATAAAAATTTGCAGGTTCTGCGGGAAACACGCACCCGGGTAATCGATTTATTTGTCACTGATTTCGCCAGGGGTAAAGCCGAAGGGCGCTATATTTACGCCCAGCTACCTGTGCTGGAATTCAGGAACCAGCAGTTTGGACTGGCCCTGTGTTCGCATTTTCTGTTTCTGTATTCCTCGCTGTTTTCCTATGAATTTCATTTGCAGTCAGTGCTTGAAATGCTGAGGGTTGGCAATGAACTGAGAATTTTTCCCCTGTTAAGACTGGATGGTCAAGAATCTCCCTATTTAACCCCCTTGATCAAGGAACTTGATAGCAGGGGCTTTCATTGCAGGCTGGAAAAAGTTGCATACGAAATGCAAAAAGGCGGTAATACCATGCTCAAAATAACAAAGACCTGATAATCAGGACAGAATCATGCACAGAATATGCCCAATCTTGTTATTAATGTTGCTTCCGGGTCTGACGCTTCAGGCACAGGAAAGGCCCTTGGTCGATCAGGCCTTTGCCCGTTTCTTTGCAGCAGAAAATACTCAGCAGGCAGAAGCGGCAATCGATGCAATTCTTGATTCTGGTGTCAGCTTTGCCGAGGCTTACGAACGTTTGCAGGCCGGGAAGGATTATGCGGAAGCCGACACTGGCGTGGTGCTACGGTCCTATACCGCTGAGAACGGTACAGAATACTATTATCACCTCAATGTTCCGGAAAATTATGATCCGGCTCAGGAATACCAGCTTCGCTTTGAGTTACATGGCGGGATCGGTGCGCGACAGAACAATCAGCCAGGCGGGCGCGGGCGAGGTAGGGTAAGACTGGACAGCACAGAAAGTACCGAGCAGATTTATGTCATGCCCTATGCCTGGACAGGCTCTCCCTGGTGGGATGATTCACAGGTAGAGAATATCCGTCAGATCCTTGATCGCAGCAAGCGTGAATACAATATTGATGAAAACCGTGTAGTACTCGGTGGCATTTCCGATGGAGCCACCGGTAGCTGGTATATCGCCATGCGGGAAAATACCCGCTTTGCCTCCTTTTATTCCTTTATCGGGTACACCATGGTGCTGGCCAATGGATCCATTGCAGATGGTCGCTCCTATTTACATAATCTGCTGGGTAAACCCTGGTATGTAATAAACGGTGGGCGGGATCGCTTATATCCGACATCGCGGGTCACTCCTTTTATTACCTATCTGCAAAGCAATGGTGTCAATATTGAATATCACCCATTGCCGGATGGTGAACACAACACCAACTGGTGGCCGCAATGGCGTGATGACTTTGAGGACTTTGTCAGTGAGCATGCCCGCGAGGCAAATCCGGCACTGATAAGCTGGAAAGCAACTGCAAATGGCAATCGGCGTTCTCACTGGTTACTCATTGAGGAATTCGATGCGGGGCAGAACAGCCCCATTCCCCTTTATGAAGTTGGTGTGGATCCGGCCAATGGCTCAAATGTCATTGCAAGCGTGGATGGCGGTCGCGTGGATGTGGTTCGTGAAGGTAATAATATTCAGGCACTGGCAGACGGAGTCGGCTCTTTCAGATTATTGCTGTCTCCTGAGGTTTTCGATTTTGCTCTGCCGATTACTGTTACGGTCAATAATGAAGTGAAGTTTCGCGGCACACTTTCACCCAGTCTGGAAACTCTGCTTGACTGGGCTGCCAGGGATAATGACCGGAAAATGCTCTATGCAGCCGAGCTGCTCATATCACCCTAGCTGGCAAAGCCTTGCTTATTCTGGCAGGGGCATGGCTTCATCCCTGTCACCCGGGATTTCAGGAAACTGTCCCTGGCGCCAGTCTGTTTTGGCCTGCTCAATCTGCTCTTTACTGAAGGAAACGAAATTCCAGTCGATATAGGGCTGCTCAGGCCAGGCCTCTCCACCCAGTAACAGATAGCGACTGCCTGAAGCTGCCAGCAACTCATCGCCTGTTTCTAGCAGGGCAACTTCACCTTGATGAAAGATTTCATCGCCGACTTCGACCGAACCTTCCACAAGATAGAGCATGGCTTCCTGGCCCTTTTGCGGATGCTCCAGTTGAGTCTGTTCGTGACTCATCACATCAATAAAAAACATTGGCGCCGGGCCACTAATGCTTGCCTGCAAACCATAGGCTGAACCCGCAATCACCCGGATCGATCGTTGCTCATTACGGTCAAGAGCCAGGTCGCTTTGCTGCTGATGGAAAAATGCCGGAGCTTCTGTTGCCTGTTTTGCGTGGCTGGCTACCCAGCATTGCATGCCGAATAAACAGTGGCGCTCAGCTTTCATTTCGGCAGTCTGGCGTTCTGAATGGACGATACCTTTTCCTGCTGTCATCCAGTTTACCTCGCCAGGCCTGATTTCAACGACATTGCCCAGGCTGTCCCGATGCAGTAATTCCCCGGAAAACAGATAAGTCAGGGTTGAAAGTCCGATATGAGGGTGAGGAGGGACATCCAGACCCTCACCGGCAGCAAAATTCAGGGGTCCCATGATATCGATAAAAATGAAGGGTCCGACCATCCTCCTGTGTGCACGGGGTAACACCCGGGTGATCGCATGGCCATTGAGCCGGGCGACTCTTGTCTCGAAGCGTTTTGCCATAACTAATTGATATTAAACATTATTTAAAGGGTGTTCGAGCGCTGTTTCGGGCCCTGTCCAAGTGCCGCAGTTTAGTACTTCTAAGTCTTAATAAAAAGCTTATATTTAGCAACTTAAATTGCTTCTTTAAGAAAGCACCTAAAAAAACTTAAAAAAATTATTGATTTATATCATTATTTTAAATTAAGGTTGCCGCCATGGCATTAAAGAACGATTTATACATCAACGTCGAACCCTATACCGAGATTCTGGGCGGGCTGAGTTTTATCCTTTCCATCTCCAACGGTGTGGTCAAGCTGAGTGGTCAAACCGGCACCGGCAAGACGGCCCTGTGTATTGAATTACTGCAGGAATTACGCACGGAAAAAATTGAATTCGTGCATTTTCCCGATGCCCCGGAAGATTTTGCTGCCGTCGAAAAGGCAATCAAGGAAAAACTCAAGCTGCAGCCAAAAACCGAAGGGGACCGTGAATCTTTTATTCAGGCCCTGACAGCCCACATCATCAAAAAGTCTTTTGATGAGCAGAAACTGGTACTGATTTTTGATGACGCGGAAAAACTGAATCCCGACCTGATTTCTGAACTGACAACCTTCCGCCACATCCATCTGAATGATCAGGGGTTGGTCAGTATTGTGATCAGCGGCACTGAGGAAATGGAGAAGAAGCTGAATGAAAATGCTTCTTCCATGGTTTCGGACCTGCTGGTCAGCTATACACTGGAACCGATGAACCGGGAACAGCTGGCTGAATTCTGCCGTGCCTATCTGGAAGAGATTAAAATGGACTCTTCCCTGACGGAAGAAAATCTTGAGCAGTTACTGGAAATCACCCAGGGCCTGCCCGGGGATATTCCGGAGAGAATTCCGGAAATTCTCGACCAGGATACGCAGAAGGTCTATACCCGTAAAAAACGCCAGAAAGAGCTGGTTACCAAAACCACCAAGACCCTGACCCATGAGTTTGTCGATCCCTTTACCGATGAAGAAACCCAGAAGCAGGTATTAAAGCGTTTGCGCTGGCCGGTAGGCCCGAGCATTATCATCGCAGGCATCGCTGTGGGTCTGTTCCTGGGCTACGCTGCTTATGTCTTCCTGCCGGAAGATATCATTCCACCGACAGTTTCATATTTCGGTGATGAAATAGAAGATGCCGTAGAGGCAGTAGAAGATTTCATTGCCGATGCCCCTGAACCAGAAGTCCCGGAACCTCCGGCTACAGAAGTTACTGAAGAAGTTTCTGAGCCTGAAGCACCAGTTGAACTGGCAACAGAAGCTCAGCAGGAGCCAGTCCCGGAGCCTGAGCCCGCACCACAAGTAGAGCCGGAACCGGAAGTTGCGGAGGCGCCCCAGGAAGTCACAGGCGAACCGGCAGAAAGTGTTCAGGAAATCCCAGAAGCAGAAATACCACCTGTGCAGGAGATTGCCCAGGATGATGAAGTTCCGGAACAGACAGCACCCCAGGTAACAGCCAGTGATGAGGTCGAAGCGCTTATTCAGGGCTGGTTGCAGGCCTGGGAAAACCAGGATGTGAATGGATACTTTGACAGTTACCACGAAGAATATGAGCCGGAAAATTTTGCCTCACTGGCAGCCTGGCGTAATCAGCGGGAGCGCAATATTACCCGTCCTGCTTCGATTATGATCGACTACCAGGATTACATGGTACTGAGTCGTAATGCTGACAGCACCATGGTAACACTGCGAATGGAGTATCAGTCACCGACCTATGCGGACCGTACTCTCAAACAACTGGGCCTGATTCGTGATGCCCAGGGGGAGTGGAAAATAATTTATGAGGGCAATGTGCAGGTTGAAAGAATTCCGGTCAACCGGGTTGCCGGCAGCAGCACCAACCGTTTACCAGTGTACCTGATCCCGCAATATTCTGACTCCCCTGAAGTACCTGCTACACCGGCGGAACCAGGGGCAACGGTCAGCAATCTGAATGACGATCAGGAGCAGCTATTTGATTTTGTTAATAACTGGCTGGTGGCCTGGCAGAACCAGGATGTAAATGAGTATTTCAATCATTACCGCAGTAATTTCCGAGGCTTTAATTTCACCAGTCCGCAGGCCTGGGAACAGGACCGTATGGTGAAAATCACCCGGCCTTCCTATATTGATTTGCGGCTTTCAGATTTCGAAGTAGTCATGGAAACAGCAAACGATGCAGTGGTGCAGTTCAGTCTTGAATACCGATCCCCGTATTACGCAGACCGAACTCGTAAAGAAATACTCCTGACCCGTGATGCCAGAGGTAATCTGCAGATCGCCAACGAACTTAACCGCCAGGTTGAGCTCTTGCCGATCTATCGTCGGGTAAATAATGCTTTGGCACTTTTCTAAACAGGCACTGTTAGTCTGGATTTTATCTTGCTCTCGGATTATGCTTCTAAACTGAATGGCAGGCCTTTTCAGGTCAGCAGAAATAATTTAGTAAGCGCAGCTGAATCTATGCAAAGCAAGTTTCTGAAAAAATTCCTGAAAAAGATATTCCCCTGCTGTCTGACCCTGTTATTCAGCTCATCATTGATCCCCGTTTCATACTCACAGCAGCTGACAGTATATGAGCGCCTGCCTTCCGAGATGCTGGCTGTGAGCCCTCCTTCAAATCGAATCAGCGGTGATCCAGGCGATATGCAAATTATTGATCGCAGCTGTAGCTCGCTGCCACGGGCTGATGTGCGGCGTCGACTGGTGGATATCGCCGTTCAGGAGTGGGCTTATTTTGGCATGAGCGAAATGGACCTTACCGGAATTACTGAAAACCAGCTGGCACCCAGAGATTCAAGTGGAAGACGCCGTTATCACCGGCCCGGTTTTGAAGAAGCCTCGAGAGTTGCCGATTCGATTGCCGGATACTGGTCCGCAGCACCGGACAGCAGCTGGATACTGAACCGCCAAAACCAGAACTGGGAACGCAATGGCCTCGGGGCCCGCTGGAGGGATTTCTGGTCTGCCGCATTTATTTCCTGGGTGGCCTGTGAGAGCGGGCTTGGAGATATGAATGAATTTTCCCGCGCTATTGCACACCATACCTATATAGATCAGGCAATTCGTGCCAGAGATGGTATGGAAACCGACGCTGCCTATATTGCCTATGATGTGGGTGAAGCTGAAGTCAATCCCGGTGATATGCTCTGTCGCGCTTCCAGACCGGAATACCTGAACCTGGATCAGCGCCGTCCACATATGGGGCAGGGAGCCAGGACTCATTGCGATATCGTAGTGGGAGTTGATCCCGAAGCGGGTGAGATAAAGGCAATTGGCGGAAATGTCCGGGCTTCAGTCAGAATGAAAGTATTCCCTGCTGCCGTGAATGATAATGCCTACCTTGCACCCTTACCCTATGCCGGGCGGCAAATTTTTGCTCATCTCAAACTACAGGCTCGTGCGATTGAAGAAGATGCAATAAATAATTCACCGACCATGCTGCATCTGGAGTCTCTGACCAGCACCACGATTATTAACCGCTCTCTGGCCAGTAACGAACGGGATTAGGAATCAGGCCCACTAAGTTCCTGATCATTGTAGTGAAGCCTGGTCTTTACTTGAGATGAAAGCCGGCATCCGTAATCAAGCTTTAGTGCCACAATAAGCCAGGGTTTTTAATGCCAGCGAATACCTTCTGTTTGGGTGAGCATGATTTTTATGGCCTGATTCGCATTGTTATTGGTGTAAATCAGTTATGGTGGCTCTTCAGAGCAGGTATATACGGGGTTTTATCAGGCGGAAATGAGCAGCCCTAACAATTTCAATACCGATGAACCATTCTGGGCCCTTCCGTCCAGTGTTTCTGAACGCCTGCAATCCCGTCAACGCAATACCGCATTTAATGCTTTTGTCCTCTGCGGAGTGTATTGCGCAGTAGCCATTTTTTTCCTGCTTATCTTCGGTATTGCGGCCTTCCAGCGTGAAGAGCCGGGTTTTGCTACTGTCATATTCAGTTTCGCTGGAGTGACAGCCCTGTGCTACGGCGTAATCTGGCTCAGCAAACAATATCATCTCGCCAGTCATCTTGTGGCGCTGATCATGGCCAGCCTGTGCCTGTACCTGTTCCATACCGGCGGAACCGGGGGGACCGGTCCGGTTTTCTTCATGGCTTTCCCCATGGTTGCCGTATTTCTCCAGGGCTTTTTTACCGGCTTCATTTATATCGTTCTGATGTCAGTGATAACTTTGTTTATTTATATGACCGGGTTCTGGGGTTTTGACCGGGAGCAGTATGAATTTGTTTTTCTGAGCAGAATCGCCACCGTATTTGTTATCACTTCTTTTCTGGCCCTGCTTTACTCGTATTTTAAATATCTTTCGGAACGGGATCTGCTGCTCATTTACGACGACCTGGAACAGTTGACCTTTGCTGACCAGAAAACCGGAATTGCCAACAGGAATCTGATGCAAAAGCTGATCATGAATGAATACAAGCGATTTCAGCGTTATGGACTGAAATTCAGTCTGATGCTGGTGACCCTTGATTCTTTTAATAAATTCAAAAGTCAGTACGGCCAGGATGCCGGGGACAGTGTATACCGGACCGTAGCCGATGTTTTCCAGCGTGTGCTCAGGAAACCGGATATTCCCAGCCTCTGGGATCGTGAGGATTTTTTAATTCTTTTACCCCATACCGGTAAGGAAAGCGCCCGAATTGTGGGAGAGCGACTTTGCGAACAGATTTCCAAACACCAGTTTTATATCAACAATAAGGCTGAAACGGCGACAGCCAGCATCGGAATTGTAGAGGTGAGTGATGAGGATATTGCAGATACCCTGCAAAAGCTGGAAATGAATCTTTACAAAGCCATTAAACAGGAGGGCAATCAGGTCGTTAGTGAATAGCTGCAACCTGGTTACTACGCACGCCCATGGCCCTGGACTGCTCAATAGTCATTCCCAATTATAATGGTGAGTACTTACTACAGAAATACCTCCCGTCAGTACTTGAAGAAAGCCTGAGATATAAGGCTGAGTGTGAAGTTATTGTGGTCGACGACGCCTCTTCTGACGCCAGTACTGCCATTCTTGAGGAAAAGTTTCCGACTGTCAGGATAGTCCGCCATGAAGTCAATCAGGGTTTTGCTGAAGCCATTTACAGTGGTGTTTCTGCGGCACGCCATGAGCTTGTGTTTTTACTAAATTCCGATGTGGAACTGCATCCTGGCTGCCTTAACCTTCTGGAGTCCAGATTTGAGCGTGACAATACCTTTGCTGTGAATCCGCTGATACTTAACCAGGACGGAGTTGTAAATCAGAGTTCCTGGACTCGCTCCACTCTGGTCAGGGGGCACCTGAAATTATTGCCCTGGGACATCCGCCAGCTGCCTGCGATGAAACAATCAGGAGATGATTTTCCGACACTGTACTGCTCGGGTGGCTCGGTCATGATGCGCAAGTCCATGTTTGAAACGCTGGGCGGTTTCAGTCCACTGTATAAACCGTTCTACTACGAAGATTTCGATCTGGGCCTGCGTGCCTGGTATCGCGGCTGGTATTCATACTTTGAACCTGCTGCGGAAGTCAGTCATGCTGACAAAGGCACGATTGAGGACAATTTTAAATCCGAGTTGATCAAGAGCACACAACGGCGCAACCGCTACAAACTCGAGTGGACGCATTTCTCCCCTGGCACTTTATGCTTCAAGACACTGCCTTTCAGTCTACTGCAGTTACTGGGAGAGATTATTTTGTTTGACCGTAAAAATGTGCGGGCGTTTTTTGCCGCACTGGCTGATCTGAAAGCAATACGGGCCCAGCGTAAATCCCTTAAGCAAGCTGAGATGACGCTGGCTGAAGTGCTTCAGCTGAATACTCAGGAGCCACAAAATACCCGCAAATAAAAAAGCCCCGATCAACGGGGCTTTATTTGGCATTTGCTTTTGCCTACATGGCAGGTTTTCTGAGAACAAACAAAAAGCGATCTGAATTTCTGCCCAGAACCGGCTCAAAGCCTCCTGAAGGACGGGTATGGTCATCGGCGTAGTTACGCATCAGGTTGGACTCCTCAAGGATCTCAAAGTCTGAGTCTTCCAGCCAGCCTCTGACAACTGAAGGGGGGATGCGGTGCAACTCACTGTTATCAATAGCTTCTTCGCCAATATGGTCGATAACGGCGACAAGCCCGCCAGGCTTCATCATGGCATAAATTTCCTGAAAATAGACGGCGGCGCGCTCGGCGTTGCTGTGATGTATATTAAGCGCCGTCAAGGCTACATCAACGCTATTGGCATCGATATCGCTTAACTGCCCGACAATGTCGACATTACTCATCGCAGCAATATCCGCAGGAGCGTCACCGCTTCTGCCTCTTTGCGAAATAACCTGCCCGTTTGGCCCGACTGCAGCCGCAAAAACCCGGGTCCACCAGCCACCGCCGGCTCCGATATCGACAACGGTCATTCCTGCTTCAACATTCAGCAGTTCCATTGTCTGTACCGGGTGCCTGGCTCCATCCCGAATTCTGTCATCCATGGGGGCGGGATTCATCAGCAAGTTTTTCGATAAAGTCCGGAGCCACGGCAAAAGCGCTGGAAACCGCGAGCACCAGGGCCAGGAGGGTACTCATTAATTTTGGGAAAAGCGTCATATTGTTCCTCTTATTCTGCTTATAGGATTGCTTGAGTATCGCAGTGTACCGTAGCGTAGAACTGTGCAAAGAAAATAAAATCTTGCCGATCAAAGGCTGAAGAGCCGGGCAGCTTTTGTACATAGCCTTCAGGGGCAGTATATACTGTCGCGCGCAGACCGGGACAAGAAACAGTTTGCAAGGCCAATAAATCTACACAGAGGTAAGCATGGGATTATTAGTAAAAGGGGAGTGGAGCACGGATTGGTATGACACGGATTCTTCAGGGGGCGAATTTATTCGCACCGATGCCCAGTTCAGAAACAGCATAGGTGATGAAAACTATCCGGCAGAAGCAGGGCGCTACCATCTGTTTGTGTCTCTGGCCTGTCCCTGGGCGCATCGTACGCTCATTTTCCGCAAGCTGAAAAAGCTTGAGGATATTATCGGTGTCACCACAGTTGTGCCGGAAATGCTGGAGCATGGCTGGGTGCTCTCCGACGAAGAAAGCCTGGCGCATGGCTATGAGGCCTGCCCGATTGAAGGCATCAAGTATATGTATGAGGTCTATACGACCTGCCAGTCAGATTATTCCGGACGCGTGACTGTGCCGACACTCTGGGATAAGAAGACCAATACCATTGTCAGTAATGAGTCGTCGGAAATCATTCGTATGCTGAATACGGCTTTCAATGAGCTGACCGGGGATGACAAGGATTATTATCCGCAGGACTTGCGCCAGGAAATTGATGAAGTAAACGAGCTTGTTTATCACAACATCAATAACGGCGTGTATAAATGCGGATTCGCCACCAAGCAGGATGTTTATGAAAAACACTATCACAACCTGTTTGAGGCGATGGACAAGGTTGAAGAGATTCTGGGCCGTCAACGCTATCTGGCCGGTTCGCAGCTGACCGAAGCTGACTGGCGTTTATTTACAACCCTGATACGTTTTGATCCGGTCTACTATGGACACTTCAAAACCAACAAGCGTCGTATTGAAGACTACCCCAATATTTCCAATTACGTCCGGGAACTCTATCAGGTGCCGGGGGTCAGTGACACGGTGAGCTTCAGACACATCAAGGTTCACTATTATTACAGTCACGACATGATCAATCCGACCCAGGTAGTGCCGGCGGGACCGGATATAGACTACAATCGCCCCCATAACCGGGAGGAGCTCGGAAAACAGGGCTGAATGCCGCCAGGTCAGTATTTATGCGGCATGTGGCTGAATGAAGAAAAGTCACAAGCCATAAATATCTGATTTTAAAGGAATTTCTAAAAATAACGCAATTATGAATTAATTGTGTATTTAAGCAATAAAGACCGATAGATGTTGCAGTTTGGTCTTTGATTGATAATAATCAATCTAGGTTTAAAAGAAGTATTAGAAAAATAGCTTAAATTTAAAAGACTAGGTAAAGGGGGCTTTTGATAATGTTTATCACCAAGAAACACCTACCAAGACGTACAGTGCTGAAAGGCGCCGGCGCGACCATGGCTTTGCCAATGCTGGACGCCATGATCCCGGCTGCAAGCGCGCAGAACTCAGCTGATCCTCAGCTGCGAGCTGCATTTGTTTATACACCACATGGTGTGATTCTTGATGAATGGGTACCTGAAACTCAGGGTGCCGATTATGAGATGAGCCCCATCCTGAGACCTATGGAGCCTTTCCGTGACTCCATGCAGGTTTTCAGCAACATGAAATTGAACACCAACAACTCCACTGGCTCCGGTCATGCGACTTCAAGCTGCACATGGTTAAGTGGCGCCATTGCCAAAGATACTTCCGGCGCTGACGTTTCCGCTGGTAAAACCATTGACCAGTACATGGTGGATCAGATTGCCGGGGATACTCCGCTGCCTTCAATGGAGCTGGGTATTGAAGATGTAAGCTTCATGGTTGGTGCCTGTGACGGTACCAGTAGCTGTGGTTACATCAATGCCATTTCCTGGAGAGAAGATGATCAGCCTCTGCCGGCAGAAATTAACCCGCGTACTACTTTCGAGCGTATGTTTGGTTATGGTTCTACCACTGAACAGCGACTGATGCGCGCCCAGACTGACAAGAGCATTCTGGACTCCATCATGACTGCGGCTGCTTCCATGGAAAACCGTCTGGGTATACAGGACCAGGCACGCATCAATGACTTCCTGGAAAATGTCCGTGAAGTTGAGCGTCGAATTGGTAACCTGGAAAATCGTATGCGCGAGCAGGGTTCTAACCTGGCTGCAGCGCCAATTGAGATTCCCGAGCTGTATGATGATCACGTTCGTGCCCAGTTTGATCTGATGGTTCTGGCTTTCCAGACAGACACCAGCCGAATTGCATCCCTGATGATGTCTCGTGAGCTGAACCAGCGTACATACCCGCAGATCGGTGTACCTGAGCAGCACCATGGTATTTCCCATCACGGTTACAACGAGGAAAGAATGGCTCTGCACGCACTGATCAACACCTATCATGTGAAACTGTTCAGTGACTATTTTGTAGCCAAACTGGCAGACATTCAGGATGTTAACGGTAGCCTGCTGGATAACAGCATGATCCTTTACGGTTCAGGCATGGGCGACGGTAACGTTCACAGTAAAGAACCCCTGTCCAACATTCTGGTTGGTGGTGGTGCTGGCCAGCTGCGCAGCGGTCATCATACAGATGTGATGACTGAAAGCGGTGATGCTACACCGAATGCCAACCTGCTGTTAAGCATGCTGGATGTTGCAGGTATCCATATGGATAACCTGGGCTTTAGTACTGGTCGAATCCAGATCGCTAAAGCATAGCCAGAAAGCTATACCTTTACCGAAAAAGCCCGTTGAGTGCATACTCAGCGGGCTTTTTTTATGTCCTGGTAAATAATGCTCTGCCTTGCTGGTGCAGGCTTTTAATCTTATTGTAATATTTGTTGTATTAAATACTGCAGCTTTAACGGAAGGAATCCAGGTCTTGTCGAGTCAGCTTATCCTTGTTGTTGATGATGAAATGCCGATTAGGGACATGCTGACCATGGCCCTTGAGGCTGGCGGCTATGATGTTCTGCAGGCAGAAAATGCCCAGGATGCTCATGCCCTTATCATCGACCAGAAACCGGATCTGGTGCTTCTGGACTGGATGATGCCGGGTACTTCAGGGCTGGAATTGCTACGACGCCTGAAACGCAATGAGCTGACGGAAATGATACCGGTTGTCATGTTAACGGCCAAAACCGAAGAGGATGACACCATTGCCGGTCTTGAATCCGGTGCCGATGATTACATCATCAAGCCTTTCTCTCCCCGGGAACTGGTTTCCCGCGTCAAGGCAGTTTTACGTCGCAGTGAGCGCGGTGACTCAAATGAGCCGATTGAACTTGAAGGGCTGGTATTCGATCCGGTTGGGCACCGTGTCAGCATTGATGGCAAGTTAATCAATCTGGGTCCCACTGAATATCGCTTGCTGCAGTTTTTCCTGACCCACCAGGAACGGGTGTATACGCGCGACCAGATTCTGAACTATGTCTGGGGTGGCAATGTGTACATTGACGAAAGAACCGTGGATGTTCATATCAGGCGCCTCAGAAAGGCGATTTCCACAAGAGGTCACGACAAGTATGTACAAACCGTCAGGGGGGCAGGATACCGCTTTTCTACCCAGGTGGCTGAACAATTTTAATTCTGCCTGCTTATCTCACCCGGGATTTTATGAGCGGCAAGAATATTTTCTATACAGGACTGCTTCGTGTTACCCGGTTTCAGGTTTGAACTCAAGATAATTTCTCTTGGTCTGGTGCTGGTCTTACTGGCAGGCTGGTTTACGGATCAACTTGCACTTTGCCTGCTGGTCTTCCTGCTGGCTTATTTTACCTGGCATCTTCGTAGTGCCTGGCTTTACGTCGGCTGGGTCAGGAAAAACATGAAAACGATACCCGCTGAGTTACGGGGTATCTGGAAAGACCTTGCGCTAATACTCAGAAAGCAGCGCAAGAAACAGAAAAAATCGATTAAACGAATGCGTCAGGCCGTCAAGCGTACTTCGCAGCTCACTCATGCGATAGATCAGGGTATTATTGTCCTGCAGCATGACCGTAAACTAAGTTGGTGGAATTCAGCCGCCAGTCAGCAACTGGGGCTGCAGGATTCTGACCGGGGACATCTGCTTACCAGCCTGATCCGTGAACCGGAATTTGCCCGATACCTGGAACAGAAGAAAATCAAGGGTCGGCTGGAGCTGCCCTCCCGCATCAATCCGGAGAAATGGCTGATGTTTACCGCCTCCCACTTCGGGGATGACGATATAGTCCTGGTTATTTCTGATATTACGCCATTGAAGAACACGGAACGCTTGCGCAAGGAGTTTGTCGGGAATGTATCTCATGAGCTGCGTACCCCGATTACGGTATTGCGGGGTTATCTGGAAACCATGTCTGACAGCATGATTGGTGATAATCCCATGATGCAGAAAGCCTGTAAGCAAATGTCTGAGCAGGTCATGCGCATGCAGACACTTGCCGATGACCTGATCGTCCTGTCCAGACTCGAATCACAGCCAGGCAAAATCAAGAAGAAAAAAATTGAGTTGTTGCCGCTGATGGAAAGCATTATTGATGAAGCAAAGATCGTCAGTAATAACAAACATGAATTTTCCTTGCAGTGCCCGCCGGATCTGATCATGAATGCCCAGGAATCCGATATTCACAGTGCCATCGGCAACCTGGTCATTAATGCAGTACATCATAATCCCCAGGGGGCCAGCATAGAGATAGTTGCCTGTGAGGAAAATGACAAGCTGATTATTAAGGTAAAGGATGACGGTGTTGGTATCTCTGCTGAGGCACTACCGAGACTGACTGAAAGGTTTTACCGAACAGACAGCAGCCGCAGTTCGAAGATCGGTGGCAGTGGCCTGGGACTGGCCATTGTCAAACATGTCGTAAATCGCTATGAGGGCAGTCTGGAAATTCACAGTAAACCGAAGCAGGGTGCGGAGTTTGTCTGTATTTTTCCGATTAAATAAGTCTTGGATAATAGATAGTATATGTATATACTTCCGGCTCTTTTAACCAAAAAATTGAGTTAAAACATTGGGTAAAGAGAAGAAAAAGAAGAATAGTCAGCTGATTATTCGATTGAACAAAGAAGAGAAAGAAGCCTTTATCGATCTTTGTGATGATCTTGATACCAGTGCTGCGCGCGAAGTTCGTCATTTTATCCGTAAATTTCTGAAACAGCATAAAGACGAGTGATTCCAGTTCGTACTCTCCAGATTAATATTTTCTAATAGTGAATTGAGCAAAAAAAAGCCGGAAATCAAAGATTTCCGGCTTTTTTGTATGAGTCGAGCTTTGCTTTAGTTAGCTACGATCTGGGTGTTTTCCTGTGGTGGTGTGAAGCGATATACGCGCTCAATATTTGCTGCTTCTGTTGCATCACCTTCTACTTCGAAAGTAGAGCGGATCAGGGCAGTATGCACAGCGCTGTCAAACAGGCGTGCTGGCTCAGCTTCTACTATCGAGATGTTATGAGCTTTGCCGTCGCGGACATCAAAGCGGACAACAACATAACCTGCAGCTTCACGGCGCAGCGCTGACTCCGGATATTCCGGGGAGACGTCCACGACCGGCGTTACATTTTCCGCCTGGACCATGTTAACTGCAAAAACTGATGAACAGGCTAATAAAAACAGTCCTATTTTTTTCATTTTCTTGCCCTCCTTATAAATCAAGTGTGACATTCAGCTAATTTGTGAGCATCAGTTAGTATTAACATAATCTCATCAAATATCATTTGTAGTTATTATGTATATACAAATAGCACATTGTCAACAAACTTTTATGTAACTGTCATAAATCTGCAATATTAATGTGATCCTCATCTTAAATCATTGTCATTTTGCTGTCATATAAACTTACGTTAACTGTCACAGAAGATTAACTTTAGTGACATCTACTCCCGTTACTGTACGCCATCGTAACTATTCACTTTCTTTTAGATCGGGAGAAAAGCATGTCCTTAAAGAAAATTCTCACCCTGAATGTCCTTGCTGCTGGCCTGGTGGCTTGTGGTGGTGGTGACATCAATATTTCACCTTCTACCACCAGTAATACAACCGGGGGTGATACATCCGGTGGCGGTTCAGCCAGCTCTGTTTGTGCTGCTTACACACTGGATGGCACAACCTATCGAGGAACCCTGAGCGGCAATAACTGTAACTATGACAGTACTTTTGTCGATGCTGATAACCCTTTGATGGTTGATGTGATTTTTTCTGATCTGCCTAGTAATGGTGTGCACGTTTTCGATGGCAGCCTGATTGTTGGTGAGAATTATTCTACTGATGCTGAACTAAGTGCTGCTGGTATCACTGAGGGCGGTGATGGTCCGACAGTCAGTATCGGTGCCGGCGCAACCCTGGCTTTTGCTTCTTCCGATGACCTGATGGTGATTAACCGTGGTTCACAGATTGTGGCCAACGGCACAGCAGCAGCCCCGATTACGATTACTTCCCAGACTGATGCCGTTTTCGGTGTTGTCGGACCGGAAGATGTTCAGCAATGGGGTGGTCTGGTTATCAACGGCTTCGGTGTGACCAACAAATGCTCCTATAGTGGGACCCGTGGTACCGACCTGGCGCTCACTGGCGAATGTCACATTCTTTCAGAAGGTAAAGTCGGTGGTGGTGAAAGCAACTATGGAGGTAATAATGATGCAGACAGTTCAGGAACCCTGCGATATGTTGTCGTCAAACATACCGGTGCCGAGGTCGCTCCCGGTAATGAGCTGAATGGTATCGCCATGAATGCCGTAGGCTCCGGGACTACTGTAGAGAATATCCAGGTTTACAGTGTGTATGACGATGGTATCGAGTTTTTCGGTGGTTCAGTGAATGTTACCAACTATGTTGGCCTTTATGTGAATGATGACTCGCTGGATATCGACGAAGGATATAACGGAACCATTCAGAACGCTCTGATCATCCAGTCTGAAAGCAACGGTAACCGCTGTGTTGAATCTGATGGTGTGGGTAGCTATGACGATGTTTCTGCAACTCCAGGCGCTATTGATGACCTGATTGCTCGTGGCCTGAATTCTGCTGCCACTATTCTCAATATGACCTGTATTTTTTCTGCCAACGAGACTGGTACCCATGATCCGGGTCAGGGACTGCGTATTCGTGAAGCGCATATTCCAATCATTCGTGATTCTATCGTGACCAGCGCCTACACAGGTGATGAACTGCTTGGTGATGATGATTTCAACTATTGCATCAGGATTGATAATGAAGGCGGTCCTGCTGCAACCGCCGGTGATCTGGAAGTTACCAACTCCATATTTGCCTGTCAGGACCTGGTTGATGGGGATCTCGGTCCCGGCGATACACTGGCATGGCTTGATACCGGTGCTTTCGACAATGCAACCTACCAATCTGCTGAAGCTGGTGAAAACCCAAGCCCTGCAGCCGCGCCTACCTTTGTCATTCTCGGTGACGATTCAGCCGCACCAACTGCTGCAGGTTTTTATTCAGTCCTGAGTGCTGGCCAGCTGATCCCCGGAGAAACTGTCCCGACTTCTTCCACAGCAGATACCTATATTGGTGCGGTTATCTCTTCAGATGACTGGACTGCTGGCTGGACTTACGGTCTGCATGCCGGAAACCGTGCTCAGGCTCTTTACTTCGAATAAGTTTCGAGTCGGGTGTTAGCAGTGAATAGTTTGGGAGTCTCTGCCAGTCACATGACAGAGGCTCCCTACAAGTTAAAAAAGACAGCATATAGGTTTCCATAATGGCAATGAAAAGAAAATTTTTGAGCGTAGCTGTGTCAGCGGTCATGCTGAACCTCATCGCTCCTTCCCAGATATTGGCACAGGGACAGGCAGCCCGGACCGAGATTGAAGAAGTCGTAATTGTTGGTCGCATACAGTCCTCTGCTGCTGAAGTGATGATGGAGCGTGAGGAAAGTTCAGTCGTTGCTGATTTTGTCGACATAACCGCAATTTCCCGTGTCGGAGATTCCAATGTTGCGACAGCATTACGAAGGCTTCCCGGTGTCACCCTGGTAGAAGACAAATATGTTTTTGTCAGGGGACTTGGTGAACGTTATTCATCCTCATTGCTTAATGGGGCGCAGATTCCTTCACCTGATTTGACTCGCAATGTCATACCGCTGGATATCTTTCCGACCTCTATCATTCGTTCAATTGCGGTACAGAAAGGTTATTCGGCCGACATGCCAGCAGCATTTAGTGGTGGTCTGATTGATATCCGTACCACCAGTATTCCCGATGATCTGCAGTATTCCTTTGAAATTGGGACGTCCTACAATACAGAATCCGGTGGTAATTCCCTGAGCTATAATGGTGGCGGTGATGACTGGCTGGGAACTGACGATGGTACCCGTGGTCTGTCGCCGACTCTGGCCAGTGCCGTGGATCTCTACAACGGCTCACTGACGCCATCCAATATCCTGTCAGTTGTCAATGCCAGTGAACCCGCTTCCGCCTTTACTCCATTCAGTGGTGCACAGGCGATCAACCGTGAGCTGGCAACACTGATCAACCGTGATATTGACGTGGTGGATAGCTCGCGGGATCCGAATCTCAATCTGGATGCCAATGTTGGTAACCGCTTCTTTTTCGATAACGGCATGGAGCTGGGATTTCTGGCTGCAGGTTCCTATGGTCGTACGACCAATAGTCGTGAAAGTACAGACCGTTCAGTTGGTGATCCTGACAATATTTTTTCTGAAACTGATGAAACCACGCAGACTGTCAATCTTACCGGCAACCTGAATCTGGGTTGGGCATGGTTTGACGAACACAACATAGAAAGCACTTCCCTGTTGCTGAGAAATACAGATGACGAGGCTTATATCAGAAACTTCTATACTTCGAGCCGGCCTTTCAGTGGCGGTACCGGTTTCCGAAACTATGGAACCCGTTATGAACAACGTGAATTACGCCTTAACCAGATTTATGGTAGTCACACTTTAGGGTTCACGACCCGGGATATCCTGAATTTTGATAGCCTCAACTGGCTGACCGATCTGGAATTGAACTGGTATGTGTCAGATGCCACTTCGGATACGGATATCCCCAATGAATCAACCGTTAGCTACCAGACCACTATCGATGCAGCCGGTAATGTGACTGCACAGAATATCCGCGCAGGTTCAAACTCAGCCCGTTTCCGTTTTACCGATCTTGAAGATGAAGTGGAAAGCTCAGGATTTGACCTGATGTTGCCGATTTTTCTGGATCGTGCCGAAATTGAGTTAAGCGGCGGCTATGAATATGCCCGTAAGGCCAGAACCTACCGGCAGTATGAATTTGGCATGGGGCCGACAGATGCTGCAATTGCAGCCGGGTTTTCCGGTTTGCCTTCTACGATACTGAGTGACAGCAATCTTGAAGATCCGGCTAACGGATTTATTTTTGGCATTTCCGGCACCAATGTGGATTCTTATCTGGCGGCAATTGATAACAGCTCGGCCTATGGTGAAATCGACATGACTCTGGATGAAACCTGGCGAGTGACTGCCGGTGTTCGCTGGGAAGATTACAAACAGTTGGGTATTCCCTGGAACCCCCTGGCCTATAATGGCTGTCAGATTAGCTGCGATCCGAACGATATTCTCGACTCGCTGTTTGTTGATGATGATTATTATCCAAGCCTGGCCTTCACTTACATGCGGCCAAATTTCTGGGCTGAAACCTTCCAGTTCCGTCTGGGGTACAGTGAGACACTGGTCAGACCCGACCTGCGTGAAATCACCCCGTCCAGCTTTTTTGACCCGCTGACCGGCGCGATTATCACCGGTAACTCAGATGTACAACCGGCCACGGTGAAAAACTATGATTTACGTGCCGAATGGTTCTTTGATAAAGGGGATAACTTCACCGTTTCCCTGTTCTATAAAGACCTGGACGACCCGATTGACCTCTTTGAAGCCGGGGCTTTCGAGGAAGCTACACGTGCTGAAATCCAGAATGGTGAAAGCGCCGAGGTTACCGGAATTGAATTTGAATTCCTCAAGGATCTCTACGATTTCGGTGCGATCTTTGACGGGTTCTTCCTGCAGGGTAACCTGGCACTGGTCGATACTGAACTGGTTGCCGGTCCCAATGCCGACTCGCCAACCAATCCTGTCCGCGAACTTGCCGGTGCTTCAGATGCCTTGAATCTGCAGCTTGGCTGGGATGATTCTGTCGGCAGGCATTCAGCAACCATGACCTATAACGTTCATGGTGAACGCCTGTTCTTCGCTGGTCGAAATGGTGCACCGGATGCTTTTGAGCAACCGTTTAACTCTCTGGACCTGACTTATTTCTTCTACCCGTCTGATAACTGGATTATTCGTTTACGTGCACAGAACCTGCTCGACGAAGAAGTCACGGTTGAGCGGCTGGGTGTTGAAGTGTTCAATGAGAAACCCGGTACCAGCGTGAGTCTGAACATCAAATGGCAGTATTAGGGTAAAAAGGCAGCAAATCCTGTTGGGGCCTCGCAATTGCGGGGCCTTTGTTCGTCTGAATACCCCGTTAACAGGGCATCATGAAGCAGCTAACATTTATTGATGTTTCCTTAATACGCAGTAAACTGTCAGTTCATTTTCATAAAACCAGCGAAATTATTCCGTGATGCTCAACAGCCACAATCCACCGGCACTTCTTCCCTATGAATTTGCCCGCCAGAACCGGGTCTTGATTCGCCCCGAGCGTGCGGAACTGTTGCTGACGGAAAAAACCCAGGCCTGGGTTCTGGCCGAGTTAACACGCTGTAATTACAGGGATTTATCGCCTGTTGAGGTGGACGAGGATGAGTTTAACAAGCTGCTGAGCTCACAATACCAGAATCAGCAGAGCTCTTCGGAAGCAGTCATGGCCGGCATGCAGGACTTTGTAGACCTGGAGGAAGCTGCTGCCAGTCTGGAAGAATCAGTGGATCTGCTGGATTCCGAGAATGATGCGCCGATTATCCGTCTGCTCAATGCCATTTTGTCGGAAGCCCTGAAAGAACAGGCTTCTGACATCCATATCGAGCCCTATGAAAAGCAGGCTGTCGTGCGTTTCCGTCTGGATGGCGTGCTGCACACGGTGCTGACGCCTTCAGTGCAGATTGCGCCTTTATTGATTTCCCGCATCAAAGTCATGTCGCGTCTGGATATCGCCGAAAAACGCCTGCCACAGGATGGCCGTATGGCCGTCAAACTTGGCGGGCGTAGTATCGATCTACGTATTTCCACCATGCCCTCGACCTACGGTGAGCGGGTGGTTATGCGCTTGCTGGACAAGGATGCCGGCAAGATGCAGACCGATGAACTGGGGATGCCCTCGGCGACCAGGGAAAAACTGGAAGAATTAATCCGGCGCCCGCATGGCATTATCCTGGTTACAGGTCCCACCGGTTCGGGCAAGACCACCACACTTTACGCAGCCCTGCAGCAAATGAACCGCCAGGAGCGTAACATCATGACTGTGGAAGATCCGGTGGAATATGATCTGCCGGGTATCAGCCAGACACAGATCAATATCCGTGCCGGCATGACTTTCGCCAAGGGCTTGCGGGCCATCCTGCGCCAGGATCCGGATGTCGTTCTGATAGGCGAAATCCGCGACAGTGAAACCGCAGAGATTGCTACCCAGGCAAGTCTGACCGGCCACTTGGTTCTGTCGACTTTGCATACCAATACAGCTTCAGGTGCTATCACCCGTTTGCAGGATATCGGTATCGACAGTTTCCTGTTAGCTTCCACAGTGCGTGGAATCATTGCCCAGCGTCTGCTGCGAAAACTCTGCCTGCAATGTCGTCAGGCGATTCCGGCGGATGACTATCAAGGCAAATTAGTGGGGATCGACAGTGGTACAAGCATCTATCAGGCTGTTGGCTGTGAGCACTGTAACGGTACCGGTTTTCAGGGGCGTCAGGCCCTGTTTGAGCTGGTGACCATTGATGCTGAATTACAGAACCTGATTCATGAAGATGCCGGTGAACTGGCACTGGAAGAAGCAGTCAGACGTAAAACGCCCAGTATCAGGGAAGCCGGTTTTGAACAGGTGCGTCTGGGTAATACCACCATAGAAGAAGTTTTGCGGGTTACCTCACTCTAGGGTCATGCCATGCCTGCCTTTGATTATTCAGCATATAACACCGCCGGGAAACAGATCAGTGGCATCATTGAAGCCGATACTGATCGCCAGGCGCGTCGTTTGCTGAAAGACCGGCATTTGCTGCCTCTGAGCATTTCGGAGATCAGAAAGAGCAGCAATTCCGCCAGACAGGCACTGGGCAAATCAGCTAACCGCCTGAGTCCTTTTGACCTTTCCCTTATCCTGCGTCAGCTGGCTATTCTGATTCAGTCCGGGCTGCCTGTTGAAGAAGCCATGAAAATGACTATTGAGCAGGCGGAAAATGCCAAACAGGCGCGTGTGGTACAAAGCTGGCGCAGTGAAATTGTTGAGGGAAGAAGTTTTTCAGATGCCCTGAGCCGCTGCCCCTATCGCATACCCGATAGTGTTATTGCCGGTGTGGGGGTTGGCGAGGAAAGCGGACACCTGCATGACATACTCCTGCGACTGGCAGATGAGCAGGAAAACAATGCGGAAAACAGGAAAACCGTCAGTCGCGCGCTGATTTATCCTTTGACCCTGATTATTACTTCCATCGCCGTGATCAGCATCATGATGTTATGGGTGGTGCCGAAGATTACGGTAATTTTTGCTTCTTCGGATCGTGAATTACCACTGATTACCCGTATTATTGTAGGCCTGAGTGAGTTCACCCAAAGCTACGGTCTGTATTTATTTCTATTTGCCATCCTTGCATTCATTCTCTGGCATCAGGCTCTGAAGGACCCGCAGCGCAAACGCCGCTGGCATGCTTTTTTACTGAGACTACCCGGGCTGGGAGCATGGATACGCATGGCCAATATTGCCGACTGGTCACGCAGCCTGGGAATTCTGTTGGGCAGTGGCGTTCCAGCCTTGTCGGCACTGAAAATTTCCTCAGCGACAGTCAATAATCTGTATTTACGCAAAAAAATGGAAGCTGTAACTGAAAACATGCGTCAGGGCAGCACACTGCAAAAAGCCCTGACAGAAAACGATCTTGGCAGTGGTTTTCTTAACCATATGGTTGGCAGCGGGGAAGCGTCCAGTCAGTTGGACCAGATGCTGTTACGCGTGGCCGATTATTACGGGCTGCGACTGAAAAATGCAGTGGAAGTGTTTTTAAAAATATTCAATCCCATTCTAATTATATTGATGGGACTGGTTATTCTGTCCATTGTTGCAGCAGTGATGCTGCCGATTATGGACATGAATAATATGATTTAGGGCCTGTTAACAGGCTCCAGGAGAAAATGATGATGACAAAGACAAAATGTATGCGCGGTTTTACCCTGATTGAGATTATGGTTGTAGTGGCGGTTATCGCTCTGCTGGGGGCAATGATTGGTCCGACCCTGTTCAACAAGGTGCAACAGGCAGAAGAAGCCCGGGTAGCCAGTGATTTACGGGCAATTGAAAGCGCCCTGAAATTTTACCGCCTGGATAATTACCGCTATCCCACCCAAAGCCAGGGACTGGAAGCCTTGATGAGATCGCCGGACGGTAACAGCAGCAACTGGAACGGCCCATACCTGGATTCCATGCCAATGGATCCCTGGGGGCAGGAATACGTCTATGCCTATCCCAGTACCCATGAGCGAGATTTCGATATCTATACCCTGGGTGCCGACCAGCAGGAAGGCGGTGATGGCGCTGATACCGACTGGGGGAACTGGAACATCCAGTAAACAAAAGTGTCACCTGCAATAAAACAAAAAGGTTTCACCCTGCTGGAAGTCCTGGTGGTGGTATTTATTATCGCTATCATGACCGGGCTGAGTTTTTTTGCATTGAACCAGGCAACGGACCGGCGTTATACCAGTCAGGCTGAAGATTTCCGTGTCTGGCTACAACAGCTTTCCGACATGGCCATGCTGGAGGGTGCGGCCTACGGTGTCAGTTATGCGCAGGAAGGTCTGCAGCCTGTCGTGTATTACGATTATGCCTGGTATCGTGTCAGCACCCCCGGCGTATTCCGCTTTAATGATGCAGCAAGTCTGTCCCTGGTGGCAGAAGGCAGCGGCGATTTACAGCCGGTCCGGCAATCGGCAAACGGGCAACAAAGACTGCCCGAACTGATCATGTCACCAGACGGTTACCTGGAACCGGACCTCGACCTGGCCCTGCGCTTTGAGAGTTTTGCTCCGGTATTCAAGTTTCGTCAGGATAACGACGGCATAAACCTGATTCTTGAGCGGGACCTGTAATGCAAAACCGCAATACTCAGCAAGGTTTTACCCTGATTGAAGTGGTCGTGGCACTGACGATTCTGTCCTGGGTGCTGGGTTCAGTGTTGTTTCTGGTATCCCAGTATGCAGATGAGCGCATCATGATGCGCGAACGCTTTTACGGCAATCAGGTTGCCTGGAATCAAATGATGGAAAATTACCAGCTTTCCAGAGGCTGGTCGCCATTGGGTGAAAGTAACCGTATTGAACTGTCAGGTGAAGAAGAACAGGATGGACAGACCTGGTTCTGGCAAATGAACATTACTAGAGCCATGGGCAGAAACCTGTTTCGTTATGAGACCCGTGTAGCTGCCGAGTCTGAACAATCCAGTGCAAGCACGCTGGTGATGTATCTGCTGGGCGCAGAAGGGGAGCAGCCATGAACAAAGCTGCGATGCAGGGATTTACCCTGCTGGAAACGCTGGTATCCCTGATGTTGCTGGCGGTCATGTCGGTAATGGCCTATCAGGCTATTGAAGCCGTGCTGGGAGCCAATCAGCGCAGTAAGGAAGAGTTGGCAGGCGAGCTTGAAATTCAGCATGCCTGGCAGATTCTGAGCAATGATTTTCTGCATTTACGTGCCCGGCCCTATGCTGATGGATTCGGTGGCATTGAAGCTGCGTATCAGACCGGTACCAGCGACATTCTGCTGAGTTTTACTCGTGGAGGAGGGGCTGTGCTGGGGTCCAACCCGACCGGCCTGAGCCGGATCCAGTACAGTCTTGATGATGATGGCAGGCTGCTGCGAACTGTCTGGCCTGCCTATGTTTCGTTGCGTGATTCTGACGGTCAGGAGCGGGTCTTGCTGAACAATGTTGCCAACATAGAGTTCAGTCAGCTGAGTGAGCTGGGTTACTACAGCCTGGACTGGCCGCCAATTGATGCAGAGCTTGAAGATAACCGGCGCAGCCTGCCCCAGATGGTGGAAGTGACTATTGAAATGGAAGATGGCAGTAGTACGCGGCGCTTGTTCCCGGGGGTAGAGAACAATGGCTAGGGACATGAGGCTGCAGCGACATAAGGGCATTGCTTTACTGGCAGCACTGATTTTTATGCTGGCCATTGTGCTGACCATGGGCAATATCTTTTATTCACACCAGCTTGATGTCTCCCGCCTGAGCAAAAACCTGCACGGTGACCAGGCCCTGCTTCTGGCCCTGAGTGCGGAAAACTGGGCCAGACAATTGTTATCTGCCGAACAGGATGACCCGGAAGTGGATAACCTGCAGGAAAACTGGGCTATTGCAGTTCCGGTATTACCGATTGAAGGTGGTTTTTTGCGCGGCTGTCTGCAGGATTTGCAGGGGCGGGTTAATCTTAGCTCTTTTGGTGTTTATGACAGTGAGCGTCTCAATGCGGAAATGCAAAATGAAGCCAACGGGCTGGCTCGTATGTGGCTGAGCCTGTTACGCATGCACGAGCTGTCTTTTAATGAAGCCTCAGTGGCGACCATTATTGACTGGGTGGATGTTGACGATACCCGGATCAGCGAATGGGGTGCGGAACAGCAGAGCTATGATGCGAACCGGACTCTGGTGATGGTGGCCAACTCTGTGCTGACAGATATAGAAGAACTGGCCGTGATGCGCGGCTATGGTCCCAACTCGCTTGCATTACTCCGCCCCTGGCTTTCAGCCCTGCCGCGACCGACAACAATCAATATCAATACAGCACCGCAGCAGATTCTTCAGGCAATGGGTGGTACATTGCCTCAGGCATTTAGTGATTACGTGCTTTCAGAACGGCCTTTCTACAGCCTAGAGTCTTTTCATGAGGGGTTGGCGGCAGCAATGGATATGGAAATTCAGGAAGTGGAAACAATGTGGCCGGACAATCTGGTTGGTATAAACAGTGATTATTTCAGCTTACAGTTACAGGTCAGTCTGGGAGAATCCCAGTTACAGATCGAAAGCATTCTGGGACGCTTTGACCGAAATGAACCGGCAGTTATATCGCGGACAGTGACAGTGGTTCCTGCCATGGCAGGGCGTCTGGACGGGAGTGAGAATTTAAATCGTGCTCAGACGGGTATCTGTGAGCACCTGGAGTCCAGTTAATGCAATTGCATTTTAATGAACTAGCACAGAGTCAGAAACGGCTGGATGCAGATCAGGCACATCTGATCTGGGTGCCTTCCTCTGCCATCGTTGTCCATGAAGTGCAGGCGCCGAAAGCACCGAAAAGAAAATGGCCGGAGCTCCTGCCATGGATGCTGGAAGAAAAGTTATTACAGGCGCCACAGGATTCACATTTTATTATCGCCTCGAAACAGGGTGAGCAACTGACAGTTCTGGTTACGGCAAAAAGCCAGATACGCGAATGGCAGCAAAGCATTAGCTCGGCAGGGGCCAGTAACTACTCTTTACTGCCGGATTTCCTGGCACTTCCCTGGCATTCTGGACTGATCAGTATCGCCAGGCAGGAAGAGCAGATACTGGTGCGTTACGGAGAACTACAGGGTTTTGCAGCGCCGGCAGAGCTGGCCTGGCTGATGTTGCGTAAACTGGATGCAGATAGTGTATCTCCCCGGGGTCTTGCCGTCTGTCTCCCGGAAACAGATTTGCTAGTGGACCTGCAGGCCAGGGTTGAAGTCAGGCATGGCGAACCGGACTGGCAACAGGCTGCTGTGCTTCCCTCGGCAAATTTATTGCAGGGCGAGTTCAGTCTGCAACAGTCAGCTGGCATGGCCAGAGCCTGGCTGGCAACGGCAGCATTACTTGTTCTGAGTATTGGACTGGGTTTCCTGAGTCTGCATCTGGAAAACCGCCAGCTGGCTGCAGAAGTGGAGCAACTGGCTGATAGCAACCGCAGCGAATTTTATCGTCAGTTTCCCGGGCTGAGCATACAATCAGGCAATATCCGGCAGACACTTGAAAGTTTTATTTCAGACCGTTTTCGCCAACGGGCCAGTCTTGAACAGGTCGGCATGCGGGTACTGCAGGATATCGACAGTGTGCTTTCTGCCTGTAACTGCAGCCTGCAGGGATTACAATGGACAGCTGAAGGCCTGGAATTGAGTCTGCCATTGTCTGCTGCAGAACGGGTAGAGGACTGGCAGTTTGCTGCCTATACCAAGCAGAGCATGGCCCAGGCTGAAGAAGGTCTGACAGTCATGTTACGACCGGAGTATGACTGATGGCGGATAAATTGACGCAATTCTGGTCCGCTCTGCAACAGCGTGAACGCCACACGATTCTTGCTGGGGCCTTGCTGATTTTGCTGGCGGCACTTTACCTGATTTTCGACAGCATCTGGGTGACCCGCACTGCATTAATCGATGAGCGTGCTGACTTGCTGGCCGAGCAAGCCTGGATGCAGGATCAGGCCGAATTGGCAGTGCAGCTGCAGAATAATTGCCGGGACCTGCGGATTATGTCGCTGGCCGCCCGGGAACGCCTGAATCTGCTGGTTAATCGCAACGGACTTGCCATGCAAAACCTGAGGGTTGATGATGACGCCTATTCTTTTGAGCTGCGAACTGAAGACGGCAATAACATTCTGCAATTCATTCATCATAGTGCCTGCCAGGGATTTTCACTGAGCGCCCTGACTATAAGCCGTGAAGCAGCGAATGCCTATCTGGGCCGGGTGGAGTTTCAACATGAAGGCTGAAATTCTGCGCAAGCGATTAAATATATTCCTCATACTGTGCTCCCTGGCACTGCTGCTTGTGATTATCTGGCAGCAGTTCTTTATGGTCGGCACTGCAATTCAGCCGGGTATTCAGCTGGTGCAACCAGCTCCGGCGGTTTCTGCCAATTTAAGCTGGCGCTGGTTTGGCGAGGCCGGACCTGGCGCCCAGGCACGACAACTTGAAGATGATGAACAGGAGCAACTGGCCGAGGCCAGCATTAATGCCGAACTGCTGGGTGTAGTCAGAACAGAGGACAGGGCAACCGCAACCATCAGTATTAACGGGCAAGCGGAAAAAGTATTCAGCATTGGTGATGAATTACAAAGCGGAATTGAATTAATCAGTGTCACGACCTCGCGCATTATCCTGAACGAGCGTGGCAGACGTGTTCAGATAACCATGCGCCGGCCTGATAACATGCTGGTCAGAGCAAGTAATGTTCAAGCAGGTAATGCCACTGCTGTGCAGTTGCAGAATAATTTTTCCCTGCCCAACATGTTCAATGCAGTACCGGTACAACTGGAAAATAATACAACCGGATTTCAACTCGACAGTTTATCCGAGGAAATACGGACGCTGACAGAGATAGAAGAAGGTGATGTAATCGTTCAGGTCGGCAACAATTCAATCGATGACCTGATGGCCAATCCGGGACAATGGATGAATTTCAGTACTGAAACCACCCTGCCGGTGACGCTTATGCGCGACGGACAGGAAACCACGATTTATGTGAATGCCTTCAGCTTATCAGCAAGAATATTACCCAATATCAATATCGAGTCGATGCAATAAATGAAACGAATCCTTGTAAAATCCCTTGTCTTAGCAAGCTGCCTGTCGTTTTCAGCGGCAGTCCTGTCACAGAATCAGGCCAGCATCAATTTTCGCGATGCCGACATCAATACCCTGGTGGAAAGTGTTGCAGAAATAACCGGCCGCTCATTCGTGATGGACCCGCGTGTACGGGGTAACGTGACCATCATTGCGCCCAACACCATTAATGCCGACATGCTGTACCAGGCCTTTTTATCGGCTCTGCAGGTGCACGGGTTTCAGGCAGTGGAGGACGGAGCTGTCGTGCGCATCGTGCCATTTAACCAGGCCTTTGGCGTTCTGGGTGGCGGGGATAATGAAATTGAAACGCGACTGATCAAGGTCGATTATGTTGATGCCCAGAGTCTGGCCCCGGTGATCAGACAGGTAATCAGCACCAATGCCAGGGTGCAGGCCTTTGCCGAAAGCAATTATCTGGTGGTCTCGGATATTCGCTCCAATGTGCAGGAAGTCATCGCGATGATTGAGGAAATGGACCAGCCTTCGGAAGCTGAAATTGAAGTCATCACGCTGGAATACATTTCTGCCGGTGAAGCGGTGCATATTGTTTCTGAACTGCAGCAGATCCAGGAACAGGGTCTGCAGATTGTTGAAGATACCCTCAATAACCGGGTCATTATTTCCGGTCCTGCGCCTTTGCGAAATTCATTCCGGAATATGTTGCGTACGCTGGACGTGCCAACCGAGCGGGAGTCAGGTGTTGATGTTATTCACCTGAATTATGCCAAGGCAGTTAATCTGAAACCGATTCTAGATAGCATGATGCAGTCCAGTACATTTCTGTTGTCAGCCGGAGAAACCGACGAAGAAGGCAATGCGCAGTCTTCCTACCGGGTTGAAGTGGATGAATCCAACAACTCGCTGATCATCGCTGCTTCGCCGAGTGTGGTGAGGGAATTGCGGCGCATTATTGATCAGCTGGATATTCTCAAACCACAGGTGTTGATAGAAGCAGTCATCGCAGAAGTTTCCCGGGATCAGGCGGAACGTCTGAGTGCCCAGGTCATTTATGCCGATCAACAGGCTGGCGGATACCTGACCCGTTTTGATAATTTGCTGGCCACCATTATTGGTGTTGGCAGTGGCGATATAGATATTAATTCCGATGTTGCCAACGCGGCCATTGGTAATTTCCAGGGAGCTGCAATCGGAGGCGGTGATTTTGATGCTGCCGAGGGCAGAGGATTTGGACTGCTTATACAGGCACTGGAAACTGATACCAGTACCCGCGTGCTTTCCACCCCTTCCATTGTCACTCTGGATAATGAGGAAGGGTATATCTCGGTGGGCACCGAAGTGCCGTTTCTGACCGGCAGTTTCACCTCCACCAACAACAGTGCCACCAACCCTTTTCAGACCATTGAACGTAATACAGTAGGTATCGAACTTACGGTAACGCCCCAGGTCAGTGATAACAACCTGGTGCGTTTAACGATAGAGCAAAGCTCTTCCAGCCTGCTGGCCAGCCCGGCAGATCTTGGTACTGCCGATGTCGTAACCGCGGAGCGTCAGATTACTACCAACGTAATGGTCGAAGACCGGCAGTTTCTGATTCTGGGAGGCCTGCGTGACGATCAGTACGATAATTCCGAATCCAGAGTCCCGATTCTGGGCAGTATGCCTTTGCTTGGGCCACTGTTTCGTTCCACCAATAACGGAGATGACCAGGGAGTATTAATGGTTTTTATTCGCCCGACTATTATCAGGGACAGTGCCAGTGCCACCGAGATTTCCAATAGCCGTTTTGATTACCTGATTCGTCGTGATCTGAGTGTTGATGAAGAGGAAAGCACGCAATTCAGTGAAAGTATTGAAGAGATAAGAATGGATAGTCAAACTGGTCAGGAAGAGCAGGAAGACCAGGAAAACCAGAACGATTAGTTTCAGGCAGTTTTTTTCGGGCATAAAAAAACGCCACTCAATGAGTGGCGTTTTTATTTTACAGCGTAAAGAGTGTTTAGCTCTGGCTACCGTAGTTAACAAACTCCGGATAAGCTTCAACACCACATTCTGACTGATCGACACCTTCGTCTTCCTCTTCAGCGGAGACTCGGATACCCATGATCATTTTCAGAATCACCCAGACAATCAGGCTGGTCACGAAGACCCAGACAAAGATGGTCAGCAGGCCAACTATCTGGCCGCTGACGCTTGCGCCACCGGTGAAACTGACAGCCATGACACCGAAGATACCGACCGTACCGTGCACAGAAATGGCACCGACAGGGTCGTCGATTTTCACTTTATCCATGAATACGATGCTGAGTACGACCAGCAAACCGCCGATGAAACCGACGATGGTAGATAGCAGCGGGCTTGGCGAAGCGGGGTCAGCTGTAATAGCAACCAGACCGGCCAGCGCACCGTTAAGTACCATGGTCAGGTCGGCTTTGCCGAACATGATGCGCGAAAGCAGCAGCGCACCAATCAGGCCACCAGCCGCGGCAGCGTTAGTATTAAGGAACACGTTGGCAACTTCGTTAGCCACGTCAATGCCACCCAGTTTCAGGGTAGAACCGCCATTGAAACCGAACCAGCCCATCCACAGGATGAAAGTTCCCAAAGTTGCCAGCGGCATGTTGGCACCCGGTATCGGATGAACAGAACCATCGGCTTTGTATTTACCTTTACGTGGGCCAAGCAGCATTACACCAGCCAGGGCTGCAGCAGCACCTGCCATGTGTACGATGCCAGAACCGGCATAGTCACTGTAGTTCAGAGAGTAGAGACCGAAAACAGAGTCACCATTCCAGGTCCAGCTGCCTTCCATTGGGTAGATCAAGCCAGTCATGACAACTGCAAAAGCCAGGAAGGCCCACAGTTTCATGCGCTCAGCAACGGCACCGGAAACGATAGACATTGCAGTGGCGACGAATACTACCTGGAAGAAAAAGTCGGATGCGCCAGAATATTCTCCCATATCGGCGAAGCCGGCTTCATTGGAAGCAGCCAGAATTGCAGCGCTGTCTACAGCGCCGGCGGTGCCTGCTAGGAAGATGCCGCCATCATACATAATCTGATAACCGCAGATCATGTACATGGTACAGGCAATGGCAAACAGTGCGACGTTCTTGGTTAGGATTTCGGTGGTGTTTTTGGAGCGCACCAGGCCTGCTTCCAGCATTGCAAAGCCGGCGGCCATCCACATCACCAGGGCTCCAGTAACCAGGAAATAAAACGTATCCATGGCATACTGAAGTTCGAAGATATAATTAAGATTACTTTCCATACTAAGCCCTCCTGAAAGCTTGGTATTACAGTTGGTTCAAATGCTTAAATGGCTTCGTCGCCGGATTCACCGGTGCGAATTCGAATGGCCTGGGCAATATCAGAAACAAAGATTTTTCCATCGCCAATTTTGCCGGTATTGGCAGCCTTGGAAATGGTTTCAATGGTTTGATCCAGCGTACTGTCAGTAACTGCTACCTCAATTTTCAATTTCGGCAGAAAGTCCACAACATACTCTGCACCACGATATAGCTCGGTGTGCCCTTTTTGACGACCAAAGCCCTTTACTTCAGTGACTGTGATCCCCTGAACTCCTATTTCAGAGAGGGCTTCCCTGACGTCATCAAGCTTGAAAGGCTTGATAATCGCATTGATCATTTTCATTAGATTCTCCTACTCGTAGTTTTAGCAGCTGTGTCATCATCGATATCAAGGCTGCTGCGAAACAAAGTTTTATTAAAAAGCTCCTGGAAGCTGCGCCTATGAAGCAGCAATCCCCATGCCAACATTAAAAATCTATTTAAATTCAGATGGATAGGATTATTTATGCTAAGGAGAAAGGCAAAGCGGAACATATTTGCACGCTTTTGGTGCAATATTGATTAAGTCGCTGCCTGCTGCGGGAGATATTCAGTATTTATGAAGGCAGCTTGCTGGTAGTTGCCACTGAAGCCAATGCTCATCAGCACAGAGTTGGAGGAGTATTCAAGGCTTGTTTTTGCCTCTGGCAATACTTATGCTCTATTTTGGTACGGGGCCATGTCCCGGCCCGTGGGATGTTAAAGAACATTAATAAAAATTACGCTCTTTTGGTGCATGGCAACCGCTATTCTGGTGACTGCAATTAAAAAGCGCTTCTGTCTAAATCAGGAAGTCATTAAGGGGATACAGATGAGAAGGTTCATGAAAACGGGCTTATGGGCACTGGCTATTGGATTGCTGCCGGCTACCGGACTGGCTCAGGAACTGGATGGAGCAGATACCGCCTGGATTATGACCTCCACGGCTCTGGTATTGTTTATGACCATACCGGGCCTGTCCCTGTTTTACGGAGGACTGGTCAGGGTGCGCAATGTACTCTCGGTTCTCATGCAATGTTTTGCCATTACCTGTGTGGCTTCCATCGTCTGGCTGGTTTGTGGTTACAGCCTGGCCTTTGGCGAGGGCAACGCCTTTATTGGTGATCTGAGTAATGTCATGTTTGCCGGAATCCAGGAAGACACAGTATCCGGTTCAATTCCTGAATCGGTGTTTGCCCTGTTTCAGATGACTTTTGCCATTATTACCCCGGCGCTGATCTTTGGTGGTTTTGCCGAGCGGGTAAAATTCGGCGCAGTGATGCTGTTCAGTATCCTCTGGTTATTACTGGTTTATGTGCCAATTACTCACTGGGTCTGGGGCGGAGGCTGGCTAGGTTCCATGGGACTGCTGGATTTTGCCGGTGGTACGGTTGTGCATATCACCGCCGGCGTGGCAGCCCTGGTCTGTGCCATGCAGATCGGCAGTCGTAGCGGTTTTAACAAAACACCAATGCCACCACATAACATGACCATGACAGTTACCGGGGCCGGAATGCTCTGGGTTGGCTGGTTTGGATTCAATGGCGGCAGTGCCCTGGCCGCCAATGGTGACGCCGGCATGGCCATGCTGGTGACGCATATCTCGGCGGCAGCCGGTTCCATCTCCTGGATGATGATGGAAAAACTGAAATTCGGCAAACCCTCAGTTCTGGGTATTGTCACCGGGATGGTTGCCGGTCTGGGGACGATTACACCGGCATCCGGATTTGTCGGTCCCGGTGGTGCTCTGGTAATTGGCCTGGTGGCGGGGGCGGTCTGCTTCCTGGCGACTCAGTACATCAAACGCGTGCTGGAAATTGATGATTCACTGGATGTATTTCCGGTGCATGGCGTCGGCGGTATGCTGGGAACTTTCTTTGCCGGAATATTCGCTTCGGCCGGTCTTGGTGTTTTCAGCGGGCAGGGTTACAACGCCGGCATGACCATGGGATCCCAGATTGGGGTGCAGTTGATCGGGATTATCAGCACGGTGGTTTATACCGCCATACTGACTTTCATTATTGTTAAAGTTGTCACTGCCTTGACCGGATTCCGGGTTACTGAAGAGGATGAAACCTCCGGCCTTGATCTGGTGCTGCACGATGAGCGCGGTTACGACATCTAGCTGACAGTTTCCCTGTATTTGGTGCCTGGTCGGTGAGCAATAGCTCACCGGCCGCTTGCGTCTCTTTGTGACCGAAGTTTATAGACTTCGGTTTATAAAAGTATAAAGAAGTTTCGGTCTGGAGAACTTTTTCTCTACAATCCCCTGCATGCATTTCGAATTATTAAAGCTTCTCGCTGACGGTAAGTTTCACTCCGGCGAAGCACTGGCCAGTTCCCTGTCCGTGAGTCGCACAGCTATCTGGAAGCTGATTCCCCGAATCAGGGCGCTGGGGCTGGAACTGCACTCAGTCAAAGGCAAGGGCTATCGGCTGCAGGAAAAACTGAATCTGTTGGATGGCGCAGTGATTATGGCAAAAATGCCGGACAGGCAAAGGCGGCGTATTGCGGAAATCCAGGTGTTTCCCGAAATAGATTCCACCTCATCATACACCTATGAACTGGCGCAAAAGGGCAAGCTGAATCTGAAAGACAGCAAGGTGTTCGTGTGTTTTGCAGAACAGCAGAGCGCCGGTCGTGGTCGCCGGGGCAGAAGCTGGTCAAGCCCATTCGGTCATAACCTGTACTTAACGCTTGCCCGGGAATTTGCCACTGGAATCAGTGAACTTGAAGGGCTCAGCCTGGTCGTAGGACTGGCACTTGTACGCGCCTTGCAGGGGTTCGGTTTTACCGGGCTGGGGGTCAAATGGCCAAATGATATTCTCTGGCAGGGCAGAAAGCTGGCTGGCATTCTGATGGAAATATCCGGTGACCCGACTGGACTGACCCGGGTGATGATAGGCATGGGACTGAACGTCAAAACCAGACCGGCGGAAATGACAGCTGTTGATCAGCCCTGGGTGGACTTAAGTTCGATCAGGGCTGAACTGCCTGAGCGCAATCAGCTGGCGGCCGGGGTGCTGAATGAAATGCTGCTGGCGCTGGAAGTTTTTGAACAGGAAGGTTTTGCTGCGTTCAAGACAGAGTGGGATAATCACGACGCCTTGCGACACCAGGCAGTTGATTTGCGTTCCGGATCTGACAGATCCGCAGCGGAGCAGGGGATAGTACTTGGTGTTGATGATCATGGGGCCCTGTTACTGGAAACAGCGGCTGGTGTAAAAAGTTTTCATGGCGGCGAACTTTCACCCAGAGTAATCGAGACTGAGCACTAGATAATGCTGATACTAGAGATAGATGCCGGCAATTCCCGTATCAAGTGGCGCATACTCGATACTGAAAGCAAGTCTGTAAAAGTGCTCGACAGGGGTTTTGCTCCGGCAACTCAGCAGGATGATCTGCCACAGGAGTTCATGGATGCCCTGCTGAACTTCCAGCCGCTGAAGCTGGACCAGATCAGAGTTTCCAATGTCAGGGGCAATGCATTTGCCGATGCCCTGCAGACCTTTTGCCGGCAGGCCTTGGGACTGGATGTCGGTTTTGCCCGGGTAGTTGACAAGCTCAATGGTATTAACAGCTCCTATGCTGAACCCGGCGCGATGGGGGTGGACCGATGGCTGGCCATGCAGGGGGCATATGCCCGAAATCCGTCAGCATCCTGCATTGTTGATTGCGGCAGCGCCATTACTGTTGATCTGCTGGATGCCAAGGGCAGGCATGAGGGTGGCTTTATCGTCCCGGGTCTGCAACTGATGCAGCAAAGTCTGCAAAGCGGAACAGCCAGCCTGCCCTATGAAAGTGTCGCTTCCTACAGGGATGAACCGGGAGTGAATACCCTAGAAGCAATTCAGCACGGAGCACTGAATATGGCACTTGGGCTGCTGGAACGGGTCAGACAGCGCTGGGCTGAAGACAAAACCTGGTATTTTTGTGGCGGGGATGCCGAACTGCTGGTTCCCCTGATACGCTGGGAATATATCCTGGAACCGGACCTGGTGTTTGATGGTCTGGCAGTTGTCTGCGGAAACTGAGACCATAAAGCTGAATTTATGAGAAATTTTGCCATCTGTCTGCTCGTGCTGAACCTGGCTTACCTGGCCTGGAATCTGGAATTGATCCCCGGATCGCAGAGTCAGGAACAGGTGCTTATCCGCAATCCCAGTCAACAGGCTCCGCAAAGCCTGGTCTTGCTCAGCGAGCTGGATGAATTGCCAGCACCCAGGCAGGCACAGGATGCAGCCCCTGCCGAGTCCGGCGCTACAGAGCCTGCCACGGACAACAATACGGCACAGCTGAATTTGCAGACTGATATAAGTGGTGAAAATATTGCCTGTATGGCAGTTGGCAGCTTTGCCGACCTGAATGAGGGTAATGAGCTGCTTGCCGCCCTGCTGGAACAGGGCTTTCAGGCCAATCTGCAGATGACTGAACAGACCGAGTCGGAATACCGTGTCTATATGCCACCGTTTAACTCGGATGCCGCTGCCAGACAGACGCTGGTCAGCCTCCTGGAAAGTGGAATAGACAGTTTCATCATCAATGATGGGGACCTGGCACGGGGGATATCACTCGGGGTATTTACCCAGGAAAATTCAGCCTACGGTTTGCAGGAAGAACTGGCCTCCCAGGGCTATGCCACCAGCATTCAGCAAATTATCCGCAGCAATACCGAATTCTGGGTCGTGATCAGGTCCTCCTCTGCTGAGGAACTGCAAGCCTTGTGGCTGACTTTACTGGAAGTTCGTAATAGCCTAAATCAATCAGAAAATCTCTGTGAAATCATTGCACCTGAAGTCTAATTCCCATAGAATGCCGCCTCTGTGCAAAAGAGAGCCAGAAAAACTCGTCTGATTTTCTTTGTGGAGGGGTTCCCGAGTGGTCAAAGGGATCAGACTGTAAATCTGACGCGTAAGCTTCGGTGGTTCAAATCCACCCCCCTCCACCAGTCAGACCGGAGGAATCGGCGGGATTAGGACGCAGGTGGCAGGGCAGAAAACAGTGGACCAGGGATATAAGCCCTGAGGATTTAGTTCCTGGTCCTCTGTTTTTTGTTTAAAGAACCAAATGCCAGGCGATGCGAGGGTTGATTTGCGGGAAAGATTGCGGTTTTCGCGGGTATAGTTCAATGGTAGAACTCCAGCCTTCCAAGCTGATCATGCGGGTTCGATTCCCGCTACCCGCTCCAGAGTCGAGGGCAGGATTAAAGCAGTACAGGATGATGTGAGTAGCTCTTGAGAAGCTCGCATAGCTCAGGTGGTAGAGCGCATCATTGGTAATGATGAGGTCCCCAGTTCGACTCTGGGTGTGAGCACCATCTCTTTAATGCATAGAAACAATGATTACATAAAAAGTTATTTATAAATAAGTTTTAAGAGTTAAGTCGGAGGCATTTCGATGGCGAAGGAAAAGTTTGAAAGAAATAAACCCCATGTGAATGTGGGTACAATTGGTCACGTTGACCATGGTAAAACAACATTGACAGCTGCACTGACGAAAGTCTGTGCGGAAGCTTGGGGTAGTGGTACTGCGATAGCCTTTGATGGTATTGATAATGCCCCGGAAGAGAAGGAGCGTGGTATTACTATTGCGACTTCTCATGTTGAATATGATTCACCGAAGCGTCACTACGCGCACGTTGACTGTCCAGGCCATGCTGACTATGTGAAAAACATGATCACTGGTGCTGCCCAGATGGACGGTGCGATTCTAGTGGTATCCGCTGCTGACGGCCCCATGCCGCAGACTCGTGAACACATTCTGCTGTCACGCCAGGTAGGCGTTCCATATATTGTAGTCTTCATGAATAAAGCCGACATGGTTGATGATGAAGAGCTGCTGGAACTGGTAGAAATGGAAATTCGTGAACTGCTGGACCAGTATGAATTCCCGGGTGATGACACTCCGATCATTATTGGCTCTGCACTGAAAGCGCTGGAAGGCGACGAATCTGATATCGGCGCACCGGCTGTACAGAAGCTGGTAGAGACTCTGGACGAATATATTCCTGAGCCAGAGCGTGATATCGACAAGCCTTTCCTGATGCCGATTGAGGACGTATTCTCGATTTCAGGTCGTGGAACAGTAGTAACCGGTCGTGTTGAACGCGGTATTGTTAAAGTCGGCGATGAAATGCAGATCGTCGGTATCAAGGATACAACTACAACTACCTGTACTGGTGTTGAGATGTTCCGAAAACTGCTTGACGAAGGTCGTGCAGGTGAAAACGTAGGTGTTCTGTTGCGTGGTACCAAGCGTGAAGAAGTTGAGCGTGGCCAGGTTCTGGCTGCACCGGGCTCAATTACACCGCATACCAAGTTTGAAGCAGAAGTCTATATCCTGAGCAAGGATGAGGGTGGTCGTCATACCCCGTTCTTTAAAGGATATCGTCCGCAGTTTTACTTCCGTACAACCGACGTAACAGGTGCTGTTGAACTGCCTGCTGATGTTGAGATGGTAATGCCGGGTGATAACGTGCAAATGAAAGTTGAACTTATTGCACCTATCGCAATGGATGAAGGTCTGCGATTCGCGATCCGTGAGGGTGGCCGAACTGTAGGCGCTGGTGTTGTCGCCAAGATCATCGAATAACAGTTAAGTAAGTTCACTACATAAGCCGAGACAGCTGCTTGCAGTCGTCTCGGCTTAGTCGTCTTATGAAATAAAGTGAAAGTTGTTGATTCGAAATTTTAGGCCAGTAGCTCAATTGGCAGAGCAGCGGTCTCCAAAACCGCAGGTTGGGGGTTCGATTCCCTCCTGGCCTGCCATAAAAAAGTAAGTAAGTCAGCGAGATGAATGACAAGGTTGGAAAAGCAGCAAAGCTGAAGAACTCTGGCAATCAGGGTAACAACATTGATGTTGTGCTATGGATTATCGTTTTACTGCTGGTAGGTGCCGGCGTATACGGAAACAGCTATTTTGCTGCAGAGTCTGTACTTTACAGAACGGTTGGTCTGCTGGTTCTGGCGGCGGTGGCTGCTTATACAGCTTCACGTACAGCCAAGGGCAAAGCGTTTATGACTCTTTGTATGGAAGCCAGAACAGAAATCAGGAAAGTTGTGTGGCCGACTCGCACAGAAACCACTCAAACAACCTTGATCGTTGTTGTGGTAGTGATCATCGTGGCCCTTATTCTATGGGCACTGGATTCACTGCTTAGCTGGGTAATTTCGCTGTTTATCGGATAGGGGCTGGAAAAACTGAGTATGTCATCTTCGGAAAATGAAAAGCGCTGGTATGTAGTACATGCTTACTCTGGTTACGAGCGCAAGGTAAAGCAGGCGCTGGAAGAAAGAATTGCCCTGTCGGACGCACCGGAATATTTTGGAGATGTGCTGGTCCCGACTGAAGAAGTGCTGGAAATGCGCAGTGGTCAGAAACGTAAAAGTGAACGGAAATTTTTCCCAGGCTACGTGCTGATTAACATGGTACTGAATGATGCAACCTGGCACCTGGTGAAAGATACGCCGCGGGTAATGGGTTTTATCGGTGGTAAGGCTGACAAACCGGCACCAATTACTGAACGTGAAGTGAATGAAATCCTGAATCGTCTTGAAGAGTCTGTAGATAAGCCGACCCACAAGACTGTTTATGAGCCGGGTGAAATGGTTCGTGTCATTGACGGACCCTTTAATGATTTCACCGGTACAGTAGAAGAAGTAAATTATGAAAAGAGCAGGGTGCGGGTTGCCGTACTTATCTTTGGCCGTTCAACGCCTGTCGAACTGGAATTTTCACAGGTAGAGAAGGGTTAACAGGAATTTTGGTGGAAACTTTTTCACAGAAAAGGTTTCTTAAGTAAAAAGTCGCTGTAAGCTTTTTTAAATCAGCGCCAGGGGAGTTTACTGCTGAAGCAGTAAACGCTATTACCCAAAGGAGAGTAAACATGGCTAAAAAAGTCCTAGCTTATATCAAGCTACAGGTTGGTGCCGGTAAGGCCAACCCCAGTCCGCCTGTTGGTCCGGCTCTCGGACAGCACGGCGTTAATATCATGGAATTCTGTAAGGCCTTTAACGCGGAAACACAAAGTGTTGAACCGGGGCTGCCAATTCCAGTGGTGATAACTGTCTATGCAGACAGAAGTTTTACCTTTATTACCAAAACCCCGCCAGCGGCAATTCTGCTGCAAAAGGCAGCAGGTCTGAAAAAAGGCAGTGGTCGTCCGAATACGGAAAAGGTGGGTAAAGTTACCCGTGCCCAGCTGGAAGAAATTGCCACATTGAAAATGCCTGATCTGACCGCTGCAGATATGGATGCTGCAGTTCGTACTCTGGCCGGTAGCGCCAGGAGTGCCGGTATTGAAACTGAGGGGGTTGAATAATGGCCAGATTAAGCAAAAAGGCAAAATTGATTGCCGAAAAAATAGAGCCGGGCAAAACTTATCCGATTGATGAAGCTGTCGCGCTGATTGGTGAATTTGCCACCTCCAAATTTAAAGAATCAGTTGATGTCAGTATCAAGCTGGGTATCGATGCACGTAAATCCGACCAGGCTGTGCGTGGCGCAACCACATTGCCACACGGCACTGGCAAAGAGATCCGTGTTGCTGTCTTTGCTCAGGGTGATAATGCTGAAAAAGCCAAGGCAGCTGGTGCGGATATAGTAGGTTTTGAAGACCTGGCCGAAAGCATTAAGGGCGGCAATCTGGATTTTGATGTGGTTATCGCCTCTCCGGATGCCATGCGCGTGGTTGGTCAGCTGGGTACGATTCTTGGGCCCAAGGGCCTGATGCCTAATCCTAAAGTAGGAACAGTCACTCCTGATGTTGAAGAAGCAGTAAAGAATGCCAAATCCGGCCAGGTTCGTTATCGAACTGATAAAAACGGCATTATTCACGGCGGTATCGGCAAAGTGGACTTTGATGTGAATGCACTCAAGGGCAACCTTGAGGCCCTGCTGGGTGACCTGAAGAAAGCCAAGCCGGCTTCCTCCAAGGGTGTCTACGTGAAAAAGATCGTATTGTCCTCGACGATGGGTCCTGGGTTTCAGATCGACCAGTCGTCACTGGAGTTTTAAAGAATTTAACTGGTATCAGAGTAAATTGATCAATTTACTCTGATACCAGTAGCAAGACTTTGGGGTGCTGTCTGATTTTTATTGGGCAGGGCCGTCAAAGACCGCAGGTGAAGGCAGATGTCGTTGTAAAAGTCTGCTCTCTTAATTTCCTGCGCAGATGGTGAGACCCGGTTCAGTCAGCTTGGCTGAACTTATCACCGAACATGAACGTTGTGGTGACCTTTATGGCTACTGCAGCAAACATTAAGGAGTAACTAAAGGTGGCTATTCGTATAGAAGACAAAAAGCAAATTGTTGCTGAAGTCAACGAAGCTGCTAAAAGTGCTTTATCCGCAGTGCTTGCCGATTATCGGGGAGTCACTGTAGAAGAGCTTACCGCCTTACGTAAAACAGCACGTGAAAACAATGTATATCTGCGAGTAGTCAGAAATACCTTATTGAAACGTGCTATTGCAGACACCTCTTATGAGTGTCTGAACGAGGCACTGGTAGGCCCGACTATTCTGGCATTTTCTCAGGATCATCCCGGCGCCGCAGCACGCGTGTTGAAGGAATTTTCCAAGAATAATGAAGAATTTGATGTTAAAGCACTCGCTGTTGATGGGAGCCTCCTGTCCGCTGATCAGATTGATGTGTTGGCGAAACTGCCAACATATGATGAAGCGATCGCCACTCTGATGAGTGTAATGCTGGCACCGGTGACCAAACTGACACAAACAGTCAACGAAGTGCCTTCCAAGGTAACCCGTGCTGTAGCGGCTGTCCGTGATCAGAAACAGGAAGCAGCGTAAGTCATTGGTATTTGTTGTAGGAGGGGCTTTAGCCCCGAATTTGTTCGCGGTTGAAGCCGTTCCTGCAAACAAAATATTTTAAAAATTTGTAAACAGGAGAGTCATTATGTCTCTATCAAAAGAAGAAATCCTCGACGGTATTGCTGAACTGTCGGTTATGGATGTTGTTGAACTTGTTTCAGCCATGGAAGAAAAATTTGGCGTTTCTGCAGCTGCTGCTGTAGCCGTTGCTGCACCGGCCGCTGGTGCTGGTGACGCTGGTGCTGCTGAGGAAAAAGATGAGTTCGATGTTGTTCTTACCGCTGCCGGTGACAAGAAAGTCAATGTCATTAAAGCAGTCCGTGCAATCACTGGTCTGGGCCTGAAAGAAGCCAAAGACCTGGTTGACGGTGCTCCTTCTCCGATTAAAGAAGGTGCAAGCAAGAGCGAAGCAGAAGACTTCAAAAAGCAGCTTGAAGAAGCTGGTGCAACTGTCGAGCTCAAATAGAGCGAATACAGTTGAATGGGCGGAGGCTATTGAGCTTGACCAGCATCAATAGCTTCCGCTTTTGCACCTCCTTAAGGTGCAGGAAAAAGAAAATGCTGGGAGCTGTCAGGACAGGCAGCAATATTCAGAAAAAACGCTGATTAGGTACCATTAATGGCATATTCATATACTGAGAAAAAACGTATCCGTAAGGACTTTAGCAAACTGCAAAGTGTTATGGATATTCCTTATCTTCTGGCCATCCAGATTGATTCATACAAACAGTTTACTCAAGCAGACATTGATTCCGAGGAGCGCCTTGATCAGGGTCTGCATGCCGCCTTCAAGTCAGTATTCCCAATTGTTTCATACTCCGGTAAAGCTCTGCTGGAGTATGTTTCCTATCGACTTGGCAAACCGGAATTTGATGTCAGTGAATGTATATTGCGCGGCACAACTTATGCTGTGTCACTGAAAGTTAAAGTCAGACTGATTATTTACGAGAAAGAGTCGACTGCTAAAGTCATCAAGGACATCAAGGAACAGGAAGTTTACATGGGTGAAATTCCCCTGATGACAGACAGTGGTACTTTTGTCATCAACGGCACCGAGCGGGTGGTGGTTTCTCAGTTGCACCGTTCGCCAGGCGTATTTTTTGACCATGACAAAGGTAAAACCCACAGTTCAGGAAAACTGCTCTACTCAGCGCGGATTATTCCCTATCGCGGTTCCTGGCTGGATATCGAGTTTGATCCCAAGGATATGGTGTATGTGCGTATTGACCGTCGGCGTAAATTACCGGCGTCTATTCTGTTAAAAGCACTGGATTACAGTACCCAGGAAATCCTGGAGATGTTCTATGACAATAATAAATATTTTATTGGCAAGGACGGCTCTTTTTCGATGGAACTTGTGCCTTCCAGATTGCGCGGTGTGGTGCTGAATTTCGATGTTAAAAACAAGCGTAGCGTCATCGTAAATGCCGGATCAAGAATTACAGCCCGTCATATCCGCGAAATGGAAGAAGCCAAACTGACCAAGCTGGATATACCGAATGAATTTTTGCTGGGGAATGCGTTGGCAGCCGACATCATTGACCAGGAAACTGGTGAGATTCTGTTGCCGTGTAACACGGAAATCACAGAAGAAGTTCTGGAAACCCTGCAGAACTCCAAGATCAAGGAATTTGAAACGATTTACACCAATGACCTGGATTGCGGACCGTTTATTTCGGATACCCTGCGTACCGACTCTACGGAAAACAGGCTGGAAGCTTTGGTGGAAATCTATCGCATGATGCGTCCGGGTGAACCACCGACAAAAGAATCAGCAGAAAACCTGTTTGCCAATCTGTTCTTCTCGGAAGAACGCTATGACCTGTCTGTGGTCGGTCGCATGAAATTTAATCGACGGCTTGGTCGGGAAGAATCAGAAGGCTCCGGTGTTCTGAGTCGCGAGGATATCGTGGATGTAATCAAAACCCTGGTCGGAATCCGGAACGGTTTTGGTTCCGTTGATGATATTGACCACTTGGGTAACCGACGTATCCGTTCTGTTGGTGAAATGGCAGAGAACCAGTTCCGTGTAGGTCTGGTACGTGTTGAGCGAGCGGTAAAAGAACGTCTGTCGATGGCTGACAGTGAAGGCCTGATGCCGCAGGATATGATCAATGCCAAACCGGTAGCGGCTGCGATTAAAGAATTTTTCGGTTCCAGCCAGTTGTCACAGTTTATGGATCAGAATAATCCGCTTTCGGAAGTGACACACAAACGTCGTATTTCAGCTCTGGGACCAGGCGGCCTTACACGTGAGCGAGCCGGATTTGAGGTTCGTGACGTACACCCGACCCATTATGGTCGTGTGTGCCCGATTGAGACACCAGAGGGACCGAATATCGGTCTGATTAACTCACTGGCAACCTATGCCCAGACCAATAAATATGGTTTTCTGGAAAGTCCGGTGCGTAAAGTAATCAATGGCGTTGTCAGTGATGAAATTGTGTACCTGTCTGCTATTGAAGAAAGTAATTATGTGATTGCCCAGGCCAGTTCTCCCCTGGATGCCAAAGGCCGCTTTGTCGATGACATGATTTCAGTACGTCACCAGAATGAATTTACTCTGGTGGGCAAAGAACAGATTGATTTTATGGATGTCAGTCCGCAACAGGTTGTATCAGTTGCCGCTTCACTGATTCCTTTCCTGGAACACGATGATGCCAACCGGGCCTTGATGGGTTCCAACATGCAGCGTCAGGCTGTGCCGACCCTGATCGCGGAAAAACCGCTGGTAGGTACCGGCATGGAAAGACACGTTGCCCGTGATTCCGGTGTATGTGTTATTTCCAAACGTGGTGGTGTAATCGACAGTGTTGATGCCGCACGTATCATTGTTCGCGTAAACGATGAAGAAACAGTAGCCGGTGAAGCCGGGGTGGATATCTATAATCTGATTAAATATACCCGCTCCAATCAGAACACCTGTATCAACCAGCGTCCGCTGGTGAAGGTGGGTGACCAGGTGGCTTCCGGTGACATTCTGGCTGACGGTCCTTCCATTGATATGGGAGAGCTGGCACTGGGCCAGAATATGCGTATCGCCTTTATGCCCTGGAACGGTTATAACTTTGAGGATTCAATTCTTATTTCCGAGCGTGTGGTTAAAGAAGATCGATTTACTTCAATCCACATTCAGGAGCTGACCTGTATTGCCCGTGATACCAAGCTTGGGTCGGAAGAAATCACTGCTGATATTCCCAATGTCGGTGAAAATGCACTGGGTCGCCTGGATGAATCCGGTGTGGTTTATATCGGCGCAGAAGTTAATGCCGGTGATATTCTGGTCGGTAAGGTAACTCCAAAGGGTGAAACCCAGCTTACTCCTGAAGAAAAACTTTTACGTGCAATCTTTGGTGAAAAAGCATCTGACGTAAAAGATACTTCTCTGCGAGTTCCCAGCTCGGTAAAAGGTACTGTGATTGATGTGCAGATCTTTACCCGTGATGGTCTGGAAAAAGACAAGCGTGCACTGGAAATTGAAGAGCTGCAGCTGGAAAAAGTCAGAAAGGATATTGAAGACGAGTATCGTATTGTTGAAGCTGCGACTTTCCAGCGATTGCGTAAAGCCCTGCTGGGTAAAAAAGTTTCAGGCGGTCCGCGACTGAAAAAAGGCGATACCCTGACCGCAGAATATCTTGATGGTCTGAAAGCGGATGAGTGGTTCAAACTGCGTCTGGTCAATGACGAAATGAGCGAGCAGCTTGAAAAAGCCGGCGCTCAGCTGAAAGAACGTCGTGAGGAGCTGGATGCACGTTTTGAAGACAAGAAACGCAAACTGACTCAGGGCGACAATCTGGCACCGGGTGTGCTGAAAATCGTCAAGGTTTACCTGGCTATTAAACGTCGTATTCAACCCGGTGACAAGATGGCTGGACGTCATGGTAACAAGGGCGTTATCTCAGTCGTGATGCCTGAGGAAGACATGCCTTATGATGAAAAAGGCAATCCGGTTGATATCGTACTGAATCCGCTGGGTGTACCTTCGCGAATGAACGTCGGTCAGATCCTGGAAACTCATCTTGGCGCCAGCGCCAAGGGTCTGGGTGAAAAGATTAATGCCATGGTTCAGCAGGAACAAAAACTTACTGATGTACGTAAACTCCTGGAACAGATTTATAACGGTATTGGAAATGCCAGACGTCAGGAAGATCTCAACAGCCTGAGTGACGATGAAATACTGGAGCTGTGCAGCAACCTGAAAGACGGTGTGCCGATGGCAACTACTGTCTTTGACGGGGCCAATGAGCGTGAAATCAAGGAATTACTGAAACTGGCTGACATGAGCGAAGATGGCCAGATCACTTTGTATGACGGTCGAACTGGTGAATCTTTCGATCGTAAAGTGACAGTAGGCATCATGTACATGCTGAAGCTTAACCATCTGGTTGATGACAAGATGCATGCCCGATCCACCGGTTCCTATTCCCTTGTTACGCAGCAGCCGCTGGGTGGTAAAGCCCAGTTTGGTGGTCAGCGCTTCGGAGAGATGGAGGTCTGGGCGTTGGAAGCCTATGGTGCAGCATACACCCTGCAGGAGATGCTGACTGTGAAATCGGATGATGTAAGTGGTCGTACGAAGATGTACAAAAACATTGTTGATGGTGATCACCGCATGGAAGCAGGAATGCCGGAATCCTTTAACGTACTGGTTAAAGAGATTCGTTCTCTGGGCATTGACATGGAACTTGAAAGCGACAACTAAAGTAATTTTTCCTGACTGTTCGACAACAGCAGGCGGAGGAATAACATGAAAGACCTGTTAGGTTTACTTAAGTCACAATCACAAGCGAAGGATTTCGACTCTATTCGAATTGGGCTGGCATCACCCCAGTTAATTCGCTCCTGGTCCTTCGGTGAAGTTAAAAAACCTGAAACCATCAACTATCGTACATTCAAACCGGAACGTGAAGGTCTGTTCTGTGCCAAAATTTTTGGTCCGGTTAAAGACTATGAATGTCTGTGCGGCAAATACAAGCGCCTCAAGCATCGCGGTGTCATCTGTGAAAAATGCGGTGTTGAAGTGGCACTTTCCAAAGTGCGCCGGGAGCGCATGGGACATATCGAACTGGCCAGTCCGGTTGCGCATATCTGGTTTCTGAAATCACTGCCTTCACGTATTGGTCTGCTGCTGGACATGACCCTGCGTGATATCGAACGAATTCTTTATTTCGAATCTTTTGTTGTGACCGATCCGGGAATGACGACGCTGGAACGCGGTCAGTTGCTCAATGACGAACAGTATTATGAAGCGCTGGAAGAATTCGGCGATGATTTCCAGGCCAAGATGGGTGCTGAAGCGATTCAGGATCTGATGTCCGACATGGAAATTGTAGAAGAAGCCAATGAATTGCGTGAGGAAATACCAAATACCAACAGTGAAACCAAACTGAAAAAACTGACCAAGCGACTGAAACTGCTGGACGGTTTTATCAATTCCGGCAACAAGCCCGAGTGGATGGTTCTGTCTGTATTACCGGTTCTGCCACCTGATTTACGTCCGCTGGTGCCGCTTGATGGAGGCCGTTTCGCAACGTCTGATCTTAACGATCTGTATCGCCGGGTGATCAACCGTAACAACCGTCTGAAACGTCTGCTGGATCTGAACGCACCTGACATTATTGTGCGTAATGAAAAACGTATGCTGCAGGAAGCCGTAGATGCCTTGCTGGATAATGGTCGTCGTGGTCGTGCAATTACCGGTTCCAACAAGCGTCCGCTGAAATCACTGGCTGACATGATCAAGGGTAAACAGGGACGCTTCCGTCAGAACCTGCTGGGTAAACGTGTGGATTACTCCGGCCGTTCCGTTATTGTGGTGGGCCCGACCCTGAGACTGCATCAGGCCGGTCTGCCGAAGAAAATGGCGCTGGAATTATTCAAACCTTTTATTCTCGGAAAACTGATTCGTCGCGGTACCGCAACCACAATTAAAGCCGCCAAGAAAATGGTGGAAAAAGAGACAGCTGAAGTCTGGGATATTCTCGCTGAAGTTATTCGTGAGCACCCGATCCTGCTGAACCGGGCCCCAACGCTGCACCGTCTTGGTATTCAGGCATTTGAGCCGGTACTGATTGAAGGTAAAGCAATTCAGTTGCACCCGCTGGTGTGTGCTGCCTATAACGCCGACTTTGACGGTGACCAGATGGCGGTACATATTCCGTTGACCCTGGAAGCGCAGCTTGAGGCGCGTTCATTGATGATGTCCACCAACAATATTCTGTCACCGGCTTCCGGTGAACCGATTATTGTGCCTTCACAGGACGTGGTGCTGGGTCTTTATTACATGACCCGTGAGCGTATTAATGCCAAAGGTGAGGGCATGGTCTTTGCCAGCCCCAGTGAAGTCCTGAAAGCATTTGATTCCGGTAACGTCCACCTGCAGGCGCGTATCAAGGTCCGTCTGAAAGAAGTGGTCTTCAGCGAAGAAGGTGAACGCCAGGAATCAACTTCCATCGTTGAAAGTACCGTTGGTCGGGTAATACTGTTTGATATTGTGCCTGATGGTATGCCTTTTTCCGTGGTCAACCAGAAGATGGCCAAGAAACAGATTTCCTCAGTCATCAACCGCTGCTATCGCGATGTCGGTTTGAAAGAAACCGTTATCTTTGCTGACCAGTTGATGTACATGGGTTATAAATACTCAACCTGGTCAGGTTCTTCAATCGGCGTGAATGATTTTGAGATCCCGGATGGTAAAGCCAAACTGATTGGTAATGCCGAAGCGGAAGTGGCTGAAATTGAATCGCAGTTTGCCTCCGGCCTGGTAACCCAGGGTGAGAAATACAACAAGGTTATCGATATCTGGTCGCGTGCCAATGATCAGGTTGCCAAGTCCATGATGGACGGTCTGTCCAAGGAAAAAGTCACTAACCGTGACGGTGAGGAAGAAGAGCAGGAATCCTTCAACTCGGTATATATATATGCTGATTCCGGTGCCAGGGGTTCCCCCGCACAGATTCGTCAGCTAGCTGGTATGCGAGGTCTGATGGCGAAGCCTGATGGCTCCATTATCGAAACGCCGATTACCGCAAACTTCCGTGAAGGTTTGAATATTCTGCAGTACTTCATTTCCACACACGGTGCCCGTAAGGGTCTGGCGGATACGGCGCTGAAAACTGCCAACTCCGGTTACCTGACCCGCCGTCTGGTAGATATCTCCCAGGACCTGGTCATCAAGGAACAGGACTGCGGTACTGAAAACGGACTGACCATGACACCGATTATCGAAGGCGGCGATATTATTGCTCCGCTGGGTGAGCGGGTTCTCGGTCGTGTTGTTGCAAAAGATATTGTCAATGATGACGGCGAGCTGGTCCTCGAATCAGGCACCCTGATTACGGAAAAAATGCTTGAGGTGCTGGAGAAAAACAGCATCGATGAGGTGATTGTCCGTTCTGCCATCACCTGTGATGCTGAACAGGGCATTTGCCGACTGTGTTACGGTCGCGACCTTGGTCGTGGTCATCTGGCGAATATCGGCGAGTCTGTCGGCGTTGTTGCCGCTCAGTCAATCGGTGAGCCGGGTACCCAGCTGACCATGCGTACTTTCCATATTGGTGGTGCAGCATCACGTGCTACTGCAGCTGACAGTATCCAGGTGAAAACCAACGGTACGATTCACCTGCACAACATGAAAACAGTAAAACGGACCAGTGGTGAACTGGTCGTGGTAAGCCGATCAGGCGAACTGTTTGTCAATGATACGCAGGGCCGTGAGCGTGAACGATATAAACTGCCTTATGGTGCCGTAATCAACGGTGAAGATAATACTGAAGTGGAAATTGGTCAGGTTATTGCGACCTGGGATCCGCATACTCACCCGATCATCGTGGAAATTGCCGGTAAGGTGAAATTCAATGATATGGAAGAAGGCCTGAGTGTGACGCATCAGACGGATGAAATTACCGGACTGTCGAGCATTTCCGTCATGGAAACAGCTGAACGTCCTTCGGCCGGTAAGGATTTACGTCCTGCGATCTCTCTGGTTGACGGTCGTGGCAAGGCTCTGGAGCTGCCTGGAACCAATGTTCCTGCGCATTACTTCATGCCTGCCAAAGCTATTGTCGGAACGGAAGACGGCGCTAAAGTGGAAATCGGTGATGTTATTGCCCGTATTCCGCAGGAAGGTTCAAAAACCCGTGATATCACCGGTGGTCTGCCACGAGTGGCTGACCTCTTCGAAGCGCGTAAGCCGAAAGAACCAGCAATTCTGGCAGAGATTTCCGGTACCGTCAGTTTCGGTAAGGAAACCAAGGGTAAACGGCGACTGGTGATTACACCGACCGATGGCAGTGATCATTATGAAGTGCTGATTCCAAAATGGCGTCAGATGACTGTCTTTGAGGGCGAGTCCATTGAAAAGGGTGAAGTTGTTTCCGATGGACCGCCGAGCCCGCATGATATTCTGCGTCTGAAAGGTGTGGAAGCACTGGCTCAGTATATTGTCAATGAGGTTCAGGATGTCTACCGTCTGCAGGGTGTGCGCATTAACGACAAACACATCGAGGTGATTGTCCGGCAGATGCTGCGAAAAGCCGAAATTCTTGAAATGGGCGATTCGTCCTTCATCAAGGGTGAGCAGGTTGAGTACATTCGCGTCAGAATGGAAAACGAAAAACTCGTCGCGGATGGCAAGCAGCCGGCCAAGATTGACCGTGTGCTGCTGGGTATTACCAAAGCGTCTCTGGCAACAGAATCCTTTATTTCAGCAGCTTCCTTCCAGGAAACCACGCGGGTGCTTACCGAAGCAGCAGTTACCGGCAAGCGCGATTACCTGCAGGGCCTGAAAGAAAACGTGGTGGTTGGTCGCCTGATTCCTTCAGGAACCGGTCTGGCCTATCACGAAACCCGTCGCTTGCAGGCTGAAGCACGTCGTCTTGCAGAAGAAGATAGCGACAGTGTTTCTGCCAGTGATGTGGAAGCAGCACTGAGTGAGGCACTGAAATCTGAAGTAGAATCCTCAGCCAGCCAAAAAAGCGAGGATTAAACTCCGGAAAGCCACTATGACAGGGCGAGAAAGTTGACTATAAAGAGGCAGCTCTTTAAAATCGCGCCTCTTTTGTCTTTTCGGACAAAACAAAAATTTATGCAGGAGTAATGCATGGCAACTGTTAACCAACTGGTTCGCAAGCCAAGAAGAAGTAAAGTAGAGAAAAGTGACGTTCCGGCACTGCAGGGTTGTCCCCAGCGTCGTGGTGTCTGTACGCGTGTATATACAACTACACCTAAGAAACCGAACTCCGCTTTACGCAAAGTGTGTCGTGTGCGCCTGACCAATGCCTATGAAGTGACTTCCTATATTGGTGGTGAAGGCCACAATCTGCAGGAACACTCAGTAGTACTGATTCGCGGTGGCAGGGTCAAGGATTTACCTGGTGTTCGCTATCACACAGTTCGAGGCAGCCTGGACACTTCCGGCGTATCGGACCGTAAACAGGGTCGTTCAAAATACGGAACCAAGCGACCAAAATAATTTAATTTTAAAAGTAAGGCCGGGTGGCAATTCTGCTAAATCCCGGATTGACCTGAAGAGAGGAAAGCATGCCAAGAAGAAGAGTAATCGCCAAGCGCGAAGTTCTGCCTGATCCCAAGTTCGGAAACAAAACCCTTGCCAAGTTTATGAACCATGTCATGGTTGATGGCAAGAAATCCGTTGCTGAAAAAATTGTCTATGGTGCCCTGGATGTTGTTGCTGAAAAAGGCGACAAGGAAGCACTGGAGACTTTCGAAACTGCTCTGGAAAATATTGCTCCGCTGGTGGAAGTGAAATCCCGCCGCGTCGGTGGTGCAACCTATCAGGTCCCGGTTGAAGTACGACCGGAACGTCGAAATGCTCTGGCCATGCGCTGGCTGGTGGAACATTCCCGCAGTCGTGGTGAGAAATCCATGGTGCTGCGTCTGGCCGGAGAAATCATGGATGCGGCCGAAGGACGTGGTTCTGCCGTGAAGAAACGGGAAGATGTCCATCGTATGGCAGAGGCAAACAAAGCCTTCTCGCATTACCGTTTCTAAGCATCGAAAAGAAATTAACCAACGAACTTATTTATTGAGGTCTGGACTGTGGCTAGAAAAACTCCTATAGATCGTTATCGTAATATTGGCATTGTTGCACACGTAGATGCCGGTAAAACAACAACGACCGAACGTGTTCTGTTTTATACCGGTATTTCGCACAAAATTGGTGAAGTACATGATGGAGCAGCAGTCATGGACTGGATGGAACAGGAGCAGGAGCGTGGAATTACCATTACCTCGGCTGCGACCACCTGTTTCTGGGATGGTATGGACAAGCAGTTTGATCAGTACCGCATCAATATTATTGATACCCCGGGACACGTTGACTTTACCATTGAGGTAGAACGTTCCCTGCGCGTACTGGATGGTGCTGTAGTTGTGCTTTGCGCCAGCTCCGGTGTGCAGCCGCAGACTGAAACAGTCTGGCGTCAGGCCAACCGCTATCAGGTGCCGCGTCTGGTATTCGTCAATAAAATGGACCGTGCCGGTGCCGACTTTCTGAAAGTCGTGCAGCAGATGAAAGATCGCCTGGGTGCAAAGCCGGTGCCGATTCAGCTGGCAATCGGTGCCGAAGATGAGTTCAGGGGCGTAATCGACCTGGTCAAGATGAAACAGATTATCTGGAATGAGGAAGACCAGGGCACAACTTTTGAATATGCCGAGATTCCTGAAAACCTGAAAGCCGAAGCGCAGAAGTGGCATGAACTGGTGGTGGAATCTGCCGCAGAAGCAACAGAAGAGTTGATGGATAAATACCTTGAAGGTGGTGAGTTAACTGAAGCTGAAATTAAGCAAGGTCTGCGTATTCAGACTCTTTCAACAGAAATTGTACCGACGCTTTGCGGTTCCGCATTCAAGAACAAGGGCGTACAGGCGATGCTGGATGCCGTGGTGGAATACCTGCCCTCACCGACTGAAGTAAAAGCCATTCAGGGTGTACTGGAAGACGGTGAAACACCGGCAATACGTGAATCCGACGATAACGCGCCGTTTGCAGCCCTGGCATTCAAGATCGCCACTGATCCTTTTGTTGGCACGCTGACCTTTTTCCGGGTCTATTCCGGTAAGTTGAATTCAGGGGATTCGGTGTATAACCCCTTGAAAGACAAGAAAGAGCGGGTTGGACGTATGGTGCAAATGCATGCCAACTCGCGTGAAGAGATCAAGGAAGTGCTGGCTGGCGACATTGCTGCTGCCATTGGTCTGAAAGACGTCACAACAGGTGAGACACTGTGTGCTGAGGACCATATTATTACTCTGGAAAAAATGGATTTCCCGGAGCCGGTAATTTCCGTGGCCGTGGAGCCGAAAACCAAGGCCGACCAGGAAAAAATGGGTATTGCGCTGGGCAAGCTGGCCCAGGAAGACCCGTCTTTTCGTGTCGAAACCGATGAGGAATCAGGCCAGACCATTATCTCAGGAATGGGTGAGCTGCATCTGGATGTTCTGGTTGACCGTATGCGTCGTGAATTCAATGTCGAGGCGAATATCGGTAAGCCGCAGGTAGCCTATCGTGAAACGATTCGCAAGCCGATAGAAATCGAAGGCAAGCACGTCAAGCAGTCGGGTGGTCGTGGTCAGTATGGTCACGTCTGGTTGCGTCTTGAGCCGCTGCCGGCTGATTCTGAATACGAGTTCGTCAATGAAATCGTTGGTGGTGCGGTACCCAAGGAATACATTCCTGCGGTTGACAAAGGTGTGCAGGAACAGATGAAGAATGGTTGTATAGCCGGTTATCCACTACTGGCCATGAAAGTGACCCTTTATGATGGCTCTTTCCATGATGTCGACTCATCTGAAATGGCCTTTAAAATTGCCGGTTCCATGGCCCTGAAGGCTGGTGCCAAACAGGCAGACCCGGCACTGTTGGAGCCCATCATGAAAGTTGAGGTGGTTACTCCGGAAGAATACATGGGAGACGTCATGGGTGACCTGAACCGTCGTCGCGGAATTGTTCAGGGCATGGAAGATTCAGCAGCAGGTAAAATCATCAATGCTGAAGTCCCGCTGGCGGAAATGTTTGGTTACTCAACCGATCTGCGTTCAGCTACCCAGGGTCGCGCAACTTACACCATGGAATTTGATAAATATGGTGAAGTTCCGAACAATGTGGCGGAAGGGATTATTGACGGTAAGGGTTAAACAGCCAAAGTTGATAAAAAAGCCCTCTCGAGAGGGCTTTTTTGTGCCCGTTCTGTTATTCAATCCGGCTTACAGGCAGATTCTTGTGATTTTTTCCGGCATCGCGCACCATTAGCGGCATGACGATAATCAGAGTCTTAATTTTCCTGGCTGGTCTGCTACTGTTAAGCACGGCAAATGCAGTTAATTTTACCTATGACGGCATCAATCGCCGTGACCCGCTGACGGAAACAGAAAACCTCACTATTCAGGCTACCGGGGAAGTATTCTGCATTGCGGCAAATTCAGGTGAACAACGCGGAGCCAGCGGGTTCTTCATTGATGCCGGTCAACCCAATGAGTTTACGCTCTTGCTGAGCTCCGGGCACAGTTTTCGTGATAATACTGACAATCAGTACCATCATGACTGCCTGTTCCGGCCTGTAGCTGAGGAAGCATTGCTGCCGCTGGATAATATCCGAGCTGGTAACCTTTTGCAGGCTGATCCGGCTGATTTTATCAGGAATGACTGGGGGCTGAGTGTCATGACCGGGCTGCGGGTTCCGCATGCTATTCCGATGACGCAGCGCAGTTTTGAACAGTTAATGAACATACTGGAAAGCGGTGAAGGTGAAATCAAGCTTTATGCGGGTAACCGTAGTCCTGCACAGGGTGCGCCACGCATTCAGATATCTGATCAGTGCTCGGTCTGGAAACCGGTACCAGGAGCCATCCTGGGTGCCGGGCATTCGCTGTATACCAACTGTGATGCCACTGAATCCAGCTCTGGCGGAGCGCTGGTGCTGGAGTTCAGCGATGGCCGCGTGGAGGCCATCGGCATCATGTTCGGGGCTATCCACACTACCGCCACAGTGAACCGCCTGCTGGCACAGCATGAGGGCGCCAGCAGCATAGCCGATATCGAGACAGCGATCGATATGATCCCCAGTCCGACAACTATTATCAATGTCGCCGTACCCCTCTTGAGTGATATGCAGCCGGATGGGCTCCGCGTGTTGCTGGATAGCTATACAGGCCAGTAAGCCTCCCGCTTCAGGCCACAAGGAGTTTGGTAAAAGTTAAGCCAAAGCTGCATTAACAGCTTGACACTGGGAGGCCGCATCCTTACAATTTGCGCTCTTTTTTCGCGGGGGAAAGGGTAAGTCCTGTGCCTCGCCTGAAAATGTTCTTTAAAAATAGACAGGAGATGTTGGTCGCATGCAGAACCAGCGAATTAGAATACGACTTAAAGCCTTTGATCACGGGCTTATCGACAAGTCTACACTGGAAATAGTAGACACGGTGAAACGTACAGGTGCACAGGTAAAGGGGCCTATTCCTCTGCCAACGCGCAAAGAACGTTTTACAGTGCTGATTTCGCCGCATGTAAATAAAGATGCTCGCGACCAGTATGAAATCAGAACACACAAACGTCTCCTGGATATTGTGGAGCCAACGGAAAAGACCGTTGATGCTCTTATGAAGCTCGACCTGGCCGCTGGTGTGGAAGTCCAGATCAGCCTGGGTTAAGAATTACGGGGTATCGGAGTCAAGACTCCGATACCTTACTAAAGCAGTAAGTGTCTGCCCATCTCAAAGCTGGCACTCTAAATACAACAAGTAGTCGTCCCTGTGTTTCAGGGATACAAACAAAACATGGTGGAATGCGAAAGCAGCCATAGTGGGTTTCAGCCCCATACACGATGAGGTTATAACAATGTCGATTGGCTTAGTCGGTCGAAAAAGCGGGATGACCCGCATTTTCACCGAAGAAGGGTCCTCTATACCCGTAACAGTTGTGGAAGTAATTCCCAACCGCGTCACGCAGATTAAAACAGTTGAAGCTGATGGCTACAGTGCCATTCAGGTCACTGCAGGTTCTGTGAAGGCTTCACATGTCTCCAAATCCAGGGCAGGCCATTTTGCCAAAGCAGGAGTCGATGCAGGCCGTGGTCTGTGGGAATTTCGACTGGAAGAAGCTGAACTCAGCGAGCAGGAACTTGCTGCGGGTTCGGAAATTTCCGTTGAAAAATTCGAAACTGGTCAGATGGTCGATGTAACCGGAACCTCAAAAGGTAAGGGTTTTCAGGGTACTATCAAGCGCCACAATTTCCACATGCAGGATGCGACTCACGGTAACTCGCTGTCACATCGTGCCCCGGGTTCAATCGGACAGTGTCAAACTCCTGGCCGGGTCTGGAAAGGCAAGAAAATGTCAGGCCAGATGGGTAACGTGACGGTGACCACACAGGGTCTTGAAGTCGTCAAAGTTGATGTCGAAAACAACCTCATCATGATCAAAGGTGCAATACCTGGTGCTACAGGAGCAGACGTGATCATTTCTCCAGCAATCAAAGTCAAGTCTTCAAGGGGGTAAGCAATGGATATTAATGTTGCAGCGCCTGGTAAGAAGACCAGCAAAACAGTAAGCGTTTCCGACGAGAGTTTCGCTAAAGAATTTAATGAAAGCCTGGTGCACCAGGTTGTCGTAACCTATATGGCCGGTGCCCGTCAGGGTTCAGTCAAGCAAAAGACCCGTGCCGAAGTCAGCGGTGGTGGACGCAAGCCATGGCGCCAGAAAGGCACAGGCCGTGCCCGTGCCGGTAGCACCCGAGGCCCGATTTGGCGTTCAGGTGGCGTTACTTTTGCTGCAAGACCTCAGGATCATTCCAAGAAAATTAACAAAAAAATGTATCGCGGCGCCCTTCGCTGCATCCTTTCCGAATTAATCCGTCAGGAACGACTCCTCGTCGTTGATGAGTTCACCGTTGACAACCACAAGACCAAAGGCCTGGTTCAGAAGCTTTCCGAATTTGATCTTAAAGATGTGCTGATCATAAGCGATGAAGTGGACAAGAATCTGTATCTGGCTGCGCGCAATCTGTACAAGGTAGATGTGCGGGATGCTTCTGCGGTGGATCCGGTCAGCCTGATTGGATTCGATAAGGTGCTGATGACTGTGCCGGCCTTGAAGAAAGTAGAGGGGATGCTGGCATGAAACAGGAACGACTGTTAACAATTATTCGTGGTCCGCACATCTCGGAAAAATCCTCAATTATTTCTGAGGATAACAACCAGGTGACTTTCAAGGTTGCGATTGATGCTACCAAACCCGAAATCAAGGAAGCTGTTGAAAGCCTTTTTGATGTCGAGGTTAAAGATGTGCAGGTACTTAATGTAAAAGGTAAAACCAAACGCACCGCACGTGGCAAAATTCGCCGTCGGTCCAATTGGAAAAAAGCCTATGTCCGCTTGGAGCAGGGTCAGGAAATTGACTTTGCCGAGTTGGCTTAAAGGTGCAGAAGGAAGGTAGGAGAAGATTATGCCAGTTGTAAAAAGTAAGCCTACTTCAGCAGGCCGCCGCTTTGTAGTCAAGGTTGTAAACCCTGATCTGCATAAAGGCCAGCCGTATGCGCCTTTATTGGAGAAGAAAACAAAAAACGGCGGGCGTAACAATGCCGGTCGTATTACACGACGTCATGCTGGTGGGGGACATAAACAGAAGTACCGCATCATCGATTTCCGTCGTGACAAGGATAATATCCCTGCTGTTGTAGAGCGGCTTGAATATGATCCGAATCGCAGCGCCAATATTGCCCTGCTGAAATATGCTGATGGTGAGCGCCGTTACATAATTGCACCGGCAAAAGTATCCGCTGGTGATGAACTGTATTCCGGTACTGCGGTACCGATGAAACCGGGTAATTGTCTGCCTTTGAACAATATTCCTGTAGGCAGCACCGTGCATTGTGTGGAATTGAAGCCTGGACGTGGTGCTCAGATGGCCCGCAGTGCCGGCGCAGCAGTACAGCTGGTTGCCCGTGAAGGCCGTTACGCTACCCTGCGGCTGCGTTCCGGTGAGATGCGTAAAGTACTGGCTGATTGCCGTGCAACGCTGGGACAGGTGTCTAACAGCGAACACAGCCTGCGATCACTGGGCAAAGCTGGTGCCAAACGCTGGCGCGGTGTACGTCCGACAGTTCGTGGTGTAGCCATGAACCCGGTCGATCATCCCCATGGTGGTGGTGAAGGCAGAACTTCAGGAGGCCGTCATCCGGTATCACCCTGGGGTACACCGACCAAAGGTTACAAGACAAGAAGTAATAAACGTACGGATGGCATGATTGTGCGCCGTCGTAATTCGAGCAGATAAGAGAACAGGAGCTTAAAGACAGTGCCAAGATCTCTAAAAAAAGGCCCGTTTATAGATCTTCATTTATTGAAGAAAGTGCAGGTCGCAGCTGAGAACAATGATCGTAAGCCGATAAAAACCTGGTCCAGACGGTCCATGGTTTCTCCGGAAATGCTCGGTCTGACGATTGCAGTCCATAACGGTCGCCAGCACGTGCCGATTCTTATCAGTGAAGATATGGTGGGGCACAAGCTTGGTGAATTTGTTGTGACCCGAACTTACCGTGGCCATGCTGCAGATAAAAAGGCTCGTTAAGGCATTATTACTAGCTTATACAGGTATTTGAGGAAAGAAGAAGATGGAAGTGACAGCGAAACTCAGAGGTGCAAACCTAAGCGCTCAGAAAGCACGACTGGTTGCTGACCAGATTCGTGGTCTGGGTGTAGAAGAAGCGCTGGAAATACTGACCTTCAGCCCGAAAAAGGCTGCAGAACTGATCAGAAAAGTTCTGAATTCGGCAATTGCCAATGCCGAACACAATGAAGGTCTGGATATTGACGAGCTTCGTGTCAGCACTATCTATGTGGATGAAGGCACAACCCTGAAACGCATTCGCCCGCGTTCCAAAGGGCGGGCCGACAGAATTTTAAAACGCTATTGTCATATTACCGTGAAGGTCAATGACGAAAGCCCTAACAAATAAAGACAAGGGGTAAACATGGGGCAGAAAGTAAACCCGACAGGCATAAGACTCGGTATTGTTAAAAAACATACTTCGGTCTGGTATGCCAGTGGCGAGGAATATGCTGCACATTTACTGCAGGATATGGAAATTCGCGACATGATTAAAAAGAAACTGGCTGCGGCTTCGGTTTCCCGTGTCGAAATTGAACGCCCGGCACAGACTGCCCGAATCACCATTTATACTGCTCGCCCCGGCATTGTAATTGGTAAGAAAGGTGAAGATGTTGAAAAACTGCGTGGTCTGCTGAGTGCAAAAATGGGTGTGCCCGTGCACATCAATATTGAAGAAATTCGTAAACCGGATCTGGATGCCCAACTGGTTGCCGACAGTATTGCCCAGCAGCTGGAGCGTCGTGTGATGTTCCGTCGCGCCATGAAACGCGCTATGCAGAATGCCATGCGCCAGGGTGCAGAAGGTATCAAGGTCCAGGTAAGTGGTCGTCTGGGCGGTGCGGAAATTGCCCGTTCCGAACGTTATCACGAAGGACGCGTACCTTTGCATACACTGCGCGCTGATATTGATTACGCTACCAGTGAAGCATTGACTACTTACGGCATCATCGGTGTCAAAGTATGGATATTCAAGGGCGAAATACTGAATTTTGATGAAGACACTGCTGCTTCAGAAAGCAAGTAAGCGCAGGCAAGAGGACGAACTAAGATGTTACAACCGAAGCGAACAAAATTCCGCAAACAGATGAAGGGCCGTAATCGTGGTCTGGCACATCGCGGTAGTGCAGTGAGTTTTGGCGAATACGGTCTGAAAGCTATGGATCGGGGTCGTCTGACGGCGCGTCAGATTGAAGCGGCACGACGGGCTTTAACACGTCACGTGAAACGTGGCGGTAAAATCTGGATTCGGGTATTCCCGGACAAACCAATTACCAAAAAACCACTGGAAGTTCGCCAGGGTAAAGGTAAAGGTAGTGTTGAGTACTGGGTTGCCCAGATTCAGCCGGGCAGAGTCCTGTTTGAAATTGAAGGCGTAAGTGAAGAGATGGCAGAAGAGGCATTTCGTCTTGCTGCTGCCAAACTGCCATTTACGACCAAGTTTGCGAAAAGGGTGGTGATGTAATGGCCGGACTTGATACTACAGAACTAAGAGAAAAATCTGTCGAAGAACTCGATGAGGTTTTACAGGGCTTATTGCGTGATCAGTTTAGTCACAGAATGCAGAAAACAACTGGCCAGCTTAACCAGACTCACTTGCTGTCCGTGGTGAGAAAAGATATTGCCAGAGTTAAAACTCTGATTAGTGAAAAAGCAGGTTCATAAGAATGTCAGAAGCTCAAACACAAGAAAAACGTGCACGTATTGCTACTGGTAAAGTTGTCAGTAACAAAATGGAAAAAACAGTCACTGTTTTGGTGGAAAGACGCGTGAAGCATCCGGTTTACGGAAAGTACGTCACCAAGTCTTCCAAGTTACATGCACACGATGAAAAAAATGAATGTAATCCTGGTGATAAGGTAACCATCAAGGAAGTCCGTCCAATTTCAAAAATGAAAACCTGGGCGCTGGTATCCATTGATGAGAAGGCCGTACAGGTTTAAGAGTTTAGGTAGCAGGGTCGAGAGGCGCGGAGAAGTTAGATGATTCAAACTCAGTCATATTTAGACGTGGCGGATAACAGTGGTGCAAGACGTGTCATGTGCATCAAGGTACTGGGCGGCTCTCACAGACGTTATGCCAGAATAGGTGACGTCATTAAAGTAACGGTGAAAGAAGCAATTCCCCGTGGCAAGGTTAAAAAAGGCCAGGTACTTAATGCCCTGGTTGTTAGAACCAAAAGTGGTGTTCGACGTCAGGATGGGTCACTGATCCGCTTTGATGATAATGCAGCTATATTGCTGAACACTCAGGAAGCCCCGATCGGCACACGTGTATTCGGGCCGGTAACGCGTGAACTGCGTACCGCGAAATTTATGAAAATTATTTCTCTGGCGCCGGAAGTGCTCTAGTAGATTGTAGAAGGTTAGGTAGAAGGCTAATGCAAAAGCTTAAAAGAGATGATGAAGTAATTGTTATCGCCGGTCGCGACAAAGGCAAACGCGGAAAGATCACTCGCGTGCTGAAAAATGGCCGCCTGGTTGTTTCCGGCATCAATATGGTTAAGCGCCATACGCGTCCGAATCCGAATATCGGTCAGCAGGGCGGCATCATCGAGAAAGAAGCCGGTATTCAGGTTTCCAATGTGGCGATTTTTAACCCGAAAACTGAAAAGGCCGATCGTGTCGGTTTTAAAGTTGAGGAAGACGGTAACAAAGTCCGTATTTTTAAATCAGACAGTTCGCTGGTTGATTAAGAGCTGAATAAGCTTAACAACAGAAACAGAACAGGTTAGAACGATGGCTCGATTAAGAGATTTATACAAAAACGAAGTGATTCCGGAATTGACCAAAAAGTTCAATTACCGTAACCCGATGGAAGTGCCCAAAATCACTAAAGTGGTTTTGAATATGGGTAATGGTGAATTCAGCGACAAGAAAGTGCTCGAAAGTGCACTGAATGATCTGTCGCAAATCAGTGGCCAGAAACCGCTTGTAACAAAAGCGCGTAAATCCATTGCCGGATTTAAAGTTCGTGAAGACTGGCCTGTGGGGGCAAAAGTGACCCTGCGTGGCGTGCGTATGTATGAATTCCTGGATCGTCTGATCAATATAGCGATTCCGCGAATCCGTGACTTTCGGGGACTTAATCCGAAGTCATTTGACGGACGTGGCAATTACGCCCTCGGTGTCAGCGAGCAGATTATTTTTCCGGAAATCGATTATGACAAGATCGATGCTCTGCGCGGAATGGATATAACGATCACAACTACTGCACAGAGTGATGAAGAAGGAAGAGCCTTGTTAAGAGCATTGCGATTCCCGCTTAAAGGTGGCGAAGCCCCGGCTCAGCAAGCCCAGGCACAGGCTTAACGAGCAGCGTAAAAGCAAATTTTAGAGGAAAGAACAGATGGCCAAAACATCAATGATTGCAAGAGAACACAAACGCAGCAAAACTGTTGCCAAGTACGCCAGCAAGCGTGCTGAGCTGAAAGCAATTATCAGCAGCCCCACTGCAAGCGATGATGAGAAGTGGGATGCACAGATTAAGCTGCAGAAACTGCCACGTGATGCGAGCCCGGTTCGTCAGACCCGTCGTTGCCAGATTACCGGTCGTCCTCACGGTGTGTTCCGCAAGTTCAAGCTTTGCAGAAACAAACTCAGAGAAGCGGCCATGCGTGGTGATGTTCCAGGCCTGACCAAGGCAAGCTGGTAAGCGTTTAGGAGATATAAAAGCATGAGTATGTCAGACCCAATTGCAGATCTTCTGACTCGTATCAGAAATGCCCAGATGGTGCACAAGAATACGGTGGAATGTCCTGCATCTAAAACCAAGCTGGCGATCCTGGATGTATTGAAGGATGAAGGTTATATAAGTGGTTATCAGGTCAGCGATGATCTGGTTAAGCCGGTAGTTTCGGTTGAGCTGAAGTACCACAAAGGCCAGGGCGTCATTGAAGAAATTCATCGCGGCAGCCGTCCCGGACTGCGTCATTATGTTTCCAGGGAAGATTTACCGGAAGTCCGTGCCGGACTGGGCGTAGCGATTATCTCCACTAACAAGGGAGTCATGACCGATAAAGCTGCACGTCAGGCTGGTGTTGGTGGCGAGATACTCTGCACCGTCTTCTAATAGTTATTTAATAGTTGTTAACGAAATTATAGAGCAAAGATATGTCCAGAATAGCAAATGCTCCAGTTGATTTACCCAGTGGTGTGGAAGCCGTTATCGCTAATGGCCTGATCACCTTGAAAGGCAGCCAGGGTTCGCTTGAGATGCCTGTGCACGAAGAAATTGAAATCGTTACTGAGGAAAATCAGCTCAAATTTTCACCCAAGGGCAAGGGCAAAAATGCTGTTGCACTGACAGGCACCTATCGCTCACTGGTCAACAATATGGTCGAGGGTGTGGCCAAGGGTTTTGAGAAAAAGCTGACCTTGATTGGCGTCGGTTATCGTGCCAAGGCACAGGGCAAAACACTGAATCTGGTTGTCGGTTACTCGCATCCGATTGACTATGAACTGCCGGAAGGCATTAGCGCAGAAACTCCGAGCCAGACAGAAATTGTGATCAAGGGTGCTGATAAGCAGCAGGTTGGTCAGGTGGCAGCTGAAATTCGAAAATTCAGACCACCGGAGCCCTATAAAGGCAAAGGCATTCGCTACACTGACGAATACGTCTATCGTAAAGAAGCCAAGAAAAAATAAACAAGTAATACCATTTGAGGCAATTAGAGCAATGAATGAGAAGAAGGAATCGCGTCTGCGCAGAGCCAGAAGAGCGAGAGCGAAAATCAGTGAGTTGCGCGTTAACCGTCTGACGGTTTATCGCAGCCCGCGGCATATTTATGCCCAGATTATTTCACCTGACAACAAGATTCTGGTGACGGCTTCTTCTCTGGGTGAAAAGAAAACCGGGAATGTGGATTCAGCTGCCGAGATCGGTAAAAAAATTGCTGAAAAAGCAAAGTCGGCAGGTATCACCAAAGTCGCCTTTGATCGTAGCGGTTATCGGTACCACGGGCGCGTTAAAGCCCTGGCTGAAGCGGCACGTGAAGGCGGACTTGAATTCTAGGAATGTGGATTAAGTTATGGCATTGAAAAACGAGCAAAACAGAAACGAAGAAGGCCTGCAGGAAAAACTGATCCAGGTCAATCGTGTTGCAAAGGTTGTTAAAGGCGGACGAATTTTTGGTTTTACCGCTCTGACAGCTGTCGGTGACGGCAATGGCCGGGTCGGGTTTGGCCGCGGCAAAGCGCGTGAAGTTCCACTGGCAATTCAGAAGGCCATGGAAGCAGCGCGTCGCAATATGATTTCAGTGAAACTGGATGGTGGTACTCTGCAGTATCCGGTTAAAGCTCGTCATGGTGCGTCGAATATTTATATGCAGCCGGCTTCGGAAGGTACGGGCGTCATTGCCGGAGGTGCAATGCGTGCGATTCTTGAACTGGCGGGTGTACATAACGTGCTGGCGAAATGCTACGGTTCTACCAATCCGGTTAACGTGGTGCACGCAACATTCAAAGGACTGCAGCATATGCGCTCTCCGGATGAAGTAGCTGAAAAACGCGGCAAGAAAATTGAAGAGATTGTTGGTTAGAAGTTGTTGATTGGAAATAGTTGGCTAACAGCCAGAAGAAACGAACAGGTAAACAGTCATGGCAGATAAAACGGTAAAAGTGACCCTGATTAAAAGCCCGATTGGCGCTTTGAAGAAACACAAGGCCTGTCTAACCGGACTGGGTCTGCGTCGTGTGCGTCATGAAGTTGAACTTCAGGATACTGCCGCTGTACGTGGCATGATCAATAAAGTCCGTCATCTGGTTCAGGTGGAGGGAGAGTAGTAATGAGATTAAATGATATTCAAAGTGCTCCTGGTGCTATTCACTCGAAAAAACGAGTAGGCCGCGGAGTAGGTAGTGGTTGGGGAAAAACCTGTGGCCGTGGTCACAAGGGTCAGCTTTCACGTTCCGGCGGTACAGTTAAGCCTGGATTTGAAGGTGGCCAGATGCCCCTGCAGAAACGTCTGCCGAAATTTGGTTTTACTTCACGTGTGGGCATGAGCAAAGCAGAAGTCCGTACAGCTGAATTAAACAAGGTTGAAGCGGAAGTGGTTGATCTGGTTGCGCTGGAAAAAGCCAACATAATTGACCGCAATACCAAACGGGTAAAAATCATGCTGTCCGGTGACCTGACAAAAGCAGTTACTGTAAAAGGTCTTGAAGTCAGTAAAGGCGCCAGGGCGGCAATTGAAGCTGCCGGCGGTAAAGTCGAAGAGTAAAAAAGCGATAAAATAATGGCAAAGAAAGGCGTAGCCCAGGCGGGCATGCAAGCAGGAAAAGGAGACGGTTTGGCTGAACTGAAAGCCCGACTGCTTTTCGTGCTGTTCGCTATTTTTGTTTATCGTATCGGCACTCATATTCCGGTCCCGGGGATTAACCCGGATCAACTACAGGCACTGTTTAACCAGAATCAGGGAACTTTCCTGGGGCTGTTCAACATGTTTTCCGGTGGTGCGATTGAGCGTATGAGTATTGTCGCTCTGGGAATCATGCCCTACATTACTTCTTCAATTATCATGCAGTTACTGACAGCCACCACGCCGCAGCTCGAACAGCTGAAGAAGGAAGGCGAGTCAGGACGTCGCAAGATTACCCAGTATACGCGTTACGGGGCCTTGCTGTTCGCCAGTGTTCAGGCAGTCGCCATGACCACAGGCCTGCTGGCGCCGATTTCTTTTGAGCCCAATTTCAGTTTTTATTTTACTGCCATCGTGTCATTGATCTGTGGTGCCATGTTCCTGATGTGGCTGGGCGAGCAGATTACTGAGCGCGGTGTTGGCAACGGAATATCCTTACTTATTTTTGCCGGCATTGTTGCCAGCTTGCCGACAGCCATCGGCCAGGCACTGGAGCAGGCAGCAGAAGGGCAGATTCAACCGCTGGCGCTGTTTGTTGTAGCAGTGCTAGCTGCGGTGGTGGTTGCCTGTGTGGTTTTTGTTGAGCGTGCCCAGCGCCGCATTACGGTTAACTATGCACCCCGTCAGCAGGGTCGCAAGATGTATCAGGGTCAGTCCAGTCATTTGCCGCTGAAGGTAAATATGGCTGGCGTGATTCCGGCAATTTTTGCCAGTTCTTTCCTGTTGTTCCCGCAATCTCTGGGAACCTGGTTTGGCAATAATGACGGCTATGAATTTCTCGCTGATCTGGCTCTTTTACTGGGTCCCGGACAGCCTCTGAATATTCTGGTGTTTTCGGTGTTGATTGTGACTTTCTGCTTTTTCTATACCTCACTGGTATTCAATCCCAAGGAAATTGCAGAAAACCTGAAACGTTCAGGCGCATTTATTCCGGGAATTCGGCCGGGTGAACAAACAGCAAATTATGTGGACAATGTCATGACGCGTCTTACCATGTTTGGTGCGGCCTACATCACCCTTATTTGTCTGTTGCCCCAGTTTTTACAAACGTCTGCCAACGTCCCCTTTCAGCTGGGTGGAACTTCACTGCTGATTGTTGTCGTGGTGAGTATGGATTTTATGGCACAGATTCAGTCGCATCTGATGTCGCATCAATATGAGTCATTGATGAAGAAATCCAATATTGGCTCGTTCAAACGCTGAACAGAGAGAATGAGAGAGAAAGGTTTAGGAGCAGGATCATGAAAGTCAGAGCATCAGTTAAAAAAATGTGTAGAAACTGCAAGATCATCAGACGTAATGGTGCAGTCAGGGTTATCTGCAGAGAGCCACGGCACAAGCAGCGCCAGGGCTAGGATTCGGCTTGATTTTGCAGGGTTCAGGGTATAAGCTATCGCGCCCTTTCAGACCTGAAATCGCTGATAATTTTATAAGTAAGTGTTTGATTAAATTAGAGAAAAAGATTTAATTTTTGGAGTAAGCATATGGCCCGTATTGCCGGAGTCAACATACCGGATAACAAGCATGTAGTGATTTCACTAAGCTATTTGTATGGCGTAGGACCGACTACTGCGAAAAAGCTTTGTGACAGCACTGGCATTGCGCCCAGTACGAAAGTCAGTGATCTGAGTGAAGAGGATCTGGACTCTCTGCGTACGGAAGTCGGCAAGCTCAACATTGAAGGTGACCTGCGTCGTGAAGTCTCCATGAACATCAAGCGTCTGATGGATCTGGGGACTTACCGTGGTATCCGTCATCGACGTAATTTACCGGTTAACGGCCAACGTACCAAAACCAATGCCCGTACCCGTAAAGGTCCGCGCAAACCAATTCGTAATTAACGAAATACAGTTAAGCAGAATCAAGTAAGGTAACAAGTAAATGGCAAAACCTGCAGCACAGTCGCGAAAGAAAACAAGAACATCGGTTTCCGATGGGATTGCGCATATACATGCTTCCTTCAATAACACGATTATTACCATTACAGACCGTCAGGGTAATGCACTGAGCTGGGCAACATCAGGTGGCTCAGGATTCCGCGGTTCACGTAAAAGCACGCCATTTGCTGCACAGGTAGCTGCCGAGCGTGCTGGTAAAAGTGCTATTGAGCAGTACAGCCTGAAAAATGTTGATGTCCGGGTTAACGGACCGGGACCAGGGCGCGAATCAGCAGTGCGTGCACTGAATGCCTGTGGTCTGAAAGTTAGCAATATTACTGATGTCACACCGATTCCGCATAACGGTTGTCGGCCACCCAAAAAACGTCGCGTGTAGCAGCAGGAATAGACAGGAGATAAATATGGCCCGTTATATAGGCCCAAAATGTAAATTAGCCAGAAGAGAAGGCACAGACCTGTTTCTGAAAAGCGGTGTGCGTTCACTGGAAGACAAATGTAAGGCGGAAGCCGCCCCAGGTCAGCATGGCCAGCGTCGTACGCGCCTGTCAGATTATGGTGTGCAGTTGCGTGAAAAGCAGAAAGTACGTCGAATGTATGGCGTGCTGGAAAAGCAGTTCCGTTCCTATTACAAAGAAGCTGCCCGTCAGAAAGGTGCGACCGGTGAAGTATTGTTGCAACTTCTGGAAAGCCGCCTGGATAACGTCGTGTATCGCATTGGCTTTGGCTCAACGCGTTCGGAAGCCCGACAACTGGTTTCGCACAAAGCAATTCTGGTGAATGGCGAAGTGGTCAATATTGCTTCCTATCAGGTACAGGAAGGTGATGTCATCTCCGTGCGTGAAAAGGCCAAGGAACAATTACGAATTAAATCCGCACTGGATCTGGCTGCTGGCAGAGCCCCGGTGGAATGGATTGATGTTAATGTCAGCAAACTTGAAGGACAGTTCAAGCAGAAACCTGACCGCAGTGAGCTCCCTGCAGAAATTAATGAGAGCTTGATTGTTGAGCTGTACTCGAAATAAACCTGATACCCGTCAGTAGCAGTAACGTAGCAGTAAAAAGTATCAGGAAATTTAAATAATTTAATTTAGCCGAGCAAAGAGGAACTACATGCAGATTACGCTAGCAAACTTTCTGACCCCTCAAGTCATCCAGGTAGAGGAATTAGATAAGTACCGCTCCAAGGTAGTTCTGGAACCACTGGAGCGAGGCTTCGGTCATACTCTGGGGAATGCCCTGAGAAGAATTCTACTGTCTTCAATGCCGGGTTGTGCAATTGAAGAAGTTGAGATCGATGGCGTTGTTCATGAATACAGCACTATTGAAGGAGTTCAGGAAGATGTCATTGAAATCATCCTGAACCTGAAAAGCCTGGCCATTGATTTGAATGCCCAGAGCGAGGTTGTACTGGAACTTAGTAAATCAGGTAAAGGCCCGGTAACAGCTGCCGATATCACTCTGGATCATGATGTTGAAATTATCGATCCGGATCACCTGATCTGTACACTGAATGAAAATGGTTCCATCAATATGCGCATTAAAGTAGGTACTGGTCGTGGTTACGTTCCAGCCGATGCGCGTGCTGATGATGAAGACGAAACACGTTCAGTCGGTAAATTATTGCTGGATGCCTCATATTCTCCGGTAAATCGCGTTACCTATTCGGTGGAAAATGCCAGGGTTGAGCAGCGTACTGATCTGGACAAACTGATCCTTGAGCTGGAAACCAATGGCACGATGGAAGCTGAAGAGGCTATCCGCCAGGCAGCCACTATCCTTCAGCACCAGTTAAGTGTTTTCGTTGATCTGCAGAAAGATGCGGTTAATGAGCCGGAAGAGCAGGAAGATAAAATTGATCCGATCCTGTTACGCCCGGTTGATGATCTGGAGCTTACCGTGCGTTCGGCAAACTGCCTGAAAGCGGAAAATATTTATTACATCGGCGACCTGATTCAGCGTACCGAAGTGGAACTGCTGAAAACCCCGAACCTGGGTAAAAAATCACTGACCGAAATCAAAGACGTACTTGCTTCAAGAGGTTTGTCTCTTGGTCTGCGTCTGGAAAACTGGCCACCGTCATCATTAAAAGGCGACGACAGAGCCGCTTAGGATTGTATAGGAGCTATTGCGCTTGCTGATACTTCGTTAAAAGTAAATTTTAATCGGTCACTTACTGTAAATGTAAGTTCCCTCATAAAATTGACTTTAGCCTTGTCTTAGCGTCGCTCGTAATGCTCTCCAGACTCCTAGGTTAAGAAATTTTACAGTTAAATAATTTAGAGTTTAGTTAAATAGGAAAGTAGTCATGCGTCATCGTCATAGTGGACGTCAGCTCAACAGAAACAGTAGCCATCGGCAGGCCATGTTCCGCAACATGACCAGTTCACTGGTTGAGCATGAAATTATTAAAACAACTCTGGCCAAGGCCAAAGAGCTGCGCTCCTATGCCGAGCCCCTTATCACACTGGCTAAAGAAGACAGCGTGGCTAATCGTCGCCTGGCCTTTAATCGTGTGCGTGACAAAGCGACTGTCGGCAAGCTGTTTACCGAGCTGGGGCCGCGTTATGCTGAACGACCGGGTGGATATTTGCGTGTAATTAAATGTGGTCTACGTACCGGAGATAAGGCACCAATGGCCTTTGTCGAACTGGTTGACCGCCCAATGCCTGATTTCAATGACTATGATGATGAAGATGATATCGAGGAAGTCACTGAAGAAGCTGAAGTAGAAGACAACAAATAGCTTTCAGATAAATTAAAAAAGCCGCTTCTCAGCGGCTTTTTTATGTCTGCTTTTTGTCAGGACTTAACGGGTACCGAAAATTATGATGGTTTTCCCCTGTACCGAAATCAGCCCCTGTTTTTCCATATCCTTGAGGACCCTACCGACCATTTCACGTGAACAGTTGGTCAGTTTTCCCAACTCCTGACGGGTAATTTTAATTTGCATGCCGTCCGGATGTGTAATTGCTTCAGAAGATTTGCTCAATTCCAGCAGTGCGCTGGCAACCCGGCCGGTAACGTCCAGGAATGAAAGGTCGGCCACTCTCTGGGTCGTTGTCCGTAAGCGGTGAGCCATCTGCTTGCCCAGAGTGTAAAATATTTCCGGGTGAGATTTGGCATATTCCTTGAAGTTTTCATAAGAGATTTCTGCCAGTTCTGTGAATTTGCGGGTGCGGATACTGGCACTGCGGTTTTTGTCAGCATCAAACAGGCTGACCTCACCGAAGAAGTCTCCGGCATTCAGGTATGCCAGTACTATTTCGCGGTTATTTTCATCTTCCAGAATTACTGAAACGGAGCCACTCAGTACGTAATAAAGGGTCTCGGAATTATCGCCTTCATTGAATATAACTTTTTCAGCCGGATACAGCTTTCTATCGGTAAAGCTCAGGAAATGCTCAAGGTCTGCAATTTGTGGCTTGCTCACCAGTAAGGACATAGATGCTACCGTAGGTATCAGACCGTTCCATGGCAATTACTTGCTTGTTCCGGAGTCATTATATAGGTAATCCCGGGTAATCGGCACGATGCCGTGCTTTTTCGTCAGTTGTAACTGGTAAACAACCAGATCCGAATGTTCAAAAGTGACGGCACAGGCCAAAAGATAAAACTCCCACATCCGGCAAAATCTTTCATCAAGAATGGCAGCAATTTCTTCCCGGTGATTCTGGAAGCGGGTATTCCAGTGTTTCAGTGTTTTGGCATAGTGCAATCGCAGGACTTCAATATCACACAACCTCAAGCCACTTGGTTCCAGTGCTTTGCAAATCTGTGAAAGTGAAGGGTTAACGCCTCCGGGAAAAATATATTTGTGAATCCATGGGTTGGTAGGGCGTGCTGTACCGGTCTTGCCAATTGTATGCAGCAGGGCGACACCATCTTCCTTGAGCAAAGCAGCCATTTTTTTAAAAAAGGCTTTATAGAAAGGAACCCCGACATGTTCAAACATGCCAATACTCACAATACGGTCATAGAGCCCCTCATGTTCACGATAATCTTCCAGGTAGAACCGTGTATTTTTTAATTGCCGTTTCTCGGCTTCCTGCCGGGCTACAGCCAGTTGCTCTTTGGACAGGGTGATGCCACTGACCTCCACCTGATGATTTTGAGCCAGGTAAAACATCATGCTGCCCCAGCCACAGCCGATATCCAGAACATTATTGCCCGGCTCCAGGCAAAGTTTTCCGGCGATATGACGGGCTTTGTTTTGCTGGGCCTGTTCCAGATTGTCGTTTTCAGATTCAAAATAGGCACAGGAGTAGAACATTTCCCTGTCCAGAAAGCGCCGGAACACGCCTTCTTCAATGTCATAATGGTGCGCGACATTAGAGTAGGAGCGGGTAATTTTATTCCATTGCTGTAGCAGGCCGGTTATCGGCTTGAACCAGCTGGTCTTTAAATTGGTATTGAAATTCCTGCGGAGCACGCTGAGTAACTGGTAAAGGGAGCTTTCACCCGGATGCCAGAGACCATCCATATAGGTCTGGCCGAGTTGAAATTCTGGATCCATCGCGATACGGCGCATGGCTTTTTCGGATGCGACATGCCAGTGCACTTCCTCACCATGTTCACCGAAAGTATAATTTTTCCCTTCTGGCAAATGTAGGTGCAGAATTCCGTGTTTAATGTGCTTATCGAGAAGTTTCTGATACATCACGCACTTCTTAAACTGTTAACAGCCGGTGAAAATATAATTATTCACGCCTTTGTTGTAAATACCGCGTAATTTCATTTGCATGGCGAAAATAGCCAGTTTGATTGATTTTGCGCCCCTGCGTCATTATTCTGCATTGACGTAAATCATACAAAGGCTTGGCGAATGACAGATGTGTCCGGGACTATTGATGCGGAAACGGCTTCCGATAAAACCATTCTCGGGCACCCTCGGGGTCTGTTCATCCTCTTTATGACGGAAATGTGGGAACGCTTTTCCTACTATGGAATGCGGGGTCTGCTGATTTTCTATCTGACTGAGCATTTTCTGTTCAGTCAGGAACGTTCGTCTATTATTTATGGGGCCTATACGGCTCTGGTTTATGTCATGACCATTATTGGCGGCTCCCTGGCTGATCGCTATCTGGGATCCCGCAAGGCTGTGACATTTGGCGCTATATTGCTGGTGCTTGGCCATTTTGGTATGGCTTTTGAAGGTAATGGTTCCAGGGAAATTCTCAGCTACAACGGCGCGGAATATGAAATTACGCTGGATGCCAGAGGTGGCTCCGGAAACCAGATCATTGTCTCTGATCAGGGGGCTTCACTGATTACCTTCAGCGAAGGGGCCACCCAGATGCTGGTTGATGACCCCGATGCTGTCGGTTTGCCTGCAGCCATTGCGGTGACCGATTATTCGCGTCGTACAGAAACTGAAGCTCTTTACGTTAATATTCTGTATCTGTCCCTGGCATTGATTATTGCCGGTGTCGGCTATCTGAAGGCCAATATCTCCACGATTGTCGGTTCACTCTATGGGTTTGGCGATATCCGGCGTGATTCAGGGTTTACCATCTTTTATATGGGGATCAATCTGGGTGCCTGGTCTGCTTCAATTCTTTGCGGCATTCTGGGTATCACCTATGGCTGGAAATATGGCTTTGGCCTGGCCGGTATCGGCATGCTTTTCGGTCTGATGATTTTCCTGCGCTACCAGAGCTGGCTGGAAGGCAAGGCGGAACCGCCGAACCCGGCAAAGCTCAGGGAAAAAGTAGTCGGGAATATCAATATCGAGCAGATGTGTTATCTGACCGGTATCGGCATCATTGCCATATCAATGCTGATGGTGATGAATGCTCACCTGATTCAGCCGGCATACGTCGGCATACTGGGCATTTTTGTCTTCGCCTTCATGATTTATTATGCCATTGCCAACTGTGAAGGCGCTGAACGAAAACGCATGCTCGCTGCAGTCTATTTTATTCTGGCACAGATTCCATTCTGGGCCCTGTTTGAGCAGGCCGGCTCCTCACTGAATCTGTTTACCGGTAGCTTCGTCGATCGCAGCATGTTCGGACTGAATGTCCCAGCACCGGTATTTCAGTCACTTAATGCCATGTTTATCGTATTTTTTGCGCCGCTGATGGCCATGCTGTGGATTGCCCTGGCCAAGCGCAAGCTCAACCCCTCGACGCCGGTTAAATTTGCCCTTGGAGTTTTCATGGCAGGGCTGGGGTTTATGGTGCTGGTAGCCGGCATGAAGCTGTCTGGCAGCAACGGCCTGACAGCTGTGTATTTCATTTTTCTGATTTACTGGATTCATACCATCGGCGAATTGATGGTCTCACCGGTGGGTTTGTCGGCAGTGACCAAACTGGCACCGGGGCGGGCAGTCGGCATGACCATGGGGGCCTGGTTTCTGTATAGCGGCTTATCCAATTATCTGGCCGGGGTTATTGCCTCAGCCACAGGAGCGGAAACCATCGGCGGCCAGTTAACCGATGTAGCGGCAGCCAAGGCCAATTACATCTCTGTCTATACCCAGGTAGGCTATATCGCCATGGCAATAGCTGTGATAATGTTAATTATCTCCCCGGTCATCAAGAAAATGATGCATGGGGCTGATTAAAACTGAAAGTAGTTGTCTGTCTTTTGCTTTGAGTGTTGAAACATGCAAACGGAGGCTAACAATGTACATTAAACATCTTCGAAACATTCTTATTATCCTGACAATGGGCTTTCTAACGTCTCAGGCTGCAGCTCATCATGGCTGGTCCTGGTATGGTAATGAAGACTTTTCACTGACCGCTACCGTGGTTGAAATTGATTTTGGTAATCCGCATGACCGCATGACGGTTGAAGCTGAAGGGCAGCAGTGGAATCTCCTGCTTAGCCCGCCCAGCCGTACACGACGAGCCGGTCTTTCAGGCGATATGATCCAGGTTGGGGATACCATCACTGCCTATGGTCACAGGGACAGAAACATGGACAATTTTGAAATGAAAACTGAACGACTGCAGGTGGGTGAGAACTTATACAACCTGTATCCGCGGCGTGACTGAATCTGTTCCCGCTTATCTAAAATTACCGGTGAGGACAGCATCCATTGACTGCTGAGGTATTTCCTCCCGGTATTCCCTGAACATCCACCAAACTTTATTGTGTACTGAGCAGGAATCTGGCGATCATTGGAATTTGCCCACAGGCGTCTTGTATAGGCACAGGTGATCAAGTCAGGCTGGGATTCCGTAGAATACAATTATCACGATATAAAGTATTTTGGAAAGGATATGCAGGGACTGGTCCTGATGCAGACTGATCTTCTTGTCACATTTCAGGAGGTCGATAAGCCAGTGACTGATAAACTCCAGCAGCATAAAAATAATACTGCCGGTCACCAGATAGACGATCAGCCCATGGGTGGATGCGTGAGCAGATAACCAGTAATACCATTGTGGAAAGCCATCATCGAAACGCTCACGACTGTTATTTCGGTTCTTCCCCGAACTCATGGGGGCCGGCTGCAGAACAAAATCACCGACAAAATGACCTGCCAGCATCAGCAGTAGAATAGACAGTACTTCCATTCCTTACTCACTTTTTAGAACGCTGCGTATTACATGCAGCTAATACGAATCATTATCGTCATATTTCCCTGTCAGTACAATGGCTTATCTTTGCCTTGACTCACACTTCTCCGGCATCCGGATGTCCTTAATTTGCCTCAGATCACATTTCAACTCATTAAGGCCTGATTCATTATAGCTTTGCTAAGGTTTGTGTCAGGTAAAAAATAGTCTGAATAATTGCCTGAAGATGGAGCAAGCTATGAAAACGAATAAGTTTGGCAAAAGCCTGAATACTGTCCTGTTGACTGCCGGCGTGGGTCTTGGCCTGGCAGCGATAAGTTCCGGCGTTACAGCAAGTGTCAGCTACTATGAAGCAGATGTCCTCAGTAGCACACCGATCTACCGTATGGTGGAAACCTCTGTGCCCCGAGAAGAATGCTGGCTGGAAGAGGTCGTTCGCGAAAGTCGTCCCCGGTACCGCTCCAACACACCTGACATTCTCGGGGCGGTAATCGGGGGCGCAATTGGTAATGCTGTCGGGCATAACAAGAGTAATCAGCGCGTGGGTGCCGTTGTCGGGGCCGTGCTGGGCGCTTCTGTTGCCCGTGACATATCCCGTGCCAATCGATCCCGGGAGGTCAGATACGAGACTGTAGAGCGCTGTGAACGTGTCTACGACACCTATCTGGAGGATAAATTGGTTGGTTATGACGTAGTCTACCGCTACAATAGTGAGGAACATACAGTGCGCACTCAGCGCGATCCCGGTCCCAGCATTCGTATCAGAGTCAATGTTGAGCCGGTAATCTGAGTAGGATTACGTGATCCATAAGTTATTGATAAAACTGGTGATGCTCGCTTTGTTTTTATCACCCCTGGCAACTGCCCAGTCCTCTCGCGGCGGGGCAGGAGCTTCGGACGGCGGCAGAACTGCGCCTGAAACTCCTGAGCAGCCTCCCTTCAGACAGCCTGGCCAGGCTGTTCCCGGTAATAATCTGGCACCTCCCCAGCTAGACGCCGATCCTGCTGTAAGCAGACGACAGGCGCTGAATCTTGCTCAGGACCGTTTTCAGGGCAGGGTCCTCAGTGTCCGGATGATCGGCAGTGACTGGCGAATTCGGGTGGATCAGAATGGTACCGTCTTCAACGTGTTTGTCGATGGCAGTACCGGTGAAGTAAGCAGATCAGCTGATTAAGCTCATCCGGCCTGACAGGGGGTAGTATGCGTCTTTTACTTGTTGAAGATGAAGATTTGCTCAGAGCGCAGCTTGTCAAAGCACTGGAGGATGGAGGCTATATTGTCGATAGTTCCCAGGATGGCGAGCTCGGCCTGTTTCAGGCTTCCGAATTTTCCTATGATGCCGCCATTATTGATCTGGGCTTACCCAAGCTCAGTGGCATTGATTTAATCAAGGCTATTCGGGAGGCCGGCAAGGTATTTCCGATACTGATTCTTACCGCCCGTGATAAATGGACCGACAAGGTTGAAGGTCTTGAAGCAGGGGCCGATGATTATGTCGTCAAACCCTTCCAGATTGAAGAGATCAAAGCCAGGTTAAATGCATTGCTAAGACGGGCAGCAGGTTTTGCCAAACCGGTGCTTGAATTTGCCGAAATAAGCCTGGACACCTCTGCAAAAACCCTGTCCGTGGCCGGTGAGGAAATTGAACTGACTGCCTATGAATATAAGGTGCTTGAATACCTGATGCTGCATCCCGGTCAGGTGGTTTCCAAAATGGAGCTCACTGAGCATCTCTATGATCAGGATTATGATCGTGACAGCAATGTCCTGGAAGTATTCATCCGTCGTTTACGGCAAAAACTGGACCCTGATGAAACTTTAAAACCGATTGATACTGTCCGGGGCCAAGGTTATCGATTTAATGTCCCTCCCAAAAACCAAGCATAAATACTCCCTGCAACAACGCCTGGTCCTCGCTTTTGGCATCCTGTTAATCCTGTTTCTGAGTCTGACCGGGCTGGTTCTGGATCAGGCATATAAACAAAGTGTTGAAGCTGCTGTTGAGGAACGCCTGCAGCTGCAGATTTACGCTTTGCTTGGCGTCGCTGAGCCAGACTTTGACGGTAGTTTTTTTGTCCCGGACCTGGAAGAAGCCCGTTTTAACCAGCTCGATTCCGGCCTGTATGCTTTTATACTCGATGAAAATGGCCATGAAGTCTGGCGAAGCTCGTCATCCCTGAATATCAACCTGGCACAATTGAATCTGCTTCTGCTGGATATTGAACCGGGACTAACTGTCTTTGGCAATGCTGAAAACGAACTTCAGGGCCCGATGTCCTATGCCGCTTATGGCACTTATTGGGCAAACCTGGACCGCATATTTAATTTTGTGGTGATGGAATCCGTGGCACCCACCGAGGCAGAGATCAGAGAGTTTCAATCCAGTCTCTGGTTATGGCTGGGCGGGCTGGCAGTATTTCTATCCCTGGCCCAGTTTATGCTGTTGCGCTGGGGCATGACTCCACTGAAACAGCTGGCCGGAGAACTTACCGATATTGAGACCGGTAAAAAGGAACAACTCGGAGAGGATTATCCAAGTGAATTGCAGGCTCTGAGTCAGAACATGAATATGCTGATTAAAAGCGAGCGCCAGAGACAAAGCCGTTATCGTTCCACACTGGGCGATCTGGCGCACAGCCTGAAGACCCCCCTGGCAGTAATTTCCGGGATTGTGCAGCAGAAAAAGCGGGTCAATAAGAATGACCTGGCAGATGTTGCAGAACAGGTCGAGCGTATGAACCAGATCGTTTCCTATCAGCTTGGTCGTGCTGTCCAGTCAGATCAAAAGCGTGTGCTGGCCAGTCCGGTAGCCGTAGAGCCAGTCATTAAAAAACTGGGCGATGCGCTACATAAAGTTTATCTTGATAAGCAGGTAAACCTGGTAATTCAGCTTGAAACAGAGTCGTTTTTTTACGGTGAAGAAAGTGATCTAACTGAATTACTGGGTAATCTGATGGATAATGCTTTCAAGTACTGTAACGAGACAGTACATGTCAGTGCACGGGAAGAAGACCGGAAGCTGATGATAAATATTGAAGATGACGGGTCAGGTGTCCCGGAAAAACAACGTCACTGGGTGCTGGAAAGAGGAGCCAGAGCCGATACCCATCATAGTGGACAGGGTATCGGGCTTGCAGTTGCGCTTGAAATTATCGGCTCATACGGAGGTGAGCTGAAAATAGCCAGCAGCGCACTCGGGGGGGCCTCCATGCAGGTGATCATTAGCCGAAACTAGCAGGAAATACTGCGACGTACCCTGTTGCCATGATGGTCGTAGTATATTGCGTAACAGTTACTGTTTACCTGACGCTGGTTGTAGAAATACCTGCCACTACTCAGTCGGCCATCGCGGTAACCGTTTCTGTAACCACGTTGATAAGAACGCCGGTTGGAAATGCCGTTGTCGAAGCGATTATTAAGGTGACGGTTCTGTAATCTCCGGAAACTCTGGGAATTACGATAGGAGATTGCGCCAATCAGGCTGTTCGAGGGATAAGGAGAATACCAGTTATCAGAATACCCGAACTGGATATAACTTCCTCCACGATTTTGCTGCCAGTTGTGAGCATTGGCACTCAGGCAAAATACTGACAGCATTAAGGTACTAAAGATCAGGACAGACTTTTTCATGGGTATGATCCCTCAAAATTAGAGTTTCATTCAGTATGCTGCTGTAAATATTAATCATGGCTGAATGGGCTCTGCTTCGCATACTGATGCTGACTGATATATTAAATTAAGCGTAAGGGTAAAAAGGATTTTCATATGGAAAAACTGAGTATGGCCATCTACCGGCGACGGCTTGCCGAAACAGCTGCTCGCTTGTTAATCGCCTTTATCGTTCTGGCGCTCATTACCTGTCCATTTCTGGTTCCGCAAAACATACTGATCATTATTATTGGTGTTATTGCCCTGATTGGATCCATCATAGTCTGGTTTCTGATTCGAAATAAATTTGTCGCAGAACATGCCCCCCACCTGGTAATACTTGCGAGTTTTCTGAGTATCATGCCACTGGTTGTTCTCAGTGGAGGTGTGCACAGTCATTTTATTTTTTTATTCCCGGTATCTCCGATGATGACAGGCTTGCTAATTAATGCCCGGGCAGCACATATTGTTGCAGGCGTGCTGGTCATCGCAATTATTCTGTTAGCCTTGTTTAACGGCCTGCTGCCAAATCTGGAGATATTTGTTGATAATACTGATCAGACTCTCATCAGAGCATACTGGCTGATACTGGCAACTGTGATTACCAGTATTTTTGTTTATTACTATGACCACCTGAGTAATCACTTCAATACCTATTTACGTGATCTGGCCTTTCATGATTCTTTAACTCAGATTCCAAATCGTCGCAGTATTCAGGAGGCACTTGAGCTGGCACAAACGGCTTCCTGGAGAAACAGATCCTGGCTGGCGGTCATGATGATAGATATTGATCATTTCAAACACGTGAATGATAAATATGGGCATGCGCTGGGAGATAAATGCCTGGTAGAAGTTGCAAGCTGTTTGAAAAACAATGTCAGGCGTAATGAGGATATTGTGGCACGTTACGGCGGTGAAGAATTTGTTGCCATGTTCCCGGGGGTCAAGCCCGAACGAATGGAGCAAATTGCTGAACATCTGCGCAGGGAAATAGAACAACTGGAAATTAAAAGCGATGAAGGGGAGTCAGTCAGGCTGACTGTGACAATCGGCTGTTCCTGTCGTCAAGGCAGTTCACGCATCCCGGCCATTGAAATACTGACCGAGGCTGACGAAGCCATGTATTTGGGTAAAGAGCAGGGTCGCAACAGGGTTGTGGTGGCAGATAATGGGGATGCAGGGAACGATACCTGACAATGCTCAGGTCAGACAGTTCGGGTCGAAGGCATAGTTACCATCCAGCCAGTCAATGATTTCTTTTGCCATTGGATGATTGGCATATACCTTGTAGCGATCTTTTAGTTTGGCTTTTGTCTCTGAGGTGATCCCACTAAGCCCCTGAGTCTGAAACAATCCTGCATCCTGCACTATGCATTCAGCCAATCCCGGCGGACAGAGAGCCTGGCAGGCCTGTGAAAGAAGATTATCGTTGGCAATTCCCTGGTATTGAGAACTCAAGGTAAACAGGGGTAGCTGGGACAGGTAAGCCTGATTCATCGGGTTTGCCAGATGCCCGGCACTATATTTCTGCAGCACTTCATTTTGATCTGGAAAGGGTGCCAGATGCAGGAAATCAGTCATTCGCTCGGCATCATTTACCGGATAATTGTCCCAGATCAGGGGTAGGCGCTTCAGTTTTTCAGCAACTGACTGCAGATGCTCAACTGAATATAATGCTGAAAAAACCTCAGGGCCAGTCCAGAAAATATCAATGGCAGGGTCCAGATATTTGCCGATATCCTCTAGATAGTTCTCAGGTTTGTCACCAAAATGTTCGACCAGTTTCGGATCGTCAGAATAATAAGTCGGACAGAAAATAAAATTATCAGCCGTGCATTTTTCGGTGATGAATTCGGTAATTTCGACTTGCTGTCGTGCCAGTTCCGGGAAATTTCCCTGCATGTCATCGAACAGAATACACAGGACCGAAGGATTGAAGGAATTGATCTGTTCAAGTTTACCTGCAAGCAAGTCACGACTGGATGTATCAAAGTTCCGGTAAACTTCGAAGGGGCTGAGGCCGACGCCAAAATCAAGCTGCCGGGCATGATAATATTCAGCAAGCGAATTCAGTTTATCCAGCTTTTCCTGAGGAAAGGGCTCATGCCATGCTTTGCGCAACAAAGCTTCTGCTTTCGGAGCATAGAGGTAGGTATTAAACCCATGTTGCACAAGGAAATCGGCATAATCATGCCTGGCCTGCCAGGACCATTCGGTACCAAAGAAACCTTCTACGACTCCCAATCTGAATGGAGCCTCGTTACGTAATGACATATTGCAAGCTAGTTGTGATACGAACCAGTGCCTAGTATACCTTTTTCGTTTTCACCGGGCTTGCAACGAAATGAAATTTGTCTTTATAAAAGTTAAAATCAAGCATTAATATTTAAACCGGAGAAATTATGCGCCCACTATTACCAGCCCTTTATTCATTGACCCTGATGACTGTATGCATGCCCCTGATGGCTCAGGAACCTGAAGAAGAGAGGCCCTATGAAGGCAGTGTCGCGCTGGGTTATGTCGGCACAACCGGTAATACTGAAGTCACCACGCTAAATACGGAGCTGCTCCTTACTTATCATACAGACGACTGGACTCATAATTTTGAACTTGAGACCCTGACATCCCGTGAAGATGGAGTGGGAAAGGCAGAGCGATATTATATTGCTGATAAATCGGATTACCGTTTGCTGGTACAAGACAGATATTTGTATGTACAGGGTAGTTACACGGATGACCGTTTCAGTGGTTTTAACTATCAGGCAATTGTATCCGGTGGATTGGGTCAGTATTTTATTGACAATGAAGCGCACAATCTTGAGGGCTTTGTTGGTCTGGGTTATCGACAGAATGATACCGATATAGATGGGGTACAGGGTGAAGTAGTTATTACCCTCGGTGAAGATTACAACTGGCAGATCAGTGATACTTCACAGCTTAGCCAGGGTGTTACCTTTGAGATTGGTGATAAACGAACGATCACCACCTTCAATATAGCTCTGGAATCAGAAATTCTGGGTCAACTTTCCACCCGAATTGCATTCAGACTAAGGAATAATTCAGATGTCCCGGTGGGTAATGACAAAACAGATACCCTGACCAGTGTCAGTCTGGCGTATTCCTTCTAGCTGAACTGTTTACAGAAATTAATCAGGCCATTGGTTGAAGCGTCAAAGTCCCCGCACTTGCCGCTTTTGCTGATGGCCTTGAACAGATCAAGGCTCAATACCTTACCCAATTCGACACCCCACTGATCAAAGGCATTGATGTCCAGCACAATACTTTGGGCAAATACCTTGTGTTCGTAGGCGGCAATCAGGGATCCCAGTGCTTTGGGCTTGAGTTCCTGTAGCAGAATTGTGCTGCTGGGCTTGTTACCTGAAATCACTTTATGCGGTGCCAGGGCAGCAGCCTCTTCCTTACTCATGCCCTGGGATAGCAGTTCCTGTTTGGCTTCATCAAATGATTTACCCTGCATCAGAGACTGACTCTGGGCAAAGCAGTTTGCCAGCAGGTGTTGATGCTGCCCGGTCTCACCGGCCAGACTGCGCGCGCAGGCAATGAAATCTGCCGGAACCAGGTGTGTACCCTGATGCAGCAGCTGATGAAACGAATGCTGGCCATTGGTTCCCGCGCTACCCCAGACCAGAGAACCACTATCAAGTTCCAGCTTTGTTCCGTCGCGGTGGACGGACTTGCCGAGACTCTCCATTTCCAGCTGTTGCAAAAAAGCCGGCAAAAGCTGCAGGTTCTGCGCATAGGGCAGGATCACCTGGGTCTCGGCATGAAAAAAGTTGGCATACCAGATGCTCAGTAAAGCCATCAGGACCGGGATATTTTCTTTCAGCTCTGCATGCCTGAAATGTTCATCCATGCTGTGGGCGCCTGCCAGCAGCTCCCTGAAAGTCTCCATGCTGGTGCCCAATGCAATGGGAAGTCCGATAGCGGACCATAGGGAATACCGGCCACCGACCCAGTCCCACATGGGAAAGATATTGTCCGGACTGATTCCAAACTCTGCAGCTTTTTCAATATTGGAAGATACCGCCACGAAGTGCCTGGGCAAATCAGTTTCACTGGCTCTGGATAATACCCAGCGTCTGGCAGCCTGGGCATTCTGGAGAGTCTCCAGAGTCGTAAAAGTTTTTGATGCCACAATAAACAGGGTGCTGGCCGGATCAAGATCTGCCAGGGTTTGTTGCAGATGGGCGGGATCAACATTGGAAACAAAGTGACAGCGAATAGCGCTGGCATGAAAAGGACTCAGGGCGGTATAAACCATGGCAGGTCCCAGGTCGGAACCGCCGATGCCAATATTGACCACATCAGTGATTGCCTTGCCGGTGAAGCCAGTCCAATTGCCATTTTGAACCTGCTCAGTGAAAGTCTGCATTTTATCCAGCGTGGACTGTACTGCCTGTTCGGCATCACTGCTGTTGCCGGGGCTGCGTAAAGCAGTATGCAGGACCGGGCGCTGTTCAGTGTTATTAATCTTCTCACCGCTGAACATGGCTGCAATACTGCTCTGAATGTCACTTGCTTCGGCCAGGTCCAGCAACAAATCAAGCGTTTCGGTATTGATCAAATGTTTTGAATAATCAAAATACAGTTCTGCAGCCTGCAGACTGAAACGTTCAAAGCGCTGTGGATCTGAGACAAAAAAGTCGGCGATCTTTTGCTGGCTGATTTCTTTATGGTGGGCTTCAAGTGCCCGCCATGGAGGGCTTTGCTGGATTGGCCTGGAGTCCTGAGCGGGCATGGTGAATCCTGAGAGAAAATACGATTGTCTTGGCTTTCCAATTCTACCCTAAAATATTGAACAATAGAGTGGAGCTTGCTAGTATTCGCCGCCTTCTGTCATTTAAAATACAGTTTCAGCCGCTATAGCTCAGCCGCTTGTGTAAAGAGCAGAGCAACTGAGTTATAAACAGCAGGTCCCCCAGGGTTAAGAGGCGACTCTTGGTGGCGGAAAGGAAGGTCTCACAGTTTTAGCCGCTATAGCTCAGCCGTGGTAGAGCAACTGACTTGTAATCAGTAGGTCCCGAGTTCGACTCTTGGTGGCGGCACCATACATAAAGCCCGTTACGAAAGTGACGGGCTTTTTTATTAGCCACTCCAGCACAGCCGCACTACGTTAGGGGCAGAGCAACTGACTTGTAATCAGTAGGTCCCCCTCTCGCCAAAAAGCGGGGACTCTTGGTGGCGGCACCATCTTAAAAACCCCGATTAGCGCAAGCGTCGGGGTTTTTTTACCACTTCAGCTCAGCCGTACTTACTCAGCCTTCGGTTATGCTGCATTGAGCCACTAATGGTATGATTATCCAGATAACAATAAGAATTGAGGCTCCCATGCAGAAAAGCATTCTTTCAGTATTCTCCCTTCTGGCACTATTTAATTTCCCCTTGGCGCAGGCTCAGGAAGTACCGACGCCGCCGGGACTGGTTTTTGCTTTCGAGGTGTTGGTTGAAGTTGCCGATCCTACCGTTGTCGGTGAATTGCCCAACGGTACCCGGCGTATCGTCGATATTCTCGGCGGTACCTTTGAGGGACCTGGCATTAGCGGACGAGTGGTTCCTGGAGGCGCCGACTGGCAAATTATTCGCGAGGATGGATTTACCGACATTGATGCGAGATATACCCTGGAAACTGATGACGGTGATCTTATCTATGTCTCGAATATTGGTATCAGGCATGCTCCACCGGAAGTCATCACGCGCCTGAATGCCGGTGAAGTGGTCGATCAATCACAAATTTATTTTCGGGCTGTGCCCAAATTCGAGACTGCGGCACCAGAACTGGAATGGCTGATGCGCTCTATTTTTGTTGCCAGCGGAGAACGATACCCGAATGGGGTGGTAATCCGATTCTGGCGTTTGCTCTGAAATAATAAGCCAGTTTTCTGCTTCATATTACTATCCCATGTGACGATTCCAGGTTCATTTACTGGGTGAATATGGCTGATAGTAGATCACCATCATTGCTGACACATTTGCATATACAAAGTATATAAAATCCAATAAGTATAATGATTTTATGCACATAGCGAAATTTCGTAATAATAGTGTTTAAGAAGCTTAGTTAACTTGTAATATTTTAGCGGGCATTCCCTAAGCTTATGATTATTAATGATATTTTTATGGATGCTTGCCTTTGTCGATAATATTTTTTACTTAACTGACACTTGACAAAAAAACAATCGGCAAGTTTTGCACACTTTTATCCACAGCAAGCCATATTCAACTACAGCTTGTGGATAAGCCGTGAATAAGTGAGCTTTGAGGGTAAATCATATTCAAACAGGGAAAATACCGATATTCTCATGCCTGAATCAGGGAGGTAGGTGTGGAACAAAACCAGCATCAGCTTGAATTATGCGTTAGAGACTATGAATGTGACCTCCAGGGCGTGGTGAATAACGCCGTTTACCTGAATTATCTGGAACACGCTCGCCATGAATATCTCAGGCAAAAAGGGCTGGATTTTGCGGCACTGGCTTCTGAGGGGATCAACCTGATGGTAATCCGGGCCGAAATTGATTACCGGGGATCGTTGCGCAGTGGGGACAGCTTCATCGTTCAAAGCCGTTACGAGCAAAAATCCCGACTGAAATTCCTCTTCAAACAGGAAATTGTCAGGGAGGGTGAAAGCAAAGCCCTTTTGCGTGCCGAGATAACTGGTACCGCCGTGAATAAAGCCGGAAAGCCATTCCTGCCGCCGGAATTAGCCCTTTTACTGGACGAAAAAGAATAATACCCGCTTAACCCTTTTTACAAATCTTCACGTTTATAGCCCTGAGAACCAATTCATCAGAGCTATAGGAGCGTGATATGAAAAATCCAAGAGTAAAAGCCATATTGTCAGCAATGATTGCCGGGATTGTATTGACGGCCTGTACAGGCGCCCGCAATGATACGAATCCTGATATTGCCACCACAGAAAATTCTCCGGTGACACCTGCGACGGACAGCACAGCAGTCCGGCAAAATTCGCAAAACCGGGTAGAAGAATTTGTCCTTGCCAGTGCTTTGGATATGGCCAATGAATCCATCGCAATGGGCTCATCTGCATCCATGCAGGTGATGCGTGCTGAAGTGCGCCCGGGGATGCCGGCTCCACCAACATTCTGGCCAGAACAGGGGGCTGAAAATTACGCTGAATTCGATGACAGTGGCATCAAGCGGGTCATCGAAAATGCCATATCGACATTCAGTATTGATGTGGATACCGGGTCCTACAGCAATGTCAGGCGCTTCCTCAATCAGGGCAGCTTACCTCCGGTTGATGCTGTCAGAGCCGAAGAAATGATCAATTATTTTGCCTATGACTATCCGCTTGTTGAGAGCTCAGTCCCTTTCAGTATCAATACTGAAATCTCGCTCAGCCCCTGGAACACTAACCGTCATCTGTTGCATGTCGGCATCAGAGCGAATGAAGCGCTGGAATCGGAGGAACTGAACAGCAACCTGGTCTTTCTGGTTGATGTAAGCGGTTCGATGGCCAGCCCGGACAAGCTGGAACTGCTGAAAACCTCACTGAGAATGCTGACCCAGCAGTTAAGCGAGGAAGACAGTGTGTCACTGGTAGTTTATGCCGGTGCATCGGGAGTGGTTCTGGAGCCGACTGCTGGAAATGAGTCCCGGATCATCAGTGCCGCCCTTGATCGACTGCAGGCGGGCGGCAGCACCAATGGCGAAGCCGGTATTGAGCTTGCCTATGCCATGGCTGAACAGGCTTTTATCGAGGGAGGAATCAATCGCGTGATTCTGGCAACTGACGGAGACTTCAATGTCGGGATGTCGAGCGTAGAAGCCATGCAGGAGCTGATTGAAGATAAACGTGAATCCGGCATCAGTCTGACAACCCTGGGTTTCGGCACCGGCAACTACAATGACCATATGATGGAGCAGCTGGCAGACAGAGGTAATGGCAACTATGCCTACATAGATAATCTTAATGAGGCAAGAAAGGTGCTGGTTGATGAGCTGCATGCCACCCTGCAGACGGTTGCCAAAGACGTAAAAATTCAGATTGAGTTCAATCCGGCGACCGTTGCCGAGTATCGTCTGATTGGCTATGAAAACCGAGAGCTGGCCAGAGAGGATTTTAATAATGACCAGGTTGACGCCGGTGAAATTGGTGCCGGACATACAGTTACGGCGATTTATGAAATAGCCCTGGTAGGCAGTGATGGTTTGAGCATGGACGCCCTGCGTTATACTCAGGAAACAGGCAATGCTTCAGTAAATACTGAAGAGCTGGCTTTTTTGAAATTACGTTATAAAGAGCCGAATGCCGAACAGAGTATTTTACTGGAACAGCCCCTGATGCTGGCGGATATACAAAGTGATATCGCTGAAACATCGGATAATTACCGCTTCTCAGCCGCCGTTGCCGGACTGGCACAACTGTTGCGGGATAGTAACCAGGCTGGTAATTATGATTATGATACAGTGCTGGGTCTGGCGCAGAGCGCCAGGGGCGATGATGAGTTTGGTTATCGTAGCGAGTTCATTCAGCTGGTCAGGAATGCCCAGGCGCTTTCATTAAATTAACATAACTGTTGCGCCTGGCTATGATTGGTCTCTGCTCATGACGCTTTCTGGTTTTGTTAACAAGAGTTAAAACAAGAAATAGGAACAAGAAATTGCCCCTGGTTAGTAAGCTGGAAAAAGCCGACAAAGATGCCCGGTTGATGCTGGCCTATACCAGGGGCGATACCGGTGCTTTTGAAACGCTGTATGGCAAGCACAAGGATGCGCTATACCGTTACTTCCTCAGGCAATGTGGCAATCAGGCTCTGGCTGAGGAACTGTACCAGGAAGTCTGGATAAGGGTGATCAAGGCCAGGGAGACATACAAACACAAGGCAAAGTTTACCACCTGGCTTTATCGTATCGCCCATAACATCCTGATTGATTATTTCCGCAAGCCGGCCGGGCAGAATGATGAGGATATTGATACACAAGGCATACCGGCTAATGCCAGTAATGATCCGGATGTTATCCTTGGTAGTCAGGAAAAGATTCAACGCTTTCGGGTACAGTTGGAAACCCTGCCAAAGGAACAGCGTGAAGTTTTTTTGCTGAAAGAGGAAGCGGGGCTCAGTCTTGAAGATATTGCACTAACGACAGGGGACAGTTTTGAAACAGTCAAAAGCCGCTTACGATATGCAATCAGTAAATTAAAGCAGTCACTACAGTGTGATGAAGACGATGAACAATAAATGAGTATGAAAGAACCTGACGATAAAAATTTGGGAAAATATCTACAGGGTAAAGACAAGGTTTCTTCTACCTATGCACAACTGCATTCGGAAAAACCCTCGGCAGAAATTGACGATAGAATTCTGCAGGCTGCCCGTAAAGCGGTTGAAGGTCAGACTCAAGGTAAGAAAACCATCCCGTATCAGGCCTATTCAATTGCAGCAAGTGTTTGCCTGATGGTACTGGCGGCGGCTTTGTTTCTGGATAATGAAGTACAACTGAGGCCGCAGACATTTGAAACACGGGCCATTCCGCAAAGTGACATGCCTCTGGATGAAAATGCGGCGGCTGAAGCTGAAACTTTTCAGGCAGATGCAATCCAGGCGACCCAGAGACTGGAAGAAGCCCGCGGGGCAGCAGAAGCGCTGAATGCCCCAGCTGCCAGCAGGGTTGCCACCCAGACTGCGCCAGAGAGTGTTGAGGAAGTGGTAATTGCTGCCGAACAAGGCCTGATTACAGAGGATGCGATTGTCACTCAAACGCTGGAAGCGGCCCCGGTAGCAACAGCTTACCGTGAGAATATGGATAGCTGGCTGATTGAAATTCAGCGTTTACAGGCAATTGAGCCGGCCCAGGCTGCAGAAGAAATCCGGCTCTTCTCTGAAGCCTATCCGGACATCAGTGTTGAGGACAGGCTTGATGAATTAAATGAAAATAGTGAAATAAATTAATGAACTTATAACCCTTCAAGGAGTATTTAATGGCTTTACCAAAAGTAGGCAATTTGGCACCGGCTTTCACACTGGAAGACCAGGATGGCAGGAAACACAGCCTGAAAGATTACAAAGGCAAAATTATAGTGCTGTATTTTTATCCGAAGGCCATGACACCTGGTTGTACAGTGCAGGCGCATGGCATTCGGGACAGCGCCAAAGAACTTAAAAAACTCGGCGTTGAAGTACTGGGTGTCAGTATAGATCCGGTCAAGCGACTGGCGAAATTTGCCGAACGTGATGGCTTGAATTTCACGCTGCTGTCAGATGAGGATCACGCAGTAGCGGACAAGTATAATGCCTGGGGTCTGAAAAAGTTCATGGGCAAAGAATACATGGGCCTCAAGCGTATGACCTTTATTATCGGCAAGGACGGAAAACTCAAACACATCATGGAAAAAGTAAAAACCAAAACCCATCATGATGATGTGATTGACTATATCAAGGAAAACCTGCAGTAAAACTTCCGATGCTTCTATTTTACAAGCAGTATTCCGACAGCGGAGCGCCGCTGTTAATTTTACATGGCCTGTTCGGTCATCAGGGAAACTGGGCCGGGCCGGCTCGGGAACTCGCTGACGAATTTTCCGTCTATGGTCTCGATGCCCGTAATCATGGCTCGTCTGAACATACAAAGCTCATGACTTATTCAGACATGGCGGAGGATGTTCGGGAAACCATGGATGAGCTGGGCATTGAGCAGGCAGACTTTATTGGTCATTCCATGGGTGGCAAAACAGCCATGCAGTTTGCCCTGAATTGGCCGGATCGGGTCAAGCGTCTGTTGGTTGTTGATATTGCACCGGTTGCTTACAAGGGTGGTCCGGACCCTGTCCTGAATGCTTTACTCAAGCTGGATTTAGCTGCAATCAGTTCACGGCAGGAAGCCGATATTTTGCTCGAAGCCGATATTCCTGAAAAGGCAATCCGCGATTTTTTACTGACAAATTTACGGCGTGACAGGAATGGTTTTCGCTGGCGAATGAATCTCATGGCAATAAATAAGTGCTACTCTGATTTGCGCGGGGCTCTGAATGGAGATTCACCATTTCCAGGTCCCACACTTTTTATCAAAGGTGAGCTCTCTGGTTATTTGCAGCCAGCTTACAAGGAACAGACTATCAGATTATTTCCCGAGGCACAGATAAAAACGGTTTCTGGTGCCGGGCACTGGGTACACAGCGAAAAACCGCAACAATTTATAAAACTGGCGCGCCGCTTTCTGCTGGACTAGCGAACAGTTTCTGCTGTTATTGCAGGCGGCAGTTTTTTGAGAATTGGGTCTTGAGGAATTCCATCTGATCAGCACGAATACGACGGCTGTTCATCAGCGCCAGGTACTCAGCGGGATTAGGCTCAAAGGGAAGCGCCAGGAGTTCCATATGCGCTTCTTCGGGGGTGCGGTCCTGTTTGAAGTGATTGCAACGACGGCAGGCGGCAACGACATTGGTCCAGATATTTTGCCCGCCCCTGGAAGTAGGCAGAATGTGATCACAGCTTAGATCTTTATCCAGGTATTCTTTACCGCAATACATGCACAGATTCTGGTCACGGCGAAACAGAATTTTGTTGGTCAGTGCTGGTTTTTTATTGTGGTGATGATGAACATCCCCGGCGCAGGCGATGATACTGTGCAGTTTAATAAAACTGCGTTCACCATTTAAACGTGAAGTTCCACCCCACACTGTTCTTACTGTATCACCCAGTGTCCAGGTAACGAGTTCTCGAGCGTAAAGGGTAGTGGCGTCCTGCCAGGTAAGCCATTCGATTGGGCTACCAGCAACGTTCAAACGAAGGATTTGAGCGTAACTGTCATCAAATTGCATAGAGTATCAGTCATCAATA